>Ga0207700_10000039_pt1 | contig 102496 bp, 114 predicted proteins | sample LARL82metaG_FD_184348 | JGI IMG/M metagenome (GOLD analysis project Ga0207700, IMG submission 184348) | Corn, switchgrass and miscanthus rhizosphere microbial communities from Kellogg Biological Station, Michigan, USA - LAR L8-2 metaG... | ecosystem: Host-associated > Plants > Roots >...
GGCGGATCGTCGTCCAGGTTCCCGAAGTTGCCCTGGCCGTCGACCAGCGGGTAGCGCAGCGAGAACGGCTGCGCCATCCGGACCAGCGTGTCGTAGATGGCCGCATCGCCGTGCGGGTGGTACGAGCCCATCACGTCGCCGACGATGCGCGCGCACTTCTTGTACGGCCGGTTCGGCTGCATCCCGGCCTCGTGCATGCCGTAGAGCACGCGCCGGTGCACCGGCTTCAGACCGTCGCGCACGTCCGGAAGGGCACGCGCGACGATGACCGACATCGCGTAGTCGAGGAAGCTGGAGCGCATCTCCTGCTCCAGCTCGCGCGGCTCGATGCGGCCGGGGCCTAACGCTCCCGTTTCTAGCTCAGACATTCCCTCAACTCCACCCGAGCGAAGCGATGGGTCAAGCTACTCCCGCGGAAAATGCCCAGCATTTTCCGCGGTTTAGACATCCAGGAATCTGACGTCCCGCGCGTTCTGCTCGATGAAGGCGCGCCGCGGCTCGACCTGGTCGCCCATCAGCTTCGAGAAGATCTCGTCGGCGAGCGTCGCGTCCTCGACGTCGACGCGGATCAGCATCCGCTTTGCCGGGTCCATCGTCGTCTCCCGCAGCTCGTCGGGGTTCATCTCGCCGAGGCCCTTGAAGCGGCTGACCTGAATGCCGTCCTTCGCGAGCTCGAGCGCGACCTTCCGCAGCTCCTCGAAGGTCTGCGCCTCGCGCACCTTCTTGCCGGAGCGCACGCGGAAAGGCGGCCGCCCGACGATGCGGACGAGGCGTGCGTACACCTGCCGCAGGTTCGCGTAGAACGGCGACGAGAGGAGCGTGGCCGGCACGGTGACGAACGACGCCGCGCTCGTCTCGCGCTCGATCACCTTCGCCTCGAACTGCTCGGCGTCGTGCCGGACGACGGCGACGTCGTAGCCGTTCGGCTCCAGCGTCGCGAGCGCCGCTTCGACCTCGGCCGGCTCGGCGGCCTCCAGCTCGACGAGCCGATGTGCGACGACGAAGTCCGCAGCCGGGTGGCCGAAATCGGCACGAAGCTTTTGCAGCAGGCCCTCGAACTGCGCCAGCTCGCGCACGAAGCGGTCGTACTTCGCCTCAGTGAACGCGAGCTCCGCGCCGGACCCGTCTATCACGACCATGTCCTTGACGCGCTCACGGACGAGCAGGCTCTCGAACTGCGACTCCTTCTCGACGTAGAGCTCGCGACCGCCGAGCTTCACGCGGTAGAGCGGCGGCACGGCGATGTAGACGTGGCCGCGCTCGACAAGCTCCGGCATGTTCCGGTACAGGAAGGTCAGGATCAGCGTGCGGATGTGCGAGCCGTCGACGTCGGCGTCCGTCATCACGATCACGCGGTGGTAGCGCAGCTTCGTGATGTCGAACTCGTCGAGGATGCCGGTGCCGATCGCGGTGATCATCGCCTGGATCTCCGCGTTCGAGAGCACCTTGTTGATCCGGTTCTTCTCCGCGTTGATGACCTTGCCGCGCAGCGGGAGGATCGCCTGGTACGTCCGGTCGCGCGCGTCCTTGGCCGAGCCGCCGGCCGAGTTGCCCTCGACCAGGTAGAGCTCGGCCGACTCCGGATCGCGGATCTGGCAGTCGGCGAGCTTGCCCGGAAGCGACGCGCCCTCGAGCGCACTCTTGCGGCGGGTAAGCTCGCGCGCCTTGCGCGCCGCCTGCCGCGCGCGCGACGCCGCGACCGCCTTCTGGATGATCTGCCGCGCATCGGTCGGGTTCTCCTCGAGGAACTCGGCGAGGCGCTGGTTCACCGTCTGCTCGACGAGGCCGCGTACGCCGGGGTTCCCGAGCTTCGTCTTCGTCTGGCCCTCGAACTGCGGCTCGCGCAGCTTCACCGAGATCACGGCCGCAAGGCCTTCGCGGACGTCCTCGCCGTCGAGGTTCTCCTCCTTCTCCTTCAGCAGGCCCTTGTCGCGCGCGTACTTGTTCAGCGTGCCGGTGAGTGCAGCCTTGAAACCGGAGAGGTGCGACCCGCCCTCGTGCGTGTTGATGTTGTTGGCGAAGGTGTAGACCGACTCCTGGTAGGAGGAGTTCCACTGCATCGCCACCTCGACCGCGCCCTGCTCGCTCTCGCCGTCGAAGTAGACGATGTGCCTGTGGACGGCGTCCTTCGCGCCGTTCACGTACGCGACGAAGTCCTTGATCCCGCCCTCGTAGTGGAACTCGATTCGCTCGCCCCCGGCGCGCTGGTCGTCGAGGACGATGCGCAGTCCGCGCGTCAGGAAGGCCGTCTCGCGCAGCCGCTGCGTGAGCGTCGGCGCGGAGAGCTCAACCTCCTCGAAGACCTCGGCGTCCGGAAGGAACGAGATCGTCGTGCCGGTGTCGTCCTTCGCCGTCGTGCCCGCCACGACCATGTCCGTGGTCGGCTCGCCGCGCGCGAACTCCTGCCGGTAGATCTTCCCGTCGCGGTGAACCTCGGCGATCAGCCACTCCGACAGCGCGTTCACGACCGAGACGCCCACGCCGTGCAGGCCGCCCGAGACCTTGTACCCGTCGCCGCCGAACTTGCCGCCCGCGTGGAGCTTCGTCAGCACGACCGTCAGCGCGGACAGGCCCTGCTCCGGGATCACCTCGACGGGGATGCCGGCGCCGGCGTCGCGGACGGTCACCGAGTTGTCCGGATGGAGTGTCACCTCGACGAGGTCGTTCCGGCCGGCGAGCGCCTCGTCGACCGAGTTGTCCACAACCTCGTAGACCAGGTGATGGAGCCCTCGCGCGCCCGTCGAGCCGATGTACATGCCGGGACGCAGACGGACGGGCTCGAGGCCCTCGAGAACGGTGATGTCCTTTGCGGTATAGGCGGTTTCAGCCATCAAAAAAGCCCTGCAACTGGGCGCAAGACAGTCTACCAGGCGGTACGGTCGGACGGCTCTCTGGCGAGGCTCGCCGCGGCAGCCCTCGCCACCGTCTCACGGAGCTCCTCGTCCTCGATTTCGGCGGCGATCTCGGCGGCTCGCTCGAGGTGCTCCGGGAGGGGTTTCGGCGCCTCGGCGTGAGGCTGCGCCGGCCCCTCCGCCGGCCCCCCCGGGAGCGGCCCCGGCGCGAAGCGGATCCGCTCGACGCCCACGCGCTCCGCGATCTCCTGCGCACGCTGGCCGAGCTCGAAGGCCCAGATCGCGTCCGCGGCGTGCACGTGCAGGGTCCCGTCGCGGCCGATCCGCGCTGGCCAGGCGTTCTGGGCGATCGCCTCGCCGACCGCCTCGGGCCAGGCGGCGACGATCTCCGTCATCCCGGCCGAGGGACCGAAGCGGGCGAGCTCGCGGCGAATTTCGCCACCGATTCGTTCCATTCAGCGGCTCTCCACCCGGCCCGGCATGACCTCGAGCAGCTGGTCGGGCTCCGTCGGGAGCGCGGCCGCGGTGGTCGAGGTGACGAGCGTCTGGCCCCGGCGCGCGATCCGCTCGGCGAGGACCCGGCGCCGGTCGGGATCGAGCTCCGAGAGAACGTCGTCGAGGAGCAGGAGCGGCGGCGGGTCGCCTCGCTCGGCGAGGACGTCGGCCTCCGCGAGGAGCAGAGAGAGGACGGCGAGCCGCTGCTCTCCCTGCGAGCCGAACCCGCGCAGGTCGCGCTCGCCGGCGAGGATCGCCACGTCGTCCAGGTGCGGGCCGAGGCCGGTCGAGCCGCGGTCGAGGTCGCGCTCGTAGCGCTGTTCGAGCGCCTCGATGGTCAGCGGCTCGCCTTCGTAGTGCAGCACCGCGCCGCCGAGCTCGAACGCCGCCGCCTGCGCGGCGAAGCCTGGCTCGAGCGCGGCGAGCACATCCCCCCGGCCCGCGACGAGCGCAGCCCCGAGCTCCGCGACCTGCTCCGTCCACGGAACGAGCGCCTCCCGGCTCGAGAACCCGGCGCCGATGCGGCGAAGCGCCGCGTTCCGTTGCGCGACCGCGGCGCCGTACTCCGCGGAGAGGGTCGCCCGCGCCGGGGCGAGCCGGCCGAGCACGCGGTCGAAGTAGGCGCGGCGGACGGCCGGACCGCCCTTCACCACAGCGAGCCGGTCCGGCGTGAAGACGAGCGTCGCGACCTCGTGCCTCAGCTGCTCCGCCGCCCGCAGCGGCGCGCCGTTCAAGCGGGCCCGCTTCGCGTCACCGCTCCGGAGCATGACCTCGAGCGCAACCGGCGTACCGCTCCGAGAGCCCGCGAGCGCGACCCGCGCGCTCGACTCGCCGAAGCGGATCAGCTGCGCATCGGAACGCGTCCGCGGCGAGAAGCCCTGCGTGCCCACGTGCAGCGACTCGAGCAGGTTCGTCTTGCCAGCGCCGTTCGGTCCGACGACAAGCACGAGCCCCGGCTCGAGCGCCACCTCGAGCCGTTCGTAGGAGCGGTAGTTCCTGAGCGAGACCGTCTCGACGATCAGCCGGCCAGGCGGATGGCTGAGGCGCCGCTTGCGGCGCCGTTGTCAGGTCGTGGGGGCTTTGCCCGCGCGACCGCCTGAAATGACCGGTCGACACGCATGAACTATCCGGCAAGCCGTATGGGCATGATCAGGTACGTGAAGTCGTCGCCCGGCGAGGTCATGATCGCCGGCCGCAGCGGGCTGATCAGATTCAGCACGAGCTCATCGCCGGTGACCGACTCGAGCCCGTCGCGCAGGAACTCCGCGTTGAACCCGATCTCGAGCGGATCACCCGTGTAGGCGACCGGTAACGACTCGCTCGCCTCGCCGACGTCCTGCGTCCGCGCGGAGACCGTCAGCTCGCCTTCGGCGAAGCGCAAGCGGAGCGGCGAGTTCCGCTGCGCGAGCACCGCGACGCGGCGCACGACCTCGAGGAGCTCGGGCCGCGGCAGCGTCAGCTCGTGCTCGAACTTCTCCGGCAGGAGCTGCTTATAGTTCGGGAACTGGCCGTCGATGCGGCGCGTCGCGAGCCAGACGCCGTCGACGCCGAAGAGCACCTGGTTCTCCTGGATCCCGAGCTCGAGCTGGCCCTCGCCGGCGGCGATCCGCGTCAACTCGGCGAGCGCGCGGGCCGGGATGATCGCCTCGAGCTCCGGCAGCTGGCCCTCGACCGGCGTCTCGCGCACCGAGAGCCGGTACGAGTCCGTCGCCGCAGCGACGATCCGGCCGGTCTCGAAACGGAGCAGGATCCCGGTCAGCACCGGTCGCGACTCGTCGCGCGACGCGGAGCGCTGGACGCGCGTGACCGCGTCGAGGAGGCCGGCGCGACCGACGGAGTGGAGCTCCGTGCCCTCGACGGTCGGCAGGCGCGGGAAGTCGGCCGCGCTGTAGGTGTTCAGGCGGTAGTTCGACGGGCCGCAGGTGATCCGAACGAGTCCCTCCTCCTCGCGGTGCTCGATCGCGACCTCGCTCGCGGGGAGCCCGCGTGCGATGTCGAGCAAGAGCCGACCCGGCACGACGACCGCCCCGTCGCCCTCCACCTGCGCGTCGAGCGACGCCCGCACCGAGAGCTCCATGTCGGTCGCGGCCAACTGGAGCTCGCCGCCCTCGGCCCGGAGCAGAATCCCGGAGAGGATCTGCACGGCCGTTCGTGTCGACACGGCACGGGCGACAAGTGCGAGCTTCGCCCCGAGCTCGTCCCGCGAGCACACGAGCTTCATGCCGGAACTCACCATCACGTCTGTCTCAATCATGTAGTGAAAGACCTCTCGTCGTAGTACGTAGGGAGTGTGGACGACGGGGAAGACGTGATGCTGCGGCTCCCGGAGAGGCATCTCGCGGTGGACGACGGGTGGGGGTGAATGGGCCCGGCGAACAGGCAGCTCGGAGACCGGTCGCTCACTCCACACCTCACCGGACTTGTTTGACCCTTGCGGTCAGCTCTTGCACGAGGTTGTACACAGAGCGGTCCTCCTTGATCAGACGGGCGATCTTGGAGGTCGCGTGGATCACCGTCGTGTGGTCGCGGCCGCCGAACTCCTTGCCGATCTTCGGCAGCGACGAGTCGGTGAGCTCACGTGAGAGGTACATCGCGACCTGGCGCGGGTAGACGATGTTCTGCGAGCGCTTGTCGCCGGTGAGCTCCTCGAGCGAGAGGCTGAAGCGCTCCGAGACGAGCTCCTGGATCCGCTTGATCGAGACCTCCGCGGCCTCGCCTTGCGGGAAGACGTCGCGCAGCACGTCCTGCGCGAGCTCGACGGTCATGGCGCGACCGGTCAGCGACGAGAAGGCGACGACGCGCGTGAGCGCGCCCTCAAGCTCGCGGATGTTGGTCGAGACGCGCCCGGCGACGAAGGTGAGCACCTGCGGGTCGCCGACCTCGATGCCGTCGGCGGCGACCTTCTTGCGCAGGATCGCGATCCGCGTCTCGAGGTCGGGCGGCTGGATGTCGGTGATCAGGCCCCACTCGAAGCGTGAGCGCAGCCGCTCCTCGAGGGTGGAGATCTCGCGCGGAGGCCGATCGGAGGAGATGACGATCTGGCTGCCGGCCTCGTAGAGCGAGTTGAAGGTGTGGAAGAACTCCTCCTGGATCCGCTCCTTGTGCTCGAAGAACTGGATGTCGTCGATGAGCAGCAGGTCGTAGGTGCGGTAGCGCTGCTTGAAGCCCTCAATGCGCTTGTCGCGGAGCGAGTTGATGAAGTCGTTCATGAACGTCTCGCTCGTGACATACCGGACCGAGAGCTCGCTCGAGTGCTCGCCCACGTACTGCGCGATCGCCTGCATCAGGTGCGTCTTGCCGAGCCCGGTGCCGCCGTAGATGAAGAGCGGGTTGTACGCCTGGGCCGGCGCCTCGGCGACCGCGAGCGCGGCCGCGTGTGCGAAGCGGTTCGAGGAGCCGATGACGAACGAGTCGAAGGTGTACTTCGAGTTGAGCCCGCTCTCGGTCTGTTTGCGCGGCGGCGCGGCCGCCGCGGCTGCGGTCTCTGGTGACCGGTCGGCGACCGTGAGCCTGATCTTTCGCTCGTGACCGGTCGCGTCGCGCGCGGCGGCGCCGATCAGGCCGAGGAAGTGCCCCTCGATCCACTCGCGCGTGAAGTCGTTCGGGACCGAGATCACGAGCGTGTCGTCGGTCAGCTCGACGCCATCGGCGTCGGCGAACCACGTGCGATACGTGGTGTCGTTGAGAGCCCCTTTGAGCCGACCGGCGACTTCTGACCACAGGCTCTGCGCAGTCAGCTCAACTTGGCGACTCACTCGCCTGGACCCTCTCCTTCCTTCGACGCCTGGGGACGTCGAGCATACCAATGTGCGGCTCCGGCTCACAACGACCAGCGACGACGAAAAAGCCCGCTCTTTGCAGGGTTTTCGCGAAACTCACAAATCGTTCCCCAGGTGTGGAGAACCCGCCACAGCCTCGGTGCGATTCCCGCACGCCCGGCGCCTTCGACTCGGCCGCCGCTGTGGACAACGATGGCCGTAGGGCCTGCTCTATACTGGCCGACGGGCCTTCGCCTCTCTTTCTTCGATCTCGCATCACACTCATCACCTTGAAGCGGACCTACCAGCCGAACGTACGTCGCCGGAAGCGCCGGCACGGCTTCCGTGCGCGGATGGCGACGCGCGCGGGGCGCGCGATCCTCAAGCGGCGGCGCGCGAAAGGGCGCAAGCGCCTCTCCGCCTGACGCGGCCGCCCGGCTCGAGGATCGACGTGCAACACCGGCATCGCCTCTCGCGCTCGCGCGACTTCGACGCGGTCTACCGGCATGGCCGCTCGGTCTCGACTCGCTTCCTCGTCCTCTACTCCTTTGGGCGTGACGACGACGGGCCGCCGCGGATCGGCTTCGCCGTCCCGCGCGGAATCGGTAGCGCCGTCGTCCGCAACCGGGTCAAGCGGCAACTCCGTGAGGTCTGGCGTGCGCGTCTCGAGGAGATTCCGCCCGGCCGCGACTTCGTCCTGATCGCGCGTCCCGGCCTCGCGGAGGCCGCCGAGGCGCGCGGGTTCGACTGGCTCGGCGAGCGCCTCGGCGAGGTACTCGGGAAGGCGGGCTCGTGAGGTACCTCGGCATCGGCCTCGTCTGGGCGTACCGGATGACCTTCGGCGCGCTCTTTCCCACGACGTGCAAGTACCACCCGTCGTGCTCGCAGTATGCGATCGAGGCGCTGCGCCGCTACGGGCCGCTCCGCGGGAGCATCCTCGCGGGCTGGCGGCTGCTCCGCTGCCACCCGTGGGCGCGCGGCGGCGTCGACCGCGTCGAGGATCAAAGGATCTTCGCGTGATCGTCGCCGGGATCCTCACACCGCTCGAGAACGCGCTTCGCTCCGTCCTCGACTGGCTCGGGCCGCACGGCGCGATCGGGCTCCCGTGGGGGTGGTCGATCGTCGCGCTGACGATCCTCGTCCGCATCGTGCTCGTGCCGCTGACGGTGCGGCAGATCCATTCGATGCAGAACCTCCAGGCCCACGCACCGCAGATGAAGGAGATCCAGCGCAAGTACAAGGGCGATCGGGCGAAGCAGAACGAGGAGCTGATGAAGTTCTACAAGGAGAACAACATCAACCCGGCCGCGTCGTGCCTGCCGATGCTGGCCCAGCTCCCGGTCTTCTTCGCGCTCTACTTCGTCCTTCGCCACTTCCACGCGCAGCCCGGCGACAACCTGTCGTGGCTCGGGCTGATCGACATCACGAAGAACGCGTCCACCAGCTGGGGCCCGCTGCTCATCGTCATCTACGCGACGAGCCAGGTCGCGTCGAGCTACTTCATGTCGGCGACCGTGGATAAGTCCCAGCGGATCATGTTCATGGTCCTGCCGATCGCCTTCATCCCGTTCATCATCCGGTTCAAGGCGGGCCTCGTCCTCTACTGGGTGACGACGAACCTGTGGACGGTCGGTCAGGGCCTGATCACGCGCCAGCTCATGCCGAAGAAGGGCGCGCCGCCGCCGAAGCGCTCATCGCGCACCCCGCCGCGCGGGGGCGACGGCGGCGAGGACGGATCGGCCCGCAAGCAGCCGGAGCCGAAGCCGAAGCCGGCCGCGGCGCCCAAGCGAGTGAAGCGGAAGAAGCAGGCGCGCCGGTGAGCGCCGAGATCGAGGAGCCGCTCCAGGTCGAGGCGACCGGCGAGACGGTCGGCGAGGCGAAGTGGGCGGCGTTGCGGGAGCTTGAGCGGATCGCGCCCGGACTCGACAAAACGGCAGTTCGCTTCCAGGTCATCTCCGAGGGCGAGCGCGGGATCCTCGGCGTCGGCTACGCGCCGGCTCGCGTGATCGCTGCCGTGGACGAGACGGCGCAGCCGCAGCCGGCCGGACCGGAGTCGCCGCTCGGAGCGCAGGCGCGCGAGCTCGTGGAGCGACTCGCGACGGCGATCGGCGTCGACTGCCGCGTCCAGATCGACGAGGACGACGACGCCGTCCACGTCCAGTGCAGCGGTCGTGACCTCGGCGTCCTGATCGGCCGGCACGGCCAGACGATCGACGCGATCCAGTACCTCGCGAACGCGATCGCCTACCGCGCGTTCCCGGACGAGCGCAAGGAGGTGGTCGTCGACGCTGCGGGCTACCGCGAGCGGCGGCGCACCGTCCTGGAGTCCCTGGCGGTGCGGAGCGCGGAGCGTGCGCGACGGGCCGGCGAGCCGGTCGAGCTCGAGCCGATGACCGCCGTCGAGCGGAAGGTCGTGCACCTGCGGCTGAAGGAGTTCGACGGCGTCGAGACCTCGAGCGAGGGCTCCGAGCCGAACCGCTACGTCGTCGTCACGCCGGTTGACGCTTGAGGACTGGCTGGCGGCTGTCGTCGCCACGCCGGGCCTGACGTCGCTTCGCGATCTCGAGGAGGCGCGGCGCGTGCTCCTCGAGGACTCGCTGCGCGCGGTCGAGGTCGTGTCCGAATACGACGGGCCTGTGGTGGATGTCGGCTCCGGCGGCGGCGCCCCCGGGATCCCGCTCGCGGTCGCGCTGCCCGAGCGGGAGGTGACGCTGCTCGAGGCGAACGGCCGCAAGTGCGACTTTCTGCGCCGCTTCGCGCCTCCGAACGCGAGGGTCGTGCAGGGACGAGCCGAGGAGCAGGAGACGGACACGTACGGCGTGGCCGTGGCGAAGGCGCTCGCGCCGCCGGTCGTGGCTGCGGAGTGGTGCCTGCCGCTCGTCGCTCCCGGCGGCGCAGCGGTGCTCTACGTCGGCCCGACCGCGGACACCGAAGCGGTTGCGCGGGTGGCGGAGCGGCTCGCCGCGCGGCTCGTCTCCGGGCCCTATGGCCTGCTTGTCCTGCGCAAGGAAGGGCCGACCCCGTTGGGTTTTCCGCGCCGCCCGGGCATTGCCCGGAAACGTCCTCTCGCCTGAATAGCCTTCGCCTTCGTGCCCGGGACGATCTATGCGCTCGCGAACCAGAAGGGCGGAGTCGGGAAGACCACGACCGCGATCAACCTCGCCGCCTGCCTCGCCGAGGCGGGCGAGCGGGCGCTCGTCGTCGACCTCGACCCGCAGGCGAACGCGACCTCGGGGCTCGGCGAGCGCGCGAACGGGACGTCGAGCTACGACCTCCTCGACGGAGCACCGCTCGAGGGGCTCGCCCGGGCGACCCGGTTCACGAACCTCGACCTCGTTCCCGCAAAGGCCGATCTCGCGGGTGCGGTCGTCGAGCTCGCGCGGCGCGGCGGCGGCGAGCGCTACCTCGCGCAGTCGCTCGCGGGCGCGCGCGAGCGCTATTCGTTCGTCTTCCTCGACTGCCCGCCGTCGCTCGGGCCGCTGACGGTGAACGCGCTCGCGGCGGCCGACCGCGTGCTCGTCCCGGTGCAGGCCGAGTACTACGCGCTCGAAGGGCTGACGCAGCTCGTCCACTCGGTGAACCTCGTGCGCGCGCGCCTGAACCCGAAGCTCGCCATCGGCGGGTTGCTCCTGACGATGGTGGACGGGCGGACGCGCCTCGCCGCCGACGTCGTCGCCGAGGTGCGGCGGCACTTCGGGCCGCTCGTCTTCGACACCACGGTGCCGCGCTCGGTCCGGTTGGCGGAGGCTCCGAGCCACGGGCTGCCGGCGATCGCGTACGACCGCCGCTCTGCCGGAGCGGACGCGTACTGGAAGGTGGCGATGGAGCTTGTCGAGCGGCGCTAGCGAAGCCCGCCGCGGCCTCGGCCGGGGCCTCGACGTCCTCATCGGCGGCCTGAGCGCGCCGGCGCAGGAACTGGTCGAGCTTCCGCTCGGCGAGATCCACCCGAACCCGCGCCAGCCGCGTCGTCGCTTCGCGCCGGAGGCGACCGAGGGTCTCGCCGGCTCGATCAAGGCGCAGGGCCTGCTCCAGCCGGTCGTCGTCCGGCCACGGCCCGAGGGCGGCTACGAGCTGATCGCCGGCGAGCGGCGCTGGCGCGCGGCGCGGCAGGCCGAGGTCGAGACGGTGCCGGCGCTCGTGCGCGAGGCCGACGACCGCGACTCGCTCCTGCTCGCGCTCGTCGAGAACGTGGCCCGGGAGCAGCTGTCCGCTGTGGAGGAGGCGCGCGCCTACGCGGTCCTGCTGGACGAGTTCGGCCTGTCCCTTGGGGACGTGGCCGAGCGGGTGGGCCGGTCGAAGCCGTCCGTCTCGAACCGGCTGCGGCTGCTCGAGCTTCCGGACGAGGTGCTGTGGATGCTCGCGCGCGGCGAGCTGACCGAGGGTCATGCCCGAGCGGTGCTCGCAGTACCGGACCACGACGCGCGGCGCCGGCTTGCGCGGCGGATCGCCCGCGACGGGCTGTCCGTGCGCGCCGCGGAGCGAGCTGCGCAGGCCTCGGGCGCGCGACGGCGGGCGCGCGCGACGCCTGTCCACCCACACCTTGCGGAGCGCGCCCGTGCCGCGGCGGAACGGCTGATAGGCCGCCGCGCCCGCGTCCGAGCGGGTCGGCTCGAGATCGACTTCGCGGACGAGCACGAGCTCGCCGAGCTGGTCGAGGCGCTCGAGCGACACATCTGAGCCGGCCCCGTAACCGTCGCCGCGGAGGTGTCGTTGCACCTAAGAGATGCTCAATCTCTGGCTCCAAGACCTCGAGTCACTCGAGGCGATCTCCCAGGACGCCGACGCGCGCCAGATCTTCCTGAGGATGGCCGCGATGAGTCAGACGGGCCGCACGAGCACGCTCGTGACGGAGATCGCCCGGGACGACGACCTCGACGACGAGATGAAGGGGACGCTGACCGAGCTGGCTCGCGATCGGTCGTTCCTGCTCGCCTTCGAGGACTACCTCGAGCAAACGCGCCGCATCCACTGAGACGCGTCGCATCCACGGAGGCGTCGCTAGACTGGCGCCTCGCGCGGGCGATTAGCTCAGTCGGTTAGAGCGCCGCTCTGATAAGGCGGAGGTCCGTGGTTCGAATCCACGATCGCCCATCTCTCCGTCCGTCCTTGAGCGATCACGGTTAGCGATCGGTTCGAACGCGAACTCGCTTTGCTCTGATCGGTTGCCATCGGGCATTGTGCGGTCGTGCACATTCGCCACCACGACGGCTCGCCCGAGGAGGTCCCGGAGGAAGTCCGCCTGTCGGCCCTCGCACCCGTCACCGTCCGCTGGGAGGCTCCGGGCGACCACGACGTGATCCACGAGCTCGAGGAGCTAAGCGGAGCGCCGGTCCTCCAAGGGACGCTGCTCGTCGCCGAGCGGGCCGACCGGATCGTGGCGGTGATCGCGCTCGAGAGCGGCAGCATCGTCGCGGATCCGTTCGTGCCGACCGCCGACGTCCAGGCGCTCCTCGCCTTCCGCGCGGAGCAGGTGCGGCCGTACCTCGCGGCCTAGGCAAGCTGCGCACACGGCTGCCGGGGCGAGGAGCGCCCAACCCGCGAACGGCGCGACCGCGGCTGTGCCGACGAGACCCACGCCCGCGATCGCGCGGCGCCGCCCGCGCAGGAGCGCGACCCCCACGGCGGTGGCGAGCGCGTAGACGAAGAGCGCCATCGCGTTCGGCACGCGCAGCATGGCGCCGAAGCCGACGGCGTACTCGACGGCGAGCAGGGCGGCGACCACGGCAGCGGCGACTCCCGAGGCGCGGGCTGCCGCTGTGCCGCTCGAGGGGCCACGCACCTCGCTCCACAGGCCGGCGATCGCGCGGAGATTCGCGGAGCAGAGCAGGACGGCGATCGCAACGCAGCAGGCGGCCGTGACGAGCCCGGCGCCGCTGCGGGCGTCCCTGGCGAGGAACGGCACGAGCGTGAGGCTCGTTCCGACCGGCGTGGTGAGCGCGACTGCGGCGGCGCCCGCATACGCGATCGCGACGACGAGCACGCTGCGCACCGCTGGGACGCGCGACCGCGCCGCGCGCTCCCAGCCGACGAAGGCGAAGAAGAGCAGGAAGGTGGCACTGCCCACGCCTCGCACATCCGCGTCCGCGCCGCGCGCGGGTGAGATCCCTGCGGTGACGGCGCGGACGAGAAGCGCAGCGAGGAGGGCTGCGACGGCGAGTGAGATCAGAGCGCGGGCGCGGCCCCGAGGCACGGCGTCCGCGACCGCGAGCCCCGCTGCCGCCGCGAGGGCGAGCGCTCCGAGGCCGTATGCCGCGGCGCGGCCGCCTCCCGTCGCGCCTGCGAGATAGGTGCCTGCGACGGCTGCGATCACGGCTTGCCCGGCGAGAAAGCCGACGAGATAGCACGCCGTCACGGGCCGCTTCCACCGCGCTCCGAGCGCGGCCGCAGCGAAGCCTGCGATGCCGACCTCGCCCGTTGCTTGCGCGAGCGCGCCGATCGTCGCGACGAGCGAGACCCCGAGCGCGCACTGCCACGCCCACGCGAAGGCCGCAGCCGACCCCTCCTGGCCGGCGGCGAGCGTCGGCAGGAAGAGCACCCCGGCGCCGAGGACGCTCGAGGCGACGGAGAGCGCGCCGCGCCGCAGCGGCGGCGCGCTCACCCGACCGCAGCTTCTACGGCCTCGGTACTCGCCGCCTCGTCTTCCGAGCCGGCCGGCCAGGGAATCGTCTCGGCCTGGGCGTCGGCGAACGCGAGCCCGAGGTCACCCCACAGCCGGGCAGCCCAACGCGGCAGGATCGGGGCAGCCGTGGCGGCGATCACTGCCGCGACGTCGTGCGGAAGGGCAGCGCGTTCGGGCAATGCCGCACCGGTGGCCTCGACGGTCTCCACGAGCGCCGCGGCGGCGGCACGGAGGGAGAACGTCTCCGGCTCGAGTGAGCGCGCGACGCGCGCAGGAAGCCCGCGTGCGGCGGCGAGCGCGTCCCCGTCCCAGATCTCGGAACCGGAAGAACCAGCCGCCGCAGCGATCCGTCGCAGCCGAGGCTCGATTCCTGCGACGAACCGGTCGTACTCGCTGCGCGCGAAGCTCGTCTGCTCGCTCTCGGGGTTCGTGAGGCAGAGGAAGAGGCGCGTGAGGTCGGCGTCGTTGTCGCGCAGGAAGTCGGCGCCCCAGATGGCGTGGCCGCGGCTGGTGGAGAACTTCTCGCCCTCGAGGCGGTAGAACTCGTTCGGCACGATCGTGCGCGGCAGCGCGATCCCGCCGTGCGCGATCAGGAGCGCCGGCCACAGGACCGCGTGCGAGAAGCCGCAGTCGATGCCGATGAACTGGACGACCTCGGCGCTTCGCTCGTCCCACCAGCCGCGCCAGCCGGGCGTCTCCCCGTTCGCCGCGGCGTACGCGCGTGTCGCCGCGAGGTAGCCGAAGATCCCGCTGTACCAGGTGTCGAGGATGTGACCCGTCCAGTCGGGCAGCGGCACCGGCGCGCCGTAGGCGCTCACGCGGCTGATCGGCGTCGGCGGCAGCCCGCGGCGCAGCAGGTCGTGGCAGTAGTCGTGCAGCCGCGGACGCCAGGAGACGGAGGCGTAGTAGGCCTCGAGCGCGTCGGCGTAGCGGTCGAGCGGGAACACGATCCGCTGAATCCGCCGGATCTCGGGCCGGTGGTCGCAGCGGATGCAGCGCGGCTCGGCGAGGCCCGCGGGCTCCTGCGGCAACGCGCACTCCTCGCAGTAGAAGCCGTCCGAGGGAGCGGCGCAGAACTGACAGTGGCCGCGGACGTGCGCCTCGTACAGGTAGCGCCGGCACCGGGAGCAGTAGAACGCCGGCGTCTCGTCGACCTCGAGCTTCCCGGACTGCCACAGTCGGTTGAAGAACGCGTTGATCGTCCGGACGTGGACGGGCTCGCGGAAGGGATGCTCATAGTAGTCCGGGAGCATCGAGGCGAGCGCGAGCGTCTGCTCCATGCGGCGGCCGTACAGATACGCCGTCGCCTCCGGCTTGTGGTCGATCTCCTCGGCCTTCCGCAGCACGTACGGAGAGAGGTCGTCCGTGTAGGTGACGTAGAGGACGCGGTGTCCGCGCTGGCGGAGGTAGCGCGTCAGGACGTCGGCGCCGAGGAACGGGCCGGTGAGATGGCCGAGGTGCAGGTCGCCGTTCGGGTTCGGAGGCGCGGCGGTGACGAGAACGGTGCGGGCGGCCATCAGCGCTCGGCGGCCTTCGGGATCTCGGGAAGCGGCGCCGGCCGTGGCCGCCGGCGCTCGTCGGCCCTGATCACCTCGCTGGCCTGTGCGCGCACGATCGAGTCGGGCGGCACGGACTCGAGCACGAGCGCGTTGGCGCCGATCTTCGTCCGCGCGCCGATCGTGATCGGGCCGAGCACCGTTGCGTTCGCGCCGACGATCACGTGGTCGCCGACCGTCGGGTGGCGCTTGTCGCCCGCCGGCCGGCGCATGTCCTTCCACCAGCCGACCGCTCCGAGCGTCACGTGGTGGTAGAGCGTGACGTCGTCGCCGATCTCCGCCGTTTCGCCGATCACGACGCCGCAGCCGTGGTCGATGAAGAAGCGGCGCCCGATCCGCGCGCCCGGATGGATGTCGATCCCGCCGGAGACGAGCCGCCCGGTGAGGGCGACCGCGCGTGCCGAGACACGGTGCCCGCCGAGGTAGAGCCGGTGGGCGAGCCGGTGGAGCCAGAGGGCGTGCAGGTGCGGGTAGAGGAGCACCTCGGCGACGCCCGTCGCCGCGGGGTCGCGCTCGAGGGCGGCGTGGACATCCTCGCGGGTCTGCTCCAGGATGCGTCGCGCGGCGCTCATCAGAGGTGGGCGTAGACGTTGCGGGTCTCGATCGGCTGCTCGAGCACGAACCGGTCGGGCCGGAACGGCTCGAGCTCCGGCCTCGTCTCGTCGGCGAGGAGCTCGGCGGCGACTGCCTCGCCGAGGGCGGGCGCGAGCTTGAACCCGCCGCCGCTGAAGCCGGTCGCGACGTAGAGCTCGTCGAGCTCCGGCAGCCGGCCGACGAGCGGCTGCTTGTCCGGCGTGTACGCGTCGAAGCCGGGCCGCGTCCCGACGAGCTCCGCGTCGCGGAGCAGCGGGATGCGGTGCGCGAGCCGTTCCCGCGCCTGCTCGAGCTGCGCGAGCTCGAGCGGCGGTAGCTCCGCATCGGGGTCGACGTCCCAGCGCTCCACCGGCACGCCGGCGACGAGCGCACCGGTGTCGTCCGGCCTGAAGTAGCCGCCGGTCACGTCGTCGATGTAGGTCAAGCAGGCGGGCGCCGGAGGAAGCCGGCTGCCGTCGACCAGGCACGTGCCGATCTCGCGCGAGCGGATCGGAAGCTCGATTCCGTGCTCGCGGAGGAGCGCGGCCGTCCAGGCGCCGCCCGCGAGCACGGTGGTGCGGGCCTCGATCTCGCCGAGGTTCGTGTCGGCGCCGCAGACGCGGTCGTCCTCGAGGCGCAGCCCGAGCACCGCCGCTCCGTCGGCGACCCTCAGGCCGCGGCTCCGTGCCTGCTCGAGGAACGCGAGCGTCGTCAAGACGGGGTCGGCGTAGCCGGACTCCGGCTCGTAGGCGGCGGCGCCGACGTCGTCGACTGCGGCGAACGGCTGCAACTCGCGGAGCTCCTCCGGCTCGAGCGCGGTGGTGCCGACGCCTTCCCGCCGGAGGAGGCGCACGTTCGCGCGCAGCTCGCCGGCGTGCTCGGGCGCCACGACGAGCGCGAAGCCCGTGCGCCGGAAGCCGCAGTCGCCCCCGACGGCGTCGTGCCAGTGCGCGTACGTGCGCAAGCTCGCGAGCGCGAGCGGGACGACGTCCATGCTCGTGTGGTGCATCCGGATCAATCCGGCCGAGCGCGACGTCGCGCCCCGCGCCGGCAGCGGCGCCTGCTCGCACAGGACGACCTCGGCCGCGTGCCCGCAGGCTAGGTGGTAGGCGATGCCGGCGCCGATCACGCCTCCGCCGACGACGAGGATGTCGCAGCCGATCGTGACGACTCCTCCGCTAGCCGGTCGCCCCGGCCGCGGCCTCCTGCACGGCGCCGCCCCACCAGATCGTGAGGAAGACGAGCCGGTCGTCGCCGTCGTTCGTCAGCGAGTGCTCCTCGAACGGCGTGATGAAGATCGTGTCGCCCGGGCCGACGCGCCGGGTCTCGCCGCCGAGTCGCAGCTCGCCCTCTCCGCGGACGATGAAGAACATCTCGTTCTCGTCGTGCGAGTGCGGCGTGGACGTCGTCCCCGGATCGACGACGACCCACGCGCCGCCCCACTCCGGCTCGTCCAGCCCGTCCCACGGAAAGAGCCGCTTACCACGGACGTTGTACTCCTCCTCGAAGACGAGCTTCGCCTCGTCCCATTGCTGTAGTTGCAAGGCCCTCACCTCCTCTTCGTTCAGCACGCGGCGTCTCGTCGCGGCGGATGTCGTCGAGAATCTCCTGCGCCCGGAGCGCCGTCATGCTGAACGACGTCGCGTTGCTGATCCCGTGCCGCCACTCGGTCATGCCGTTGAGGTAGATCCCGGCTCGGAGGCGGCTGTCCGTGGCGACGCGATAGGCGCGCGAGACGACCGGATCGCCGCTCTCGTCCAGGCGGAGGTACGGGCGCAGACCGTCGAGCAGCGTCGGCAGCCGCTGCTCGCGGAAGCCGGTGCACAGCACGATCACGTCGACGTCGAGCTCTCGCCGGTCGCCGCGGTACACCTCCTCGAGCACGAGCCGGTAGCGGCCGTCCTCCTCGCGCGCGTCGACCGGCTGCACCCGCGGGAGCATGTGGATCCGCTCCCGACCGAGCAGGCGCTCCTCGTACGTGAGCAGGTAGAGCGCGCTCGAGACGTCGGGGTCGACGCTCGAGTAGTTCGTGAGGCGGACGTTCTCGAAGACCGCCTCGCGCCCGGCTCGCGACAGGCCGTAGAAGTAGTCGGTCTCCTCCGGGAAGTAGACCTGGTTCGAGAAATGGCCGAGGTCGTACGTTCGGAAGCCGGAGTTGCGGGCGACCGAGTAGATCGTCGACTCCGGAAAGCGGTTCGCGAGGTAGAGGATGATCTCGCCCGCGTTCTGGCCCGCGCCCACGACGGCGAACGTCGGGGCCTCGTCCGGCCGGAAGCGGCGGATGCCGTGCAGGAACGCGCTCGAGTGGAAGACGGCCGGGCCGAGCAGCGGCTCGAAGAGCGGCGGCACGCTCGGCAGCTGCCCCAGCGAGAGCACGACGTTCCGCGCGACGAGCTGGCGCGCGAGCCCCGAGTCGAGGTCGCGCGCGACGACGAGCAGGCGCTCGACCGCGCCGTTCTCCGGCACCGGCTCGACGCCGAGCACGTCGTGGCGGTAATGCACCGGCAGCGTCACCTGGCTCGCTGTCCACTCGACGTAGTGCGACCACTCGATCCGTCCGACCCGCGCGCCGAAGAGGCAGAACGGGAAGAGCCGGCCTTGCTCGCGCAGGAAGTTCGCAAACGTGAAGCGGCTGCGCGGGTTGCGCGGCGTCGCGAAGTCGCGCAGGAAGTGGTGCTGGATGTCCGTGCCCGGGAGGAGCATGTCCGGCTGCCACGCCGAGCTCGCGGCGCGGTCGAGGAACACGGTCGAAGGCGCGTCCTCTTCCGCCTCGAGCGCGTCTTCGATCGCCGTCGCGAGCGCGATTCCCGCCGGGCCGAACCCGACGCAGACGACGTCGGAGGAATCGTCCATGTGCTCAAGCCGCAAGGTCGAGCGCCTCCTCGAGGATGGTGAGCCCGTCGTCGAGCACCGCCCTCGACACGTTCAGCGGCGGCATCAGCCGGACGACGCAGTCGTCGCGGCCGCCGAGCTCCACGATCAGGCCGCGCTCGAGCGCGAGCCGCTGGACCGTCGCCGCCCGCCGCCCGTCGAACGCGCCGGTCTCGACGTCGACGAGCTCGATTCCGAGCATGAGGCCGAGCCCGCGCACCTCGCCGACGAAGGGGTGGCGCTCGGGCAGCGGGGCGAGGCGCTCGAGCGTGTACGCGCCGAGCTCGCGCACGTGGTCGAGGATCCCGTCCTGGACGATGATCCTGGCGGCGGCGGTCCCGGCCGCGAACGCGAGCTGGTTCCCGCGGAACGTGCCGGTGTGGGCGCCCGGCTCCCAGACGTCCAGGCGCTCGTCGTAGAAGATCGCGGCGATCGGCATCCCGATCCCGCCGAGCGCCTTCGAGGCGACCACGACATCGGGGACGATCCCGGCGTGCTCGAAGGCGAACCACGTGCCGGTCCGCCCGCAGCCGCTCTGCACCTCGTCGACGACGAGCGGGACGTCGAGCTCAAGCGTCAGGCGCCGCAGTCCCTGGAGGAACTCCGGCGGCGCGGGGATGACGCCTCCCTCGCCCTGCACCGGCTCGACGAGCACGGCCGCGGGGCGCGGCACACCTCCGTTCGGATCGGTGAGCACGCGCTCGAGGTATGCGAGGCAGCCCGCCGCGCACGTGTCCGGGGTCAGCCCGAGCGGGCAGCGGTAGGAGTACGGATACGGGAAGAAGTGGACGCCCGGGACGAGGTTCGCGACGGGCTCCTTCTGCGCGAGGAGCCCACTGAGCGCCATCGTGCTGTGGGTGCTCCCGTGGAAGCCGCCGTGGAACGTGACGACGTCGCCCCGGCCCGTCGCCGTCTTGCAGAGCTTGAGCGCCGCGTCGATCGCGTTCTCCCCGGCGGCGCCGCAGAGCTGGATGCGGGTGCGGCCGTGCATCTCCGGCGGCAGGAGACCGAGCTGCACCGAGACGAACTCGTCCTTGATCGGCGTCGGAAAGTCGAGTCCGTGGCAGTAGAGCTCGAGCTGCCGGCGGACTGCGTCGACGACCTCGGGATGGTTGTGCCCGAGCGCGAGGACACCCGCGCCGGTGAGGAAGTCGATGTAGACGTTGCCGTCGACGTCGCGAACGAACGGCCCGGCCGCGCGCTCGATCGCGATCGGCAGTCGGCGCGGGTACGACCTCGCGTTCGACTCGTAAGCCTCCTGGCGCTCCAGGTAACGGCGCGAGGAAGGGCCCGGAACGTCGGTCCGAACCGCCGGCCCCGCGAGAGGAACGCGAGCGTGCGGCGTCTCGACTTGGGTCATGTCCCCCCGTCCATGGCCAGAGTCGATTGTAGACGCTATGACGTAAAAACGTCGAGGTGACGGATTTCCAAGCTCGACTTAGAGCTCCTTTCACAATGAGGCATTGCTGAGTCGGCGGTAGCAGACGAGGCAGCAGCCGATCGCGAGGAACGCGGCGTGGATGTCGGCGCGGCGGTCGTAGCGGACGAGCAGTCGTTTGAATTGGTGGAGCGAGGCGAAGGTGCGCTCGACGATCCAGCGGTAGCGGCCGACGCCGGAGCCGTGTTCGGTTTGGCGACGGGCGATCTCGGCGGAGATGCCGCGCTTGCGCAGTTCGCGCCGCTGCGGCTGGTGGTCGTAGGCACGGTCGGCTGTGAGCCGCTCTGGCCGCCGGCGCGGCCGACCGACGCGGCCGCGTACCGGCGGGACGCGATCCAGGAGCGGGATCAGCTGCGTGATGTCGTTGCGGTTGCCGCCCGTGAGCGTCCAGGCGAGCGGGATCCCCGTCGCATCGACGAGGAGATGGTGCTTGGAGCCGTTTCGGGCTCGATCAACCGGGCTCGGGCCCGTCGCGGCGCCCCCTTTTTCGCCTGCACGTGACTCGAGTCGGCCACCGCCCGCGACCACTCGATCTCCCCCGCCGCGCGCAAGCGCGCCAGCAACAGCTCGTGCAGTCGCTCCCACACACCGGCCTTCTGCCACTCATCCAGGCGACGCCAGCAGGTCACGCCGGAGCCGAAGCCGAGCTCGAGCGGCAGATGCGGCCACGAGATCCCGGTGTGCAGCACGAACAAGATCCCCTGCAACGCCCGCCGGTCCGGCAAGCGCTTGCGACCCGGGTAGCGAAACCGTCGCTCCACCTTCGGCAGCAACGGCTCGACCAGCTCCCACAACTCGTCCGAAACGACCCACGGCGCAACGGCCATCGACACCCCTCCCAGCTTGACGACAGGTGCCGACGGCCTTCGCCGTCACGGCCGGGGTCCCTCCATTCCGAAAAGAGCTCTTAGGCAGGAACGGCGGCCGCAGCCGCCGGCACAGCCGGCTCGTCGAGCGCAGAACAGACCTGCACCGCCGTCTCCACGAACGCGTCCGCCGCGGGAGCGAGCACCCGGTCGCGATGCCAGACGATTCCGAGGAGACGGGGCGGCACGCTCTCGCCCAGGTCGATCGCTGCGGTTTCCGGGTCGCCGAGGTCGACGGCGAGCCCGGGCATCAGCGCCGCGCCCATCCCGGCGGCGACGAGCGCCTGGAGGGTTCCGTTGTCGTCCGAGCGGAAGACGACGTTCGGCTCGAGGCCCTGCGCTCGCAGATGGGCGTCCACGCGGTGCTCGTTCCGGCAGCTTCGGAAGCCGAGCAGCGGCAGCGCCGCGATCTCCCGGAGCGGCGGCGCCGTCGCGCTTCCGGCGACGGGTGAGTCGGCCGGGACGACGAGCCGGTAGCGGTCCCGCACGAGCTCTCGCGAGGCGAACGGCCCCTCCTCGACGGGGAGCATGCAGAAGGTCAGGTCGAGCTCTGCGCGCTCGACGAGGCCGAGCAGGTCGTAGTCCGACGCCGACTCGCGCAGCTCGACCTCGACGTGTGGCCACGACTCGGCGAAGGCGGGCAGGACGGCGGGCAGGATCCGCATCCCGACGCTCTGGTACGTCCCGATTCGGAGCGTGCCGGCCGCGCCTTCCGTCACGGCTTCGACGTCCGCCTGCGCCGCCTTCACCCGCGCGACGATGGCATCCGCGTGCCGCAGGAGGAGCGTGCCGGTGGGCGTCGGACCGACGGTCCGGCGACCCCGTGGCCGCTCGAGCAGCCGCTTTCCCACGATCCGCTCGAGCGAGGCGATCTGCTGGCTGATCGCCGACTGCGTGTAGCCGAGCCGAACGGCCGCGCGGGCGAACGTGCCTTCGTCGACGACCGCTCGGAGCGCCATCAGGTGGCGCACCTCGAGGCCCAACCACCGATCAGCTTCCACGATTGCCTCGAAGCATAACTGGACTTGCTCTTATCAGCCCCACGCGTCAGCCTCCCGTTCGTGGCGAGAGACGCGCCGCCGCTTGCGCGCGAGCCGAAGCCGCCCACGGCGGTGGCCGATGCGACCGCCGAGCTGGTCAAGTCGATCACGCTGCCGCAGGCGGTCGCGCTGTACGCGGGCGCCGTCGTCGGCGCGGGGGTGCTCATCCTCCCCGGCGTCGCCGCCTCGAAGGCCGGGCCCGGCTCGCTGCTCGCGTGGGCCTTCGACGGCGCGCTCGGCATTCCGCTCGCGCTGACCTTCGCGACCCTCGCGGCGCGCTATCCCGACGCCGGCGGGGTGGCCGTCTACGCGAGCCGCGCCTTCAGCGACGCGTGGGGAGCGGTCGTCGGATGGTTCTACTTCTTCGCCGCGTCGGTGGCGCAGGCGCTCGTGGTGCTGACGGGCGCGCACTACGCCGCCGACGCACTCCACCGCGGCAAGGACACGACGTTTCTCGTTGCCGCGGCGATCCTCGCGCTCGCCGTCGTCGCCAACCTCCGCGGCCTGCGCGTCAGCGGCCGGCTCCAGCTCTTTCTCGCCGCCGGCGTCGCGCTCGTCCTCTTGGCGGCGACGCTGGCGGCGCTCCCCCACCTGCACCTCGCGAACCTCACGCCGCTGGTGCCGAAAGGCTGGGGAGCGGTCGGCCGCACCACCGTCCTCCTCTTCTTCGCCTTCTTCGGCTGGGAGGCGATCACGCACCTGTCATCCGAGTTCAGGAACCCGGAGCGCGACGTCCCCCGCGCCACGCTGATCAGTGTCTTCCTCGTGACGTTCCTGTACCTCGGGGTCGCCTTCGCGGTCGTGGCCACTCACACGTACGGCTCGACCACGCTCAACCGCGTCGCCGTCGCGCGAGTGCTTTCCGATTCGATAGGCCTGCACGCGGAGGCCGTCGCGGCCATCGCGGCCGTCGTCATTACGCTCGGCACCGACAACGCGTTCGTCGCCGCCACGTCCCGGCTCGGCTATGCGCTGGCGCGGGACGGCGCGCTGCCGCGCCCGCTCGCACGGCTCACGGACCGCGGGGTGCCCGCAATCTCGATCGCCACCGTCGCTGTGATCGCCTTCGCCGGCCTCGTGCTCGCATACCTCCGCGACTGGGGTGCCGAGGCGTTTCTCGTCGTTCCGAACTCGCTCGTCATCGTCGTCTACGTGATCGCGATGGCCGCAGCGGTGCGCCTGCTCAGCGGCCGCGCGCGGCTGCTCGCCGTCGCGGGCCTCGTTCCTTCGCTGGTGATCCTGCCGTTCGCGGGGGTCTCGCTCGTGATCCCGGCGGCGGTCGCGGCCGGCGCGCTCGGCTATCGCTTCCTCAGCGCTCGTCGCTGACTCCCGGCGGCTCCCCGCTCCGACGTGCGTTGCCGCACGGGGATTGACGCCGGGTCATTGGTCACCATGACGTGTTACAGTCAAATTGACGTTGATGCCGTCTGGGGGGACCGCTTCGACTCTTGCTCGCGAGCTCGTCGTCGTGAAATTCGGCGGCACCTCGCTCGCGACGCGAGATCAGCTTCGTGCGGTCGCCCGGAGGCTCGTCGACCTTCACGAGGACGGGAAGCGTGTCGTCTGCGTTCTGTCCGCCAGGGGCCATACGACCGATCGCCTGTTCGGCCTCGCGCGGTCGTTGGCTGCCGACCCGGATCCGCGCGAGCTCGACGCGTTGCTCGCGGCCGGGGAGGCGATCTCATGCGCGCTCGTCGCGATCCGAATCCACGCCCTCGGGCAGGAGGCCGTCTCGCTCGACGGCGCTCAGGCCGGGATCGCGACCGACGACAGGCACGGAAGCGCGACGATCGTCGGCGTTCGACCGGAGCGGATCCTCGCCGAGCTCGACCGCGGCCGGATCGTGCTCGTCACCGGCTTCCAGGGTCGCTCGCCGGCGCGGGACGTCACGACCCTGGGACGCGGCGGCTCCGACCTCACCGCCGTTGCCCTCGCGGCGGCCCTCGATGCAGCGAGCTGCGAGATCTGCACCGACACCGACGGCGTCTTCACCGCCGACCCGCGGGTCGTCCCCGAGGCGCGGAGGCTCGGCGAGCTCGGGTTCGAGGAGGCCGTCGAGCTCGCCGGCGCGGGCGCGCGCGTCCTTCAGTCGCGCGCCGCCGAGCTCGCACAGGCGGAGCGGGTCCCGGTGCACGTCCGGTCGGCGTTCGCCGGCGGCGGGGGGACGCGGATCGTCGCGGAAGGCAGAGGCAGGGTCGAGCGGCCGGCCGTCGTCGGCGTCACCCACGCGACGAGCGAGCTCCTGTTCCGAATCCGGGGGATCCGCCTCGCTGGGCTGCTGGCCGCCGCGGCGGCCGGCGACGTTCGACTCGCCGCCTCCGCCGAGGTCGACGCGGGCGTCGTCGTGGCGATGGCGGAAGAGGGTCGCGGCGCGCTCGAGGGTGCGCTCGAGTCGCTCGGCGTGGGCTGGACCGTCGAGGAGATCGGGTCGGTGAGCGTGGTCGGCTACGGGCTCTCGGGCAGCGGCCGGGCCGCGTCCATCGTGTACGCGACGCTGCACGAGCTCGGGGTCGCTCCGGTGCTCGTGGCGATCTCGCCCATGCGCCTCACCGTCCACCTTCAGCGAGCGGACGTCGAGCTCACCGTTCGGGCTCTCCACGAGGCGCTCGAGCTCGACCGGGAGCCGGGAGAGGCGACGTGGGCGGCATGAGCGACGATGAGGTGGCGCTCAGCGGCGAGTGCCGTGCGATCGCGCGCGACGCGCGCCGGCTGCTCTACCGCACGCGGGCGAGGAAGGTGCGAGCCTTGCCGGGCATGGAGCGCGACCGGCGCCGTCTGCTCGAGGTCATGAACCGCGCGAACGCGCTCGCTGTCCGGCTCGAGCAGCAGCCGGCCCGTTGGTCTCTGCGGCCGCTTCGACTGCGCGAAGGCGGTCGCTGAGCTTGTCGATCGCCGGAGAGAGCGGGAAGAGCACGTCGTCCGCGGGGTCGTCCGTATAGCGCGACACCGGATAGCCGGTGAGGTAGGCGACGACGACGAGCTCGGAGCGCGTGGGCCGGTAGCGGTCGTGCTCCTCCGCGTCGCTCAACCAGCGCTCGACGGTCTTCGCGGACCGCTCCGTCAGCCGCGCGAGATCCTTCCGTTTAATCCGGTGTTCCGCGAGATCGGCCCGGATCCTCGCCGCAAGGGCCTGTTTGAAAAGCACGCCAGTATGTCTCATACGCGTCACCATGGTCGTTGTCAAGACCTCTTGCGGATCAGTCAGAGGTCGGACCGCATGTCGCGACGTGGCCACATCAGGGGATCATCAGGTCGGATGGCTCCGCCGATGCGGTATCGGACGATCTCTGCGGCGACGATGCAACTCGGGTCACTTGTCTTTCACCAGGGGCGCCCGTACTACTTGCGCGGGCTCGACCCCATGTCCGTCTCCGACCGGCAGGCGGAGCTCGAGGATGCCTTCACGGGCACACGCGTTTGCGTTCCGTTCGACGAGGTCGAGGAGCGCCGGCGGCCTGACCGCGGAGCACGTTTGACGCTAGAGCCCTGAGCTAACATCAGGCGCAGGCCGCCCATGCACGAGATGGTCATCTACGGCGTCAGCTTCGACCTGGTCGGCAAGCAGCCGATCGTCTTGTTGAAGACGACGGACGGGAACAAGTTCCTCCCGATTTGGATCGGCCATCCGGAGGCGGCGGCCATCCTCATGAAGCTCCAGGGTGCGACGACTCCGCGCCCGATGACGCACGACCTCGTCACGGACATCCTCTCCCAGCTCGACGCCCAGGTCGTCCGGATCACGGTCACCGAGCTCCGCGACAGCACCTTCTACGCCCAGATCACGGTGCAGCAGAACGGGTCGGAGATCGAGATCGACTCGCGGCCCTCCGACGCGATCGCGCTCGCCATCCGCGCCGAAGCGCCGATCTTCGTCGCCGACCGCGTGATCGAGGAGTCGGCGATCGAGTTCGAGGGCGAAGAGGTGAACGAGGAGGAGATCGTCTCCGAGTTCAAGCAGTTCCTGGAGAACGTCTCCCCCGACGAGTTCGCGGTCGAGGAAGAAGAAGACTAGGAATCCGCGCGGTCGACCTCGCGCTTCGTGAGGTCGAGGATCTCCGTGAAGAGCTCGCGCAGGCCATCGGCGGAGAGCGGCCCGCGGTTCGCGCGCAGCAGGTAGTTCAGCATCCACTCCTCGCGCTCGAGATCGACGAACTCGAGGCCTCGATCCTCCTTGTAGCGCTTCAGGCGCGCGACGAGCTTCAGGCGTGTGTTCACGGCCTCGACGAGTGAGCGGTCGGCGTCCGAGATCTGCTCCCGGAGCTGGCGGATGCGAGGGTCAGGAGTAGACGTAGACGGTCTCGCCGTAGGAGTTGGTTTGGAAGAGATACGGCGCGATCCACATCGGCACGCGGACGCAGCCGTGGCTCGCCGGGTAGGGCGGCACCGACGGGTTGCCGTGCACGGCGTAGCCGCCGGTGAAGTACATCGGGTCGAAGAGCGTCCCGAGCGGGCTCGGGTCGAAGCCGACCACCTTGCGGTAGATCGCGAACCGGCCCTCGGGCGTGAAGCGGCCCGGGAGCCCGGCCGTCGAGACCGGGACGATGAGGGCGAGCCGGCCGCCGCGGACGACGTACAGCACCTGGTGTCCCTTGTCGATCTCGAGGTGGTCGGCCGGGCTCGAGTAGCGCGGCCGCCCGAGGCGCGGGTGGGCGAGCGCGCGCCACGTCGCCGCGTCGGCGACGCCCGTCCGCGGCAGGCCCTGCACCTTCTGAAAGGCGTAGAGGCTGTCGACGAGCTCCGGCCCGAAGCTCCCCGTTCGCCGCACGGCGTAGTGGAGCGAGGCGAGCGTCGAGACGAGGCGGGCGACGGTGGCGCCGCTCGCGCCCGGCCGCAACGTCGGGAGGAAGAGCCGGGCCGAGACGGCACGCGCGGCGCGGGCGAAGCCGGGCCGTGGGACGGACGCGACTTCGACCCGGTAGTGGTTCGTGTGCGACGTGTCGAGCGCGATCCGCGCGCCGTGCGGGTACGTGCGGGCGACCCGAAGCGTCCCGTTCTTCCAGATCCGGACGCTCACCTCGCCGGCGCCGGCGGGGACGAGGCGCGCAACGAGCGCGAGCGGCGTGCCCACGGCTCCCGAGCCGTCGAAGCGGACATCGAGGCGCGGCCGGACGAGCACCGAGACGGGCGGTGAGGCGGCGCCCTGGAAGCGCGCCTGCCACGGGCCGGGCGAGACGAGCCGCGGGCGGAGACGGAAGCTCCCGCCCGAGCCGACCGGCGCCGAGCCGACGAGCCGCGTGCCGCGGTAGAGCCGGACCCGGCCCTTCTCCGCCGGGACGAGCCGGCCGCGGAAGAGGATCGCCCGGCCGTAGCGGCCGGCGTGGCGGGCGGAGAGCGATAGGCCGAGCGAGTCGATGGAGAGTCGTTCGGTCGCAGTCGAGCCGTCGGATTGCGTCACGGTGAGCGTGACCGCGAAGCGGCCCGGCGCGAACGTGTGGCTCGCGGCCGCGCCGTCCGCCGTGGCGCCGTCGCCGAAGTCCCAGTGGTAGGCCGCCGCCGCGCAAGAGGCCGTGAACGAGACCGCGAAGGGCGCGGGGCCCTTCGCGCCGCTCACCTGCGCGCAGCCGGCCTGCTCGCGCGCGGACGCGCTCGCCGTCGTCAGGGCGACCGGGAGTGCGAGGAGCAGGGCGACACGACGCACGGGCCGCGCATCTTGCCTGCTCAGCGCCGGGTTTTCAATGCCTGTGGAAGAAGTCGACCGCGAAGAGCAGGACGAGGCCGTTGTAGAGGGCGTGCAGGATCATCCCCGGGTAGACGCTGCGGGTCCGGTCGCGCAGGTAGGCGAGGCACATCCCGAAGACGACGAGCGGCGGAAGCGCCTCCACGAGTCCGTGCGCGAGGCCGAACACGATGCCGACGAGGACGATCGCCGCCCACCGCCCGAAGCGCTCGAGGAGGGTGAAGCCGAGGCCGCGGAAGGTCAGCTCCTCGACGACCGGCGCGAGCAGCGCGACGACGACGAAGTTCGCCGCGAAGGCGGCCGCGTGGCGCGGCTCCCAGCCGTTCGGCGTGAGTCCCTGCTCCTTGTTCGGGTTCAGCACCGGGTCGAGTGCCGCCGAGACGACGAGAATCACGACGACGGTCCCGAATGCGATCGCAGCGGCCCGCCCCCACGAGCGCGGCCGGCGCAGCGCGAAAGCCTCCTTCTTCGGCAGCCCTCGTGCGACGAGCAGCATGAACCCGAGCAGGACGAGGAACTGGACCAGGCCGCCGACGAAGTTGTCCCAGTGGTAGAGCGGCTCCTTCGGCTGCTTGCCGCCCGCGAAGCGGCCGGCGTAACCGAGCGCCGCGAGGACGCCGATGATCGTCGCCCACGCGACGAGCCGGTTCGCGCCGGGCCGCTCGTTCACGCGAGCCTCGCCGGCAGGGCGGCGAGTGGCGCCGGCGCGAAGGCCATCCCCGCGGCGCGGGCGCCTTCCTCGTCGGCCTCGGAGTCGCCGATGTGGAGCGCACGCTCCGGCGGCACGCGCAGGCGCTCGAGCGCGAGCTCGAAGATCCGTGGGTCGGGCTTCGACGCGCCCGCCTCGGCCGAGGTGACGATCGTCTCGAAGCGGGGAGCCAGGCCGAGCTGCTCCAGGTAGCCGGCGAGCGCGACGTCCCAGTTGGAGACGACCGCGAGGCGCAGACCGAGCCGGTCGAGCTCCGACACCGCTTGGACGGCTCCGGGCAGCGGCTCGAACTCGAGCGCCTCGACGTACGGCCGGGCGAACTCGGCCGGATCGAGGTCCGCCTCGAGCGCGTCCAGGAACACGGCTGCGCAGTCCCGCCGCAGCAGGGCGAGGCTCGCCTCGTCGGCGCCTTCGTGCGAGCGGCCGCGGTAGTAGCGGGCCTCGACGGCGAACGCGGCGGCCACCTCCTCGGGAGTCCGTTCGACCCCGCGAACATCGAGGGCGCGGCGGAGCGCGACACCCGGGTCGCGCAGCGTGACGAGCGTGCCGTACGCGTCGATCGTGACGGCGTCGAGGTCGGCCGCCGTCAGGCGACCCATTGCCACAGCGCCCACTGTGACACGGCGACGCCGAGCATGATCGCGCTCACCCCGACGATCGCCGTGTGGACGCGCGGCCGGCCGCCGAGGGCGGCGAGCGCGAGGAAGAAGGGGAAGACGACGAGGCCGAAGCGCGGCAGCGAGAGGAGCGGCCAGCGATCGCTCGGGATGCTGAGCGGGACGGCGAGGCTGAGCGCGCTGTACAGGCCGTACGGAGCGCCGAAGCGTCGCCAGGCGACGACGGTCAGGGCTGCGAAGAGGAGCAGGAACAGGAAGAGCTCGACGTTCAGAGCGGCCGCGCGCATCGGGGTCGTGTCGTGGACGTGCGTCCAGTAGGCGTGGCTGTTCGTGCTCGAGATCAGCTGGTGGACGCCGTCGAGTGCGGCACGGAAGCCGGAGCGGATGCCCGCCCACGGCCCGAGGTGCGCCGCGAAGTGGCGCGCCCAGAGCGGGTCGAGCTCTGCGTGCCAGAACGCCCACGGGTCGTTGATCTGCCACCACAGGCCGAGCGGGTAGGCGACGAACATGAGCGGTGCGATCGCCAGGCCCGCGAGCGCGCGCACACGCGAGCGCGCGCGCCAGGCGAAGAGGACGAGCGCGGGCAGGAGCATGAAGCCGACGGCGCGCGTCAGCATCGCGAGGCCCGCGGCGGCGCCGGAAAGCGCGAACCGCTTCCGCTCGGCGAGGTAGAAGGCAAGCAGTGAGCAGAAGAGGAAGAGCGACTCGCTGTAGACGGCCTGGAGGAACAGGGTCATCGGGAAGAGGGCGAGGTAGAGCACCGCGCGGCGGCTCCCGTCGAGCCCGAGCTTCGGCTCGGCGATCTTCTGGAGCAGGACGAACGCGCCGTAGCACGCGGCGAGCGAGACGACGACGCCGGCGACGACGTAGTGGCCGAAGAAGACACGGCCGAGGACGCCGACCGCGCCGGGGTAGAGCGGGAAGAAGGCGCCCGTCCGCGCGGCCGAGGCGTACCCGTGCTCGGCGATCTTGACGATCCACTTGCTGTCCCACCGAGCCCAGACGTCGATCATCCAGCCGGAGTCGTGCAGCCAGGGCGCGTCCCACCGGTACGAGAGCGGGTGCCGGTTGGGCTCGAAGGTCAGCCACGCGAAGAGCGCTGCCGCCCAGATTGCGAGGCGCGACCACGCGAAGATCTCGATCGCGGGATTCCGGATCGTGCGCCGCGGCAGCTCGACACGAACGAGACGCCGGCGAGGACCTACCCGTTGACCGACGCCCACGGCGGGGGATCATACTGGCGTGCCCGACCGGACTTTCACGCCCGACGAGGCCAACGCGGCGCTCACGGAGGTGCGCCCGCTCGTCGAGCGGATGGTGGCGGCACGCGAGCTGCTCATCGACGCGCAGCGCCGCCAGGCGGAGCTCGTGGCCCGTGTCGCCTCGAACGGCGGCGGGCTCGCGCCGCCCGACGTCGCCGCCGTCGCGGCCGAGGTGCAGGAGGCAGGAGCGGAGCTCGTGGCCGTGCTCGAGGAGCTGGAGCGCCTCGGCGTGCAGGTCAAGGACATCGATCGCGGCCTCGTCGACTTCCCGTGCGAGCACCGCGGCCGCATCGTCCTCCTCTGCTGGGAGCTCGGCGAGGACGAGATCGCGTACTGGCACGGCGCCGACGAGGGCTTCGCCGGCCGGAAGCCGTTGCCGCTGGACTAGCGCGGATACGAGACGGCCTCGACCTGCTCGCCGATCCACATCGGCGCGTGCTTCCAGGCTTCGTAATCGCGCACTCGATGGCGAAGGGAGAGGACGAACACGAGCTCCTAAGGTAGGGGAACCGAGCGGCCTGCGTCGAACCAGAGCGACATGCCGCTCTGGCATCGCCTCGTCGTCGTGGGCGCGGTGCTGCTCGTCACCGCGTTCGTCGCGCGGCTTCTCGACGCGAGCATCACGCGGCGGCAGCTCGACCCGGTGCAGCGGACGCGCTACCGCGTGCTCCGCCGCAGCGTGGCGACCGTGGTCGTCGTCGTCGGCGTCCTCTCCGCGCTCCTCGTCATCCCTCAGGTGCGCGCGGTCGCGGGCGGCCTGCTCGCGTCGTCGGCGGTGATCGGGCTCGTCGTCGGCTTCGCGTCGCAGCGGACGATCGGGAACTTCGTCGCGGGCTTGCTGATCGCGTTCACGCAGCCGCTCCGGCTCGGCGACCGGGTCGAGTTCGAAGGCGACGCCGGAATCGTCGAGGAGATCGGGCTGACGTACACGTTCATCCGCGCCGACGACGACACTCGGCTCGTGATCCCCAACGAGCGGCTCGCGTCGGAGCCGATCCGCAACTCGACCATCCGGGCGCACCAGGCGCTCGCGGAGGTCTCCGTCCAGGTGCCGCTCGGGCAGGATCTCGGCCGGGTCGTGGAGCTGCTGCGCGCCGCCGCGCCGGACGGCGAGGTGCTCGTCACCGGCATCGACGGCAACGCCACCGTCACCCTCCGTGAGTGGACGCCCGACGTCGCGGGCGCCGAGCGCATCGAGAGCGACCTGCGCCTGCGCGCCCACGAGCGGCTGCGCGCCGCGGGGGTGTACGCGTGAGCCCGCCCGTCCGCCGCCGCAGCTCCCGCACACCGCGCGACCAGCACCTTCCGATCGGGATGCGGAGCCGCCGGCGCCGCCGCCAGCGCGTGCGCCAGCGTCGCCGCCGGCTCGTCCTGTGGCTCGTCGGCGGGCTCGCGTGCCTGGCCGTCCTGCTCGCGATCGGCGGCTTCGGCGGCGCGGCGGCGATCACCTCCCAGTGCAACCTCTCCACGCTCCGGCCCGTCGCGATCGGCCAGAACTCCTTCGTCTACGCCGCCGACGGCTCGCTGCTCGGCTCGATCCCGGCCGAGCGGAATCGTGAGCCGGTCGCACTCAGGCACGTGAGCCCGTGGGCGGCGAAAGCGACCGTGGCGATCGAGGACCGGCGCTTCTACGAGCACGGCGGCCTCGACCCCGAGGGCATCCTCCGCGCCGTGATCGCCGACATCCGTGCCCGCCGAATCGTCCAGGGCGGCTCCACGATCACGCAGCAGCTCGTGCGGAACCTCTACATCGGCAAGGAGCGGACGTTCCGACGCAAGCTCGTCGAGGCATGCCTCGCGGTGAAGCTGAGCGACGCCTGGTCGAAGGACAAGATCCTCCAGGCGTACATGAACCAGGTCTACTACGGCAACCACGCATACGGGATCGAGGCCGCTGCGCAGACGTACTTCTCGCGCCACGCGCGCGGGCTCACGCTGCGCCAGGCGGCGCTCCTCGCGGGCCTCCCGCAGGCGCCGTCCGACTTCGACCCGTTCCATGCGCCCGCGGCCGCGCTCGCGCGGCGGAACGAGGTGCTGCGAGCGATGCTCGCGAGCCACGACGTCACGGCGGCGCAGTACCGGCGAGCGGTCTCGTCCGACTCGCTCGGCCTCAAGCCGGGTCGGCTCTACACGCGCATCCGCGAGCCGTACTTCTTCAGCTTCGTTCGCGACCAGCTGATCGCGCAGTACGGCGCGCAGACGGTGCGCTCCGGCGGTCTGCGCGTTTACACGACGATCGACCCGCGTTTCCAGCATGCCGCGCTCGCGTCGATCCGGAAGACGCTCGACCGGTCGACCGACCCCGCGGCCGCCCTCGTCTCGATCGACCCGCGGACGGGCGCGATCCGCGCCATGACCTCGCTGACGCCGGGCTCGCAGCGGAGCCAGTTCAACCTCGTCGCGCAGGCGCGGCGCCAGGCCGGCTCGACGTTCAAGACCTTCGTCCTCACCGCCGCCGTCCTCCAGGGGATCAACCCGGAGACGACGACGTACGTCTCGGCGCCGTTCCACTACCAGCCCGATCCGTACACGCCCGCCTGGAACGTGTCCACCTACGACCACACCTACCTCGGCGCGACGACGATCGAGAACGCGACCCTCCGCTCCGACAACACGGTGTACGCGCAGCTCACCCTCGACGTCGGGCCCGACAAGGTGGCCGCGGCGGCGCACCTGCTCGGGATTACCACCGACCTCAGCGTCCACGGCGCCTTCGTCCCGTCGATGGGCCTCGGCGCGATCGCCGTCTCACCGCTCGAGATGGCCTCCGCGTACGCGACGCTCGCCGCGCAGGGCGTCTACTCGCGCCCGATGGCGATCCGGAAGGTGATCTTCGCGGGCGGCAAGAAGGACACGTCGAGCGGCTGGGGGCGGCCGCACCGCTCGCGCGTGATCCCGGACGGCGTCGCCTACGAGGTGACGAAGATCCTCGAGCAGAACGTCCTCCACGGCACCGGCGTGGGCGCGTACTTCGGCCGGCCGGCCGCGGGCAAGACGGGCACGACCGACAACCACGCCGACGCCTGGTTCTGCGGCTACACGCCGAACCTCGAGACGACGGTCTGGGTCGGCTACCCGCGCGCCGAGATCCCGATGACGAACGTGCACGGGATCGCCGTCGCCGGCGGGACCTTCCCGGCCACGATCTGGAAGCTCTTCATGGAGAGCGCGCTCGGCTCCTCGCACGTCTACGACTTCCCGGAGCCGAAGCAGCAGCCGGTCTGGAAGCCGTTCACACGCGGCCAGTACGCGATCCAGTCCGCGCCTCCGCCGCCCGCACCGGCGCCGAGCACTTCGACGACCACTTCCACCACCGCGACCTCGTCCGGCCACGGTCCCGCCTCGCCCTAGCACGAGGACGCTGATCGCCCTCGCCCTCGTCGTCACCGGCGCGCTCGGAGCATTCGCGATCTCCACCTTCGGACGACACGACCGTGGAAGCCGCGTCTACACGCTTCGCGACGGGGACGTCGTGCTCAGGCCCGAAGCGGCGACGCGGTGTGAAGCCTCGAGCGAGGGAGGAGCGCCCAACCTCTTCTGCACCCGCGTCGGCGGCGGGCGGCACCAGGTCGTCTTCTACAAAGACTCCGTTCTCGTCTGGCCGCTCGCCGCCGGGCCCGATGGACCGCCGTTCGCCTATCGCTGGGCGCCGACGCGGCGGAGGATCAAGACTCCGTCACGCGCGAAGACGACGCGCCAGCCCTGATTCCGCCGGAGTCTCGTGAGCGCGCGGGCGGCGGGCTTCCCGCCTGTCGACCGGTCGAGGTAGCTGAGCCGCGTCGAGTCGACCGCGAGCCACGTCGCGTCGCGCAGGCGCGGGAAGCTGAGGATGCGGCGGCGCGCGGAGAGGTGCGCGCCGAGGGTGTTCGTCGCGCCCACGACGGCGTCCTCGGGGACGAGGCGGAGCGCGTGCGCGGCGATCCGGTCGTGCCGTGACGCCGACGCGGGTGCCTTGAACAGCGCGCCGAGCCGCGCGTTCTCGACGAGCGCGACGGCGAGGGCCACGGCGACGATCGCCACCGCCCGGCGTCGGCTGCGGCCGGAGAGGCGAGCCGCCCCGAGGACGCTCGCGACGACGAGCGGCGGGATCAGCCCGGCCGTGTAGTGGAAGCGGATCGACGTCTGCGTCTTCACCGAGCTCAGGAGGTTGAGCGCGAGCTCCGGCAGCGCCGCGACGAGCGCGAGCGGCGCGGCGAGGAAGAGCCCAGCCAGCGGAACCGCGAGGTCGGCGAGGTAGCGGAGCGAGCGGCCGTCGAAGGCCTTGTCGAGGATGCGGAGCGGATGGGTCACCGCCGTCCGCAGCACGCCGCCGGGTGAGCCGCCGACCTCGCGGTAGCGGGAGTAGAAGCTCGAGGTCCCGCCGTGGTTGAAGTGCGGGACGACGACGCCGACGGCGAGGGCGAACCAGAGCGCTCCCACCGCGACGATCGCCGTGCCGGCCGCGCGGCGCCGGCGCGCGAGCGCGTACCACACGCCGAACCCGGCGACGACGAGCGCGACCTCCTCCTTCGTCGCCGCGGCGAGGACGGCGAAGACCGCGAACGGCACGAGCCGGTCGTCGTCGAGGTAGCGGAACGCATAGAGCAGGAACGGGCATGCGAGCGCGACCGGGTGGAACTCGTTCAGCGTCAGCCACTGCGTCGCCGGGAGGACGAGGTAGACGAGCGCGAAGCCGAGCGCCGCCCGCTCGGAGGCGAGGTGCTTCCGCGCGAGCGCGAAGACCGGGAAGGCACCGGCCGCGACGACGACCGCCTGGGCGACGAGGAGCATGTGCGGGCTGGGCCAGATCCACCAGAGCGGCGCGAAGAGCGCGAGGATCGGGTCGACGTGCGCCGCGAGCCGCGACACCTGCTCGCCCTGGGTGTTCGTCATGCGCAGGAAGTGGCCGTGCGCGGTCGACCACACGACCTGCACCATGTTCCCGAGGTCGAAGCGGCCGGTCTCGAAGGCGTCGTGGCGCAGGACGGAGAGCAGCGAGAACCAGGCTGCGCAGGCGGCGGCCGCGAGGGCGACGAGTGCGCGCGGAGTCGTCAGCCGCTGCACAGCCGCTCGAAGAGCGCGCGCCAGTGGGCGCCCAGGACAGCCTCGCTCGCGCGCTCCTCGTAGACGGCGCGACCACCGGCGGCGACGCGTGCGGCGAAGGCTGGGTCGTCCCGGAGCCGCCGGAGCGCGGCGACGAGCGCCTCGGGATCGGCGGGCGGCACGAGGAGCGCGCTCTCGCCGTCGGTGAGGAGCTCGCGGGCGCCTGGCGTGTCGGCCGTGACAAGCGGCGTCCCGCAGGCGAGCGCCTGGTACGCCTTGTTCGGGATGACGCGCGCGGCCTTCGGCGAGCGCCCGAAGACGCCGAGCGCGCACCCGGCTCGGTGCAGCTCGTCCGGCAGGCGGTCGTACTCGACCCACGGCACCCAGTCCACGTTGGCGGGCCGGTCGGCGAGCAGCGCCTCGAGCTGTCCGCTGCCGACGAGCCGGAACGGGAGCTCGGGCGCGAGCCGCGCCGCGGCGAGGATCGTCTCCAGGCCGTGGAGCGGGATCAGCTTGCCGACGAAGAGGCACGTCCACGGCTCGGCGGGGCTCCACCCGGCGCGAAAGAGTCGATCCTCCGCGCCGACGAGGCAGACCTCGACTCGCTCCAGCGGCAGGCCGGCGAGCGCGGCGAGGAACTCCGCGTTCGCCTGCGTGTCGGCGACGACGAGGTCGGCGCCGCGGAGTGCGGCGCGGTCGAGCGCGAGGAGCGCGCGGGCCGCGAGCGAGCCGGGCCGGAAGCGGCGCCGGTCCTCGACGAACGTCTCGTGCAGCGAGACGAGCGCGTCGAAGACGACGGGCCGTCCTCGAGCCGCACGCCGTGCCGCCGGCATGTCCGGCTGGCCGGGATAGCCGACGAGCATCGCGTCGACGTCGACCGGCACGCGCCGCGCGAGCCGGAGCTCCGCGAGCCCGATCCGCGCTGCCGTCCCCGGTCCGGCCTGCCAGTCCCGCGCGCCCTCCCAAACCGGCACGTGTCGCTCGACCACCTCGACCCCGGCCCCCCGCAGCGCCGAGGCCACCTGCGCGTTCCGCGGGTACCCGCGCTCGAAGGTGCCGAATTGGAGGACCTTCAGGACAGGATCTCGTCCACGAGGCGGTCGGCGCGCTCGCGCTCCGGGACTCGCTCCTCGTGGTGGCTCGTGATCATCTCGCTGATCAGGCCGAGCGAGAAGAACTGGAGGCCGACGACGACGAGGAGCACGCCCAGCGTGAGCAGCGGCCGCCCGCCGATCGCGTGCCCGCCGAGCTTGAGGATCGTCAGGTAGACGAGGATCCCGAGGCCGATCGCGCCGAGCGCGAGCCCGAGCCCGCCGAAGAGGTGCAGCGGCCGGTGGCGGTAGCGGCCGATGAACGAGACGGTCAGGAGGTCGAGGAAGCCGCGCAGGTAGCGCTCCGGCCCGTAGCGCGAGCGGCCGTGCTCGCGCGGGCGGTGGTTCACCGGCAGCTCGGCGACTCGGTAGCCGCGGTAGTGCGCGAGCACCGGGACGAAGCGGTGCAGCTCACCGTAGATGCGCAGGCCGCGCACGACCTCGGCCCGGTACGCCTTCAGCCCGCAGTTCATGTCGTGCAGGCGGACGCCGGAGAAGCGGCTCGTGACCGCGTTGAAGATCCGCGAGAGGATGCGGCGCGTCAGAGGATCCCGCCGCCGCGTCTTCCAGCCGGTGACGAGGTCGAAGCCCTCCTCGAGCTTCGCGAGCAGGCGCGGGATCTCGCTCGGGTCGTCCTGGAGGTCGCCGTCGATGGTCACGATCGTGTCTCCCTGGGACTGGTCGAATCCGGCCATGAGCGCTGCGGCCTTGCCGAAATTCCGGCGCAGGCGGACGACGCGGACGTTCGGCGCGGCGGCGTGCAGCCGGGTCAGGGCGGCGAAGGACCCGTCCGTCGACCCGTCGTCGACGAAGACCGCCTCCCACGGCTCGCCGAGCGGGTCGAGCGCGGCAGCAAGCTCCTCGTAGAGGAGGGCGACCGAGCGCTCCTCGTTCCGGACCGGCACGACGACCGAGAGCACGCGCGGGAGCCTACGGGGTCGTCAGCGTGGCCGTGGTCGACCCGACGGTGGCGGTGGTCGAAGTCGTCGGGAGCGACGGCTCGGTTGTGGTCGTCGTCGAGGTGGGTCGCGTGGTCGGACGGGTCGTCGTGTGGTGCGTGGTCGTGGGGCGGGTCGTCGTGGTCCTGGACGTCGTGGTCGTCGACGTGCTCGTGCTCGTCGAGGTCGAGGTCGAGGTCGAGGTCGAGCGAGTCGTCGTGGAGTGGGTGGTGCGGCGGTGCGTCGAGGTGGTCGTCGTCGTGGGCGAGGAGGAGGAGCCGTGGCCGATCAGGGCGACGGCGAGCCCGGCTGCCGCGGCGGCGAGGAGCCCGAGGAGGAGCGCGGCCACGAGGCCTCGCCGCCTGCGGATCGGTCGGCGCGGCGGCGGCGGACGTGGCCGGATGACGGCCGTGGGCTCGGCCGGGGGAGCCAGGATCGCGGTCGCCGCCTCCGCGGCAGGCGTCGACGCGCCGCCGAGCGCTGCGAGGAGCGCGTTTCCGTCGCGCGGCCGCGCACCCGGGTTCTTGGCGAGGGACGCGTCCGCGAGCCGCGCGAGCCGCGGAGGCGCGTCCGGGCGGACCGAGGCGACGGGCGGCGGCGGGGCGTTCCGATGCATGGCGACGAGCTCGAGCGGCACCTCGGCGGCGAACGGCAGCCGCCCGGTCAGCATCCGGAAGAGGATGACGCCGAAGGAGTACACGTCGCTCGCGGCCGTGGCCGGCTCGCCGGCGGCCTGCTCGGGCGAGATGTAGGCGGCGGTGCCGAGCAGCGTGCCCGCTTCCGTGAGCGTCCCAGCGCCGCCCATGCGGGCGATGCCGAAGTCGGCGATCTTCGCTCTCCCGTCGGCGTCGAAGAGGACGTTCGCGGGCTTCAGGTCGCGGTGGACGAGACCGCGGGCGTGGGCGTGTGCGAGCCCGGTGGCGATCTCGCCCGCGATCCGCTCGGTCTCGGCGTCGGGGAGCGGCCGCCCGTCGCGGAGCCGGTCCTCGAGCGTTCCGCCGGGGAGGAACTCGAGCACCATGTACGGCCGCCCCTCCCACGCGCCGTAGTCGAAGAGCTGCGTCACGTTCGGGTGGGACAGCGCGGCCGCGGCGTGCGCCTCCCGCTGGAAGCGCGCCGGGTCGGCCTCGGAACCGAGGAGCTTCAGCGCGACCGTCCGGTCGAGCTCCAGGTCCCGCGCCTCCCAGACCTCGCCCATGCGGCTCGTGGCGAGACGTCGCTCCAAGCGATAGCGGTCGGCGACAACCCGGTCGGCCACGTCGATACGTTATGCGGCCGGCGTGACCGACCTCCTTTCGATCGACGAGGCCCTTGAGTGCATCCTCGCCCGGGCGAGACCGCTCGAGGCCGAGGAGGTCCCTCTCGAGGCGGCGGCAGGCCGAGTGCTGGCCGCGCCCGCGCCCGCGGCCGTCGACCTACCGCCGTTCCCGAGCTCGGCGATGGACGGCTTCGCGCTCCGGGCCGCCGACGTCCCGGGGACGCTCCCGGTCGTTGAGCGCGTCGCCGCCGGGCTGCCCGCGAGCCGCGCGCTCGGGGCCGGCGAGGCGGCGGCGATCGCGACCGGCGGCGTCGTTCCCGAAGGAGCGGACGCCGTCGTCCCCGTCGAGTATGTTGTCGAACATGAAAACGAAGTGGAAGTGCCCGGCGCTGTGGGCGTGGGCGCGAACGTTCGCCCTCGCGGCGGCGACGTTCGCGCCGGGAAGGCCGTGCTTCCCGCCGGCGTCCGGCTCGGCCCGGCCCAGATCGGCGCGCTCGCCGCGGCCGGCGTCGTGGCCGTGCGGTGCGCCCGCCGCCCGCGGGCCGCCGTCCTGACCACCGGGACGGAGCTCCGCCCGCCCGGCGAGCTTCTGTCCCCCGGCCAAATCTACGAGTCGAACGGGCCGATGGTGGAGGCTCAGCTTCGCTCGGCGGGAGCCGAGGTCGAGCGGCTGCCGCCGGTCGAGGACGATCCGGCCGCTCACCGGCGCGCGCTGGAGCGGGCGCTCGACGCCGACGTCGTCGTGACGACGGGCGGTGTATCCGTCGGGCCGCACGATCTCGTGCGCGAGACCGAGGCCGACCTCGGCGTGGAGGAGGTCTTCTGGCGGGTTGCCGTGAAGCCGGGGAAGCCGATCTCCTTCGGCGTCCGGGGCGCGACGCTCGTCTTCGGCCTACCGGGGAACCCGGTGTCGTCGCTCGTCGGCTTCGAGCTCTTCGTCCGCCCGGCGCTCGCAGCGCTCCAGGGTGCAGTCGACCCTGGACCGCATTTCGAGGCCGGTCGCCTCGACACGCCGCTTCGCCGGAACCCAGCGCGCGACGAGCTCGTGCGTGCCCGCCGCACCACGTCCGCCGACGGATCGCGCCTCGAGCCGCTGAGCGGCCAGGAGTCGCACATGATCGTGCGCGCCGCAGCCGCGAACGCGCTCGTGCTCGTCCCGCGCGGCGACGGCGAGCTCACGACCGGCGAGACCGTCCGCTACCTGTTGCTGCCTACTTGAGCTCGATTCAGCCGGCGGGAGCCGCGAGCGCCTGCTTGGGCGTGTACGCCGGTCCGGCACGCGGCTCGACGCGAACCGGCACCGCATACGCGAGATACCGGTGCGTGGCGAAGAAGCGCGGGTGGCAAGCCTGGAGGATCACGACCTCGTGGCCGTGCGACCTGAGGACCGCGAGATCGTCCGAGGGCACGATCTGGTGCCGGACGATCCGGTAGACGAACGTCGCGTAGGGCATCTCGAGCGTCACCCGGTCACCGCGGCGGAGCGAGTCGATGTGCGAGAAGGGCGCGAGGTAGGTCGTGCGGTGCCCCGCGATGTAGATGAGCTGGCCCTGTCCCGGCATGAAGGTGCGCAGGTCGCGGCCCGGACCTTTCTGGAGGCTCGCCTCGTCGGTCCCGTTGACGAGGATCATGTTCAGTCCGAGGCGCGGAACCTTGATCCGGCCGATCGCCTCGCCGGTCTTGGACTCGCGCCGGTAGCGCGCCGCGTCGTGCGTGATCGCGAGCCGCTCGGCCGCCAGGTTGTCGCTCGCCGGCCGAAGCGGGCGGAACTTGGCGAAGCGCTCGTCGTAGCTCGACGCGAGCCGGTGCTGCTCCCAGCGTGTGTAGAGCGCAGTGAACGGGTCCTGCCACTGCCAGACGACGACGACCCAGAGCAGCGTGAGCACGCCGCCGACGACCATGAGCGTGCCGAGGATCCGGGCGCTGCGTCTCATCACTCTCCAAACGTTAGGCGCACGACCGCCGGTGCGCGACGCCTTGCGCGGCGGGCGAGGACGATCTTGCGGACGACCTCGCGAAGCGGGCCTCGCGGCGGGCGCTCTCCCGGCGCCGGGTAGGGCGCGTAGCGCCCCGCGACGAGCGCGACGAGCTGCGCCGCCGCGGCCGCCCACCCGAGCGTGATGACGACGGCGGTCGTCCCGACGTACCCGAGCGCCGTCAGCTCGAGGAGGTACCAGGGTGCGTGCAGGCCGAGGCCGAAGCGCGAGCCGAGCGACCAGAGCAGGAGCAGAGGGCCCGCGAAGCCGGCGACGAGGATCGCGGCCCGCGTCCACGGCGGCTTCGCTCGTGATTGCGGCAGCCAGAGCCATGCGTGGAGCGACGGGAGGAGGAGCAGGAGCGCGAAGGCGTTCGTCGCGACGACGAGGAGCGACACGACCGCGAGCGCGAGGAGCGCCGCCGTGTAGCCGGCGACCTCCTCACCGGCGCCGATCCGCCGCCGCGGGATCAGCCGATCGCGGGCCAAGAACCAGAGGACGAGGCAGACGGCGAGGAGCCCGAGGATCGCCACGACGGGCCAGTGCGTCGCGACCGAGCTCTGCGGCGAGGGCGGCACGCCAGCGCCGCCGGGCCAGGCTCCCCCAAGCCGGAAGAGCTCGAAGATCCCACCGACGCCGAGCCAGAAGCCGAGACGGCTCAGGTAGCTCCGGAACGCAGGCGCGAGCGGGATCCGGCGACGCCGGCAGCGCGCAAAGAGGTCGACCGCCGCGGCGAAGTACGGCAGCAGCGCGGCGATCAGCACGAGCTCGATCGCCCAGCCGCGGATGAGACGCGAGCCGAGGTAGACGTACGTCGAGGTGCCCTGCGCGAGGTCGACGCCCTGGTCGAGCGAGCCGAGGAGCTCCTGCGCGGAGCCGCCGAGCTGGGCGAGGCGGATCTGGTCGAGCCGCTCGGCGGTGTCGCCGAAGGCGGCGGCGGGCCGGTCGCCCGAGCTCGTGATCGTCACGGCCGGGATCCCGCGGCCGACGAACGGCGCCTGCTCGTAGAGGCTGAACGGGAAGGCGAGGTCGAGGAGCTGGCGAAGCGCGCTCGGGCGCGCGGGCAGCGAGCCGGTCTGCTCCTGGATGCGCACCGCCGCCGTCTCGACGAGCGATGCCGCGGGCGAACGGGAGGTGTCGCCCGCGAGCTCGAGCCTTGGGCGGCCGACCCCCGCGAGGGCATCGAGGTTCAGGACGGCGACCACGTCCTGCCGCCGCGCGGCCTGTGCGGCGAAGTGCTCCGCGCCGAGCCCTCCGAAGGCGCCTCCGTCGGTGGACAGGAAGAGGATCCGGTGTGCGGGGGTCGCCCGTCGGCCGCCCCCGACGCTCGCGTAGCCGCGCGCGAGCTCGATCAGCGCCGCGGTCCCCGAGGCGTTGTCGTTCGCGCCGGGGCTCGTGCCGGTGTTGTCGCGGTGCGCCATGACGACGATCGTGTCCGGCGAGCTTCCCGGCGCAACCGTGGAGAGGTTCTCGAGCCGTACGCGGCCGCGGCCCGGGATCGTCGCCTCGAAGCGGTCGACGTGGGTCTGGAAGCCGTACGAGCGGAGCTGCTGCTCGAACCACTGCGCCGCCCCGAGCGCCTGCGGCGAGCCGGGCGAGCGGTCGGGGAACGAGCGCGTCAGGTCGGAGGCGAGCCCGACCGCGGCGTTGCGGTCGAAGGCGGCCGGGAGAGGCGGCGCGGCGAGCGGCGCGGGATGGGCGACGCTGAACGCGGCGACGAGGAGCGGCAGCGCGACGAGCAGCCACGTCCCGCGGTACATCCGGGCGCTGACGGGCCTTTCCAGCGAGCCGTGGCGCGGCCGCCGGCGCTCCGATCGGGCGGGTGCCGCCGCCATCCCTGGCTATAGTAGGTCGCAGCCCCGAAAGCGCGCTCGGCAGGCAGCTTCGCGATGCCCGACGCCTCAACGATCCTCCTCGTCGACGACGAGGACTCCATCCAGAAGCTCCTGACCTATCCGCTCGAACGGGAGGGCTTCCGCGTCGTGCCGGCGCGCGACGGCGAGGAGGCGCTCCAGCGCTTCGCCGCCGAGCCGTTCGACCTCGTCGTCCTCGACGTGATGCTGCCGAAGCTCGACGGGCTCGAGGTCTGCCGGCGGATGCGGAGCCAGAGCTCCGTGCCGATCATCATGCTCACGGCCCGCGACGACGAGCTCGACAAGGTGGTCGGGCTCGAGATCGGCGCCGACGACTACATCACGAAGCCGTTCTCGATCCGCGAGTTCCGCAGCCGCGTCCGCGCGCTTCTCCGCCGCGCCGCCGCGCCGCGCACGCCCTCGCCCGACGAGGAGGTGATCTCGGCGGGCGGGCTCGTGATCGACGTGGCCAAGCGGACGGTGCGCGTCCGGGACGAGCCCGTGCAGCTCACGTACGTCGAGTTCGAGCTCCTGCGCACGATGGCGGCGCACCCGGGCAGGGTCTACACGCGTCAGATGCTGCTCGAGTCGCTGTGGGGCGGCTCCGACTACCGCGAGCCGCGGACGATCGACGTCCACGTGCGCCACCTGCGCGAGAAGCTCGAGCGCGACCCGAAGGAGCCGGAGTTCATCCTCACCGTGCGCGGGGTCGGCTACCGCTTCCGGGAACGGTAGAAAAGTGTCGTGAACCCACTACGGAGCGTCGGAGCGCAGCTCTCGCTCGCGCTCGCCGTGCTCGTCGCCGGGTCGCTCGGCGTCGTCTACCTCTTCGTCGTCCCGTCGCTCCAGCGGAACCTCATCAACGCGAAGCTCTCGCAGCTCGAGCACGTCGCCCCGGACATCCGCGGGCAGCTCGCCAGGAAAAAGCTCGGGATCAACGATCCGGATTTCCTCGGGAACGCGTCGGACGACGCAAACGCGCGCGTCGTCATCTTCGGGACTTTCGCGCCGAACCCGCGCGTCCTGCAAGCCCTTGCGGATTCGCGCACGGGCCGCTCTTCGGCCGACGTCGTGGACGACCCCGTGGCATTGCGGACCGCAGCAACCCTCCAACCGCAGCACGGCACGCTCTCGCGCGGCGACGAGCGCTTCGCGGAGGTTGCGATTCCGCTTCCGGACGAGGATGTCCTCCTTCTCTCCGCGTCGCTGCACGACTCGCTCGGGAACGTCCACCTCGTCCAGCACCGGCTGCTCATCGCAGGCGTCGCAGCGCTCCTCGCGTCCCTCCTGATCGGATTTGGCGGCGCGTCCGTCTTCGCACGCCGCATCCGCCGCCTCGAGCGCGCCGCCGACCGCATCGCCGGCGGCCGCTTCGACGAGCCGGTCGAGGACCCGACGCCGGACGAGCTCGGCGAGCTCGCGCGCGCCTTCGACCGGATGCGCCTTCGCCTCGCGCACCTCGACCGCGCGCGGGCCGAGTTCATCGCCAACGCGTCGCACGAGCTGCGCACGCCGCTCTTCTCGCTCGGCGGCTTCCTCGAGCTGCTCACCGACGAGGAGCTCGACGAGGAGACTCGAGCGGAGTTCCTCGCCACGATGCGGGAGCAGATCGAGCGGCTGGCCCGGCTGGCGAGCGACCTCCTCGACCTCTCGCGGCTCGACGCGGGCGCGCTGCGCGTCGACCGGGAGCCGATCGAGCTCGCCGACGTGGCGCGCGACCTCGTCGAGGAGTTCCAGGCGCTCGCCCGCATGGGCGAGCGGTGGCTCGACCTCTCGCTGGACGGCGCCGCGCGGGCGCTCGGCGACGACGAGCGGGCGCTTCGCATCGGACGGGCGCTCGTCGAGAACGCGCTGCGCCATACGCCGCCGGGGACACAGGTCGTCGTGCGGGCGGGAGGCACTGTGCGGCCGGCGCTCGAGGTCGCAGACGACGGGCCTGGGATCCCGGCCTCCGAGCTCGGTCAGGTCTTCGACCGCTTCTATCGCGGCGACGGCTCGCTCGCCTCCGGCAGCGGGCTCGGGCTCGCGATCGCGCGCGAGCTGGCGGAGCGGATGGACGGGACGCTCGAGGCCGAGTCTCGACCGGGCCGGACGGTCTTCCGCCTCGTCCTGCCTCCGGCCACGACGTTTTCACGTGAAAACGCCAAGGCACCGCTTGCGGTGCCGCCGTCAGGACGTGCCGGCTAAGCCGGCGCGCGTCCGTCTGAAATGGCCAGTCGACGCGTTTGCGTCACCGCCGCGCGCGGCAGGAAGCACGCCGTAAGGCCAAGCTACAGTTCGCCTCCCGATGCGTCCTGCCCGCCTCGCCACGCTCTCGCTGCTCTGCGCCGGTCTCGGCGCGGTCACGGCGCTCGCAATTGCGCGTGGCGTCGGCTGGCTCGGGGCCTCGACGACGCAGACGCTCGTCGTCCCCCCGTCGTCGCAGCCGCGGGCGGTCTCCGAGCAGACGATCCTGCGCGGCGCCGGCAAGCCGCTCCCCGGCAACGGCTTCGACCCGGCGCGCCTCTACCGCGACCGCGCCGCCGGCGTGGTGACGATCTACGCGTTCTTCGGCAATCAGACCCTGGCCACCTCGGCGTCGCAGGGCTCCGGGTTCGCCGTCTCGTCGAAGGGCTACATCCTCACCAGCTCGCACGTGATCACGAACGCGGGCGAGGGCGGCAAGTCGGTGCGTGCCGCCCCGCACGTCTACGTCGAGTTCGCCGACCGCGACCGCGTGCTCGCGAAGGTCGTCGGGTGGGACGTCTTCGATGACGTCGGCCTCCTGAAGGTCGATCCGAAGCAGCACCGCGTCGCGCCGGTGCCGCTCGGCGAGTCCTCGGCGCTCGTCGTCGGCCAGCCCGTGGCCGCGATCGGCGCGCCCTTCGGCAACGCCGACTCGCTCGCGACGGGCGTCGTCTCCGCCGTGCACCGGTCGATCGACTCGCTGACCTCGAGCTTCTCCGTCCCCGACGCGATCCAGACCGACGCGCCGATCAACCACGGCAACTCGGGCGGCCCCCTCTTCGACGCGCGCGGCCGCGTGATCGGCATCAACGCGCAGATCCGGAGCGACTCGGGGAACGCGGAAGGCGTCGGCTTCGCCGTCCCGATCGACGCCGCGCGCCGCTCGATGGAGCAGCTGATCGCGACCGGACGGGTTGTCTACCCGTTCGTGGGCGTGAACACGCAGGACCTGACGCCCTCGGCGGCGAAGCACTTCGGTTTCGGCGTCCGCCGCGGAGCGGTGATCGTCCACGTCGAGCCCGGGAGCCCGGCCAGCCGCGTCGGCCTGCGCGCCGCGACGAGCCGCGAGTTCTTCCAGGGCGATCCGCTCGTGCCGGTGGACGGCGACGTCATCGTCGCGATCGGCAGAGAGCCGGTGCGGAGCGCCGACGACGTCCTACGCATCGTGTCGGAGCGGTTGACCGTCGGCCAGCGTGTGACCCTGACGATCGCCCGCGGGAAGCAACGCCGGCAGGTCACCTTGCGTTTGGGACTTCGGCGCACGCGGCATTAAGGTCGCAAAGCGACTCGGACGCGGCGATCCCGATGACCTCGGCAGGATTTCCTACCCAAATCTCGTACAACCTCTCCGGTGACCACCGAGACCGCCGTCGCCCGAAGGACGGGTAAGACGGACACGCGCGCGATCCGGCTGACGATCCCCGCGAAGGCGGAGTACATCACGCTGGGCCGCCTCGCCCTCACGGGGCTCTCGCGCCTGCGACCGCTGGGCGAGGAGACGCTCGCCGACCTGAAGCTCGCGCTGACCGAGGCCTGCTCCAACTCCGTCCGCCATGCGTACGGCGACGGCGCAGGCGCGGTCGAGATCGTCTACGAGCTGCACGACGACCGGCTCGCGATCGAGGTCGTCGACGACGGCGCCGGCTTCGAGGCGCACGCGCAGGAGCCGGGCGACGACCTGGTCGAGGGCGGGCTCGGGATCGCCATCATCCGGGCGATCGCGGACGAGTTCGAGCTGGGGCCGCGTAACGGCGGCAGAGGATCTCGCCTGCGTTTCGTGAAGCTTCTGCCGGAAGCCGCCCGCTAACCTCGGCCTCGGCCCACCGTCTCAACAAATCGTGCTCCAGCTCGTCAACGTCGGTCACAAAGCGCTGCGCGACTACGCGACGATCGCGACGCGCGGGCTCATGGACGAGATCCGCCGGCTCGCGGAGCCGCTCGAGGGCAAGCGCGTCGTCCATCTCTCTGCGACCGCCTTCGGTGGCGGCGTCGCGGAGATCAACTACACGCTCATCCCGCTCATGCAGGACGCGGGCCTCGACGTCGAGTGGCGGATCATCCGCGGCCAGGAGGAGTTCTTCAACGTCACGAAGACGATTCACAACGCGCTCCAGGGCGCGCCCCAGGGGCTGAGCGCCGAGGACAAGGAGATCTTCGTCCGCTACCAGGAGCTGAACGCGGCCGAGTTCGAGGACGACGCCGACTTCGTGATCATCCACGACCCGCAGCCGGCCGGGATGATCAGCTGCTGCGAGGGCTCGCGCGCGCGGTGGATCTGGCGCTGCCACATCGACCTCTCGACGCCGAACCGTGAGGTCCTCGACTTCCTCGTGCCTTGGCTCCGGGTCTACGACGCGGCGATCTTCCACCGGCGTCAGTACGTGCCGGACGCAACCGGGCTCCCGCAGGCGTTCATCTGGCCGCCGGCGATCGACCCGCTGGCGCCGAAGAACATGGCACTTTCGACTGAGGACGCGGCGTACATCGTCGACCAGTTCGGCATCGACGTCGAGCGGCCGCTGCTCACGCAGGTCTCGCGGTTCGATCCCTGGAAGGACCCGCTCGGGGTCATCGACGCCTACCGCGAGGTGAAGCGGGAGGCGCCGGAGGTGCAGCTCGCACTCGTCGGCTCGATGGCGCACGACGACCCGGAGGGCTGGGACTTCTACCAGAGCACCGTCGACTACGCCGACGGCGACCCGGACATCTACATCCTCTCGAACCTGAACAACGTCGGCTCCGTCGAGGTGAACGCGTTCCAGGTGCACTCGGCCGTGGTGCTCCAGAAGTCGATCCGGGAAGGGTTCGGGCTGACGGTCAGCGAGGCGCTCTGGAAGGCACGGCCGATGGTGGCGGGGCGCGTGGGCGGGATCGTCGACCAGATCGTCGACCACGAGACGGGCTGGCTCGTCGACTCGCCGGCGGAGTGTGCGGCGGCTTGTCTCGAGATCCTCGGCGACCCGCTCGGCGCGCGGCGGCTCGCGCTCCGCGGCAAGGAGGTCGTGCGGCGGAACTTCCTCACGCCGCGCCTGCTCCGCGACTGGCTCGTGCTCTTCAACCGGCTGAGCGGGAATGACACCGCGGGCGCTGAAGTAGCCACCGTCGCGGCCTCGGCCTAGGTTTCAGCCGCCTGCGCGCGGTTACGCTTGCGGCGCGATGGCCGACCGGCGGAAGCTGATCGTCGTCTCGAACCGCGGGCCGACGACCTTTGCGCGGGACGACTCGGGGGCGCGCGTCACCCGGCGTGGCGGCGGCGGGCTCGTCACCGCGCTTCGCAGTCTCGTCACGCACCACGACGTCACCTGGATCGCGAGCGCGATCTCGGAGGAGGACCGAGCCGTCGCGGCCGAGGCGGGCGGCGAGGCGTTCGACGAGACGGGCCGGGACGGCTCACCGTACCGCCTGCGGCTCGTGCCGCACGACGAGCAGGCGTACGACTGGCACTACAACGTCATCTCGAACCCGACGCTCTGGTTCCTCCAGCACTACCTGTGGGCCCTCGCGCAGACGCCGAACGTGACGAAGGGCCTGCACCACGCGTGGGACGGGGGCTACGTGGCGGTGAACCGCGGCTTCGCCGACGCTGTGCTCGCCGAGCTCGAGCGCGAGCCCGAGGCGACCGTCTTCTTCCATGACTACCACCTCTACCTCGCGCCGCGCATGGTGCGCGACGAGGCGCCGGACGCGACGCTCGCCCACTTCGTGCACATCCCGTGGGCGCAGCCCGACTACTGGCACGTCCTGCCGGAGCCGATCCGGCGTGCGATCCACGACGGCCTGCTCGCGAACGACGTCGTCGGCTTCCACACGCTCCGCTGGCGGCGGAACTTCCTGCGCTCGTGCTTCGACGTCGTCGGCGCCACCTTCGGGGACGACTTCGAGAGCGCCGAGTACCGCGGCCGGCGTGTCCTCGTCACGGCGCACCCGATCTCAGTCGACACAGACGAGTTCGAGGAGCTCGCGACGAGCCCGGCCGTGCTCGCCGCCGAGCGCGAGATCGCCGAGCGCCGGCCGGAATTCCTCGTCCTGCGCGTCGATCGTACCGACCCGTCGAAGAACGTCGTCCGCGGGTTCCGCGCCTTCGAGCTCTACCTCGACGAGCACCCGGAGATGCACGGGCGCGTCACGATGCTCGCCCTCCTCGACCCGTCCCGTCAGGACATTCCCGAGTACGCTGAGTACCTCGGCGCGATCCAGCGGACCGCGCGGGACGTGAACGACCGCTTCCAGCGAGAGGGCTGGACGCCGATCGACCTCCAGATCCGCGACGACTTCCCGCAGGCGGTGGCGGCGTACAAGCAGTTCGACGTCCTGCTCGTGAACGCGATCTACGACGGGCTCAACCTCGTCGCGAAAGAGGCGCCGCTCGTGAACGAGCGCGACGGCGTCCTGATCCTCTCCGAGAACGCGGGTGTCCACGAGGAGCTCGGCGAGTGGGCGCTGCCCGTGAACCCGTTCGACATCTCGGGACAGGCGGAGGCGATCCACGCGGCGCTCCGGCTGCCCGCGGAGGAGCGGCGCGCGCGGCTGGAGGCGATTCGCGCGCACGTGCGTGAGCACGACCTCGGCGCCTGGATCACGGCCCAGCTCGTGGACTTGGATCGTGGCGCGGCTTTGCTACAGCCGTAACGAGAGCGGTAACAACGGGCCGACCGGCCATTTCGGACGGACGCGCGGCCGAAGCCCGCACGTCCTGAAGACGGCACCGCAAGCGGTGCCTCAGGACTAAGCTCACGTCGATGCTCGTAGTCGAGGGCGAGCTGCGCTCGCTGAATCCCGCCACGCTCGAGGTGGTCGGCTCGGTGCGGCCGACGGATCCCGGCGAGCTCGAAGAGATCGTGGCGCGGGCGCGCGAGGCGCAGACCCGCTGGGCGGAGACGTCGCTCGACGCGCGGCGGCGGCTCGCGCTCGACACGGCGCGCGTCCTGCTGAAGCGGATGGACGAGCTCGCGGCGCTCGTGACCGCAGAGACCGGGAAGCCGCTCGTCGAGTCATACACGGCGGAGCTCCTCGTCTCGGTCGAGAACGCGCGCTGGGTCGCGGCGAACGCGCCGCGCGTGCTGCGGGCCGAGCGGGCGCCGTTCCCGCAGCTCTATCTGAAGCACAAGCGCGGGTACCTGGTGTACGAGCCTCTCGGCGCGGTGGCGGTGATCTCGCCGTGGAACTTCCCGCTTGCGATCCCGTTCACGCAGGCCGTGGCGGCGGTTGCGGCCGGCAACGCGGTCGTCGTGAAGCCCTCCGAGCTGACGCCGCTCACGGGCGAGTGGGTGGCGCGCGCGTTCGCGGAGGCGGGGGCGCCGGAGGGACTCGTCCAGACGGTGCACGGCTCGGGGGACGAGGCCGGCGACGCGCTCGTGCGTGCGCCGGGGATCGCGAAGGTCTTCTTCACCGGGTCGACAGAGGTGGGCCGGCGGATCGGCGTCGCGTGCGCGGAGCTCCTGCGGCCGGTGACGCTTGAGCTCGGCGGGAAGGATCCGATGCTGGTGCTCGCCGACGCCGACCTGTCGCGCGCCGTGGAGGGTGCGCTCTGGGGCGCGTTCTCGAACTGCGGGCAGGTGTGCGCGGGCGTGGAGCGGATCTACGTGGCCCGGGAGCGCCGCGACGAGTTCGTGGATGCGCTGGTTCGACGGGCGCGCAAGCTGCGGCTCGGTCGCGGTGACGATCCCGCGACGGAGCTCGGGCCGCTCGTCTCCGAGCGCCAGCGGGCGCGGGTGGAGGATCTCGTCGCCGAGGCGCGGGAGCGGGGCGCGGAGGCGCTCTGCGGAGGCCGGCGTCCCGACGTGGGGCTGCCGGGGTGGTTCTACGAGCCGACCGTCATGGCCGGTGGGGACGGGTCGCTGCGGCTCGAGCGGGAGGAGGTCTTCGGGCCGGTCGTGACCGTGGCGTCGTTCGCCGACGAGGACGAGGCGGTGGCGCTCGCGAACTCGACGCCGTTCGGGCTCGGCGCGAGCGTCTGGACGCGGGATCCCGAGCGGGCACGGCGGCTCGCGGCGCGGCTCGAGGCCGGGTCGGTGTGGACGAACGACGTGGCCTATTCGTACGGGGCCGGCCAGGCGTCGTGGGGCGGCGTGAAGGAGTCGGGCCTCGGGCGGACGCACTCGAAGCACGGGCTGTACGCCTGCACGCAGGTGAAGTTCGTCGACGCCGACCGCGGCCGGGTGCCCGTGCCGTGGTGGTACCCGTACGGGCCGTCCGGCGTCGAGGCCTTCCGCGGCGCGCTCGACGTGCTGTACGGCGACGGGGTGGGTGCGCGGGCGCAGGCGGCGTGGCGCCACCGTCGCGGCCTGGCGCACCTCGCGCAGCGCTACCTTTCGGGCCGGTGAGCGTGCGCCTTTCGACCCGAAGCCGGCACCCACGCGTGCGGCTTTTCCCACTAGGCTCGAACCAGCGGGGAAACCTCGGGGGGTCCCCCGGGGGTACCGGTGGTCGGCGGGCAGGGCGCCGGCCGTGAAGGACTTGTCGCATGTGGACGTGGACGGGTCGGTGCGCATGGTCGACGTTGGCGGCAAGCCGCTCTCGCACCGGCGCGCGCTCGCCCGCGCGCGTGTCACCATGGCGCGTGAGACTGCCCGCCGGCTTCGCGACCTGCCCAAGGGGGACGCGCTCGCGACAGCCCAGGTGGCCGGGATCATGGCCGCCAAGCGGACGAGCGACCTCATCCCGCTCTGCCATCCGCTTCCGCTCTCGCACGTCGACGTGCGGCTCGAGCTCGCGGACGACGGCGTCGAGATCACGGCCGCCGCCGAGACCACCGCGCGGACCGGCGTCGAGATGGAGGCGCTCGTGGCCGCGTCGGTCGCCGCCCTGACCGTCTACGACATGGCCAAGGCGATCGACAAGGACATGGTCATCGGGGACGTGTCCCTGCTCGAGAAGACGAAGGAGCCCCTCGCGTGACGGCGGCCGTCCTCACCGTCTCCGACGGCGTCGCCCAGGGCGAGCGCGAGGACCGAAGCGGCGACGTCCTCGAAGAGCTGCTCGCCGCCGACGGCTACGACGTCGCCCGCCGCACAGTGCCCGACGAGCGCGAGGTGATCGCCGCCGCCATCGCCTACCTCGTCGACGACGGCGCGACCCTCGTCCTGACGACCGGCGGCACCGGCCTCGGCCCCCGGGACGTCACGCCGGAGGCCACCGCAACCGTCCTCGAGCGCGCCGCGCCCGGCATCGCCGAGGCGATCCGCGCCGACTCGATCGCCCGCACGCCGCACGGTCTGCTCTCGCGCGGGATCGCCGGCGTCCGCGGGCGCACGCTCGTCGTCAACCTCCCCGGCTCGCCGGGCGGCGCGCGCGACGGCTACACGGTCCTGCGACCCGCGCTGGCCCACGCCCTCGAGCTCCTCGCCGGCGAGCCGACGGCGCACCGGCAGACATGACCGTAACGGCCCCCGCGCTCCCGACCCGCTTCGCACGGCTCGTCAAGATCGAGCACACCGTCTTCGCGCTCCCGTTCGCGTACGTCGGCGCGCTGCTCTGCGTGCGCCGGATCCCGGCCGCACACGACCTCGTCTGGATCACGTTCGCGATGGTCGGGGCCCGCTCGCTCGCGATGGGGCTCAACCGCCTGATCGACGCGCGCATCGACGCGCGGAACCCGCGCACCGCCTCCCGCGAGCTCCCGTCGGGCCTGCTCACCCCGCTCCAGGTCGGCCTCTTCTGCGCATTGGCCCTCGGCCTCTTCCTGCTCAGCGTCTTCCAGCTCGACCCGATCGTGCGCTGGCTGTGGCCGATCCCGGTCGCCGCGTTCGTGATCTACCCCTACCTGAAGCGCTTCACGTGGCTCTGCCACCTCTGGCTCGGCGCCGTCGACGGGCTCGCACCGGTCGGCGCCTGGGTCGCGATCACCGGCCGCCTGCCCTGGCCCGCCTGGGCGCTCGGCGGGGCGGTCGCGCTCTGGGTGGCCGGCTTCGACCTCTTCTACTCGCTCTTCGACACGCAGGTCGACCGCGAGCAGGGGCTGCACTCCGTCGCCGTCCGCTTCGGCGACCGCGGTGTCTTCCTCGGCGCGCGGCTCGCGCACCTCGCGACGGTCGTCCTCCTCGGTGCCGTCGGCGCGGGCCTCCACCTCGGCCTCACGTACTGGATCGGGCTCGGCGTCGTCTGCGCGCTCTTCCTCTACGAGCACGCGCTCGTCCGGCCGGGCGACCTGCGTCGCCTCGACGCCGCCTTCTTCACCGTGAACGGCGTGATCAGCGTCGTCTTCTTCGGCTTCGTCCTCGCCGAGGCGGCCTCGTGATCCGCGCCCGCGCAGTCGAGAAGCGCTACGGCGAGAAGCGCGTCCTCGATGGGCTCGACCTCGACGTGCCGCGTGGCGGCTTCGTCGTCGTCACCGGCGCGAACGGCTCCGGCAAGACGACGCTCCTGCGCCTCGTCGTCGGGCTCGCACAGCCGACCGCGGGCGAGCTCGAGGTCGGCGTGCCGCGCGGCCGAGTCGGCTTCCTCGCCCACGAGCCGCTCGTCTACCGCGAGCTGACGGCGCTCGAGAACCTCGACCTCTACGGGCGCCTCTACCGCGTGCCCGAGCGGCGCGAGCGGATCGGGATGCTGCTCGAGCGCTTCCGGCTCTGGGAGGCGCGGCGCGAGCGGGTCGGCTCGTTCTCGCGCGGGATGCTCCAGCGGCTCGCGCTCTGCCGCGCCTTCCTGCACGAGCCGGACCTGTACGTCCTGGACGAGCCCTTCACGGCCCTGGACGCCGAGGGCACCGAGCTCCTCGACCGCGAGCTCGCAGAGCGGCGCGAGCGCGGCACCTTCCTCGTCGCGACGCACGCGCCCGCCCGGCTCGCCGACCTCGCGACCGCACAGACGGCGCTTGCCCGATGACCTACCTCACCGACGTCGCCGCGCTCGCGCGCAAGGACCTACGGCTCGAGCTCCGCGCGCGCGACACGTTGCCCGCGATGCTCCTCTTCGTGATCGCGACGCTCGTCGTCTTCCACTTCACGCTCCCACAGGGCGGCTCGAAGCTCGCTGCGTTCGGCCTCCTCTGGGTGGCGCTCGTCTTCACGGCTCTCCTCGGCCTGACCCGGGCCTTCGCGGCCGAGCGGGAGGGCGAGGTGCTCGACGGGCTCGTGCTCGCGCCGTCAGATCGGAGTGCGATCTGGCTCGGGAAGGCGATCGCGATGCTCGTCTTCCTCGTCGCGGCCGAGGCGGTCGCGCTGCCGGCCTTCGCGCTCTTCTTCAACCCCGGGATCGACGGGCGGACGGTCCTCGGCGTGGCGCTCGCCGACCTCGGGATCTGCACCGTGGGCACGCTCCTTGCGGGCATGGCCGCTGCGAGTCGCGCGCGCGAGCTCCTGCTTCCGCTCCTCTTCCTGCCGCTCGCGATCCCGATCGTGATCGGCGGCGTCGGCGCGAGCGTCGCGGGCGGCGGCCGCTATGTCGAGCTCCTCGTTCTCTACGACGCCATCTTTGCGATCATTTGCTGGGCTTCTTTTGAGTACGTCGTCACCGAATAGCCGCGTCCCTGCGCTCGCTGGAGTAGCGCTTGCGACGATGGTCGCCGCGGTCGCGCTGATCGCCTTCTTCGCGCCCGAGGACGCCGACCAGGGGCTCTCGCAGAAGATCTTCTACTTCCACGTCCCGATCGCCCTCACCGCGTACGTCTGCTTCGGCTGGGGTGCCTGGAAGGGGCTCCTCCACCTGTGGAAGCGGCGGCCGGGGGCCGACCTCGAGAGCTACGTCGCCATCCACCAGGGCGTGATCTTCGGGGCCCTGACCCTCGTGACGGGCTCGATCTGGGCGAAGATCTCCTGGGGCGTCTGGTGGGCGTGGAGCTCGAACCAGCTCGTCCTCTTCCTCGTCCTGTTCCTGTTCTACGCCGCGTACTTCATGCTCCGCTTCTCCGTCGAGCCCGGCCCGCGCCGCGCGAACCTGTCGGCGGTGTACGCGCTCTTCGGCGTCGCGCTGATCCCGGTCAGCTTCCTCGCCATCCGGCTCGCGAACGACTTCATCCACCCGACCGTCTTCACGTCGAACGGGCCGCAGATGTCGGGCCGGATGTTCGCCACCTTCTGCATCTCGTGGGCGGCGATCCTCCTGCTCGCGGCCACGCTCTACCACGTCGAGCTGGCGGGCAAGCGGCTCGACTCCCGCCTGCGCGAGCTGCGGGAGCTGCTCGCGTGACTGCGGCCGAGAAGTACGTGGCCGCGGCGTACCTGGTCGTGTTCGCGACCGTGCTCGCCTACGTGCTGATCATCTCGCTGAAGCTCGTTCGCCTCGAGCGCGAGGTCGCCGAGCTGACGGAGCTCGCACGGGCACGGCGCACGCGAGAGCGGGAGGCGGCGCCCGTTGGTTGAGCTGCTCTTCTGGCCGGCGCTGCTCGCCTACGGAGAGGCGGCGGTCGCCTTCGTTGGCGAGGCGCGGCGGCCCGGGCTCGCGGGACGCTTCGCGACCTGGGGCGTACGGGTCGGCTGGCTCGTCCAGACGGCGCTGCTCGTGGTGCAGGCGTCGCGGTCGGATGGCTTCGCATGGACGAGCTGGGGCGGCGTGCTCAACCTCTTCGTCTGGCTCGTCGTCGGCGCGTACCTGATCTGGGGCTGCCGCGCGCGCTTCCGCCTGCTCGGGCTCGCGGTGATCCCGCCCGCGGCGGCGCTCCTCGCGCTCGCGCGCGCGGGCGGCGGCACGGGCTCGGCGCGGCACGCCGACTACGGGAGCCTCTTCCTCGCCCTCCACGTCGGGCTCGTCCTCGCCGCCTTCGCCGGCTTCACGCTCGCGGCCGCGCTCGCCGCGCTCTACCTCTGGCAGGAACGGCGCCTGAAGCGGCGCGAGCGCGGGATCCTCCGTGTCCGCGTGCCGTCGCTCTCCGCCCTCGACGAGCTCACCGCGCGCACGATCGCCGTCGCGCTGCCGATCCTCACGCTCGGGATCGGGGTCGGGATCGGCCGCCTGGTGCAGTCGGGCGGGAGCTTCTCCGCGGTGGTCGCCGTCACGCTCGTCACCTGGGCCGTCTACGGCGGCTTCGTCGTCCTGCGCTACTGGGCCGGCTGGCGCGGCCGGCGCTCGGCCTCGCTCGCGCTTGTCTCGCTCACCCTCGTCGCCGCCACGCTCCCGATCGCCCACTTCTCGTGAAGCTCGTCCTCGTCGGCACCTCGCACCACCTCGCGCCCCTCGAGCTGCGGGAGCGGGTCGCCTTTCCGCGCGACGCGGCGGCGGCGCTCGCCCGGGAGCTCGCGGAGGCGGGGCTCGAATCAGTTTGCCTGTCGACCTGCAACCGGACGGAGCTCTACCTCGCCACGGACGATCCGGACACGGCCGAAGCGGCCGCGGAGGCGCGGCTCGCGGCGGTCGGCGACGCGCTCTACCGGCTCCGCGACCAGGCGGCGGCGCTCCACCTCTTCCGTGTCGCTGCGGGCCTCGACTCGATGGTGCCCGGCGAGGGCGAGATTCTGGGCCAGGTGCGGACGGCGTACGAGATCGGCGCGACCGGGCCGTTCCTCGACCGGCTTTTCCGGCAGGCGCTGCACGCGGGGCGGAAGGCGCGCGCGCAGACGGCGATCGGCGAGAGCCCCGCCTCGGTGTCGTCCGCAGCGGCCGCGCTCGCGGAGCAGGTCTTCGGCGACCTCGACGGACGGACGATCGTGCTCCTCGGCGCAGGCAAGGTCAGCGAGCTCGCGGCGCGGAACCTGCTCTCGCGGGGAGCTCGCGTTGCGGTGGTGGCAAACCGGAGCACCGATCGGGCGGAGTCGCTCGCCGCGCGGCTCGGGGCGGAGCCGCTCTCGCTCGAGCGCGTGGGCGAGGTGCTTCGCGAGGCCGACGTCGTCGTTTCCTCGACGAGCGCGCCCGGGTTCGTGCTGCGGCGGGACGACGTCGCCGGGGCGCTGCGGGGCCGGCGCGGCCGGCCGCTCCTCTTCGTCGACCTCGCCGTGCCGCGTGACCTCGACCCCGAGATCGCCTCGCTCGACGGGTGCTACCTCTACGACCTCGACGACCTGGAGGCGGTCGTGACCGAGACGCTGGCGGGCCGCCGGCGCGAGGCCGAGCGCGCCGAGGGGATCGTCGCCGCCGAGGCCGCGCGGTTCCGCGAGTGGCACGCCTCGCTCGACGTCGTGCCGGCGATCGCGTCGCTCCGTGCGCGGGCGGAGGAGATCCGCGCGGCCGAGCTCGCGAAGGCCGAGCCGCGGCTGGGGCGGCTGACCGAGGGCGAGCGGCGGACGGTCGAGTCGGTCACCGCGCAGATCGTGAACAAGCTGCTCCACCTGCCGACGGTGCGCATGAAGCAGGCAGCCGCGGCAGCCGATGGGGTGCTCTATGCTGACGCCGTGAGGCACCTGTTCGGGCTCGGGGAGGACGACCGCTGAACGTCGCCGTCCGCCGGCTGACGGGCCGGCCGCTCCCGATCCAGGCGCCAACGGCCTTCGTTCGCATCCGCCCGCTCGGGGCCGTCGTGTGCGGCCAGACGCGGCGCGGGCGCGTCGTCTGCCGTGCTGCTTCGGGTCGGCTCGCGCGGCAGTAGGCTCGCCCTCGCGCAGGCCGAGCTCGCGGCGGAGCGGCTGCGAGGGCCGGGGGTGCAGATCGCGTTGGTGCCGATCACGACCGTAGGAGATCGTGACCGCTCGCGGCCGTTCGGCGAGATCGGCGCGCGCGGCGTGTTCGTGAAGGAGATCGAGGAGGCTTTGCTGGACGGGCGTATCGACGTCGCGGTGCACTCCGCGAAGGACATGACGTCTTCGGACACGGCCGGGCTCGCGGTGGGGGCGTACCTGCCGCGCGACGACCCGCGGGACGCGTTGTGCGGTGCCGGCGAGCTGTGGCCCGGGATGCGGGTGGGGACGGCGTCGGTGCGGCGGCGGGCGCAGCTTCTGGCGCTCGAGCCGGAGCTCGTCGTCGAGCCCCTGCGCGGCAACGTGGAGACGCGGCTCCGCAAGCGGTGGGAGCGGCGGCTGGACGCGGTGGTGCTGGCGGCGTGCGGGCTCGATCGTCTGGGATTGGGGGGCGAGATCGGGCTTCGGTTTCCGCCGGCGGACGTCCTGCCGGAGGCGGGGCAGGGCGCGGTTGCGCTCCAGGTGCGGGCGGGCGAGGAGGGGCTCGTGGACGCGGCCGACGACGCGGAGACGCGGCGCCGTGTGGAGGCCGAGCGGGCGTGCGTGGCGCAGATCGGCGGCGGCTGCCTCGCGCCGGTCGCCGCGCACCACAACGGGGAGACGCTGACGGCGCTCGTTGCGGACGAGCACGGGCGCTGGGTCGAGCGGCGGAGCGGCGACGACCCGGTTGCCCTGGCCGCGGAGGTCGCGGCGGCGCTCCCGCGGACGTGACGGGGTTGGCTCGCTTCTGGTGCATACTCGGGCGGGGCGTGACGCTACCGTGCTCATTCCCCGTGGGTGGGTGGGGGTTAGGGATGGGTCCGCCCCGCGCTGCCAAACGCCGATGAAGGTGATCGTCACGCGGCCGCGTGCCCAGGCCGGGCCGCTCGTCCAGCGAGTCGAGGCGCTCGGGCACGAGGTCGTCGAGTGCCCGCTCATCGAGATCGTCCCGCTCGGCGACGAGCCGATCGACACGACCGGCTACGACTGGGTCGTCCTCACGAGCCCGAACGGCGCCGACCACTTCGCACGCCGCCGGCGCGGGCCGCTCCCGCGCGTCGCTGCCGTCGGGCCGGGCACGGCCGAGGCGCTCCGGGCACACGGGATCGAGCCCGAGCTCGTCCCGAAGACGTCGACCCAGGAGGGACTCCTCGCCGAGTTCCCGCGCCCGCCTGGCCGGGTGCTCGTCGCGGCTGCCCGCGGCGCCCGCCGCAAGCTGATCGACGGCCTCGGCGCCGAGTTCGTCCCGCTCTACGACACCGCACTCGTTCGCCCGGCGGCCGTCCCGCGCGGAGACGTCGTGCTCCTCGCCTCGGGCTCGGCCGCTCGCTCCTTCGCGGCGCTCGGAGCCGACGTGCCCGCGGCAACCATTGGCCCTCAGACGACGCGCGTCGCCACGAGTCTCGGCCTCCGCGTCGTCGCCGAGGCCCCGACGCACGACCTCGACGGCCTCGTCGAGGCGGTTAGGCTCGCCGAGCAATGGCTCGCTTCGTCACGTTCCTGAGCGACTACGGCCTCCAGGACGACTTCGTCGGCACCTGCCACGGCGTGATCAAGCGCATCGCGCCCGACGTGCAGATCGTCGACCTGACACACGGCATCCCGCCGCAGAACGTCCTCCACGGCGCGCTCGTTCTCGCGAAGTCGCTCGAGTACGTGCCCGCCGGCGTCCACCTCGCCGTCGTCGACCCGGGCGTCGGCACCGCGCGCCGACCGCTCGTGCTCGAAGACGGCGAGGGACGGCTCTACGTGGGGCCCGACAACGGCCTCCTCGTGCCGGCGGCCGAGGCGGGCGGCGGCATCGCGGCCGCACACGAGCTCGCGAACCCGCGCTACGCGCTCGAGCGCGTCTCGCGCACCTTCCACGGCCGCGACCTCTTCGCCCCGGCCGCGGCACACCTCGCGCTCGGCGTCCCGGCCGCGGAGCTCGGGCCTCCGATCGACCCGGAGGTGCTCGTGCGGATCACGATCCCGGAGCCGGAGATCTCCGCCAGCCGAATCGGCGCCACCACGCTCGCGGTCGACCGCTTCGGGAACGTGCAGCTCAACGTCGGCCGCGACGTCCTCGGCGCGCCCGGGACACGCGTCGCGCTCGACCTCCCGAACGGCCGCCGCCCGGCGGTTGTTGCGCGCACCTTCGCTGACGTCCCGTACGGTGAGCTCGTCGTGTTCGAGGACTCCTCCGGCAGCGTCTCCCTGGCCGTCAGCGGCGGGAGCGCAGCGGCGGCGCTCGGCCTCGCCTCCGGTGAACGCATATGGATCGAGATCGACTCGAATCGAGCCTAGGCCGCCGCTTCGCGCGCCTGGCGACGAACGCGGTCGTACGCCGGCCCCGCGTGTGGCGCCTCTTCCGTGGTCCCCTCCGGCGGCAGTTCGACCGGCTCGCGTCCCAATGGGACGAGATCATCCAGCCCGACCACCTCGCCGCCTTCGAGCGCGCGCTGGAGCAGGTCGACCCTCCGCCGCGCCGCGCGCTCGATCTCGGAACCGGGACGGGCATGGCCGCCCTTGCGGTGGCGCGCCGCTTCCCCGGCGCCGAGGTCGTCGGCGTCGACCTCGCCGGCTCGATGATCGACGCGGCGCGGCGGAAGACCGACCGCGTCCGCTTCGAGGTTGGGGATGCCTCGGCGCTGCGCTTCGAAGACGGCGCCTTCGACCTCGTGACGCACGCGAACATGATCCCGTTCTTCGACGAGCTCGCCCGCGTCGTCGGTCCCGGCGGCTACGTCGTCTTCGGCTTCTCCGGCGGCAGCGAGACGCCGATTTACGTCGACCCGGGCCGCCTGCGCGGAGAGCTCGAGCGGCGCGGATTCACGCACTTTGCGGAGCTCGAGGTCGGGCGCGGGACGGCCTTCCTTGCCCGGAAGACCGAGCGGGGTTAAGGTGCGAGCGACGCGAACGTTCGCGGCGCGGTAGCACCGGCCCGGACGCTCGAACGGGGCGAGATCCAGCGGGTTTCGCCCCCTTTCTTGGTCCGGAGGCTCGCGATGCCTCGGCTAGACTTCCCCGCCCGGGCGAGGTAGCTCAGTTGGTAGAGCACACGGCTGAAAACCGTGGTGTCGCCGGTTCGATTCCGGCCCTCGCCATCGCCGATCGAAGTCCGGCTTCGGCTGCCCGAAGCCATGACGACTTCGATCGGGTGAGCACTCTCCGAGAGCGGCTGGGAGCCGACGCCGGCGAAGCCGGAGGCTGCCTCGGCGGGAACGAAAACCCGCTTGTGAGGCGGCGTCGGCTTTTGCATCGGCTGATTCTTGCGCGCCACTACGTCGAGCGCTGCCGGGCCTGCGCCAGGCGGTCGAGCAGCGTCTGCACGAGCTCGTCCTTGATCAGCACCGCGTCCGCTCCGGCCTCGTCGACGGCTCGGTGCAGCTCCGGGGCGTGGTCGCCCGTCAGGGCGATGAGGCAGAGGCTCGGGTGGTCGCGGCGCAGCCGGGCCACCGCCGTGACGCCGTCGAGGAGCGGCATGTGCAGGTCCATCACGACCGCGTCCGGACGGAGCTCGTCCACGAGCTCGATCGCGGCCAGGCCGTCCCCGGCCGTGGCCACGACCTCGAGCTCCTCCTGACCCTCGACGAGCGGCCGCAGACTCTCGAGGAAGAGCTCGTCGTCGTCGGCCAGGAGGACCCGGATTCGACCCGTCCCCGACGGCTCGCCCATCGGCGCGGACGTTAGCCTTTGCGCGCGTGCCCGCGCAACAGCGCCAGCCCGTGGCGGTGATCGGCGCCCCTCTCGACCTCGGCGCGGGTCGCCGCGGTGTCGACATGGGGCCTTCGGCGATCCGCTATGCGGGCCTCGACCAGCGGATCGTCGAGCTCGGCCGGGAGTGCGAGGACTGGGGGAACGTCGAGACCGCGGTCGCAGAGGCGACCGACATCGGCGACGAGCAGGCGCGCTTCCTGCCGCAGATCCTGGAGACCTGCGCCCGGGTCTCGTCGCTCGTCGAGCGGGCGGTCGCCGAGGAGCACCTGCCGCTCGTCCTTGGCGGCGACCACTCGATTGCGCTCGGCACCCTCGGCGGCCTCGCGCGGCTGCGCGGGCCGGGCGGCGTCCTGTGGATCGACGCGCACGCCGACCTGAACCGGCCGGAGACGAGCCCGAGCGGGAACGTCCACGGCATGGCGCTCGCCGCCGCGCTCGGTCTTGCGGGCGAGCGGTTCGACGGCCGTTGGCCGCTGCCGGCGGCCGAGGCGGCGCGGGTCGCGCTCGTCGCCGTCCGCTCGCTCGACGCGGGAGAGCGCGAGCTCCTGCACAGCCTCGACGCGCGCGTGTACACGATGAGCGACGTCGACCGCCTCGGCGTCGAGCGTGTCGTGCGGGAGTCGCTGGCGCACGTCGCCGGGCCGGGGTTCGTCCACGTGAGCCTCGACATGGACGCGCTCGATCCGGACGTGGCTCCGGGGGTGGGCACGCCGGTGCGCGGCGGCCTTTCGTACCGCGAGGCGCACCTGGCGCTCGAGCTCGTCGCAGAGTCGGGCCTCGCGGACGCGCTCGAGGTGGTAGAGGTGAACCCGATCCTCGACCGCGGGAACGAGACCGGGCGCCTCGCGGTCGAGCTCGTCGCGAGCGCGCTCGGCGCGCGAATCCTCTAGCGCGCGAGGGCATCGACGAGCGCGGGCAGGGTCTCGCGCCAGTCGCCGAGGAGCGCGACGTCCGCCTCGCGCACCATCGGAGCGTCCGCCTCGGCGTCGAGCGCCACGATCACGCCCGCCTTCATCGGGCCGGCGAGGTGCTCGAAGTCAGCGTTCACGCCGACGGCGACGTAGAGCGCCGGCGCGAGCGCGCGCCCGTAGAGACCGATCTGGCGGTTTCTCGGCAGCAGTCCGGCCTCGCACGCCTCGCGGTCGCCGCCGACCGCGGCGTCGAGTCGGCGCGCCTGTGCCTCGACCTCCGCGAGCCCGTCCCCAACCGACGCGCCGACGCAGATCACCGTCTCCGCCTCCTCGAGGTCGCGCGCGGGCGCGTCGAGCCGGCGCTCGACGAGGCGCACGCGGGATTCGGGAAGCGGCGCGAGCTCGAGCCGCCGCACCTCCGGCTCGGCGTCGTCGCGCGGCTCGAGCGGATCGAACATCCGCGAGCGCACCGTGGCGAGCTGCGGCGTCGTCGCGCCCATGATCACCGAGACGATCGCGCCGCCGTAGGCCGGCTTCGTCTGGATCAGCCGACCCGCGCGGTCGATGCCGAGGCCGACGCAGTCGCCGGTCATCCCGAGCTCGAGCTCGCCGGCCGCGCGCGGCCCGTAGTCGCGCCCGTCGGCGCTCGCGGGGATGAGGAGCGCGTGCGGACGCTCGCGCTCGAGCACCTGCCGGAGCGCGGCGCTCCACCGCTCCGGGTGGTACTCATGCAGGCTCGGGTCGGAGACCTCGACGACGATCTCCGCGCCGTACCGGCCGGCTTCCCGAGCTGCCCTGCCGGTGTCGTCACCGAGGACCAGCGCGACGTTCCGGCCGCCGAGCTTGCCGGCCAGCTCGCGGCCCTTCGCGAGGAGCTCGAGCGAGAGCCGGGTCGGCCGGCCGTCGGCGAGCTCCACGGCAGTCCAGCAGTCGTAGCTCTTTCCGGGCTGCTCGCCCAGCCGCTCCGGCTTCTCCCACGACGTGGCCGCGCTCTCCGGCGGCACGAGCCGCTCGCGGATCGCCGACGCCGCCTCGGCCGCGTCGGCGGCGATTCGACCCGCGCGCTCGGGGCGCACGTCGCGGACGGCGAGGACGCGCGTTGGCGAACCGGTCTGGCCGAAGCGCTTGTCGTTCGGGCGCACGTCGTCGACGAGGTCGGTCGCGGTCCACACCTCGATCGGCCCGTCGGGTGAGCTGGGTGGAGGCGCATTCGGCGACGGCGCGACGACCGAGACGACGAGCGGCGGCTCCGCCTCGTAGACCTCCTCACCGTCGTCGGTCGCGCGCGTGAGGCGGAGCGAGCCGTCGCGGCGCTCGAGCCCGACGATGCTTGTCACGTGCGGCACGTCGAGGAAGGCGGCCACCTCCGGCGGCACCTGCCACGTCTCGGCGTCGACCGTCTTGCGCCCGCAGATCACGACGTCGGCGCCCAGCTTGCGGAGCGCGAGGGCGAGCGTTCGGGAGGTGCCGATCGTGTCGGCGACGGCGAAGACGCGGTCGGAGAGGTGGACGGCGCGGTCGGCGCCGAGGCGCAGCGTCTCGCGGAGCGCCTCCTCGGCCTGCGGCGGCCCCATCGTCATCGCGACGACCTCGTCGCCGTCGGCCCGCAGTGCCGCCGCGTGCTGGACCGCGTAGGCGTCGAACGGGTTGAGCATCAGCGGCACGCCCTCGCGCTTGAGCGACTTCGTCTCCTGGTCGAACTCGACCGCGGAGGGGTGCGGCACCTGCTTGACCAGGCACGCGATCCTCACGACGGGAGCGTAAACGCCCGCGCTGTGGAAAGCTGCGGTGCCGGTGCTCGCGCTCCTCTACGACATCCACGGCAACCTGCCGGCGCTCGAGGCGGCAATCGCGGACGCCGAGGCCGCGGGCGCGCGCCGGTGGCTGCTGGGCGGCGACTTCGCTGCGCACTCGCCGTGGCCGAAGAAGACGCTCGAGCTGCTGCGGAGCTTGCCGGGGACGACCTGGATCCGCGGGAACGGCGAGCGCTGGCTCCGTGAGCCGCCACTCGACCGGCCCGAGGTAGTCGCGACGCTCGCCGAGCGGCCGTCAGGCGTCGGCTCGGACGAAGGGTGGCTGTACTCGCTCCAGACGCAGGTCGAGCTCGACGGCGTGCTGTACGTCCACGGCTCGCCGCTCTCGGACGTCGAGAGCTTCGCCGCGGAGCCGCAGCCGGGCGAGGAGCGGATGCTGGCCGGCGTGCGCGACCGGACGGTCGTGTTCGGGCACAGCCATCTCCAGTTCCGCCGGCCCGGGCCGGACGGGACGGAGCTCCTAAACCCCGGCAGCGTCGGGATGCCGCTCGACGGCGACGTCCGCGGCGCCTACGCGTTGCGGCGGGACGACGGCGAGTTCGAGTTCCGCCGCGTCGAGTTCGACGTCGAGCGCGTCGCCGCCGCCTGGCGTGCCGTCGGCGGCAGGTTCGGTGAGATGGCGGCCCGGCGCACCGAGCACGGCTCGGACTGACGCGGCGCGCGGCGCGCCTTCCGGCGCAGAACCGGCACAGCGGCGTGCGGTTTTCGCCGCTACGCTCGCAGTGGGGAGGAGGCCGGGCGCGCCTGAACCAAGGGACCCCCTGTCGAGGGAACCCGCGGCCGCTACGGCTCCGGCGGCGGATCCTCCCGCGGCCCCTCCTCGCCCGACGCGCGCGGCCGGTAGTAGCGCCGCCCGCGGAGCTCCTCCGGGAGGTGGTCGGCCTCGAACCCGGCTGGGTCGTCGTGCGGATAGACGTAGCCCTCGCCATGGCCGAGCCGGCGGCCGTACCAGCTCGCGTCCCGCAGCGCCTTCGGCGGCCGGAGGTTCCCGCGCTCGCGCACGTCCTCCGCCGCCTCCGCGTACGCGCGGTAGCTCGCGTTCGACTTCGGCGCGTGAGCGAGGTAGATCGCCGCCTGAGCGAGGTTCAGCCGCGCCTCCGGCAGCCCGACGTGCTCGACCGCCTGCGCGGCCGCGACGGCCACCAACAACGCACGCGGATCCGCATTGCCCACGTCCTCGGACGCCAGCACGACCATCCGCCTCGCGATGAAGCGCGGATCCTCGCCGCTCTCGATCATCGCCGCGAGGTAGTACACGGCCGCGTCCGGGTCGGAGCCGCGCATCGACTTGATGAACGCCGAGGTGAAGTCGTAGTGGGCGTCCGCGCCCTTGTCGTAGACGAGCGGCCGCTTCCGCGCCGCGTCCTCGACGTGCCGCTCCGCGAGCTTCTCGCCTTCCGACTGCGCCGTCTGCCAGGCGAGCTCCAAGACGTTCAAAGCGGACCGGGCATCTCCGCCGGCCCGTGCAGCAACAAGCCCCACGAGCTCCTCCGGCACCTCGGCGCCAAGCGCAACAGCACCACGTCGCACGAGCTCCGCGAGATCCTCCTCCGACAGAGGCTCCAGCTCGACGACCTGGCAGCGCGAGAGGAGCGCCGAGTTAACCTCGAAGTACGGGTTCTCGGTCGTCGCGCCGATCAGCGTCACGAGCCCCTCCTCGGCTCCGGGCAGGAGCGCGTCCTGCTGGGCCTTGTTGAAGCGGTGGATCTCGTCGAGGAAGAGGATCGTCCGCTGCCCGTTCCCGCCCAGCCGGTCACGCGCCCGCGTCAGCACCCCGCGCACGTCGGCGACGCTCGCCGACACGGCCGAGAGCTCCTCGAACTCCGCGCCGGTCGCGCCCGCGACGATCCGGGCGAGCGTCGTCTTCCCGCTTCCCGGCGGCCCGTAGAGGATCGTCGAGCCGACGCGGTCCTCTGCGATCGCGAGTCGCAGCGCCGACCCGTCGCCGAGGACGTGCCGCTGCCCCACGAACTCGTCCAAGGTCGTAGGCCGCAGGCGAAGCGCGAGCGGCGCCACCGCCGGCAGCCGCTCCCGCGCCGCATCGGAGAAGAGGTCCCCCACGCCCCAAGTATGCTCCGGGCATGGCCGTCGAGGAGTCCGCGCCGCCGCCTGAGGAGGACTATTCGCAGCCCATCCTCCCGGGTGAGGGAGCGAGCGACTACGAGCGCTACCTTCGCACCGACGCGCTGCTCGAGCTCCAGAAGACGCCCGCGGAGCAGGTGCACCGCGACGAGCTCCTCTTCCAGACCGTCCATCAGTCCTCCGAGCTCTGGCTCAAGCTCGCCTCCACCGAGGTCGAGACCGCGACCGAGCACCTGCGCGCGAAGGAGATCGCGCCTGCGCTCCGCCTCCTCCGGCGCGCGAGCCTCTGCCTCCAATACATCACCGCGCAGCTCGACATGCTGGAGCAGATGTCTCCCTGGGAGTACCAGACGATCCGCAAGATCCTCGGGCACGGGAGCGGCTTCGACTCGCCCGGCTTCCGCGCGGTGCGGCGTGTCGCGCCCGGGCTCGGCGAGGCGTTCCACGCGCTCCGCCGCGAGGCCGGCCTTTCGATCCTCGACCTGTACGTCCGCGGTCGCGAGTTCGAGGATCTCTACCAGCTCGCCGAGGCGCTGACGGATTGGGACGAGCGTGTGACGGTGTGGCGCTTCCGCCACTACAAGGTCGTCTCGCGGATCATCGGCGACGAGGTCGTCGGCACGCAGGGGACGCCGGTCGAGCTGCTCGGGAGCCTGATCAAGAAGAACCTCTACCCCGAGCTCTGGCGCGCCCGGAACGAGATCACAGCGCGGTCGAACGAGGAGGATTGATGGCCTTCGAGGAGCTGAAGGAGCGGCAGGGCGTGATGTGGGGCGCGGCGGCGTTCGAGAACTACGTCTGGCTCGCCGAGATGCACGACGACCTCGTCCGCCGGCTCGACCCGAAGCCCGGCGAGCGCTGGCTCGACCTCGCCACCGGCACCGGGGAGGTGGCCTTCCGCGCCGCCGAGGCGGGCGCCGACGTCACCGCGAGCGACCTCGCCCCGGGGTTGATCGAGACGGCGAAGCGGCTCGCGGCCGAGCGCGACCTCGACATCGACTTCCACGTCGCCGACTGCGAGCGGCTCCCGTACGACGACGCCAGCTTCGACGTCGCGTCCTCGGCCGTCGGCGTGATGTTCTCGCCCGACCATCGCGCCTCCGCGAGCGAGCTCGCGCGCGTCACCCGGCCGGGCGGCCGGATCGGTCTCACGAACTGGAAGGCCGACACCGGCGTGCACGACATGTTCAAGGTCATGTCTCCCTTCCAGCCCACTCCTCCACCGGGTGCCGGCAGCCCGTTCGACTGGGGCCGCGAGGAGCACGTGCGCGACCTCCTCGGCGACGCCTTCGACCTCGACCTCGTCGAGCGCGACAACCCGCAGACGGGCGAGTCGGGCGCGTGGGTGTGGCAGGCGTTCCTCGACACCTACGGGCCGTCGCTGACGCTCTCCAACTCGCTCGAGCCCGAGCGGCGCGCCGAGCTTGCGCGCGCGATGGCCGACTTCTTCGAGCAGTACCGCGACGGCGACGGCATCCACCAGCCGCGCGCGTACTACGTCGTCCTCGGGACACGTCGCTGACCGCCCCCGACCTCTGGGCCGGCGGGGACTACCGCCGCGTCGCCGAGCGGCTGGCGCCGGTCCACGAGCAGCTCGTCGCCCGGCTCGAGCCGCGGGCGGGCGAGCGGTGGCTCGACGTCGCCACCGGCACCGGGGCGGTCGCGATCCGCGCCGCCCGGGCCGGGGCGGAGGTCGTCGGCGTCGACATCACGCCGGCGCTCCTCGAGCAGGCGCGTGCGGACGCGGATGGCCTGTCGATCCGCTTCGACGAAGGCGATGCGCAGGACTTGCCCTACGAGAACGCGTCCTTCGACGTCGTCTCGTCGTGCTTCGGCGCCATCTTCGCTCCGGACGACGAGGCCGTCGCCCGCGAGCTCGCGCGGGTCTGCCGGCGCGGCGGTCGCCTCGGCCTGACGGCGTGGCGCGCGGAGGAGGGCCTGCGATCCGTTTACGAGCGCGCGGAGATCGGCCCTCAGGATCCGGATCCCACGCGGTGGAGCGACGAGAGCCACGTTCGTGGCCTCCTCGGCGAGACGTTCGACATCGAGCTCGAGCCGGGCGTGTGGCGGGCCGAGTTCGACGCGCCGGAAGCCATGTGGGAGTGGTGGTCGACGGCGGTGCCGCCGTTCGCCGCGATGCTCCAGGGCGTCCCGCCGGAGCGGCACGCGGCGGTGCGCGAGGAGATGCTCGCGCTCGCCGACCGCAGGCGCACGAACGGGCGGGTCGAGCTCACCCGCGACTACGTCCTCGTCCTCGGGCGGCGGCGCTGATGGCGACCGTCTCGCTCCGCGACGAGGTGACGAGCGTCCTCCAGGGCCTCATCCGCCTCGACACCGTCAACCCACCGGGGAACGAGACACGCGCGGCCGAGTACCTGCGCTCCTACCTGGAGGGAAGCGGCCTCGCCTGCGAGCTCTACGCGCGCATCCCGGAGCGGGCGAGCCTCGTCGCGCGGATCCCCGGCCGCGGCGAAGGCCCGAGCCTCCTCTTCCTCTCGCACACGGACACGGTGCTCGCCGACGCGGCCGAGTGGCAGGTCGATCCCTGGTCGGGGGAGCTCCGCGACGGCGAGGTCTGGGGACGCGGCGCCCTCGACATGAAGGGCCAGGTCGCGGCGAGCGCCGTCGCGATTGCCTCGCTCGCGAGAGAGGGCTTCGAGCCCGCGGGCGACCTGATCTTCGCCGCCACCGCCGACGAGGAGGTCGGCGACGACTTCGGCCTCTCGTGGCTCTGCGAGGCGCATCCCGACGCGTTGCGCGCCGACTACGCGATCAACGAGGGCGCGGGCGAACGGGTCGAGCTCGGCGGCCGGCCGTTCTACCTGTGCTCGACGGCCGAGAAGACGAGCGCGCCGTTCCTCCTCCGCGTCCACGGCCGGAGTGGCCATGCCTCGATGCCGGGGATCGCCGACAACGCGCTGCTCAAGGCGGCGCGGCTCCTCGGCCGCCTGGAGCGGCTGCGGCCCGAGCCGGTGCTCGTCCCCGAGGTCGAGGCGCTCCTCCGGACGGTGACCGGCCGCTCGCCGGCACCGGACACCGCGCTCGACCTCGCGCGCTCGTCCAGCCCGCTCGCGGCCGCGCTCGTCGAGCCGCTGCTCGCGCTTACGGTGTCGCCGACGATGATCCGGGCCTCGCAGAAGCGGAACGTGATCCCAGCGCTCTGCGAGGTGACCGTCGACTGCCGCCTCCTGCCCGGCCAGACGACCGCGGAGGCGGAGCGGCTGATCCGCGACGCGCTCGGCGAGGGCGACTACGACCTGGAGTGGATCCAGGCGCAGGGCGGGACGCGCTCGCCGCTCGAGAGCCCGCTCTGGGATGCCGTCGAGGCGTTCGTCGCCGAGGTCGAGCCGGAGGCGCGCGTCGTGCCGATCTGCGTCGCCGGCTTCACTGACAGCCACTGGCTGCGGGAGGCGTTCGGCACGGTCGCGTACGGCTTCTTCCCGGCGAGCGCGATGGATCCGGACCTCGCGGCGCGGCTCATCCACTCCGCCGACGAGCGGGTGCCGGTCGACGACCTCGAGCTCGGCGTGCGCTTCCTCCGGCACGCTGCCGCCCTCATCGGGCAGACGCCTCGCTAGGCTCTTCCCGATGGCGGACGAGAAGATCAGGCTCGGCGGGATGGCGCTCCAGAACGGCGTGCTCGTGCACGGCCCGCGCGCGTGGGCCGCCGCCGTTCGTCTCCCCGACGGCCGGATCGAGGTCGCGGCCGCGGAGAAGCGGCTTCGCGCCGCCGACGTCGAGCGCCCGTTCCTGCGCGGCCCGGCTCGGCTCTTCGAGGCGCTCGCGGTCCTGCCCGAGCTGCGTCGGCGGCTGCCGGCGGCGAAGCTTCCCTTCGAGCGGCCGGGGGTGCTCGCGGCGATGCTCGGGAGCGCCGTCGTCGTGCGGGCGGTGCGCGGCTCCGAGAGGCTCGGACCGGCGGCGCAGGAGCTCGTCGGCGGCCTCCTCTCGCTCGCGCCCGCCGCGCTCGCGCTGCGCGGCTCCGAACTCGCCGGCTACCACGGCGCGGAGCACGTCTCGATCGGGACGTACGAGCAAGGTGAGACGCACGCGAGGGAGCACGAGCGCTGCGGCTCGCACCTCGTCGGCCCGTTCGTCGCCACCTCGGCGGTCGCGAGCGCGCTCGCCGCCCGAGCTCCGGAACGCATGCGCTTCCCGGCCAAGCTCGGCGCCTCGCTCGGCGCCCTCGCCGCGACGACGGAGCTCTTCGGCTGGATGGTCCGCAACCCGGACCGCCCGCTCGCCCGCGCCCTCGCGCGGCCGGGCCACGAGCTCCAGCACCGCCTGGCGACGGCCGAGCCGACGCCGGAGCAGCTCGAAGTCGCCGAGGCGGCCCTGCGCGCCTGTCTCGCGCTCGAACATGGCGATCACCGAACGGACTAAGCGGCTCGACCCCGAGATCTTCGAGCTCCCCGTCGAGAAGATGCGGGCGGGCTACTACACGGACGCGTACTTCAACCACGCGCGCGAGACGCTCCTCGCCGACGGTCGCCACCCGCAGGTCACGATGCAGGTCTTCCAGAAGAAGGACGCGTACCTCGGAGGCATGGACGAGGCGATCGCGATCCTGAAGCTCTGCTCCGAGGGCTGGGACGGCCTGAAGATCCATGCGCTCTACGACGGCGACCGGGTAGAGCCCTACGAGACGGTCATGACCATCGAGGGCGACTACACGGCGTTCGCCCACCTGGAGACGCTCTACCTCGGCGTCCTGTCGCGGCGGACGCTCATCACGACGAACGTCGTCCGCGTGCTCGAGGCCGCGAACGGCAAGCCGATCATCTTCATGCCGGCGCGGCACGACCACCACCGCAACCAGACGGGCGACGGCTACGCCGCGTACGTCGCGGGTCGCGTGGTGGGCGCGCCGATCGGCGTGACGACCGACGAGCAGGCGTCGTGGTGGGGCGGCAAGGGCGTCGGCACCGTGCCGCACGCGCTCATCTCGGCCTACGGCGGCGACACCGTGCTCGCGGCGACGCGCTTCGCCGAGTGGGCGCCGCCCGACCTGAACGTCGTCGTCCTCGTCGACTTCGAGAACGACTCGGTGGGTACGTCCTTGGAGGTCGCGCACGCTCTCGGGCCCCGGCTGTGGGGCGTCCGGCTCGACACCTCCGAGAACCTGGTGGACAAGTCCCTTCGGGACGAGCTCGGCGACTTCAAGCCGACCGGCGTGAACGAGCGCCTGGTGCGCAAGGTGCGCGCCGCGCTCGACGAGGCCGGCTTCGAGGACGTGCGCATCGTCGCCTCCGGCGGCTTCACGGTCGAGAAGATCCGGGAGTTCGAGGAGCGCGGCGTGCCGGTCGACTCGTACGGCATCGGCTCGTCGCTCATCCGTGGCTCGAACGACTTCACCGCAGACGTCGTCGTCACCGACGGCAAGCCGTCCGCGAAGGCGGGTCGCCGCTACCGGCCGAACCCGCGCCTCGAGCCCGTCGAGTGATCCTCTGGGACGTCGACACGCAGGTCGACTTCATGCTCCCGCACGGGAAGCTCTACGTCCCCGGCGCCGAGGAGACGGCGCCCGCGATGGCGCGGCTCGTCGCCGCCGCCCGCCAGGCCGGGCTCGTCCACGTCGCCTCGGCCGACGACCACGAGCTCACCGATCCCGAGATCTCCGCCGAGCCGGACTGGCGGAACACGTACCCGCCGCACTGCCTGCGCGGCACGCACGGCGCGGCGAAGATCCCAGAGACCGAGCAAGAGGATCCGCTGCCGCTCGGCCTGACGCCGTACCCGCCCGGCCTCGTGCCGGGGCTCGTCGAGGACCGCTGCGAGATCCTCCTCCTGAAGAAGAACTTCGACGTCTTCACGAACCCCAACACGGACGCGCTGCTCGACGCGCTCGACCCCGACGAGATCGTCGTCTTCGGCGTCGCGACCGACGTCTGCGACGACGCGGCGATCCGCGGCTTCCTGCGGCGCGGCCGCAAGGTGCGCTTCGTCGAGGACGCGGCGCGCGGGCTCGACCAGGAACGTGTCGCGACCTGCACCGCCGCATGGCGCGAGGGCGGCGTCGAGTTCACGACCACCGACGAGGTGGTCGGCAGCCTTTAGACGTCGAGCCCCGCTGCCGATGAGGCACGAGGATGGGCCCGCTGATCCAGTTCCGGGACGGCTTCGCGCTGTGGCTGCCGCTGCTCTTCGGCGTGATGCTGTTCGTGATGGTCTGGCTCATGTGGCGGATGCTGAAGCTGATGCCGCAGGTGAAGCCGGCGGAGGTCGACACGAAGTCCAAGTCGGCTGTGACCTGGGCGGATGTCGCCGGCGTCGACGAGGTGCGCGGGGAGCTGCAGGAGGTCGTCGACTTCCTGCGTGACCCTCGGCGGTTCGAGAAGCTCGGGGCGCGCGTGCCCCAAGGGATCCTGCTCCACGGACCGCCCGGCACCGGCAAGACGCTGCTCGCGAAGGCGGCCGCGCACGAATCCGGGGCGCACTTCTACGCGGCGAGCGCGTCGTCGTTCGTCGAGATGTTCGCCGGTCTCGGCGCCGCGCGCATCCGGCGCCTGTTCAAGGATGCACGCAAGAACGCGCCGTCGGTTGTGTTCATCGACGAGCTCGACGCCGTGGGTACCGCACGCGGCCGCGGCTTCAGCCGCGAGCAGGACCAGACGCTGAACCAGCTCCTCGTCGAGCTCGACGGCTTCGCCGGCCGCGAGCAGGTCGTCGTCATGGGCGCCTCGAACCGGCTCCAGGACCTCGACCCGGCGCTCCTGCGCCCGGGCCGCTTCGACCGGCAGATCTTCGTCTCCGAGCCAGACCTGCGCGCGCGCGAGGCGATCCTCGCCGTGCACACGCGCGGGAAGCCGCTCGGCCCCGACGTCGACATCGCGCTGGTCGCGCGCCAGACCGCCGGTCTCACTGGGGCCGAGCTCGCGAACATCGCGAACGAGGCGGCGATCTACGCGGGCCGCGCAGGGCAGCCGTTCATCCACCAGGCGGATTTCGACGCCGCGATGGAGCGCATCGTCGCCGGCCTCCAGAAGCGCCGGGTCGTCTCGGAGAAGGAGAAGCGCATCCTCGCCTACCACGAGGCGGGTCACGCCGTCATGTCGCACCTCGCCGGCGACGCGCTGCCGGTGCAGAAGGTGACGATCGTGGCGCGCGGCGAGGCGCTCGGCTACACGTTCCACCTGCCGGCAGAGGATCGCTACATGCACACGAAGGAGGAGCTGCTCGACTTCATGAAGGTCGCGCTCGCCGGCCGTGCGGCGGAGGAGATCGTCTTCGGTCGCGTGACGACCGGGGCGGCGAACGACCTCGAGAAGGTGACCGAGATCGCGCGGGCGATGGTCTTCGAGTACGGCATGGGCGAGACCGTCTCGTCGCGGACGATGCGCGCCGACAACTACGCGCTCTCGGAGGAGACGAAGCGCCTGCGCGACTCGGAGCAGGCGCGGCTGACGGACGGCGCGTTCGAGGAGGCGGTTCGGCTGCTCTCGAAGCATCGGCTCTCGCTCGACCGGCTCGCGCAGGCGCTGCTCGACAAGGAGACGCTCGTCCGGGCCGAGATCGAGACGCTCCTCGCCGACCTCGAGCCCGAGTCGCACGCGAGCGAGACCATCGGCACGGTTCGCGCCGTCGCGGCAGAGTCGTAGCGCTTCGTTAGCATCGACGCCGTGCCCCCGCGCGGCATCCACCATCTCGGCGTCGCGGTCGAGAACCTCGACGAGGCGCTCGCCACGTACGAGCGGCTCTTCGGCGCCGAGCTCGAGCACCGCGAGCTCGTGCCCGCGCAAGGCGTCGAGGCGGCCGCGGTTCGCGTCGGCGAGAGCCGGGTCGAGCTGCTCGCCTCGCTCGGCGCGGACACCCCGGTGGGCAAGTTCCTCGCGAGCCGCGGGCCGGGCATGCACCACGTCGCCTACGAGGTCGACGACCTGCGCGAGGAGTTGGCGCACCTCGCCCGGAGCGGCGCGGAGCTGATCGACGACGAGCCGCGGCAGGGCCTCTTCGGCCTCGAGGTCGCGTTCGTCCATCCCCACGCCGTCCACGGAGTCCTCTCGGAGGTGGTCGCACATGGCTGAGAACGGAACCGTCCGCCTCGAGATCGCGTTCGACGGCGGCCAGATCACCGGCGCGCTCGTCACCGTCGCGTCCGCGGAGGCGCTCGAGCGCGCCCTCGCCGACGGCGCCGACGGCACGGTCGCGCTCGACGCGAGCGACGGGAAGTACCTCGTCCCGCTGCGGCGTGTCGTGTACGTGAAGCGGTTCGCCCGCGAGAGTCACGTCGGCTTCAGCGGTTAGGGCGCAGGGCGCGCGGGCATCCATCGCCGGTGGCGAACCGACCGGAGACGGCGACGAAGCCGCCCGACACCCACCACATCCGCGGGCTGGTCGAGCGGGCCCAGGAGGGTGAGCGCGACGCGCTCGAAGAGCTCTATCTCCTCCACTTCGACCGCATCTACAGCTACCTGCACATGAGCGTCGGCAACCGGCACGACGCCGAGGATCTGACGACGCAGACGTTCCTCAAGATGCTCGAGGCGATCGGCCGCTTCCGCTGGCGGTCGGCGCCCTTCTCGGCTTGGCTCTTCCGGATCGCGCACAACCTGGCGATGGACCACTTCCGCGCCACGAAGCGCACGCAGCCCGAGGAGGAGGTGCCGGAGCCGCCGGGGTCGGAGGAGCTCTCCGCAGAGGACGAGGCCATGCACGCAATCGGCCGGCAGAGCATGCTCGAGCTGATCGAGAACCTCTCTCCGGAGCAGCAGCAGGTGCTGACGCTGAAGTTCGTCTTCAACTTCCCGAACGCCGAGGTGGCGACGATCCTCGGCAAGACGGAAGGCGCGATCAAGTCACTCCAGCACCGCGCGCTCGTGTCGCTGCAGAAGCAGCTCGCCCGCTCCTAAGTGGCTCTGGAGGTAGGAATCGTCGGGCTGCCTGGGTCCGGCAAGTCGATGTTGTTCGAGACGCTGACGCACGCCCCGGCTTCCGCGAACGTGGGGATGGCGGCGATCGCCGACGGGCGGCTCGAGCGCGTTGCGCGTGTGGTGAGCGCGAAGAAGGTCACGCCGGCCGCGATCCGCGTCGTCGACGTCCAGGGGACGGGCCCGCAGCTCCTCGGAAACCTGCGCCAGGTCGACGCGCTCCTCGTGGTGCTGGACGGCTTCTCCGGGACGCGCGCGCCGGCGGACGACCTCGAGACGCTGCGGCTCGAGCTGCTCGTCGCCGACCGCGACCACGTCGAGCGGCGCCTCGAGCGGGTGCGTAAGCAGGCGAAGTCGGGCGACCCGGCCCTGCGACGTGAGGTCGGGGAGCTCGAGCGGCTTCTCGGGCACCTCGAGGCGGGCCGGCCGCTCGAGGAGTGGGAGGGCGAGTTGCCGCCGGAGCTCGAGCCGCTGACGACGAAGCCGCTCGTCGCGCTCGAGAACGGCCCCGGCGGGATCGACCTGAAGCTCGAGGCGGAGCTCCGCGAGCTGCCGCCGGAGGAGGCGGCCGCGTTCCGCGAAGGCCCGTCCGCTCTGGACGAGGTCGTGCGGCGGCTGTTCGAGGCGCTCGACTTGATCAGCTTCTTCACCGCCGGCGACAAGGAGACGCGCGCGTGGACTTTGCGGCGCGGCCGGTCCGCGCTCGAGGCGGCCGCGACGATCCATTCCGACATCGCGCGGGGCTTCATCCGCTGCGAGGTGATCCGGTGGGACGACCTCGTGGACGCGGGCTCACATGCAGAGGCCGCGCGTCGCGGCCTCCAGCGTCTCGAAGGAAAGACCTACGTCGTCCAGGACGGCGACGTCCTGAACGTCCGCTTCAACGTGTGAAACTCGCTCTCGCTTGAAGCGGTGGTGGTTCAACTTCGGAGATCATCCCAGCGAGCCGGCGGAGCTTGAGCGGCTGATCCTCGAGCGGGTCCGGTTAGAAGCGCCGGAGAAAGTCGAGCCGGCCACGTCGTTCCTCCAGATCCGGTACGGCGCGCACCTGCGGAACTTTCGGCAGTGGGGCGGCAAGTACAACCTGGCCTTTTCCGTCACGACGCTCGCCGTGGTCGCGAGCGGGGTGCTCACGTCGAGCATCGGCGCCGGCTGGCCGTCGGCGCACTGGGCAAAGATCATGCTGCTCGCACTCGGGCTCGTGACGGCGCTCGGGTCTGCGTTGAACTACCTGTGGCGGCCCGGTCGCAAGGGGACAGGGCGCATGCGTGGCGCAAACCGTCTCACCGCCGAAGGCTGGAGCTTCGTTCTCGGCGTCGGGCACTACCGCGAGTTGGACGTCCGCGCCGCCTGGGCGTTCTTCGTCGAAGAGGTCGGGCGGATCCTCGCCGACACTGCGGCAGTCGATGAAGCCGATGTCGACCTGCCGCCGGCTCCTGGAGGCGAGGGTTCCTGAACGAGCTGCGGAGGCCCGGGTCCTCCGCAGCGTTCGCGACTAGCAGCAGCCGCCGCCGCAGCAACCGTCGCAACAGCTCATCGCGTCACCTCCTTCATCGAAGAGCTTCGATGATGATACATTGATCGACGTCGATGCAAGCGCTACCCGTTCTTCAGCCGCTCTGCTGCGGGCCCGACACGCCGCCGCTTCCCGAGGAGGCACGCGACGAGCTCGCCGGCCGCTTCAAGGCGCTCGCCGACCCGACGCGCGTCGCGATCGTCAATCGACTCGCGGCCGCGGACGAGGTCTGCGTGTGCGACCTCAACGCGGCCTTCACGCTCTCGCAGCCGACGATCTCGCACCACCTGCGGATCCTGCGCGAGGCCGGCCTCGTGGAATCGAGCCGGCGCGGCACCTGGGCGTACTACCGGCTTGTCCCGGAGGCGATCGAGTCGCTGCGGGGAGCGCTCGGCGGATGACGAACGTTCTCTTCGTCTGCGTCCAGAACGCCGGCCGCTCGCAGATCGCGCAGGCGTTCTACGAGCGCCGCGGCGGCGCCGCGCGCTCAGCGGGCTCGGCGCCGGCCGACGAGGTGCACCCGGTCGTCGTCGAGGCCATGGCCGAGGTGGGCATCGACCTCGATGGCCGTGTCCCGCGCGGGCTCGACCGCGGGGACGTCGAGTGGGCCGACCTCGTCGTCACGATGGGCTGCGGCGACGCGTGCCCCGTTCTGCCCGGAAAGCAGTACGTCGAGTGGAACGTCGCCGACCCGGCCGGGATCTGCCTCACCGATGCGCGTGAGATCCGCGACGAGATCGCGCGCCGCGTCGAAGAGCTGCCGCTCTAAGGCGTCGCTCGCGACGCCGTCATCAGGACGCGCGGGTTTCCCGCGCGTCCGTCTGAACCGACCGGTCGACACGCAGGAGTCATCTCGAAATCGCTCTAGGCCGGTTCCGCCTCGGCAGCCCGCGGCCTGACCCACGCCGCCGCGACGGCTCCGAGCGCGAGGAGCGCAGCGGGATAGAGGAGCGTCCAGCCGAAGGTCCCCATCGCGACCACCGTGACGGCGAGAGCCGCGAGGCCGAAGAGTCGGTACGAGAGCCGGTCGGTGAGCCGCAGAAACGCCACCACCGAGAGGCCGTAGAGGATGAAGAAGTTCTGGCCCGCGAGCCGGAGGAGCGTCTGGAGCGAGACGACGTGCAAGAAGTGCGCGACCGCGATCGCGCTGAAGCCGACCGATGTCGCCACGACCGAGACCGCCGGCACCGACCGGCCGGAGATCGACGTCAGCACGTGCGGCAGCAGACCCTCGCGTGCCGAGGCGAACACCAGTCGCGAGGCCGCCCAGACCGCGCCGACGAGGTTCGCGCCGATGATCAGGACCCCCACCGCGGCCACGAAGCGCCCCGAGCCGCCGCCGAGCGACACGCCGAGCATCGCGCCGACCGGCGCGCGTGAGTGGCGGGCCTCCTCGCGGGTCAGCGTCGACTGGACGGCGAAGGCGACGAGCAGGTACAGGCCGAGCACGGCGAGGAAGCTCCCGGCGATCGCGAGCGGGAAGTCGCGGCGCGGGTTCCGGTACTCCTCGGCCGTGAAGGAGAGCATCTCCCAGCCGGTGTAGGCGAAGAAGACGACGCCGATCGCGGACGCCGCCACCCGCCACGTGTGGACGTGGACCGGCGAGGCGTAGTGGCCTCCGTGCCCGCCGCCGGCGAGGAGCGCGGCGACTGCCGCTCCGGCGAGGAGCAGGACGAGGACGACCGCGAGGAGCTGCTGCATTCGGCCGGAGACGCGCGTCCCCAGCACGTTGACGGCGCCGCTCAGCGCGAGGAGCGCGAACGTCGCGGCCGCAGTCGCGCCGGTCCCGCCGCCGACGAGCTCGGCGAAGTAGCTCGCTCCCGTGATCGAGATCGCCGGGATGCCGAGGCCGAACGTGCCGAGGAGGAGCACCTCCGTCGCCGCGCCGCCGCGCCGTCCGAACGCGGCGCCGACGAAGCCTGCGATGCCGCCGGCCGACGGGTAGCGGGCGCCGAGGTAGGCGAAGATGACGAGGAGCGGGAAGACGAGCGCCGCGTCGAGGATCCAGACGTAGACGGCCGCCGACCCGACCGACGCATAGGCGAGCCCGGGGACGATCAGGAGCCCGCTGCCGACGACGATCGTTATCCCGAGCCCGATCGCCTGCGGCAGCGAGAGCGTCCGCGCGAGGCCGCGTTCGGCCGCTATCCCTTCATCTCCAGCGCGATCACGTAGAGGCAGCCGTCCGGGCCCGCGGTGGAGCCGTGGACGGTCTCGGCCGGAAGCAGGAGCCGGTCGCCCGAGCGGCACTCGGCCTCCGTGCTGTTCCACCTGAACGTGATCGACCCGTCCACCACGAGGAGCGTCTCGGGCGTCGGGTGCGTGTGCAGCTCGTGCGTCCGCGCAGGCGTGTCGCGTTGCACCTCGACCGAGCCCGTCTCCGGCAGGAGCTCGAGCACGGCCTGCTCCATGTCGACCGCCTCTCCCCGGACGATCCGCGGGTCCGCCACGGCTTTCAACCTCCTTCCGTCTCGGCCACGATATGCAACGGGCAGCGCCCATGCGGCGGCGTCTCGTTGTCATCGGGGAGGAAGTACTGCTGCCACTCCCGGTTGCCCTCCGAGCCGTACACGCCGAGGCGCGGCGACGGCGGCAGCGCGTCGTAGCGGTCGATCCGCGCGCGGATCGTGCGGCGAGACTTCTGGCCCGCCGCCGTGTGCCCTTCGATCCCCTTGAAGACCCACCGCGGCTGGAACGTGATCGTGAGACCGAGGCCGTTCCGGCTCCTGCGTCCCCGATGCGCCGGCGTGTTGCAGACGACGAACATCGGCGTCCCGGCGAAGCAGTACTCCCACTCGTCGTGTTCGGGTTCCATCGGGATCTCATCCGGCCAGGGCTCTGGGTCGAAGTCGTGCAGCAGCCGGAGGATCCGCCAGAACGCCTCCTCCCATTCGTCGATGCTGCGCTCCTCGGTTCCGCCGAAGAAGGCGACGAGCGAGACGTAGCGGCCGAAGTCGGGGCTCGTGCGGACGAACTCGGCGAGGCTGCGTGCCAGGCCCTCGATGTCCTCCGGATCGTCGTCGCTCTCGACGAAGACGAAGCGGAGCCCGTCCTCGCGGAACGCCTCCACTCCGAACACGCACGGAAAGGCGGGTGCCGGCGCCTCGACGTCCTTGCTGAAGCGTCGAAAGGCGCGCCGCCCCCACTCCGGCACCCCTTCCGGGCGCGCCTCGAGCTCGAGACGTCGCCACGGCCCCGTAGTTGTGACGACCCCCCGTTGCATCGCGCGAATGGTACGGTTGGTTTGCCGTTAGTCACCTACCAGTTGTAATGCCTTCCATCAATGAGAGATTCATTCGCAACAAAAGCGGTCGCCGATCTGACCGATCATCGGATCCTCGCCACCCTCCAGCGCAACGCTCGGCTGAGCGTCCGTGAGCTCGGACGGCGGGTCGCGTTGAGCGCGCCGGCCGTGGGGCGGCGACTGCGCCGGCTCGAGGAGAAAGGGGCGATTCGCGCATACGCGGCGGAGGTCGACCCGGCCGCGCTCGGCTTCACGCTGAGCGCCTTCGTCATGGTCACGACGAGGAGCGCGCACGCCGAAAGGCGCCTCCGCGAGGCTGTCCAGGAGATGTCGCAGGTGATCGAGTGCCACCGTCTAACCGGGGAGCGGAGCTACCTCCTTCGGGTCGTCGCCACCTCGGCCGAGAACCTCGAGGAGGTGGTCGACGCGCTGGCCGTCTACGGCCACTCCGTCACGTCGATCGTCCTTTCCTCGCCCATCAGCCGCCGGCCGATCGAGCCGCCAGCGGCTTAGCGGGTTTCGTCAGCCCGCGGAAACCAGCGCCACGCCGGCCAGCGTGACGACGACGCCGGCCTCCTGCGTGCGCTGGACGCGCTCTCGAAGCGCCGTCCGGGCGAGGAGGACGGTCACGACCGGGTAGAGCGAGGCGAGCACCGAGACGACGCTCAGCAGGCCGTGCTCCTGCGACGCGGCCGCGAAGAGCACATTCCCGCCCGTGTCGAAGACGCCGATCGCGGCGAGGACGGACAGGTGCGGCCGGATCCCGCGCGGGCGGCGGCCGATCGCGAGCACGGTCAGCCAGACGAGCGTGGTCGACGTCGAGCGGAAGACGAGCGATGCCCAGAGGAAGTCGTGCCGGCTCGCGGCGTGCATCGGCACGTAGTACCCGCCGAAGGCGACGAGCGCGAGCGCGGCCCAGCCCGCTCCCGCGGTGATCCGTGCTCGGCCGGGCGTCCGGTCCCACGACGTCGCGACCACTCCGCCGAGGACGAGGACGAAGCCGAGCTCCTGGAGCCCGCTCGGATGCTCCCCGTGCGCCAGCGCCCACAGGACGGGAACGACGGCTGCGGTCCCGGAGATCGGGGCGACGACCGAGATCGCCCCCGCCGCCATGCCGCGGTAGAAGGCGATCAGGCCGGACGTGCCGAAGATCGCCGCGAGGCAAGCCCAGAGCACCTCCCGTCCCGGCGGGCCATGGCCGCGGATCGCCACGGCGACGGCGAGCAGCACGAGTCCCACCGGTTGCGCGCTCGCGAGCACCGAGACCGCGGGCAGGACGCGCGCCTTGACGCCGCCGCAGAAGTCGCCGCAGCCCCAGGCGAGGCTGGCAGCGAGCGCGAGAAGGGCCGCCGTCAGAGGTCGGGCACCGGCCGCGTCGCGGCGGCCGCGTCGAGCGCGTTCGCGTGGTGGAGGACGGCGGCTTCCGCCGTCCGGGCCGCGCGGCCGTCGTGGTGCGAAGCGACGGCGTGGACAAGCTCGGCGCGGAGGGCGGGGTCGAGCCCGCCGGCGTGCTCCTCGACGAGCCGGACGCCGAGGTGGACGTGGCCGAGCAGGCGACCCTCGGCGGTGGGTGCGAACCCGGGCGGGGGGCCGAGCTCGACCGTTCGCCCTGCGTCGTGGACGAGCGCCGCGGCGAGGAGGAGGTCGGCGCGGAGGCGCGGATGGAGCTGCGCGACCTCGCGGCAGATCGTCGTCACGCCGACCGTGTGCTCGAGCAGGCCGCCCGCGTATGAGTGGTGGGCGTCGGGGGTCGCGGGGTACGAGCGCAGCTCGGCCGCGCCCAGCACCCGCTCGACCACGGCGCGAAGCGGAGCGTGAGCGATCTCGGCGACGAGGAACTCGAGGAAGCCCTGGAGCTCGTCTGCGTCGCGGCGAAGCGCGGGCGCGAGGCTGGCCGGGTCGGTCTCCGGCGCCGACTCGATCGAGCGGACGGCGAGCTGGAGGCGGTCACGGAAGCGCTCGACCCGCCCGAGCACGCGCACTGCGTCGCCCTCGGTGAAGCGGCCGTCGAGGAGCTCGACGTCCTGCCACACGCGCGCGTCGATGCGGCCGCTCGGATCGACGAGCTCGAGGGCGAGGTACGGCGTGCCACCCTTCGTGCGCAGCCGCTGCTTGCGCGCGACGCCGAACACGCCCTCGACCACCCGGTCTTCGGCGAGCTCGACGATCGTGGTCACGTCGCGATCCTAGTAGGGTCGGCGGCGGTGGAGGATTGGCTCGAGACGTGTCGCGCGGCGGCCGAGGACGTCCGCAGTGTGCTCGCCGGCATGAAGGGGCGAGACGCCCGCGAGCCCGTGGTCGGCGAGGGCGAGGGCGGCGACGACACGACTGCGATCGACGCCGCCGCCGAGGCGGCGATCGTCCGCCGGCTGGAGCAGACCGGCGAGGACTTCCTGCTCGTCTCCGAGGAGCTCGGCGAACGGCGCTTCGGCGGCGGCGGACCGCGCCGCGTCGTCGTCGACCCGATCGACGGCTCGCTGAACGCGAAGCGCGGCCTGCCGCATTTCTGCCTCTCGATCGCGGTCGCGGACGGCGACACGATGGCCGATGTCGAGCTCGCGTACCTCTACGACTTTGGCTCGGGCGAGGAGTGGACGGCGCGTCGCGGCGGCGGCGCCGAGCTGAACGGGCGCCCGCTCGGGCCCGACCTGCCGAAGGACGAGATCGAGACGCTCGCCTTCGAGGCGACACTTACCTCGCTCGTCGCCGAGCACGCGGTGGGCGTGGTTGGCCTCGCGCACCGCCTGCGCATCATGGGCTCGCTCGCCCTCGCGCTCTGCAACCTCGCGGCCGGCCGGCTCGACGGCGTCTGCTCGCTCAAGCCGACGCGCTCGGTCGACATCGCGGCCGCGCAGCTCCTCGTCCGTGAGCGTGGCCTCGCGATCGAGCTCGTCGAGGCGCCGCCCTTCCTTGCCGCGCCGCTCGACGTCGAGGCGCGTTCGCGCATCGTCGCAGCGGGTACGCCGGAGCTGTGCCGGAAGCTCGCGGCGGCGCTGTCCGCATAGGCTGCTCAGGCTGGAACTACAAGCACTGGCGGGAGATCTTCTATCCGAAGGGGCTCCCGCCGCGGCGCTGGCTCGAGCGCTACGCCGAGGTCTTCGACACGGTCGAGATCAACAACACCTTCTACCGCTTGCCGCGCGTCGAGGCGGTGGCGAACTGGGTGGTCGAGAGCCCGCCGGGCTTCCTCTTCGCGGTGAAGATGAGCCGCTACGTCACGCACATCAAGCGGCTGACCGAGGTGCCGGCGTCGATCGGCGTCTTCTACGAGCGGATCGCGCCGCTCGCGCGCTCGCCGAAGATGGGGCCGGTGCTGTGGCAGCTCCCCGGCACCTTCAAGCGCGACGACGAGCGGCTCGCCGGCGCTTTGGCCGCGGCGCCGCCCGGCAGCCACTGCTTCGAGTTCCGTCACGAGAGCTGGTTCTGCGCCGAGGTGTACGAGCTCCTGCGCGCCCACGGCGCCGCCCTCGTGATCGGCGACGACCCGCGCCGCCCGTTCCAGACGCTCGAGCTGACCGCCGACTGGACGTTCCTCCGCTTCCACACGGGGAGCGACGGCGGCAACTACACCGAGGAGGAGCTCGAGCGGTGGGCGCGCCGCATCGAGGAGTGGCGCGAGCGGATCGACGTCTACGCCTACTTCAACAACGACTGGGAGGGGCACGCGCTGCGTAACGGCGCCTGGCTCCAGGAGCGGCTCCTAGGATGACCCCGTGCGGCTGCGGATCGCTGCACCTCTGCTCGTTCTCGTCGTCGCCGGCTGCGGTGACTCCCACTCCAGCGCGACGACCACCGTGCGGCACCCGGCGAGCATGTTCCGCGCCGTCCTGCACGCGCCGACGCACACGCCGAAGGCCGGCAAGCCCTGGCTCTACAGCGTCCGCGTCACCGACCCGCAGGGGCGGCCGATTCGCGCGCGGATCACGATGCGCGTGCTCCTCGGCGGCATCCCCGTCGGCAAGGTCGACTCCGGCAAGACCTTCTCGTTCGTCGGCATCTGGCGCGAGCCGAAGGACTCGCCGCTGATCTGGCCAGCGCGCTCGCGCGGGCGCCCGCTCACGTTCGAGGCGCTCGTCACCGCGCGCGGGCAGACAAAGCGGCTCGACTACACGGTCAACGTCAAGTGAGCGGCGTCGAACTCACCGTCGAGGGGGTGCACAAGACCTACGAGGACGGTCGCGTCGTCGCGCTCGACGGCGTGTCCCTGCGCGCAGGCGCGGGCGAGTTCGTCGCCATCACCGGCCCGTCCGGCTGCGGCAAGAGCACGCTGCTGAACCTCGTCGGCGCGCTCGACCGGCCCGACTCGGGCGCGATCCTGGTCGGCGGCCAGCGGGTCGACGAGCTGCGCGACCCGGCCGAGTACCGCGCAGCGACAGTCGGCTTCGTGTTCCAGTTCCACAACCTCGTGCCGGTGCTGTCGGCCGTCGAGAACGTGCAGGTGCCGATGATCGGCCGCGGCCGGAGCCGCGCGGAGCGGGAGCGGCGGGCGCGCGAGCTTCTGGCCGAGGTCGGCCTCGCGCACCGCGTCGCGAGCCGGCCGCCGACGCTCTCGGGCGGCGAGCGCCAGCGCGTCGCGCTCGCCCGCGCGCTCGCGAACGAGCCGCGGCTCCTCCTCGCCGACGAGCCGACGGGCGCCCTCGACTCCGAGACCGCGGCCCAGGTGCTCGCGCTCGTCCGCCGCGTCCAAGCCGAGCGCGGGACGACGGTGCTCCTGGTGACGAACGACGACGCGGCCGCCGCGGCCGCTGACCGGCGCATCCGGATGCGCGACGGCCGCCTAATAGAAGAGCCTGCAATCCGCTTGGAAGGAGAAGCGTCATGAGCTACAAGCTCGGACCGGCAGGCGGTGTCGGCGGCTCACCGTACGACGCCCCGTACCCGACGACTCCCGCTGCCCCCGGTAATCCGTACGCGATCAGCGCGATGAAGGGCAGGGCCGGCAACAGGATCGACCAGATCCAGGTGGTGTGGGCGGGCGCGGGTGGTGGTGGAGAGTCGCCGCCGTTCGGCGGTAACGGTGGGAGCCCCTTTCGATTCGACATTCCGCCCGGTGAATGGCTGGCACAGATCGTGGGCTCGGTCGGCGCGTATGACGGCTCCGTGCGCCTCTTCTCGATTCAGTTCATCACGAACGCGGGAACTCTCTCGGGCGTCTACGGCAAGGCAACCACTGCCGCCTTCAGCTTTCAGTGCCCTCCCAACTACGTGGTCACCGGGATCTTCGGTCGGGCAGACAAGGAGGTCGACGCCCTAGGCGTCTATATTGCCTCGACCTAGACCGCGACGACGAGCCGCAGCCCGGCGTCGTAGTCGTCGAGCTCCCGCAGGTGCCCGTGGCGGGCCTCCCAGGTGCCGTCCCGCAGGTCGCGCTCGACCGCGGCGACGACGCGGTCGACTACCTCCGGCGGCAGGCGCGCGAAGCCCGAGACGGAGCGGCGCGCCTCGGGGTCGAGCACCCGCTCCGGGTGCGCCCAGAAGGAGCCGAGCGACCAGTCGAGCGTGTCGCGGGAGATCGGCACCGGCCGGATGTCGACCGCGCCGCCGAGCCAGCCCGCGAGCGTCGCGGGCGGCGGGCAGGTGCGCCGGTCGAGCTCGGCCACCTCGGGCAGATAGTCCGCGATCAGCCACATCCGGGCGCTGACCTCCGGATCGAAGGTGAGGATCACGACCGGGCCGCGGGCGACGCGGCGCATCTCCCGGACGCCTCGCTCCTGGTCGTCGTCCCAGTGGTGGACGGTCAGGATCGCCATCGCCGCGTCCACGCTTCCGTCCTCGAAGGGCAGCGGGTAGGCGCCGCTGCGGATCGCGGGCGGCGCTGACGGGTCGCGCTGGGCGATCATCACCTCGCTCGGCTCGACCGCGATCACCTCCCGATCGCGCGGCTCGTACGACCCCGTGCCGGCGCCGACGTTCACGACCGTGCGCGCGTCGCCGAGCGCGGCGTGGATCAGCGCGGCGATCCGCGAGTCCTCGCGGCGCGTGGCGGCGTACGTCCTGCCGATGGCGTCGTAGCGGGTCACTCGTAGCGAAGCGCGGCGATCGGCGTGAGGCGGACGGCCCGCCAGACCGGGTACGCCGCGCCGAGCAGGCCGACGCCGCAGGCGAACGCGAGCCCCCAGGCGAAGACGCCCGCGGTGAACTCCGGCTGGACGAGCTCGGAGACGGCGCCCCTGCGTGTGAAGAGCTCCGCCGCCGCGAGCCCCAGGCCGAGCCCGAGGCCGAGTGCGACGAGGCAGATCGCGAGCGCCTCGCCGAGCACGAGCAGCGCGACGCGGTGCGCGCGCCAGCCGACCGCACGCAGGATGCCGATCTCGCGGATCCGCTCCAGCACGGCCATCGCCATCGTGTTCGTGACGCCGATCCCGCCCACGATCAGCGCCAGGATCGAGACGATCCAGCCTGTCTCGAGCACGAGCCGGCTCGACGTGTCGACCTTCACCGCTTGCCCCGGGTCGGTGACGGCGGCAAGGCCGGGGAACGCGCGGCGAAGCTCGCCCGCGACGTCGGCGGGCCGGCGGCCGGGCGCGACCTCGACGGCGACCGTCGTTGCCTCACCGGGGTGCCCCGAGAGCCGCTCGACGAGCCGAAGCGGCAGGACGAGCCCGCCGTCCTCGAAGGAGTTGCCGCTGTGGTAGATCCCGGCAACTCGGAAGCTCCTCCGCCCGACGGCGGCCCGGTCGCCCGGGTGCAGGTGCAGCCGCCGCGCCGCGTGGTCGCCGACGAGCGCCCCGCCGCGCGTCCCGGCGACCACGACCAGCCGCCGCGCGGGGAAGGCGCCCGGCTCGAGGCCGAAGACGAGGGTGCCGTCGTGGCCGTTCACCGAGGTGACGAGCAGCTTGAGCGGGGCTGCGTCTTCCACCCCGGGCCGGCCGCGGACGCGCGCGGCGAGCGAGTTCGGGAGCAGCGAGCGGGTGAAGTCGACGACCCCGCTTTGGAAGAGGCCGAAGTCGGCGCGGCCGACGTGGATCAGGTCGTTCGCCGTCCGCCGCACGCCGGCTGCGAGCGAGAGCAGCGCCACGATCAGGCCGACGCCGATCGCGACGCCGGCCGCCGTGAGCCCGCTCCGCGCCGGACGGCGCAGGAGGTTCCGCAGGACGAGGCTCGCCATCGTCATCGCTCCGTCGGAGCGTACGCGTACCCTCGCCTCGTGGAGCAGCAGCACGGCGCCTTCGGCCAGGACGCCTTCGGGCGCAAGGCCGAGGCGGCTGCGAGGTTCTTCGGCACGCCGCAGTACATCGTCGGGCAGACGCTCATCGTCATCGCGTGGATCGCGATCAACGCGATCGGTGTCGTCGCGCAATGGGACCCGTACCCGTTCATCCTCCTGAACCTCGCCTTCTCGACCCAGGCTGCCTATGCGGCGCCGCTCATCCTGCTCGCCCAGACCCGCCAGGCCGATCGGGACAAGATCGCGGTGATGAAGGCCGAGCACCACCACGAGGAGCAGACGCAATACGGGGAGCGGCGCGTGGCGGCGCTGAAGGCCGAGACCGACAAGCTGGAGCAGCTCCTCGAGACGAACACCGACCTGACCCGCCAGGACAAGGAGCTGACCGAGCAGGTGGCCTCGCTGACGCGCGAGATCCACACCCTCCTCTCGGCTCGCGGCTCCTCGTAGGCGCTACCCTCATCGCGTGGAACCGCGTCGCGAAGATGTTCTGCGTGCGCTCGAGCGGGTGATCGACCCGGAGCTCGGGCGCCCCGTCACCGAGCTCGACATGGTGCGCGAAGTACGCATCGAGGGCGGGGACGTCGCCGTCACGATCGCGCTCACCGTCGCCGGCTGCCCGCTCCGCTCGAGCTTCGAGAACCAGGTGCGCGAGACCGTCGGCGCGCTGCCGGGGGTGGCGAGCGTGTCGCTCGGGTTCGACGTCATGAGCCCCGAGGAGCGGCAGGCGCTGACGACGAAGCTCCGCGGCGGCGTGACCGAGCGCACGAAGGGCATCTCGCTCGACGCCTCCACGCGCGTGGTCGCCGTCGCGAGCGGGAAGGGCGGCGTCGGCAAGTCGACGCTGACCGCGAACCTCGCCACCGCCTTCGCGCGGCTCGGCCAGCGCACCGGGATCCTCGACGCCGACGTCTACGGGCACTCGATCCCGCACCTGCTCGGCATCCACCAGAAGCCCGTCGCCGTGGACAGGATGATCGTCCCGCCCGTGAAGGACGGCCTCAAGCTCATGTCGATCGGCTTCTTCCTGGACGGGAACGAGCCGGTCATGTGGCGCGGGCCGATGCTGCACCGCGCGCTGGAGCAGTTCCTCTCCGACGTGCACTGGGGCGAGCTGGACACGCTCGTCGTGGACATGCCTCCAGGGACGGGCGACGTCGCCATCTCGCTCGGCCAGCTCCTCCCCCGCGCGGAGGCGCTCGTCGTGACGACGCCGCAGCCGCTCGCGCAGGAGGTCGCGGCCCGGGCCGCGCTCATGGCGCAGAAGACGAACATGCGCCTGATCGGCGTCGTCGAGAACATGGGCGGCGAGGTCTTCGGCTCCGGCGGCGGCGCGGCGCTCGCGGCCGAGCTCGGCGTGCCGCTCCTCGCCGAGGTGCCGCTCGACCCGCGCCTGCGGGAGCAGGGCGACGCGGGCGAGCCGCTCGTCGCTGCCGATCCGGACGCGCCGTCCGCCCGCGCGATCCTCGAGCTCGCCGAGCGGATCTCGGCGACGCGGCGCGAGCGCGGCGTCGGGATCGTGAAGCAGCTCCCTGTCGTCGCCTGATGCTCGGGCCGCTCGGCCGGCTCCTCGAGCGCTGGCGGGAGCACAGCCGCCGCTACGACGAGCTGCTGGACGAGATGGCGCTCGACGAGTTCGAACGCCAGCGCGAGGCGCCCGAAGAGCCTGACTTCCCGACGGTCGCGGACGAATCGCAGCTTGAAAGCTGACGAGGCGCGCGAGCGGCTGCGCCGGCTCGGCTTCGGCGAGGCCGACGCGCGGACGCTCTTCGAGCACTTCGACGACGCCGAGCGGCGCGGCAAGCTCGGGCACGGCTACTCCCGGATCGAGTGGCTGGAGACGCTGCCCGACCTGCGCCCGGACGCGCGGCCCGAGCGAGTCGCCGCCGAGGAGGGCTACGAGCGCTGGGACGGCCGCGGCGCGCTCGGCTACGTCACGCTCGCGGCGGTGTGCGCCGCGCAGCTCGCGGCGCCGCCCGCGCAGGCGCGTGTCGTCGTCGCCTCGAGCTGCTTCCCGACCGGCATGCTCGGCCACTGGGTGCGGCGACTCGCTTCCGGCGGCCTCGTCGCAGCCCTGACGGCGACGTCGCCGCCGCGGCTCGCCCATCCCGACGGCGGCCCGAAGCTCGCGGGCACGAACCCGCTCGCGATCGGGATCCCGAGCTCGGACGGACGGCCGTTCGTCACCGACGTCTCGATGGGAAAGGTCACGTACGGCGACGTGATCGCCGGGAAGGCGAGCGAGGACGATCTCGTCCCCTTCGGCGGCGAGCAGGCGCACAAGGGCTTCGCGCTCGCGCTCGGCCTCCAGCTCTTCGTCGACGCGCTCGCCGGCGAGGGCTACGGTGCGGTGCTCTTGGTCGCCCGGCCGCAGGCGGATCCGGTGCCGGCGCTCCGCGCCGCGGCTGCGAGCGTCCGGCTGCCCGGCGAGTGACTCCGGCTCACTTGTACCAAGACGCGATCGTGAAGCGCTCGCCGTGGGTGACGGGCTCGACCTCGTGCGTGGTCTCGGCGCGGAAGGCGACGAGGATGCCGGCCTCGGCGGGCGCTCTGACCGGCTCGGATGCGTCGCGCGGATGTAAGAGGAGCGAGCCGCCGCCGTAGACGTCCGGCCCGGGCGTCTTCGATTGGCTGTTGAGGAAGATGAGGGCGGAGACCTTCCGCTCTTCACGCTCCGAGCGGAGCATGCCTGTGTTGCCGTCCTGGTGCGCGACGAAGAAGTCGCCGGCCTCGTAGCGGAGGAACTGCGGCTCCTCGAGCTCTCGAACGCCCGACCCGAAGTGCTCTTCCACCGCGCTCATGCGCGCGAGCAGGAGCCGCCTGACGAGCTCTTCGACTTCGGCCGGTGGCGAGAGGCGCGTCGTACGGCGGACGCGCGCGTCCACATCACCCGAGTCGCTGCGCCCGTAGACGGTTGCCGCCTGCCCCTGCGACGCGCGCACCGCGGCGAGCGCGTCGGCGAGCGTCGACGCGTCGAGGAAGCCGCGCTCGACGAAGAGGTCGAGGCTAGAGCTCGTCACGGATCGGGTCGAGATCCGGGTCGCCGGCGACGTACTCGCGCAGCGAGGGATCACCCTCGAGCGCCTGTCGAAGATGCTCGAGCGCGGCCTCGCGCCGGCCGGCCAGGCTCTCGAAGCACGCGAGGTCGTAGAGAACGACGGGGTCGTCCGGCCGCTCGGGGAGCAGCTCCTCCATGATCCGCACCGCGGCCTCCGGGTCCCCTGCATTTACGCGCACCTCTGCTCGCCGCGAGTACTCCCAGCTCGAGATCCGGAACGGCTGCCCAGGGCGTCCGCCGACGCAGAGGAGCGTCGTCCCCGCCTCGTGCGCGACGGCTGCGCGCTTCACGGCCGGGTCGCGCACGAAGACGAGCGTGCCAGGCGGCGCGTCTACCTCCTCGCCGTCGAGGGTGAAGGTCGCGTGGCCGGAGACGACGACGTAGAGCTCCTCCTGACCGCCGTCGCCGTGCGTCTCGTCGTGCTCCTCGACGATCACGCCGGGCTCGACGGCGACGTTCGCGTTCACGCCGAAGGCGCGGATGTCGAAGTGGTGGCGGATCGAGTGCCAGTCGTAGCCGTGCCGCGCGCGGAGGCTCTCGACGTCCTCGATCCGCGCGACGACGCTCACCGTGCGCGCAGCTCCCCGAGCACGACGGGGTCGACCCGCTCCACGCCGTCGATTCGCTCCTCGAGGTTCTCGTTCCCCGCCCAGGCCGCGAAGGCCTCCTCGAGGTCGCCGTCGTAGCCGAGGCGCGCGAGCCGCTCGCGCAGCTCCGCGGCGAGCTCGCCGTCCACGGTGATCCACTCCTCCGCGGGCGTCTTGCCGAAGATCGCCTGGTGCAGGCCGTAGAGTCGCGTCAGCTCCTCGACCGGCTTCGAGTGGTCGTCGACGCGGAGGTCGACGACGACGTCCCAGAGACCCGCGTATCCGCCTTCCTTCTCGACCACGAGCAGCGCTGCCGACTGCTGCCCGCGCCGGTCGCCGCCCGCGGCCTGCGCGGCGGCGAGGCACTCGAGGAGCCGCTCGGCGAGCGACTTGCCGACGGCGGCCTCGAACGCTGCCGCGAGCGCCGCAACCGTCTCCTCCGAGACGAGGATGTTCCCCTGCGCCGCGTAACACTGGCCGGCGCGCCCGCCCGCCCACGCGTAGCAGCTGCGGCCGGTGAAGGTGGCGCTGCCGCCGCGTCCGTCGACGACGCCGAGCTGGCGGTGGTCGCGCCCTTCGTCCGCGGCCGTGAGCCGCTCGACCACCTCCTCCGCGGAGAGGCCGTCGCGGAGGAGCGCGAGACCGTCGGGCCCGTAGCGCGGGTTCGCGTAGGCCTGCGTCGCGATCGCGCCCACGCCCGGCTCGGCCCACGGGACGAGCGAGCCGACGGCGAGGAACTTCGACTGCGTCGCGACACCCCACTGGCCCGCGTCGGGGTCGCAGGCGACGATCGAGTACGTGCCGTAGGTCAGCTCGACGAGATCGAGGTCGAGGAGCTCGCGCGCGCTCTCGGGCACGAGGACGCTCGCCACCTCCGGCCGGCGGAGAGCCGCGAGCACCTCCTCGGCCGTCGCGGCGCGGACGACGACCGCCCGGCCCTCGTCGTGCGCCGCCCGCAGCGCACCCGTGTCGGCGATGCCGTCGAGGACGAGCGTCTGCTCGTCCACCGGGACGGCCGGGTCTCCTTCGACGGCGATCTCCGGGACGCGGAGCCCCGCGGCGCCGAACCAGCGCTCCCTCAAACCGTGACGGTCTCGCCGGGATCGATCGCGCGGACGTCGACGTGGGGCGCGAGCTGCTGCAGCTCTTGAGGCGTGCCGTGCAGCAACGGGAAGGTCCCGTAGTGGCAAGGGATGCAGAGCTCCGTCCCGAGCAGCTCGAGCGCGACGGCGGCCTCGCGCGGGCCCATCGTGAAGTGGTCGCCGATCGGGAGGATCGCGACCTCCGGCTCGTAGATCCGGCCGATCAGCTGCATGTCGCCGAAGACGCACGTGTCGCCGGCGAAGTAGAGCTTCGTGCCGTTCTCGGCTTCGACGACGATCCCACAGGCCTCGCCGAGGTAGGTGAGGTCGTCGCTCGAGCTCGAGTGGAAGGCGTTCACGAGCGTGAACTTGAGGCCGGCCGCCTCGACGGTGCCGCCCTTGTTCGGCCCGGGCACGTCTCCGACCGGCGCGCCCTGGCTGCCGAGCCAGCCCTTCAACTCGACCTGGGCGACGATCTCGGGCGAGAACTGCTTCGCGAGCTCGACGGTCTCGCCGACGTGGTCGCCGTGACCGTGGGTGATTGCGATGACGTCGATGCGCTCGGGCTCTTTTTCGTTGTCGGGGCACTTCGGATTGGCGAGGAACGGGTCGACGTAGACGCGCTTGCCGCCCGGGGTGTCGAAGCGAAACGAGGCGTGGCCGAGCCACGTGAGCTGGATGTCTGGCATGCGCCGGAGGTTACGCGAAGGAACGTCCGATCGCGTCGCGAAAGTGAGGCGACCGGATGGCTCGTCGCGCCCTAGCTGCTCTCCTCGTCCTGGGTGTCGTGCTCGCGGATGCCTCCGGCGATCATCGGGCCGCGTTCTACCTCCTCGTGGCGGCGATCCCGCCGCTCGCGATCGCGGCGATGGACTCCTTCGGCGACTACCTCGAGGGGGGCAACGGCTTCCGGTCGCTCGCCTGGGCGGTCGCGCTCGCTCTTGCGGTCGCGAGCAGCGCCGTCCGCGGCCAGGTGCCCGGGGAGACGAGCGTGCCGGCGGTCGCGGTCTCGGCGCTCTTCGCGTGCCTCGCCCTCGTCTGGGCGCAGGCCGTCGTCGACGTCGGCAAGCTCGCGCTCGCGCGGGCGGCGCGCTAAGCGGCCGCGTAGCGCTTGGCCGCGCGGGCGCGAGCCCGCTCGGCCTCGACCTCGCGGTCCTTCGGCGCGGCCGTGGTGACGAGCGAGTCGAGGAGCCGCTTCGACGCGGCAGCGACCTCGTCCACCGCGCGCTCGAAGGCGGCCTCGTTCGCCTGCGACGGCTTCGTGAAGCCGCTGATCTTGCGGACGTACTGAAGCGCAGCGCCGCGGATCTCCTCGTTAGTCGCCTCCGGCTCGAAGTTGAAGAGCATGTGGATGTTTCGGCACATGCGTCGGATCGTAGATGGAGAAGCTCAGTCGGGTCGACCGGTCATTTCAGACAGACGCACGGGCAGAGCCCGCACGGCCTGAGGTCGGCGCCGCAAGCGGCGCCTCAGGATCCTAGCCGGTGACGAAATCCGCAAGCAGGGGCCAGTAGCGGTGGGGGACGTCCCGCCAGGGGAAGTGGCCGGCGTCTTCTAGGATCTCGAGCCGCCCGTGACGGAGAACCGCGACGATCTCGCGGGCCGCGGCCACCGGCGTGATCGGATCGAGCTCACCGACGCAGACGAGGGTCGGGCACCCGATGCGGCCGAGCTGGTCGAGGACGTCGAACCGGCGCATCAGCGCACCACCGGTCGCGTTCACCTCGGGGTTGACGATCATGCGTGCGCGCTCCTCCCCGACCGGCACCCAGGGGCCGAAGAGCCTCCAGCAGGGAGCCCACTCCTCGTCGGTGACGGAGGCGCTGTCGCCCCCGTAAGCCCGCTCGACTATCGCGGCGACCTCGTCGCCGCCCCGGCGGCGGAACTCCTCGACGATGCGACCCAGGTCGTACCGACCGAATGTGGACTGGAGCACCAGGGCGCGGGCGTGGTCGGGATGGCGGGCCGCATAGACCATCGCGACGAAGCCGCCGAGCGAGTGCCCGTAGACGACCGGCTCGGTGATCCCGACCGTGTCACAGAAGGCACGGACTGCGTCGCCACAGTCCTCGAAGCTCCACTCCGCCGGGTCGCCCCAGTCGGAGCGGCCGTGCCCCGGCAGGTCGAGGTAGACGACCTGCGCGACCTCTGCGAGCCGGGCGAAGTCGGGCTTGAAGTACGAGTGGTCGAAGCTCCCAGGCCCGCCGTGGAGCAGCACGACGGTGGGCCGCTCGCGCATCTCGCGGCCGTCGGGGACGAGGCCGGGACCGTCGACATCGAACCAGAGTCGGCGACCGTCGACCTCGACGTGCATCTAGAGCGGCAGCGCGCGTCCGGCGTGCTTCGCGAGGTCGACGAGCGGCTGCACGGCGAAGAACGACGCGACGGTGACGGCGAGGCAGCCGAGCACGGCCGTCTGGAGCAGCGCCTCCCGGGGCGGCGCGCCGCCGGCGGGCGCGAGCTGGAGCTCCGCGCCCGTGCGCATGTACAAAGCGCGCACGATCCCGAGGTAGTAATAGAGGCTCACGGCCGTCGCGACGACGCCGACGATCACGAGCCACGTCCAACCGCGGTCGACGGCGGCCGAGAAGACGAGGAACTTCCCAAAGAAGCCGCCGGTGAGCGGGAAGCCGGCGAAGCCGAGCATGAACGTGAACATGGCGACGCCGAGGAGCGGCCGCTCCCAGCCCATCCCGGCGAGGTTGTCGAGCGTGACCGCCCGGCCGAGCTCCCGCTCGCGCGCGGCCACGACCGCGAACGCGCCCAGGGACATGGCCGAGTAGGGCACGAGGTACCAGAGGAGCGCCCGCGCGCCGGTCTGGTTGTTCGCTGCGACCGCGATGAGCATGAACCCGGCGTGCGAGATCGACGAGTAGGCGAGGATCCGCTTCACGTTCCGCTGCACGAGCGCCGCGAGGTTCCCCCACGCGAGCGAGACGCAGGCGATCACCGCCACCGCGACCGTCCACAGGTGCGCCTCCTGCGGGAACGCGCTCGCGAGCACGCGGAGCCAGACGACGAGCGCGACCGTCTTCGTCGCCGCGGACATGAAGGCGGTCACGGGCGTCGGCGCGCCCTCGTAGACGTCCGGCGTCCACTGGTGGAACGGCGCCGAGGAGGACTTGAAGCCGAGGCCGGTGATGATCATCGCGAGTCCGGCGAGCAGGAGGGTGTCGCCGGACAGGTCCTGCGCGGACACGGTCGCCGCGATCCGGTCGAGCCCGAGCTGCCCGGTTGCGCCGTACACGAGCGCCGAGCCGAAGAGCAGCACCGCCGAGCCGAAGCTCCCGACGACGAGGTACTTGAGCCCCGCCTCGAGCGAGCCGACGAGGTCGAGGTCGATCGCGCACAGCACGTAGAGGCAGATCGAGAACCACTCGAGCGAGAGGAAGATCGTCATCAGGTTGTTCGCGGTGACGAAGAAGGCCATGCCCGCGCCGGCCGCGGCCAGGAGGGCGTAGTACTCGGCGTCGTGGCCGTTGCGGACGGGCTCGCGGTAGGAGACGAGGACGGTGAGGAAGCCGCAGCCGGTGACGATCAGCATCGCGAGCGCGCCGAAGCGGTCGCGGACGATCGCGTCGGCGACGACCGGGTGGCCGTGCGCCGAGCGGTCGTAGAGGATCGCCGCCGCGACGAACGCGCCGAGGAAGCCGCCCGCGCAGACGAAGGCTGCGAGCGCCTTGCGGAGCCAGCGCGGGACGAGTACGGCGGCGAAGATCGCGAGCGCCGAGACGCCGAGCAGCACGAGCTCGGGCGAGATCGCGAACCAGTCGACGTGCGGCTTCGCGATCACGGCGTCCCCCAGGCCGACGCGATCGGCGCGTAGCGCGTCCAGCTCTGGACGGGCGGGAAGTTCGCGCTCGGGATGGTCACCCTCGTGCCGTCTTGCTCGACGACCGTGACGGTCTTTCCGTCGGGCGAGGGCACGAGGCGGCCGGTCGTCACCAGGACGAGCCGCCTCCGGACCGGAGGCGACGCCAATGTCGGCGCGAGGGAAGAGGCGAGGACTTCATTCGGCTGGTCGCCGCCGAACGCGCGGTGGCTGATCGCGGCCGGCCAGGCGGAGAGCGCGAGCAGGCAGGCCACCAAAGGCACGAGGAAGCCGAGCTCGGCGGGCCGCAGGTCGAGCGCCGCGTCCGAGACCGCCGGCCCGACCTCGCGGTGGAGCACGGCCGAGATCAGCCGCAGCATGTACATCGCCGCGAGCACGATCGCGCCCGCGCCGATCACGGCCCAGACCCAGCCCTGCTGGAAGACGCCGGCCAGGATCAGGAACTCGCCGGCGAACGCGCTCGAGCCCGGCACCGCCAAGGCAATGATCCCCGTCGTCATCAGCACCGTCGCGAGCACCGGTCTCCCACGGGCCATGCCGCCGAGGCGCGACAGCTCGCCGGTGGCCGCGCGCCGCTCGATCCCTCCCGCGAGCAGGAAGAGCGTCGCCGAGAGCAGTCCGTGGTTGACCGACTGGAGGATCGCGCCGTCGAAGCCGAGGCTGTTGTTCGCGAAGAGCCCGAGCACGATCAGGCCCATCTGGGCGAGGCTCGAGTAGGCGATCACGCCGCGCAGGTCGGGCGCGCGGAAGGCCACGAGCGATCCGTAGACGAGCCCGATCGCCGCGAAGACGAGGATCGGCACGCGCACGTCGTGCGTCGGCCCGGGAAACTTCGCGATCGCGATCCGGAGCAGCCCGTACACGGCCGCCTTGGACACGACCCCCGAGAGCACCGCCGAGACCTCGGGCGGCGCCTCGCGATAGGCGTCCGGAAGCCAGCCATGGAACGGGAAGAGCGGCGCCTTCACCGCGAAGGCGGCGACGAAGCCGAGGAAGATCCAGGTGCTCCCGCTCGTGCCGCTATTGACCAGGTCGAACGTCCCCTGCTGGATGCCGAGGACGATCACCGCGGCCAGCATCAAGAGCGACCCAGCCATGGTGTAGATGACGAACTTGAGCGTCGCGCCGAGCCGGCCGGGCCCGCCCCACACGCCGACGAGCACGTAGAGCGGGATCAGCATCGCCTCGAAGAAGGCGTAGAAGAGGAGCAGGTCCTGCGCCGCGAAGACGCCGACGATCGCGCCGGTCAGGAAGAGCTGGAGCCCGAAGTAGGCGCGGGCCCGCTCGCGACCCGTCCAGAACGCGTACGCCATCGACGCCGCCATGACCACCACGGACATGCCGATCAGCCAGAGCGAGAACCCGTACAGGCCGACGTGGTAGGAGATCCCGAGATCGCCGAACCAGCTCGTCTTCTGGTCGAGCTGCGGCCCCGGCCGCGAGAAGTCGAAGCGGACGAGCGTCTCGATCCACAGGCCGACCTCGGCGAGCGCGACGAGGAGCCCGAACGAGCCCGCCCAGTACCGCGACCACGGTAGGAGCCAGACGAAGAGCGCGCCGCCGAACGGGAGGACGATCAGCGCGGTGGTCACGTCACTTCACCGAGATGAAGACGACGACGAGGACGACGAGCCCGCTCGCGATCGCGAGCGCGTACGTGCGGAGGAGGCCGGTCTGGGCCTCCGAGACGCCGCGCGCGACGTCGCGCGTCCCGCGGGCGAGACCGGTGATCGAGCCGCCGACGACGAGAGGTTCGACCACGCGTACGAAGAGGCGGGCCACGGCCACCGCGGGCCGGTAGAAGACGAGGTCGTATGCCTCGTCGAAGTAGAGCTTGTGCTCGAGGACGCGCTGTACGAATGCGAACCGCGGCACCGCGAGCCGCCGCCGCGAGTACACGAGCCACGCCGTGGCGAGGCCGGCGAGCCCGAGCGCGAACGCGAGCGCGCTCGACACCGCCTCCTGCCAGCTCGCCGGCTCGGCGTGAGGAAGGGTCGGTGCGACGACGCGCAGCCAGTCCGTCACCGGCGTCCAGAGCGGCGCGAACTGGATCCAGCCGCCGATCAGCGAGAGCACGGCGAGGATCGTCACGGTCGCGGTCATCGAGAGCGGCCCCTCGCCGCGGTGCGCGTGCCCGTGCCCGTGGCGCCGCCCGCGGATGAGGTGCTCGCGCACGAACGCCGAGGGCTCGCCGCCGAAGACGACGAAGAGCATCCGGAACGTGTAGAGGCCGGTGAGGAACGTCCCCGCGAGGCCGGCGGTCCAGAGCAGGTAGCCGTACCAGCCGTCGTGCATCGCCGCGGCGAGGATCGAGTCCTTCGAGAAGAAGCCGGCGAAGGGCGGGATGCCGACGAGCGCGAGCGCGCCGATCAGGAACGCGCGGTAGGTGCGCGGCATCAGCCTGCGCAGGCCGCCCATCTTGCGGATGTCCTGCTCGCCGGCGAGGGCGTGGATGACGAGCCCGGCGGCCATGAAGAGCAGCGCCTTGAAGAAGGCGTGCGTCATCAGGTGGAACATCCCGTTCGCGTAGGAGCCGAGCCCTGCGCCGAGGAACATGTAGCCGATCTGCGACATCGTCGAGTAGGCGATGACGCGCTTGATGTCGGTCTGGACGAGCGCGATCAGGCCGGCCATGAGCAGCGTCGCCGCGCCGAGGCCCGCCGCCAAGTCCTCCACCTTCGGCGCGAGCTCGAAGAGGACGTGCGTGCGGACGATCAGGTAGACGCCCGCGGTCACCATCGTCGCCGCGTGGATGAGCGCGCTGACCGGCGTCGGGCCCTCCATCGCATCGGGGAGCCACGTCTGGAGCGGGAGCTGCGCCGACTTGGCCACGGCGCCGCCGAGCAGGCCGAGCGCGACGAGGTTCACGAGCCAGTGGTTCGAGGCGAGGCCGGGCGCGCGCGCGAAGACGGTCTCGAAGTTCAGCGAGCCCGTGTGCTGGATGAGCAGGAAGAGCGCCAGCGCCATCGTCGCGTCGCCGAAGGCGTTCATGACGAAGGCCTTCTTCGCGGCCGCGATCGCGCTCGGCCGCTCCTGCCAGAAGCCGATCAGCAGGTACGAGGAGAGGCCGACGAGACCCCAGCCGGCGAGCAGGAGCAGCAGGCTGCCGCCCTGGACGAGCAGCAGCATCGAGAAGACGAAGATCGACATGTACGCGAAGTAGCGCCGCTCCTCGTCGTCGCCGTCCATGTAGCCGACCGAGTACGCGACGATCAGCGACCCGACCCCGGAGACGACGAGCATCATCATCGTCGAGAGCGGGTCGACGAGGATGCGCAGGCCGGCCGCGAAGTTTCCGGACTGGAGCCACGTCCAGACGGTCGAGTAGTGCGAGCGGTCGTGCGGCGCGTCGCCCCAGAGCGCGAAGAAGGCGATGCAGGCGCAGACGAACGAGACGAGGGCCGCGAAGGTGGCGAGGTAGCCGGCGCCGCGGCGCGAGATCCCGTTCCCGAGCAGCGTGATCAACAAAGCCGCGCCGAGCGGCGAGAGCAGGCAGATCCAGGCGGCGACGATCACCCGCGCAGCGTGCGGAGCTTGTCGACGTCGAGGTCGAGGTTCCGCCGCGAGATGGCGACGATCAGGCCGAGGCCGACGACCACCTCCGACGCGGCCACGGCCATGACGGCCAGGGCGAAGATCTGACCCGCGCCGTTCCCCTGGTGGCGCGCGAACGCGATCAGCGCCAGATTCGCGCCGTTCAGCATGATCTCGAGCGAGAGGAGCACGATCAGCGGGCTGCGGCGCAGTAGCACGCCGAGCGCGCCGGTCGCGAAGAGGAACGCGGCCACGGCGAGGTACCAGGAGACCTCGGGGCCGAGGATGCCGAGCGTCACAGCGCCGGCCCCTCGACGCTGCGCGGCTCGCCGGAGAGCTTGCGCGAGTGCGAGCCGAGGATCACCCCGCCGATCGCGGCCACGAGGAGCACGATCGAGGTGATCTCGAACGCGAGCAGGTGGTCGGTGAGGAAGAGCCGGCCGATCATGTGCGGGCTTCCGAACGAGCGGGCGATGTGGTGCTGGTGCGACAGATGGCCGCCGGCCTTGAGCCCGATCGCGACGATGATCTCGACGAGGATCGCGCCCGCCGCGCCGACGGCGCCGACCTGCTGCCAGCTCGGCCCGCCGGCCCAGGGCGCGTCGGCCCGGCCACCGAGGTAGGCGATGACGAAGAGGAACATGACCATCACCGCGCCTGCGTAGACGAGCACCTGCGCGGCGGCGACGAACTCGGCCGAGAGGAGCAGGTAGAGCACCGCGAGCGCGCCGAGGTTCCCGATCAGGGCGAGGGCCGAGAAGAACGGGTTCGTGAAGCTGATGACCGCGATCCCCGAGCTGAGGCACGCGAAGGCGGCGGCGATCCAGACGATCCAGACGATCGTGTTCCCCGCGTCGAACGCGATGATCACGCGTGTTCCTTGTAGAACGGGATCGGCGTGTCGTAGAGGTCGGCGTCGGCGACCGGGACGCGCTTGATCGGCGGCGCGAGCAGCATGTCCTTGGTGTAGATCTGGTCGTCGCGGGCGTACTCGGAGATCTCGTACTCGTTCCCGAGCGTGATCGCGTCGAACGGGCACGCGAGCTCGCAGTAGCCGCAGAAGATGCAGCGGCTCATGTTGATCTCGTAGATGCGCGCGTAGCGCTCGCCCGCCGACACGCGGTTGTCGGGGGTGTTCTCGGCCGGGACGACGCGGATGCAGTCGGCCGGGCACGCGGCGGCGCAGAGCGAGCAGCCGACGCACTTCTCGAGCCCGTTCTCGAACCGGTGCAGCCGGTGCCGTCCGCGGAAGCGCGGGTAGACCGGCCGCTTGAACTCCGGGTACTCCTGCGTGATCGGCTTCTTGAAAATCTGCTTGAAGGTGACCCCGAAGCCCTTGATCGTGTCGAGCGGCTGGGGCATTTACAGAGCCACCACCAGAGCCGCCGTCACCACCGCGTTGATCGTCGCGACCGGCAGCAGCACCTTCCAGCCGAAGCGCATCAGCTGGTCGTAGCGCAGGCGCGGCAGCGTCGCCTTCAGCCAGATGAAGATCGAGACGACGACGAGGAGCTTGAGGAAGAACCAGAGCGGCCCGAGCGGTGCGTACGGCCCGTGCCAGCCGGCGAAGAAGAGCGTCACCATCAGCGCCGAGAGCGTGATCATGTTGATGTACTCGGCCGTCTGGAAGAGCCCCCAGCGCATGCCGCTGTACTCGGTGTGGTAGCCCGCGACGAGCTCGCTGTCGGCCTCGGGGAGGTCGAACGGCGCGCGGTTCGTCTCCGCGATCCCGGCGATGAAGAAGCAGAGCAGCCCGACGACCTGCGGCCCGGCGTAGGGAACGAACGTCCCCTGCTTGTGGACGATGTCGACGAGCGAGAGCGACCCCGCCATGAGCACGACGCCGAGCACGGAGAGAGCGAGCGAGACCTCGTACGAGACGAGCTGGGCGCACGTGCGCATCGAGCCGAGGAGCGAGTACTTCGACTCCGAGGCCCAGCCCCCGACGATGAAGCCGTAGATCCCGAGCGAGCCGAGCGCGAAGACGACGATCAGCGCGATCGAGACGTTCGCGATCTCCCCGTTGATGTGCCAGTGGTAGAGGTGCCAGCCGGCGCCGAACGGGATCACGCTGAACGCGGCGATCGCGGTGAAGACCGAGATCGCGGGCGCGACGATGTACGGCAGCTCGATCGCGCTCGAGGGGAAGAAGCTCTCCTTGCGGATGAGCTTGATCAGGTCGGCGATCGGCTGGAGGCTGCCGAACGGGCCGGCGCGATTCGGCCCGTAGCGGAGCTGCATGCGGCCGAGGAGCTTGCGCTCGAGGAGCGTCGTGTACGCGAACGCGACCATCACCAGGTTGACGATCACGAAGGCCTTGATGAGGCTGATCCACCAGGGCTCGCTCATGCCTTCTTCACCAGGATCTTCTGCTGGAGGTCGGCGACGTGCTCCCGCGCGGCGCGCGCGAGGCCCGGCGCGAGCGTCTTCGTCACCCGCGCGCGCAGCGTGACGCTCGTGCCGTTCGAGCTGACGACGACCTCGTCGCCGTCTGAGATGCGGCGGTTCTCGGCGTCGATCGGCGCGAGCTCGATCTCCGGCGCCGGTCGCTGGAACTGGAGCTCCGGCACGCGCTCGACCGCCGGCCCCGAGAAGAGCGCGCGGTAGGCGACGAGGTGGAGCGGGCCGCGCGGCTTGGCTTCGCGCACGGTCCGGATCTGCCCGGTCGCCACGATCTCCTCCTCGGGTGCGTGCCGCGGCGGCAGCGACGCCCATTCCCCGATCTCGCCGAATGGGATGCCGCCGAAGGCCTGCTCCGAGAGCTCGGCGAAGACGACCGAGGGGTACGGCGAGACCTCGACGCCGAAGCGGCCGGCGAGCTGCGAGATCCACGCGAGCTCGTCCGGTGCGGGCGGGATTGTCGCTCGGCGCAGGCGCTGGATGCGGCCCTCGAGGTTGACGTAGCTGCCGTCGCGCTCGAGGTAGCTCGTCCCCGGCAGGACGAGGTCGGCCCAGCCGACGGCGAGGCCCTGGAACATCGTCGTCGCGAGCACCGACTCGGCCCGCTCCGCGAGCGCACGCACGTCCGGGTTCGCGGCGGCCTCGTCGCCGGACACGATCAAGAGGCCGATCGGCTCCGGTGTGGTCGGCTCCTCGTCCGAGGCGGCCGACCAGGCCTCGGCGACGCCGCGGCCGTTCGCCGTCTCGGGCAGGTGGAAGGCGCCCGACCCCTCCTTCGAGCCGAGCCCGAGCATGTGCGCGAGGACGCTGGTGTGACCAGGGCTGCCGCCGCTCCCGACGAGGACGACGCGCTCCTTGCCCTGGACCTCGCGCGCGAGCTCCTTCCCGTCGTCGCCCATCACCATCATGGCTCCGTTCCGCGCCGCGGCGCGGATCCAGAGGTCGACGATCGGCGCGCGCTCGAGCACCGGATCGGAGCCGGTGATCACGACGGCGTCCGCCTGCGCGATCGCCGAGAGCGGGAGCCGAAGCGCGTCGAGGCTCTCGTCCACCGGCTCGGGGAGGACGGCCTCGTGTGCGCCGAGCCCCTGGCGCAGCAGCTTCGCGAGCGCGTACGCCTGCTCCACGGTCTCCGAGCCCGAGAGCGCCGTGACGATGCGGCCCTCCGCCGCGCGCAGCAGTCGCTCTGCCTCATCGACGGCCTCGTCCCAGCCGACCGGCTGGAGCCCGCGCCGGCCGCGGCGCACGAGCGGGTCGACGATCCGGTCGCGCGCGCGCAGGTGGCCGAACGCGAACCGGCCCTTGTCGCAGAGCCAGCCGCCGTCGACGTCCGGGTGGTTCCGCGAGAGGACGCGCTTCACTTTCCCCTCGCGCGTCGTCACATTCAGGTTGCACCCGACCGGGCAGAGGCCGCAGACCGTCGGCACCGTCTGGATCTCCCACGGCCGCGCCTCGAAGCGGTACGTGGTCGGCAGGAGCGCGCCGACGGG
>Ga0207700_10000042_pt1 | contig 95374 bp, 122 predicted proteins | sample LARL82metaG_FD_184348 | JGI IMG/M metagenome (GOLD analysis project Ga0207700, IMG submission 184348) | Corn, switchgrass and miscanthus rhizosphere microbial communities from Kellogg Biological Station, Michigan, USA - LAR L8-2 metaG... | ecosystem: Host-associated > Plants > Roots >...
CCGATTAATTCCTCTGTCGGCCGGCGCGCGTACGGCCTCTACGCGCGTCAATGCGGCGACCGCGGGCGCGGTCGGCCCGATCTGTGGGGGTCGCCGGGACGCCCTTCGGCCTTCTGCACCGCGGCGCCTCGGCGTCGTCGTCCACCGTGTCGGCGTGGCGTCGAGTGTGCGTTGATGCAGATTGAATTGCGCTATCCTAGAGACCGTGTTGGCAGGTCCGCATGAGCACCACCGCATTGGGCGACTTCGATCAAGGGAGGATCTATGAGTGACTCATTGGATGGCAAGCGGGGTCGCAGCGTGTGGAGGCGGCTCACATCGCCGAGCGCCAAATGGTCGGTACTGGCGCTGCTTCTCATCGGCCTCGCCGTCGGCGCAGTCGGCGTGATCGGCACGCAGGTCATGGTCGCCGCGACCGGCACCAACGAGTTCTGCGGCGGCGCATGCCACTCGATGAAGTGGGTCGCGGACGAATACCGGCAGAGTTCCCACGCGGTCAACTCGAAGGGCGTCGGCGCCGCCTGTCACGACTGCCACATTCCGCACGACTACCCGCAACTGCTCTGGTACAAGGCGAAGGCCGGAGTGAAGGACGTCATCGGTGAGATCAGCGGCGTAATCGGTACTGAGGAAAAATTCAAGCACGAGCGACCCCGCATGGCTGAGCATGTGTGGGCGGAGTACAAGCAAACGAACTCGGCCAATTGCCGGACCTGCCACACGTTCACGCCTGCGGTGATCGCGAAGCAGCAGGAATCCCTTCAGCCCATGCACAAGCAGGCGATGGCTGGCGAAGCGACCTGTATCGACTGTCACAAGGGCATCGCCCATACGGCGCCGTAAAGCCGTTGGCGCAGTGCAGCACGACCTGCTCCTTCGGTATGGATTCCTGGACGCTGTTGAGATCATCGTCAACACACCCGGGCGACACGTCGCCCGGCGCACTACGATATGTTATCTTTACGTCGCCTTCGCTGGCCCGACACTCTGTCGTGCGGACCTGCCGCGGCATCAACCGAGGAGGTACTCGTGAAGCATACGTCGATCGTATTGATGAGTCTGATTTCCCTCGCGTGCTCGGCGCCCGCCTTGGCACAAGAAGCTCTGGCCAAGGCCAATGGTTGCATGAACTGCCATGCCGTCGACAGCAAGAAGGCCGGCCCTTCCTTCAAGGACGTGGCCGCCAAGTACAAGGGTAAGGCCGACGCCGAGCAAATGCTGGTCACGAAGATCGGTGGCGCTAAAGGGCATCCCGCGACCAAGGCGAGCCCCGCCGACCTGAAATCCATCGTGCAGTGGGTTCTGACGCAATAACGCGTTGAACCCGCCGGCGCTAAGCGCCGCGCTGCGATGCCCGCCACGGAACTCCGCAGGTCGGCGCTCGTCGCCTTCCCTGCGGGGGCCATGTTCGACTTGATCGAGGCCGCGGAGCACTACCCGTCATTCCTTCCGTGGTGCGCCGGCACCACCATCCTCGAGCGCGACGACTCGGTCGTCGCCGCCGAGATCCAGGTCGACTATCACGGAATCCGCTTCGGCTTCACCACGCGCAATCCCAAGCGGCGTCCCGACTGGCTTGGTGTACGTCTGGAGCGAGGCCCGTTTCGCCGCTTCGAGGGCGACTGGCGTATCACTTCCCTCACACCGGCCGCATGCAAGGTCGAGTTCGACTTCCAGTACGAGGTGGGGGGCACCCTGAGCTCGCGACTCGCGCGCTCAGTCTTCGACCACGTTGCAACGACGCTGGTCGATGCCTTCGTCGCCCGCGCCGAGAGCGTACCCCGCCCGGTTGAGGGGGGCGTTGCGTCGATCAGCCGCTGAGCCGCGGGAGACGCGGCGGCGCGCGTGGCTAGAAGCCGTACGTCGCTGTCAGATAGAAAACATTCGCGTTGTACGGAATGTTGGCGTTCCACCCGCTCAGGTAGCTCTGGGACGTCTTGTTCGTGACCCCAGGGAAGGGAATCGTGTTCGTGTACCCGTTGAACTGGTCGTCGGAGTAGCTGTATTTTTGATACGCGTACCCTCCGGTGACTGACCAGTTCTTGGTGAATACGTAGGTACCCTTGACGTTGAGCGACGTGATCCGCGTGGTCGGAAAATTCGAGAGCGGCAGAGGGTTGCCGAAATTGTTTTGCGACGCCATGTCCGACGTGCCATTTGCCTCTTCGTAGATGATCGATCCGGTCAGCTTGAATTTTTCGTTGACCGGCAGATCGCCCCCCAGCCCGATCATCCAATTGTTGTTATTCACGTTAGCGTCCCAGTTGTAGGACGACGACGACGGCGGCGCACTGGGATCGAAGCAGTTGGGCCCGGTCGTGGCGTCGCACGAGCCGACCCCGACGTTACGATGGAACGAGTCGTACTTGATCGACTCGTAGTCTCCGAACAGCGTCAAGCGCCACGACGACGGCAGGCCATAAGTCACGTTCAGGAACACTTCGTTGCGGGTATCCCCGGTGCGGCCGAGCGTCGTGGTGTGGTAGTTGTTGTCCTTGTACAGATACTCGAACCCCAAGCCGAGGCTGTCAGCGGCCGCCCAGTCCAGGTCGACCTTCACGCGGTTTTGCGTCAGCGGGGCGAGATCGAACGCCCGGACGAAGCGCTGCAAATACAGCGGGTCGTTGGCATCCACGCCGATGTTGCTGAGCAGGAAGTTGGAGCGCCGATCGAGATAGGCGTAGCGCACCTTGGCCGTCAGGGCGTCGATGGACGTGTTCTGCCATTCCACCCAGAGCGTGTTGCTGCTCGTGTCGTCGAAGTCATGCCGGTTTTGCGTGATGTGGTTGTAGTCGTAGCCGCCGCTGAGCCGATTGCCGTGGTTGATCCGGTAACGCGCGTCGACCCCTGCGTTTTCCTTGTCGTAGTCCCAGAGCTGGTTCTGCACGACCCCGCCGCAGGCGTCGTCGTTGGTGGGGCAGAACGTGACCTGCGTTCCCTTGTTGCGCATCTGCTGCCAGTTGAAATACACGCGGGTGTCGAGCTTGTTGGTCGGGTACGCGTTCCAGCCCGCCGTAAACGTTTGTCGCTGCTCGTTCCCGTTGAAGTTGGAGGCGCTCGGCTGCAGCGGCAGGAAAGCCGACGAGCCCGTGCCGTTCAGCACGCTCTGGCCGATCTGCGAGTCGCTCTTGGTCTGGTCCCATGTATAGCGCACCGCCAGCGTCGAACTCCAGGGAAGCTGGCGCCACGTCCCATTGAGCGAGAGGCGCTGGTAATTGTTGTCGGGTGCCAGGTAGGTGGTGTCGATGCCGTTCGCAAAGAACGGATTGTTCCAGGTGACGGTGCTGTTACCGTTGTTGAAGCGGCTATATAGATAGTTCGCGGACAGCGTCATCGATGATGTCGCATAGCCGAATTCGCCGCTGACGTTGTCGGTCGTATATTGGACTGGCAGCGCGAGATCGGTGTAGCCGTTGCCGGGGCTGGTGCCGTTGGACCCGGATCCGACCTTGGTGCCGTTGGTCGCGACGTGGTTGCCGTCGACACGGAAGTACCACGGCGACTGCGCTTTCCATTCGAACGAACCGCCGGTGTCCTTGCGCTCGTACCCGAGGTTGAGCCCATTCCAGGTCGCCGGATCCGGAGCGGGGAAAGTCGCCGTCAGGTTGGACGTGCCCGCGCCGAAGAAGGGCGTTACTCCGTTGAACATCAGATTGTGCGGAATCCAGTTGCTATAGAGGCGCGCGCTGAACAGGTCGTAGATCCCGCCGCGGATGTTGATGTACATGTCGTCGCGGCCGAAGTTCTCACCATAGCCATCGATCCAGCGCTTGCTGTCGCGGCCGACGAATCCGAAGTTCGACAGCACGCCGTTGTTCAAGTCCTGGTACTCCATGAACTTGGACAGGTCCTTGCCGCTGGTGTCGGTGACGATGCCGCCGACGGTGGCCTGGCCGCTCGAGACGAAAGGCTCCTCCGCGGTCTGCGCGAAAGCGGGCGCCGCGACCAGCAGCACGGCGCAAAGCGGATGAAGGTGGCGTCTCATGGTTATCTCACCGCTTCAGCGGATGAAGAATTGACCGCGGCTGCCCGGCGCATTGGAGCCGTGGATCGCGTTGTGGCAGTTCACGCAACCGCGCGCGATGAAGCGCGTGTTGACAGCCGAGTTGACCGACCCCGGCGCCTGGCCGAAGCAGGCGGAATTCGTTGGATCGGTCGTCGCCGCCTGCGGGCACTGGAAGCCGGCCGCGCCGCCGTAGATCGTTCCAGGGTGGCGCTCGACGTCGTGGCAGTCCTGGCAGAGGTTCGGCACCTTTTCGTTCAACAGCCGCGGATACACGGACCCGTGAGGGTTGTGGCAGGACAGGCAGTTCTCCTCTACCGAAGGATGCGCGAACAGGTAGGGGCCGCGCTTGTCAGCGTGGCACGAATAGCACTGCTGGTTGACCGTCTCGGCGCGCAGCATCGCCGGCGTCAGTGCGCCGTGCGGGTTGTGGCAATCCGAGCATTTCATCTTGTTTTCGATGATCGGATGATGCGACGGCTTCAGCGTTGCGGTGCGTACCTGCTGATGGCATTTCCCGCACACGTCCGCCTCGTTGGCGCGAAACGAGGTCGTGAAGGGCGCGACGATGGTCGGCCCCGGCGTATCGTGGATGTTGTGGCAATTGACGCAGGTGACGTCATTTCTCGAGTGCCCCGCGACGTCCCAGAACGCCAGGTGGCGGTTGCTCGAGTGGCACATCAGGCAGACCGCGCTTTTCTCGGCCGCGGTCGCACTCTTGCTGGTCAGCGGTCCCTGCGGCTTGGCTGCGGACGGGTCCTTGAGGTGCTCGGTCGCGTCGCCGTGACAGGTCTGGCACATCGAGCCTTGCGCATCGTTCTTCGCGCCGTGCGCGGTCAGGAAGATCGACTGGTGGGCTTTCTCATGGCAGCCCGCGCAAACGGGAATGGTGGGCTGAGGCGCCTGCGCCTTGGGCTGCTCCGCAGTGGGCGTCGGCGCCTGGGTCTGCGCATACACGGCGCTGCAGACGATCGCCGCGGCCATCAGGACGAGGCCGCTCAATACACGGGAGATGAACAGGCGAGATCGACCGAGTGCGGAGGTGACAGGAATAGTATTGCTTGTCCGACTCACCGCCTCCCCGCAGTTGCAGCCGACTTCTGCCATACTTCCATCCTCCTGTTGCAAATTTGCGCTCATTTGTCGCATTCTGCAATCGCTATGAGCCGCGCCGGTGTGTATGCGCGTGATGCAAGCGTTGCATGCGCGCAACATTCCATCGCGAGTAGTGCTTCCGCCCTCACCTGAACGCATCGGCCGCCATTAGAGGATCAAGAAATGAAACTTGCAAAGTACGTGAAATTCAGGGAGGAGAAATTCGGCGGCGTGCTCTTCGAGACCCAGTCGGAAAAAGTCTTTACCCTGAATCCGACGGCCGCGGCCGTCGTGCGCGAAATCGGGGCAGGCATCGACGAAGACAAGATCGCGACGCGCATCGCTGAACGCTTCAATGGCGACGCCAGGACTATCCAGCAGGAAGTGCTCTCGTTCTTGCGCGACCTGCGCAGCAAGGGCCTTGCGCAGGACTGAAGACGGTGGCGGGCGCCGAGGCTGGACAAGCGATAAATAACGAAGCCACCGTGGCGGCGTCCGGTCGGCTGCGCGCGCCCTTATACGTGGCGTGGCAGATCACCAACGAGTGCAATTTCGCATGCATGCACTGCATCGAGGAGAGCGGGCCAGGCAAGCGCTTCCGAGACGAGCTCGACGAGACGCAGGTGTTCGCCGCGCTCGAGCAAATGATGGCGCTCGGCGTTCCCTATCTGTCATTCTCGGGCGGCGAGCCCATGACGCATCCGCTGTTTTTCGCGATGGTCGAGTACGCTTGCGGACGCGGCGCGCAGCTCAAGATCGAGACCAACGGCCACTACCTCACCGCGGAGGCCTGCGCGCGCCTGCGCGACCTTGGCGTGAAGGCGGTGCAAGTGAGCCTCGATGGCGCATCGCGCGCCGCGTTCAACCGCATCCGGGTGCTGGGCGAGTTCGATACGGTGGTCGCCGGCATTCAACGCCTGCGCGACGCCGGCGTTCCCATCGAGATCAATTTCTCGCCGACGCGATTCAATGTCGCCGAGATCGGCGCCGCCGTCGACCTTGCCTACGGCCTCGGCGCCTACAGCTTCTACACCGGACGCACGATGTACACCGGCAATGCGGTCAAGGCGTGGCGTCATCTCGAGGTCGCCGAAGACGACTATGCCGGCTTCTTCGACGTGCTGCGCGCCAAGGCGGCGGAGTACAAGGGCCGCATGCGCGTCTATTTTCACGAGGTCGGGCTGCTCGAGGAGTTGCGCTACCGGTTACGCGAGCCCGCCGCGCTGCTCATTGTGCTGCCCAATGGCCTGGTCAAGCTCATCAACGCGCTTCCCTTCGTGTGCGGCGATCTTCGCCGCGACACGCTCGAGGACGTCTGGGCGCGCTTCCAGTCGGCCTGGCACGATCCACGCGTCGCGAGTTTCGTCGACGAGCTCTCGCGCGACCCCGGCAAGACCCGCGCGCTCCACCAGTGGATTCATCTCTGACACCTTCGGCGCGCGCGCCGAACGCTTCTGGGCCGATGCGCCGACTGCTGCGCGTCGTTATGCTGATCCGCTATCGGTTCTTCCTCTATGCTGGTTTGTTGCCCTATCTGCTCGGCGCGGCGCTGGCCTACGCCTCCTCGGGCGTCAACGGCGCGATGTTCTGGAGCGGCTTCGGCGGCGTGGTGCTCGCCGTGATCGGCGTCGAGGCGTTCAACGAGTATTTCGATGCGCGCATGGGCACCGATCGCGTCTTCAACCCAGCCGACCTTCCGCCGATTTCCGACGCGGTCTTCTGGTGTGGCGTGCTCGCATTCGCGAGCGCCCTGGCGGTCGGCGCTTATATATCGTATCGAATCGGCTGGCCTATCCTCGCGTTCGCGCTGCTTGGCGGACTCGCCGGAATTTTCTACGAGGCACCACCGATCCGCTGGTCATACCGGGGTCTGGGCGAACTCGTCATCGGACTCGCGTACGGCCCTTGGATGGTGCTCGGCAGCTTGTATCTGAGCACGCGTGCACTTTCGTGGCAGGCATTTATGGCATCGCTGGTGCCTGGATTGTCGATCATGTCGCTCGCGGTCGTGAACGCCATTCCTGATTACCACCAGGACTTGCTGGTCGGGAAGCGCAATCTCGTCGTCCGTCTCGGGCGCGCCAAGGGCGTCCTGCTTTATCTCGCGCTCGCCGGCGCAGCGCTCGTCATCATCGCTGCCGGAGTCCTGGCCCACTTCTTTCCAGTGGATTGCGCGGTCGCGCTCGTGGCCGTGGTGCCGCTCATAATGAGCGCCAGACGCGCGCGCTCGACCTTCACGACGCCGCGACGCTTCATCCCTGCAGTGCAGGCGCTGGTCGCGTACTACACGCTGGTGACGGGATTGTTCACCGCCGGCATCGTGCTGCACACGTGGCGAACAGCATCGTGACCTACGCCATCGACCGCCTGCGCGCACCGCTGCTGGTGACGTGGCAGCTCACGCGCGACTGCGACCTCTGCTGCCTGCATTGCTGCACCGACTCCGCGCCCGGCAAGCGCTTGCGCGACGAGCTCAGCGCGGACGAGGCGATGCGCATCGTCCGCGATATCGCGGATAGCGGCGTCCCCTATGTGATGCTGTGCGGTGGCGAGCCGCTGGTCGCGCCTCATTTCATGGAGGTGGCCGAAGCACTGGGAAGCGCCGGTATCCAGTTGAAAATCGAGACCAACGGCCAGCGTCTCGACGAGATGATAGTAGAGCGCCTCGCACGGCTGCCTATCCGTTCGGTCCAGGTCAGTCTCGACGGCGACACGCAGGCCGTCTACGAGCGGCAACGGCCCGGTGCGTCGCTCTCCAAGGCGCACGCTGCATGCCACATGATTCGCGCCGCGCACCTGCCGCTCGAGATCACCTTCGCGCCCTCGAAGCTCAACCTTCACGAGGCAGAGGCGGTTATCGAGCGGGCGCGATGGCTGGGCGCGTTTCGTTTCAATACCGGCAAGCTGATGCGTGTGGGCACCGCAGCACGCACGTGGGGCAAACTCGCTCCGACCGAAGAGCAGTACTACTCGTTTCGCGCCGAGCTCGCGCGGCAGGCGCGCATCCTTGAACCGCCCATGCAGATCTGCTATCTTCCCTTCAGCATGAGCGACGGACTGCGCGCCGCGCTGGAGCAGCCGCCGGCCACCCTACTAGTGTTGCCGAATGGCTGGGTGAAGGTGGCGGCGGCGATTCCGGAGATCTGCGCCGATCTGCGCCAGGAGTCGCTGGTCGGTGCCTGGCGGGCGTACCGCGAGGCTTGGCGGCGAGCTGAGGTCAGGACCGCGATCGGCGCCGCGATTGAGGACGAGTCGCTTCACGGCAGGGCGAATGCTTGGCAACGGTTGCACGTAACCAGCATCGGAGAGCAACATGAGCGAATCCAAGACATCCGTTAAGGTTGAAAGCGCCGACGCGCCGGTAACCCCGCCGCCGAAGCAGGTGTGGGAGACGCCCAAGATCGAGGACGTCTCCGAACAGGTGATGGCGCAGCCCTACATCCGCTTCACCTGATTTCAAATCCGCTTCCGCAGGGACGGTCCGTCGAGGATTACGGAGCGCCCCTGTTCGTCGCCTGGCAGCTCACCAATCGCTGTGCCGGGCGCTGCCTTACCTGCTGCGAAGCGTCGGGACCGGGCAATGCCTGGCCCGATGAGCTCTCGCGCGATGAGGCCTTGGAGCTCGCCCAGCGCATCGCACAATCGGGCATCCCCTATGTAGCCTTCGGTGGCGGCGAGCCCCTCGGTGTCCCGCACTGCTGGGAAATCTTCGACGAGCTGACCGCGGCGGGCGTCTCGTTGAAGCTCGAAACCGACGGCACGCGCATCGACGACGACGCCGCGGATCGACTTGCGGAACTCGGGGTGCAGTGCGTGCAGATCTCGGTGGACGGCGCCACTCCCGCTATGCACGAGCGGGTGCGACCCGGAGGAAGCTTCGCGGCGGCGACGGGCGCCATCCGCCGCCTGGTTGCCCGCGGCCTGACACCGCAGTGCGTGTTCGTGCCGACACGCATCAACCTCGGCGACATGCAGAGCGTCTACGATCTTGCTGCTTCGCTCGGCTGCAGCGCGTTCGTCACCGGACCATTAATGCGGCTCGGACGCGCGGCCGAGCACTGGGAGGACATCGCCTGCAGCGCCGCCGAATGGGAGAACGCCGTGGCCGCGCTGCACGCGCACGTGCGTGCATGCCGCGCGTCCATGGCGCTGTCGATCTATCCCTGGGACATCGTCACCGAAATCGAACGCCGCTGTGAAAGCCCGCAGGCGATGCTACTGGTGGTCCCGAACGGCAAGGTGAAGCTGCTCAACGCGCTTCCGTTCGCGTCGGCAGACCTGCGCCATGAAAGCCTCGATGAGGCGTGGCGCGCGTACTGCGCCGCGTGGAGATCGGCCCCGGTGCGCGACTTCGCCACCCGCTGCCGCGCGGAACCCGCTCTGCTGCGTCACGCCAACGAAACCTGGGCGTTACCCTAGCGTCACACGGTCACGCGCCGCCCGCATAACTCGCCGGCGTCGATCGAGCGCCGCCGCGCGATCATCGGACGGTCTTGGGATCCGAGTGTGCCTGCGCTTTTTCAAGCGGCTGAGACGCGACACCCTTGTTGGTTCCCGAGCCCGGGCTGCCGGCGGCAATCGATGCGGCGACAGCGGCTGCGGTAGGTCCCATCTGCGGAGTGACGGTGACGCCCTTTGCCTTCTGGTCGGCGATGTACTTAGCGGCGACGCGGTCCTCGGCTTTCGCCTGCTGCAGCTTGCCCTGGTCCGCGGCAGCGGCCTCCTTCGCCTTTTTGTCCTCTGCGGCGGCCTTCGCCGCGTCATCCATTGGAGGGGGCGCCGGAAGCTTGGCGATGGCGATGCCGGCGCCCAGGAGGGCCGCCATCAGCAAAGGCACGTGCAATCTGGTCATGGTCCGTATTCCCCGTTTAAGTCGTCGTCAAGCCGTCCGCGATCGCGGAACCTGTACACCGGCGACCGGTCGTGCAGGCTGGACGAATTTATCGCGCGAAGTCCCCGCAACGATCTGTTCGTACCAGCGTAAGTGATGATGCTTCGCCCAGCTCTCGTCGACGTAGCCGTCGCGCATCGCCCGATACGCACCCGTCATTCCAATCGTGCCCAGGTAGATATGCACGCAGGCAAGCGCCATGGCCAGGTAGGCCGCGACCATGTGCGTCACATTGGCGATTTGCATGGTTGCGCGTGTCTGGTTGAAGTTCGGAAACACGAGCACCAGGCCGCTGACGATCAGGATGGTCGAGAACAGCACCAGCACGAACCAGAAGACGAGCTTCTCGCCGGCATTGAACTTGCCCGACGGATACTCGTGCCCCTTGAAGTAGCCGACGATGTTGATGAACCATTTCAGATCGTCCATCCCGAAACCGTTATAGCGAAGATAGCGCACGAACATCCACGGGACCGCGATGATCAGGACTGGCCCGATGAAGTTGTGGACATTCTTGGCGAAGGTAGCCAACCAAGAAAACAGTGTGTAACCAATCAGCGGCAGGAGCACGGTCTTGCCCAGCGACAGGATCAGGCCGGTAATCGCCAGCGTGACCCACGTGATCGCGAGCAACCAGTGCGCGTAGCGATCCTTCGGGGTGAAGCGCTCGATGATGCGATCGCCCGGCTTCGGCGTTGTCGTCAGTGGACCGCGTATGAGAAAAAAGATCGCGAGACCGGCAATCGCCAGCGCAAGCAAAAAACCGCCAAGGGTGATCAGTTCGTTGTGCCCAGCCCGCCACGTCTGTCCCTGGGACTGGACGAGAATGTTGGTCTCTCGGCCGGTGACCGTCGTTACCTGCGGCGCGCCGGAGCGCACTTCCTTCCATACCGGGGCGTTATTGAGCGGCTGAACGAGCTGGCGCTGAGATTCCTGCGTCGCGGCCTGCGCCTCCTTGGGATTCACCGCTGGCGACTGCGCGAGTACCGCGCTGACAGTCAACACGGTGAGGGCAGCGAGCGCGAGCCCCCGCACCAAGTATGGCATCGACATTCTCCTCATTTTCTCGACGGCAGCGCTACTTGAAGCGGTTGTATTCGTTCTGGTTCTGATTGCGCTGCTTGATCGCGCGCTCATAATCATCACGGTTGCCGTTGAACTTCGCGCTGTCCCACGCAGGCTGGTCGGGCTTGCCCTGATAGGTACCCTGCTTGTAGTTGATCACCTGGGGACGCTCGCCGCATCCGGCGAGCAGCACTGCCGCAGCCGCAGCCATGCCGATGGCAAGAGCCTCCGCAAACGAGTTGCCCCTGTCCTTCTCGAGCTCGGGACGCGACTTCATGATTTGCCTCCGGTGGCCGGCGGCGGAGGCGCCGCGGGTTGCATGGTTCCACCCGGCTGGGCGGTCGTGGGCGGTCTGCCGTACGCCGTATCCCAGCCCCACGGCGGCGAGCCAGGCGTGCCACGCGCTGCACGGTTGGTCACGCGCTCGCGGTAGATGTCGGAGAGCACGTCGGCGTCGCCCGCGAGCAGCGCCTTGGTCGAGCACATCTCGGCGCACGCCGGCAGCTTGCCCTCGGCAAGGCGGTTGCGCCCGTACTTGCGGAACTCGGCCTCCGAATTGTTGACCTCCGGACCGCCCGCGCAGAACGTGCACTTGTCCATCTTGCCGCGCACGCCGAACGCACCCGTCTGCGGAAACTGCGGCGCGCCGAACGGACACGCGTAGAAGCAGTATCCGCAGCCGATGCACAGGTCCTTGTCGTGCAGCACAACGCCATCGTCGCTGCGATAGAAGCAGTCCACCGGGCACACCGCCATGCACGGCGCGTCCGAGCAGTGCATGCACGCCACCGATATCGAGCGCTCGCCCGGAACGCCGTCGTTGATGGTGACCACGCGGCGGCGGTTCACGCCCCAGGGAACGTCGTTTTCCTGCTTGCACGCGGTCACGCAGCCGTTGCACTCGATGCAGCGTTCGGCGTCGCACAGAAATTTCATTCGGGCCATGGTGTCCCTCTTCTCGTCACGCAGTCTGCTTCTCGACCTGGCAAAGCGTCGTCTTCGTTTCCTGCATCATCGTCACCGCATCGTAGCCATAGGTGGTCGCGGTGTTGACCGCCTCGGCGCGAACGATGGGCGCGGAGCCCTCGGGATAGAACTCGAGCATGTCCTTGCCCATCCACCATCCGGAGAAGTGGAAGGGTATGAAGGTGGTGCCCGCACCGACGCGCTCGGTGACCATTGCCTTGACCTTGATCTGCGCGCCGGTCGGCGTCTTCACCCAGACGTACTCGCCGTCCTTGACCCCGCGGTCGTTGGCGTCCTTGGGATTGATCTCGACGAAGTTCTCCTGCTGCAGCTCGGCGAGCCAGGGATTGGAGCGCGTTTCTTCGCCTCCCCCCTCGTACTCGACCAGGCGGCCGCTGGTGAGTATCAGCGGGAAGTTCTTGGAGACGCCGTCGTCGACGTTCTTCTGCTGTACGCTCTTGAACAGCGTCGGCAGGCGCCAGAACGCCATCTTGTCGGCATAGGTCGGATATTTCGCGACCATGTCGGGACGCGGTGAATACAGTGGCTCGCGGTGCAACGGAATGCCGTCGGGGAAATTCCAGACGATCGCGCGCGCCTTGGCGTTGCCGAAGGGATGGCAGCCGTGCTTCATCGCGACGCGCTGAATGCCGCCGGAAAGATCGGTCTTCCAGTTCTTGCCCTCGGCCGCTTTCTTTTCGTCGTCGGTGAGATCATCCCACCAGCCGAGCTTTTTCAGCAGCACGTGGTCGAACTCGGGATACCCGGTCGTCAGCTCGGAGCCCTTGGGATACGAGCCGTCCTCGGCGAGCAGGTTGACGCCGTCGCGCTCGATTCCGAAATTGGCGCGGAAGCATCCGCCGCCGTTCATCAGCGTACGCGATTCGTCGTATAGATTGGGCGAGCCCGGATGCTTGATCTCCGGTGTCCCGTAGCACGGCCACGGCAGTCCGTAGTAATCGCCGTCGCAAGGTCCACCCTTGGCACGCAGGGTGCTCACGTCGAAGGTGGCCTGGTTCTTCATGTGCAGCTTCAAACGCTCGGGCGACTGGCCGGTGTAGCCGATGGTCCACATTCCCCGATTGATCTCCTTGAGGATCGACTCCGGCTCGGGCTCCTCCATCTTGTTGGCGTCCGGCTTGACGATCTTGAGGTTCTTGGTGAACTCCTTGTCGTAGCCGAACTTCTTGGCGAACGCCAGCATGATCGCGTGGTCGGTCTGCGAGTCGAACATCGGGGAGATCACGCGCTCGCGCCATTGCAGCGAGCGGTTCGACGCAGTCACCGATCCCGACGTTTCGAACTGCGTGGCGGCCGGCAGGAGATAGACGCCATCCTTGCGCACCATTGCCGCCATCGAGGCCGACGCCGACGGATAGGGGTCGATGACGACGACCGTGTCGAGCTTCTTGAACGCCTCGAGCATTTCCTTGCCGCGCGTCTGGCTGTTCGGCGCGTGCCCCCAGAACACGATCGCGCGCAGGTTCGGATCCTGATCGATGAGATCGTTCTTCTCGAGCACGCCGTCGATCCAGCGCGATACCGTCATGCCCGATTTTTCCATCATCGCCTGCGAGGCGAACTGCTTCTTGATCCATTCGTAGTCGACACCCCAGACCGCGGCGAAATGCTTCCACGCGCCAGGTGCAAGCCCGTAATAGCCCGGCAGTGAATCCGGGTTGGGCCCGACGTCGGTCGCACCCTGCACGTTGTCGTGGCCACGGAAGATGTTGGCGCCCCCGCCGGAGACGCCGACGTTGCCGAGCGCCAGTTGCACGATGCACGACGCGCGCACGATCGCATTGCCGGTGGTGTGCTGGGTCTGGCCCATGCACCACACCAGCGTCGACGGCCTGTTCTTGGCCATCATCTCGGCGACCTGAAGGACCTGAGCTTCCGGGATACCGGTGACTTCCTCGACCTTGTCCGGCGTCCACTTGGTCAGACATTCTTCCCGGACCTTGTCCATCCCATAGACACGGTCGTGGATGTACTGCTTGTCTTCCCATCCATTCTTGAACACATGGTGCAGCATGCCGAAAAGGAACGCGATATCGGTTCCCGAACGAATGCGCACGTACACATCGGCCTTCGCAGCGGTGCGCGTGAAACGCGGATCGACGACGATCATGCGCGCGCCGGTCTCCTTGGCGTGCAGCATGTGCAGCATAGACACCGGGTGCGCCTCGGCGGCGTTCGAGCCGATGTACAGCGCGCACTTGGTGTTCTCCATGTCGTTGTACGAATTGGTCATCGCGCCGTAGCCCCAGGTGTTGGCTACGCCGGCGACGGTCGTCGAGTGGCAGATGCGCGCCTGGTGGTCCATGTTGTTCGTGCCGAAGAACGACACGAACTTGCGCATCAGATACGCCTGCTCGTTGTTGTGCTTGGAGCTGCCGACCCAGAACACCGAGTCGGGTCCCGAATCCTTTTTCAGCGCCAGCAGGCGGTCGCCGACCTCGTTGATGGCCTGGTCCCAAGTCATCGACTGCCACTTGCCGCCGACCAGCTTCATCGGCGTCTTCAGGCGGTGCGAGTTCTCGTGCACGCCATGCTCGCGCACGGACGCGCCCTTGGCGCAGTGCGCGCCGAGGTTCAGCGGCGAATCGAACACCGGTTCCTGGCGCACCCATACGCCGTTCTGGACGATCGCATCGACCGAACATCCGACCGAGCAGTGCGTGCACACGGTGCGCTTGGTGACCAGGTCGCCGCCGGTGCCTTCGGCAGCGGCTTCGACCTTGCCGATCAGGTTGAACGGCAACTGGCTTGCGAACGCTCCGGCCCCCGCGACGAGACCCGAACGCTTCAGAAACGCCCGCCTGTCCATCGTCGGCAATTTTCCGACGAGGCGGCGGAGACGTGGACGCGCTGCACCTGCAGCTTCGCGGGTTTTTGTAAGCAGCATGGTCCGGTCCTCCTCCTAAAAAGTCATCAACTGCAGTGCGCGTCTTGCCGAGGATCGGATGGTGATATCTCCCGGTTGGTCAAGGCGCGGATGCAAGGCGATTACAGCTTCGCCGTCTTGTAGTAAGTCTGGACGTGCGCAGTCGCGGCGTAGCTGCCGTCGGCCGACACGGGTTCGGTCGCTTGCCCAACGTCGCTGACTGAAGGGATCGAGCGCGCGGCGACGATGCCTGCTCCGGCACCGGCGGCGCCGAGCGTCATCAGAAAGCGGCGACGCTTCAGATCGGCACGGGTTCGCGGAGAATTTTCGGATGTGACGGGATTGGGGCGATCGCCCGACTGGGTCGGCATGTGCACCTCCGAAAGTTTGTCCGTGACGTTCTGTTTTGGTTTCAAAACCTACGATTCGATGGAAAAAGAGTCACGTTCGATTGCCATGAAGTCGTGAGCGAATTGTGCAGCCCGATCGTAGTACATTGCAACCGCTTTCTTGCATATTGCATTGCAGCATGACTGGGCCCACGGCTCTATGTTGGAGCCGAAGAATTCGCGCTGAACGTCGAAAGCAAATCCGTCGGCGCGGCCGTCGCCACCGATGATCACACGCATGGTTTCGAACACGGCCGCAATATGGTCCTCGAACATGGTGACGCCCGGCTGGCGCGCCAGATGAAGCTGATCGAGCGAGCCTCGCACCTGCACCAGCAACGGCCCGCCGTTCTTCGCCTTGACGTAGGCGCTGCCGTGCAGGCTGACCTCGCTCCGTCCTACGCCCACGAACAGCATCTGGTATTCGTCGGCGACCGCCTGCGCGTCGGCTTGCGCGCTCGCGGATACCAGCGCTGCCCAGGACGTCGCCAGTGCCACCGAAGCCTCGCTCACGCCTTGGTCCGCCGTCGCCAGTGGTGGCGCGCCGGCGATTGTAGTCAGCAACGTCGCGTCGGGTGCCTGCGCGAACAGCCGCGAGAGCAGTGCGTAGAAATCCGCGCGCGCCTGGTCCTCGGGTGCCAGATGCTCGGCAAACATGATCGGAACGCCTTCCATTCCTTGCTTCTGCGGCGCTAGCGGCGCCCGCCCAGCTCCTTTTCCATCTTGTCGATGACGCGGCAGTCGGCGCACATCTTGAGCCGGTCGAGCGACCCCGGCTCGGCGAACATGGAGTGTCCAGCCAGCTTTGCCAGCATGTTGCCGATCATTTTCTCGGTGCCCAGCGGCTTGGCGCAGCGCGTGCAATGGAAGATCGCGGCCTCGTTGAGGACGCGCGGCTGCTTGGCTTCGGGCGCCAGCGACACGCGTGGCACCAGACGGATCGCATCCTCGGGGCAGGTCGCAGCACAGAGCCCGCATTGCACGCATTGCGTCTCGATGAAGCGCAGCTGCGGAATCTCCGACTGCGCGTGATCGATGATAGCGCCCTCCGGACACGCGCCGACGCACGCCAGGCACAGCGTGCAGGTTTCGCGGTCGACGTCGATCGCGCCGAAAGGCGCGCCCGCCGGCAGTGCGATGGTCGACACCGGCGTGGGGGCATGGGTCAGGAGATGCTCGAGCGCCAGCCGGAGAGTCGTGCGCTTGTCCTCGGTCCAGCGGAAAGGCGCGGGAATGCGCACCGCGAGCGCAGGCTGCAGCGACCACACACCCTGCTCCAGCGCCGCGACGTTTGCGGCAGCGAGCAGCGTGAAATGTCTTCCCTGGTAGCCTAGCGCCTGCGCGATGATGCCGGCGAAGCCCATCTGACGCTCGATCGCGGCACGGTATTGCGGCGCTTCCGCGCCGGTCGCCAGCACCGCCACGCCGGTGGCGCCGTACGCCAGGGCACCCAGCCACGCGTCGAGGCCGGTCGACGCCATGTGCTGGATCTCGACCGGGATCACCCGCGCCGGCAAGCCCTTGCCGCGACGCGCCAGGCGTTCGATCAACGCACGGCCCGCTTCGTCGTGCAGGAGCAGGCATGGATCGCGCCCGCCGGCCTCGCGGTAGGTTGCGAGCAGCGTGCGCACGCGCGTGCCGAGCTCGGGCACCGATGGGTACGCGTAGGCCAGCGCCCCCGAAGGGCACACCGTCGTGCACGCGCCGCAGCCCACGCACAGATGCGGCTCGACGCGGATGTGATCGCCGTCGGAGGCGATCGCCTCTGCCGAGCACACGTCGATGCACAGGTTGCAGCCCGGTTGTCGCGAACGGCTGTGCGCGCAGATCGACGCCTTGTAGTTGAAGAATTTGGGCTTCTCGAATTCGCCGATGGCGAGCGCGATTTCGGCGACGGCAGCGGCCTGCGCGAGTGGATCGCGCCCGGGATGCCAGTAGCCTTGCGGCGGCTGATGCATCGCGAACATCGGCGACTCGTCCAGGTCGAGCACGAGGTCGAAGCGATCGCTGCGCGCCGTGTCCCGCCGATCGAAATCGATCGCGCCGACCGCACCGCAAGCGATCACGCATTGGCGGTGATCGCGGCAGGCGTCGAGATCGATCTGGTAACTCCAGTCGATGGCGTGCTCCGGACACACACGGATGCACGCGTTGCAGCGCGTGCACACGTCGAGGTCGATAGGGTTGTCCTGAGCCCAGTCGATCTCGAAGGCGCCCAGCCACCCAGTGGCGCGCTTGGGCGTGCCGCTAAACACGGGATACTCACGCTCGATCGGCAGCTCGCTGCCCTTGGCAATGCCTGTGATCAGCACCGTCACGCCGAGCTCGCCTTTCAGACGCTCGGCCCATGCGAGTGCGAGCGCAGCCGGACCCGCGATAAGAAGCTGGCCTTCCGACTTGAACGCGACGCGCGGCACCGGCGGCCCTTCGGGCAGTGCTGCCGCCGCGATCAGCGCAGCGATCTTCGGCATCGCCGTGGCTGCCTCCGCCGACCAGCCGGCGCTCTCGCGGATGTTCACGAAGCGGATCGTGTGCGTCTTGCCGCCATCCTCGGCGACATCGCCGAACAGCCGCGCCTCCTGCGTGCAGGCGACGATCAGATCACCGGCGGCCACATCGGCGAAGCGCGCCAACTCCTTCTGGCAAAGCTGCGTGTGCACTGGCAGCTCGCCCGCCACGGCGAGCCCGCGCGCCAGTGCCGCCGCATCGAGCGGCATGGTTGCGTTGCACGAGCAGACATGCAGCGTCTTGTCGGCCAGGCTCATGACTTGTTCGTCGGCGTGGTGCGCGACGCATCAGCCGGCGCCGTATCGTGTGTTTCCAGCGTCGAATCGGAAATGGTCAACGCCGGTGCGGCGGCAGGCTGTGCGGGCAATGAGGCGGCGGCGGAGAGCGACGGCGGCGTGTCGATGCCTTCCCCTTCCACGAGCGGGGGCGCCTCACGATGCTCGGGCGCCAGGAATTGCTGCGCGTGCGCCATGCGTCGCAGTACGCTTTCGGGAATCGGATCTTCGCGCGTGTAATCGTCGATGTAGGTGTCGAGGCCGTCCATCACGTTGAAGCGCGGGTCGCGAAGCAGCGTCTTGAGCGCGGCGCGCTTGAGTGCGTCGTCGACTGGCGTCTTGGCGCTGAAAAACGCGGTGAAATCCGACTCCGGCGTGAGCGATTCGAGCGGGGGCAGCGCCGCACCCGCATTGGCGCTCGCGACCGGCTCTGTTAGTGCCGTGGCTGGCGCCGTCGCGACCGGTGCGACAGATTCGGCTTGGACTTGCGGCTCGGCGCGCCGCGCTTCGAGCTTGCGCTGCGACCAGCGCCTGAGCGAAAGCGGTCGCCCGTCGGGCGCGGCAGGATCGGGCTTGCGATTCATGGTCTTGCTCATTAGCGACTCATTACCCGCTCTTCGGCGCGGGACCGTCGTCGCGGTCGCGCTCGTAGAGTTGGTTGCGCCGCGACTTGCGCTTGGGCTCCGGTTTGTAGTGCTCGGCGACAAAAGGCTCCATCCACGCGCGGATTGCCTGCGCCAGCGGAACGGCTTCGACCTGTTCGCCGCCATCTAGCAAGCGGCCAGCCTCGTTATAGCTCACGCTCACCAGCTGCGCGGCGATGGCAATCCCATCCGCCGCGTCGTCGCCCGCTTCGCGATTGCGCCACATCACGAACGCCTTGGGCTCCGGCGCGCTGATGTTCAGGAAATAGCCTTCGGCTTCGGTTCGATTGAGCTCGATCGCGTGACCGCCGACGATCCAGCGCGTGCCACCCTCGGCATCGATGCGCTCGACCGCGGCCGCCTCGCTCGCCTCGCGGTCATCGGGCACCACCGCGACGATTCTCCATTGCTCGCTGACCCAGCGATTGACGAGCGGGATGCGCTCGATGACGACGGCCACGGGAAATCTCGGATTATGATTGGACATGGGACCAGGCTAAGCGCGCCGGCGACGGGCCAGGGCGGTTTGGCTCGGCCGGATCATACCCCAGCGCTGCAACGGGTCGTCGGCTCTGCTAAGATCATCGGTCGCATTCCAGAGTTTCATGCGGCAGTTGCAATGACCAAAATCATACCCGTCGCCGACCTGCGCGCCGCCCGCCCGGACGGCGCCGCCGACCTCGAACCCGTGCCCCACGTTGCGCCCACCGGGATGCTCGCCGATGCGCGCGGGCGGCCGCTGCGCGACCTGCGCATTTCGGTCACCGACCGCTGCAATTTCCGCTGCGTCTACTGCATGCCTAAGGATGTGTTTGGCCACGATTACCCTTTTTTGCCGCATGGGGATCTGCTGAGCTTCGAGGAAATCACGCGGCTCGCCCGGATGTTCAAGGGCCACGGCGTCGAAAAAATCCGGCTGACCGGCGGCGAGCCGCTGCTGCGCCGGCACCTCGAGGGACTGGTGGCGATGCTCGCCGACATCGGTGGGCTCGACCTCACGCTGACCACCAACGGCGCGGCGCTGGCCGCCAAGGCACAGGCGCTGCGCGACGCCGGACTCGATCGCGTCACGGTGAGCCTCGACGCGCTCGACGACACCGTCTTCCGCGCGATGAACGACGTCGACTTTCCCGTCGCCAGGGTACTCGAAGGCATCGACGCGGCGGCGGCAGCGGAACTCTCGCCGATCAAGATCAACATGGTGGTCAAGCGCGGCGTCAACGAGCGCGAGATCCTGCCGATGGCGCGCTACTTCAGGGGCAGCGGCCACATCCTGCGCTTCATCGAGTACATGGACGTCGGCCACAGCAATGGCTGGCGCATGGACGACGTGGTGCCCTCCTCGGAAGTCATCCGCATGATCGACCGCGAGCTGCCGCTGGTGCCGGCCGACGCCAACTACACCGGCGAGGTCGCGCAGCGCTGGGCCTACGCCGACGGCAGTGGCGAGATCGGCGTCATCTCGTCGGTGACGCAGGCGTTCTGCGCCGATTGCACGCGCGCGCGGCTCGCCACCGATGGCAAGCTTTACACCTGCCTGTTCGCGACCACGGGTTACGATCTGCGCGCGCTGCTGCGCAGCGGACGCAGCGACGTCGAGATCGGCAACTACCTGGCGGCGATCTGGCTGCAGCGCGCCGATCGCTATTCGGAAATCCGCTCGGAGAACACCGTCGCGATTCCCAAGATCGAAATGAGCTACATCGGCGGCTAGTCGCACAAAGTCACGCGACCGCCGCCGCATCCGACGCCTGCCCGCATGCACCTCAATGCGCTGATCGAGTTTCTGAGCGGCCTCGAACAGAACAACAACCGTCCGTGGTTCGCCTGGAACAAGCCCGCGTACGACGTCCTGCGCGAGGAGTTCGAGGCGCTGTGCAAGGACGTGATCGTGCGCACCGCAAAGTTCGACCGCCAGCTCGGCCCGGTCGACGCGAAAAAGGCGATGTTCCGCATCTATCGCGACACGCGCTTTCGCAAGGACAAGACGCCCTACAAGACACATTTCAGCGCGGCCATTCGCGACCGTGCCAAGCGCGGCCTCGAGCCCGGCTACTATTTCGAGATAGACCATCGCGGCATACTGATGGTCGGTGGCGGCATCTATCGTCCCGAGCCGGCAATCCTGAAACGCATTCGTCAGCACATCGCCGAGAAACCGGCCGCATTCTCGGCGATGCTGCGCCATCCGCGCTTCAGCAGGACCTACGGCGGGCTCATGGACGAGGACGCGCTGGCGCGTCCCCCGAAGGGTTTCAGCGCGGACCTGAAGCACATCGACGCGATCAAGCAGCGCCATTACTTCGGACTGGTCGAGGTGAATATCAAGCGCAAGGCGCCGAAGGACCTCGCCGCCGCGCTCGCCGGCTATTTCGAAGACCTGCTGCCGCTGATGAACTGGCTGCGCAAGGCAAGCGCCGAACGATGAACGCGCGCTGATTATGCGATGAACGCCCCCGACACTGCCGTACCTCTCTATCGTCCGCAGTTGAGCGACGCCGCGCGCCCATCGACGTTCACCGTCGGCGCGGTCGACGAGACCGGCGCCACGCGCGACACGCCTATCGCCGGCGAGCATCCGCTGACGCTGTATGTGGACAAGCGCGAGATACTCACCCTGATGACCCTGGGCGCGGCACCCGAGGCACTGGCCATCGGCTACCTGCGCAACCAGCGCCTGCTCGATCGCGTCGAGGACATCGTCTCGGTGCAAGTCGACTGGGACGTCGATGCGGTCGTCATCACCACGCGCAACGGGCTCAAGGACCTGGACGCGAAGCTCGGCAAGCGCACCACGACCAGCGGTTGCGGACAGGGCACCGTATTCGGCGACCTGATGGCCGAGATCGATTCGGTGCAGCTTCCTGCCGATGCCACGCTCTCGCGCGCCACGCTCTACGCGCTGCTCGACCGCGTGCGCGTCCACGAGACGATCTACAAGCAGGCCGGCGCAGTGCATGGCTGCGCGCTGGCGTCGAACGGCGACGGCGCTAGTGAGATCCTGTACTTCGTCGAGGACGTCGGTCGCCACAACGCGGTCGACGCGATCGCCGGTAAGATGTGGCTCGATCGCGTCGACGGCGGCGACAAGATTTTCTACACGACCGGCCGTCTCACGTCCGAGATGGTGATCAAGGCCGCGCAGATGGGCATTCCGTTCCTGGTGTCACGGTCGGGATTGACGCAGATGGGCTACGAGATTGCGCAGAAGGTGGGCATCACCATGATCGGCCGCGCCACCGGCAAGCACTTCCTGCTGTTCACCGGCGGCACGCGCTTTCGCGGCGCATAGCTGTACTTACGAGAGACGGAATATGAACGCTTCCACTTCCACCGAAGCGCGCGGAAGCTGCCATTGCGGCAGCGTGCAGTTCGTTGCTCGCTTTCCGTCGCGCTTCTGCTCGCATTGCCATTGCGAGAGCTGCCGGCGCGCGCACAGCGCGGCGTTCGTCACCTGGATCGGTTTCAAGTCGGACCAGGTCGACGTCGTCGCCGGCGCCGAGCACCTCGCGCGCCATGAGTCGTCGCCGCGCACCTTCCGCAGCTTTTGCGCGAAGTGCGGCACCAAGGTGATGTTCGCGTCCGATCGCTGGCCCGATGAAACGCACATTGCCTTGGCGGCGATGACCACGCCGGTCGACCGCGAGCCGGCGAACCATTACTGCTACGACGAGCACGTGGCGTGGATCCCCTGGCCTGAGACCGCGCCTTCATGATGACCGGCGTCACCGGGGTGGTGCTCGCCGGCGGCCAGGGTCGGCGCATGGGCGGCGTCGACAAGGGCCTGGTCGCGCTCGACGGCAAGTCTATGGTCGCGCACGTGCTCGCGCGCTTCGCGCCGCAGGTTGACGAGGTGCTCATTAACGCCAACCAGCACACGACCGAGTACGCCGCGTTCGGGCATCGCGTCATCGCCGACGCCATCGGCGGGTTCGTGGGCCCGCTGGCGGGACTGCACGTCGCGCTCACGCATGCGGCGAAGCCGCTGGTGGCGACGGTGCCGTGCGATTCCCCTTTTTTGCCATTCGATCTGGTCGCGCGATTGCGCGGCGCGCTCGACGCCAACGACGCCCAGCTCGCGGTGGCGCGCACCTTCTACCAGCCGCATCCGGTGTTCGCGCTGGTCCGGCGTGGCGTGCTCGCGCACCTGACGCGCTTTCTCGAAAGTGGTGGCCGCAAAATCGACGCGTGGTACGCAACGCTGTCGACCATCGAAGTCGCCTTCGACGACGAGGCCGATGCCTTTCGCAACATCAACACCGCAGAGGAGTTGTCGGCGGCGGGTGCCGCACCTACGACCGGGCCGGCTAGGTGATCCGCCTCGGCGATCACACCGCCGGCCGCGCGAACAATACCCAACTGCTGCGATTGCTCGCGGCCAGTGCGGTGATGTTCTTCCACAGCTACGCGTTCACCGGAAGAACCAACGACGAGCCGCTCTACCACCTCACGCTGCATACGCATTTCGGATCGCTCGGCGTCAAGTGCTTTTTCGTCCTGTCGGGGTTCCTGGTCACTCAGAGCTGGCTGCGACGATCGCATCTGCCCACGTTCGCCGCGGCGCGCGCGCTGCGCATCTATCCCGCGCTGTTCGCGGCAGTTGCACTGTCGATCCTGCTCGGGAGCATGGCGACGATCGTGCCCTGGCGAGAATACATGTCCAGTCCGATGACGATCCGCTACGCGTGGCACAACGCGCTCGGATGGCACGTGGAGTATCTGCTCCCGGGCGCGTTCGCGAGCAATCCATTCCCCAACGGCGTGAACGGCTCGCTGTGGACGCTGGCGATTGAGCTGCGACTCTACGTCGCGGTCGCGGTGTTCGGCGCCATCGGGCTGCTCGCACGCAAACGGTATTGGGCGGCTGCCTTCTGCGCGCTGCTGGCGTTGTTTTCCATGCGACCCGAGTGGCTGCTGGTCAAGCCCAACGAGCTGGTAGCGCACGAACTCGTCCTGCTGTTCGCGCTGGGCTCGCTGGCGTATGCCTGGCGCGATTCGATCCCATTGTCGATCGTCGCCACGCTGGCCGGCGTCGCGCTCTATGCGTGGAATCCGGCAGGTTCGATGCGCGGGTTCGCCTTCAACGTGCTGGTCGCGTACACGGTGCTGGTGCTAGCCTATCATCCGCGGCTGCAATGGCCGCCGGCGAATCGGCTGGGAGATTACTCGTACGGAATGTACGTGTACGCCTTTCCGATCCAGCAGACGATCGTCTACCGGTTCCCGGGCGTAACTGTCACCGAACTGTTCTTCGCCGGTTTCATGGTCACGCTCGCGACGGCCGCGGCGTCGTGGCATTTTCTCGAAAAACCCTTTCTCCGCCTAAAATTGCGATTCCATACTCAACCGGCACAAATCGATGAACGCGCCCAAAACCCTGCGTGAGGCGTCCTGCGCGGACGACTACGATCCGAACTCGATGCCGGTGGCGAAGGCGCGCGAGCTGATCCGCACGTTCCTCGCTCCCGTCGCAGCGATCGAGCGCGTGCACGTGCGCAGCGCCCTAGGACGCGTGCTGGCGCAGGACATCGTTTCGCCCATCGCGGTACCGGGTCACGACAACTCGGCGATGGACGGCTACGCGGTGCGCTTCGCCGACCTCGATGCAACGGGCGAAACAACCTTGAAGCGTGTCGGCGAATCGTTCGCCGGCAAGCCGTGGACGGGCACCTTGAGCGCAGGCCAGTGCGTGCGCATTTTCACCGGTGGCGTGATGCCGGCAGGCGCCGACTCGGTGGTGATGCAGGAGCGCGCCAGCGAAGCCGACGGCGTCGTTCGCATCGCCGCGGGCGCGCTCGGCAAGCTCGGCCAGAACCGCCGCTTCGCCGGCGAGGATCTCAAGGCGGGACAGCTCGTGTTCCGCGCCGGACAGCGCGTGCATCCTGCCGAGCTCGGCATGATCGCGTCGCTCGGCATCGGTGAAGTCGGCGTGTACCGGCGGCTGCGCGTCGCGTTCTTTTCCACCGGCGACGAGCTCAAGTCCATCGGCACGCCGCTCGCCGCCGGCGAGATCTACGACAGCAACCGCTACACGCTGCACGGCATGCTGCAGCGCCTGGGCTGCGAGACCATCGACATGGGCGTAATCGCCGACGCTCCGGAGGCGCTCGAGCGCGGATTCGCGACCGCCGCCGCGAGCGCAGACGTGGTGATCACCTCTGGCGGCGTCTCGGTCGGCGAAGCCGATTACGTCAAGCAGCTGCTCGACAAGCTGGGCGAAGTGCTGTTCTGGAAAATCGCGATGAAGCCGGGGCGCCCGCTCGCGTACGGCAAGCTGGGCGGCGCGCATTTTTTCGGGCTGCCCGGCAACCCGGTGTCGGTGATGGTGACCTTCTATCAGTTCGTGCGCGACGCACTGCTCATCATGCAGGGACAGCGCGAGGTGGCGCAGCTGCCGTTGTTCAAGGTGCCGCTGTCGGCGCCGATACGCAAGGTCCCAGGCCGCACCGAGTTCCAGCGCGGAATCCTGACCGGCGATGCGCACGGCGGCTACAGCGTGCGCACGACCGGCGACCAGGGCTCGGGCATCTTGTCGTCGATGTCGCAGGCCAACTGCTTCATCGTGCTCGGCAGCGACGTCGGGAACGTCGCCGCCGGCGAGCTCGTCGACGTACAGCTGCTCGAAGGACTCGTCTAACGGCGGTTGACGCTGTTGCAGCCGTCACCGTATGATCGTTTCGGGGCTCGCCTCGCCACACCGACAATCCCGTCCAAGTCTGCTTCGTTGCCGCACTCGCGGCAGGAGGCAATCATGGATGCGGTCACTATCCCCGGTTTCCTTCCCGCATCGTGGTATCGCGCAGCGTGAGCACCGTCTCGACTTCCGCCGAAGCGCCGCCGCGTGCTCCGACGTTTGCGGAGGCGCTGCGCTACTGGTGGAAGCTGGGCTGGATCAGCTTCGGCGGTCCCGCGGGCCAGATCGCGATCATGCACCAGGAGCTGGTCGAGCGACGGCGCTGGATTTCGGAAGCACGTTTCCTGCACGCGCTCAACTACTGCATGGTGCTGCCCGGTCCGGAGGCGCAGCAGCTGGCGACCTATATCGGCTGGCTCATGCATCGCACGCGCGGCGGCATCGCCGCGGGCGTGCTGTTCGTGCTGCCATCGCTGCTGGTGCTGGTCGTGCTGTCGTGGATCTACATGGCGTACGGAAACACGCCCGCAATCGAAGGCATGCTCTACGGAATCAAGCCCGCGGTGACCGCGATCGTCGCGCACGCGGCGTGGCGCATCGGGTCGCGCACGCTGCGTTCCCCGGCGTTGTGGACCATCGCCGCACTCGCCTTCGTCGCAATCTATGCTTTCGCGGTGCCCTTCCCGGCGATCGTGCTCGCGGCGGGCGCGATCGGCGCGATCGGCGGACGCGTCGCGCCGGCGCAGTTCGCGGGTGCGAGCGCGCACTCGGCGGCGAGCGGCACCCACCGTGCTGCCGTGATCGACGACACGACGCCGACTCCCGCGCACGCGCGGTTTCGCGCGTCGCGGCTGGCGCTGGCGGTCGCCTTCGGCGTGGTGCTGTGGGCGGCGTCGCTGGGAACGCTGGCGTTCGCGGCGAGCGGCGCGCCCGCGCTCGCGCAGATGGGATGGTTTTTCACCAAGGCTGCGCTGCTGACCTTCGGCGGCGCGTACGCGGTGCTTCCCTACGTCGTACAGGGAGCGGTGCAAACCTACGGCTGGCTGAGTGCGACGCAGATGATCGACGGGCTCGCACTGGGCGAGACGACTCCGGGACCGCTGATCATGGTCGTCGCCTTCGTCGGTTTCGTTGGCGGATGGAACGTGCAGGCCTTCGGTCCCGATCAGCTTCCGCTTGCAGGCATCATCGCCGCGTGCGTGGCGACGTGGTTCACCTTCCTGCCCAGCTTCATATTCATTTTCGCGGGCGGCCCGTTGATCGAGTCCACGCACGGGCAGCTTCGCTTCAGCGCGCCACTAACGGCCGTCACCGCGGCGGTGGTGGGCGTCATCGTCAATCTCGCGGTGTTCTTCGCAGTACACGTGTTCTGGCCGCGAGGTTTCAGCGGGCCTTTCGAGTGGCCGTCGATGGTGATCTGCACGCTCGCGGCAGCAGCACTGTTTCGTTTCAAGGTCGGCGTGATCCCGGTGATCGCGGCGAGCGCAGGGCTGGGACTCGTGTTCTACTTCGCGGCGAACTAACGCTCGTTTCGGTGCGCCTTGCGGCCACCCTGTAGCGGGCGTCTAGGCGCGATCGCAACGCCGCAATAGCTTGGCATGGGCATCGTAGTTGGCTTGGGAAACGCGCCGTCAATCCTCGATCCACTTCCCGGCGGATGGCCCATCGAAGCGCTCGAGCAGCATTTTCATTCGCCGGATCGCGTACCAGGTCAACGCGCTGCCGAGTACGATGCCGGCAAGCACGACCCCGACGCGGAGCGGTTGACGGCCGTCGACCACCGTCGCCACGGCGCTCGCCACGGCGCTGGCACCAGCGAAGGCCGCGAGCACCCACAGCTTGAGCAACGCATACAACCCTGCTGTCGGGTGCTCCAGGCGGCGGCGATCGATGTCTCTCGTCAGATCGCGCGCGACGTGCAGATACTCGCCCTGTGCTTCGGGAAATGGAATTCTCAGCTGGACGACTGATCGTGTCGATGCATTCATGGCGATTCCTTTCGCGCCGTCTAGTAGTAGCGGCTGCCGATGTTGCGTTCGAGATCGCGGATACGACGCTCGACCTCGAACACGTCTTTCGCCTGCGCGAGATACGCTTCGCGAGCGCTCTGGCGCTGTCGCCAGAACCAGGCATCGAGGCGGTTGAGCCAACCTTTGCGCTCCAGCGGCGCGGCCTTGCGGGGTGCGGCCATTGCGCGCGAAGGCGGCGCGGACGCGGGAACCTCGTTGCGCACCGGAAAGCGCGCATGCAGCGTGATGGCATCGGCGAGCAGCGTGGTGCCTTGGCTGAGGGCACCGAAGGGGTATCGATCGGTGTTCATGGTTCTCCTTTAAGTCGGATGGACTCGATGGATCTCGCGTGGGCAGCGATAGCTGCGCCGCACACGACTGAAGGTATGGGTGGCGACGAAGATAGTCCAATCGCCGTTTTCGATCGAAGCCATCGACTTGCGTAATGCTGTGCAACGCTTTGGTGCAACGCGTTATTTTCCGGCGCCACCGTGATCCCTGCATTTGGCCACGCTCGGCCGACGTTGCATCGGCTAGAATGGCCGGCTCTTCCACGCAGAACCGCCGATGTCATCGCTCAAATTCCTGCTCGACCAGAACCGCAGCTGGAGCGCCACGGTGCGCGAGCGCGATCCGCAATTCTTTGCTTCGCTCGCCTCGCAGCAGGCGCCGCGCTTCCTGTGGATCGGGTGCTCGGACAGTCGCGTTCCGGCCAACGAGATCGTCGACCTCCCGCCGGGTGCGTTGTTCGTCCACCGCAACGTTGCGAACGTGGTCGTGCACACCGACCTGAACTGCCTGTCGGTGCTGCAGTTCGCGGTCGACGCGCTCAAGGTCGAGCACGTGCTCGTCGTCGGACACTACGGATGCGGCGGCGTGCACGCGGCATACCAGGCGCGGCCGCTGGGACTCATCGACAACTGGCTGCGCCACGTGCAGGACGTCGCCGCGAAGCACGCGCCGCTGCTCGCAAGCCTGCCCGACGACAACACCCGCGAGGATCGGTTGTGCGCGCTCAACGTCGTCGAGCAGGTCGTCCACGTCTCGCGGACGACCATCGTGCAGGACGCATGGCGTCGCGGGCAGGCGCTATCGCTGCACGGATGGATCTATCAGCTCAGCGACGGCCTCATCACCGATCTCGGCATGACCGCGGAGAACCAGGCTGCGCTGGAGTCAGGCTACGCGGCGTCGATCGCGCGGCTGGCGCGATGATCCCCATCGCGTAGGCACTGGAGCGCGCGTCGCGCGCCGTCGGCCCACCGCGGTCAGCGCCGTCCCGCCGACAATACGCCGGACACTTCGCGCACCAGCGCCAGCGATCGCTTCAGCTGCGCCAGATCGGCGACCTCGAGCGTGAATGACATGCGCGCCTGCAGGTTGCGCGAGAGCGTGTTCACCGCGGTGACGTTGATTTTCTCGCGTGAGAAGACTTCCGACACGTCGCGCAGCAGCCCTTGGCGGTCCATCGCCTCGACGATAACGTCAACCGGGAACACTTCCTCACGCGGGCGGCCCCAGTCCGCGGTGATGAAGCGCTCTGGCTGGCGCTCGCGCAGGCGCTCGACGTTGGCGCAGCTCTGGCGGTGGATCGAGATGCCCTTGCCGCGCGTGACGAATCCAACGATCGGATCGGGCGGCGCCGGCTTGCAGCAGCGCGCGAGTCCCGTCATCAGCCGGTCGACGCCGACGATGAGAATTCCGCTGCCCGAGCCCGCCGCCTTGCTCTGGCGGACGACAGTGGGATCGCCGACCGCGGGCGCGGCGTCGGGCTTCGCGAGTCCCTGGATCGCGGCCTGCAGCGCGCGCGTATTTACCTCGGTGCGCGCGACCGCTGCGAAAAAATCCTCGAGCTTGGCGAAGCCCGCGGCATGCGCCAACGAGTCGAGGTTGAGCGCGGTCATGCCCGCGCGCGAGAGTTCGCGCTCGACCGCGGTACGGCCCTGCGCGATAGTTTCCTCGAGCTGCTGCGCCTTGAACCACTGGCGCACCTTGGCGCGCGCGTGGCGGCTGTGCACGTAGCCCAGGTCGGGGTTGAGCCAGTCCCGGCTGGGGCCCACTGAGGGCCCGCCCTGCTTCGTCGAGATGATCTCGACCCGCTGTCCGTTCTGCAGCGGATGATTGAGCGGCACCATCGCGCCATCGACGCGCGCGCCGCGGCAGCGATGGCCGAGGCTGGTGTGCACCGAGTACGCGAAGTCGACCGGCGTCGCGCCGCGCGGCAGGTCGACCACGCGGCCCTGCGGCGTGAGCACGTAGATGGTATCAGTGAACACGCTGGACTTGAATTGCTGCAGCCACTCGCCCCCGCTGGCTACCGCGTCCTTCCAGTCGAGCACCTGGCGCAGCCATGCGATCTTCTCTTCGTAGCCCGGGTCGCGTCTCCGCTGTCCGGTACCTTCCTTGTAGCGCCAGTGCGCTGCGACGCCGTACTCGGAGTGCTGGTGCATCTCGTGCGTGCGAATCTGCACTTCGAGCGGCCGGTCGTCAGGCCCGTGTACCGCAGTGTGCAGCGAGCGGTAGTCGTTGGCCTTGGGCTTGGCGATGTAGTCGTCGAACTCTCTGGCGAGCGGCGTCCACAGGTTGTGCACGACGCCGAGCGCCGCGTAGCAATCCTTGACCTCGTCGACCAGGATGCGCACCGCGCGAATGTCGTACACCGAGTCGATGCCCGACTGCTTGCGCCGCATCTTGTTCCAGATGCTGTAGATGTGCTTGGGACGCCCGTAGACCTCGGCCTTGATGCCGGCCGCCGCGAGCTCGCGCTTGAGCACGCTCTTGACGTCCTCGATGTAGTGCTCGCGATCGAGCCGCCGCTCGTCGAGAAGCTTCGCTATCTGCTTGTACGTCTCGGGTTCGAGGGCACGCAGCGCCAGGTCCTCAAGCTCCCACTTCAACTGCCAGACCCCGAGCCGATTGGCTAGCGGCGCGAACAGGTCCTGCGTTTCGCGCGCTGCTTGCGCGCGCGCCTCCGTATCGGCGTTGATCAGGAAGCGCAGCGCCTGCGTGCGCTCGGCGAGCTTGATGAGCACGACACGGATGTCGCCGACCATCGCCAGCAGCATCTTGCGCAGGTTCTCGGCCTGCGTGTCTCGTGCTTCCTTGGCGACCGCTTCCGGCGCTGCCCCTGTTGCACGTATGGCCCCCATGCGCGCGACGCCGACGACCAGCGCGTGCGCCTCCTCGCCGAAGCGCGTCTTGAATTCGTCGTCGTCGAAGCCGGCGCAATGCGGGTATCCGAGCAGCACGGACGCGCGCACCGACACGGCGTCGAGCTTGAGCCCCGCGACGATCGCGGCGGTGCCGAGCGCACGATCGAGCCAGGGCTCGCCGTCGCTGTTGCACAGATCGCCGTAGCGCTCGCGCGCGGCATCGACCGCGACCGCGAGCGCCTTGCGCTCGTCGGGCGTGTACGCCGCGCCAGCCTTGTCGAGCCAGGCAGCGAGCGCGGCCGGTGCGGCGTTGAGCGGAGCGGAATGGGCGACGGCAACCATGGGCGATTATACCGGCGGCATGGTGCCGGCTAAGTCAGGCTGCTTCTAAGCTGATGCGCCGACGCTCCAGCCCGGACGTCGATTTACCCTGCCGTCGATTCACGCTTGCGCGGGGGCCGCGCGGAGACCTTACGCCGCGACCTTTGCGATCACATCCGCAATGCCGCGCGCGCAACGATCGGCGACGTCGGCATCGCGCGCCTCGACCATCACGCGCAATACCGGCTCGGTGCCCGAGGGACGCAGCAGCACGCGGCCGGAGCCGTCGAGCGTGGCGACGGCATCGCGCTGCGCGCGCTGGATCGCGTCGCTCGCGCCCCACTCGAAGCCGCGCCGGATGGGTACGTTGATCAGGCGCTGCGGAAACAGGGTCGCGTCGGCCGTCGCTTGCGCCAGCGTCATCTTCTGCTCGCGGAGCGCGCGAAACACCGCCAGGGCGGCGACGATCGCGTCGCCTGTGGTGTGCTTGTCGAGGCAGATGATGTGGCCCGAATTCTCGCCGCCCAGGATCCAGCGCTTTTGCTGCATCATCTCGAGCACGTAGCGGTCGCCGACCGCCGCCCGCGCGAGCTCGATGCCGTGCCTGCCGAGCGCCTGCTCGAAGCCGAGGTTGCTCATCTGCGTGCCGACAATGCCGCCGCTCATCGCGCCGCGGCGCCGATAGTCGAGCGCGATCACGTAAAGCAACTGGTCACCGTCGTAGCATTCGCCGTCGGCATCGACCATGATCAGCCGGTCGCCATCGCCGTCGAGCGCAACCCCGAAGTCGGCGCGATGCTCGACCACCGCGCGCATCAGATGCGTCGGGTTCGTCGCCCCCACGCCTTCGTTGATGTTGAGCCCGTCGGGCTCGTCGCCGATGGCGACGACGTCAGCGCCGAGCTCATGGAATACCGGCGGCGCCACGTGATAGCCCGCACCGTGAGCGCAGTCGACCACGATCTTCAGGCCCTTGAGATCGAGCTCGTTGGGGAACGTTCCTTTGCAGAATTCGATATAACGTCCGGGAGCGTCGTTGAGCCGGCGCGCCTTGCCGAGCTCGGCGGAAGGGACGCAGCTTATGGGCTCGCCCATTCGCTGCTCGATAGCGTGTTCGACGGCGTCGGGAAGCTTGGTGCCCGCCGCCGAGAAGAACTTGATTCCGTTATCCTCGAACGCGTTGTGCGAGGCGCTGATGACGATGCCTGCCGACAGGCGGAGCGCGCGCGTGAGATACGCGACCGCGGGCGTGGGCAGCGGCCCGGACAGGTAGACGTCGACGCCGGCGGCCGAGAGACCGGATTCCAGCGCCGCTTCGAGCAGGTAGCCTGAGATGCGCGTGTCCTTGCCGATCAGCACTGCGGGCCGGTAGCCACCTTCCGGGCCGGGATGCGCCGACTGCGCGGCCAGCACGCATCCAGCGGCGTAGCCCAGGCGCAGCACGATTTCCGGTGTGATCGGCGCCTCGCCTACGCGGCCCCGCACACCGTCGGTGCCGAAGTATTGTTTAGTCATTCACGGCCTGCCATACCTTGAGTGCGTCGACGGTCTCGCGCACATCGTGCACACGAACGATCGATGCGCCACGCGCAACGGCGGCGAGCGCGGCAGCAACGCTGCCGGCGACGCGATCGTCGACCGCGCGACCGGTGATCACTCCGATGGTCGCCTTGCGCGACAAGCCCGCAAGTACGGGATAACCCAGTGCCACGATCTGCTCCAGTCTTCGCAACAAGGCGAGATTATGGTGCACAGTCTTGCCGAAACCAAAGCCCGGATCCACCACGAGCCGATCGGCGGCGATGCGGGCGGAACGACAGGCGTCGATGCGCTCGCGCAGGAACAACACGACTTCGGCGACGACGTCGTCGTAGTCTACGAATTGCTGCATGGTGGCGGGCTCGCCCTTCATGTGCATCAGGCAAACCGCTACGGGTGATGTGGCGCCGGCGATCGCATCGATCGCTCCGGACGCCCGCAGCGCTTCGACGTCGTTGATCATGCCGGCCCCGGCGGCGATCGCCGCGCGCATGACTGCGGGCTTGCGCGTGTCGACCGAGATCGGCACGTTCCGCTGATCGCATTCTGGGCGCAGCGCCTCGAGCAGCGGCAGCACACGTTCGAGCTCGGCCTGCTCGCTCACGGCGGCCGCGCCGGGTCGCGTCGATTCGCCGCCGATGTCGAGCAGGTGGGCGCCGTCGTCGAGCAGCTTGCGTGCGTGCGCCAGCGCCGCATTGGCGAGTCGCCCGCCGTCGGAGAAGGAATCGGGGGTGACATTGACCACGCCCATGACGCGCGGCGCGTCGAGCGCGAGACGCAGGGCGCCGCAGGTCAGCGTGCCCGGCATCGCAGCCAACGTGCGCGCTTCGTTGCGACGCGAGGTGCGCGCAGCGCGACGGTCAAAAAATTGGGGCACCGCGTGGGTGCCCCAGGGATCGTCGCCACGATGGCGCTCGTGTTCCAGTCCGCGCGAGACTTAAGCCGAACTCAGGCCGGCTTGACCGTGGGCGCAGCGTCGGGACCGGCGTCGGGGCCGAAGGTCGTGCCGGGTGCCGCCGAAGGCACCGGCTTGGGCGGACGCGGCGGACGGCCCTGCATGATGTCCTCGACCTGGTCGGAGTCGAGCGTCTCCAGCTCGAGCAGCGCCTTGGCCATGTTCTCGACCTTGTCGCGGTTGGTCTCGATCAGCTTGCGCGCCAACGCGTACTGTTCGTCGATGATGCGGCGGATCTCGAGGTCGACCTTTTGCATGGTCGCCTCCGACACGTTTTTCTGCGTCGCGATCGAGCGGCCGAGGAACACCTCGCCCTCGTTTTCGGCGTATACCATCGGGCCCAGGATGTCGGACATGCCGTAGCGCGTGACCATGTCGCGCGCCATCTGCGTCGCGCGCTCGAAGTCGTTGCCGGCCCCGGTGGTCATCTGATCCATGAAGATTTCTTCGGCAATGCGGCCGCCGAACAGCACGGCGATGCGCTGCAGCAGGAAGTCGCGATCGTACGAATAACGGTCGGCCTCGGGCAGCTGCATGGTCACGCCCAGTGCGCGTCCGCGCGGGATGATCGTGACTTTATGCACCGGGTCGGACTTGGGCAGCAGCTTCGCCACCACCGTGTGGCCCGACTCGTGGTACGCGGTGTTCTTTTTCTCCTCGTCGGACATGACCATCGATTTGCGCTCGGCGCCCATCATGATCTTGTCCTTGGCCATCTCGAAGTCGTGCATGTCGACCAGGCGCTTGCTCTTGCGCGCGGCGAACAATGCGGCTTCGTTGACCAGGTTGGCGAGGTCCGCGCCGGAGAACCCGGGTGTACCGCGGGCGATGATCTCCGCCTTCACGTCAGGCGCGACCGGAACCTTGCGCATGTGAACCATGAGGATCTGCTCGCGGCCCCGGATGTCGGGCAGCGGCACCACGACCTGGCGGTCGAAGCGGCCCGGACGCATCAGCGCCGGATCGAGCACGTCGGGACGGTTGGTGGCGGCGATGACGATCACGCCCGAGTTGCCTTCGAAGCCGTCCATCTCGACCAGCAATTGATTGAGCGTCTGCTCGCGCTCGTCGTTGCCCCCGCCCAGCCCCGCGCCACGCTGCCGGCCGACCGCGTCGATTTCGTCGATGAACACGATGCACGGCGCGTTCTTTTTCGCCTGCTCGAACATATCGCGGACACGTGCCGCGCCGACGCCGACGAACATCTCGACGAAGTCGGAACCGGAAATCGAGAAGAACGGAACCTTGGCCTCGCCCGCGATCGCCTTGGCGAGCAGCGTCTTGCCGGTGCCGGGGTTGCCGACCATGAGCACGCCGCGGGGAATCCGTCCGCCGAGCTTCTGGAACTTGGAGGGGTCGCGCAGGAACTCGACCAGCTCGCCCACTTCTTCCTTGGCCTCGTCGCAACCGGCGACGTCGGCGAAGGTGACGGTGTTATTGGACTCGTCGAGCATGCGCGCCTTGCTCTTGCCGAATGAAAACGCCCCGCCGCGGCCGCCACCCTGCATCTGGCGCATGAAGAAAATCCACACGCCGATCAGAAGCAGCATCGGGAACCACGAAATGAATACCTGCGCGAGGAAGCTCTGCTCCTCCTCGGGCTTGGCCTGAACCTTGACCCCGTCCTTGATCAGGTCGCCGACCATCCACAGGTCGCCGGGACTGTAGGTCATGTTGTTCTTCTTGTCGGTGCCGACCCACTTGATGGTGCGGCCTTCGATGACCGCAGACTCGACCTTGCCCTGCTTGGCCTGGTCCATGAAGTCGGAATAGGACACCGCTTCCCGCGTGGTTTGGCGGGCGTCGAACTGCTTAACGACGGTGATGACCACCAGGCCGATGACCAGCCAGATGCCGATGTTCTTAACCAGATTATTCAACGTGATTCCTCAGTTTCTTCAGGCCGACCCCAAGAGTTGGCCCGAACCGGTCATTCTATGCCTTACCGCCCTCTGCCGCCACGCCGCGAGCGCGATCGGCCGGCTGGAGCCGCTTGCCGACCAGATAAACCTCCGGACTGCGGTCCCGCGACGCCTTGGGCTTGCGGGCGTAAACTTTGTCGAAACGGGACTGCATCGCCGTCTGGAACTCGGGAAATCCGGCGCCCTGAAAAGCCTTGACCACCAAATCGCCGCCGGGTTGCAACCACTCTTCGGCAAAATCCAGCGCCAATTCACCCAGATACACGCTTCGCGCCTGGTCCGCGGACTGGACCCCACTTAGGTTGGGGGCGAGGTCCGACAGGACAAGATCAGCCTTTTTCCCGCCCAGCGCCGCGACAAGCGCGGCAATGCCCGAATCCTCGCGGAAGTCGCCCTGGATGAATTCGACCCCGGGCATTCCGTCCATGGGCAGGAGATCGATCGCAATGACGCGTCCCGATGCGCCAAGCTTCTCGCGAACGACCTGCGACCAGCTGCCCGGCGCCGCCCCCAGATCGATGACGGTCATCCCGGCGCGCAGGAGCTTGTCCTTGTCGATGAGCTCCGCCAGTTTGAAGGCGGCGCGGGATCGGTAACCCAGGCGTTTGGCCTCGGTCACGTAGTGGTCCAAAACGTGCTCCTGCATCCACGCCTTGTTGAAACGGTGCTTTTTACCCGTCGGATTGCGTGGATTGCGCGCAGTCGCCATGGCCTCATTGTAAATCTGACCGAGAAAGACTACCGATGAAGACCTACAACGTTGCACTCCCCGAAATGGCGATCGTCGCCGCGACGCGAGGCATGGCTGGTGCCGGTGCCGGGCTTCTCCTCAGCCAGTACCTGCAACCCGAAACGCGACGCACGCTGGGCTGGGCGTTGCTGGCGATCGGAGCGTTGTCGACGATTCCCATCGCGATGGCGCTGTTCGCGAAGCGCGAGCCCGCCGACCGCGAGTTCTACGAGAAATAGCCATCCTGCCGCGGCGTGCCCGCATCACGATGGACAGAGGCCTAATTCGCACCATACCGGCGGCCCTGCCGCACAGTCCCGATCGGCCGCGGTCCGAAGCCAAGGCTGCGCGCTGTATGCGCAAGTTCCTGCGCGTTTTCCCCGGAGGTTTTGGCGACGAAAACTATCTGGCCTGGGAGCGCGATTACAAATGGCGTGCGCACGAACAGTGGGAGGCGCTGCTCGGACGTTCTGCGCTCCGCGCTCTGATCCGCGAGGGCGAGTACATGGAAGCCGCGGCACGCGCTGTCCGCATCGAGTCGCGCACCAACCTGCTCTTCTCGTTCGAGAAAATGGCGTTGCGCGACGCCGTCCGCTCGGTGCAGGGCGCGAAGACGTTTGCTGAAGGACTACAAGATTTCCTGCATGGACCGAAAGCGATGCCACAGCGCTTCGAGCGCTGGTGTCAGACCGTCAGTGCGTTGCCGCGACGGCAGACGCGCGTACTCACCTGGCCGCTGGTGACGGTGTTCGGCTTTATCGCGCAGCCCGATGTGCACATGTTCCTCAAGCCCAATGTCACCCGCATCGCGGCGAAGGCCTACGGATTCGACTTCCGCTATCAGTCGCTCCCCGCGTGGAGTGTCTACCAGCACCTGCTCGATTTCGCCGAAACCGTGCGCCGCGACGCGCGTGGTCTTCGACCGCGCGACATGATCGACCTGCAATCGTTCATCTGGGTGCTGGGGTCGGAAGAATACGCGTAACGCGTCATCGACTCAGCAATGGAGACATGAACATGACCACCATTGAAAAGGACAACGAAGTACTCACTCTCATCAACGTTTTCACGCCAAAATGGCGAAGTTCGAGCCGATCCTGTGTGTGGTAGAGGAAGCTATCGCGATCTGAGGTCCGCAGCGGAGGAGCGGTTCTTCGGAAGCATTTTTTCGCCAATTTGTCATGCGTCGCATTGGTCAGCATCAACGTCGCCGAACTGCAATACTTGTGGTACTTCGCCACCATTTCACTCTTGACTATCACCCGCGCAAGTGATGCGATTGCGGGCTGCTTTGGGAGGAGCGCGTGGAAATCATTCGCCGAACCGACATCGAGTCTTTCGCCAACGGTGGCGTGACGTCCGAGCAACTGCTGTTCCCGGAGAATTCGCAGTCGCGGCGCATAACCATCACGCGGGTCAGCGTCGCGCCGGGCGCAAGGAACCCGCCGCATGTCCACGCGGCTTCTGAACAGGTATGGGTCGCGCTGCGCGGCAATGGCCTCCTGCTCTTGGGAAATGCGACGACTGCGCCATTCGCGGAAGGAGACGTTGTGCGCTTCGCGGAGGGCGACATCCACGGTCTCGAAAACCCGGGTTCGGTCGAATTCGTCTACCTGTCGGTGACGTCCCCTCCTGTCAACTTCAGGGATGCCTACGCGGCGCAGTGGCAGGGAAACAGCCGCGATGAAAGCCCAGTTTGAGTTCTGGGACCGCCGACCTGGGCGAGGTCGCGAGCCGAACTGTGAATCGTTCGCCGCTGCATCGGTCCCGACCTACTGCACTCCATGCGGGCGCACCGGCTCACGACTTCGCTTTCTTCGAAGGTTTCGGCTTGGCGGAATTGAGGGCGACCGCTTGGCGAACGAGCGCCTTGAAGGCGGCCTCATCGACCTTCGCTCCTTCGAACATGTCGATCGCGCGGCGCACGTTTCCGTCCAGACTCGAATTGAAAAGACGGGCGGGATCCTTCAGCGACGCGCCTTTGGCGAAGGTCAGCTTCACCTTGTCCTTGTAGGATTCTCCGGTGCAGATGATGCCGTCGTGCGACCAGACCGGCGTGCCCATCCATTTCCACTCCTCGACGACGTCCGGGTCGGCCTGCTTGATCAGCTTGCGCATTCTGCCGAGCGTGTCTCCGCGCCAATCTTCGAGCTCCGCGATTCTTTTCGAGATGAGCTCCGAGGCCGACTGGCCTGGGAACGCGTCCGACTTTTTCATGGTCTCATCCTGGAAGTTTCGGATATATTCATCGGCAAACATTGGAGGATAGCTAGGTGCAAGCTCGGAGCGATCTTACGCCGGGCGCGTACGCGCGAAAATAGCGCATCGCATCGCCACCCTGCATTCGCTTCGGACCGGAGATGGATATGAAAAGAGCTCTGCTCAAGGCTTGGCACGAATACCGGGGGTTTGCCGTCTTCATCTTCCTGATGATGATCTTCCGGAGCGCCCTGGCTGACTGGAATGTGGTTCCGACGGGGTCGATGAAGCCGACTATTCTCGAAGGCGACCGCATATTCGTGAACAAGCTCGCCTACGACTTCAAGATCCCCCTCACTCACGTCTCGCTCTACAAGGTTGCGGATCCCCAGCGCGGCGACATCGTCGTCTTCGATTCAGCCGCTGCCGACACACGTCTCGTCAAGCGCGTGATCGGCCTGCCGGGCGATAGGGTAGAAATGAGAGACAACCGGCTGATCATCAATGGCATCGCGGCGCGATATTCCGGCATTGAGTACGAGGCGGACACGATATTCGCGCTCGAGTCGTACCTCGGCATGTCGCACAGGATCGAGCTCGCGCGGGACGGAGCGAGCCGTTTCAGCACGTTCGGCCCGGTCATCGTTCCGAAAGACCGCTATCTGGTGCTGGGCGACAATCGTGACAACAGCGCCGACTCCAGGTTCTATGGATTCATTCCTCGTGGCGAGCTGGTCGGGAACGCAACGACGACTGTGCTTTCGCTCAACTATGACAACCACTACATTCCGAGGGCCGACCGTTTCTTCCGCGCTCTCTGAAGGCTGATTTCTCGTTGGAAAAATTGGGGCAGGGCTGGAGATGCCTTGCAGCGCTAGCTTCCCGCTGCACGGGGAGGCGTAGTATGGCGAACCCCCATTGGCCGACGAGGTGCTTCAGTGATGGACCGGCGGACTTTCGTTACCATGATCGCCGGCACGTCCCTGCTTGGGCCGCTCGCGGGTCGGGCACAGCAGCCGGGCAAAGCGTTCAGGATTGGAGTGCTTGCTCCGTTCCTCGAAGCGGCATCGGGCGGCCGAATCGACCTGGAAGCGCTTCGTATGGGTTTGCGGGACCTGGGCTGGGTCGAAGGCAAGAACCTTTCGATCGAAGTCCGGTGGGCCGGTGTGAACCCGCAGCGCCAGCGCGAACTCTCGGCCGAACTCAAGGCGCTTCCAGTGGCACTTATCCTGGCGTTCGGCACGGCGAGCATCCGCGCGGCGCTTGAGGGCGCTCCCGGTATCCCCGTCGTGATGATCAACGCGGGAGACCCGGTGGGCGCGAAGCTCGTGGCCAGCCTGGCCCGCCCAGGTGGCGACCTGACCGGCACCTCGGCGGCGGGCGAAGAGGTTCTTTCCAAACAAGTGGAACTGCTGTCGGCTGCCGTGCCACAACTCAAGCGGGTCGGTGTTCTGATGAGCAGCGTCAATCCGGTAAACGGATTCTTCTTTGATGCGATGTCGTTACGCGCAAAGACGCTTCGCGTGCGCCTTGATCGTATCGACGTCGCGGCGGAAGGAGAACTGGACGGTGCGATAGCGCGCGCCAAGGGCGGCGCGCTCGTCGTCGTGACCGACCCGATGTTCTTTCAGCACCATGTCCGCATCATCGAGCAGACGCTGCGCTACCGGGTGCCGTCAATTTTCGGCGGCCGCGAGTATGTCGCTGCCGGCGGTCTGATGTCCTATCTTTCATCCAACGCTTGGCATTGGCGCAGCGCAGCCAGCTTCGTCGACAAGATTCTCAAGGGCGCGAAGCCAGCCGATATCCCGGTGGAGCAGCCAACCAAGTTCGAGATGGCGATTAACCTGAAGACCGCAAAGTTGCTTGGCATCACGATCGCGCCAGCGCTGCTCCAGCGCGCGGACGAGGTGATTCAGTGAGTTGATGCAACTGATGCACCGCGACATCGGGGCGGAACCATGTTGACAATTGACGACGTCCGCTCCATTCCGCTGTTCTCGACGCTCGCTGTCGCCGAGCTCGAGCGTCTCGCGGAGAACTCCGCCGATTTGCATCTGGAGGCCGGAGAATTCGCGGTCCACGAGGGTGGCGACCGCGCGCTCTACGCGGTTCTCGCCGGCAAGATCGAGGTTGTCAAGCTGTTCGACGGGATCGAGCGAACGCTCGGCTGGCGCGTTCCCGGCACCATCTTCGGTGAAGTGCCTATCGCCTTCGGCACGGTGTTCGTGGGCGGATATCGGGCGTCGGAACCTTCGCGTGTCGTCCGCGTGGATCCCAAGCACTATTACGCCATCGCGGCGGCGTCTCCGGAGATCGTAGCGAAGGTCGGAGCGCTCGCGCGCGAGCGCATGGGAGGGCTGCAAGGTATCGCCGCCGAACCCCCCAAGACGCGTGTCGCGATGGTCGGCAGCCGCTGGGATGCTGCGTGCGGCATCTTGCGCCACTTCCTCGCGCGCAACCAGATCACCTATGACTGGATCACGCTCGACGCGCCCGATCTGGGCACGCGCTGGCCGGGGAGGCTCCCCGCCGACAAAGATTGTCCCCTACTGCGCCTGAGCGATGGGTCGCTTCTCACTCGACCCACCACACGCGAGCTCGCGGAGCGCCTTGGTCTGCGCACGCGGGCCAGCCTTGGCGAGTATGACACCGTGATCATCGGCGGCGGCCCAGCAGGCCTCGCGGCTGCCGTTTACGGAGCGTCCGAGGGACTGCGCACCGTCGTCGTCGAGCGCGAAGCGCCCGGAGGTCAAGCCGGGACGTCGTCACGCATCGAGAACTACCTCGGTTTTCCCAGCGGCGTCTCCGGCGACGAGCTCGCCAGCCGCGCGCTCCAGCAGGCGCGGCGGCTTGGCGCGGAGATACTGGTCACGCGCTCAGTCATGCGCATCGATCCGGCCACGCGCCAGGTTCGTCTCGATGGCGACGATGTCATCCGCGGGCGCACCATCATCCTCGCCACAGGCGTAACGTGGCGGCGGTTAGGCGTCGACGGCTTCGATCGTCTGATCGGCAAGGGCATCTACTACGGCGCTGCACGCAGCGAGGCGAGTGCCACCCATGGACTCAATGTCCACCTCATCGGCGCCGGAAACTCCGCCGGTCAAGCCGCTTTGTACTTTGCCAGCCACGCGCGCACCGTGACGCTCGTGATGCGTGGCGATTCGCTGGAAAAAAGCATGTCGCGGTACCTGGTCGAACAGCTCGGGAAAAAATCGAACGTGACCGTTCAACCGCGTTCGGAAGTCGTCGCTGCGCACGGCGACACGCACCTGACGGCGATCGACCTGCGCAATGAGACGAATTCAGAGGTGAGCCGACGCGACTGCGGGGGCCTGTTCATATTCATCGGCGCCGACACGGAAACCGGGTGGCTCCCGGCGGAGATTGCCCGCAACGATCGAGGATATGTGCTGACCGGCGACGACGCGCTGAAAAGCGGGCGCTGGCCGCACAGCCGCGATCCTTATCTTCTCGAATCGAGCGCCCCCGGGATTTTCGCCTGCGGCGACGTCCGGTTGAGCCCGGTGAAGCGCGTCGCCTCCGCGGTCGGTGAGGGCAGCATGGCGGTCGCTTTCGTGCACAAGTATCTGCAACTGGACTCACGGTAAAATCGGGAGCGTGCGCTGATTAGCTGCGTCGGGCCGGATCGCTCGACGTCTTTGCAAGGGAGAGAACAACAATGAAACGCAGACATGCGCTTTCCGCGGCTGTCCTGACTCTGGCGTATCTCTCATCCCCATCGAGAGTGAAGGCGCAGCCCAGTGCGAATGCACCCGTCATAGGTCTTCTCGATGCAGGCGAACGCCCGGAAGAGTGGGATGCTTTTCTGCAGCGCATGCGTGAGCTCGGCTATGTCGATGGGCGAAACGTCACGTTCGTTCAGCGCTATGCGAAAGGCAACGTCGATGCGACAGGGATGTTAGTCAGGGCGTTGGTAGCGCAAAAGGTCACCGTCATCGTCACCAGCGGGGCAGCTGCCGCCCTCGCTGCCCAGCGTGCTACCAACAGCATTCCCATCGTGATGGCCAGCGGCGCAGACCAGGTCGGCCTCGGCCTCGCCTCCAGCTTTGCAAAGCCCGGTGGCAACATTACGGGCGTCTCGTCATTCACTCCGGACCTCATGGCCAAGCGTCTCGAGTTGCTGAGACAGCTCGTTCCCGATCGTTCCCGGTTTGCAGCACTCTGGCATCGAGACAACATCTCATCGATGGCTTCGGTCCGCGAGCTCGATGGGGCGGCCGCGAAAGTCGGGGTAAGTTTTCAAAGTCTCGGCGTGGCGAACGGAGAAGGATTGGAGGATGCATTCCGCTCGATGGTCCGCCAGCGCGTCGAAGCCGTTGTGGTCGTTAACGCGCCCCTCATGTTTTTAGAACGAAAGAGGCTCGGTTCGCTGGGCCTCAAATATCGGCTGCCCGCGATCTCGGGCTCGACTGAGTACGTGGATGTCGGAGGGCTGATCTCCTACGGACCATCCTATCCGGACCTTGCTCGGCACGCAGCCGTTTATGTCGACAAGATTCTCAGAGGCGCCAACCCCGGTGACTTGCCGATCGAGTTGCCAACGACCTTCGAACTCGCCATCAACGCGAAAACGGCGCGCGAACTCGGTGTCATCGTTCCATCCATGATGTTGGCTCGCGCCGACCACGTCGTGCAATAGTTACCTTAACTCCACGCGCCTACGACACGGGAACTCGGTTTCTGAACTTCGACGCCATCCTCATTCGCCCCAGCACCCAACCAAAATGCCCTTGCTCGGCAAAGCCGCAATCCTGTTGTTGTTCGATGTCGCCGAGGACGCCATCGCGGAGCACGACGAGTGGCATACGCACGAGCACCTTCCGGAAAGGCTCTCCATTCCCGGCTTCATCCGTGGAACACGCTGGGTGGCACGAGAGGGACAGCCCAGATACTTTGTGATGTATGAGGTCGAGCAACTCGCTACCATGACGTCCAACGCTTATCTGGAGCGGCTGAACAATCCAACTCCGTGGACATCGAAAATGATGCCCCACTATCGCGGGATGCGCAGAGGTTTCTGTTCCGTGGCGGGGAGCTTCGGTTTCGGCATGGGACATACCAGTCTGTTGATACGTTTCAGTCCGGCTTCTGAAGCGGGACCTTCCCTGCGCCAGCGCATGCTAGAGGATCTGCTGCCTCGACTCCCGGCGCAAGCCGGGATTGGCAGCGTGGATCTGTTCGAGGGCGCAGTAACGCCACCGATGACCAACGAACAGCGTATTCGAGGCGCCGACGCCGGCGTCGACTGGGCCGTGCTGGTCACCGGATATAGTCAGGACGCCTTGACGAAACTCATGCAGGTGTACCTCGCCGGCGCACAACTTGAAAAGCTTAGCGCCAGAGGCGTTGTGGGCGCAATGTATCGCATGGACTACTCGCTCGTCGAACGAGAGGTCAAAGCTCGAAATGGATAGTTGCGCCCGAGCTAGCGTATTCTTTCTCAATTACAACCATCATCCTTCCCATGCCCAAAGCCTACTGGATTGCCGCGTATCACGCCGTCCGAGACCCGGAGGCTCTGGCCGCCTATGCCAAGCTCGCCGTTCCCGCGCTTCAGAACGCCGGCGGCCGCGTCCTCGCACGCGGCACGCCTGCTCAGGTGTATGACGACGGCCTCAAACAGCGCACGGTTCTGATCGAGTTCGACAGCGTTGCACAAGCGGTCGCGGCACACGACAGCGCCGCGTACCAGGAAGCATTGCGCGTATTGGGCAAGTCAGTCGACCGGGATTTGCGCATCGTCGAGGGAATCGATTAGCCGGCCATCGACCCATTCTTGGTCCAGCAACATCGTATCGTCATGCCTGGTGCGGCCGAAGATACCTCGCAAGCGCTCAGGACATCATGGAAGGCGGCGCACTTCATCACGATGACATCCCATGGAGCGACTTGCGCGTTGAAGCAGCGCAGCACGCGATCGGCGCATCCTCGCCAGACCAAACATACGACGCCATCCGCTGGGCACCGACTCAGCTCAGGGATGACCTTAGTTCTTTGCCCGGCCCGGTCGTACTTCAACTGGCAGGCATCGTCGTGTTGCAGGACGGCAAGTTGCGCCTGGAGCCCTACGCACTGGGCCACAGCGCTTCGGGCCGATGGGTGTCCTCGCAGAGTGGAACAGTACTTTTGATACGTTCGTGAGGCGTCAATGAACAAGCACCTCGGGACCCTGGCGCTCGCCTTTGCCGCACTCGTCGCGGAGGATGCGTGGTCGCAAGTTGCCGTCGTTCCCAGCGCCAACCAGGAGCAATTGCTTGCCAGCCCAGACGCGAGGCTCGCGGCGAACAAGCGTCTGGTCTATGACTTCTGGAGGGAAGTATTCGAGGCTGGTCACATGGACCTGGCCGAAAAATACTTAGCCGAGGGTTACATCCAGCACAATCCAAACGTGCCGACCGGCAGGACTGCGTTTGTCGATTTCTTTTCCAAGAATGTTCCGCCCCAAGCGATCCAGCCCCGTGTAAAGGCGCCGTTGGTGGCCATACTTGCCGATGGCGACCTCGTCGTTCTTGCCTTCGCGCGCGAATCACCCGACCCTAAGGATCCTGCGAAGAAGTACACGACGACCTGGTTCGACATGTTCCGAGTCGAAGGCGGAAAAATAGCCGAACACTGGGACCCCGCGACGAAGAAGCCGTGAAACGATGAGCTGGTGGAGAAGCCTCATGAAAGCAGGAATGTTCGCTCGATGGTCATCTCGACTCGGCGTGGCCGTCCTGTTGATCGCGGGCGCCGCATCCGCAGCCGACGTTCACGTGATGATTTCGGCAGGCTTTTACGGCGTCTATTCCGCGTTGGGTCCGGCGTTCGAGGAAGCGAGCGGCCACCATCTGATCACGACGCGTGGCCCATCGATGGGAGACTCTCCGGAAGCGATTCCGGCTCGGCTCGCACGGGGCGAAATCGCCGATGTCGTGATCCTCGATGGCGACGCCGCCGACGAGCTGGGCCGGCGAGGCCTGGTGCAGCCCGAGAGCAAGGTCGAGCTCGCGCGCTCGATGGTCGGCATGGTGGTCCGCGCCGGCGCCCCCAAGCCCGATATCGGCAGTGTCGAGGCATTCCGAAACACCCTGATTGCGGCGAAGTCCATCGCGTATTCCGACAGCGGCAGCGGCACGTATCTTTCGACGATCCTGTTTCCCAAGCTTGGCCTGAGCGACCAGGTCGCGGGCAAGAGCAGGAAGATCCGCGGACCGCCATCCGGCGAACCGGTCGCTGCGGTCGTGGCACGCGGTGACGCGGAGATCGGCTTCCAGCAGCTCAGCGAGCTCATGCACGTTCCGGGTGTGACTTTCGTCGGCGCGATTCCGGCAGAGCTCCAGCCGGGATTTTCATTCGCAGGCGTGATCACCCGGAGCGCCGTGCAGCCAGAAGCGGCAAAGGCACTGATCCGCTTCCTGGCGTCGCCCAAGGCGGCCCCTGCGCTCGCGAGCGCGGGGCTGACGCCCCCTTCAGTGCGATAGGGTTCTCCCGGCGCCGCAATGCGCACTGCGACGCCCATTCAGGAGGATGGTGATGGCCGGTCTGGAAACGCATTATTCCGTACGCGACATCGAAGCGCGGATTCTCGCGGCCATTCGCGCGGCCGGATTGAACCCCGACCATCACCTGGCCCCCGCGGAACTGGGAGCGCTTGACCATTTCCATACCGGCGGGCTGCGCGCTTCGCGCGAGCTGATGGAGCTGGCGCGGATCCAGGCCGACGATCGCGTTCTCGATATCGGGGCCGGGCTGGCGGGTCCCGCGAGGATGCTCGCTTCGGAGCTCGGCTGTCACGTCAAGTGCCTCGAATTGTCGACCGATTTCTGCGCCGGTGCGATGCTGCTGAATCGGCTGACTGGCCTCGATGACCGAATCCAGGTGCATAAGGGCAGCGCTCTGGACATGCCGTTCCCCAACGAGTCGTTCGAGGTCGTATGGATGCAGAATGTCGGCATGAACATCGCGGACAAGCAGAAGCTATATGGTGAGATCCACCGCGTGCTGAAGACTGGAGGCCGTTTCGCCTTCCAGGAGCTCGCCGCAGGGAATGCCGCGACGTCCTATTTTCCGCTTCCGTGGGCCACCGACCCCGCCGACAGCTTCCTCGTTTCTGCCGAAGCGATGCGATCGGCTCTCGCCGACAGCGGTTTCGTCTGCGAAGCATTCGAGGACACCAGCGACGTGCATTTGGGCAGGACCGCCGCGGAGGCCGCGCCGAATGCGCTGACGCTGGGAGTGTACGTCGACAACCTCGCGCAAAAAGCGGCGAACGCGCGGCGCAGTCTTGAGGAAGGCCTGATCCGGCTTGTCCGCGGTGTCTTCCGGGTGAAGTGAGCGCCGCACGGCGTTGCACATGTCCGAGGCCCTTCCCTCCTACCTGCAGGTCGCCGATGCGCTGGCGCCCACGCTTCAGGGGAATCCGGGTGTAATCGTCACCATCGACGGTCGCGACGGAGTCGGAAAGACCCGGCTCGGGCGATTTCTTGCGTGGTATTTCAACGTGACGCTGATCGAGACCGACCTCTTCCTGATTCCGGCGGAAGACTATGTCATCTATCTCGACGACCAGATCAATCGCATCATCGAACGCAAGGTCAGCTCGCATCTTCCCGTCATCGTCGAAGGTGTCGCGATGCTGCAGCTCATGCAGCGCATCAATCGCGCTGCGGCATTCTCCATTTACGTCGAGAATCCTAATCGAACGAGCGGCAAGCGGCTGGACAGGATGCTTTCGGCGTATGAAGCCGCCTTCGCTCCATCCAAGAGCGCGAGTCTCGTCGTGACCATCGACCACTGATCGCGCCATGGTTTCGCTGTTGGCATTCATACATCACCTCTTAGAGACCGGTCGAGGAAGCGCTTTGCTGTCTGACCCCGCCTTCGACCGGGCCGCGCCATGCATCTGATCTACCGTTACGCCATTCCCGCGATGTGGCTAGTCTGGGTGTTCTACTGGTGGGTGGCGTCTCGGGATGTCAAGGTTGTCGTGCGGCGCGAGCCTTTGGCCTCTCGGCTGTTGCACATTGTTCCGCTGGTCATCGCGGTAATGCTGCTGTCGGGACGGAGTACATCGACGTCGCTGCTCGGCAGGCGCTTTCTGCCGCTGGCCCAATGGCCGTTCTGGCTTGGCTTCTTGCTCACCGCCGCCGGCGTGCTATTTTCGGTTTGGGCGCGCCTGCACCTTGGCCGGAACTGGAGTGGCACGGTCACCATCAAGCAAGACCACGAGCTCATCACGACCGGGCCCTATGCTCTGGCGCGTCACCCTATTTATACCGGGCTGCTGCTTGCATTTCTCGGTTCGGCGGTGGCGATCGGCGAATGGCGCGGAATCGTTGCTCTGGCGCTGGCGACAGGCGCCCTGTGGCGCAAGCTTCGACTCGAAGAGCGCTGGATGCGCGAGCAGTTTGGACCGGCATACGAGGCATACATGAAGCGCGTTGCGGCACTGCTGCCATTCGTCCTGTGATCAAATTGAGCCGCGTGAACATTCCGACTATCGCAACGCAGCGGCCGTGTTTACGTTCAGATTCAGGCCTCCCAAACGCGACACCTCACTTCAGGATTGAAATCTGATCATGTCCACAAATGCCGTTCGACTTCACCGGCTCATCCGCGCAACGCCTGAACGCGTCTATCGCGCCTTCCTTGATGCCGATGCCTTGGCAAAGTGGCTTCCACCGAACGGATTCACGGGAAAGGTGCATCACATGGATGCCAGGGTTGGTGGCGCCTACCGGATGTCCTTCACGAACTTCACTACCGGCCATGGTCACTCGTTCGGCGGGGATTATCTCGAGCTGGCGCCCCATGAACGGATCCGCTACACGGGCAAGTTCGACGACCCGAAGCTGCCGGGGGTGATGCAAACGACTGTGACGTTGCGGGCGGTATTCTGCGGATCGGAGATGCATGTGGTGCAGGAGGGAATACCCGAGGCCATCCCCACCGAGGCCTGCTATCTGGGCTGGCAGGAATCGCTCGCGTTGCTCGCAAAGCTCGTCGAAGCGGAAATTCAAGGGTAGCCCTTCGTTGCGCACGCCCCTTCAAACAGATGCAACGGCAGCGAAGCAACTGCTCGACCACATCTCGTGGCACGCGCTTTCCGGGCCGCATGCAAAGTTTTCCACCGGAACGAGCGAAGCCCGCCGCTACGCCCCCGGCTTTTCTCCCATTATCGGTTTCGCTTCCGCGGAGCACCCAAACTTTGCCGCCTTGCTTGACTACTGCGAGCCCGGCGAGCGCTTCTACTGCGACGGCTGGTCGGGCGTCGCTCCCGTCGGCTGGCGAGTGGATTCGGAATCAACGATGTTCAAGATGCTGTGGGCGGGCGAGACATCCGCCAACGACGAAGACTCTGGGGCTATCCGCCTTGGTACCGAGCACGCGTCACAGGCTCTCGAGCTTGCGGCGCTGACTCATCCGGGCCCGTTTGGTCTGCGCACGATCGAACTCGGCGAGTATTTCGGCTTTTTCGAGGATGGACGCTTGATAGCCATGGCCGGCGAGCGAATGTGCGCCGGCGCGCTCCGTGAGATCAGCGGAGTCTGCACGCACCCAGACTTCCAGGGCCGGGGGTTCGCACGCCGGCTGATGATGAAACTGATCCGAAATCAACTGCGGCGCAACGAGATACCGTTCTTGCATGTCATGCGAGAGAATACTAGTGCGCATGGCCTCTATGAAAGGATGGGCTTCCGCGATCACCGGGAATCGATTGTTCGCGTCGTGTCCTTAGGCTGATCGGGTCTCGCGACTCTGGCACTCTTGTGAGCTTCTACCGATGCTCGGCATCCACGATTACTGGTTATTCCTCGGAACGGGCGTGCTCCTGAATCTGACGCCCGGTCAGGACACGCTTTTCATTCTGGGTTCCAGCATCGCGAGCGGCCGACGGATCGGCCTCGCCTCCGCGCTGGGAATCAGCGCTGGCTGCATCGTGCACACGATCGCGGCGGCACTCGGGCTGTCGGCGATTCTCGCAACGTCGACAAGCGCTTTCATTGCGATCAAGTTGATCGGTGCCGCGTACCTCGTCTTTCTCGGCGTGCGTGTGTTTGTCGCGCGCCCCGATGCCATTTCGCCGCTACAAGACTCTACGGGTGTCCGCTCGGCCTTCCGGCGCGGCGTCCTGACCAACGTCCTCAATCCGAAGGTAGGCCTTTTCTTTCTCGCGCTTCTGCCTCAGTTCATCGACTCCGACAGCCCGACGAAGGTTGCGGCCTTTGTCGTCCTCGGCATGAGCTTCGTGGCGACGGGCACCGTGTGGTGCCTGTTTCTCGCTGTCGGCGCTGCGCGAATTCGTGGATTCTTTGTCGAGCATCCCCGGGCGTTGACTCGGCTCTCCCGCGCCAGCGGCGTGCTTTTCGTCTTTCTTGGTCTGCGCCTGGCGGTGGCAGAGCAATGACATGCGGATGAGCCTGATCTCGTTCATCGTGCCTGCGTACAACGAGGAGCGTGTGCTCGGCTCGACGCTCGATGCTCTACATGAGGCCGGCCGCGTTGCCGGCGCGTCCTATGAATTGGTCGTGGTCGACGATGGCTCGACCGATGCAACCGCGGCCATCGCCGAACGCCACGGCGCCACGCTGGTCAGCGTCGCCCATCGGCAGATTGCCGCGACCAGGAATTCCGGCGCCCGAAAGGCGACGGGCGACCTGTTCATCTTCGTCGACGCGGACACGATCGTGAACGAAACCGTGCTCCGCGCTGCGATCGAGGCATTGCGCGAAGGCGCGGTGGGCGGCGGTGCGGCGATCAAATTCGACGGTGTCGTGCCGCTGTACGCGCGACTGCTGGTGCCGATAGTCGTACGAGCGTTTCGCCTGACCCGTGTCGCGACGGGTTGCTTCCTGTTCTGCACGCGCAGCGCGTTTGTGGCGGTGGGCGGCTTCGACGAAGACTTCTACGGTGCCGAGGAAGTGGTCATGAGCACTGCCCTCAAGCGCCACGGCAGATTCGTCGTCCTGAAGGAAACGGTGATTACGTCCGGACGAAAGCTGCGCACGCACACCCTGCGCGAAATGCTCGTCGTTCTGCTGCGCGTCATCTTCCGCGGATCCAGCGCCGTCAAGCAACGGCAGGGAATGGAACTGTGGTACTCCGAGCGGCGGACGGATCCGCAACGCGATGCGTAGCCGCGTGAATCGGCAACCACTGCTGGCGCAGTTCGAAGCGTCGTGGATCGGCTCGCTCAGCGCGTGATCGTTCATTGAAAGTTCTGCAAACCGAGCGCCTCGTCCTCCGCTGGCTCAATCCCGGCGACGCCGCGTTCATCCTCGAACTCGTGAACGACCCGTCGTGGCTGACATATATCGGCGACAAAGGCGTACGAACGCTCCGCGACGCCGAGGATTACATCCGCAACGGGCCCGTCGACATGTACCGCCGGTTCGGCTTCGGCCTCTACCTGGTCGAGTCCAGAAAAGATGCAGAACCGCTCGGCATGTGCGGGCTGATCAAGCGGGAATCGCTCGAAGACGTCGATCTGGGCTTCGCTTTTCTGCCCAGATTCCGGGGCAAAGGGTACGCATACGAAGCTGCCGTCGCGACGATGGCTTACGGGAAGAGCGTTTTCGGCCTTCCTCGGATCGTCGCCATCGTCTCGCGGGACAACCTTCCGTCGCGCAATTTGCTCGACAGACTCGGATTCCGCTTTGAACGCACGGCTGCGCTGAAACCGAACGACGAGGAAATCGAGCTCTACGCAACACCTACTTGAGTCGACGATCCGCCGTGATCGAGCGGAGTTGGTCGACCCGGCCTTCCAGTCGGCTGGAACTTTAGGCATCATTCCCGTGTAGCTGTTTCCTTGGATTCACCGTCGCCTTTCCAGCAAGAAAAGTCGACGTCGTCTTCCGCGCGAGGTGGCAGCATGAGTTCCGTCGTGTTGCTCGTTCAGGGTCATAGGAGCGTCGCGGCATGGATCGGTCGCACGGCCATATCCTTCCTTGCGGTCGCCGCGTACGGGTTGCCGGCGGCGCTGGCTGGCGAGCGTGCAGGTGACACGAGCTCGCTGGATGAGTTCGTACAGCACGCAAACACCGTAACCGCTCTCGAGGCGCAGTTTTTATCCCTGATCGATTCTGCCTCGACTGAGGAAAAGTTCTTCCTCTACTGGACGTACAATCATTTGACCGATGCGCGGCTTCAAGTCGAGTACCTGAAGACACAACTGGAGATTTCGCTCGCGGCCGAGTCGGACGCCGATGAGGCATCAGCCAGAACAACGCTTCGGGACCAGGCCCAGTTCGTGCGTCGCGAGCTTGGCAATACGATCGAAGACCTCGAGCAAAACACGCCGGAAGTCAGACGATTCACCCATCTGTGGATCAACGAGAGATTGCGCCGGGCGCTCTCGGAAATGAGAGCCACCGTAAATCGCCTGTGGGCCGAGCAGTGTGCGCGCACGACGTGCGTCGCAGATCCATGACACGCCGTGAACACCCGACAGCTCAGGCAGTTCTGCAGCGGGTTCGCCGGCGCCAGCGAAACGCTGTATGGCGATCCGAGCAATATCCTTGTCTACTCGGTCGGCGGCAAGACGTTTGCCTATTTCAAGACCAGCAATCCGGAGCGTTGGCGCTTCAGCACCCGAGTCACGCCCGACCGCTTCGTCGAGTTGACCGATTTTCCGGGGGTGAAGCCGGCAAGATATCGTGGCCGCTATGGCTGGATCACCGTTGTCGACGTTGCTCGCTTTCCTGCCTCATATCTCACCGAGCTGGTGGAGTGGTCGTACCAGAGAGCACTTGCATCGCTCAGCAAGGCCAAACAGATCGCGATTCGCACGCCATGAAGGATCGCGAGCCTGGCTCGCTGCCATTCATACAGGGGGACCTCGATGCCATCCGATCGTAAACGCTTTGGACCCATCGTCGTGCAAGGCCGGGCACTTCGGTGCATGGTGTGCGCCCACGACATATTCTGGGAACACGAGATCCAGTTCGCGACGCCGCTGACCGAAATCCTCGATCCCGACGCCTGGAACCGTAGCGCGCAGTGCGCGGTATGCGAGCGCTGCGGGTATGTTCACATGTTCATTGCACCGGGCACCGTCAAGGAACCCGCTGAGTCGCCGGCTGCGCTACCGCAGCCGGGGGCGGCCTGACCGGTCACTAGCATCGCAACTCCGACTACCGAGGTTATTCCGATGAACAAGCGCTACCTGCTCACGATCTTTCATGTGACCACTGCCGCTGTCGCCACCGGCTGCGCGAGCAGTCCCGCTACCGTCCCACCCGAAGTACCACAGGCGCTGCGGCCCCCTGCCGAGCAGTCGGCATTCGTCGAGGCGCTCGCTTCGGGTGTGCAGATCTACCAGTGCGCATCCAAACCAGGCAATCCGTCCGCGTTCGAATGGACCTTCCGCGCGCCGGAGGCGGCGCTCGTGGACCGCGCGGGACGCCCGATCGGAAAGCACTATGCGGGACCATCCTGGGAATCGATCGATGGGAGCATCGTGGTGGGTGACGTCAAGGCGCGCGATCCCGGACCGGACAAATCGGCGATTCCCTGGTTGCTGCTCACCGTGAAATCGACAACCGGCTCCGGCCTATTCGCGCAGACCAAGAGCATTCAGCGGGTGAAGACGACCGGTGGGATCAGTCCTGCGCAGGAGTGTTCGGCGCAAAACGCCGGCGAGGTTGCGCGTGTTCCATACACGGCGACGTACTACTTCTATCGCGCCTCGTAAGCGCCCACGATGCGTGAACCCGCGACGAGGACGACCCGCGTGATCGCAAGCGACGCACTGACCTTCGTAAAAGTGCACGGAGTCGTGCTCGTGTCGGGCAAGGGGGCCGTTCCCCGCCTGACCGATGCCGTCGCCGGAGAGCCGATCAGGGGCAGCTGGTGGGGGCACCCCAAGAGCCATCAGATCTTCGCGGTTCTGCAGGCGATCGCCGAATCCGACGATATTCTGTTTTGCCGCCTGGTCGATGGAAAGATCACGCTCGTCCATCGCCGTCTCTGGCCCGCGCTGGTACGGGTCGCCGAGCAATTTTCGCCGGATCGGCTGGCGCAGGTGCGGCAGGAGCACACGCCTTCGGGCAAGCATGCGAACAAGGACGTTCGATTTCCGCACTGGGTTCCACCGGAAGTCGTAGCGCAGGCGAAACGACTTGGTGAACAGGAGGCGCTGGCCGCGCTGGGTCCATGGGCGCAGGCTTACGCCCCAAATCAGTCGACGCATACGGCGAACAATGCAGCGCCGTATAAGCGCGGGCCCGTTGAGCGCGTCCACCCGCCGACCCGGCGATGACCGGGCGCCGCGCAGTGGCAATGCCGTCCAATCTGCAAATAGTGCCGCCGGCGAGCTGCACCGATCCGGGCTGGTTGTCGTTGCGCGCGGGATTGTGGCCTGGTGTCGCAGCGCACGAGCTCCTGCGCGACATGGAAGAAAGCTCGGCACGCGGGCATTTTGTGCGGCTCGCCTGCTTGCACGGCGGCAATGCTGTCGGCTTCATCGAGGCGGCGCAGCGAAACGACTACGTCAACGGCACGAGCAGCTCGCCAGTCGTTTTCCTCGAGGAGTTATACGTCGAACCTGCCGCGCGGCGTCAAGGCGTGGCACGCGCGCTGGTCGCCGAGGTCGAGCGCTGGGCGGCGGATCGAGCATGTAGCGAGCTCGCCTCCGACTCACCCGTCGGCAACCTCGTCGCGCATGCGATGCACCGCGCGCTGGGCTTCGAGGAAACCGAAAGGGTTGTCTATTTTCGCCGTGCCGTTCGCCTACGCTGACGTCGGCTGAAGCGGCAATCTTCGCCTACGTGCGTGCGGACTGCGCGTGGGCGACCACGCGGCTGATTTGGATGCGCGTCTGCGAGCAGCCGCCGCATTTCATCGGATGATTCGACTGCCTGTCGCACTGCATACCCATGTAGGCACCGGGGTATATGATCGTTTTCCGTGTGAGCCAGTTGTGCCGATAGTTCGCACATCGTCGTTATGCAAAGCAGCGATCTCGATCACGATTTACAACGGGAAATCCATGCTTCGACATCCAGCCTTTTGCGTTCTGGTTATCCTTTTCGCATCCGCGGTCGATGCCGAGACGCTGTCCGTTGCGCCCGACTCTCCACGCTGGGAGCTGCAGGGACAGGCCAGGCCGGCCGACTATCTCGGCCGCAGGACGCTGATGCTCGATGGCGGAGACGCCACGCTGAAGGATTTCGAGATGCGCGACGGCGTGATCGATGTTGACGTGGCGACTCCCGCGATCCGCGGGTTCTTCGGAATTCAGTTTCGTATCGCCGACGATGGAGCCAACGGCGAGTGGGTTTATCTGCGCCAGCACAAGTCCGGCCTCCCCGATGCCTTGCAATACACGCCGGTGCTCAACACCGGCCTCAACTGGCAGATCTACAACGGCACCGGCTTCACCGGCGCGGTCGATATTCCGAAGGACGCCTGGTTTCACCTGCGCCTCGAAGTCGTCGGCGCGCAGGCCAAGCTCTATCTCGGAGACATGGCCAAGCCCGTGCTCGTGATGAGCGATCTGAAAAGCGGCATCCAGAAAGGCCAGGTCGGGCTCGCGGCGCTGACCGGCGCCACCTATTTTTCGAATGTCGAAATACGCACCACCCCCGATGCGCCGTGGCAGCGCCAACCGCCGCCGATGCCTGCCGGCACGCTCATCCGCTGGGGCCTTTCGCCATCGTACGATGCGCTCGAGCGCAAACTGGAGCGTCCGCTGTCGACCGCCGAGATCGGCTCGATCCGCTGGCAGGACGTGGAGGCCGAGCCGCCGGGCTTCGTGGTCATTAACCGCTACCGCGAAAGCCCGCATCCGCGGGTCTCTTTTGCGAACGACTTCTCGAAGCGCCTCGATCCGCAGCCGGGAATGAAGGTCGTCTATGCGCGCACGCGCATCGATTCCGACCGCGACCAGGTGAAAAAACTCTACATCGGCTACAGCGACGACGTCAGCGTATTCCTCAACGGCAGCATTCTCTACCGTGGGCGCAGCGCACAGAACTTCCGCGACCCCGGATTTCTCGGGATCGTGAACGCCGAAAACGACGCGGTGTACCTTCCGTTGAAAAAGGGGAGCAACGAATTGATCCTCGCAGTCAGCGAGCTCGGGGGCGGGTGGGGGTTCGTGTGCCGCCTGGTCGACGTGGAGAACTGACGTTGCCGACGTAGAATGCGGTCCTGGGATTGCAGGATCGGGGCAGGGAATGGAAATAAGCGGGCAATGCCACTGCGGCAATATCGCTCTGCTGCTCGACATTGGTGCCGACCCGCCGGAGATCGCAGCGCGTGCATGCGGATGTTCGTTCTGCGTCAAGCACGGCGGCGTCTGGACGTCCAATCCGAAGTACCGGCTGCAGATCACGGTCAGTGATCGTGCGCTGGTGTCGGAATATGAGTTCGGAACGCGGACGGCAACGTTTCATGTCTGCGCCCGCTGTGGCGCCGTGCCCCTGGTTACCAGTGATATCGCCGGCCATCTTTACGCGGTGGTCAACGTGAACGCGCTGGAACATGTGAACGAGGCGTGGCTTCGCCGGGCGACGGCGAGCTTCGAAGGTGAGGATGTCGAATCTCGGCTTTCGCGCAGGGCGCGGAACTGGATCGCACAGGTCCGCATCGTCGACGCGGCAGCTTGAGGCCGCAAACCCATCGAATGCGCCGGTCGACCTCGAAGCTCGCTCTCATCACAATCGACGGCGCAAGACTTCGCCTTTGCCACGCGCCGTAAATTTCCGGCCGTTGGTCGCTGCGGACCAGGCATTGCTCTGGGATCTGCTGCACATCGCGCTCTGGGATCCGCCCCCTGCCGGGCTTCGTCCGCGCGAGGTGCTCTATGAACCAAGGATTCGCATCTATGCCGAACATTGGGGCGCGCCGACCGACGTCGGCGTGGTCGCCGAGGATGCGCGTGCGCGCGCGCCATCGGGTGCGTGCTGGATGCGGCTGGTCGCCGGCGTCAGGGCCTCGGTTACGTGGACGAACAAACGCCGCAGCTCGGCATCGCACTCGTTCCCGAATATCAGCATCGTGGTCACGGCGAGCCGCTGATGCTCGCCGCCCTGGATGCGGCGCGTTCAGCGGGTTACCGCCAGGTTTCGCTGACAGTCCATCCTCGGAATCCGGCTGTGACTCTGTACGAGCATTGCGGATTCCGAAAGGTAGCGCTGCGCAACGGGTACCATCTCATGATCGTGGGATTGGCGTTCTCGCCAGGGCACGCCGGCGCGAAAAAGCGATGTTCGCCGCAACGTTGAGGAGAGTTCCATGAACGGTCCGCATCCCGACAAGGTCTTCTCGGGATCGATCCCGAAGCTCTACGAGAACTATCTCGTTCCGCTGATTTTCGAGCCCTACGCCATCGACCTCGCGAATCGGGTCGCTTCTCGCCCATGCGCTCGCGTGCTGGAAATCGCGGCCGGCACCGGCGTGGTCACTCGCAAGCTCGCTTCCGCGCTTCCGAAGACGGTTGCAATCATTGCGACCGACTTGAACCAGCCGATGCTCGACCTGGCCGCCACGCTGGAAATCGCGCGCCCGGTCGAGTGGCGCCAGGCCGATGCGATGCAACTCCCCTTCGAGGACGCGACCTTCGACGCGGTCGTCTGCCAATTCGGCGTCATGTTCTTTCCCGACCGGCCGAAGGCGTTTTCGGAAGCGCGCCGTGTTCTGCGCCCGGGAGGCGCTTTCCTGTTCAACGTCTGGGACCGCATCGAGCACAACGAATTCGCAGACAGCGTCACGATCGCGCTCGAATCCGTGTTCCCCGACGACCCGCCGCGTTTCATGGCGCGTACGCCGCACGGCTACCACGACCACGCCGCCATTGCGGCCGACCTGCATGCGGGAGGCTTCGTCAGCTCGCCTCGCATCAGCACGATCGCGGCGCGCAGCCGGGCGTCGTCGCCGCAAATTCCTGCAATCGCCTATTGCCAGGGAACGCCGCTACGCAGTGAAATCGAAGCGCGCGCCCAGGAGCGTCTCGGCGATGCGACCGACATCGCGGCTCAAGCGATCGCTCGCCGGTTCGGCAATGGGGCCGTCGACGGGAAGATCCAGGCGCACGTGGTCGAGGCGGAGCGTTCGAGATAGGACAATTGCGGGAGACATGCCGTGGACAGGAAAGAATCATCGCACCCTGCCGTGATGCCGGACGGCTACCGCCAGGGTCTCATTACGGCAATCACGGTGCTGCTCGGTTTCTCGCTTACGTTCCTGCGCTTTTGGGCCTTTGAAGCGCCAGGTCAATGGGCTTGGGTCTCGATCGTGTCGACGGGGACATCGATCGTCGCGATCGTGCTGCAACTGGTCGCGTTGTTTCGCTCGCTCAGGCTCGAGGATCATGAACCCGCCGAATATCGCAAGACCGTCCGCTGGTTCATCGCATCGGCCATCGCACTGCTGCTCGGCCTGTCGTCCGCCATGATCGAATCTTCGGTGCTCGCCCCGTCATGAGCCGTTCCTGATCCGCACATCCGCTCGATCAGACGGGTACCGACGGGGCGGCACTGTGGACATGGGCCTAAGATGATCTTTACACTGGGAAGTTCTCCACGGCCGCGGCCGGCCGTGCCGACACGGTTCGCCAGGAGTATCGCGTGCGTACATTGGATGAAGAAATCGCGCGTCACCTGCAGGAGGCCGCCGACTCCGGCGAGCTGAGCAGCGCGAAGGGCTACGGCAAGCCCATGGCACAGGATTCGGGATGGGATGCCACTCCCGCTGCGCTGCGCATGCCGATGAAAATACTCAAGGACGCCAACGCAGCTCCGCCCGAAATAGCGATGTTTCACGAGCGGGCACGTCTCAAGCAGGCGGTGGAAGCGGCCGCCGATCCGGTCGAGCGCAAGCGCCTTCAGCTCAAGCTCGTCGAGCTCGAGCAGCATCTCGCGCTCCGCCTGGAGGCGCTGCGCATGAACGAGAGCTTGTAGACCCGCGGAATTCGCACGGAACCGATGCGCACCGCGGCCGTCGAACCGGGATGACGCACGTCGAGCCGATCCGATTCGAACAGGGCCGTCCGATGCAGCTCGGCGGCCTGCGCCGCCGCCATGCCTTCGCCGAATCGTCGCGCACCATTCCACAACAGTGGCACGAGTTCGAGTCGACGCTGCCGCTGCCCGGTCAACTCGGAACTAGGACCTACGGGGCGGTCTGCGGCGCCGATAACAGCGGACTCGAATACATGTGTGCCGTCGAAGTCGAATCGCTCTCTGTGCTGCCGGCGGACATTGGTCGCATGCAGCTTCGCGCGCAGCGCTGCGCAGTGTTTCTGCACAGCGGCGACGTATCGGATATTCAGGCCACCTGGAGGCGCATTCTGGATCAATGGCTTCCTCAGTCCGGCTTCCGGTCCGCGCAGCGTCCCGATTTCGAAGTCTACGGTCACCGCTTCGATCCGCGTACGGGCAAAGGCGAGGTCGAGATCTGGATTGCAATCGCCGACGACGAACGCGGCGGACAAACCTGATGTTGCGATGGAAATACGCGCCGATGATTTGAGCGGCGCCGACGTTCGGCGCCTGATCCACGAGCATCTGCAGGGCGTGGCGCAGCACTCGCCACCGGAGAGCGTGCACGCGCTCGGCCTGGAAGCGTTGCGCAAGCCAGACATAACGTTCTGGAGTGTGTGGCACGATACACAGCTGATGGGCTGCGGCGCACTTAAGGCGCTCGACGACGCCCACGGCGAGATCAAGTCGATGCGCACCGCGTCGGCGCATCTGCGCAAGGGCGTGGCCGCCGCGCTCATGCACCACCTGCTCCGTGAAGCGCAGCGACGTCGTTACCGGCGGCTGAGCCTCGAAACAGGCTCGATGGACGCCTTTGGCCCCGCCCGTGCGCTGTATGCCCGATTTGGCTTCCGCACATGCGGCCCTTTCGCCGATTACGTCGAGTTTCCCTACAGCGTGTTCATGACGCTGGAACTATAGTGCTCTCCACGAGCCGCACCGGGTGTCCGGTAGTGCCCCATCCAGAGATCGCAAACCATGTCCGTTCGTATCGTTCGACTCGGCTCCGGCAGAGTCCCCGGTGAGGGGCTGCGCATCGGAACCGTGCGCAGGCCGCCGCGTGGTGTGCCCAAATCCGAGCATGCGTCGCAGAACTGGTACGACGTGTGGCTGCCCAACCTCGCGCCGAGCGCACCCCTGGTCAAGGCAGCGCTGGACGCGCGCAGCGGTCGCGAGTGGACATCCTTCGTGAGGAAATACCGCGTCGAAATGGCGGCGCTGGACAACGCCAGGGTTCTCGATCTGCTGGCTGCGCTGTCGCATCACGCCGATTTTTCGGTCGGATGCTACTGTGCCGACGAATCGCGCTGCCACCGTTCGGTGCTGCGTGCGCTGCTCGAAGAGCGCGGCGCCCTGGTAGCGGACAGTGCGCGCCGATGACCACCCCGCCCGCGTCCAGGTATATGGCAGGCTTCCCAATTCGCGCCTCATCGGCTATGTTGGACGGGAGTCATGATTGGCGCTGCGGGCTGAATGACGGGAGGCGCATCGCTGTTCTCGATCCGAGGGTCGGGCGAGGGGATCGCCGTACCTCGAGAGGAGTAGCTGGTGCAAACACTCGTACAGGTCGTCTGCAATCCCGGGCGCAGTGTCCGCGACGCGATCGCGAACGACCCGAAGCTCGACGCCCTCGAGTTCGAAATCGTGCTCGAGCGCAAGGCCGGGCGTGCTCCCGGCTGGACCAAGCTGCGCAGCCGCGCCAAAGGCCGGCGTGGATCGATCAACATCCAATGGAACGCCGCGACCAAGGTTCTCGCATGCCGCGTCGTGAACAAGGGATCGGGCAAGCCGAATCTGATCATCGGTGACTTCGTCGACTACCTGTTGCGGCGGCATCGTCGCCGCGTCAAGCTGATCACCGTCATTCCAGACTAGGACCGCGCTCGGCGCACACTCGTCATTCATGAACGGCAACAATTCACCGGTTGCGCGCTACGGAGCGATCGCGCAAGCCTTGCACTGGATAACTGCGATCCTGGTGCTGATCGCCTTCATTTACGGTCCGGGCGGGTCCGAGCAGCGTGTGTACTCGGCGGCGAAGGACGCCGACCGCCAGCTCCACGAGACGCTGGGACTGTGCGTGCTCGTGCTCACCACGGTGCGGCTCGCGTGGCGTCTAATCGAAGGGCGTCCCGATCCTCCCGCGGTTGCCCGGTGGTTGGGGCGGGTCGCCACCTTCGTGCGCTGGCTGCTTTATGTGCTGCTATTCGCGGTACCGCTGACCGCAATCAGCGGCGCATGGCTGGAGGGTCATCCGCTGACGCTGCTCGGCGGCGTGGAGATCGCGGGGCCAATCACAGCGCAGCACGATACCGGCGCGCGCATCGCGACTCTGCATCCTTGGCTCGGCGATACCATTCTGTGGGTCGCGGGTTTTCACGCGCTCGCTGGCATCATCCACCATTTCATTTTGAAGGACAGCGTGCTCGTCACCATGCTCCCCGGCTGGATGCTTCGTTCACCCACGACGACGCGACCAAAATGAGCGCATCGACAGCATGATCAGCATCGAGTCCGCGCAGCAGCTCTTCGATCCGCTTCTGCCGGGGTTGCTCGGCGTACGCATCGTCGAGCTATCCGCCGAGCGCGTCGTGGGGGAGCTGCACGTGCGGCCCGACCTTTGTACGACCGGCGGCGTACTGCATGGCGGCGCGTCGATGGCGTTCGCCGACACGCTCGGTGCGATCGGCACGCTGTTCAACATGCCGGAAGGCAAGCGCACGACCACCACCGATTCGAGCACCAAGTTCATTGGTGCCGCGAAAGTACACACCACTGTGGTCGGCGATTGCGTGGCGCTGCATCGCGGCCGCACCACGATGGTATGGCAGACCCGCATCACCTCGGCGGAAGGTAAGCTCTGCGCGGTCGTCACGCAGACGCAGCTCATCCTGGGTTGACTTCCGACCTCAATGAATGACACCCACAGTGGCGCCGAGCCGACGCGTACCGAAATCGACCAACTCGACGGTGCCACGCTGCTCGAGTTCGGTACCGCGTGGTGCGGATACTGTCGCGCCGCGCAGCCGCTGATCGGCGAGGCGCTGACCACACACCCGACGGTGCGGCACCTCAAGATTGCCGACGCCAGCGGGCGGCGTCTCGGACGCTCGTTCAAGGTGAGGCTCTGGCCAACGCTGGTCTTCCTACGCGATGGCCATGAAATCGCGCGCGTGGTTCGTCCACGCGACGCCGACGCGATTCGCAGCGCGCTCGCGCAGATTGATGCCCCATAAAGGAACCTTATGTGCCGCAACATCAAGATCCTGTTCAATTTCGAACCGCCGGTCACCGACGACGAAATCCGCGCTGCGTCGCTGCAATTCGTGCGCAAGGTCAGCGGATTCAACAAGCCGTCAAAGGCCAACGAGGCAGCATTCCAACGCGCGGTCGACGAGATCGCGGCAGCTTCGCACCAGCTTCTTCATTCGCTGGAGACGACTGCCCCCGCACGAAACCGCGAGCAGGAAGCCGCGCGGGCGCATGCGCGCGCAGAGCTTCGCTTTTCGCCCCGGCGCCAAGGCGCGTAAGCGATGAAGGAACCCGCGACGCTCGCGCACCCGCTGGCGCTGTCGATTCAACGCCGGCATGTGTCCAGCGGATCTGCATGAAGTCCATTCAGGTAAAGGTCAAGCCCAGTGCGCGAGTCAGCACGCTTGAGCAGGCGGACGACGGCACCTGGGTCGCGTGCCTCAAGTCTGCGCCCGTCGATGGCAAGGCCAATGACGAGCTGATCGCCCTCATTGCGCGTCGGTTCGGCTGCCGGCGCGCGGACGTGTCGATCAGGAGTGGCGCCAGCGGCCGGATCAAGCTGATACGAATCGAGGCTTATGAGGCTGCGCCCGCCCTTGCCGTGCCCTATCCAAAGGAAAGACGATGATCCACGCCGGCGGTTGTCATTGCGGACGGGTGCGCTTCGACGTCGAAGCGCCTGCGCGCCTGAGTGTGCTCGACTGCAACTGCTCGATGTGCGCGAAAACGGGCTACCTACACCTTATTGTGTCCAAGGCCAACTTCCGCTTGCTGCAGGGCGGCGAGCAGCTCACGACCTATACGTTCAACACTGGCGTCGCCAAGCATCTGTTCTGCTCGGTGTGCGGAATCAAATCTTTCTACATTCCGCGCTCGCATCCCGACAGCTACAGCGTGAATGCGCGCTGCTTGGACAACGTCAGCATCGAAGCCATGACCATCGAGCCCTTCGACGGGCGCGAATGGGAGCACGCGCAAGCCGCCGCGCAGCGATAGGACTAGCTCACCCGTGCATCGCGCGCGAGTCGACCGGCGCCTCAGCTCGGTCGTTCATGCCGTAGTCCCGGATTACGGCAGCGACGCGCAGCGAGTAGTCGGCGAAGATCGATTGGCGACCGAGCTCCTGCGTGCGCCGGTGCGCCTCGACGTTGCGCCACCGTTTTACCGCGTCTTCGTCGCGCCAGTACGACAGCGAAAGAAATTTCCCCGGCTGGGTCAGGCTCTCGAAGCGCTCGACCGAAATGAACCCGTCGATGTCCTCCAGCACCGGTTTCAGACGTGCCGCCGCGTCGAAATACGCCTGCTTGCGCTCGGGATGCGGCCACACCTCGAAGATCACCGCGATCATGTGCCCTCCTTCGCTGTGCGTGCAGCGATGCGAAATGTCGACTCGACCGTCTCGAGAAAACTGCGCCGTTCACGCAGGATGAAGCGCTGCGTCTGCGCGACTGCGAAATTGGCGCGCCCTTCCGGATCGGCCTTCAGGCGCGTGCGGTAGGCTTCGTAAGCGGCGAGGCTTTCGAAAGCGATAAGTCCCCACGCCACGTCGTTGGTCCCTTCGTGGGGCAGGAAGTAGCCGACCAAGTCGCCGCCGCAGCGCGGGATGATCGTCGCCCAGCGCTCCGCGTATTGCCGGAACGCCTCGCGCTGAAAGGGGTCGATGTCGTAGCGTATGAAACAAGTGACCGACATGGCAGCACTCCGCATTGCAATGACGTCACGATACCCCATTGCGGCACGGCGATGGTTCGTCTATCATCGAACCATGAAAGACGGCCCCAACATCGTCGGGATCGCCGCGCTGATCGGCGATCACGCGCGCGCCGAAATGCTCACGGCGCTGATGGGTGATCAGGCGCTCACCGCGACTGAGCTCGCCGACATAGCAGGCGTCACCAAGCAGACCGTCAGCGCGCACCTGGCCAAGCTGGTCGATGCCCGCCTGCTCGCCGTTCAGAACCAGGGCCGTCACCGTTATTTTCGCCTTGCCGACCGTGACGTCGCGCAGTTACTCGAGAGTCTGATGGGGGTCGCATATCGCGCCGGTGCGGTACGCGCGCGTGCGAGTCCGCGCGAGCCGGCGTTGCGCAAGGCGCGCGTGTGCTACGACCATCTCGCCGGCGAGCTCGGCGTGCTCGTCTACGACAGCCTGGAGCAGCGGCTATTGCTGCGCAACGCGGGCGGCGACCCGGAGCTTACCGCGCAGGGCCGGCGTTTTTGCGTCGACCTTGGCATCGACGTCGACGCGCTCGCCAGCGAGCGGCGCGCACTGTGCCGCGCGTGCCTCGATTGGAGCGTGCGACGCAATCATCTGGCCGGCGCGGTCGGCGCCGCGGTGCTGACACGATGCATCGACGCGGGCTGGGCCCGCCGCGACAAGAACTCGAGGGTTGTCAATTTCTCGCCGGCTGGCGAGAATGCCTTTAGACGACTGTTCGCACTTTCCCGGCATTGAACGCGCGCCGCGTTCATCGCCTGCCTCGTCAATCGTTTGCCCCGGAGAGTTGCCATGCCACTCGTCACCGTCACCGTTCGCAAGCCCAAGACCTCCGCGTTCAAGACGTCGGTACTCGACTCGGTGCAGGCGGCGCTGATTGCCACCGGAGTCCCCGCAACCGACAAGTTCCATCGCGTGATGGAGCTCGACGCCGATGATTTTCGCTTCGATCCGGGATACCCCGATCTCAAGACCTCGCGCAACGACGATTTCGTGCTCATCGAGATCCTGTGGTCGGTCGGACGCAGCGTCAAGGTCAAGAAAAAATTTCTCGAGGAGCTCATGGCCAGCCTTTCCAGCACAGGCTTCGATCCCGAGAACGTGCTTGTCGTCTTCAAGGAAACGACCTGGGAGAATTGGGCTTTCGGCGGCGGTCGGCTGATTCACGTCTGAGCCCGAACGCGCCGGTTGCCTGATCCAAAAAGTCACGCCGCCTTTTCGCAAAGGGAGATGCGTTGATCCTCGAAATTGCTACGCTCAACGTGCGTGCGGGAGCCACGCGCGATTTCGAGACGGCGTTCGTGCAGGCCTCACCCATCATCGCAGGCATGCCGGGCTACATTTCGCACGAGCTGCAGCGCTGCCTCGAAGCCGGCAACCGTTATGTGCTTCTGGTCCGATGGGAAACGCTCGAGGCGCACACGGCGGGTTTTCGTGGCTCGCCGCGGTACCAGGACTGGAAGCGATTGCTGCATCACTTCTACGATCCCTTTCCGGTGGTCGAGCATTTCGAACGCGTGCTGCTTGACCATGCGCCGCGCGACGGCGTCGCGGAGCACGTTCACAATCCGTCGACGACATGATCCGCATTCACAACTTCGAGCGCGGGGCGCGCGGGCTGCAGATGACGCTGTTCGGCGAAACCGCGATCGGCATGAGTCTCAATCCGCTGCTGGAGGCGACTTACGTCGCGGCCGAGGCGGATAAACGCAACTGGTCGGTGATCGCGCAGGAAAAGCGCGTCGAGCGCGCGGTGCGCTTCATCGACGAGAAGCTCGATGGCCAGCCGTTTCTCGCGGGCGAGCGATCTACCGTCGCCGATATTTCGGTCGCGTGCGCGCTTGCCTTGTGGCGCGGTCCACTCGGCAAGACGCTGTCCGAGAACCTCGCTGCATACCGGGACCGCCTGCTGGCACGACCGCCGTTCGTCCGCGCGCTCGCGCGCGCTTCGGCGCCGGCGACCTGAGCGTCTCGAGCTGGTGTCCGCATCGATGCGCCGATCCCAATGGTTACGTGATCGAAGTCTACTGGCAGCCACTGATGACATAGCACCGTCGTGGGGGCGCGGAAACGTCCTGCGCCACGACCTTTCTGGCAGGAGCGAGGATGAACGACACGACGGACCCTGACGAGCAAGCCATCCGCGAGCTGATCGACACCTGGATGATCGCGTCCGCTCGCGGCGATAGCGGACGTGTGCTGAGCCTCATGGCCGACGACGTCGTGTTCCTGGTTGTCGGATCGGCGCCGATGCGCGGCAAGGCGGCGTTCGCGGCGGCACAGAAGGGACTCGAAGGGGCCCGCATTGAAGCGGCCAGCGATGTCCAGGAAATTCGGGTGTTCGGCGACTGGGCATATTGCTGGAACAAGCTGTCGGTGACCATCACGCCCGGAGCCGGGAAGGCGCCGATCGAACGCGCGGGTAATGTCCTGTCGGTTCTGCGCAAGGAAGACGGCCGCTGGGTCATTTTCCGAGACGCCAACTTACTGAGCGTGGTCCCGCGCTAGCGTGCATCATCCTTCCCATGGAAAGCTTCTCCGCGACCAGCCTCATCGTCGGCATCATCACTAGTGCGCTCGGGCTCGCCTATATCACCTACGGAAAGCGCCAGACCAAGTTCGTCGCGCTGCTGTCGGGCGTCGCGCTGTGCGCTTACTCCTTTTTCATCGACAGCTGGTTGTGGCTGTGCGTGATCGGCGCGCTGCTGCTGATCGCGCCGTTCATCATCGATGCCTGATCGAAACGATCTTCCCGGGGGACTGTCCATGAACGAGACCATCGCACGTGGCGACACCAGCCATATCTCGATCGCCGAAGCGGTCGGGCGGCTTGCCGGCAGCACGCTGAGGTCGATACCGCTGTTTGCGCACGGGTCGCTGCTGGTCAAGTATTACGCGCCGCTCGGCACCGACGCCCAGACACCGCACACGCGCGACGAGATTTACGTGGTTGCGCAGGGCCGCGGTCTGTTTTTCGACGGTAGCTCGCGACGCGCCTTTGCGCCGGGCGATCTGCTGTTCGCGGCCGCCGGCGTCACGCATCGCTTCGAGGATTTCTCCGCCGACTTCGGCGTCTGGGTCATGTTCTACGGCCCCGAGAACGGCGAGGAGGAAATCTCCCCGACGGGGTAGTCGCGCTTCACGCGTGATCGGGCTATCCTCGACGGGAAGAGCGCAGCCATATCGGCGTCCAAAAGGGGAGTCACATGAAAACCGAGTTGATGTATCTGGTATGGGTGACAGTACTGACCGCGCTGATGTGGGTGCCGTACGTGCTCGACCGGATGGCGGTGCGAGGCATCATCGATACGGTAGGTTATCCCGACCCGCCGAAGCCTCAGTCGCCGTGGGCTCGGCGCATGCAATCCGCGCACGCCAATGCCGTCGAGAACCTGGTCGTGTTCGCGGTGCTGGTCCTGGTCGCCAACGCCGCGGGCGTGAGCAATGCATCCACGGCATTCGCCGCAGCCTTGTATTTCTGGTCGCGCGTTGCACATGTCCTGGCCTACACCTTGGCCCTCCCTTGGGTGCGTACGCTCGCATTTGTCGGCGGTTTCGCCGCGCAGGTGATCTTCGCCTGGCAATTGCTGGCGCGCTAGGAAGATATGCTCGAGCTGAGGCCGACCTGCGAGCATTGCAACAAGGCGTTGCCGCCGCACGCGACCGACGCGCGCATCTGCAGCTACGAATGCACATTCTGCGCCCGGTGCGTCGACAACGTTCTCGGCAACGTATGTCCGAACTGTGGCGGTGGATTCGTTCCCCGCCCGGTGCGCCCGTCAAACCGCTGGAAGGGCGACAATTACCTCGGTCACGATCCGGCGAGCACCATGGAACGTCATCGTCCCGTCGATGCGCAGGCGCACGCCCAGTTTGCGGCCCCGATCCGCGGCATCGCGCCGGAGCGGCGGTAGGCTGCGCCGACTTGCCTCGCACAGGCGCTGCGCTGAAAATAGCGCAGTGGAGATTCGACCCATGACCCAATCTTCTTCCGACTTCGAAGCATTCATGGAACGCGCCTGGAACGAGCATGCCGATGCGCCGCAGGCGGTGGCCGAGCGGCTCTCTGCGTCGATTCATTTGATCGAAAGTTCCGCCCAGGTCGCACCCTACGCGAGGCTGGTGACGCACCTGTTCGGCGAGCATCTGGGCCAGTGGGAGCGAGGCGTCGACATGCTCGGCGTGCTGCGCGGGCTGCCTGCCACCGCGGGAGACGCGAGCGCGGCTGCGGCCCTGACGCGCTCGGCAGCGGCGCTGCGCTACGCCGGAGGCGCTACCGACGCGCTCGCCGCTCTGCCGGCCGACGATCGCGTATCGGCGCTCGCGACTGCGGCGTCGGCACTTGCGGGGCGCAACGATTTTCGCGGCGCGCTCGGCGCCTACGATCAGGCGCTCGACCTCGCCGAGGCAGGCCTTTCCGCGCAATCGCCGGCGATTCGCGCGCTTGCCGTCGGCGGCAACAACCTTGCCGCGGCGCTCGAGGAGAAGCCCGAACGCGACGATGTCGAGTCGCGCGGAATGGTGAGAGCCGCGGAAGCAGCGCTTACCTACTGGAAGCAGGCCGGAACGTGGCTCGAGGAGGAGCGCGCCGAATACCGCCTCACGCAGAGCCTACTGCAGGCTGGCGACGCGGCTGCCGCGGTCCGCAGCGCGCAGCGTTGCGTCGATGTATGCATCGCCAACGATGCGCCGGCGTTCGAACTGTTCTTCGCGCGCGCCGCGCTGGCGCTGGCGCGACGCGCTGTCGGCGATGCCGATGGCTACGAAATCTCGCGCGCCGAGGCACTCGCGCTGTTCGAGCGCGTTCCCGAAAGCGAACGCACCTGGTGCGAGTCCGAGCTGCGCAAGCTCGACGAGTAGTGTCCGCAGCCTGGGCGGCGTGTGGCACAATGGCCCCGGCGCAAATCCGGTACCCGCCTGCCGCAAACACTCCATCGATGACCTTCTGCTCTCCTTTCGACCACGGTTCGCGCAGTACGCCATGAGTGAGGCTGCCGAGCTGCGAGCGCTGCGTGGTGTCGGCGGGGCGATCTTGATCGGAGTGGCTGTGGGTCTCATCGCTGGCGCGGCGTGGATGCTCGTCTTCACGGAGTTCGCGATCGTCCCGGCGGACACGTCTTATCCCGACGGCTGGACTTCGCTCACTTCGGGCGCGCAGGTTGCCTGGCTTCGCGAGCACACCGTGGTCCTGTCCGGTTTTAGCGCGCTGGAGTACATCACCACGCACTTCGCGCAATACGCCAAGCATGTGTACATGATCTTCGGTCTGAGCGTGTTCGCAGCGCTGTGCGCTTCGCTGGCATCCCGGCATGTCCACCGCGACGCGCCCTGACCCGCGCCCGCCGCAGGCGCCGGCCGGTCCCGCGACCGCGAGCCGCTTGCTGCTGTTCGGGTTGCCGGCGCTGGCGCTGTTCGCCTGCGTCTGGGTCACTCGCGTATTCATCGCCGTCGACGTCGTAACGCAGGTGCTGCACATGACGGGGCTCAAGTCGATCGCCGCGGTGGCCGTGGTTGGCGCGATGCTGCCTTCGCTTCCGCTCGGGCTCGCCTACGGATTGCTGCGCCCACGCCCCATCGCGGCGTCTGCCGTGTGCGTCGCGCTCGGCGCCTGCGTGCTGGAGCTCGCATTCGCGTCGCTGACCGTGCCCTGGTGGTCGTTCTTCACGTGGTGGGTGCTGCCGCTGGAATGCGCGATCGTGCTGTTCATCTTCCCGCTCGCGTCGATGCTCGGCGCGCGCTGCGCGCCGCGCGCCGATGCGCGTCTGCGGCGTCGTGCGGGCGCGGTGATTTTCGGAGTGCTGACGCTGTGCGCGGTGGTCTGGCCGTTGCTGCAGGGGTGCGTGCGCAACGGCAGCTGCGGATCAGCTTGAGCTAGACACATGCCGGGTGCGCACCAACGCCGCGCGAACGTCAGTACGCTCGCGGCGACTCTCGGAAATAACTTCTCGCATGGACATGCTGCTCGTTCTGGCGGTCGGACTCGTTGCAGGAACGATCAGCGGAATCGTCGGATTCGGCTCGTCGATCATGCTGATGCCGGTGCTCGTCCTCGTCTTCGGGCCCCTGCAGGCAGTTCCGATCATGGCGATCGCCGCCATCATCGGCAACGCGTCGCGCATTCTGGTGTGGTGGCGGAAGGTCGACTGGCGCGCCGTCACAGCGTATTCGATCACGGCGGCACCCGCCGCTGCCGTGGGCGCACGAACGCTGCTGGTGCTGCCGCCGAAGCTGATCGAAGCGGCACTCGGGGTGTTTTTCCTGGCGATGATTCCGGTGCGGCGCTGGCTCGGCTCGCATCATCGCAGGATCACGCACGGGCAGCTGGCGATCATCGGCGTATTCGTCGGCTTTCTGACCGGTATCGTCGCCACCACCGGCCCGATCACCGCCCCGATCTTTCTCGCCCACGGCTTGGTCAAGGGGGCCTTCGTCGCCAGCGAAGCCGCCGGTTCGCTCGCGGTTTATGTCGCGAAGGCAGCGGTGTTTCGCACCTTCGGCGCACTTCCGATCGAAGCCATCGCCAACGGCGTGGTGATCGGGGGCTCACTCATGGCAGGCTCGCTGCTCGCCAAGCGTTTCGTTCTCAAGCTCGAACCATCGCAGTTCCGTCTGATGATGGATGCGCTCCTGCTCATCGCGGGGATCACGCTGCTGTGGAGCGCGCTCGCCTGATCGTCGCCTTGGCCAACGTCGTGTTCGGCAGTTCGCTGCGCGCATGATCAAGATTCGCTCGCTGTCGCGCGCCGACGCGCCGGCGTACTGTGCGCTGCGCCTGCGCATGCTGCGCGAGTGTCCCGAGGCCTTCACGTCGAGCTTCGAAGAGGACTCGGTCAAGCCCATGTCCTGGACTGAAGCGCGCCTGAGCGCCCCGCCCCAGTCCCCGCACAATTTCGTGCTCGGCGCATTCGCTGGCGAGACGCTGATCGGGAGTGTCGGGCTGGCGGTCGAGGATCGCATCAAGCAGCGACACAAGGCGCTGTTGTTCGGCATGTTCGTCGCCCCCGAGGCCGCGGGACACGGGGTCGGACGCAACCTGTTGGCCGCGTGCGTCGAGCGTGCGCGCGGCATCCCCGATCTCGAGCTCGTCAACCTGACGGTCACCACGACCAACGAGCGAACCTACGGATTCTATGCAGCCGCAGGCTTCCGCACTTTCGGCATCGAGGAAAATGCCATCCGCGTCGGCGGTGTCTATCATGCCAAGGCGCATATGGTCCTGACGCTGCATCCGGCGCAGGGGGCGATCTAAAAAAGGCGCAAGCACCCTGGGTGGCGGCGACCGGCGGGCCGGGCTAGACTGTTGCAACCCGCGGCTATGCGGCCCAGGATCGCGTCGTGGCGCGGCAGTGCGGGAACCGTGTGAAAGGGGAACGGCCATGCAAAGTCAGAACGTCCTGATCGTAATCTGCGCGGCAGCGCTTGCGATGCCTAGCATCGCCGCGGCGCAATCGCCGGCACCCGGTACCGCGCAAGCGGTCGTCGCGCCGGCTGCCGCGGCGCCGGACGACAGCCAGGGGGGCGCACCGCACAAGGGTCGATGGCTGAAGGCGGATGCGCGCGTCTGCCTGGAGTTTCCGACCAACGTGCAGATCGTCAAATGTTCGGAAAAATATCGGTGAGATCGGCCCCTTCGGTTCGCGTTCGGCCCGCAATCGACGTCGGCCGGGTCTGAAGCGTCGCGGCGCCCCAGCAGTCAATCATGCGCATCGACCGGCTCGATCACTTCGTGCTCACCGTGGCCGACATCGACGCGAGCTGTGCGTTCTACAGCCGAGTGCTGGGCATGCAGGTGGTCGAGTTCGAGAACGGTCGCAAGGCGCTCGTCTTCGGACGCCAGAAGATCAATCTCCATCGCAGTGGCGCGGAATACGTACCGCACGCCGATCGTCCGACGCCGGGCTCGGCCGATGTGTGCCTCATCACGACGACGCCGCTCACCGATGCCCTCGTCGAGGTCAAGGCGCATGGCATCGCGGTGATCAAGGGCCCGGTGGAGCGGACCGGCGCGACCGGGCCCATCAGCTCGTTCTACTTTCGTGATCCCGACGGCAATCTCATCGAAGTGTCCAACTACGCGGACGCCTGAACGGCCCAGTGGGGTCGCCGCGCATGAGCATCGAGTCACCATTTGCGCTGCGACTGGCCGCACCCGACGATGTGGGCGCGCTCGAAGATCTCATCGCACTGTCGACGCGCGCACTGCAGGCGCCGTACTACTCGCGCGAGCAGATAGCAGGCGCTCTCGGTACCGTCTTCGCGGTCGACCGGCAGCTGATCGCCGACCGCACTTACTTTGTCGCGCATTCCGGCGCGACTCTGTCCGGTTGCGGCGGATGGAGCCGGCGCAAGACGCTGTTCGGCGGCGACGCGGGTCGCGATGCGACGCAGGACGCGCTGCTCGACCCAGCTCGCGACGCTGCTCGCATCCGTGCGTTTTTCGTCCATCCCGAGTGCGCGCGGCGCGGCATCGGCACGGCGATCCTCGACGCCTGCGAGCGGGCAGCCGCGAAGGCCGGATTCACCGAGCTGGAGCTCGTCGCGACACTCGCCGGCGTACCGCTTTATCGCTGCGGCGGGTTCCGCGCAACCGAATCCTTCGACATCACCTTGCCCAACGGCTTGACGATGCCCGCGGTGCGCATGCACAAGACGATCGCGGCGCACGCCAGGCCGGACGGGTAGAATGCGCGCATGCTTGCATTGACCCCGGCTCAGCGCCGCGAACTGCGCGCCAAGGCGCACCATCTGCACCCCGTCGTGATCGTCGGCCAGCACGGGCTGAGCGACAAGGTGCTGCGCGAGATCGACATCAACCTGCGCGCGCACCAGCTCATCAAGGTGCGCGTGTTCAGCGACGAGCGCGACGAGCGTGACGCGCTGCTGCAGCGCATTTGCACGGAGCTCGACGCGGCTTCGGTGCAGCATATCGGCAAGCTGTTCGTCATCTGGCGCCCGACACCCGAGCAGTCGCCTGCCGACGAGCAGGGAGAACGCGACGCGAGATCCAAGCCTTCCGCGGGCCGACGTCGCGTCGGCGCCGCCCCGAAGGAAAAGGGAGCATCGATGGCGAAGTCCACACCGCAAGCGCGCCGCCCCAGGAGCCCGCTCGCGCGCACCACGCGCGGGAAGACGCCGCGAGCGCCGGCCAGCATCGGACGCACGCCGAGTGAGCAGGCGCGACGCCGCCGCAAGGGCATCTAGCGCGGCAGGGCGATCCGCAGCCGCGGATCAGATGTAGCGAACGCCCAGCACCTCGTATTCGCGCACGCCCGCCGGCGCCTGCACCTGCGCGATGTCGCCAACGCTCTTGCCGATCAGCGCGCGCGCGATGGGCGACTCGATCGAGATCTTGTTGTCTCTGATGTCGGCCTCGTCATCGCCCACGATCTGGTAACACACCGCCGTCCCGCTGGCCATGTCCTCGAGATCGACGGTGGCGCCGAACACGATGCGGCCGTCAGCGTCCACCGCCTTCGGGTCGACGATCTGCGCCAGCGCCAGATTGGCCTCCAGACGCGAGATCCGACCCTCGACAAAGCCCTGGCGCTCCTTGGCGGCTTCGTACTCGGCGTTCTCCGACAGGTCGCCGTGCGAGCGCGCCTCCGAGATGGCCGCGATGACCGCGGGGCGGTCGATCGTCTTCAGGCGATGCAGCTCGGCCTTGAGCTTTTCAGCGCCGGCGACGGTCAGTGGGATTCGGGAAGGGCTCATAAGTCCAGACCAAAGAAAAAACCGGGCAGACGCACCCGGTCATGGCTCGCCCGGTCATGTTAGCGCAAACAGCGTTGCAATGCAGCCGTTCGGAGGCCCACCGAGCGCGGCTCTCCGTAGAGCCAGCCCTCAGTGCAGCCTTTTCAGCAGCGCCTGCGTGGAGTATGGAACGAGCTCGCGCATGCCCTGCATGCCGGTGGCGGCCGCGCGTGCGCCGGCGATGGTCGTGTACGTGGGAATCTGATCGTTGAGCGCGGCGCGCCGGATCGCGTAGCTGTCCTGGATCGCGCTGCGCTTTTCTTCGACCGTGTTGATCACCAGCGCGATCTCGTCGTTGAGCAGCATGTCTACGATGTGCGGCCGGCCCTCGGCAACCTTGTTGACAGCGATCACCGGAAGGTTCGCGGCCGCCAGCGCCGCTGCGGTGCCGCGCGTGGCCACCAGCGTGAACCCCAGCGCGTGCAGCGTGCGCGCGACATCGATCACCTTTGCCTTGTCGGGGTTCTTCACGCTGACGAACACCTTGCCGGCGCGCGGCAGGCGGACACCGGCGGCGAGCTGCGACTTGAGGAACGCCTCGGCAAAGGAGTCGCCCACCCCCATGACCTCGCCGGTGGACTTCATTTCCGGGCCGAGGATGGTGTCGACGCCAGGAAACTTGATGAACGGAAACACCGCTTCCTTCACCGAGAAGTACGGCGGCACGATTTCACCCGAAATCGATTGGCTTGCGAGCGTCTGCCCGACCATGCATCGGGCGGCGATCTTGGCCAGCGGGCGCCCGGTCGCCTTCGAGACATAGGGAACGGTGCGCGAGGCGCGCGGGTTGACCTCGAGCACGTACACCACGCCATGGCCGCCGTTGTCCGGCGGAAACTGAATCGCGAACTGAACGTTCATCAGGCCGACGACGTTGAGGCCGTGCGCCATCGCGACCGTCTGCCGGCGAAGCTCGTCCTGCAATTGCGCCGACAGCGAGAACGGCGGAAGCGAGCACGCCGAATCGCCCGAATGAACCCCGGCCTGCTCGATGTGCTCCATGATCCCTCCGATCACAACGTCCTTGCCGGCGGGATTGGCATCGACCAGCGCATCGACGTCGACCTCGATCGCATCGTTGAGAAAACGGTCGAGCAGCACCGGCGAATCGTTGGATACCTTGACCGCTTCGCGCATGTAGCGTTCGAGGTCGCGCGGCTCGTGCACTATTTCCATGGCGCGACCGCCCAGCACATACGACGGGCGCACCACCAGCGGATAGCCGATCTGCTCAGCGGCGGCCATCGCCTCGGCCTCGGTGCGCGCCGTACGGTTGGGCGGCTGCAGCAACCCCAGCCGGTGCAGCATCTGCTGGAAGCGCTCGCGGTCTTCCGCCATGTCGATCATGTCGGGCGTGGTGCCGATGATGGGCACGCCGTTGGCCTCGAGGTCGCGCGCCAGCTTGAGCGGCGTCTGGCCGCCATACTGCACGATCACGCCGAGCGGCTTCTCGACATGCACGATCTCGAGCACGTCCTCGAGCGTGAGCGGCTCGAAGTACAGCCGGTCGGAGGTGTCGTAGTCGGTGGAGACAGTCTCCGGATTGCAGTTGACCATGATCGTTTCGTAGCCGTCCTCGCGCAGCGCCAGCGCCGCATGCACGCAGCAATAGTCGAACTCGATGCCCTGGCCGATGCGGTTGGGTCCGCCGCCGAGCACGATCACCTTCCTGCGATCGGTGGGCGCGGCCTCGCACTCGTCTTCGTAGGTCGAGTACATGTAGGCTGTGCGCGTCGCGAACTCGGCGGCGCAGGTGTCTACGCGCTTGTAGACCGGACGGATCCCCAGGGTATGGCGGCGGGTACGAACCTCGTTCTCGTTCGTTTGCCACAGATGCGCGAGCCGACGATCGGAAAATCCCATGCGCTTGAGCGAGCGCAGCTCATCGCGCGAGAAATCGGCGAGCTTGCGCTTCTCGACATCGAGCTCAGTGTCGACGATCTCCTTGATCTGGGTCAGGAACCAGCGATCGATCTTGGTATGCGTGTAGACCTCCTCGACGGGCATGCCGATCGCCAGCGCGTCCGCGACATACCACAGCCGCTCCGCGCGCGGATACGCGAGCTCGTCGGCGATGGTGTCCGGGTCGACTGTCTTCAGGTTGAAGCCGTCGACACCAGTCTCGAGGCCGCGCAGCGCCTTTTGCAGCGACTCCTGGAAGGTGCGGCCGATGGCCATCACCTCGCCCACCGATTTCATCTGCGTGGTGAGGCGGTCGTCGGCCTGCTTGAATTTCTCGAACGCGAAGCGCGGCACCTTGGTGACGACGTAATCGATCGTGGGCTCGAAGGAGGCCGGAGTCTGGCCGCCAGTGATGTCGTTCCTGAGCTCGTCGAGCGTGTAGCCGACGGCGAGCTTGGCGGCGACCTTGGCGATGGGAAAGCCGGTCGCCTTCGATGCGAGCGCGGACGAGCGCGACACGCGCGGGTTCATCTCGATGACGATCATGCGGCCGTCGTCGGGGTTGATCGCGAACTGCACGTTCGACCCGCCAGTGTCGACGCCGATCTCGCGCAGCACCGCGATCGAGGCATCGCGCATGATCTGGTATTCCTTATCGGTGAGCGTCTGGGACGGCGCCACCGTGATCGAGTCGCCGGTATGCACGCCCATTGGGTCGAGGTTCTCGATCGAGCACACGATGATGCAGTTGTCCTTCTTGTCCCGCACCACCTCCATCTCGAATTCCTTCCACCCCAGCAGCGACTCCTCGATCAGGAGCTCGCGCGTGGGCGAAAGGTCGAGCCCGCGCTTGCACATCTCGACGAACTCGTCCTTGTTGTAGGCGATGCCGCCGCCGGTGCCGGCGAGGGTGAACGAGGGACGGATCACTGCGGGGAACCCGATGTCGGCCTGCACCTCCAGCGCCTGCGCGATGTCGTGCGCGATCCCCGAGCGCGCCGAGCCCAGCCCTATGCGGGTCATCGCCGCCTTGAATTTCTCGCGATCCTCGGCTTTGTCGATCGCCTTGCGCGTGGCGCCGATCAACTCGACGTCGAAACGCGTGAGCACGCCTTCGCGCGCCAGATCGAGCGCGCAGTTGAGCGCGGTCTGCCCGCCCATGGTCGGAAGCAGCGCGTCGGGACGCTCCTTCTCGATGATCTTGGCAACCATCGGCCAGGTGATGGGCTCAATGTAGGTCACGTCGGCCATCTCCGGATCGGTCATGATCGTCGCCGGGTTGGAGTTCACCAGGATGACGCGATACCCTTCCTCGCGCAGCGCCTTGCACGCCTGCGCCCCCGAATAGTCGAACTCGCACGCCTGTCCGATGACGATCGGACCGGCACCGATGATCAGGATCGACTCGATGTCTGTGCGCTTGGGCATCTCAGTCGGAATTCTTCATCTGCACGCGCCGTTCCATGAGCGTGATGAAGCGATCGAACAGGTAACCCATGTCGTGCGGTCCGGGGCTCGCTTCCGGATGCCCCTGGAAGCTGAACGCGGGCTTGTCGGTAAGCGCGATGCCTTGGAGGCTTCCGTCGAACAGCGACACGTGCGTCACTCGCACATTCGATGGCAGCGTCGACGCGTCCACCGCGAAACCGTGGTTCTGGCTGGTGATCAGCACTTGGCCGGTGTCCCGGTCGAGCACGGGATGGTTGGCGCCGTGATGGCCGAATTTCATCTTCAGTGTCTTTGCGCCGCAAGCGAGCCCGAGCAGCTGGTGTCCCAGACAGATGCCGAACGTTGGGAGCGATGTCGAGAGAAAGTCACGAATCGCCTCGATCGCATAGCTGCACGGCTCGGGATCACCCGGTCCATTGGCGAGGAATACGCCATCGGGCTCGAGCGCGCGCACGGCGCTCGCCGGGGTTTGCGCCGGCACCACCGTCAGCCGGCAGCCTCGCGCCGCCAGCATGCGCAGAATGTTGTGCTTGACCCCGAAGTCGTAGGCAACCACATGGAAGCGGGTGTCGGCGACGACTGCGTAGCCGCTACCCAGCGACCACGTTCCGGCGTTCCACTCGTACGGCGCGCTGCAGCTCACCACCTTGGCCAGATCGAGCCCCGCCATCGACGGCGCTGCGCGTGCACGCGCGAGTGCGAGGGTTTGCGCGGCGTCGCCGATGTTCAGCCCCGCGATGATGCAGCCGTTCTGCGCGCCCTTTTCGCGAAGCATGCGCGTGAGCTTCCGAGTGTCGATATCGCTGATGCCGGCGACACCCGCATCGCGGAGGTACGAAGACAGGTCCTGCGTCTTGCGCCAGCTCGAGGCAACGCGCGGCAGGTCGCGGATGATGAGTCCGGCGGCGTATACCTTGCCCGATTCGACGTCTTCCGCGTTGACGCCGGTGTTGCCGATATGCGGATAGGTCAGCGTGACGATCTGCCCCGCATACGAGGGATCGGTGAGGATTTCCTGGTAGCCCGTCATCGCCGTGTTGAAGACGACTTCGCCAACGCTCGTACCATGCGCGCCGATACCGCGGCCGCGAAAAATCGTTCCGTCGGCGAGCGCGAGCAGCGCAGGGACGGTGGCAGCAGACACGGTGATCCTCGATATGAGCGGTGGACGTGCAAAGCGGGGAAGGCTTGTGGCCTACCCCGCTAAGGTTGCGAATTATACCTCAGCGGCGCATCGGACTCAATCTCCGTGCGCTAGTACGCCACGCTGAATCCGCCGTCGACGAACAGGACGTGCCCGGTGACATAGTCGGCCGCCGACGACGCGAGAAAGACCGCCGCGCCGGCGATTTCCGGCGGCTCGCCCCAGCGTCCTGCCGGCGTGCGGTTGGCGACCCACGCTGAGAATTCGGCATTCGCGATCAGCGGCGCGTTCATGTCGGTCCTGAAGAATCCCGGCGCGATGCCGTTGACCTGCACGTTATGTGGTGCGAGCTCCACGGCGAGCGCGCGCGTGAGCATCTGCAACCCGCCCTTGCTGACGGCGTAGGGCACGATGTTCGGACGCCCGATCTCGCTCGCCAGCGAACAGATATTGATGATCTTGCCGCGACGTCGCGCGCGCATGCCGGGTATGACGGACTTGGCGACAAAAAACGGCGCATCAAGATTGACCGCCATCAGCCGGCGCCAGTCGTCGACCGAAAATGCATCGAGCGCGGCGCGCTGGTTCATCGCGGCGTTGTTGACGACGACGTCGAACGCCCCCGCGTCCCGCTCGAGGCGGACGATGGCGGTGTCGACGGCCGCCGCGTCGCTGACGTCGAAGATTGCGGAGCTCGCATCGATGCCATCGTGCTGCAAGGCCGATACCGCTGCGTCGAGCTTGTCGCGGTTGCGGCCGTTGATGACCACGCGCGCGCCGGCCTGTCCCAGACCGTGCGCCATCGCCAGGCCGAGGCCCCCGCCGCCCCCGGTGACGAGCACGCGGCGCCCCGACAGGTCGAAAGGATGCGCCATTTGGGGAGACCGTTCAGCGCAGGCCGAGTACGTCCTGCATGTCGAACCAGCCACTCTCGCCACGCGCACGGCGCTCGGCGACGAAACGCGCGGCGCGCAGCGCGCCCTGCGCGAAATTCATGCGCGAGGCAGCGCGATGCGTGAGCTCGATGCGCTCGCCGTCACCAGCGAAGATCACCGTATGTTCGCCGACGACATCGCCGCCGCGAAGCGTCGCGAAACCGATGCTTTTCGACTTGCGCTCGCCGGTGACGCCGTGGCGGGCGAACACGCCGTCGCGCGCCAGCTCTCGACCGAGCGCACCGGCAGCGGTTTCCCCGAGCTTGAGCGCCGTTCCGGAGGGCGCGTCGATCTTGTGGCGGTGGTGCATCTCGACGACCTCCACGTCGTAATCGTCACCGAGTCGTTGCGCGGCGATCTCGACCAGCTTGGTAAGCACCGTCACGCCGACGCTCATGTTCGGCGCGAACACGATGGGTATGCGCGCCGAATGCGCGCGCAACGTGCGCTGGTCTGCATCGCTCAGTCCGGTCGTCCCGACTACTGCCGCGACGCCCGCGCTCGCGGACGCCACGACGTGCGCGAGCGTGCCCTGCGGCCGCGTGAAGTCGATGAGCACGTCGGCAGCGCCGACGGCAGCAACCACGTCCGTTCCGACGATGACTCCGGTACGGCGTCCGAAACGCTCGCCGGCGTCGCGTCCCGCGAGCGCGCTGTCCGCGACGTCGACGGCACTGCCGAGCACGATGTCGGTCGTGCCCAGCACCGCATCGATCAGCGTCTGGCCCATGCGCCCGCTTGCGCCGGCGATGGCAACGCGCACCGGCGCGGCTGCGCTGCCGGCTACCGACCCCACCACCAGCCCATTTTTCTCAGCCACTGGACCAACCAGTTCTCATCGTCGGTCTTGGGAGCAATCGACAGCGACTTGTCGATCCTGGTATCGCTGCTGCCGGCGCGCGCAACTTCGACCGGAGGCGGCGGCGCTTCGTCGCCTTCCCAGCGCGCCACTTTGTCGTCGACGAAATACACCGTGAATTGACGCTGCTCCAGCACGCGTCCCTGGCGGTCGAACAGGTAGAGATAGTCCCAGCGGTTGGCGTGGAAGGGGTCCGCGAGGAGCGGCGTGCCCAGCGCCATGCGCACCTGTTGCTGGGTTTGCCCGACCTTGAGCCGGTCGACCTGATCCTGTGTGATGTAATTCCCCTGATTGACGTCCAGCTTGTAGACGCCGATGCTGGGAAACCAGGTGCAGCCGCCCAGCATCAGGGCGATGATGGCTACGGCGCAGATGCGTGCGCGCATGGAACTTCCACTGCCAAAAAACAACTGGAAACTATATCATAGGAGGGCATCGGCACGCGCCTCCGCGTGCCGGAGCATCGACCATGTCGACCCCGCAAGATCTCAAGACCGTCGGCCTCAAGGCAACGCTGCCACGGCTCAAGATCATCAATCTATTCGAGCAGAGCAAGGTCCGGCACCTCACCGCCGAGGATGTCTATCGCCAGCTGCTGGCGGACGGTCTGGACGTCGGGCTCGCCACGGTCTATCGCGTGCTGACGCAGTTCGAGCAGGCGGGATTGCTGGTGCGACATCACTTCGAGACCGGCAAGGCCGTTTTCGAGCTCAACCAAGGCGGACACCACGATCATCTGGTGTGCATGCAATGCGGGCGCGTCGAGGAGTTTTTCGACAACGAGATCGAAAAGCGCCAGCTCAGGATCGCGCGCGAGCGCGGGTTCGATATCCGGGAACATGCATTGTATCTCTACGCCGAGTGCATCAAGCCGGCGTGCCCGTACCGCAAGTCGGGCGGTCAATAGTACGACGCGTTCGGCGGCACGCGGCCGCCGCGCAACGCCGTCATGAAGGCTCGTGACGATTGAAGTCGCGCAGCCTGAACCCCATCAGCCAGAGCGCGGCGAAATAGCTGACGACGCCGGCCGCGAGCACCCACGACAGCCGGCCGACCTTCGCCCAGAGTCCGGCGTGGATCCAGAACGCGTCTTCGCCGGGCGCGAACCAAAGCACGACTCCGAGCACGACCAGCGCCGCGATCACCTTGACCAGAAAAGCGGTCCAGCCGGGTCGCGGCACATAATGACCGGCGCGACGCATCGAGATGTACAGCAGCGTCGCATTGAAGCACGCGCCGAGCGAGGTCGCCAGCGTAAGCCCGGCGTGACCGATCTGGAACATGAGGATCACCGCGAGCGTCTGCGCGAACAGCACCGTCAGGAACGCGATCTTCACCGGTGTTTTCATGTTCTGCCTCGCGTAGAAGCCTGGCGCCAGGATCTTGACCGCGATCAGCCCGAGCAGCCCGAGGGTGTAACCCATCAGCGCGGCGCGCGTCTGCCACACGTCGTCGATGGTGAAGCGCCCGTACTGGTAGAGCGTGGTGATCAGCGGCACGGAGAGTAGTGCGAGCGCCAGCGCGGCCGGCAGCGCGAGCAGGAAGGCGAGGCGCATTCCCCAGTCGAGAAGCTCGGAGTACTGCACGTGGTTGGCATCGTGGTGGTGCTTAGCAAGACTCGGCAGCAGTATGGTGCCCAGCGCGACGCCGAGAAGCGCGCTGGGGAATTCCATGAGCCGGTCGGCATAGCTGATCCACGAGATGCGTCCATTGCCGAGATAGGCGGCGAGCTGCGTATTGATGAGCGACGAGATCTGCGCGGCAGACACGCCGAGCACCGCGGGTCCCATCGCACCGATCACACGGCGCACGCCTTCGTCGCTCCAGCCGAAGCTCGGTCGAGGTAGCATGTGCAGCCGCGCCAGGGGCCAGATCTGCAGCGCAAGCTGTGCGACACCGCCGGCGGCGACGCCCCACGCCAATGCGAGAATCGGCGGATCGACGTGCGGAGCGACAAAAATCGCCGCCGCGATCATCGACACGTTGAGCAGGACCGGCGTGAACGCCGGAATCGCGAAACGCCGATGCACGTTGAGCACCCCGCCCGCCAGAGATACCAGCGACACGAACAGGATGTACGGGAACATGATGCGGATGAGCTGCGCGGTGAGCTCGACCTTGCCTGGCGTGCGCTCGAACCCGCTCGCCAGCACGTAGACCAGCCACGGCGCAGCCACGATGCCAAGCACCGAGACGACGATCAGCGTCAGCGCCATCAGCGAGCCGACCTTGCCCACCAGGTCGCGCGTCGCCGCGTCGCCACGCGCGCGCTGGTACTCGGCAAGGATGGGTACAAACGCCTGCGAGAACGCGCCCTCGGCGAACAGGCGGCGCAGGATGTTGGGAAGACGAAACGCCGCCTCGAATGCGTCCATCTGCACTCCGGCGCCGAACGCGAACGCCTTGAGGCTCTCGCGCGCGAGTCCCGCGATGCGCGAGAGCAGCGTCAATGCGCTGACGGTCGAAAGCGTCCTGAGCAGATTCATGTCGGGGTCGGCTTGCGCCGGCGCGAGACGGGCGGGATCACGAAAGGGCGGGTGAGCGGATGGCTTCGGCGCGCACGAGCCTGGCGAAGCGCAGGCAGCGCGCCTTGCGCGAATCGCGCCAAATTGCTATTATGCTCGGTCTTTTTCAGCGACTCCAGCAAACAAGGATTTTTCATGGCGAATACCGCCCAAGCCCGCAAGCGCGCACGCCAAGCGGAAAAAACGCGACAGCGCAACGCGGGCCTCAAGTCATCGCTGCGCACCGCAGTGAAGAAGGTCAGGAAGGCGATCTCCGCGGGAGACAAATCCGCGGCGGCGAAGGAACTGCAGTCACAGCAGTCGGTGATCGATCGCATCGCCGATAAGAAGGTCGTGCACAAGAACACCGCATCGCGAAGCAAGATGCGATTGGCGCAAGCCATCAAGGCGATGCCCTGAACGGGCGCTGAGCTCGTTTCGGAAAAGGCGCCTGAAGGCGCCTTTTTTGTTGCTAAAATCCTGTTTTTCAACGATTAACCGCACCTGCCGCTCGATGCCGCGATGACGCCGAAGCACTTTCTGCAGCTTGCCGACTTCTCGAGCGGGGAGTTCGCGTACCTGTTCGAGCGCACGCGCTGGATCAAGGAGCGCTTCAAGCGCTACGAGCTCTACCAGCCGCTTCGCGACCGAACGCTGGCGATGGTTTTCGAAAAGGCATCCACGCGCACGCGCGTGTCGTTCGAGGCAGGCATGAATCAGCTTGGCGGCATCGCCATCAATCTCAATCGCGGGGACACCCAGCTCTCGCGCGGCGAGCCCATCGAGGATGTTGCGCGCGTGATCTCGCGCATGGTCGACGTGGTGATGATCCGCACCTTCGAGCAATCGATCATCGAGCGCTTCGCCGAGCATTCGCGCGTGCCAGTGATCAACGGGCTGACCAACGATTATCACCCGTGCCAGATCCTGGCGGACATCTACACCTACGTGGAGCACCGCGGCTCGATCGCCGGTGCGACGGTGGCATGGATCGGCGACGCCAACAACATGTGCGCGACCTGGCTGCAGGCAGCTAAAATTTTCGACTTCAAGGTGAACGTCTCGGGTCCGCCGGGGTATGCGGTCGATCCGGCTTCGCCGGGCATGCCGCCGCGAAGACACTTCGAGGTCTACGCCGACCCTGCGGCTGCCTGCCGCGGCGCCAATCTGGTCACCACCGACGTATGGACGAGCATGGGCTTCGAAGCCGAGAACGAGACGCGCAAGCGCGCTTTCGCGGACTGGCGCGTCGATGCGGCGATGATGGCGCAGGCCAGATCCGACGCCGTGTTCATGCATTGCCTGCCTGCTCATCGGGACGAGGAAGTCAGCGCGGACGTCATCGATGGTCCGCATAGCGTGGTCTGGGACGAAGCGGAAAACCGGATGCACGTGCAGAAGGCGCTGCTCGAGTACTTGGTTTGCGGACGCGTCGAAAGCTGAGGAAAGCATGATCGATCACACCGGTGTGAACGTCTCGAATTTCGTGCGCAGCAAGGCGTTCTACATCGCCGCGCTTGCCCCGCTCGGATACTCCGTTCTCATGGAATTCGGCGATGCTGCAGGGTTCGGCGTCGCGCCCAAGCCCGATTTCTGGATCGCCCAGGGTGCGCCGAACCTACCGCCCGTGCACGTCGCGTTTCGCGCCGAGACGCGCGCGCAGGTCGACGCGTTCCACCGCGCGGCGATGGCTGCTGGCGGCAAGGACAACGGCGCGCCCGGGTTGCGGCCGCACTATCACGCGAACTACTACGGCGCCTTCGTGCTCGATCCGGACGGCCACAATATCGAAGCGGTGTGCCACGCGCCGCAGTGAGGAGACACCAGGCATGATTAGGCAAAGACCCGCAGCTTTTCTGGTGCGCGGATTCCCGCGTTTCCTGGTATTGACGCTCGCGCTCAGCGTCGGCGCGGCATCGGCACAGAACTGGCCCGATCGCCCACTCAAGTTCATCGTTGCGGCGCCCGCGGGCAGTTCACTCGACGTGCTCGCGCGCACCATCGCCGACAAGCTCAAGGACCGCCTCGGCCAGCCCGTCGTGGTCGAGGACCGGCCCGCGGCGGGCGGCACGGCGGCGACCGACTTCGTCGCCAAGTCCGCGCCGGACGGCTACACGATGGTCATCTCGTTCAACGGCCCGCTTGCCTTCGGACCGCACCTCTACGCCAAGCTGCCCTACGATCCATTCAAGGATCTCGCGCCGGTGATCATTACGTCGAGCCAGCCGAACGTGCTCGCGGTGAACGCGGCGCTGCCTGTGAAAACGGTGAAGGACCTCGTCGACTATGCGAAAGCGAACCCGGGCAAGCTCAACTACGCCTCGGTGGGCAACGGCAGCTCGTCGCAGCTCACCATGGAGTTGCTCAAGACGACGGCCGGCATCGACATCGTGCACGTTCCGTTCAACGGATCGCCGCCGGCGGTGACCGCGACTATACAGGGCGAGACGCAGATGCTGTTCGCGGTGATGCCCCCGCTGCAGGCGCAGATCCAGGCGGGGAAATTGCGCGCGATCGCGGTGACCACCGCGCAGCGCTTTCCACTGCTTCCCGATCTGCCGACGATCGCCGAAGCGGGCTATCCGGGATTCGAATCGCTCGCTTGGAACGGCATCCTGGTGCCCGCAGGCACGCCGCGTGCGATCGTGCAGCGCCTGAACGCCGACATCAACGCGATCCTCAAGGATCCGGCGGTGAAAAGCGCGCTCAACGCGCAGGGATTCGATCTCGTAGGCGGCACCCCCGAGGACTTCGCGCAGCTAATTCGCAGCGACTCCGACAAGTGGGCGCCGGTGATCAAGAAGACCGGCGCACGCATCGACTAGCGTCACATCGTACCCCGACAAAGACGCACTCTGGCTTCTCACAAGGCGGACCATGATCGATGCTAAAAAAGTCGTCCTCGCGTATTCCGGCGGACTCGACACCTCGGTGATCCTTAAATGGCTTCAGGACACCTACCGCTGCGAAGTAGTGACCTTTACCGCCGATATCGGCCAAGGTGACGAGCTCGAGCCGGCGCGCGCCAAGGCCAAGGCCGCAGGCGTTCGACAGATTTTCATCGATGACCTGCGCGAGGAATTCGTCCGCGACTTCGTTTTCCCGATGTTTCGCGCCAATGCGATCTACGAGGGCGAGTACCTGCTAGGCACGTCAATCGCGCGCCCGCTGATCGCCAAGCGGCAAATAGAGATCGCGCGCGCGACCGGCGCCGACGCGGTGTCGCACGGCGCCACCGGCAAAGGCAACGACCAGGTCCGTTTCGAGCTGGGTTATTACGCGCTCGAGCCGGACATCAAGGTGATTGCGCCGTGGCGCGAATGGGATCTGACCTCGCGCGAGAAGCTGCTCGCTTACGCCGAGCAGCGTGGCATCCCGGTCGAGATGAAGCATCGCAGCGGTGGCAGCCCGTATTCGATGGACGCCAACCTGCTGCACATCAGCTACGAGGGCCGCGCGCTCGAGGACCCATCGCACGAAGCCGAGGAGGACATGTGGCGCTGGACGGTGTCGCCGGAAAAAGCGCCAGATGCCGCCGAGTACCTCGAGATCGGTTACGAGTACGGCGATATCGTCAGCCTGAACGGCAAGGCGCTCACCCCGGCGCAGGTGCTAACCGAGCTCAACCGCATCGGTGGCAAGCACGGCATCGGCCGGCTGGACCTGGTCGAGAATCGCTACGTCGGGATGAAATCACGCGGCTGCTACGAGACGCCGGGCGGCACCATCATGCTCAAGGCGCATCGCGCTATCGAATCGATCTGCCTCGATCGCGAGGTGGCGCATCTGAAGGACGAGCTGATGCCGCGCTATGCGAGCCTGATCTACAACGGCTACTGGTGGTCACCCGAGCGGCGCATGATGCAGACGATGATCGACGCCTCGCAGGCGTCGGTGAGCGGCACGGTGCGACTCAAGCTCTACAAGGGCAATGTCATCGTCGCCGGCCGCGAATCGAAGGATTCGCTGTTCGACACCAATATCGCCACCTTCGAGGATGATCGCGGCGCGTACGATCAGAAGGACGCGGCGGGTTTCATCAAGCTCAACGCGCTGCGCATGCGCATCGAGGCCAAGCTGGCACGCAGGCGCGGCACGTCCGGCTGACCTGATCCGCCCAATCGCGGCGCGGTTGGCGCACAGCCGCGGTCGTGCTAGCGTGATGCATCACATGCCCAAGGAATAGAACCGTGCCTTCCTTCGATATCGTCTCCGAGATCAACGACGTCGAGTTGCGCAACGCACTCGAACAGGCGAATCGCGAGATCTCGACGCGCTTCGACTTCAAGGGCTCCGACGCGCGCATCGAGCACAAGGAAAAACAGCTCACGCTGCACGCCGACGACGATTTCAAGCTCAAGCAGGTGACCGATGTGCTCCTGAGCAAGCTCGCCAAGCGCGGCATCGACGTGCGCACGCTGGATTTCGGCACCCCCGAAAAAATGAGCCACGACAAGCTCAAGCAAGTGGTGACCATCAAGGTCGGTGTCGAGCAGGAGCTGGGCAAAAAAATCGTGAAACTGCTCAAGGACAGCAAGCTCAAGGTCCAGGGAAGCATCCAGGGCGATACAGTGCGCGTATCCGGCGCGAAAAAGGACCTGCTGCAGGAGGCGATTGCGCTGGTCCGGAAGTCGATCACCGATTTTCCGCTGCAGTTCAATAATTTCCGCGACTAGGCCTTAGGTCCGCCGCCGAGTGCGCGCGCGGTCATGCGATACCTGCTCTGGATCGTGCTTGCCGCCAGTGCATACGGCGCGCTCCAATGGTTCGTGCACGATCGGCCGGTCCACCATGCCATTGGCGTGCTGGCGCCGGACACTCCGCAGATCATGCTCGGCAGCAACCGGCCTCCATGGCAGGATGCGCATGGCTTTCGCTATACGGCGCGCGCCGAACTCGACGCGCGAGTATTGGTACTTTCGCGCGCCAACTACAGCGTTGGCGAGTTCGCGCGTTTCAGTCCCACCGACCTGGCCATCGGATGGGGACCGCTTTCCGATCGGCAGATCTACGAGCAATTCAAGTTCAGCGAAATGGGATCGCCACTCACCGGCCGCTTCGTGTTTCCGGATATCCGCCCGGGCAGCGACATGGCGAAACTGCCCTTCGACGAAGTCGTCGCGTTCCTGCTGCAGAATCTCACGCACGTGCATACGATTCCGGGGGACGGCCTCGTCGCCTCGCGCCTCTCTGGCATACGGCCAGGACAGCTCGTTCATCTCCGGGGTGTGTTGGTCGACACGGTCGCGCCCTCACGCGCGTTATATCGGACATCATTGCAACTGTTCGACTACGACTGCGAAATCATGTGGGTCGACTCGATCACGCTCGAATGAAAGCGTTCACCCGCAATCGTGCACGCCGCCACCGGACATCGCGCTGATGCTTCCTGAAGACATACTCGCATGGCCGGTGCTGCTGCGGCATTTCACCCCTGCTGACGCGCCGCACGTGCGGGAACTCGTCGGTGATCGCTCGGTGTCGGACACCACCGCAGTCATCCCATATCCCTATCCCGACGGCATGGCGGAAGCGTGGATCGCAACGCATGCGCGCGAGCGTGCCTGCGGCATCCAGTATGCGTACGCTATCTTGCGCGCCGAGGACCGTCTGCTGGTCGGTGCCATCGTCCTGCGTCCGGTTGCCGACGAGCACGAGAATCTAGGATATTGGATCGGCCGCGAATACTGGGGACGCGGCTACGCCACCGCGGCCGTGCGCGCCATGGTGGCGCTAGCCTTCCGATGCCTGGACTGCCAGCAGGTGACTGCCTCGCACCTCGCGCGCAACGTCGGGTCGGGCCGCGTGCTGGAGAAATGCGGCCTGACGATTGTCCACCGCGAATCGCGCGAACACCGTGGTCGGATCGAGCCGTTCTGCGTCTGCGGGGTGACGCGCGACGCGTGGGAAGCCGGCACCGGGATGCGCTGACTACGCGAGATCTGCGACCAGCGAAGCGCGTATCGGATCGGGCACGCGCGAAAGCTCGGCGCTGTACTGTGCATGATCCGCGCCCATCGTCAGCCCTGCGCCGTGCTTCAGCGCGGCGACGGTCGCGGCATCGAGCTCGAAGCGCAGAAAGTGCACCGATGAGGTCTTGGTGTCGTTCTCGCGCTCGAGATCCTCGTCGGCGATGGCATAAATGCGCGCTTGTCCCTGCGCCTGAACCCAGACCCGATCCTCGATGCCCTTGAGCTTTGCCAGCGCCGTGCGCCGCGCCTCGACATCTTCGTATTCGACCAGCAGCGTCGCCTTCCAGTTGCTGCCGTCGGGAATGAGCGGATTGTAGGCATCGAGCTCGTCCTGGATACCCGACTCCTCGAAGGTCTTCTCGACGCGCAACATTTCCTGGACCTGATAGCGGATGGTGAGCTCGTCCTCGAAGAGCAGTGTCAGGTGCTCGCCCAGATGCACGGTGCGAACCTTCTTGTGCGCGAGTACTTTCGCGCGAAACCCGGCACGTGATTTTGCATACGCCTCGAGCGTGAGCAAGCTGTCGCGCGCGATTCGTGGCATGGCCTAATCCCTAGTCAGTCCAGGCCGTACGCGATGCGCAGGAGCGTCAGCGGGTGCGCCTTGGTCGCCCGCGGCGCCGACTGCTGCGCCTGCGCGATGCCCTGCATGATGGCGCGACCGGCGATTGGGCAGTCCGAGCTCACGTAGTCGGGGTCGGGCTCCGCCATCTGCCTGTACACCGGACGCCCGATTTTCATCGACGTCTCGAAGAACTCCTCTTTGACCCCCCAGGTGCCGTCATGGCCCGCGCAGCGCTCGATGGTGGTTACTGCAGTGTCGGGTATCCACTCCAGGACCTCGCGGGTCTTCTGTCCCATGTTCTGCACGCGTGAATGACACGGGATGTGATAACTGATCTTGCCGAGCGGCCGTAGGAAATCCCTTTTGAGCAGGCCGTCCTTGTCGCGCGCCACGAGGTATTCGAACGGATCGAACATCGCCTCGGCGACCCGGCGGACATCGTCATCCTCCGGGAACAGGAGCGGCATCTCGCTCTTGAACATGAGCGTGCACGAAGGTACGGGGGTGAGGATGGCGAACCCATCCCTCGCGCAGACGGCAAGCTGTGCGATGTTGGCGTTCTTGAGCTTCTCGACCGACTCGAGATCGCCGAGCTCGAACTTGGGCATGCCGCAGCACGCCTCCTTCTCGACGATCGAGTACGCAATCTCGTTGTGCTCGAGAATGGCCAGCAGGTCCAGCCCGATGCCGGGCTCGTTGAAGTTGACGTAGCACGTCGAGAAGATCGCCACCTTGCCGGGGGCGCGCACGCCGTCGCGAACGGGCCACGCCAGCGACCTCGCCGCCTGGTCCAAGAACCGCTTGCGCGCGTAGGGAGGCAACGTGCGGTCGCGGTGCACGCCGAGCACCCTTTGCATCGCGCCGCGTGCGACCGGTGACGCGTTGACCTTGTTGACGATATCGACAACGACGGGGATCGTCGCGAGCTTGCCCATGCGATCGGTGCTGGTGAGCAGCGAATCACGGAAATTCGTTTCGCCGCGCTTGAACTTCTGCGCCTTGGCACGCAGCATCAGATGTGGAAAATCGACGTTCCAGGGATGCGGTGGCACGTACGGGCATTTGGCCATATAGCAGACATCGCACAGATAACACTGATCGACCACCTTCATGTAGTCGGCCTTGGCGACGCCGTCGAGCTCGCCGGTCGAACCCTCGTCGATGAGGTCGAATAGCGTCGGGAACGCGTTGCACAGGCTTACGCAACGGCGGCATCCATGACAGATGTCGAAGATGCGGCCAAGCTCCTGGTCGACCGACGCGCGGTCGTAAAACTCCGGGTTGCGCCAATCGATGACGTGGCGGGTCGGCGCCTGCAGGTTGCCTTCCCGACTGCCGGCGCCTTGGGTCATGGCATCTTCTTCATCCGCAGCCGCAAGCCTGCACAACACCTCAGCAGCACGGAGTCGAGCTGACGACCGGGAGCGGACGGCGCGTACGAGCGCGCTCTCGCAGGGCGCAAATCAATCTGCGAGGCTATCGAGCGCCTTTTGGAACCGGTTGGCGTGCGAGCGCTCGGCCTTGGCGAGCGTTTCGAACCAGTCGGCGATCTCCTCGAAGCCTTCGCTCCGCGCGCTCTTCGCCATGCCCGGGTACATGTCGGTGTACTCGTGCGTCTCGCCGGCGATCGCGGCCTTCAGGTTGTCGCGGCTTCTGCCGATGGGGAGGTCGGTCGCGGGATCGCCGACGCTGGCCAGATAGTCGAGATGGCCGTGCGCGTGACCCGTCTCGCCCTCCGCGGTCGAGCGGAAGACGGCAGCGACGTCGTTTTGTCCTTCGACGTCGGCCTTGTTCGCGAAGTACAGGTATCGGCGGTTGGCCTGCGATTCGCCGGCGAACGCCGCTTTGAGATTCTCGTGTGTTTTGGTCCCGTTCAGTTTCATGGCCTTCTCCATTCAGCGTTGCGAGAGTGCTCGCACTGCATCATCGCCGCCGTCGAAGCATTCGTCAAATTGATTGTTCGAATAGTCTTGATAAACTTCCTGATGCCGCGCACCCAAGCCGCGACGCGACGCAACCCGAGGAGACAAGTCGATGAATCCGAACCAGGCGCTGTGGGAAAAGGGTGACTTCACACGAATCGCCGAGACCATGCGGGAAAGCGGTGCGGCGCTGGTCCAATCCCTCGGAATCACCAAGGGCCTCAAGGTTCTGGACCTCGGCTGCGGCGATGGCACGACGGCCTTGCCGGCGGCGAGGCTTGGGGCGAACGTGCTGGGCGTCGACATTGCCAGGAACCTGGTGGCGGCGGGAAACGCCCGCGCCAAAGCACAGGGGCTGTCCAACTGCACGTTCCAGGAGGGTGATGCCTCCAATTTAAGTGGGCTTGCCGATCGCTCCTTCGACCTGGTCGTGAGCATTTTCGGGGCGATGTTTGCTCCGCGCCCCTTCGACGTGGCCAAGGAGATGGTGCGCGTCACGCGACCGGGCGGCCGCATCGTGATGGGAAACTGGGTCCCGAACGATCCGACACTGGTGGCGCAGATCCTGAAAATAAGCTCGTCGTACATGCCGCCACCGCCCGAGGGCTTTGTCAGCCCGATGACGTGGGGGGTGGAGGACAAGGTGATCGAGCGCTTCGTAGCGGCGGGCGCTCAACGCGACAAGATCGCGTTCTCCAGAGAGGCGTTTACCTTCACGTCGCCCGTTGTGCCTTCCGCGTTCGTGGCCGAGTTCAGGAATTACTACGGACCGACGATGAATGCTTTCGCCGCCGCGGAACAAAGTGGCAAGGCCGCGGATCTCCAGCGGGAGCTCGAGGCCCTCTTCGATCGCGAGAACCGGAGCGAGTCCAAGGATGCCACGTCGATCCCGGCGACCTTTCTGAAAGTCACCGCGACGCTTTGATGATCTAGAAGAATGATCCTCGATGCGCGACGGCTGAGTACTTCGGACTCCAAGACGGGTGGCGAGGAGTTCGCGAAGGCGCTGGTGTCTCCCGTGCAAGGCATCGAGACGTCGCATCCGGCTCATCGACGGTAAGCCAGGCGAACCGACAATAACTATCCGACGTCCATCCGGCGACAACCGTCTCTCGCCTCGCCAGTTGCCAGCGCGCGCTGCGTTTTGGTCCAGGTCATCTCGCCATCTTCTTTTCACGATGGATCGATTCATCGAGTGCGACGTGCGAATCGACCTGCGCCGCGGTTATCCGAGCCTGCGCTAACCAACACGGGAAGGTCACGCCTGCAACCGAAACGCGGTCAGAACATTCGCAGCTTTTGAAAAGTATTCGCAATTTTGAGAAAGACCACACAGGGTCGACGGAGTAAGCTTTTCTACCGGCTCGTTTGCGGGAGGCGTAGCGTAAGGAGGCATGATGAAGAAACAGGATCTCGTAAGGTTATTTGCAGTTTCGACCGCCGCGGTGCCGGGTCTGTTACTCAGTGCTGCGATCGCCTCGGCGCAAACGATTTCTTCGGACGGCTTTCCCGCGTCGGTGCCCAAGGCAAACTGTGCTCCGGGAAACCATACCGAAAGCGGATTGCAAGGCGAGACGACGATGCAGGAACGTTTCGGCGGCGATTCCGAAACCGCCTACAACTGCAATCTGGAACTCGTGGGCGAGGAGGACCAAGTCACGTACCAGGGGGCCTATTCCCAGGACGGGCCGGCGTACTACGACGTATGCGCCTACTACGGGACGGACAATGCTGCCACTGGCCAAGGCATCAAGGTGATCGATGCCTCCGACCCCGCGCATCCGCAAGTGGCCGCGCACTTGACCGACACCCCCGCGGCACTTGACCCACACGAGACGGTGCATACCAATGCCAACACTCGCATCCTCGTCGCCGGGCAAAGCGGTGGGCAGAATTTTGCGGTTTATGACATTTCCGACTGCCGCCACCCGGTGCTGAAGTCCAGCCTCACCCTGCCGGGCAGCAATGGTCACATGGGCAATTTCGCCCCGGACGGCAAGACGTTCTACCTCAGCCAGAACCCTTGTTGCAGCGGCTTCGGCGGCCCCCTGTACATCATTGACACGTCCGACCCGGCCAATGCGAAGCAGCTTCCCACCTGGAACTTCCTGGGCAATGGCAGGCCCCACTCGCTCAATCTCAACCCGCAGGGCTTCGCGCCCGGTCTGGCCGAAGGGACGCGGGCGTACATGAACCAGGGCCGCAGCTGGCCCTTCTCCGACGGCCAGGACGGGCTGGTGATCACCGACGTCAGCGACTATCAGTTGCGTCTCCCCAATCCGCAGATCCGGATCATCAGCACGCTCTTCTACCCGGACCAAGGGACAGGCGAGTCCATGATCCCCGTGAAGATCAACGGGCACCCGTACATCGTCAGCGTCGACGAGGCCGGCGCCGCGAGCGCCTCGGACGGTTGGCCCGGCGCGTGTGCCCGAGGGTTCGGTGCGTTCGGTTACCCGCAGATCATCGACGTCGCGGACGAGACGAAGCCGAAGATCATCGCCAAGCTCAGGCTGCAAGTGGACGACCCCGCGAATTGCGAGGCGCTCCGCCTCGAAACACCGCCGGATGCCCCCGGAACCGCGCCGGGGACCAATTTGCCGGCCATTTCGGGGACGACCAACTACAGTGTAGAAAGCTGTGTTGCTGACAATCCCGACGATACCAAGATGCTCGCTTGCGGTGCTCAGAATGCCGGCTTGCGCGTTTTCGACGTAAGCGATCCAATTCATCCGAAGGAGATCGCGTACTGGAAGTCAGGGGCCGTGCGGACGAGGGTCCTTCCCGCATCAGGGAGCTGGAGGGCGGGCGTCGATCGAACCGTCGACAAGATCGCTCACTGGCCGCGCTGGGTCGTTGTCCCCAAGGGTAACGGCAATGGCAAGGGCAATGGCGTTGGCGGCGGCCCCGGCAACTCAGCCGATATCCAGCTCTGGACCGTGAGCGATGGCCACGGCTTTCAGGTTCTCCAATTTTCGAAAAGCTTCACCGCGCAACACAAGGATCTCTTCGCAAACACGGTGACGACTGAACAAGACAGGTAGCAAAGCTGGCAAAGCGCAATCTGAGATCATGGCAAACGGGACCCGCTTCGGCGGGTCCTTTCATTTCTAACGCCCCTTCGGCCACGCGTCCATCGAACCTCTTCCCGAGCGCTGTTTCAAGATTCTCATTCGTCCGCGTAACCAGCTAGGCTCACGCGCGGTCGTCGTGCTGACGCGAGTCGTCCTTTTTACGAAAGGGGTGCGGCCCCCGACGAAATATTCGCAACTTTTGCAACGTATTCGCCGTTTCGAGAAATAAGCACAGTCGGTTGCCGGGGTAAAGTGTTGCAGGCGCTTCCGAGCAGGACGCGTACGCTAGGAGGAATGATGAACAAGCAGAAGCTCGTAAGGTTATTTGTAGTTTCGACCGCCGCCGTACCGGGTCTGTTACTCAGCGCTGCGATCGCCTCGGCACAAGCGATTTCTTCCGACGGCTTTCCCGCATCGGTGCCCAAGGCACACTGTGCTCCGGGAGACCATACCGAAAGCGGATTGCAAGGCGAGACGTCGATGCAAGAACGTTTCAGCGGCGATTCCGAAACCGCCTACAACTGCAATCTGCAACTCGTAGGCGAGGAAGACCAAGCCGTATACCAGGGAGCCTATTCCCAGGACGGGCCGGCGTACTACGACGTGTGCGCCTATTATGGAACGGACCGTGGTGCTACCACTGGCCAAGGCATCAAAGTGATCGATGTCTCCGACCCCACGCATCCAGTGGTGACCACGCAGCTAACCGACAGCCCCGCGGCGCTTGCCCCACACGAGACGGTGTCGACCAATGCCAAGACTCGCCTCCTCGTCGCCGGCCAAACCACAGGGCCGAACTTTGCGGTTTATGACATTTCCGACTGCCGCCACCCGGTCCTGAAGGGCCAGGTCAACGCGTCAAGCCCCAGTTTTCACCATATGGGCGCATTCGCCCCGGACGGCAAGACGTACTATGCCAGCCAGAACTCTCAAGGCATCGGCGGCTTCGTGTACATCTTTGACGTCTCCAACCCTTCAAATCCGGTGTCGCTCCCGCCCTGGCAATACCTCGGCGATGGCAGGCCCCACTCGCTAACGCTCAACTCGAGTAGCTTCTTGCTCGGCGCGCCCGAAGGGACGCTGGCGTTCGTGGGGCAGAACACCAGTTTCCCCTACACCGCGGGGGGAGATGGGCTGGTGATCGAGGACGTCAGCGACTATCAGTTGCGTCGCTCCAATCCGAAGATCAAGATCATCAGCACGCTCTTCTCGCCGCTTGGGGGAGCCGAATCCATGATCCAAGTGAAGATCAAGGGGCACCCGTACATCATCACCACGGATGAGGCGGGCGCCGCGAACGGCGTGGGCGGTTGGGCGGCCGCGTGTGCCCGGGGGGCGTCTCCTTTCGGGTTTCCGCAGATCGTCGACGTCGCCGACGTGACGAACCCTATGATCATCTCCAAGCTCAGGCTGGAAGTAAGCGACCCGGCCAACTGCTCGGCGCTGCTCGCCGAGACGCCACCGGACGCTCCTGGAACCGCGCCGGGGACCAATTTGCCGGCCATTTCCGGGACGACCAACTACAGTGAAGAAGCTTGTGTCCCCGACAATCCCGACGATACCAAGATGCTCGCTTGCGGTTTTCAGAATGCGCAATTACGCGTTTTCGACGTAAGCGATCCAATTCATCCGAAGGAGATCGCGTACTGGAAGTCAGGGGCCGTGCGGACGAAGGTCCTTCCCGCATCAGGGAGCTGGGCGGCGGGCGTCGATCGAACCGTCGACAAGATCGCTCACTGGCCGCGCTGGGTCGTTGTCCCCAAGGGCAACGGCAACGGCAAGGGCAATGGCAAGGGCAACGGCGTGGGGGGTGGACCCGGCAACTCAGCCGATATCCAGCTCTGGACCGTCAGCGATGGCCACGGTTTTCAGGTGCTCCAATTTTCGAAAAGCTTCACAGCGCAACACCAGGATCTCTTCGCAAACACGGTGACAACTGAACAGAGCGAGTAGCGAAGCTGGCAAAGCGCAATCTAGAGATCAGCGCAAAAAGGACCCGCTTCGGCGGGTCCTTTCATTTCCAACGCTCCTTTGGCCACGCGTCCATCGAACCTCTTCCCTAGCGCTGCTTCAAGATTCTCCATTTCGTCCGCGTAACCAGCTAGGCTCACGCGCGGTCGTCGTGCTAACGCGAGATCGGAAGAGCGTCGT
>Ga0207700_10000043_pt1 | contig 92646 bp, 85 predicted proteins | sample LARL82metaG_FD_184348 | JGI IMG/M metagenome (GOLD analysis project Ga0207700, IMG submission 184348) | Corn, switchgrass and miscanthus rhizosphere microbial communities from Kellogg Biological Station, Michigan, USA - LAR L8-2 metaG... | ecosystem: Host-associated > Plants > Roots >...
CGCCCTAGCGTCAGTCAAAACCGGCTCGCGAGTGCGGGCCCGCAGGGTCTGCGGGAGCGATCGGGCCAGGTCATGACCACGGTCAGCTGGGTAGATAATTTTGAATGACGCGATCTTTGAATCACACAGTACCCGCGGTGCCGTTACGCTGCCGGTCGACGAGGGTTGACGGGCTGACGAGCGGCAGCGGGCCGGGAGGGAGCCATGGGCAGCATCCGCGTGGTTATCGCGAAGGCCGGGCTGGACGGCCACGACCGCGGCGCGAAGGTGGTCGCCAGGGCCCTGCGTGATGGCGGGGTCGAGGTCATCTACACCGGGCTGCACCAGACGCCGGAGCAGATCGTGGCGGCGGCGATACAGGAGGATGCCGCCGCGATCGGACTGTCGATCCTGTCCGGCGCGCACATGACGCTGTTCGCCCGGGTGCTCGAGCTGCTCGCCGAGCGCGACGCGTCCGACATCACCGTGTTCGGCGGCGGCATCATCCCGGAGGCCGACATCGGCGAGCTCGAGCGGATGGGCGTCGCGAAGATCTTCACACCCGGCGCGTCCACCCAGCAGATCGTGGAGTGGGTGAACTCCGAGTTCGGCGCCGCGGCTGGCGCCGCCGAGGGTCACGGCGCACCCGCGGACGGCGCCGCGGGCGGCCAGGGCTAGCGGTGGTGGTTGGAGGCACACCACCTTATGGAGCGGGCACGTTCGGGTCTGGCCGGGCGCCGGCTGCGGCTGCACTAGGCTGCCAGCGAGCCGGGAACTGATCCCGGCCAGCCGAGCCCGGTGAGCGACGCGCGGAAAATGAGGGGCGAAGCCGAGTGGACCTATTCGAGTTCCAGGCGAAGGAGCTGTTCGCTAAGTACGGCGTGCCGGTCAACCCGGGCCGGGTCGCCCGCGATGCGGCCGGCGCCCGTGAGATCGCGGCTGACTTCGCCGCGGCGGGCACGCCTCAGGTCGTGGTCAAGGCGCAGGTGAAGACCGGCGGCCGGGGTAAGGCCGGCGGGGTCAAGCTGGCCAACGGGCCGGACGAGGCGCAGGCCGCGGCGGAGCGGATACTCGGCCTCGACATCAAGGGCCACATCGTGCACCAGGTCCTGGTGACCGAGGCCAGCGACATCGCGGCTGAGTACTACCTCTCGTTCCTGCTGGACCGGTCGGAGCGCACCTACCTCGCCATCTGCTCGGTAGAGGGTGGCGTGGAGATCGAGGAGGTCGCGCACAGTAACCCGGACGCCATAGCCAGGATCCCCATCGACCCGCTGACCGGCGTGGACGCGGCCAAGGCGGCGGAGATCGTGCGCGCGGGCCGGCTGCCCGCCACGGCGGCCGATGGCGCGGCCGGCCTCGCGGAACGGCTGTGGGCCGTGTTCACCGGCGAGGATGCCACCCTGGTCGAGGTGAATCCGCTGGCTCTCACCCCCGACGGCCGGGTGCTCGCCCTGGACGGGAAGGTGACGCTGGACGACAACGCCGCCTACCGGCACGATTGGGCCGGCTTCGCCGATACCGAGGGAGCCGATCCGATCGAGGCGCGGGCCAGGGCCCGGCACCTCAACTACGTCAAGGTCGACGGCGAGGTCGGCATCATCGGCAACGGCGCGGGGCTGGTCATGTCCACTCTGGACGTGGTGGCCTACGCCGGCGAGCAATTCGGCGGCATGCGGCCGGCCAACTTCCTCGACATCGGCGGCGGGGCCTCGGCCGAGGTGATGGCGGACGGCCTGGAGATCGTACTGTCCGACCCGTCGGTCCGCAGCGTGCTCGTCAACGTGTTCGGCGGCATCACCTCCTGCGACGAGGTGGCTAACGGCATCGTGTCCGCGCTCGGCATGCTGGCCGGGCGCGGCGAGCCGGTACGGCTCCCGATCGTCGTGCGGCTGGACGGGAACAACGCGGCCGAGGGGCGGCGCATCCTGGACGAGGCCGGGATAGCCGTGATCGAGCAGGTCGCGACCATGGACGACGCCGCGCGACGAGCCGCCGAGCTGGCCGCGGCCGGGACGGGAGCGTGAGATGGCTATCTTCCTGAACACCGACAGCCGGATCCTGATCCAGGGCATCACCGGCTCTGAGGGCCGCAAGCACAGCCGCAGGATGCTGGCCGCGGGCACGACCGTGGTCGGCGGCACGAACCCGCGGAAGGCCGGCCAGACCGTGGACCTGGGCGTGGCCGAGGTGCCCGTGTTCGGCACGGTGGCGGAGACCATGGCGGTGACCGGCGCGAACGTGTCGGTGGTGTTCGTTCCCGCCGCGGGCACCAAGGCCGCGGTGATCGAGGCGATCGACGCGGGCATCCCGCTCGTCGTCGTGATCACCGAGGGTGTGCCCGTGCACGACACGGCCGAGTTCTGGGCGTACGCCTGCGCCGCCCGGAACGCCACCCGGATCATCGGTCCGAACTGCCCGGGCGTGGCCTCGCCCGGCAAGTCCAACGCCGGCATCATCCCGGCCGACATCACCAGCGAGGGCCGGATCGGGCTGGTGTCCAAGTCGGGCACGCTGACCTATCAGATGATGTACGAGCTGCGCGACATCGGTTTTTCCACCGCGGTCGGGATCGGCGGCGACCCGGTGATCGGCAGCACGCACATCGACTGCCTGGAGGCCTTCCAGAACGACGACGAGACGGACGCGGTCGTCATGATCGGCGAGATCGGCGGGGACGCGGAGGAGCGCGCGGCCGCCTTCATCGAGCGCCGGGTCAGCAAGCCGGTGGTGGCCTACGTGGCGGGGTTCACCGCTCCGGAGGGCAAGACCATGGGCCACGCCGGCGCGATCGTGTCCGGCTCCTCCGGCACCGCCCAGGCGAAGAAGGAGGCCCTGGAGAAGGCCGGCGTCAGGGTGGGCCGGACGCCCAGCGAGACCGCCCGCCTGGTCCGCGAGGTCATGCGCAGCCGCTGAGCAGCGTCGGCGGACGGCCCGCGGTCACGGCATCGGCACGTAGCTGGCCACGCTGTCGAGGCGGAGCATGCTCCCCCAGACCGGGGGGAGCATTAGGAGCGCCATCGCACGCCTAATGCTCCGCGTTGACGGCGCGCCTGCTCGCCCCGTGCGGCGCGCCTGCCCGCCCGGGCGCCGCTCCGTGCGGCGCGCCTACCCGCCGGCGGGGCGGCCGGGGGCAAGGATGGTGCTTTATGACCGTTTCCAGCCCGCGTCCGCTGCGGGCCCGCGGCTCCGGCGACACCCCCGACGGTGAACCGCCAGAGGACCGCGGGCAGCAGCGGCCCCTCGCCGTCACCGGGGCGATCGCTGCGTGCACGGCGGCCGGCGCTGGCCTGGCCGCGCTGACCCTGCTGGCCGGGATCGGCTGGATCGCGGCCCCGCACGCCAGCGTGGGCAGCGGACTTTCCGGGGTGGTGCGCACCGCCATCCAGCTGTGGCTGGTCGGCCACCACGTGAGCTTCGAGCTGCGCGGTACCGGGCGGGTCGGGCTGCTCCCGCTCGGGCTGGTGCTGCTGCCCGGCGCGCTGCTCTGGCGCTCCGGCCGGTGGGTGGTGCGCACCGGCCAGGTGGAAAGGCTGCGCCACGTCGGCTACGCGGCCCTGGCCCTGGCCCTGCCCTACGCCCTGCTCGCCGGCGCGCTCGCGGTGGCCAGCCGGACCGCGCTGTCAGCGCCGTCGCCGGCCCAGGCGGCTGGAGCCGGGTTCCTGCTCGCGCTGGTGGCAGGCGGACTGGGCGGCGCGAGAGCGCTAGCCCCCTGGGGCCGGCTGATCGCGCTGCTCCCCGACCGGCTCCGCTGCCTCGTGGTCGGCGCGGCCGGCGCCCTGGGGGTCCTGGCCGCGACCGGGGCCCTGCTGGCCGGCATCTCACTGCTCGGCCACGCCAACGGATTCCGGCTGACCAGCGATGAGCTGTCGCCCGGCCCGATCGGCTCTGCGCTGCTGTTGCTGGCCGGCCTGGCCTACCTGCCCAACGCGGTCGTCTGGGCCATGGCCTACGTCATCGGGCCCGGATTCGCCTTCGGCGCTGGCACCATCGTGGCCCCGGCGGGCTCGGTGGTCGGCCCGCTGCCGCTGTTCCCGATGCTCGCCGGGCTCCCCACGGCAGTGCCGGGGCCGCACACCGGGGAACCCGGGCCGGTCTCGCTGGCCCTGCTGGCCATCCCGTACCTGGCCGGGGTGTTCGGCGGGCTGCTGACGGTGCGGACCGCGCCGAGCCCGACCATCGAGGCTGCCCCGCTGTGGGGGCTCGCCGCCGGCGCGGCGGCCGGGTGCGTGACCGGCGCGCTCGCGGTGTTCTCCGGCGGCCCGCTGGGCACCGGTCGGCTGGCCGCCATCGGGCCATCCGGATGGCAGGTCGCGCTCGTCGCCATGCTGGAGATCGGAATTGCCGCGGCGATCACCGCTGGCATCGCGAACTGGCTGCTGATCCGGCGCAGACGGGCCCGCAGCCGCGCCGACTCGGGCGAGCCGCCGCAGCCCGCCACCGAGCCCGCCGGGCACCGGATCTACGTCAACCCCTGGGCGGACGATGAGAATGGGGAGCAGTCGTCTGACCGGCCGCCCGACGCGGCCACGCCGTGGCCCGTTCCTCTCGAACCTCCGGCCTGAGGCTGCCATCGGGCACGGTGACCGCAGCGCTGAATGCGGCCCCAATCGCCAGTAACCAGGGCAGCGCATTCTTTCCTCAAGCACATATCTCGAAACGGCATCTTCTAGATCACGGCGGGGCTACTGTTTTCGGCGGGAGCGGTACCCAAAACGGGGAGAAGTGTCGTGTCGTCACGGACAACTGCTTCTGGCCGCCATCGCAGGCACTGGCTTGCGCCGCCGCTCCGGCCCCGCTCCTCGTGGGTCGGCTGGTTCGCAGCCTCGGCGGTGGCCGGGCTGCTGCTGGTGGCGATGATCGCCCCGCGCCCGGGCGGCGTCCGGGACTCGGCGAACGTCTCCGGCCCCACGCCGGCCCACGGGACCAGGCCGATCCAGACCCCGGGAAACGTGTCCTGCCGCATCATCGTGCCGGCCAACCCGCTGAGCGCCCGCGGCCTCGCCGCCCCGTACCGGCTCACCGGGCCGCACGGGCTGGCGCCCGCCCGTTCCGGGTGCACGATGGCCAACGCGGCGAACCTGGGCGCGTTCGTGCAGGCGACGATCCTGAACCCGGCCACCGGGGCACTGCGCGTGTACGAGCCGTTGGTGATCACCAAAGGCACGCGGCCGGCCGTCACCCCGATGGTGCCCAAGCTGCCTGCGCACGCCGTGGTCACGATCGACTTCGGGTTCAACGGCACCAACCTCACCCAGGTGGGAGCGACCCGCAAGGCGCTGCGGCAGGGCCGGTGCGTCAACGGACTGCGGCATTCGATCTTCACCCAGGTGTCGTTCTGCAACGGAACCCGCTTCTTCGCGGCCGCCCTCCGGGCCGAAGGCGCGGGCAGGCTGGTCGTGCCGAGGGTCGGCGTTTCGCCCAAGACCGGCCATGAGTGCCTGACCACGCGCAGCTTCGACGTCGTGGACCAGGATCAGAGCGACAACGTGACCACGACCTACCTGCTCACCCCGAGGGGCCGGACCGCCCAGTTCAACGCGGCCAACCAGGCCCGCCTGTCGCGCTCGGTGAAGATCAACAATGGCAGCGACAATGAGCTGCTCGACGCGTTCCTGGACCCGGCGCTGGGCTGCACCCCGTTCCGGGCGCCCGACCTATCGCGAGGCGGCCGGCCGGGCACCTCCCAGGCCCTGGACGAGCTGGCCGCGGCCAGGTACCAGCGGCCGCCCGTCGCCCTGGTGCCGGAGAACGACCCGATGGCGATGGTCGGCAGCACGTTCAGCGCGGAGAAGACCAACCTGTACCGGTTCAACGTGGGCCAGGATCCGATCTCCGCCTCCAGCAACGCCAGCAGCAGCCCGCCGAAGTACTGCCAGAACCTGGTGGACATCCAGCCCCGGTTCCTGAAGCAGTACCGGGCGCTGCTGAGGACCGGCCCGACCCCGGTGCCGTCGGTAGGTGACAACCTGCTGACGTTCATGGCCAACCGGCTGTCGATGTCCTTCGGAAACCTCCGCTGCCATGACTACGGGCTGTTCAACCCGGTGAAGATCACGCTGGACGACTCGGGCACCGCGATCGGGGCCAGGTTCAACGTCACCCGCCAGAAGGCGGCGTGCCAGCGCCGGTGCGTGTTCCCCGGCGTCCCCAGGCAGGGCTGAGAACGCCCCGGCGCCGGCCGCCGCTGGTGCGGGCGCGCGCTGCGGCGGGGGACAATGACGCATGCCCAGTCGCCTGGTCGTGCTCGCCTCCGGGGCAGGCACCAACCTGCAGGCCCTGCTCGACGCGTGCGCGGACGAGTCCTATGGCGCCCAGGTGGTGGCGGTCGGCGCCGACCGGGACGGCTGCGCCGCGCTGGACCGGGCTCACAGCCGCGGCATCCCCACCTTCACGCACCGGGTCAAGGATTTTCCCGAACGGACGGCATGGGATCGCGCACTCGCGGGCTCATGCGCCACTCACCGGCCCGACCTGGTGATATCGGCCGGCTTCATGAAGCTCGTCGGGCCGGACTTCCTGGCCGCCTTCGGCGGCCGGTTCATCAACAGCCACCCCGCGCTGCTACCGTCGTTCCCCGGCATGCACGGCGTGCGGGACGCCCTGCGGTACGGAGTCAAGGTGTCCGGCTGCACGATCTTCCTGGTCGACGCCGGGGTGGACGACGGGCCTGTCATCGCGCAGCGGTGCGTGCCGGTACTCGACGACGACGACGAGGCGTCCCTGCACGAGCGGATCAAGGTCACCGAGCGCACGCTGCTGGTGCAGACCGTCGGCCGGATGGTCCGCGAGGGCTGGTCCGTCCACGGCAGGAAAGCGAGGTTCGGCCGGTGACCACGCCAGGCGCGAGCAACGGCCCGGGACAAGGTGGCCGGCTGCCGATCCGCCGGGCGCTGGTCAGCGTGCACGACAAGGCCGGCCTGGCCGAACTGGCCCGTGGCCTGCACGATGCGGGCATCGAGATCGTGTCCACCGGCAGCACCGCGGCCGCGGTCACCGCGGCGGGCCTGCCGGTCACCAGGGTCGAGGACCTCACCGGGTTCCCCGAGTGCCTGGACGGCCGGGTGAAGACACTGCACCCGGCCGTGCACGCTGGCCTGCTCGCCGACCTGACCCAGCCGCAGCACCGGCGCCAGCTGGACGAGCTCGGCGTGGCGCCGTTCGGAATGCTCGTCTCCGGCCTTTACCCGTTCGAGGCCACGGTGGCTTCGGGGGCCGCGCCGGGCGACTGCGTCGAGCAGATCGACATCGGCGGTCCGGCTATGGTCCGGGCGGCGGCGAAGAACCACGCGAGCGTCGCGGTGATCACCGAGCCCGCGCAGTACGGGCAGGTGCTGGACGCGATCGAGGCAGGCGGATTCACGCTGGCGCAGCGCCGTCGGCTGGCCGCCCGCGCGTTCGCCCGTACCGCGGCCTACGACGTGGCGGTCGCGTCCTGGTTTGCCTCCGCGTACGCGCCCGACGAGCAGGCCGCGGCGACCGGCTGGCCCGATATGCTCGCCGCGGCCTGGTCACGCCGGGACGTGCTCCGCTACGGGGAGAACCCGCACCAGCAGGCGGCGCTCTACCTCCAGTCCGGCGCGGCGCCGCAGGCCGCGGGCATCGCCGGCGCCGAGCAGTTGCAGGGCAAGCCGATGTCCTACAACAATTACGTGGACGCGGCCGCGGCCCGCCGCGCGGCCTTCGACTTCGCGCCGCCCTGCGTGGCGATCATCAAGCATTCCAACCCGTGCGGCATCGCCGTGGGCGCGGATCCGGCCGACGCCCACCGCAAGGCGCACGCCTGTGACCCCGAGTCCGCATTCGGCGGCGTGATCGCGGTGAACGCGGCCGTGACGGCCGAGCTGGCCGGCCAGATCTCCGGCGTGTTCACCGAGGTCGTGGTCGCGCCGGGGTTCGAGCCCGAGGCCCTGGAAATCCTGGCCGGCCGCAAGAACCTGCGGCTGCTGCGCTGCCCGGCCCCGCCCGATGGGGGCGCCGAGTGGCGCAAGATCGACGGCGGCCTCCTGCTCCAGACGCCGGACCGTCTCGACGCCCCCGGCGACGACCCGACCCGCTGGGAGCTGGTGGCCGGCGACCCGGCCACTGCTGACGTGCTGGCCGATCTCGCGTTCGCCTGGCGGGCCTGCCGCTCGGTGAAGTCCAACGCGATCCTGATCGCGTCGGGGGGCGCCAGCGTCGGGATCGGCATGGGTCAGGTCAACCGGGTCGACTCGTCCCGGCTGGCGGTGGCGCGCGCGGGCGAGCGGGCCCGCGGGGCGGTCGCGGCGAGCGACGCGTACTTCCCGTTCCCCGACGGGCTCGAGGTGCTGATCGAGGGGGGCGTACGCGCGGTCGTGCAGCCCGGCGGGTCGATCCGCGACCAGCTGTCGGTGAGCGCCGCGCAGGCGGCGGGGCTCACCCTCTACCTCACCGGCGTACGCCACTTCTATCACTGAGCGTCGGCCCGCAGACCACTTCTTTCACCGGACGCCGCCCCGGCAGCGACGGCCCAGGCCAAACCAGAGCGTGACGGTCTCGTGTTTGACCTGCACCTGGAGCGGCACGCAGGCCGTGCGCGAACGCGTGTAAAAAGCCGACACGTAGGTGTCCCAGGCGCTGCGGGGAGGACAGCTGGGTATGCGCACCGTGCTGGCGAATCCGAGCGGCCGGCTGGTGACCCCGAACACCGCGACGCGATCCCGCCAGGCTTGCGGCACCGTGATCGTGACCGGCGGGCCGCCGCCGTGGAACTGGAATCCCGTCTTCTCGCCGTAGGGCCACGCCGTACGCCCGCTCCGGCCCAGCGGCGGCAGCCGGCCGGGCGGCATGGCGACGTCGCCGAAGACGAGCCGGTAACGGGGGAAGATGCGGAAGCTGGTCAGATTGACGAAGCTGCCGCACGCACCGGGCTCGGCGGCCTGCGCAACCGGCGCGATAGGCCGTCCGGCGCCCGGCCCGCCGTGGCCGCCCTGGCCGGCGGCGAGCACGGCGCCCCCGCCGGCCAGCAGCGCGGCCGCGGCCACCGCCAGCAGCCAGCGTGGCAGGCCGGCCAGCCGGGACAGGGACCATCGTCCCGGCGCGCGTTCCAGGACGTCTCGGCCCGGTGTCCCCGGTTGCTCGCGATGCGTCATGGCTGCCCGCGGGCCGTCAGGTCAGGCCGGGATAACAGCGGTGGCGGATGCCGAACTGCGACGCCGGGTGCCGCGCCTGGACGTGCAGCGCCACGCAGATGGAGGACGAGCCGGGGCGAGACCCGCCCACGTCGGCCTGGCCAGTCCCGGGCGGTGCGCAGCCGACGCCCTTCAGCCTCTTGAATGTGCCGTTGGCCGGGGCCGCTCCGGCGATCGGGCCGATGATGTAGCCGCACATGACGCGCGATGCGGCGGCCTGGCGAGGCCCGCGACTGGCGCAGCCGGCGTCTTGCCGGGGCTCGTGCCTGCCGTTGGCCAGGGCCGGGTTGACCGGGCCGATGAGGTAGGTGCACGCGCTGGGCAGCGCGGCGACCTGGGCATTCGCGTGGCTGGGGTGCGCTTGGCCATGCCCCAGCCCGCCGGCGACGAATGCGGTCACGCCGCCGGCCAGCACCAGGACCGCGATCAGCGCCGGCAGCCAGCGCGGCGGGCTCCCCAGCCGGGGCGGGCTCCCCAGCCGGAGCGGGCTCCCCAGGCGGGACGGCGACCACCGTCCCGGGGCGCGTTCGAGGATGTCAGGCCGGTCCACCATGTCCTGGCCGGCCTGGTCGCCGGGCCGGCCGGACGGGGCGAACGGGCTGGGCGTACCGGGGGGACTGGGCGCGCCGGGTGCGCTTGGCGGCCGCGTCGTGGCCGACCGGGCCCAGCGCGTGTCCGACGCCGGACCTGATCGCGCTGACCCCCTGCCAGCCCGGGGACGCCGACCAGCCACGCTCTGACTCTACTGGCCCAGCCGTCAATGTGAAGATCAGAGCACGTCCGGGGTGCGCCAACGGCGCGGCCGGGCCGTCGGGCAGAATGAGGACCGCCATGACTGCTCGCATCCTCGACGGCAGGGCCGTCGCCGCCGATATCCGCGCCGACCTCAAGCAGCGGGTCGCGGCGCTGGCCGTGCGGGGCGTGGTCCCCGGCCTGGGCACGATCCTGGTCGGCGACGATCCCGGCAGCCACGCGTACGTCAACGGCAAGCACCGAGACTCGGCCCAGGTCGGGATCACCAGCATCCGCAGGGACCTGCCCGCCGACGCCACCCAGGGGCAGGTGGAGGCGGCGGTGGACGAGCTGAACGCCGACCCCGCCTGCACCGGCTACCTGGTGCAGCTGCCGCTGCCCGCCCACCTCGACGCGCAGCGGGTGCTGAACCGGGTGGACCCGGCCAAGGACGCCGACGGGCTGCACCCGATCAACCTGGGCAAGCTGGTGCTCGGCGAGCCGGGTACGCTGCCGAACACGCCGCGCGGGATCGTCGAGCTCATGCGCAGGTACGACGTGCCGATCGACGGTGCCGACATCACCGTGATCGGCCGCGGGATCACCGTCGGCCGCCCGCTCGGCCTGCTGCTCACCCGGCGCAGCGAGAACGCGACGGTCACCTCGTGCCACACCGGGACCAAGGATCTCGCCGCTCACACCAGGAACGCCGACGTGGTGGTGACGGCGGCCGGGCGCCCCGGGCTGCTGGCCCCCGACATGATCAGGCCCGGCGCGGCGGTGCTGGACGTGGGCATCACCAGGACCGACGCGGGCCTGGTTGGTGACGCCGATCCCGGCGTGGCTGAAGTGGCCGGGTGGCTCGCCCCCATGCCCGGCGGCGTGGGCCCGATGACCAGGGCGATGCTGCTGGTTACCGTGGTGGAGGCCGCCGAGCGGGCTAGCGGGTAGCCGCCGAATTTGCTACTCGTGGGTAACATGACAGAGCGCGAGACAAGACTGGATTCAGGGGAGGTCGGTCACCGGCCATGAACATCGTCGTGTGCGTCAAGCAGGTCCCGGACACCGGGATGGAACGCAAGCTCAAGCCGGACGATTCCACTCTCGACCGTGAGAGCGTGGACGGCCTCATCAACGAACTCGACGAGTACGCGATCGAGGAGGCGCTGCTGATCGCCGAGGCGCACGGCGGCGAGGTGACGATCTTGTCCATGGGCCCGCAGAAGGCGGCCGAGTCGATCCGCAAGGCGCTGTCGATGGGCTGCGACCAGGCCGTGCACGTGCTCGACGACGGCCTAGCCGGCTCCGACGCGCTGGCCACTTCCCAGGTCATTGCGCAGGCCCTGACCAGGATCGGGTTCGACCTGGTCATTCTCGGCTCGGAATCGACCGACGCCAGGATGGGCGTGCTCGCGGCCATGCTCTCCGAGCGGCTCGGCGTGCCGCAGATGTCGCTGGCCGGCCGGGTGGAGATCGACGGCCCGGCGATCAGGATCCAGCGCCAGACCGACTACGGCTACGACAAGGTCGAGGCGGCCCTGCCCGCGGTGGTGAGCGTGGTCGAGAAGATCAACGAGCCGCGGTACCCCTCGTTCAAGGGCATCATGGCCGCGAAGAAGAAGCCGGTGGAGACGCTGAGCCTCGCCGACCTGGGCGTCGACGCCTCGCAGGTCGGCCTGGCCGCGGCGGCGACCGAGGTGGTCGACTTCGCGCAGCGTCCGCCCCGGGCCGCGGGCACGATCGTGAAGGATGACGGTGACGGCGGCGTCAAGGCGGCCGAGTTCCTCGCGGCGCAGAAGTTCATCTGAGATGCGGGCGGACAACAGACTCCTGGGAGGAGCACGCGGGCATGGCTGAGGTGCTGGTATTCGCCGAGCACGCCGGCGGTGAGGTTAAGAAGGTCACCAACGAGCTGCTGACCCTGGCCCGCCGGCACGGTGAGCCGGCCGTGGTCTGGACCGGACCCGATGCCGCGGCCGGCCGGGACCGGCTGGCCGAGTTCGGCGCGGCCCGGGTATACGCCGCTGACGGCGGCGAGTTCGACGAGTACGTGGCCGCGCCCAAGGCCGAGGCGCTCGCCGCGGCGGTCGCACGGACGTCGCCTTCCGCGGTGCTCGTCGCGGGCACCGCGGAGGGCAAGGAGATCGCGGCCCGGGTGGCGGTGAAGACGGGGTCGGGCGTGATCACTGACGCGCTGGATCTGGGCGAGGGCCTGGTCGCCGAGCAGTCCATCTTCGGCGGGTCGATCGTGGTCCACTCCCGGGTGCGGACCGGGACCCCGATCATCGCGGTCCGGCCCAACTCGGTGACCCCGGAGCCCGCGCCCGAGCCGGGCGCGGCCGAGCTCGTCCCGCTCGACGTGCCGCTCAGCGACACCGCCAAGGCCGCCCGGGTCACCGAGCGGGTGGAGCAGGAGCGAAGCGAGCGGCCCGAGCTCACCGAGGCGTCCATCGTGGTGTCCGGTGGCCGGGGAGTGGGCAGCGCCGAGCACTTCGCGCTCATCGAGCAGCTGGCTGATTCGCTCGGCGCGGCCGTGGGGGCCTCCCGCGCCGCGACCGACGCGGGCTGGTACCCGCACCAGTTCCAGGTGGGCCAGACCGGCAAGACCGTCGCACCCCAGCTCTATCTCGCGGTCGGCATCTCCGGCGCGATCCAGCACCGGGCTGGCATGCAGACCTCCAAGACGATCATGGTGATCAACAAGGATCCGGAGGCGCCGATCTTCGAGCTGGCCGACTTCGGCGTGGTGGGGGATCTGTTCGCCGTGGTGCCGCAGCTCATCGAGGAGATCGGCCGGCGCGGCCAGGGCTGAGGACCAGGAGGGCAGCCTGACGGCCGGGGAGAGGCAACCGCGGCTCCCGGTAGGCTGAGCGCGTCATGGGGTATCTCGACGGCGGGACAGGGGCAGCGGCCCCGGGATCAGGGTGCCTGGCGTACCTGGATCATGCGGCTACGACGCCGCTGCTGCCCGAGGTGCTCGACACGATGGCCGCGGAACTGGCCAGGCTCGGTAATCCGTCCTCGCTGCACAACGCCGGGCGCCGGGCCCGCCGGGTGGTCGAGGAGTCGCGCGAGCAGATCGCCGAGGCCTATGGTGCCCGCCCGAGCGAGGTGATCTTCACCAGCGGCGGCACCGAGGCGGACAACCTCGCGGTCAAGGGGCTGTACTGGGCCCGGCGGGACGGCCGGGCCGGCCGCCGCCGGGTACTGACCACGCCCATCGAGCACCACGCCGTGCTGGACAGCGTGCACTGGCTGGCCGATCACGAGGGAGCCGAGGCTGGCTGGCTGCCGGTCGATGGCGCCGGGCGGGTCAGTCCGGACGCCCTGCGCGCGGCCATCGAGACCGATCCCGGCGGCGTGGCCCTGGTCAGCATCATGTGGGCGAACAACGAGGTGGGCACGGTCGAGCCGGTGCGCGAGCTGGCGGCCGTGGCCCGCGGGCACGAGATCCCGTTCCACAGCGACGCGGTGCAGGCCGCTGCGCAGCTGCCGGTGGACTTCGCCGCGTCCGGGGCCGACGCCCTCAGCATCAGCGGGCACAAGCTCGGTGGCCCCGTCGGCGTGGGCGCGCTGCTGCTGACCCGGCAGGTCGAGCCGGTGCCCGTGCTGCACGGCGGCGGCCAGGAGCGGGACATCAGGTCGGGCACGCTGGACACCCCGGCCATCAGCGCGTTCGCGACCGCGGTCGCGCTGAAGTCTAAGCAGATCGGCGACGAGGGCCGCAGGCTGGCCGCGCTGGCCGCCGAGCTGATCGGGCAGGTACGGGCGGCCGTGCCCGACGCGGTGCTCAACGGCCCGCCGCCGGGGCCCGAGCGGCTGCCAGGCAACGTCCACTTCTCCTTCCCCGGCTGCGAGGGCGACGCGCTGCTCATGCTGCTCGACGCCAAGGGGATCGCCTGCTCGACCGGCTCGGCCTGCACGGCGGGGGTGGCCGAGCCCAGCCATGTGCTGCTCGCCATGGGCGCGGGCGAGGCGCGGGCTCGCGGCTCGCTCCGGTTCTCGCTCGGGCATACCTCGACCCAGGCGGACGTGGACGCCGTGGGCGCGGTGATCGGCGAGGCGGTCGAGCGCGCCCGGCGTGCAGCCCGCTGACCGGCGGCCCGCTGACGGGCGGCCCGCTGACCGGCGTGCCGCTGACAGGGCGGGCCGGTTACGAGCCGGCTGCGGAACGCGCCCTCTCGCTGAGCAGGGCCAGGTGCAGCGGGGCGATCAGATCCCGGGCGAAGGCCCGGGCATCCTCCAGCGTGTCCATCGGGATGGCGCTGGACGGGGTGAGTATGAACGACAGCACGATCCGGACGCCAAGCTCGGCAACGGTCTGGATGCGCCGCTCGGCCTCGGCGGGCGGAGCCTGCGTCCCGAACAGATCCCGGCGGATGAGCGCCGCGCTGTGCTCGCGGGCCAGATCCACCACCGCGCCGCCGTTCACGGTCAGGGACGGCAGGATCGCCTCGGGCTCGGTCCGCAGCAGCCGGCACAGCAGCGGGTGGCGGCGCAGGTACTGGAGCGCGAAGGCGACCCGCTCGATCATGCGGTCCTCGGGCGTGGCGCAGCCCCCGCCCACGCTGCCCAGGTCGCCCAGGAAGCTCCTCAGCTCGCGCAGCACGACCGCCTCGATGAGGTTCTCCTTCTTCGGGAACCTGCGGTAGATCGTGATCCGGGACAGCCCGCAGCGCCGGGCGATGTCTTCCATCGTGGACCGGCGCAGCCCGAAGTCCTCGAACTGGCCGAGCGCCGCGTCCAGGATTCGCTCGGTCACCGCATCGGGGTCCTCGCCGCGATCGGGTGCCTGCGCCATGCGCAGCAGGTCGATGACCATCTTCAGCCTTCCGCCCGGACGCGCCGGGCCGCCCTGGTTCCCGGCTGACCCGCCGGACCGGATATCCGGATTAGACGAGTCTGACCCTACGCCTTGATACAAGTATGCAAGAAATGTATCTTATGTTTCAACCGTACTGATACCGTAACTCGTAGCCGCCAGAGGAGCATCGTCATGGGCCAGCCCGCCGGCACCGAGGGCCAGGTCGGCCACCAGCGCACGCACGCGGTCGTGATCGTGGGCACCGGCTTCGCCGGCATCGGCATGGCGATCGCGCTGAAGCGGGCCGGCGTGCACAACTTCGTGATCCTGGAAAAGGCCGACCGGGTCGGCGGCACCTGGCGGGAGAATACCTATCCCGGCTGCGCCTGCGATATCAGGTCCCACCTGTATTCCTACTCCTTCGAGCCGAAGGCCGACTGGAGCCGCGAGTTCGCGCCGTGGCACGAGATCCTCGGATACATCGAGCACTGCGTGGACAAGTACGGGATCCGGCCGCACATCAGGTTCGGCGCCGAGATGACCGGTGCGGAGTACGACGAGCAGCGCGCCACCTGGCAGGTCAGCATCGCGGACGGCAGCCTGGTGCGCGGCCGGGCGGTGGTGATCGGGCAGGGGCCGCTGCACGTGCCGAACGTCCCCGAGCTGCCCGGGCTGGAGCGGTTCGAGGGTAAGGCGTTCCACTCCGCGGGCTGGGACCACGACTACGACCTGACCGGCAAGCGGGTCGCGGTGATCGGCACCGGAGCGTCGGCGATCCAGTTCGTGCCCCAGATCGCGGCGCGAACCTCGCGGCTCACCGTCTTCCAGCGGACCGCACCGTGGATCGTGCCGCGACCCGACCGGCCGTTCACCGAGGCGCAGAAGCGCAGGTTCCAGGCCATCCCGCCGTCCAGGCTCGCGCACCGGTACATGATCTACTGGCTGCAGGAGAGCCTCGTCCTCGGCTTCGAGCACCCGAAGCTGATCGGCGCGGCGGAGCGGCTGGCCCGCGGGCACATCGCGCGCCAGGTGAACGACCCGGGGCTGCGCGGCAAGCTCACCCCCCGCTACACGCTCGGCTGCAAGCGCACGCTGGTTTCCAGCGACTATTACCCCGCGTTCAACCGGCCCAACGTGGACCTGGAGACCGCCGGCATCGCCGAGATCCGCGAGCACTCGATCCTCACCAGGGACGGCCGCGAGGTGGAGGCGGACGCGATCATCTTCGGCACCGGGTTCCACGTCGTGGACGCCATGTCCAGGATTCACATCGTCGGCAAGGACGGGCTCAAGCTCGCCGACGCCTGGCGGGACGGGATAACCGCCCACCTGGGTACCACCGTGGCCGGCTTCCCCAACCTGTTCTTCCTGGTAGGGCCCAACACCGGGCTCGGCCATAACTCGATCATCTTCATGATCGAAGCCCAGGTCCGCTACATCATGAGCTGCCTGCGGCTGGTGGCCAGGTCGCAGGCGCGCTCGATCGAGGTCAGGCCGCAGGCCCAGCAGCGCTTCAACGAGTGGGTGCAGGAGAAGTCCAGCGGCTCGGTCTGGCTGAAGGGCGGCTGCGTCAGCTGGTATCTCGATGCCGAAGGGATCAACCGCGCGCTCTGGCCGGCCTCCACGCTGAGCTTCTGGCTGCGCATGCGCCGGGCCAAGGCCGCGGACTTCCACCTGGAAGGAGCCGTGGCATGACCGCCCTGGCCGACGCGCGCACGGCCGTGATCCGCTGCCGGGACGGCGATCACACGATCGCGCTGACCGACCGGGAGCTGACCGCCGAGCGACTGATCGGGGCGTCGCGCAAGCACTCCTTCGATCCGGACATGGACGTGGACTGGGATGCGCCGCCGGCTGCGGGCCTGCTCTACGCGCCGCCGGAGGTGGTCTCGCTGTACGAGACGCCGCTGTGGGACCGGCTCACCGACGACCAGCGCGTCGAGCTGACCAAGCAGGAGACCGCGAGTCTGGCATCGTTCGGCATCTGGTCGGAGCTGCTACTCATGCAGATCCTCGTCCAGCACTCCTACCGGAACCGGTTCGACAGCAACCACGTCGCCTATGCGCTGACCGAGCTGGCCGACGAATGCCGGCACTCCGTCATGTTCGGCCGGATGGTGCGGACCTTCGGGCTGCGTACCCATCGGCCGCGGGCTCCCGAGTTCCACCTGCTCAAGGTGCTCGGCGCGATCCACGACCCGATGCTGATGTTCGCCGCGGCGCTCGTGATCGAGGAGTTCACCGACACGATCCAGCGCATCACCTTCCCCGACGAGCGGATCCAGCCGCTGGTCCGCCAGGTGAGCCGGATTCACGTGATCGAAGAGGCCCGGCACATCAAGTACGCACGCGAGGAGCTCAAGCGCCAGGTGGCCGCCAGCTCGGCCATCAAGCGCAAGCTCACCGCGGCCAGGCTGGCCTGGGGAATGTCCGCGATCATCCTGCGGAACCTCATGCACCCGTCCGGTTACGCGGCGGTCGGCCTCGATCCCGAGCTCGCCCGCCGCGAAGCCGCGGCCAGCCCGCACCGCCAGGCGGTCCTGCAGTGGGCCTCCCGCAAGTCCATGGCCGCCTTCGACCAGGTCGGGTTCCTCGACGGCCGGGCCCGAGCGATCTGGCAGCGGTCAGGCTTCCTGCCCCGCGCGGATCAGCCTGCCAGCTCGCGGTAGAGCGCGACGGTCTGCACGGCGATCGCGGTCCAGTCGAACTCGGCGGCGGCGCGGGCGCGGCCCCGCGTGCCCATCGCCGCCGCCCGGTCCCGGTCGCGCAGCAGCGCGTTGAGCGCGGCGGCGAGCGCGTCCGGGTCGTCCGGCGGCACCAGTAGGCCGGTCTCGCCGCCCGCCACGACCTCGGGGATGCCGCCCACCCGGGACGCCACGACCGCGGCGCCGCACGCCATCGCCTCCAGGTTCACGATGCCGAGCGGCTCGTACACCGACGGGCAGGCGAACACCCGGGCGTGCGAGAGCAGCTGGATGACCTCGCGCTTGGCCAGCATGCCGGAGATCAGCCGCACCCCGGACCTGGTCGCGGTGAGCCGGCTGACCAGGCCGTCCACCTCGGCCGCCAGCTCGGGGGTATCCGCCTGTCCGGCGCAGAGCACGAGCTGGGCGCCGGGGTCGAGCCGGGCCGCCGCGCGCAGCAGCACGGGCAGCCCTTTCTGCCTGGTGACCCGGCCGACGAAGATGACATAGGGCCTGCCGGGATCCACGCCGTACTTGGCCAGCACGTCGGTGCCGGGGTCCGGCGCGTACTCGCGGGTGTCGATGCCGTTGCGGATCACCCGGACCCGTTCGGGGGGCACGGCCGGGTAGGCGGCCAGCACGTCCGCGCGCATGCCGTCCGACACCGCCACCACGGCGGCCGCGCCCTCCACCGCGGTGCGCTCGCACCAGGAAGACAGTGCGTACCCGCCGCCGAGCTGCTCGGCCTTCCACGGCCGCAGCGGTTCCAGCGAGTGCATGGTGACCACGTGCGGCACCCCGTAGAGCAGCCCGGCCAGGTGGCCGGCCAGGTTCGCGTACCAGGTGTGCGAGTGCACGAGGCCGGCTCCGCCGACCGCCGCGGTCATCGAGAGGTCGGCGGAGATCGTGCGCAGCGCGGGGTTCGCCCCGTCCAGCAGCGGCCACGGCCGGTGCGCCACCGCCCCGGGCCGGTCCGCGCCCTGGCAGTGCACGGTCAGGTCCACCAGGCCGGCCAGCTCCCGGGCCAGGTACTCCACGTGCACCCCGGCCCCGCCGTACACCTCGGGCGGGTACTCCCTGGTCAGCAGGGCCACCCGCATCCGGCCGCCGGGTTCGGCGGTCAAGGCGTGACCAGCTGACCCTTGCCGACCACGGTCACCCCGCCGTCGGAGACCACGAAGCCGCGGGCCCGGTCGTGCTGCTTGTCCACGCCGACCTGCACGCCCTCCGGCACGATCACGTTCTTGTCCAGGATCGCGTTCCTGACCACCGCGCGCGGCCCGATCCGGGTGTTGTGCATCACGACCGCGCGTTCCACCGTGGTCCAGTTCTCCACCCGGACGCCGGGCGACAGCACCGACTCGCGGACCAGGCTTCCGGACACGATTACGCCGTTGCTGACCAGGCTGTTGAGCGCCCGGCCCACCCGGCCGTCGCTGTCGTCGTGGACGAACTTCGCCGGCGGGTCCGACGGCGCCTGGGTGAGGATCGGCCATCGGCTGTTGTACAGGTTGAAAACCGGGTGGACAGCACACAGATCCATGTGCGCGTCGAAGTAAGAGTCCAGGGTCCCGACGTCGCGCCAGTATCCGGCGTCGCGTTCGGTGGCGCCCGGCACCTTGTTGTCCAGGAAGTTGTATACCTGCGCGGCGCGCTGGCCGACCAGCATCGGGACGATGTCGCCGCCCATGTCGTGCCTGCTCTCCGCGTCCGCCGCGTCCTTGCGCAGCGCGTCGACCAGGACGTCGGTCGTGAATAGGTAGTTGCCCATCGACGCGTAGGCCTGGTCGGGGTGGCCGGGCATGGCTGGCGGATCGGCGGGCTTTTCCAGGAACGCCTCGATCGACCGGCCGTCCTGCGCGGTCTGGATCACGCCGAACGCTGTGGCCTCGGCGCGCGGCACCGGAATCGCCGCCACGGTCAGGCCCGCTCCCGCGGCCACGTGCTGGTCGACCATCTGCCGTGGATCCATCCGGTAGACATGATCGGCGCCGAAGACGATCACCAGGTCGGGCTCGTCGTCGTAGATGAGGTTGAGCGATTGGTGGATCGCGTCCGCGGAGCCGGTGTACCAATGCGGCCCGAGCCGCTGCTGCGCCGGGACCGGAGTCACGAAGTTGCCCAGCAGCGTGCTCATCCGCCAGGTCAGGCTGATGTGCCGGTCCAGGCTGTGGCTCTTGTACTGGGTCAGCACGGCGATCCGCAGGGTGCCTGCGTTGGCCAGGTTGGACAGTGCGAAATCGACCAACCGGTACAGGCCGCCGAAGGGGACGGCGGGCTTGGCCCGGTCGTCGGTCAGCGGGGCCAGCCGGGTTCCCGCCCCGCCCGCCAGCACGATGCCGAGGATCCGCTTCTGAGCCACCTCGCACCTCCTCCTCACGTCCCGGGCAATCGCCCTATCTCAGTGTGTTCTGCCCGCCGCCGGGACCGCCACCCTCAACTCCGGCGGGCGCCGGGCGGGCAGCCGCGATCCCCGCGTACCCTCGGTAGGCGATGACTCAACTCCGCGTGCTCGCCGCCATGTCCGGCGGCGTCGACTCGGCTGTGGCCGCGGCCCGGGCCGCCGACGCTGGCCACCAAGTGACCGGCGTCCACCTCGCGCTGTCGGCCAACCCCCGTTCCTACCGGACCGGCGCCCGGGGGTGCTGCACCCTGGAAGACGCCCGCGACGCGCGCCGGGCCGCCGACGTCATCGGCATTCCCTTCTACGTCTGGGACATGGCCGAGCGCTTCAGCCAGGACGTGGTGGCCGACTTCGTCGCCGAGTACGCGGCGGGCCGCACGCCCAATCCCTGCCTGCGCTGCAACGAGAAGATCAAGTTCACCGCGGTGCTCGACCGTGCCGTGGCACTCGGCTTCGACGCGGTCTGCACCGGCCACCACGCGCGGCTAGACGGCGAGCCAGGCCGCACCCGGCTGCGGCGCAGCGTGGATCCGGCTAAGGACCAGTCCTACGTACTCGCCGTGCTCACCGCCCGCCAGCTCGGCCGGGCCATGTTCCCGCTCGGCGACTCGACCAAGGCGCAGGTACGCCAGGAGGCCACCGCCCGCGGCCTGGCCGTGGCCGACAAGCCGGACAGCCACGACGTGTGCTTCATCCCGGACGGGGACACCCGGCAGTTCCTGGCGGGCAGGCTCGGCCAGGCCCCCGGCCAGATCGTAGACGCCGCCGGCGGCGTCGTTGGCGGGCACGACGGTGCCTACGGGTTCACCATCGGGCAGCGCAAGGGGCTGCGCATCGGCCGTCCCGCCGACGACGGCCTGCCCCGCTACGTGCTAGACATCGAGCCGGCCAGCGGGACCGTGACGGTCGGCCCGCGCGAGCGGCTCGACGTGCACGAGATCACGGTCAGCCGCCCGGTGTGGACCGGCTGCCCGCCCCCCGAGGCCCCGCTTGACTGCACCGTCCAGCTACGCGCGCACGGCCAGACGCACCCGGCGACCGCGTGGCCGGAAGAGGACGTGCTCCGGATCCGGCTGCACGAGCCCGCCCGCGCCGTGGCCCCGGGCCAGGCCGCCGTCCTCTACCACGGCGACCTCGTGCTCGGCTCCGGCACCATCCACGCCACGCGCGCAGCTACCCCGGCCTAACCCCGGCACCCGCCGCCGTCCCGCCTGGCCCGGCGACCGTGGTCGATGTGCCATCGACACCTGACCACCCTTCCAGCCCCCGCCGACCCCCCGGCCCCGGCGACGGTGGTCGATGTGCCATCGCCGACGCTCCAGGGGAGGCAATGTGCCATCGACACCCTGCGGCCGCGGCCGTCCGCGGCGCCGCGGCGCGGGCCATCGCTGTCCGCCGGAGTCGCTAGGCTCGGCTGCGTGACCAGCGATGCACCGCGCTTCCCCTGGCCGGCCGGCAGTGCCTCGGGCGCCGGCTCGATGCCCGGCACCGACCCGCTCGCCGCCGTCCGCACCGTCCTGGACGAACTGCCCGACCTGCCCTACCTGCCCGAGCTGCCCGCGCGCGGGCCGGGAGCCGACCTGATCGGGCGCACCGCCGCGCTGCTCACCGAGCTGCCGGTCGAGACCACGCCGGCCGGCTGGCGGCTGGCCGCCCGCCCCGGCCGCGACCAGCGCCGGGCGCGCGCCCTGCTCGACCAGGATCTGGACGCGCTGGAGGAAGCCGTGGCCGGCTACGCCGGCGCGCTCAAGATCCAGGCCTGCGGGCCGCTGACGCTCGCCGCATCGCTCGAGCTGCCGTCCAGCCTGGAGGTCGCGCTGGCCGACCGGGGGGCTCTGGCCGACCTCACCCAGTCGCTGGCCGAGGGCATCAGGGCGCACGCCGACGACGTCCGCAAGCGGGTGCCCGGCGCGACTCTGCTCCTGCAGTGCGACGAGCCGCGGCTGCCCGCCGTGCTGGACGGGGCCATCCCCACCGCCAGCGGCCTGCGCCGGGTCGCCGCCGTCGAGCCCGGCCCGGCCGCCGACAGCCTGAGCACGGTGCTCGCGGCCTCCGGTGCCTACCGCCTCGTGCACTGCTGCGCCGCCCATCCGCCGCTGGGGGTCATCAGCCAGGCCGGCGCGCAAGCGATCTACCTGGACATCAGCCTGCTCCGGCGGGAGGACGAAGATCCGCTGGCTCAGGCGGCGGAGGCGGGCAGCGGCATTTTCGCGGGCGCGGTTCAACCCTCGGATTCCGAACGGCCCGAGGCCAGCCAACTGGCGGAGCGGGTCATCGACCTGTGGCGCCGGCTCGGCCTGCCGCCGTCCCGCGGCGCGGAGCAGGTGGTGATCGCGCCCGCCTGCGGGCTGGCCGGCACGTCGCCCGAGCGGGCCGCCGGGCTGCTCGCCGCCTGCCGCGAGGCAGGCCGGATACTGCCCGAGATGATCGAGGAGGGTGCGGGGTGACGGAGCTACCGGAAGCCGCCGAGCTGGGCGGCGTGCCGACCGAGGTCCGGCAGCGGGCTGCCACGCTCAGCGTGGAGCTGACCGAGCACCAGCACCGCTACCACGTGCTGGACTCGCCGCTGATCTCCGACGCCGAATACGACACGCTGATCCGCGAGCTGCGCGACATCGAGGACCGCTATCCCGAGCTGCGCAGCCCCGACTCGCCCACGCAGAAGGTTGGCGGCCCGGTGTCCACGCTGTTCACCGCGGTCACGCACGTCGACCGGCTGCTCAGCCTGGACAACGCGTTCTCGGCCGAGGAATTCGACAACTGGTCCGCACGGGTGACCCGGCTGGCCGAGTCCGGCCCGGCGGGGCCCTACCTGTGCGAGCTCAAGATCGACGGCCTGGCCGTGGCGCTGCTCTACCGCAACGGCGCGCTGGTCCGCGGGGCTACCCGCGGCGACGGCGTTACCGGCGAGGATGTCACGCCCAACATCCGCACGATCGCCAGCGCGCCGGCCCGGCTCAAGGGCGATGGGTTCCCCGAAACGCTTGAGGTGCGCGGCGAGGTGTTCTACCCGGTGGCCGGGTTCGAGGAGCTGAATCTGACCCTGACCGAATCCGGCAAGCCACCGTTCGCCAACCCGCGCAGCGCCGCTGCGGGCTCGCTGCGGCAGAAGGATCCCCGGATCACCGCGACCAGGGCACTGGACCTGATCGTGCACGGCGTCGGCTCGACCCAGGGCGGGCCGGACACGCAGTCCGGCTGGTATGAGCGGATGCGGGCGTGGGGGCTGCCGGTCAGCGACTTGTACCAGGTCACCCCCGGCCTGGACGGGGTGCGCGAGTACATCGGCCACTACGCCGAGCACCGGCACGACCCGCACTACGAGATCGACGGGGTCGTGGTCAAGCTGGACCGGATCGCGGTACAGCGCGAGCTGGGTTCCACCAGCCGCGCGCCGCGCTGGGCGATCGCGTACAAGTACCCGCCCGAGGAGGTGACCACCCGGCTGCTCGACATCAGGGTCAACGTGGGCCGCACCGGGCGGGTCACCCCGTTCGCGGTGATGAAGGCGGTCAAGGTCGCCGGGTCCGTGGTGGACCGGGCCACCCTGCATAACGCCGACGAGGTGGTGCGCAAGGGCGTGCTGATCGGCGACATGGTTGTGCTGCGCAAGGCCGGTGACGTGATCCCCGAGGTGGTCGGGCCGGTAGCGGACCTGCGCGACGGCTCCGAGCGCGCGTTCGTGTTCCCCGACCACTGCCCGGCTTGCGGCACCCCGCTGGCCCGCGAGGAGGGGGAGGTGGACTGGCGCTGCCCGAACACCCGGTCCTGCCCCGCCCAGCTACGCGAGCGGCTGTTCCACCTGGCCGGTCGCGGCGCGCTGGACATCGAGGTGCTCGGCTACGAGGCGGTGGTCGCGCTGCTGGGATCGGGGGAGTCCGAGGGAGTCGTCCCCCCGGGGGAGCACCGCGGCCTGGTCACCGACGAGGGCGACCTGTTCGCGCTGACCGACGAGCGGCTGGCCACCGTGCCGTTCTTCGTGAACAAGGCCGGGACGCTGACGGTCAACTCGCGCAAGCTGGTGGCGAACCTGGAGGAGGCGCGGTCGCGGCCGCTGTGGCGGATCCTGGTCGCGCTGTCGATCAGGCACGTCGGCCCGACCGCTGCCCGCGCGCTCGCCGCGCACTTCGGGTCGCTGGACGCGATCGAGGCGGCGTCGGTGGACGACCTGGCCGCCGTGGACGGCGTCGGCCCGACGATCGCGGCCGCGGTGATCGACTGGTTCACGGTGGACTGGCACCGGGCCATCGTGGACAAGTGGCGGCAGGCCGGGGTGCGGCTGGCCGAGGAGGGGCCGGCCGGCGGTCCTGGGGGGGCGGGCCGGACGCTGGCCGGGATGTCACTGGTGATCACCGGTTCGCTGGCCGGGTTCAGCCGGGACTCGGCGACCGAGGCGGTGCGGGCCCGCGGCGGCAAGGTCACCGGCTCGGTGTCGAAGAAGACCGACTTCGTAGTGGCCGGCGAGAACGCAGGCTCAAAACACGACAAGGCAGTCGAACTCGGCGTCCCAGTCCTAGACGAGGCGGCCTTCGCGCTCCTGCTCGACCAGGGCCCCGATGCAGTCCGGGCCCCCGACGGATAGCAGCCTCACCGGCGGCCTCCCCTCCGGCCTAGAAGCCCCAATCCGCTGGCGCCCCCCAACTCTGCCCTGCTCCTGCCCCGGTCCGCCCTTCCTCCCGATCTAACGTGGACCTAACCCGCCGCCTGTTGGAGTAGGTGCCCACTGCCGCACAACCTAGCGTTCCCGCGGAAACGCCCCGCCCGTGCCTCGGCGACGTGCTCAGCCTGGCCTGGGGGAGCTGCTCGGGCCGCCGGCGTTCGGCGCAGCCGACAGCCGTCGGCTCGAGTGGGTGCCCCAGGCCCCACCCCCAAGATGGGGCCGTTCAAAACCCCGTTCAGGCCAAGCCCGGCCGGCACCTAGGATGGCCTGCATGTCAATCACCCGTGACGAGGTAGCCCACCTGGCCAGGCTGGCCAGGATCGCGCTCACCGACGCTGAGCTCGATCACTTCGCCGGACAGCTTGATGTGATCATCTCGGCGGTGGCGCGGGTCCAGGAGGTGACCGCCGAGGGCATCCCGGCGACCTCGCACGCGGTGCCGCTCACCAACGTGTTCCGCCCGGACGAGCTGACCGAATGCCTGACCGCGGAGGCCGCGCTCGCGGCCGCGCCCGCCGTCGAGGACCAGCGGTTCCGGGTACCCAGGATCCTGGCGGAGGAGTAACGATGACCGCCGAGCTGACCCGGATGACCGCCGCACAGCTGGCGTCCGCGATCGCGGCGGGCGAGGTATCCGCGACCGAGGTCACCCGAGCCCACCTGGACCGGGTCGCGGCTGTCGACGGGCAGGTGCACGCGTTCCTGCACGTACCGTCCGAGCTGGCGCTGGCGGCCGCCCGCATGGTGGACGACCGCCGCGCGGCGGGCCAGCCGCTCGGCCCGCTGGCCGGGGTACCGGTCGCGGTCAAGGACGTGTTCGCGACCGCCGATATGCCGACCACCTGCGGATCCCGCATCCTGGACGGCTGGCAGCCGCCGTACGAATCGACGGTCACCCGCAGGCTGCGCGAGGCCGGCGCGATCGTGCTGGGCAAGACGAACATGGACGAGTTCGCGATGGGATCGTCCACGGAGAACTCCGCGTTCGGGCCCTCGCGCAACCCATGGGACCTGACCCGGGTCCCGGGCGGCTCGTCCGGCGGCTCGTCCGCCGCGGTGACCGCGTTCGAGACACCGCTGGGTATCGGCACCGACACCGGCGGCTCGATCCGCCAGCCTGGGGCGGTCTGCGGGATCGTGGGAGTGAAGCCGACCTACGGCGGCTCGTCCCGGTACGGCGTGGTCGCCTTCGCCTCCTCGCTTGACACGCCGGGGCCGCTGGCCAGGACCGTGCTCGACGCGGCGCTGCTGCACGAGGCGATGTCCGGGCATGACCCCTGCGACTCGACTTCGATCGACGCGCCGGTGCCGCCGGTAGTGGCCGCGGCCCGGCAGGCGAACGTCGAGGGCATGCGGATCGGCGTGGTCACCGAGCTCAGCGGCGAGGGGTACCAGCCGGGGGTGCTGACCAGATTCGGCGAGGCGGTCGAGTTGCTCGAGTCGCTCGGCGCCAAGATCACCGAGGTGTCCTGCCCGCACTTCGTCTACGCGCTGCCCGCGTACTACCTGATCGCTCCCAGCGAGTGCTCGTCCAACCTGGCCCGGTTCGACGCGATGCGGTACGGGTTGCGGGCCGGCGACGACGGCACCCGCAGCGCCGAGGAGGTCATGTCCCTGACCAGGGAGATGGGATTCGGCGCGGAGGTCAAGCGGCGGATCATGCTCGGTACCTACGCGCTGTCCAGCGGTTACTACGACGCCTACTACGGCAAGGCCCAACAGGTCCGCACGCTCGTGATCCGTGACTTCGAGGCCGCGTTCGAGCAGGTCGACGTGCTGGTTTCGCCGTCCACCCCGACCACCGCGTTCAAGGTCGGCGAGCGGGTGGATGATCCGATCGCGATGTACCTGGCCGACCTGTGCACGATCCCGTCCGACCTGGCCGGCAACGCCGCGCTGTCCGTGCCGTGCGGGCTGGCCCCGGACGACGGGCTTCCGGTCGGCCTGCAGGTCATGGCGCCGGTCCTGGCCGACGACCGCGCCTACCGGGTAGGCGCGGCGGTCGAGGCCGCGCTGACCGAGCGATGGGGGCACCCGCTGCTGGACGAGGCGCCGGCCCTCGCCGCCGGGCCGGGGAGGAGCGGGACCGATGACTGAGACCGCTACCAGGCTGGTCCCGTTCGACGAGGCGCTGACCCGCTACGAGCCGGTGATCGGCCTGGAAACGCACGTCGAGCTCGGCACCAGGTCCAAGATGTTCTGCGGCTGCCCGACCACGTTCGGCGCCGAGCCCAACACCCAGGTCTGCCCGGTCTGCCTCGGCCTGCCCGGCTCGCTGCCGGTGACCAACGCCGCGGCGATCGAGTTCACGATCAGGATAGGCCTGGCGCTGAACTGCACGATCGCGTCGTGGTGCCGGTTCGCGCGGAAGAACTACTTCTACCCGGACATGCCGAAGAACTTCCAGATATCCCAGTACGACGAGCCGCTGTGCACCGACGGCTGGCTGGACGTCGACGTCCAGTCAGACGACGGGCCGGCCCGCGTGGTACGGGTCGAGATCGAGCGCGTTCACCTGGAGGAGGACACTGGCAAGTCGCTGCACAAAGGCGGCTCGACCGGGCGGATCCACGGCGCCGACTACTCGCTGGTCGACTACAACCGGGCGGGCATCCCGCTGGTGGAGATCGTCACCAAGCCGGTCCCCGGGACCGGGGCGCTCGCCCCGCAGGCCGGGCGCGCCTATGTCACCGAACTCCGGGATCTGCTGCGTGCCCTCGGCGTGTCCGATGTCCGGATGGAAGAGGGCTCGCTGCGCGCCGATGTGAACACCTCGCTGGCCCCGGCCGGGTCGGGCCGCTGGGGCACCCGGACCGAGACCAAGAACGTAAACTCGCTCCGCTCGGTCGAGCGGGCCATCAGGTACGAGATCGAGCGGCAGGCGGCCACCCTCGACGCCGGCCACCGGGTCATGCAGGAGACCCGGCACTTCCACGAGGACAGCGGGATCACGACGGCCGGGCGCAGCAAAGAGGAAGCGCAGGACTACCGGTACTTCCCCGAGCCCGACCTGGTGCCGATCGCCCCGTCGCCGGACTGGGTGGCCGAGCTGCGCGCTTCGCTCCCCGAGCTGCCCTCGGCCCGTCGTGCCCGGCTCCAGTCCGAGTGGGCCCTCTCCGACCTGGACATGGCCGCGCTGGCCCACGCCGACGCCCTCGACCTGGTGGCCGGGACCGTGGCCGCCGGTGCCACGCCGGCCGACGCCCGCAAGTGGTGGCTCGGCGAGCTCCGCCAGCGTGCCAACGCCGTCGGCGTCGAGCTCTCCGCGCTCAGCATCACCCCGGCCCAGGTGGCCCGGGTCAGCGAGCTGGTCGCATCCGGCGTGCTCAACGACCAGCTGGCCCGCCAGGTGCTCGACGCCGTCCTGGGCGGCGAGGGCTCCCCCGACGACATCGTCCGCGACCGCCAGCTGGCGATCGTGAGCGACGACAGCGCACTGCTCGCGGCGGTGGATGATGCTATCGACGCTCACCCGGACGTGGCCGGCAAGGTCCGCGGCGGCAAGACCCAGGCCGCCGGGGTCCTGGTCGGCGCGGTCATGAAGGCCACCCGCGGCCGAGCCGACGCCACCCGCGTTCGTGAGCTAATCCTCGACCGCCTGGGTGCGGCCTGAAGCACTCACTCGATCATCCGGCTGTCGGCTGCGCCGAACGCCGGCTGCCCGAGCAAGCGCTCCATGCCTGTGAGGCACAGATGGCGGGCAGAAAATGAAGTGAACACCCTGATATTCTCAATACGTGACGACTTACGCGTACCAGGTGATGATGCCCCGCTAGCCGGGGCCAGTCAGAGCTGCGCGGATCACCACGCACGAGGCCCCTTACGGGGCCTCGATTCATGTGCGGGGTCGGAGCCCCGGTTTCTTCTCCCGGAGGTTCCGATGACCGAACGCATCTATCTCAGTACGACGATTCCTTACGTCAACGCGCGGCCGCATCTGGGGTTCGCGCTCGAGTTGGTGCAGGCGGACGCGCTGGCCCGGCACTACCGGCAGCGCGGCGACCTGGTGCGGTTCCAGACCGGGACCGACGACAACTCGCTCAAGAACGTGCTGGCCGCGCAAGCCGAGGGCGTGCCGGTGCGCGCGCTGGTGCGGCGCAATGCGGCCGCGTTCGCGGAGCTGGCCGGGCCGCTCGCGCTGTCATATGACGACTTCATCCAGACCAGCAGCGACCCGCGCCACCTGGGCGGAGCGCAGCGGTTGTGGCGGGCCTGCGCGGAGCGCGGCGACCTGTACCTGAAGGAGTACCAGGGGCTGTATTGCGTGGGGTGCGAGCAGTTCTACCGGGAGGCCGAGCTGACCGGCGGCCGCTGCCCGGAGCATGGCACCGTCCCGCAGCCGGTGTCGGAGCGGAACTGGTTCTTCCGGCTGTCGCGGTACCGCGAGCAGCTTCACGACCTGGTCAGCTCGGGACTGCTGCGGGTGGAGCCGGCCGGCCGGCGGAACGAGGTGCTCGCGTTCATCGCCTCGGGCCTTGAGGACTTCAGCGTCTCCCGCTCCACGCAGCGGGCGCACGGCTGGGGCATCCCGGTGCCGGGCGACCCCGGCCAGATCATGTACGTATGGTGGGACGCGCTCGGCAACTACATCAGTGCGCTCGGTTACGGCGGGCAGGCCGAGGAGTACGAGCGATGGTGGCGGCACGGCGACCGGCGCGTGCACCTGGTGGGCAAGGGGGTGCTGCGGTTTCACGCCGTGTACTGGCCCGCGATGCTGCTGTCGGCGGGCGAGCCGCTGCCCACCGACATCCTGGTGCACGATTACCTGACCACGGACGGCCGCAAGATCAGCAAGTCTGGGGGCGGCACGCCGGACCCGGTGGCGCTGGTGCGGCAGTTCGGCACCGACTCGGTCCGGTGGTGGCTGCTGCGCGAGGTGCCCCGGGTCGGGGATGCCGACTTCACGGTGGCCAGGCTTATTGCCCGGGCCAACGCCGATCTGGCCGGCGGCCTGGGCAACCTGGTCAGCCGGACGGTGGCCATGGTGCACCGCTACCGGGGCGGTGTGGTTCCCGGCGGCGTGGTTCCTGGCGAGGGTGCCGATCTCGGCGGTGCGGATCCCGGCGGCGGGGAGGGCTGGGCAGGCGATCCGGGTGCCGGGCGGCTGCTGGCCGCCTGCGAGCAGGCACCCGGCCTGGTTGACGCCGCCCTCGGTGGTTTCGACTTCCGGGCCGCGGCCGATGCGATCTGGGACATCGTCGATGCGGCCAACCGCTACATCGAAGACGTCCGGCCCTGGCAGCTCGCCCGCTCGCAGCGCAACCCGGAAGCCGGCCGCCTGGACGCCGCCCTCGCCCTGCTCGTCCGCGCCTGCCGTTGCCTGGCCGGCCAGCTCGCCCCGTTCGTGCCCGACACCGCGGCCAGGGTGGCCGCGCAATGCACCCCGGCCGGCCTGCTAGGTCAACTGCCGGAGGCCGAGCCGGTCTTTCCCCGGCTGGCCACCGCGTGATGGATCAGCGGCGACGATCGCGGTGCGGAAGTGCGGCCTTCCCCGCCGCGAGTCCTTCCCCTTCAGCACGCATGTTCGCGCCGGCCGAGGAAGCCGGGAAGGGTACCTTGCACGGCTTTGCCCCCGTTTGGATGAATGAGCGCTGACCTGCACGGATTGCGGGGAGTTTCGCTCGCTTCCGCTGCGTTACTGCGCCGCGCTCTCAACCTAAGCGTGACATTTGGTACGTAGGGTGAGATCCATCGCCAGGAGCGATAACACCTCCAGCCGGCCGGCGATCCCGGCCTGGGCCCGGAGGCCATGGCATCACTTTCGGTCGGGGCGTATCGGCAGAGGTTGATCAGGCACGCGTCGGGTGGCCTGGACCCGCACCATTCTCGTGGGCGCGACTAAGGGAGGCTCGCACGTGTCGGTGGACCACCGATGAGCACTGCCGGGCATGCGCTCGCGGTCGCCGGGATCGCCGCATCGGCGCTGGCGGCGCTGATCCTGTGGCTGGCGGCCCGGCGGCGATCCGGCCGGTGCAGGCTCGCCTACCTGTGGTTCGGCGGCGCGGCCGGGTTCTGGTGCCTCGGTGTTATCGCGCAGCAAGTCCTCGGCGCACCGCTCAGCGGTGTGGCTGTCGGCCTGACGCTCGCCGACCTGCCGCCGCTCCTGGCGCTCATCGCGGTGGTGGCGGGCGTCGTGGCGCTGGTGGCGGCGGGCGGCGGGAAGGCCGGCGACGGGTGGCGGATCCTCGGTCAGCGGATGGCCAGGCGTCCGGAGATCCCGCGGCTGGCGGACGGCTTCGTGCTCGCGGCGGTGCTCTTCGTCATCGGCTGGATCACGCTGCTCGGCCCGGACTACATCAGATCCGGGAGCGGGCCCGGGGCATTCGCGGTGGAGCTGCTGCACCCGTTGGCCGACCTGGTGGCGGCCGCTCTGGTGCTGCCGATGATCTCGGACGCGGGCGTCTCGGCGGTGCCGCCGTTCGTTGCGGTGCTGCTGGTGGCGGTGAGCGACGCGCTGGGGGTGAGCGCCCGGCTTAACGGCGGCACGCCGGGAGCCCCCCAGCAGGCCGTCGCCCTCGCGGCGTTCTGCGTGCTCGGGCTCACGCCGTGGCTGGCCGGGCCGCGCGCCGCGCGGCGCGGCCGGATGGCGGCCGAAGTGCCCGCCGCGGCAGTCACGTCCGGTGCGGCAGCCCTGGCGGCGGTGGCCGTGTGCGTCTGGGCGCTGGCCCGGGGGCACGGCGCGCCGGCCCTGGTCGTGGTGGCGAGCGCGGCCGTCCTCGTGCTGGCCGCGCGGATGCTCGGCGCGGTCGTGGGCGGCAGGCGCCCGGCGCGGACCTCACTGGAATCGGGACGCCGGTTCCGCGAGCTGGCCCACCTCACCAGCGACGCCGTGATCGTCTGCGAACGCGGCGGGGTGATCCGTTACGCCAGCCCGGCGGTGGCCGAGTACGGATACTCAACCGACCGGTTGCTCGGCACCCGGCTCGACAAGCTGGTCCATCCGGAGGACAGGCCCGGCTGCAGGCAGGCCGTGGTCGCGTCGCTCGCCCAGCCAGGGCTGCCGGGCAGGTTCCCGTGCCGGGTGCGGGCCGCGGACGGTACCTGGCGGCACGTGGAGGCGACGGTCTCGCCGTACCGGCATCCCGGCGGGACCGACCAGCTGCTGGTCACGGCGCGCGACGTCAGCGACCAGGTGGCGCTGCGCAGGCAGGTGACGCACCTGACCTTCCACGACGGCCTGACCGGCCTGCCCAACCGGGCCTACCTGGAGGAGCGCGCCACGACGGCGATGGGGGATCGGGCCGCGGAGCCGGACTCCGGCGCCCGCCCTGTGCAGGCCGGCGTGATCTTCCTCGACCTCGACGGGTTTACCGCGGTAAACGACTCGGTCGGCCATCGCGGGGGCGACCTGGTCATCGCGCAGGCGGCCCGGCGGCTGCGCGCGGCCGTGCCGCCCGCGGCCACCGTGGTCCGCTGGGGCGGCGATGAGTTCGCCATCCTGTCCGAAGAGGCCGCGGGAGCGCGGGCAATCGTGGATCTGGCCGAACGGCTGGCGCAGACCGTGGCCGCGGAGCCGTTCCGGGTCGCGGGGCGGGACATCTCGCTCACGGCTAGCGTGGGCGTCGCCTTCGCGGGCTCCGACCCGCCCGGAATCGTGCTGCGTAACGCCGATGTCGCGATGGCCAGGGCCAAGGCATCGGGCGGCGGCCGGGTGGAGGTCTTCGCCGCTCAGATGCACCAGGATGTGGTGCGCAGGCTCGAGCTGACCAGCGACCTGCAGCGCGCTATCAGCGGCGGGCAGTTGGTCGTGGAGTACCAGCCGGTGATGGAGCTGGCCACCTCGCGGGTCAGCGGCGCGGAGGCCCTGGTCCGCTGGTGGCGCGGCGGTACGGCCGTCCCTCCCGGGGAGTTCCTCGGTGTCGCGGAGGACTCGGGTCTGATCGTGCCGCTCGGCAACTGGGTGCTTCGCCAGGCGTGCGAGCAGGCCGCGCGGTGGTGCCGGTCGGCCGCCGACATCGGCGTATCGGTGAACTTCTCGCCGCGGCAGGTGAGCGCGGAACGCTTCCCCGAGTCCGTGCTGGGCGCGCTCGACGACGCCGGCCTGCCGCCCGAGGCTCTCACACTCGAGGTCACCGAGCGGCTTCTGGTGCAGGCCGCGGGCCCGGCGCTCGACCACCTCGGCGAGCTGCGCCGGGCGGGCGTCCGGCTCGCCATCGACGACTTCGGTACCGGTTACGCCTCGCTGGCCTACCTGCGCCAGCTCCCGGTGGACATCATCAAGATCGACCGCTCGTTCGTGGCCGGCCTGGGCGAGGACGACACGCTTACGCTGCTGACCAAGGCAATCATCCAGCTCGGCCGGGACCTGGGCATCGCCGTCGTCGCGGAGGGCATCGAGAGCTCGCGTCAGCTCGGCCTGCTCAGAGACATGGGCTGCGGGCTCGGCCAAGGCTACCTGGTGGCCGCGCCGATGTCAGCGACCGAGGTGGAGACGCTGCTCGGGACCACGGTAGCCCAGCCCGGCGGCGGCGCCGTGCCGCCGGACCCGGAGGCCGAGCCCGAGGCCATAGTCTCATGATGCGAGACGCGAGTGCGCGGACCGTGAAACAGGCGGTAAGGTGAGCGACGTGCATCGCAGTCTGATTCTCGTACTTCGGCAGCGCGTAGGTCGCTGACGAGTCAGCCGCCTGCGCGCTCCCCTCGCTCGCCACCCGGCGCGGGGGGTTTTTTATTTGCCGCATCACCATCGACCAGGAAGCCGTCCGATGACCGAGCAGACGACGCCAGCCCGTCAGGCCCCCAGCCCGCGCGATGTCGCCGCGCGCGTGGGCACGGCCACGCCGCATGCCGAGCCCGGCCCGGCCCCGTCCGCCGCGCCGGCCCGCCCGCCCGCGGCGGTACCGGCGGCCGTCCCGCGCCAGGTCACAGGGGCCCAGGCGCTGATCCTGGCTCTCGAGGAGCTCGGCACCGAGGTCGTGTTCGGCCTGCCCGGCGGCGCGATCCTGCCGGCCTACGATCCGCTGCTCGACTCCACCCGGCTGCGGCACGTCCTGGTCCGGCACGAGCAGGGCGCCGGGCACGCTGCCACCGGGTACGCGCAGGCCACCGGGCGGGTCGGCGTCTGCATGGCCACCTCGGGCCCGGGTGCGACGAACCTGGTCACGCCCATCGCGGACGCGTTCCTGGACTCGGTGCCGCTGGTGGCGATCACCGGCCAGGTGCCCACCAGCCTCATCGGCACCGACGGCTTCCAGGAGGCGGACATCTCCGGGATCACGCTGCCGATCACCAAGCACAACTTCCTGGTCACCCGGGCCGAGGACATCGCCAGGACCGTGGGCGAGGCGTTCCACCTGGCCGCCACCGGCCGCCCCGGGCCGGTACTGGTGGACATCGCCAAGGACGCGCTGCAGGCCAGCACGGAGTTCCGGTGGCCGGTCCCGTTCAGCCTGCCCGGGTACCATCCCGTCACCCGCCCGCATTCCCGGCAGGTGCGGGAGGCGGCGCGGATGATCACTTCCGCGCGCCGGCCGGTGCTGTACGCGGGCGGCGGGGTCATCAAGGCTGGCGCGCACCGCGAGCTGCGGGAGCTCGCCGAGCTGACCGGCGCCCCCGTCATCACCACGCTGATGGCGCGCGGTGCCTTCCCGGACAGCCATCCGCAGCACCTCGGCATGCCCGGCATGCACGGCACGGTCACGGCGGTGGGCGCGCTGCAGAAGGCGGACCTCATCGTCGCGCTCGGCGCCAGGTTCGACGACCGGGTGACCGGCAGGCTGGACAGCTTCGCCCCCGGCGCGGCCGTCGTGCACGCGGACATCGACCCGGCCGAGATCTCCAAGAACCGGCACGCCGACGTGCCCATCGTGGGGGACTGCCGGGAGGTGATCGCCGAGCTCACCGCGGCGGTGACCGCCGAGCGCGAGGCCGGGAACTCCAGCGACCTCGCCGCCTGGTGGGCTCAGCTTGACGCCTGGCGCGGCACCTACCCGCTCGGCTACGAGCAGCCGGCCGACGGCTCGCTCGCGCCGCAGTACGTGATCGAGCGGATCGGGAAGATCGCCGGTCCGGAGTCGGTCTACGTGGCGGGCGTCGGCCAGCATCAGATGTGGGCCGCCCAGTTCATTGGGTACGAGCAGCCGGCCACCTGGATCAACTCTGGTGGCCTGGGCACCATGGGATTCGCGGTGCCCGCGGCCATGGGCGCCAAGGTGGGCCGTCCCGAGGCGTGCGTGTGGGCGATCGACGGCGACGGCTGCTTCCAGATGACCAACCAGGAGCTGGCCACCTGCGCGCTGGAGGGCATCCCGGTCAAGGTGGCCATCATCAACAACGGCAACCTCGGTATGGTCCGGCAGTGGCAGACCCTGTTCTACAACGGGCGGTACTCCCAGACCGATCTGGGCCCGCAGCCTGATCCGGCGGCGTCGGCCGGGACCCGCGTGCCCGACTTCGTCAAGCTGGCCGAGGCCTACGGCTGCGTCGGCCTGCGCTGCGAGACGCCCGGCCAGGTGGACGAGGTGATCGAGCAGGCCATGAAGATCGACGACAAGCCGGTCGTGGTTGATTTCATCGTGCACCGGGACGCGATGGTCTGGCCGATGGTGGCCGCCGGCACGAGCAACGACGACATAAAGGTGGCCCGCGACATGGCCCCGGATTGGGATGTGACGGAATGATGCCAACCCGATTGGTCAAAGGGAGCCTGCCGCAGGCGCCGGGCCCCGCACCGCGCAGTGCTGGCCTGCGCGCCTCCGGCGCGACCCACGAAGGGCCGCAGCGGTGCCCCGGCGCCGAGGACCCGCCTCCCACGGCGACTTTGTGCGCGCCTCCGGCACGACCAAGCGAAGCGTCCGCGAGGGAGGCAAGACAAGCATGAACAGGCACACGCTGTCTGTCCTGGTGGAGAACAAGCCTGGGCTGCTGGTGCGGGTGGCCGGGCTGTTCTCCCGCCGCGGGTTCAACATCGACTCGCTCGCGGTCGGGCCGACCGAGCACGAGGAGATCTCCCGGATGACGATCGTGGTGAACTGCGAGGATCATCCGCTGGAGCAGGTCACCAAGCAGCTCAACCGGCTGATCAACGTGCTGAAGATCGTGGAACTCGAGCCGGCCGCCGCCGTCCAGCGCGAGCTGATGCTGGTCAAGGTGCGGGCCGACCTGGAGACCCGGTCGCGCGTACTGGAGACGGTGGGGCTGTTCCGGGCGAAGGTGGTGGACGTGGCGACGGACGCCGTCACGATCGAGGCCACCGGCAACAAAGAGAAGCTGGACGCGCTGATCAGGGTGCTTCAGCCGTTCGGTATCAAGGAACTCGTGCAGTCCGGCATGGTGGCCATGGGCCGGGGCGGCCGATCCATCACCGATCGTGCGCTGCGCCCGGTCGAACGCAGCGCATGACCACGACCAGAAGAGAGCGGCAAGTGGCAGAGATCATTTACGACGATGGCGCCGACCTCGGGATCGTCCAGCGGCGTCACGTGGCGGTACTCGGGTACGGCAGCCAGGGGCATGCCCACGCGCTCTCGCTGCGCGACTCGGGCGTTGACGTGCGGGTCGGGCTCCCGGAGGGCTCCCGCAGCGTCGAGAAGGCGGAGAACGAGGGCCTGCGGGTGCTGACGCCCCGGGATGCGTGCGAGGAGTCAGACCTGATCATGGTCCTGGTTCCCGACCACCTGCAGCGCGGCCTGTACACCGACGCGATCGGGCCGGCCCTGGTGGAGGGCGACGCGCTGTTCTTCGCACACGGCCTGTCCATCCGCTACGGGCTGATCCAGCCGCCGCCGGGCGTCGACGTGTGCATGGTCGCGCCCAAGGGGCCGGGCCACCTGGTGCGCCGTCAGTTCAGCGAGGGCCGGGGCGTGCCCGTGCTGGTCGCGGTGCACGCCGACGCGTCGGGGAACGCGTGGCCGCTCGCCCTGTCCTACGCCAAGGCGATCGGCGGCACCCGGGCCGGGGCGCTCAAGACCACGTTTACCGAAGAGACGGAGACGGACCTGTTCGGTGAGCAGGCGGTGCTCTGCGGCGGGATCTCCGAGCTGATCAAGGCGGGTTTCGCCACCCTGGTCGAGGCCGGGTACCAGCCCGAGGTCGCCTACTTCGAGTGCCTGCACGAGATGAAGCTGATCGTCGACCTCATGTACGAGGGCGGCATCTCCAAGATGTACTGGTCGGTCTCGGACACCGCGGAGTTCGGCGGCTATACCCGCGGCCCGCGCATCATCGACGAGCGGACCAGGGCGGAGATGCGCAAGATCCTCGCCGAGGTCAGGGACGGCACGTTCGCCCGCGAGCTGGTGGAGGAATTCGACGCCGGCCGGCCCACCTTCCTCAAGCGGCGCGAGGCCGAGCAGTCCGAGCAGATCGAGCAGGTGGGCGCCGAGCTCCGGCCGCTGATGAGCTGGCTCGAAGCCACCGACTAGCGCCCAGTGACCGCGGGTCTATTGTGACCGCACGGTTACAAATTGCTATCCGATAGTGCTTTCGAGTAAGCTACCCAGAAAAGGCGTTACCTGATCCCCGATACTGGACGCATCCGAAGTGACCCACGGTGCGGCTGGTGGCTGGACGGCGCGGGGTTCCTGCGCGCTCTGGCGGGGGCATGAGGGGGCCCTCGGCCGCGAGCACGAGGAGGGTGGCAGTGACCTCGGAAGTTTCCGGTGCGTCCGCGACGGTACCCGGGATCGGGCCCGGCGACTTCTTCACGCTGCTGGCGGCCGACTTCGAGGGCGAGTACCGGGTCAACATCGCCGCCGCGGGCGAGCGGCTGGCCATGACGCGGTTTGCGCTCAGCCTGCTCGCGGCGCCATTCGCCGCGACGATCGCGCTGGTCAGCGCCAAGGTGCTGGCGCCCGCCGCGCTGGGGTCCTGGAACCGGGTGCCCGGCTACCTATTCGGGCTGCTCGCGGTGTTCGGCGTGCTGGCGGTCCTGCCTTACCTGCGCATGATCGAGGCGAGCATCACGCACGTCAGGACCGCGCGGGCACTGAACAACTTCCGGCTGCTTTACGCGCGCGAGCTGCGCGGCGAGTTCGCGGCCCGGGGCTGGAGTCCCAACCTCCCGGTCGATCCCAGCTATCCCGACTCCTTCGCGCCGCTGAGCTGGCCTGGCATCAACGCGATGGTGCTGGCGGCGCTCGAGTCGAGTTACGTCACGGTCGGCATGGTCGGCCTGGCCCGGGTGCGGCCGGCCCCGCTGCTGGTCGGGTTCGGCATCGTGGTCAGCACGCTGCTGCTGTTTTCGGTCTACTACGTCCGGACGAACATTTCCCGGCGCCGCCGGGAGCCGGACAACCCGCTGGGATTCCCCCGAGTGGAGATCTGATGGCGGGATACGGCTGCCCGCCGGGGACCGTGTCCCGTGGCCGGGCCGGCCGTCGCCACCAGCGGCGGTGACGTGATGCACCGGTGGCCTACCTGCGGGCAGGCGTGGATAGCGCTGATGCGTCACGTGACCGCCGCGGCCGAGCCCGCTGACGATGACCGGGGTCCGGTGCTGGAAGGACCGCCGGTGCTCTTCGAGATGACGGAGCTGGGCTGGGACGATCCAGTGATCAGCAGGTTCGGCCAGGCTTCGGCGGCCGAACTCTACGCACGCAAGTTCACCAGCACGAGCGTCTGGACGCCGTTCAAGTACAGCTATGGCGCCCGGCTACGGCAGCTTCAGGGCGTCGACCAGCTGGCGTGGGTCACCCGGCTGCTGACCGAGCGGCCCTACTCCAAGAGCGGCTGGGTCTCCCTCACCGTGCCCGACGAACGGCCCGACGCGGTGCCGTGCCTGACCGGCCTCTCCTTCCGCGCCCGGCGGGAGGCACTGCAGATGTCGGCCGTGTTCCGCTCGCAGAACGTGTACACCTGCTATCTCAACTACCTGCCGCTGCGTGACGTACAGGCCGAGGTCGCGACCGCGCTGGACCTGCCGAGCGGGGCCATGCGGGTCTTCGTCGACGTGCCGCACCTGTACGTCGCGGACGCGGGCGGCGTGGACGCCATCCTGTCCGCCGCGCCCGCAGCCGACGCCGGCCGCTGTCGTCGTCGCGCTGAGTAAACAACCGGTACGTATTCGTGGTTTCCGCGCGCCGATTGAAGGGCACGCCACCTTCACCCCTAGGAGAGAGGCGGCATTATGAGACGTTCGATGTTGCGGTTCATCGGCGCACACCGGGCCAGGGCGGCGGTTGCTCCGCTGGCGGTGGCCGCGCTCCTGGTCGCGGTGCCGGCGGCCGGGGCCAAGCCAGGATCGCCGGCCGGCCACAGTCGCGCTTCGGCGACGCAGCAGCGGCTCGGCTCAATCGCGACCAGGGTCAACGGCCTGATCCGCCGCATGACGCTGGCGGAGAAGTTCGGGCAGCTGGAGATGTCCGGGCCGACCGGCGCGAACGGAGCACCCGGGAAGACGCTGCTCAACGAGGTACGCAACGGCCAGGTCGGCTCGGTGCTCGACCTGGTGGGCGTGAACAACATCAACAAGGTGCAGCGGGCCGCGCTGCAGTCGCGGCTGCACATCCCGGTGATCTTCGCCCTGGACGTCATCCACGGGTACAAGACGATCTTCCCGGTGCCGATCGCCGAGGCGAGCAGCTGGGATCCGGCCGCGGTGAGCAACGACGAGTCGATTTCGGCCGACGAGGCCACCGCCGACGGGATCAAGTGGACCTTCAACCCGATGGTCGACATCAGCCGGGACCCGCGCTGGGGACGCGTGGTCGAGGGATCCGGTGAGGATCCGTTCCTCGGAGCGGCGATGGCCGCGGCTAAGGTGCGCGGCTACCAGGGCAGCGACTTCGGTGCGCAGGACAAGATGGCCGCGACCGTGAAGCACTTCGCGGCCTACGGCGCGCCGGTGGCCGGGCGCGAGTACAACACGGTCGACATGTCCACCCAGCAGCTGCTCAACGACTACCTGCCGCCGTACAAGGCAGCCGTCGACGCGGGCGCGGCCTCGGTGATGAGCGCGTTCAATTCCCTGAACGGCGTGCCGGCCAGCGCCAACCCGTACCTGCTGACCACGATCCTGCGCCACGAATGGGGATTCGGCGGCACGGTGGTCAGCGACTACCAGGCGATCCAGGAGCTGATCGCCTTCGGCTTCGCCGCCAACGGCGCGGACGCCGCGCGGCTCGCGCTGACCGCGGGGGTGGACATCGAGATGGGCGTACAGGTCCCGAGCCAGTACTCCACGTACACGGACTACGGGCCCGGCCTGGTGCGCAGCGGCAAGGTCAGCATGGCCACGATCGACAACGACGTGCGGCACGTGCTGACCCTGAAATACCTGGCCGGCATGTTCTCGCATCCGTTCACCGATCCCAGCCGGGTCAAGCACGCGGAGCTCACGCCGGCCCATCTGGCCGCCGCGCGCGCGATGGCGGGCCGCTCGATGGTGCTGCTCAGGAACACCGGGAAGGCGCTGCCGCTGAGTACCGGCGTGTCGTCGGTGGCCGTGGTCGGGCCGCTCGCCAATGACCCGGCCGACCAGCTCGGGCCGGACGTGCCGATCGGGTACTCGCTCGACCAGGGCAAGGTCGTGCCGGTGCTGTCCGGCGTCAAGGCGGCGGTGCCGCACGCCACGGTGACCTACGCGCAGGGCTGCGACACCTCGTGCACCTCGACCAGCGGGTTCGGCGCCGCGGTCAGTGCCGCCCAGGCATCGGATGTGACCGTCGTCGTGGTCGGGGAGCCGGCCGCCGACAGCGGCGAGGCGTCCTCGCGCAGCATGATCGGCCTGCCGGGGCAGCAGCTCGCGCTGGTCAAGGCGATCGCCGCGACCGGCAAGCCGTACGTCGTGGTGCTGATGAACGGGCGGCCGCTGACCATCGGCTGGCTGGCCAGGCACGCGTCGGCCCTGCTCGAATCCTGGTTCCCCGGCACCGAGGGCGGCAACGCCGTCGCGGACGTGCTGTTCGGGAAGGTGGACCCGGGCGGGAAGCTTCCGATGAGCTTCCCGCGCGACGTCGGGCAGATCCCGATCTCCTACAACGAGCTGCCGACCGGCAGGCCCTACGACCCGAACAACAAGTACACCTCCAAGTACCTGGACGTGGCCAACACACCGCAGTACCCGTTCGGGTTCGGCTTGTCCTACACGAGGTTCGCGCTGTCGAACCTGCACGTGTCGGCGGCCAGCATTCCCAGGACCGGCACGCTCACCGTGACCGCGGACATCACCAACACGGGCAGCAGGCCGGGTGACGACGTCGTCCAGCTCTACATTCACGACCAGGTGGCGAGCACCCTGCAGCCGGTCCGCCGGCTGGACGGGTTCCAGCGGGTGTCGCTGAAGCCCGGCCAGAGCAGGACGGTCACCTTCAAGCTGGGGCCCGCGAACCTGGGGTTCTACAACAACCAGGGCCGGTTCACCATCGAGCCCGGCGGCTTCGATGTGTACGTGGGCGACAGCTCGGTGGGCGGCCTGCACGGCCAGTTCGCCGTCCACTGACCCATATCGGCTCAGGGCGCCCGGCGGGATGCCATGCTCGTGTGCAGGACGAGCAGGCAGCCCGCCGGGCGGCCGGGCCATTTCGCCCGTGGCCGCGACGGCCCGGCGGGCGGCGGGAGGCGGGATGCCGATACCCCGCGCGGTAGCGCGCTGGAACAAGGTCGGGCTCAACCGGGTCACCCGGCACGTCGCCCCCCGGGTGCCGGGCTTCGGCGTGGTCGTTCACCGTGGTCGGCGCTCCGGCCGCCGCTACGAGACCCCGGTCAACGTGTTCCCGGCCACCGGCGGCTACCTGCTGGTCCTCACCTACGGCCCGGATGCGGACTGGGTCAAGAACGTGCTGGCCGCGGGCGGCTGCGAACTGCGTACCCGGGGACGCACGGTCCGGCTGGACTCGCCCCGCCTGTATCACGATGAGACGCGGCGCGGCATCCGGCCGCTGGAACAGCAGGTACTGCGGGCCATCGGTGTCGCCGACTTCCTGTCGCTGCGGACGGCGCAACCGCCGGGCGGTGGCGGGACGGGGCCGCCGCACGGTGGCGGGGCTGGGCCGCCGTCCGGTGGCGGGGCGGGGGCGCCGTCCGGTGGCGGGGCGGGGCCGCCGTCCGCCTGACCGGGCCCAGCGGCGGGGGAACCGGTTGATACGTCTGTGATCACCCGACTTGGCCGCTCGTGAAAATCTTCACAAGAGGGCGGCTAGACTGATGAGCCCGCCACGCAACACCCTGGAGAGCAGCATCGTGCCCATCGTCCTGGTCGCCGAGGAACTGTCGCCCGCAGGAATTGCCCTGCTCGAGTCCGACTTCGAGGTCAGGTACGCCGACGGCGCGGACCGCGCCCAGTTGCTGCCTGCCCTGGCCGATGCCTCGGCGGTGATTATCCGGAGCGCGACCAGGATCGACGCGGAGGCGCTCGCACACGCGCCGAACCTCCGGGTGGTGGCGCGCGCCGGGGTCGGCCTGGACAACGTGGATGTGGACGCCGCCACCAAGGCCGGCGTGATGGTGGTGAACGCGCCCACCTCCAACATCGTGAGCGCGGCGGAGCAGGCGGTGGCGCTGCTGCTCGCCCTAGCCCGCAACCTGCCCCAGGCGGTCGCCTCGCTGCGCGGCGGCGAGTGGAAGCGCTCCCAGTTCACCGGGGTGGAACTCGAGGGCAAGGTGGCCGGCCTGCTGGGGCTCGGCCGGATCGGCGTGCTGGTCGCGCAGCGGCTGTCGGCGTTCGGCATGCGGGTCGTCGCCTACGACCCGTACGTTCCCACGGCCCGGGCCGCGCAGCTGGGCGTACACCTGCTCAGCCTGGAGGAAGTGCTCGCCGAGGCCGACTTCGTCAGCGTGCACCTGCCCAAGACGGCCGAGACCGCGGGCATCCTCGGGGACAAGGAGCTGCGCCTGGTCAAGCCCGGCGTGCGGATCGTGAACGCGGCCCGAGGCGGCATCGTGGACGAGCACGCGCTCGCGCTCGCGCTCAAGGACGGCCGGGTGGCCGGGGCCGCGCTGGACGTGTACGCGACCGAGCCGTGCACCGACAGCCCGCTGTTCGGGTTCGACAACGTGATCGCCACCCCGCACCTGGGCGCGAGCACGCACGAAGCGCAGGAGAAGGCGGGCACCCAGGTGGCGCGCTCGGTCAAGCTGGCGCTGGCGGGCGAGTTCGTGCCGGACGCAGTCAACGTGCAGGGCGGCCCGGTGGACGAGGACGTCAGGCCGGGGCTGCCGCTGGCCGAGAAGCTGGGCCGGATTTTCACCGCGCTGGCCTGCGGAGTGGCCGCCCGGCTGGACGTCGAGGTCCGGGGAGAGATCGCCGCCAGCGACGTGCGGGTGCTCCAGCTCGCCGCGCTCAAGGGTGTGTTCAGCGACGTGGTCGAGGACCCGGTCAGCTACGTGAACGCGCCGCTGCTCGCCGCCGACCGCGGCGTCGAGGTCGGGCTGGTCACGCACGAGGAGAGCCCGGACTGGCGGAACGCGGTGACGCTGCGCGGCACGCTGCCCGGCGGCCACGTGGTGTCGGTCTCCGGCACCCTGACCGGCACCCGGCAGACCGAAAAGCTCGTCGAGCTCAACGGCTTCGAGATGGAAATCGCCCTGGCCCCGCACATGGTGTTCCTGACCTACACCGACCGGCCCGGCATAGTCGGCGTGGTCGGCGAGATACTCGGCGGCCACAGCATCAACATCGCGGGCATGCAGGTGTGCAGGAACGCGCGCGGCGGCCAGGCGCTCATCGTCCTCACCATCGACTCCGCGCTGCCGCCGGACCTACTCGATGAGATCACGGCCGCCATCGGCGCCGTCTCCGGCCGGACCGCGGACCTGGACGAAGTCTGATCAGCCGATTCGTTAACGCGGAGCGTTAGTAGCGTGATACCAGTCCCAGCGCTTCGCCTTAACGGACGCAGCCCCGCGCCGTCTCATATGCCGAGACGGGCGACGGGCGGCTTAACAGCAAACTGAGCGCCCGGCGGGGTGATCCCCGCCGGGCCCTGCGCGCGTACCGCTGTGGCCTACTCGGTCCACCAGTCTTCGTCGTTGGACTTTGTGGCCTTGCTGGTTACCGGCCGCCTGGACGCGGCCTGCTGAGCGCCGGGCTGCTGAGCGCCGGGCTGCTGAGCGCCGGGCTGCTGAGCGCCGGGCTGCTGAGCGCCGGGCTGCTGAGCGCCGGGCTGCTGAGCGCCGGGCTGGGGTGGCGCCTGCCGCGGCCCGGCCGGACCCTGGCCCTCGCCACCGTTCCCCTGCCGCGGCGGAGCGGCGTGCCGGGGTTCCTCGGCCCGCTTCGGCAGCTGGGGGGGAGCCTCAGCCTGTGCCGGTGCGAGGGCCGGAGCAGGCGCGGACCCGATGCCCGGCTTGGCCGGGGCGGACTGCAGGGCCTCGTCCATGCCGGGCAGCTGCCCGCCGAGCAGCTGGCGGAGCTGGGTGAGGTGGCTGGCGATGCTGTCCTTCTGCCGGGTCAGCTCGTCGACCTGGCGCTGCGCGATCGCGCGGTGCCGTTCGGCCTCGGACCTGGTCTCGTTCAGTAGCTGGCTGGCCTGCGCCTTCGCCTGGGTCACGATTTGGTCGGCGTTCTTCTTGGCGTTGCCGACCAGGGTCTTCGCGTGCTGATCGGCCTCGCGCCGGGTCTGCTCGGCCTGCGCGCTGGCTTTGGACGCCCGCTGCTCGGCGGTCGAGGCGCGCTGCTCCGCCTCGGTCACCAGCTTCTGCGTAGCGGCCTGGGCCGCGGCGAGCCGCTCGGCCTGCTGGCGCTCGGCCTCCTCGCGCTTGGCCGCCAGGTGGATCTCGAACTCGGCCTCGGCCTGCGCCCGTTGAGCCTCGCTCTCCTCGAGGATCCGCTGAGCCTGGCTGCGCATCTCGTCGGCCTGGCGCTTGGAAGTGGTCAGGATCTCGTCGCGGTCCCGCTTGGCCGACGCCTTCAGCTGCGCCACCTCACGCTCGGTGGAGGTGCGCAGCTTGGAGATGTCGCGCTCGATCGCGGCCCGCTTCTCTGCGATCTCGTGATCGGCCGTCGCCCGGAGCTTGCTGACCTCGCGTTCGGTGGTCGAGGTCAGTTCCTCGGCCTCCCGCCGGGAGGCGGTGCGGATCGCCTCGGCCTCGCGCTCGGCCGTGGCCCGCTGGTCGTCGGTCTCCCGCTTGGCGGTGGCCCGCAGCTCGGTAGCCTCATTCTCGGCCGACGCGCGAACTTCGGCCGCGTCCACCTTGGCCGCGGCATGGAATTCGTTCGCGCTGGACCGTGCCTCCTGCACGATCTCCGTTGACTGTTCCTCGGCCAGCCGCAGCAGCTGCTCGATCCGCGACCCCAGACCGGAGTAGGTCGGGCGTTCTTGCTCCTGGATCTGGCGGTGCGCGTCCGAGAGTTCCCGTTGCAGCGCCTGCGCCTGCTCACGGTGCTGGCGCACCTCGGCGTCGACCTGCTTCAGGTGCTCATCGACCTGATGCGGGTCGTACCCGCGCATCACCTTGGCGAACTCGCGCGGCGAGGACTCTTCGAAGAAGTTACTCAGCTGGGCATCAATATCGGACTGCATGGGCGCCTGATCCTGGTAGATGAGAGAGGGCTCACGATCGGTGAGCGAGTGGCTCGCTGATCCATCATCCCGGTCGTCGTGCAGCAGCGGAGGACCTGCACGCTCCCGGTACGGATCGGCAGCAGCTTCCCGCCCGGTCCACTGGAAGCGTACTCCGTCTATCCCGGCTTGGCCGCGCCTTCGGACACCCTCAAACCGAATATCCGGCCCCTCTGCCTGGGAGCGGGCGGCCCGGTCCTGGCCGTCGGCCATTCATTCCGGCCGACCGGAAATGATCACCGATCCGGGGCCTGGACCAGCTCGGTCAGCACGCCGCCCATGCCCGAAGGATGCAGGAAGGACACCGCGGCGCCCATGGAGCCGTGCCGCGGGCGCTCGTCGATCAGCCGGACGCCGGTAGCGCCGAGCTCGGCCAGGGCCGAGGCGAGATCTGCTACGCCGTATCCGATGTGGTGGATGCCCTCGCCGCGCCGGGCGATGAACCGGCCGACAGGGGTCTGCGGCGCCAGCGGCTCGAGCAGCTGGATGTACGACGAGCCGGCCGGGGCGTCGGCCACGTGCAGCATGGCCTCACGCACCCCCTGCGCCTCGTTGACCTCACGGCTCACAACCGTGAGGCCGAACGTGGTTTCGTAGAACGAGATCCGCTCGGTCAGGTCCCGGCAGGCGATCCCGACGTGATCGATGCGCGTGAGCACTGGGCGCCTCCCTCCATCGCGTGCCTGGTTGTCATCGTGGCCTAGGTATCGTGGCAGAAGTCCCCGCGCCGGCCGACGCGGGGCACGCCCGAGAGCGGAGGTCGCACGGATGCGGGAAGCGGTCATCGTGGGAGGGGCCAGGACCGCCTTCGGGCGGCTGCTCGGCTCACTCAGGGACTTCAGGGCCGTGCAGCTGGGCGGGTTCGCGATCAAGGCGGCGCTGGAGCGCTCGGGGGTTGCGGCCGGCCAGGTCGACTACGTGATCATGGGCCAGGTGCTGCAGGCCGGGGCGGGCCAGATACCGTCCAGGCAGGCCGCCGTGGCGGCCGGCATCCCGATGAGCGTCCCGTCGATCACGATCAACAAGGTGTGCCTGTCCGGCCTGGACGCGATCGCGCTGGCCGCCCAGCTGATCAGGGCGGGCGAGTTCGACATCGTGGTGGCCGGGGGCATGGAATCGATGACCGGTGCCCCGCATCTGCTGCCCGGCGCGCGGACCGGCTTTAAGTACGGCTCGGCCGAGCTGCTGGACGCGATGGCCTACGACGGCCTGACCGACGCCTTCGACCACCTGTCCATGGGGGAGTCCACGCAGCGGCATGCCTCGCGGCTCGGTATCAGCCGCCAGGAGCAGGACGAGTTCTCCGCCCGGTCGCACCAGCGGGCGGCCGAGGCCATCAAGAACGGGCTGCTCGACGACGAGATCGTGGCTGTCCAGATCCCGCAGCGCCGCGGGGATCCGCTGGTCTTCGAGGCGGACGAGGGCGTCCGTCCCGATACGTCGGCCGAGGTGCTGAGCAAGCTCCCGGCGGCGTTCGGCGCGGAGGGCACGATCACCGCCGGCTCGTCCTCGCAGATCTCCGACGGGGCCTGTGCCGTCGTGGTGATGTCGGCCGAGGCCGCGGCCGCGCGCGGCGCACCCGTCCTGGCGGAGATCGGGGCGCACGGCAACGTGGCCGGCCCGGACAACTCGCTGCTCTCGCAGCCGTCCGGGGCCATCAGGCAGGCGCTGGGCAAGGCCGGGGCGACCGTGGACGGCCTGGACCTCATCGAGATCAACGAGGCGTTCGCGGCGGTCGCGATCCAGTCGATGCGGGATCTGGGCATCGGCCCCGAGAAGGTCAACGTGAACGGCGGGGCCATTGCCCTCGGCCATCCGATCGGCGCGTCCGGGGCCCGGCTCGCGCTGCACCTCGCCTGCGAGCTGCGCAGGCGAGGCGGGGGCCTGGGCGCGGCCGCGCTGTGCGGCGGCGGCGGCCAGGGTGACGCGCTGCTGCTGAGAGTGCCCGCGCCGGGTGCTCCCGCCAGCGGTGGCTGACGACGCCGGGTCGTCTGGCCGGGGCCCGGGCTCGGCGGTGCTCGCGCCAGACACCGACCGGCTGGTTGACCGGGCATCCGGCGGCGACCTGCGGGCGCTCGCCCGGCTGGTCTCGCTGATCGAGAACGGCTCGCCGCAACTGCGCCAGATCATGCGGGCGCTCGCGCCGCGGACCGGCGGCGCGAGGGTGGTCGGGCTCACCGGCGCCCCCGGGGTGGGGAAGTCGACCCTCACCGGCGCCCTGGTGAAGGCGTACCGGGGGCGCGATCAGCGGGTCGGGGTGATCGCGGTCGACCCGAGCTCGCCGTTCACCGGAGGGGCGCTGCTCGGTGACCGGATCAGGATGCAGGACCACGCAACCGACGATGGCGTGTTCATCAGGTCCATGGCCAGCCGCGGGCACCTGGGCGGGCTGGCCGCGGCCACGCCGCAGGCGCTGCGCGTGCTGGACGCGGCCGGCTTCGACCTGGTCCTGATCGAGACGGTCGGGGTCGGCCAGGCGGAACTGGAGATCGCGTCGCTGGCGGACACCACGATCGTGCTCGTAGCGCCGGGCATGGGCGACGCGGTTCAGGCGGCCAAGGCCGGCATCCTGGAGGTGGCCGACGTCTTCGCGGTGAACAAGGCGGACCGGCCGCAGGCCCAGCAGACGGTCAGGGACCTGCGTAACATGATCGCGCTCGGGCACCAGGGCACCCAGCAGGACGGGGAGCCCGGACACCCGGACCAGCCCGGCTGGAAGACCCCGATCGTCAGCACCGTCGCCACGACCGGGGAGGGCATCGGCGAGCTGGCCGACAAGATCGACGCGCACTGGTCCTGGCTGTCGTCTTCCGGGGGGCGCGAGCGCAGGCGGCTGGCGCGGGCCCGCGAAGAGGTGGCCGCGATCGCCGTCGGCACCCTGCGCCGGCAGATGTGGCAGCTGCCGGAGGGGAACGGGCTGGACGAGCTCGCGCGCCGGGTCGCCCGCGGCGAGATGGACCCCTACACCGCTGCTGACCAGCTGGTCGGCGGGCTGGTCACGCAGGAGGACCCGGGGCGCCGCGATCGGCCCTGACCGACTCTTCCGTCCCTGCGCCCGCGCTGTCCGCCGGCCGGGCCGGCTCATCGGCCGGGGGTGGCCGGCCTGGTGCCCGTTGGGGCAGATCCGGTTTCCCGGCCGGGGGGTGCTCCGCCGCCGCCTCGGCCTCAGCGGCGTCCAGGATGGAGTCCTCCCGCAGCCGGGCCTCGTAGGCCTTCCTGCCGCCGCGCACGCCGAACAGCCGCTTGGTCACCACCAGGTAGACGACCAGGGCCAGATTGATCAGGAAGGTCAGCAGCCGCAGCACGGTGAACTTCACGCTCAGGTCGTAGATCTCATAGGGCAGGAAGATCGAGGTCGCCACCATGGCGAAGTACTCGCCCCAGCGCTTCAGCAGCCAGAGCCCGATGCCCTCGACGACCTCGACGATCGCGTACGCGGCCAGCCCAATCGCCAGGTAGCCGAGCGTGCGCGAATTAAGCCGCAGCGCATGATGGGCCAGGCCGATCAGCGTGGAGTGCTGGAAGTTGAAGCCCAGGTCCATGTAGAGCCTGCGAACGTCCGGCAGAGCCCGGTTGAACTCCTGCTCCAGGGTGAGGCGCGAGTACGAGAACCTCCACACTCCGAACGCGGCCGCGCCGATCACCACGGCCCGGATGAACCGCTCGATGGCGAAGACCCGCAAGATGAAGGCGCTGCGCACTTCCTTGCCCCTGCGCACCCGCGGCGCCGCCGCGGCCGCGCCGCTGCGCCCGGGGGGCCCGATGACGAACGTCCCGCAGCGCAGGCAGCGCCAAGCCTCGCCGGAGGGAGTCTGCGCGGTCAGCCGGCCGCGCAGGGCAGGCTCGTCGGGGGCGTAGGTGACGTGACCACCGCGGCCGCACGACAGCATGCTCCAGTCCACGGTTCGCAGCCTACGGCAGCGATAGCGCCTGCGATCACGACCTGCGCCGCGATCCCCGCACTGCGGCGCGGCAGGCCAGCCCACGGCAGGCCAGCCGGGCAGGCCAGCCCGTGACGGCGCCCGTGCGCGCTACCGTGTCGGGTGTGGCGAAGCCGCTCGAGCTGCCCTTCGATCCCATCGCCCGGGCCGCGGACATCTGGCAGCGACGGTTCGGGCCGTCGGCGGCCATGGCTGCCGTCACGTCGATCATGCGGGCGCAGCAGATCCTGCTCGGCGAGCTCGACCGCATCCTGCGGCCGCATGGGCTCACCTTCGCCCGGTACGAGGCGCTGGTGCTGCTGACCTTCAGCCGACAGGGCGCGCTGCCGCTGCGGGTGATCGGCGAGCGGCTGATGGTGCACCCGACGAGCGTCACGAACACCATCGGCCGACTGGAGAAGCAGGGCATGGTGGTCCGCAGGCCTAATCCGCGCGACGGCCGGGGCACGCTGGCCGAGATAACCGCCGGCGGCCGGGCCGTGGTCGAGCGCGCCACCCGCGATCTGATGGCAGCCGAATTCGGCCTGGGCCGGTATGACGGAGACCAGCTGAAAGAGATGTTCGACCTGCTCCGCGATCTCCGGTTGGCCGCGGGCGACTTCAGCGACGGCGAGCCGGCCGCCGCCGTGGGCGAGTCGGCCGACGCCGGCCGCGGGCCCGCTTCCGCCCGGCACGGCGACGCGCCGGCCGCGGTCAGCCGCCCTTGACCGGCGAACGCGTCCAGGTCTGCGCCCCGTCATAACTGAACCACACCGCGTGCTCGCTGGGGTCGGCCGGTACGGCGACGCCCTGGGCCGAGCTGGTCAGGCCGACATAGCTGAACCCGTCGGCGGGTCCCTGGTGTGCCGTTCGCCAGGTACCGCCGCCGTTCGACGACACATCGATGCCGTGCGTGGTGGCGAGCGCCATCACGCCGCCGACGGCGGCCAGCGACGTGGCCGTCCCGCTGATCGGCACGGTGCTCTTCTGCCGCCAGTGCTGCCCGCCGTCCGACGAGGTGTAGATGAGCTCCTGCTGGCTCCCGCCGGCCTGGGCGCTTCCCGGGCAGCCGAGCGCAAGATCACCGGGGCCGGACGCGGCCAGCTGACCTTCGGACGGACGGCCGTCTGGCTGCGGCGCGCCCGGAGTGCAGGGCGGCGCGGACATGCCGGCCGTGCTCCAGTTCGCGCCGTGGGTGACCGGCCCGCTCAGCAGCGTGCCATTCGGCGTGTACCAGTAGCCCTTGGCGCCGGTGAGCACGATCGTCGCCGCGCTGGCGGAACCGGCGGGAACGGATGCGCTGCCCGTGCCGGGCACCTGTGTCCAGTGGTCGCTGCGCGCGGGCGCGGAGTACAGCCAGAACCTGGTGCAGCCCGCCGCGAACTCGGCCCCGGTCCCCGTGCAGCGGGCGAGCACGGCGAATGCCTCGGTGCCGACGGTCTCCAGGCTCAGCACCCGCCGCCCGCCCAGCTGGACCGGAGTCCAGTTCTGGCCGCTGTTGTGGGTGGCCCACAGCGCCGGGCCGAACGCCCACCCGTTCACTCCTTCGAGGAACCGGATCTGGCTCACCCCGATGCTGCCGTTCGGGGGACCGATACGCGGCGCGGGCACGCCGTGCCAGGTCTTTCCCCCGTCGTTGGTCCCGGCTACCGACGTGCAGTATTGCGTGAAGCACCGGCCGGGGATCCCGGCCTGCCCGATCACCCAGCCGGTGCTCTGGCTGACGAAGGTGACCGAGGTGGCCGCGAAGTTAACGGGCACCGGCGGCGGCCCGGCCGGCACCGGATGGCTGGCCGTGCCGTCCGGAGTGGGCGTGGTCGAAGTGGCGGTATGCGAGCTGGGGCGGGCCGAGGTGGGCGTCACTGGGCGCTCGGCCGCGGAACTGTTGCCGGCGGTATGCGACTTCAGGTGCAGCACCGAACCGGCGACGCGGGGCAGCGCCACGACGGCCAGCACGATCACGACCGCCGCGGCGCCGGCCGAGACGGCGGACACCATCATCCGCCGGGCCTTGCGCCGCCTGGCCTGCTTCCTGATCTGCTCGAAGGTGCCCGGCGGCGGGTGCAGCGGCTCAACCTGCGCGTTCAGCCAGGTGTCGAGGTCGTCGTGTGGGTCAGTCACGTTCGGGCCCTCCGAGGCTGGCCCGCAGCTTCGCCCGCGCCTGGAACAGGTCGGCCTTGATTGTCCCTTCCGGCCGTCCGAGCAGCACGGCGACCTCGCGCACCGCGAACCCGGCGTAGTAGTGCAGCAGGAACGCGCTGCGCAGCCGGGTCGGCAGGTCCTGGATCAGCTGGCGCACGTCCACGTCCTGTGCGGGAGAGGGGATGTGGTCGGTAGCGGCCGAGGCGGCGACCGCGCGGATCGCGCGGCGCTCCCGTTCGGTCTTGCGCCAGTGGTCGCGGACCAGGTTGGTGGCGATCATGTACAGATAGCTCTGCGGGTTGTCGAGGGAGGTCCAACGGGCGAGCAGCCGGGTGAACGCCTCCGAGGCGATCTCGTGCGCCGTCTCGTCGTCGTCGACCAGCCGCCTGACCCACCCGGCGAGCCGTGGGTAGCAGCTGTTGAACAGCTCCTCCGCCTGGGCGGAGTCGGTGCCAAGCAACCGCGCCACGGACTCTCCCCTGCCGGTGCTCAGCGTGCGGGGTGCGATCCGCCGTTCCGGCATGACGATCACACTGTCATGCGCCGGGGCAGGATCAGCGTTATCCAGGTAACAACGCACAGGCCTTTCCCCACTACATTCTGCCGCATCGCGGGGCCGGTTCGGCCGGGCTCGCACGATCACGACCTGGGCCACCCGTTGAGACGACAGCACCCGGCTTTTGGTTGGGGTCATCTTTTCCGGACGCCGCAGGCCCTCCCCGCCACCACACTGATCGCTCATCGCCCGGCCGAACGCCGGCAATGGCATTTCGACCGGGTAGGAGAGGGCCGGGTAGACTGAGCGCGGAAATACTAGGACTTCCTACTATTTGCCCCGAGTGGCCCACGAGCCGGGAGGAAAGCGCCATGGATGCGCGAGACGGTCAGGCCGGCGCCGACGACGGCAGGCAGCGGTGGCAGCGGCGCTACGACGAGTCCCGGGTACGCGACGCCGACTTCAGCACCCTGTCCGGGCTCGAGGTGGATCCGGTCTACGGGCCGGCGCCGGGCGCCGAGCCGCCGGGCTTCGACCGGATCGGCTGGCCCGGCGAGTATCCGTTCACCCGGGGCCTGTATCCGACCGGCTACCGCGGCCGGGCCTGGACGATCCGGCAGTTCTCCGGGTTCGGCAGCGCGGCGCAGACCAACGAGCGGTACAAGATGCTGCTCAAGGCCGGGGGCACCGGGTTGTCGGTCGCCTTCGACATGCCCACGCTGATGGGGCGGGACTCCGATGACCCGCGCTCGCTCGGCGAGGTCGGGCACTGCGGCGTGGCTATAGACTCCGCCGCCGATATGGACATCCTGTTCGCCGGGATCCCGCTGGCCGACATCACCACGTCGATGACGATCAGCGGCCCCGCGGTCCCGGTGTTCTGCATGTACCTGACCGCCGCCGAGCGCCAGGGCGCCGATATCGGCCAGCTTGACGGTACGCTGCAGACCGACATCTTCAAGGAGTACATCGCGCAGAAGGAGTGGCTGTTCGGGCCCGAGCCGCACCTGCGGCTGATCGGCGACCTCATGGAGTACTGCGGCCGCAGCATCCCCGCTTACAAGCCGCTGTCGGTGTCCGGCTACCACATCAGGGAGGCAGGCTCCACGGCCGCCCAGGAACTCGCGTTCACCCTGGCCGACGGCTTCGGCTACGTGGAGCTCGGGCTGTCCCGCGGGCTGGATGTGGAGAAGTTCGCGCCCGGCCTGTCGTTCTTTTTCGACGCGCACATTGACTTCTTCGAGGAGATCGCCAAGTTCCGGGCGGCGCGCCGGATCTGGGCGCGGTGGCTGCGCGACCGGTACGGCGCGCGCACCGAGCGGGCGCAGTGGCTGCGCTTCCACACTCAGACGGCCGGCGTGTCGCTGACCGCGCAGCAGCCGGACAATAACGTTGTCCGTACCGCGATCGAGGCGCTGGCCGCGGTGCTCGGCGGCACCAACTCCTTGCACACGAACGCGCTGGACGAGGTGCTGGCGCTGCCGAGCGCGAAGGCGGCCGAGATCGCGCTGCGCACCCAGCAGGTGATCATGGAGGAAACTGGCGTGCTGAACGTGGCCGACCCGCTCGGTGGCTCCTGGTACCTGGAGGCGCTCACCGACCGGCTCGAGGCCGAGGCCGAGGAGATCTTCGCCCGGATCCTGGCCATGAGCCCCGACGACTCCATGACCGGCGGGATCCTGCGCGGGATCGAGGAAGGGTGGTTCTCCTCGGAGATCGCCGAGGCCTCGTTCGCCTACCAGAAGAAGCTGGAGAAGGGCGACAAGAAGGTGGTCGGGGTGAACTGCCACACCGACAGCACCGAGCAGCCGCTGGAGATCCTGCGGATCAGCCATGAGGTAGAGCAGGAACAGGTCGCGTCGCTGCGCCAGCGGCGAGCCGAGCGTGACCAGGCGGCGGTGGACGCGGCCCTCACGGCGATGATCCAGGCGGCCAGGTCCACGCAGAACATGGTTCCGCCCATCCTCGCCGCTGCGCGCGCCGAGGCGACCCTGGGCGAGATCTGCGGCGCGCTGCGGGAGGAGTGGGGCGACTACTTCGAGCCGCCCGCCTTTTAGGCCGTGTCGAGCTGCCGGCCCGGCCCGCCAGCACCCCGGCCCCGGCCACGGCACTAGTCGCGATGGGGCAGGATAAAGGCATGCAGCCGCAGCAATTCTCCCTCTATGGCGCCGTCGATCTCGGCGCGCGCCAGAACGCCGCCCAGCGCAAGCAGCGGGCGGCGGAGTCGGGCGATCAGCCCGCAGCGAGCGCGGACGGGTTCGTGTTCGAGGCCACCGAAGAAACCTTCGCGACCGAAGTGGTGGAGCGCTCGCGCTCGGTGCCAGTGATCCTGGATCTCTGGGCCGAGTGGTGCGGTCCTTGTAAGCAGCTCAGTCCGGTGCTTGAGAAGCTGGCCACTGAGGCGGCCGGCCGCTGGTTGCTGGCCAAGGTGGACGTCGATGCGAACCCGCAGCTGAGCGCGGCGCTCCGGGTGCAGAGCATCCCGATGGTCGTCGCCGTGATCGCGGGACAGATGGTGGACGGCTTCCTCGGCGCACTGCCCGAGGCGCAGGTGCGCGAGTGGCTGGACCAGGTACTCGCCGCCGGCGAGCAGCTGGGGGTCACGGAGGGCCAGCCCGGGGCCGGCCCGGAAACGGACGCGGGCGGCACGGCACCCGGTGCCGCCGGCGCCGAGGATGCCCTGGCCGCGCCCGGCTCGACGCCAGCGGGGCCGCCGCCGGCCGGGCCGCGGCCTCCCGGACCGCCGTCCCACCCCGGGTACGAGGCCGCGCAGCAGGCCATGGAGCGCGGTGACCTGGAAGGCGCCGCCGCCGCGTTCGAGCAGATCCTGGCCACCACGCCGGATGATCCGGTGGCGAAGGTCGGGCTCGCCCAGGTGGACCTGATCCGGCGGGTGAACGGCTACGACCAGGCGCAGGTTCGGCGGGACGCGGCCGCGCATCCGGACGACGTGGAGGCGCAGGCCAAGGTCGCCGACGTCGACCTGGCCCTGGGCAAGATCGACGAGGCGTTCGATCGGCTGCTCGGCACGATCCGGCGGACGACCGGCGAGGAGCGCGATCGGGCCAGACGCCACCTGGTCGGCCTGTTCGAGATCTTCCCGCCCCGCGACCCGCGAGTCACGAAGGCCCGCGCCACGCTGTCCACCCTGCTGTTCTAGCCGTCAGAGCCGCCTACGCGCCAGAGCGGCTAGCGCGCGCGGTCGTCGTCGGTGTCGCCGTCGGCGAGCTGCTCAATGGCGGGCAGCGCGGCCGCCAGCGCGGCCAGCTGGTCGGGCCGCAGCGATGCCAGGCTGCTCGCCAGCACCGTCGTGCTGTCCTGCCGGATGAGGTCGAGTACATCGCGGCCGCGCTGGGTAATGGCCAGCTCGCTCGCCCGCGCGTCGCTGGCCACCACGGCGCGCTCGACATAGCCGCGGTCCTCCAGCGCCGCCACCAGCCTGGTCAGCGTGGACGGGGCCACTCCCTCGACAGCGGCGAGCTCGCTCAGCCGCAGCGGGCCGGACCGGTCTACGGTCGACAGGGCCGCCACCTGCGTCAGGGTCAGTCCGGCGAGCTGATGTCGCCGCAGCCGCCGGGACAGCCGCGCGATCGCCAGCCGTAGCCGGGCCACGTCGATCGACGGCACGGCTTCCGCGGGCGCGACACCGGCCGGCGCGGTACGGGCTGGCACCGGGCTGGCCGGCGACGGCACGGGGCGCCGGGCGCCGCCCGGCCCGGCCGCAGTCCGGGGCACGCCGGCCGCGGTCATGCCCGGCTGGGATGTCCCGGCCGCCGGCCGGACGCCGGCTGTGCCTCCGTGTGCCACCCTTGCAGGGTACGCGGTATCACTGCCCCCCGGCCGCTGCGGCCGTATCCCGGGCGTGCGGCGCCCGGCCGGGCGGGTAGCGTGGGCCAGCGCCGCGAGAGCAGCGGCGGCAGCGCACGAGAGGGCGGGACCGACATGACCATGGCGCCGAGCGTGTCGTACTCCATCACCGTTCGGCTGGAGGTGACCGCCCACGGGCGCGCGGTCAGCGAGCTCACCCGCGCGGTCGAGCAGACCGGCGGCGTGGTCACCGCGCTGGACGTCACCGCGGCCGGCCACGACCGGCTCCGGGTGGATGTGACCTGCGCGGCCCGGGACAGCGCGCACGCCGAGGAGATCGTGGCCGCGCTGGGCGCGATCGACGGGGTCACGCTGCACAAGGTGAGCGACCGCACGTTCCTCATGCACCTCGGCGGGAAGATCGAGATGCAGTCGAAGGTGCCGCTGCGCACCCGGGACGAGCTGTCGATGGCCTACACCCCCGGCGTGGCCCGGGTCGCGCTGGCCATCGCGGCCAACCCCGCGGACGTGCGCCGGCTGACCATCAAGCGCAACAGCGTGGCGGTGGTGACCGACGGCTCGGCGGTGCTCGGCCTCGGCAATATCGGCCCGTACGCCGCGCTGCCCGTGATGGAGGGCAAGGCCGCGCTGTTCAAGCGGTTCGCCGGCATCGACGCCTGGCCCATCTGCCTGGACACCCAGGACACGGACGAGATCGTGCGGACCGTACAGGCCATCGCGCCCGGGTGGGGCGGGATCAACCTCGAAGACATCAGCGCGCCGCGCTGCTTCGAGGTGGAGCGCAGGCTGCGGGACCTGCTCGACATCCCGGTATTCCACGACGACCAGCACGGCACGGCGATCGTAGTGCTGGCCGCGCTCACCAACGCGCTGCGCGTAGTGGGCAAGCAGATCGGCGCGGTCAGGGTGGCAATGGCGGGCGCGGGGGCGGCCGGCACCGCGGTACTGCGGCTGCTGGTGCTGTCCGGCGCGAAGGACGTCGTGGTCTGTGACGATAAGGGTGCCGTGCACCTCGGCCGGCCCGACCTGGACGACAGCCTGCGCTGGATCGCGGAGAACACCAACCCGGGCGGTTACGCTGGTGACCTGGCCGGAGCGCTGCGCGGGGCTGACGTGTTCATCGGGCTGTCCGTGCCTGACATCCTGACCGGCGACGACATCGCCGCCATGAACGGCCAGGCGATCGTGTTCGCGCTGGCGAACCCGGTGCCCGAGGTCGATCCGGAGGCCGCCCGCGAGCACGCCGCCGTGGTCGCGACCGGCCGCAGCGACTACCCCAATCAGATCAACAACGTGCTCGCATTTCCCGGCGTGTTCCGCGGGCTGCTCGACGCCCAGAGCCGGGCGGTGACCGATCACATGCTGCTGGCCGCCGCGCAGGCGCTCGCCGATGTGGTCTCCCCGGACGACCTCGGGCCGAACTACATCATTCCCTCGGTCTTCCACCCCGATGTGACCCCGGCGGTCGCCGCCGCGGTCCGAGCGGAGGCGGGGGGCAGAAGGCAAGCAACGGGCGCCTGAATCATGCAAGGAGCCGGCTACTGAATCATGATGGTGACATGGTGGATGCTGCCCGGGCGGGTGAACTGCTCGTTGCCACGCCGCTGCTCGGCGACCCGAACTTCCGGCGCACAGTGGTCCTCGTGGTGGAGCACGAACCCGAGGAGGGCACGCTCGGCGTGGTGCTGAACCGGCCGACCGAGGTGACGGTCGGGCAGGTGCTCGAACCGTGGACCGAGCTGGCGACCGGGCCGCCTGTGGTGTTCACCGGCGGACCCGTCGCACCGACCAGCGCCCTAGCCCTGGCCCTGGCCCGCGGCGAGGGTGAGCCGCTCGGCTGGCGGTCCCTCGAATGCGGTCCGGAGATGTCGCGGATCGGGCTCGTCGACCTCGAGGCTCCGCCGCAGGTCCTCGCGGCCGAGATCAGCTCGCTGCGGGTGTTCGCCGGCTATGCGGGCTGGGGGAGCGGGCAGCTGCAGGACGAGATCGACGAGGGCGCCTGGTACGTGCTGCCCGGCGACCCCGCCGACCCGTTCATGGCCGATCCGGAGCGACTCTGGCAGGCGGTGCTGCGCAGGCAGGGGGGCGACCTGGCGCTCGTGGCCACCTACCCCGACGACCCCCGGCTGAACTGAGCCGGCTCGGCGGCCGGATCACCGGCCCGCGGGTCGCGGTAAATTGGTGCTCGTGAATGCCGAAGTCCTTCCCGACAGCCGTACCGGCACCGGTACGCAGACCGATGTCCGCCCCGACCTCTCCCACGGTGACGGCGATCATGAGCGGTTTGCCCACTACGTGGACAAGAGCAAGATCGTTGACAGCGCGGTGAGCGGCACTCCGGTCGTCGCCCTGTGTGGCAAGGTCTGGGTACCGTCCCGGGATCCGAAGCGCTTTCCCATCTGCCCGGACTGCCAGAAGATCTACGAGTCGCTGCCCTCCGGCGACTGAGGCCCGCGGCCGCCCGGCGACTGAGGCCCGCGGCCGCGCCCGCGCTCAGGGCGCGAGGTGCTGGACGAACCAGTCCCGGGCCGGACCGCTGGCCGCCTCGAAGCCCTTCACGTAGGCGTCGAAGTGGCCGCCCGGCATGATGATGATCTTCTTGGGCTCGCGGGCCTGCTCGTAGCCGGCGATGGCCAGCTCGGCGGGGACCAGGTGATCGCCCGCCGCCACCAGCAGCAGCAGCGGCGTGGGGCTGATGTAAGGCATGTAGCTGACCGGCTCGTACTCGGTGAACATCTCGACGCTGCGCAGCGTCACCTCGTTGCGCCAGGCCGGAGCGCGGTTCATGCCGGTCTCGCTGAACCACGACCAGGAGTCGGGCGTGGGCAGCGCGCAGGCGGCCAGCGGATCCTCGTCCACCACGGGCACCATGGCCGGTTCCTTGCCCTGGAAACGGGCCAGCCGGTCCGCGTCGAACATCTCGCGGAACCCGGCGATGAAGTCCGCCCGGACCAGGGCGCGCAGGTTGTCGTGCCCGCTGATCAACGGGACCTGGCCGACCACGGCCTTCACCCGCCGGTCGATCGCCCCCACGACGAGCACGTGGCCGCCAGAGTAGCTGCTGCCCCAGATCCCGATCCTGGCCGGGTCGACCTCGGGCAGGGTGGTGGCGTACGTGATCGCGTGCCGGTAGTCGCGAACCTGCGCCCACGGGTCGATCTCCTGCCGGGGCTCGCCGTCGCTCGCGCCGAAGTTACGGTTGTCGAACACCAGCGCACCCAGGCCCGCGGCGGAGAACACCTCGGCGAAGCTGTCCAGGTACATTTCCTTGACCGCGGAGAAACCGTGCGCCATGACGACTGTCGGCGCGGACCCGGCCGCGCCCTGGGCCGGGTAGAACCAGCCGCGCAGGGTGACGCCCTCGGCGTTGAATTCGATATCGCGTCGCGTCATCGTGACCTCCTCGTGGACCCTCGGCAGCCGCGGGCGCATCAGCCCCGCTTACGGTCACGGTAATCCCGGGCACGCCGGGTCAGCGGTCTCGTCTCACACTGGGACGACTCTCACACTGGGACGGCCCGGTCAGGCTTTCTCGATCAGGTCGACTCCGGCGGCGCGCAGTTCGCTCAGCGCCCGCTCCGTCGTCACCGGCAGGACCCCGGCGGTGAGCGGGAGCAGCACCCTGGTGCCGAAGCCCTCGGCCACCGCGTCGGCGGCAGTGGCGCGCACACAATGATCGGTGGCGATACCCACCACGTCGACGTCGGTGATGGCCCGGTCCCGCAGCCAGATGACGAGCGGATGGCCGACCCCGCTGGTGCCCTCGAACCCGCTGTAGGCCGCGGCGTACTCGCCCTTGGTGAACACCTCCTCTACCCTCGTCCCATCCAGGCTGGGATGGAACTCCGCACCCGGCGTGCCGGCCACGCAGTGCGGTGGCCAGGTGTCAACGTAGTCCGGGTGATCGGAAAAGTGGCGGCCGGGCTCTATGTGATAGTCACGGGTGGCGACGATCCGGTCGTAGTCGGCCGCTCGGGCAGCCAGGTAACCGGTGATCGCCTTGGCCACCGCGGAGCCGCCGGTCACGGCCAGCGAGCCGCCCTCGCAGAAGTCGTTCTGCACGTCGGTGATGATGAGCGCGCGCATGCCCCGACCGTACCGGAGCAGCCGCCCGGCGGCGGTTTCTGCCTAGTCGCCCACGTCAGCGGGGTGCCCGCCGTCGGGCGCGAAGCTAGTCGCCGGCGGGCTCGAAGACGGTGGGGATGGCCGGGTAGCCGCGGGACAGCTGGAGCGCGTGGCCGGGCAGCTCCGCGAGCGCCGCGCGGTGCATCTCGCGCGCCGCCTGCAGGCTCTGCCTGCCGATGATCTCGCCGCCGCGCACGAGCGGGTGCAGCAGCACGCGGTCGTTCGGCCCCTGGTCGGGCGGGGCCAGCGTGATCAGCTCGGCCTGCGCCGTACCGGAGTGGTCGCGGTGCCGAACCGCCCACTTGCGGCCGCCGATCCCCGGCTTGCCCACCGAGCGCTTGGCCATGGGACGCAGCGGGGCCGCGCGGTCCTCGGTGTCCGCCCGGGCTACCAGCTTGTAGACCATCGCGGCCGTCGGCGCGCCCGACCCGGTGACCAGCGAGGTGCCCACCCCGTACCCGTCCACCGGCGCCGCCGCCAGCGCGGCGATCGAGTACTCGTCGAGGTCACCGGTCACCACGATCCTGGTCTTGGTCGCGCCCAGCTCGTCGAGCAGCATCCGCACCTGGCGGGCCTCGCTGGGCAGGTCGCCGCTGTCGATCCGCACCGCGCCGAGGTCAGCTCCGGCCAGCTCAACGGCGGTGCGCACCGCTTTGGGCACCTCGAACGTGTCCACCAGCAGCGTCGTCCCGTGGCCGAGCGATTCGAGCTGGGCGGCGAACGCCTGCCGCTCGTTGTCGTGCACCAGCGTGAACGCGTGCGCGCTGGTCCCCGCGCTCGGCACGCCGTAGTCCCGCCTGGCCCGCAGGTTCGAGGTGGTGTCGAAGCCGGCGATGTAGGCGGCCCGGGCGCTGGCCACGGCGGCGTACTCGTGCGTGCGCCGCGATCCCATCTCGATCAGCGGTCGGCCCGCGGCGGCGGTCACCATCCGGGAGGCCGCGGACGCGATCGCGCAGTCGTGATTCAGGATCGACAGGGCCAGCGTCTCCAGCACCACGGCCTCGCCGAACGGCGCCTGCACGACGAGGATCGGCGAGCCGGGAAAGTAACAGTCACCTTCCGCGTATCCCCAGATGTCGCCGCTGAACCGGTAGGACGCCAGGTAGTCGAGGGTCTGCTCGTTGACGATGCCGGCGTCGCGCAGGAATTCGAGCTCAGCCGGGCCGAACTGGAAGCGTTCGAGCGCGTCGAGTAGCCGGCCGGTCCCCGCGACCACGCCGTACCTGCGGTCGTGCGGCAGGTGCCGGGCGAAGACCTCGAACACGGCACGCCGCCCGGCCGTCCTGCTGTGCAGCGCCGCCTGCACCATCGTCAGCTCGTACTGGTCGGTCAGCAGCGCGGTGCCAGGCCTGCTGGCATCGCTGGTCGGGATACGGCTCACGAGTGGAAGACTACGGATAGGAGGTGGGTACCGGTGAGCGTGGCACCAGTTGAACTCGATCAGCCGAAGTCCAGCGAGGACACGATCCCGGCCAAGCCCTGGGTCGCCATCGTATGGAACGACCCGGTCAACCTCATGTCCTACGTGACCTACGTGTTCCAGCAGGTGTTCGGCTACTCGCGCAAGAAGGCTGAGCGGCTCATGATGGACGTGCACCACAAGGGCAAGGCCGTGGTGGCCGCGGGGGCGCGGGAGGAGATGGAGCGGGACGTAGAGATCCTGCACGGCTACGGGCTGTGGGCTACGGTCCGCCAGGACTCGTGAGCGAACCCGAGGGTCAGGAGGGTCTGCAGTTGGCAGGCAGCGGCTTTCGCGGCGTCCGCGGCGGGGGCGCGACCGCGCGGTTCGCCCCGGCCGAGGCGATCCTGCTCCGCAACCTGGTCGGCCAGGTGGCCGAGCTGGTCGGCGGCGAGTCGCTGGCCGAGGACCGGCCTCCCGGGCACCAGCCGGAAGGCGGAGAACCGCCCGGAGCCGAAGATTCGCCGGGAGCGAGCGGGCGCCCGCCGGCCGGGGGAGAGGCCATCGTCACCGACAGCAGCCAGCTCGAGGCGATGTTCGCGCTCAGCGACAGCGCCACGCCGCCCGACGACCCGGCGCTCGCCCGCCTGCTGCCCGACGCCTACCCGGACGATCCGGCCGCCGCGGGGGAGTTCCGCAGGTACACCGAGAGCGGCTTGCGATCCGGCAAGGTGGCCGCGGCCAGGACGGTGCTCGACACGCTGCCCGAAGACGGCGGCCGGGTCCGGCTGTCCGCCGACCAGGCCCAGGCTTGGCTGCGCTCGCTGAACGACATCAGGCTCGCGCTGGGGGTTCGCCTGGAGGTCACCGAGGACCGGGACGCCATGCTCGAGCGGGCCAGCCAGGGCGGCTCGCAGGCGGCCGGGCTCTGGATCTACGACTGGCTGACCCTGCTCCAGGAGACCCTGGTCGAGGCGCTCTGGTAGCCGATCGCGGCGGGCCCCCAGGTACGCTCGCATCCATGCTGACGATCAGCCGCGCCTTGCACGACAAGATCGTTGCGCATGCCCGGGCCGACCACCCGGACGAGGCCTGCGGCGTGGTCGCCGGACCCGCCGGCAGCGACCGGGCCGAACGGTTCATCCCGATGACGAACGCCGAGCGGTCGCCGACCTTCTACCGATTCGACTCGGCCGAGCAGTTCCGGGTGTGGCGGGAGATGGACGAGCGGGACGAGGAGCCCGTGATCATCTACCACTCGCATACGGCCACCGAGGCTTATCCTTCACGCACCGACATCTCGTACGCCAGCGAGCCGGGCGCGCACTACGTGCTGGTCTCCACGCAGGACACCGACCACACCGAGTTCCGCTCGTTCCGGATCTCGGGGGACACGGTCACCGAGGAGGAGGTCCGCGTCGCACCGGAATGATCCCGGCGGGCGGCCGGTTGACATGCCAGGGGAGCCGCCTGCCACCCACGCCGCGTCCACGGAATCTGACCGCCCGCATCACACTGGAGCACTGACGATGGCCATCGAGGTCCGTATCCCGACGATCCTGCGCAGCTACACGGACGGGGCCAAGGCAGTCGAGGGCTCCGGGTCGACCCTGGACGAGCTGTTCGCTGACCTGGAAGCCCGGCACAGCGGGCTGCGCGAGCGGCTCGTCGACGACTCCGGGCTGCGGCGGTTCGTGAACGTCTACCTCAACGATGAGGACGTGCGCTTTCTCGGCGGGCTGGAGACCCCGGTGACCGACGGCGACACCGTGACCGTGCTGCCCGCGGTGGCGGGCGGAGCGGCCGCCGGGCGCGGCCCGGCGTCCTGAGCCCGCTCTGCCTAGCCGCCGGCATGCGTTACGACTCGCTGCTCGACTCGGTCGGCCACACGCCGCTGGTCGGACTGCCGGGGCTGTCGCCCGGAGAGGGCGTCCGGCTGTGGGCCAAGCTCGAAGACAGGAACCCGACCGGATCGGTCAAGGACCGGGCCGCCTTCTACATGATCGAGAAGGCGGAGAAGGAGGGCCTGCTCACCCCCGGATGCAGGATCCTGGAGCCGACCTCGGGGAACACCGGGATATCGCTGGCCATGGTGGCCAAGCTGCGCGGATACCGGATGACCTGCGTCATGCCGGAGAACACCTCGGTCGAGCGTAGGCAGCTGCTGGAGATGTTCGGCGCCGAGATCGTGTTCTCGCCGGCCGCGGGCGGCTCCAACGAGGCCGTCCGGGTGGCCAGGCGGCTGGCCGCCGAGCACCCGGACTGGGTGATGCTCTACCAGTACGGCAACGAGGCCAACGCCCGGGCGCATTACGAGACCACCGGCCCGGAGCTGCTGGCCGACCTGCCCGAGCTGACGCACTTCGTGGCCGGGCTCGGCACCACCGGCACCCTGATGGGCGTCGGGCGCTTCCTGCGTGAGCGCCGTCCCGGCGTGCAGATCGTCGCCGCCGAGCCCAGGTACGGCGAGCTGGTGTACGGGCTGCGCAACGTGGACGAGGGATTCGTCCCCGAGCTTTACGACGCCAGCGTGCTGACCACGCGATTCTCGGTGTCCTCGGCGGATGCACTGCGCCGCACCCGCGAGCTGCTGACCGTGGAGGGCATCTTCGCCGGGATCTCGTCCGGCGGCGCGCTGCACGCCGCGCTGGCCATGGCGAACAAGGCGGTCGCGGCCGGGGAGCGCGCCGACATCGCGCTGGTCGTCGCCGACGGCGGCTGGAAGTACCTGTCCACCGGGGCCTACGACGGGACCCTGGAGGAGGCGCAGGCGCGGCTGGAGGGTCAATTGTGGGCGTGACCGCCGCTGGGCCATCCGAGGAAGACGCAGGCGCGGCCGGAGGGACACAGTCGATTGCGGGCGTGACCGCCGCGAGGGCGTTCGACCAGGCCACGGCCGTGCGGCGGACCACCGGCGGCCAGTATGACATGCAGCCCGACCCGCGGTTTTCACCCGCTGCGCCGTCCGGAGACTTCCAGCCGGCGGTGAACGGCGGCGTGCTCATCGCGGCCATGCTGCGCGCCGTGCTCGACACCTCGCCGCATCCGCACCCGGTGGCCACCAGCGCGAACTTCCTACGGGTACCGCGGATCGCGCCCGCCCAGGTCGTGGTGACCTGGCTGAAGCAGGGCAAGACCGCCGCCGTGGCCCGGACGTCACTGCTGCAGGACGACCAGCTGATGATCGAGTCGACCGTCGCGACCGGCTCACTGGCCGGCGACGCGCGCGACCCGGTGCTGCCCGAGGCCATGCAGGCCGCTCAGGCGCTCTCCTGGACCGCCGAGCCGCCCAGTCTGCCTCCGGTCGATGAGTGCGTCCCGGTCGAGGCGGGCGGCGGCATCCGCGGCCAGGTGGATCTCCGGCTGGATCCGGCCACCGCGGGCTGGATGAAGCGCAGCCCGGCCGGGATCCCCGAGATGCGCGGCTACTTCCGGCTGCGCGATGACCGCCCGCCGGACGCCTACCTCCTCGCCTTCGCGGTAGACGCGCTGCCGCCGGTGGTGTTCGGGCTCGGCGCGTTCGGCTGGGCGCCTACGGTGGAGCTGACCTGGCACATGCGCGCGGTACCGGCGGACGGCCTGCTGCGGGTGGCCGCCCGGTGCCGGCACGTGGGCGGCGGCTGGTTCGACGAGGAGGCCGAAGTGTGGGACTCGGTCGGCCGCCTGGTCGCGCAGAGCCGCCAGATCGCCCGGGTGGGCCGGTAGTCCCGGCCCGGCTAGCGCCGGCGGTCGTGGCCGATGTGCGTGCCGCCTGCCCCCGGCGTAGCCTGGACCCTCATGCGCCTGACCGTGATCGGATGCTCAGGGAGCTTTCCTGGCCCCGACAGCCCCGGCTCCTGCTACCTGGTGGAGGCCGAGGGATTCCGGTTACTGCTCGACCTGGGCAACGGGGCGCTCGGCGCGCTACAGCGCCACTGCGGGCTCTACGACGTGGACGCGATCTGCCTGAGCCACCTGCATGCCGACCACTGCCTGGATCTGTGCTCGTACACGGTGGCCCGGCTGTACCCCGCCGACGGCGCCAGGCCGCAGATCCCGGTGTACGGCCCCGCGGAGACAGCGGAGCGGATCACCCGCGCCTACAGCCTGGAGCCTGGCCCGGAGGTCAGGAAGGCCTTTGACTTCCGAACGCTGACGCCGGGAACGCAGCGGATAGGGCCATTCCAGGTGACGGCCGATCACATGAGCCATCCGGTGGAGACGTTCGGTTTCAGGCTGGAGCACGAGGGGCGCAGCCTGGCCTATTCGGCCGACACCGGCGAGTCGGCGGCCCTGGAAGCTCTGGCCCGCGACGCGGATCTGATGCTCTGCGAGGCGTCCTTCCTGGATGGGCCGGGCCTGCCGCCTGGCCTGCACTTGACCGCGCGCCAGGCCGCCGAGCATGCCACCCGCGCCGGAGCCCGGCGCCTGGTGCTCACCCACCTGGTGCCGTGGAACGATCGTGAGCGCAGCCTGGCCGAGGCGACGCAGGCCTATGCCGGGCCGATCTGGATGGCCGTGTCCGGCCAGGTGGCCGATCTCGGCTAGGCTGACCGGATGCCCAGGCCTGACAGACGTTCTGATGACCAGTTGCGCGAGGTCAAGTTCACCCGTGGCTGGCTCGACCACGCCGAGGGCTCGGTGCTGGTCGAGTTCGGCGCCACCCGGGTGCTCTGCGCGGCGAGCGTGACCGAAGACGTACCCCGGTGGCGCCGCGGCGGCGGCCTCGGCTGGGTCACCGCGGAGTACGCGATGCTGCCCCGGGCCACCAACACGCGCAGCGACCGGGAGTCGGTCAAGGGCAGGCTAGGCGGTCGCACCCAGGAGATCTCCCGGCTGGTAGGCAGGTCGCTGCGGGCCTGCATAGACCCCAAGGCGCTGGGCGAGAACACGATCATCATCGACTGCGACGTGTTGCAGGCCGACGGCGGGACCCGGACCGCCGCGATCACCGGCGGGTACGTGGCCCTCGCCGACGCGGTTGGGTACCTGCGCGGCAGGAACCGGTGCAAGGGCGACCCGCTGGTCCGCTCCGTGGCGGCGGTGAGCGTGGGGATCGTGGACGCCCAGCCCAGGCTGGACCTGTGCTACGAGGAGGACGTGGCCGCGGAGACGGACATGAACGTGGTCTGCACCGGCGACGGGGGATTCGTGGAGATTCAGGGTACGGCCGAGCGCGAGCCGTTCGGCCGCGAGATGCTCGACCGGCTGCTCGGGCTGGCCACGGGCGGTTGCGCGGAGCTGACCAGACTGCAGCGCGAGGCCCTCGCCGGGTGACCGACGGCGGCACCGGGGCGGCCCGGCGGATCGTGCTCGCCACCAGGAACCGGGGCAAGCTCACCGAGCTGGCCAGGATCCTCGCGGCCAGCGAGATCGAGGTCACCCTGGCCGGGCTGGACGAGTTCCCGGGAGCTCCCGAGGTGGCCGAGACCGGCCGGACGTTCGCGGAGAACGCGCTGCTGAAGGCCCGGTCCGCGGCCAGGTTCACGGGGGTCGCCGCCGTCGCGGACGACTCCGGCCTGTGCGTCGATGCGCTGAACGGGATGCCGGGGGTACTGTCCGCCCGGTGGTCCGGCCGGCACGGCGACGACCAGGCCAATCTCGACCTGGTCCTGGCCCAGCTCGCGGACGTGGCCGAGCCGGACCGGGGCGCGCATTTCGCGTGCGCCGCCGCGATCGTGCTGCCGTCGGGGACCGTGCGGGTGGCGGAGGGACGGCTCTATGGGCAACTGGCGCGGGTTCCGCGCGGGACGAACGGGTTCGGCTACGACCCGATCTTCCTGCCGGACTCGTCCGACCTCACCACGGCGGAGATGGAGCCGGCCGCGAAGGATGCGATCAGCCACCGGGGCCGTGCACTGCGGGCGCTCGCCCCGGCGATCGCCGATCTGTTGCCCGGCTGACGCGGGTCGGCAGCGCCAGCTCAGCCCTGCAGGGCACTGGCCGGGATCGTGGCCACCTGGCTGTTCGGCGGAAGGGTGACGCTGACCGGCTGGTTGATCCCGGTGACCTGCATGGTCACGGTCGCGTGCTCGCCACCGCCGGTCTCGGTCGCGACGATCTTCCTGGTCTGGTGCTGGCCGTCGATCCACACGTTGAAGCGCACGGTCTTGACGCCAAGCTGCTGCAGCCCCTTCTGTTCCGTGGCGCGCAGGCTGGCCGGGAGCTTGGCTAGCCCGGCCGAGACCGGGTAGCTGCCGGCGTAGTGGGTGGTGCGCACGCCGTCGATGGTCTGCGTGCCGACCGCCCGCACGTCCTTCGCGGCCGCCAGCATCTGCGTCTGCACCAGCGGGTTGTTGCTCTGCACCTGCTGGGTGAGCTGGCCGACGTTGATGCCGGTGCTCTGCTGCAACTGGGCGAACGAGATCTTCACCCAGGGCTTGTGCAGTTCCTGCGCAAGCAGGGCCATCTTCAGGTAGATGCTCCGATCGGTCAGGATCTCATGCATCCCGCCGGGCAGGCTCTGACCCCCGACGTCGAACGCGCTGAAGTCGACGTCGGCGAGCAGGCTGGGCCGGTTGCGTATCTGCATCGTGCCCGCCATAGTCCCGCTCACCGTGCCGGACATCGTGACGCTCAGCGTGGACCCGAACGAGTCGACCTGCCTGGCCTGGTGCGCGGCCAGGGTGATCTCCTGCCGCGGTGACAGCGCCCGGGCCGCCGGATGCGCGCCGCTGCCGCACCCCGCGGCCAGCAGGACCGCGGCTGTCCCCGCGGCGCAGGTGGCTACGACCTTATTCGGGCGGGACGGCGTGGGTCCTCCTTGCAGGAGCGCTACACGCGCCCGGGCACACAAATACGCGATGGCGACTGAGCCGAATTCTTCCCCCCGGGGGGTACACGATACGGGCGAGGGTTGCTGCTATCAAGGCGATTCCGGGCCTGCGCCGGGTGCCGGTGTACCGTAGGGGCGTTCGGGCCGGGCGAAGGGAGCAGGCGTGACGGACAAGAGGCTGGCGCCCGGTGACCCGGCGCCCGATTTCACCTTGAACGACGCCGACGGGAACCCGGTGAGCCTGTCGTCGCTGCGCGGGCAGCGGGTGATCGTCTACTTCTACCCGGCGGCCATGACGCCCGGGTGCACCACGCAGGCCTGCGACTTCCGAGACAGCCTCAGCAGCCTGGCCGCGGCAGGCGTGAAGGTCCTGGGCATATCCCCGGATCAGCCCGCCAAGCTGGCCAAGTTCCGGGACAAGGAGGGGCTGAACTTCCCGCTGCTGTCCGACCCCGACCACGAGGTGCAGCGTGCGTACGGCACGTACGGTGAGAAGAAGCTCTACGGTAAGACGACCGTGGGCGTGATCAGGTCTACCTTCGTGGTGGGCCCGGACGGGGTTCTCGAGCAGGTCTACTACGGGGTCAAGGCCAAGGGTCATGTGGAGCGCCTGAGAAAAGACCTGGGCATCTAGATTGGCCATTCAGAAGGGGTCGTAGCCCAATTGGCCGAGGCACAGGCCTTAGGAGCCTGACAGTGTGGGTTCGAGTCCCACCGGCCCCACTTACCCCGTCGCCGTGCTGGCCGACTCAGAGATCACCAACCTGCCGCCGGAGGACAGGGGCTCCGCCACCTGGGCGGTTGGCTATGGCATCCACCCGCCGGCCGGCAACGGATCATCGTTGATCGAATTCGGCACGGCGAACCGCGGCTGGACGATAGTCCCGAGCCCGGACCCGGCTGGCCGCCAGGGAAACTCGCTCATCGACCCCGTTCAGGCGTTCGGCAGCCGCAATGTCTGGGCTGTGGGCGGTCTGGGCTGCGGGCACGTTCGACGGCAAGGGCGACACGCGGACGCTGATCCTCCGTCGCACCGGCCGTCCGTGAGGACGCCGCCATGCGTCCCGGCGCCGGCGACGCCGGGACGCACACCGATCTGCCGGGCTAGCGCAGGGCCCCGGCCGACTGCTGGCCGGACCGCGCGGCGGCCGGGACGGCCGGCCGCCGTCGGCCGCCCAGGCCCAGGGCCGCGGCCGCTCCCAGCACCGACAGGCCCGCCGCGACCGCGAGGGCCGGACGGTACCCGCTGGTCACCGCGGCCGGACCGGCCAGGCTGCCTTCGGAGTTGAACACGGCGGTGACGATCGCGACGCCGAAGACCGCGCCGAACTGCTGCAGCGTGTTCAGGGTTCCCGAGGCCTTCCCGAGCAGCGCGGGCGGGGCCGCGTTCAGCCCGGCCGCGGTCACGCACGGCAGGGCCATCGAGATCCCGGTCCCGGCCAGGACGAACGGCCAGACGTAGCTGGCGTAACCCGCGGACGTGCCGGCCAGCGAGACGATCCAGGCGAACCCCGCGCCCTGCAGCACCAGGCCGGGGACGACGAGCCTGCGGGCGCCGATCCGGTCCGAGATAGCTCCCGCCACCGGTGCCACCAGCAGCGGAGTGGCCGTCCAGGGCAGGAACCGCAGCCCGGTCCCCAGCGGTGAGTCGCCTGCGGCGAACTGGAAGAACTGGCTGGTGAGAAACGCGGCCGAGAAGATGGCCGCGCTCATCAGGAACTGCGTGGCGCTGGCGGCGGCGAAGTTGCCGCGGCGGAAGAGCCCGAGCGGGATCATCGGCTCGGGCACCCGCGCCTCGCGCTGCAGGAAGCCGGCCATGGCCGCCGCGCCCAGGGCCAGTCCCGCCACGTTCTGGGCGCTTCCCCAGCCGGCCTGGCCACCTTCCACAACCCCCCAGATCACTAGGGCCGCGCCGGCGGAGACCAGGACGAGCGCCGGGATGTCGAGCCGCGCCGGCGGGCCGTAGCTCTCGCGCAGCCGCAACCGGGCGCCGCAGGCGGCGAGGAGGCCGATCGGCACGTTCACCCAGAAGATCCAGTGCCAGTTCAGGCCCTGCGTGATCGAACCGCCAACCAGGGGGCCGCACGCCACCGCCAGTCCCGCGATGCCGCCCCAGATGCCCAGGACCGCGCCTCGCTTCTCCCGTGGGAAGGCGGCGGTGAGAATGGTGAGCCCGAGCGGCATGATGAACGACGCGCCGATACCCTGCACAGCGCGGAAGGCGATGAGCCACCCGGCGCCGGGGGCCAGCGCGCACGCGGCCGATGCGGCCGTGAATACCGCCAGGCCGATCACGTAGACGCGCCGGCGCCCGAGCCGGTCGCCCAGCGCAGCGGCCGTAATGATGCCTGCTCCGAAGGCCATGGTGTAGGCGCTCACTGTCCACTGCAGGGTCGCGATTCCGCCGCCCAGCTGGCGGTGGATGGACGGCAGTGCGGTCACCACCACCAGCGCGTCCAGGGTCACCATGAAGTACGCCACCGACGTCAGCAGCACGGTGAGCGTCCGGCTCGGGGTCCCGGCGCTGGCCGGCGCGGTTTGCGCCGGGATAGCGCGATCTATGTCAGTCATGTCCGTGCTCCGTTCGGCCGGCTCGCGTCCGGCCCGGGTCGGCTTTCGGCCGGCCCGGAGCCGGCCACTGTCACCGATGCCGACACCGGCGGCGTCGCGGAATGGGCCGTTGCCGGCCGCCCAGTTCACCGGGCCGCCGGTGTCTGTACCGAGAGATGGCGCGGGAGGTCTGAGTCGAGATGATGCGAGGATGGCGCTGTGATCATGGAGTTGCTGACGCAGGCCCGAGGCGGGGACGGAGAGGCATTCGCGCAGCTCACCGATCCGTACCGGCGCGAGCTGCAGGTGCACTGCTACCGGATCCTCGGCTCGGCGCAGGACGCCGAGGACGCGCTGCAGGAGACGCTGCTGGCGGCCTGGCAGGGCATCGGCGGTTTCGAAGGGCGAGCCTCGGTCCGGACCTGGCTGTACCGGATCGCGACCAGCCGCTGCCTGAACGCGCTGCGATCGGCTAAGCGGCGCCCGCAGATGGAACCGTCATTTTCCGCGCTGCGACCACCCGAGCCAACCCGCGCGGGCGACCCGGTCTGGCTCGAGCCCTACCCGGACCTGCTGCTTGAAGGTCTGGCCGACCGCAGCCCGGGCCCCGAAGCTCGGTATGAGACCCGGGAAGCCATTTCGCTGGCCTTCATCACCGCGCTCCAGTTGCTGCCGCCTCGTCAGCGCGCCGTACTGGTCTTGCGGGACGTCCTGGGCTTTCGGGCCAGCGAGGTGGCGCACATCCTCGACACCACCGAGGAGTCGGTGACCAGCGCGCTCAAGCGCGCCCGCGCGACGCTGGAACACAGGCCGCCGCCGGCCGGCCAGACGGCCGCGGCCCCGGAACCGAATTCACCGGCCGAGACCGAGCTCGTCGAGCGGCTGACCCGGGCCTACGAGGCCAACGACCTGGACGGCGTGGTGGCCCTGCTGACCCACGACGTCTGGCTGCGGATGCCGCCCATTCCGCTGGAGTACCAAGGGCGCGACCTGGCGGCCCGGTTCTTCTCTGTGGTGGCGTTCCGTCCCGGCCGCAGATTCCGCGTCATCGCCACCCGGGCCAACCATCAGCCGGCGCTTGGCGTATACGTGGCCGAGCCGCACGCGCGGATCCTGCACGCGAACGGGATCGTCGTCCTCACCCTGGCCGGCGACCGGATCGCCGCGATGACCCGGTTCGACAACACCGTGCTGCCCCTGTTCGGGCTGCCGCGGACGCTGCCGCTCTGATCTACGCCCGAGGCATCCCGGGCAAGCGGGCCTCCGGTTGACAGCGGGTCGCCGCGGTCGATGTACTTCGTTGCATGTCGAATACTGCTCCCGGCATATCGGGCAGCTTCCCTGTGACCACCGCGCTCGGGCTTCAGGGCCTGACCATCGAGCAGGACGTGGGTCTCGCGTTCGGCCTGGTCGTCCGGAGCATGGGCTTCGCCAAGGGAGTCGGCGCCAGCTTCAAGGCGCTGCGCCAGGGCGAGGTCACCCAGTACACCGAGCTGCTCGAGGACAGCCGGCGGCACGCGGTCGACCGGATGATAGAAAACGCCCGGCTGCTCGGTGCCAACGCGGTCGTGGCCATGCGATTCGACTCCTCCGAGATCGGCCAGGGGCTCACTGAGATCGTCGCCTACGGGACCGCGGTGATCGCCAAGCCCGCATCGTAGCCATGCCCGGGCCGGAGCCAGGCGGCCCGCGGTCGCCGCTGGCTGACGCCGATCGCGAGCGGCTGGCCGCCCTGCTCCGCGAACACTACGCGCAGGGCACCCTCAGCCTGGACGAGCTGCGCCGGCGGGTAGGCATCGTCCTGGCCGCGGAGTACTCCGACGAGGCGATGGTCGCCGTGGCGGATCTTCCCCTGCTCGCCAGCGGCCGCAGCGCGGGCGCCGGATCGGGCGGGCCCGGCGCACCGCGGATGAGCATCGGGCAGCGCCGCCGGCACGCGCAGGCCGCCGTCCCGGGCCCGGGATGGATGCCCACGCCCGAGCGATTCCGGGATCCGTCCACCAAGAAGATCATGCGGGTCTGGATCGACCCCGCGGACGGCAGCAGGCACTATGTGCCCGACGACGGCTGACCCGGGCCGGGCCGGCTGCCACCACGTTCATCGAGAGCGACATCGCCCCCTCAGCAGCAACCAGCAGTACATCTACCAGGGCAGCACCGCGGGCTTCTGAACCTCTCTCGGCCGCCCGGTAGCCCCGGCAGGCGGGTGCCGGGGCCACCGCCACGGCGGTCCCGCGGCGACGTGGCCCGACGCGCAGGCCGGGCGGCCCAATGATGGGCAACTAACCACTGACCTGAAAGACTGACCTGCAAGCAGCCCGCGGGTGCAGCGGCTGGGGCGAGGAAAGGACGCAGCGATGGCCGATACGGGCACAGCCTCGGTGCCGGCGGTGACTACAGAGACGGTGCCGGCGACGCAGAATCCGGACACGCTGGTCCGCGAGATCGAACGCACTCGGGACAATCTGGCGCGCACGATCGATGCGATCGCCGAACGGGTCAGTCCGGGCAACAACGCGCGGCGCGCGCTGGTGCGAGCGCGCGAGCGCACCGGCGGGATCGATCTGCGCTACGTGGCGGCGGGCGCTGCGGTTGCGGTCGGCGTCACCGCCGCCCTGCTGATCTGGCGCGGCCGCAGGTAGATCACTCCGCCTCGGTTCAGCCCTCGGCGGAGATCAGCTCGGCGTACTGCTCGGCCGTCAGGAGGTCCGACGGCGGCTCGCCATCCAGCCGCACCTTGAACAGCCACCCGGCGCCGTACGGTTCGGAGTTGACCAGCCCCGGGTCGTCTTCGATGTCCGCGTTCACGTCGGTGACCTCGCCGTCCACCGGCGAGTACAGGTCGCTGACCGACTTGGTGGACTCGATCTCGCCGCACGGCTCGCCGGCGGTCACCTTCGTTCCCGGGGTTGGCGGGGACACGTAGACCACATCGCCGAGCGCGTCTGCGGCGTGCTCGGTGATGCCGACGGAGGCCGCCTGGCCGTCGATCGCCACCCATTCATGCTCTGCGGTGTACCGGAGCTGCTGAGGCACGGTCATGGTCATCGCTTCCTGGAGTAGAAGGGGAGCGTCACCAGGTCAGCGGGCTCCCCGCGACCTCTGATGTCGATGGAGAGGCCGGTGTCCTGCGCGTCGGCGCCGGCGCCGGCCTGCGCCTCGGCCAGCCCGGGAACGTCGGGGTCGAGATAGGCCATGGCGATCGGCACGCCCAGCGTCGGCGACGGCGCGCCGCTGGTCACCGCGCCGCGCGCCTGCCCGTCCCAGAGCACGGAGTATCCGTGCCGGGGGACCCGGCGGCCCCGGACGGTGAGCCCGGCCAGCACCCGGCGCGGCGGCTGCCCGGCGCGCTGAGCCAGCGCGGCACGTCCCACGAAGTCTCCCGGTTTATCGAGCTTGACTACCCGGCCCAGCCCGGCGTCGAACGGTGTCATGTCAGGGCCGAGTTCATTGCCGTACAGCGGCATGCCGGCCTCAAGCCGGAGGGTATCGCGCGCCGCGAGGCCGGCCGGTATGAGCCCGTGCTCCGCCCCGGCGGCGGTCAGCGCGGTCCACAACGGCTCCGCGTCCTCGGGCCGGCAGAACATCTCAAAGCCGTCCTCGCCGGTGTATCCGGTGCGGGCGAGCAGGACCGGCCGGCCGCAGACGACCGCATCGTGGCTCGCGTAGTACTTGACCCCGGCGAGGTCGATGTCGGTGACCGGGGCGAGTATCGCAGCGGCGTTCGGGCCCTGCACCGCGATCAGGGCGTAGTCCGCGGTGTGGTCGGTTACCCCGGCCTCGAATCCGGCGGACCGGCCGGACAATTCCCTGCTGACTACCGCGGTGTTCGCCGCGTTGGCCACCACGAGGAACTCGGCATCCGACAGCCGGTAGACGATCAGGTCGTCGAGCACCCCGCCGTCGGCGGCGCAGATCATCGTGTAGCGCGCCCGGCCCGGGGCGAGCGCGGACGGCTGCCCGACCAGCGCGTAATCGAGCGCGGCACCGGCCCCGGCGCCGGTCACCGCGATCTCGCCCATGTGCGAGAGGTCGAACATCCCGGCCGCGGTGCGGACCGCGCGGTGCTCGGCGGTCTCGCTCTCGTAGCGCAGCGGCATCTGCCATCCGGCGAATTCGGTCAAGGTGGCGCCAAGGCGCTGGTGAACCGGCAGCAGCGGGCTGCGGCGCGGCGGGCCGGCGGGTTCGGGCTGGGTCATGGGCGGGCAACTCCAGAGGTCGGTTGCGACCCTAGCAGGATGCCATCGCCGCGTGATAAGGCAGATCAATGGACCTGCTCACCGAGGAAGCACTCGCCGCAGAGCTTGTCACCGTGCCTGAGTGGGCACACGTCGGGGACAGCATCACGCGCACCGTCACCCGGGCCGATTTCCGCGCCGCGATGCTCTATGTCGGCGCGGTTGCCTACCTGGCCGAGGAAGCCAATCACCACCCGGACATCGGTGTCCAGTGGAACAAGGTGACGCTGACCCTGTCCACTCATTCGGCAGGCGGGCTGACCGGCAACGACTTCGCGCTGGCCCGGACCATCGACGCGCTGACCTGAGTTCGGGCGCGCCGCGGATCAGCGCGGAGCGTTGGCAGCGTGATAGCCGTGCTGATGCTTCGCGTTAACGGCTAGGTGCCGAACTCGCACGGCATCCGCTTGATGCCGTTAATGAACGCGGACAGCAGCCGGTCCGGCTCGCCGCTGGCGCGGATGTCGGGCACCCGCTGCAGCAGTTCACGCAGCATCACCGTGATCTCCCTGCGGGCCAGGTGCGCGCCTAGGCAGAAGTGCGGGCCCGGGCCGCCGAACCCCACGTGCGGGTTAGGCGAACGCAGGATGTCGAACTTGGTAGCAGAATGAAAGACTGACTCGTCGCGGTTCGCCGCCCAATAGAACAGGACCGCCTTGTCGCCCGCCGCGTAGTCGTGCCCGCCCATCGTGTAGTCGCGGGTCAGCGTGCGCCGCATGAACATGACCGGGGACGCGTAACGCACGATCTCCTCGACCGCTCCGCCGAACCGGCCCTCGAAGTCCTCGGCGAGCAGGGCGCGCTGGTCGCCGAACTCGGTCAGCAGCCACAGCGCGTGCGAGATCGCGTTGCGCGTCGTCTCGTTGCCGGCCACGACCAGGAGGATGAAGAACGAGGCCAGTTCCTGGCCGGTGAGATGCTCACCGTCGATGTTGGCGTTGACCAGGGCCGAGACCAGATCGTCGGTGGGGTTGGCCACCCGGGTGGCGGCCAGGTCGCCGACCAGGGCGCGCAGTTCCTCCGCGGCGGCGAAGATCTGGCCGAGCGCCTCGTCCATGTCCTCGCTGACCAGCTCGGTGTCGAACCCCGACAAGATCATGTTGCTGTTGCGCAGCACCATCGCGTAGTGCGCGTCGCCGATGCCCATCATGTCGCAGATGATCTTCAGCGGAAGCCGGACCGCAACGTGCTGCACGAAGTCGCACGGGCCGGTTTCCAGCAGCTCGGTCACGACCTGCTCGGCAGCACGCTGCACGTCGTCTTCGAATTTCTTGATCATCCGCGGCGTGAACGAGCGGGACACGATCCGGCGCAGCCGGGCGTGCCGCGGGTCGTCCATGTTGATCATGGAGCCGAAGTACTCGTTGAACTCGTCCGGCACGTCCGGGATCTGGGTGGCGCCGCGCCCCGAGCAGAATACTTCGGGGGTCCGGCTGGCCTCGGTGACGTCGGCGTGCCTGACCAGGGCGTAGTATCCGGGACCCTGCTCGGCGAAGGGCGTCTCCGGCTCGGCGAAGAAGGCGGGCCGGCCGAGGGCCCGCAGCCGGGCGAAGGCCTCGTCACGCTCGGCCAGCGGGCGGCCCCAGAAGGCGGTGTCCGACAGGTCGATGTCCACGGCCGCCATGCGGCACCGTCCTTTCCCGGGACTAGAACCCCGTTCGGTTCCATCCTGGCACAGTGGCTCGCGCCGCACCCCGACGGGTGCGCCGCGCGCGAATGTTCTAGCGCGCCCGCGCACACTGATGCCAGGCTCGGAGGATGGAGATCGCCGATCACATCGCCTGCCTGCGCAGCGAGGGCGAGCTGCTGGCCGAGGCGGCCGAGCGGAGCTCGCTGGGGGCGCCGGTACCCGCATGCCCCGGGTGGCGGGTCCGGGACCTGCTCGCCCACCTGGGCTTCGTGCACCGCTGGGCCACGGGCTACGTCGCCGAGGAGCGGACCGAGATGACACCCGAGCCGGGGGAGGAGGAGATCATCCGGCTCGCGCCCGCCGACGAATCCCTGCTGGGCTGGTTTCGCGACGGCCACGCCCGGCTCGTGTCCGTCCTGGCCGCCGCCGACCCGGCGGTGCGCTGCTGGACCTTCCTGCCCGCGCCCTCACCGCTGGCCTTCTGGGCCCGCCGCCAGGCGCACGAGACCGCCATCCACCGCGCCGACGCGCAGCTCGCCGCGGCGGCCGCCGGGTCCGGCGCGGACCTGGATCCGTTCCCCGCCGGGCTGGCCGCCGACGGCGTCGACGAGCTGCTGATGGGCTTCGGCGGCCGCAACCCCGGGTCGCTCTCCGACGCGCCGGGGGTACTGGTCATCTCGGCCGAGGACGGTGCCGCGGCCGATGAGTGGACGGTGGTCATGGGGCCGCGGGCTGGGGTGTCACGCGGCCCGGGCCCCGCCGCCGCTTCGGCCGCCGGCGCCGCGGGTCCGGCCGACGCGGGCGCCGCCGGTCCGGCCGATGCGGGCGCCGCGGGTCCGGCCGATTCCGCGCCCGCTCCGGCCGAGGCCGGCCCAAGCGGGCCGGCGCTGGCGTACTGCCACATCACAGGCCCGGCCTCGGCCCTGTACCTGACGCTGTGGAACCGCGGAACGGCGGCCGGCCTGGACGTGCGCGGTGACCCCGGCGTACTGGCGACATGGCGGGAGAACATGCGAGTCCGATGGCACTGACCGGCGTCGTGCCCACGGTCACGCCGGCCCGCCCGCGGCCGCGCCCGTATGATGCCCCCGTGCTGGAAATCCTCCGACCTGGCTCCCGCCGGCTGCTGGCCGGCGTCACGGTCGCATCGGGCACGCTGCTGGCGGTCGCCTGCGGGTCGTCCGACCGGGGTGCGAACGACGTGGCCGGCACGCCCTCCCCGGCCACCGCGCGGTCCTCCGACCCGGCCACGACCGCGGCTCCGGCGGCGACGACGGCGCTGGACAGCGTCCTGGCTCCGGCTCCGACCGCCGCGCCGCCGCCCACCGCGGCGGCCACGGGTACCAGCTGCGGCGCCCGGGCCGCGCACACCTTCCTGCGCGTCGCGGCGGCGCGGACCGCGGCCGGCGGCTCGCTCACCCTAACCGCCCACCCGGCCCGGCTCGTCTGCGGCGCCCGGGACGACTCGCGCTTCGCCGTGTCCCCCGCCACTGTGACCGCCCACGTGACCCGGGGCGCGTCGATCACCGTCTTCCCCGGGCCTGGCGCGCGCCCCGAGCCGATCACGCCGGCCAGGCTGCCCGCCTACCTGGCCAGCGACCGGGACACCCGGCCATTCCTCGTGACCGGGCCGCTCAACGCGATCAGCGGCCTGCACGAGCAGTTCGGTTCTTGACCGCCGGACGATGAGACACCACGCCGACGTCATTGTGGTCGGGGCCGGGCTGGCCGGACTGGCCGCGGCGGCGGAGCTGACCGACGCGGGCCGCCGCGTGCTGCTCCTGGATCAAGAACCCCAGCAGTCGCTCGGCGGGCAGGCGTGGTGGTCGTTCGGGGGCCTGTTCTTCGTCGACTCGCCTGAGCAGCGGCGGCTGCGGATCCGGGACTCCCGCGAGCTCGCCTGGCAGGACTGGCTGGGCAGCGCCGGCTTCGACCGGCCCGAGGACGATCTGCCGCGCCGGTGGGCGGAGGCGTACGTCGACTTCGCGGCGGGGGAGAAGCGGGCCTGGCTGCACGCCATGGGCCATCGAGTGTTCCCCGTCGTCGGCTGGGCCGAACGCGGCGGCTACACCGCGCTCGGGCACGGCAACTCGGTACCCCGCTTCCACATCACCTGGGGGACCGGCCCCGGGATCGTCCAGCCGTTCGAGCGGAGGGTGCGCGCGGCCGCCGCGCGCGGGCGGCTGACGTTCCGGTTCCGGCACCGGGTCGATGAGCTCACCGCCAGCGCCGGGGCCATCGACGGTGTCCGCGGCACGGTGCTCGAGCCCAGCCACGTACCCCGCGGGGAGCCCAGCTCCCGGGCCCCGGCCGGGGAGTTCGAGCTGCACGCGCAGGCGGTGATCGTCGCCTCGGGCGGCATCGGCGGTAACCACGACCTGGTGCGCGCTTCGTGGCCCGAGCGGCTCGGCCGCCCGCCCGCGCACATGATCACGGGCGTGCCCGCGCACGTCGACGGCCGGATGCTTGAGATCGCTCAGCGAGTCGGCGCGCGGATCATCAACCCGGACCGGATGTGGCACTACGTCGAGGGCATCCACAACTGGAGCCCGATCTGGCCAGGGCACGGCATCCGCATCCTGCCCGGCCCGTCGTCGCTGTGGCTGGACGCCACCGGCCGCCGGCTGCCGGTGCCGCTGTTCCCGGGCTTCGACACCCTGGGCACGCTCGAGTACCTGCGTGCCACCGGCCACGACCACAGCTGGTTCGTGCTCACCCGCAAGATCATCCAGAAGGAGTTCGCGCTGTCGGGCTCCGAGCAGAACCCCGACCTGACCGGCCGTTCGGTTCGCGCGGTCCTGGGCCGCGCCAGGGCCGGAGTACCCGCGCCGGTGCAGGCCTTCGTGGACCATGGCGGGGACTTCGTGACCGCCACCTCGGTCGCCGACCTGGTGGCCGGGATGAACGCGGTCACCGGGACCGACCTGCTCGACCGGACGGTGGTCGAGGCCGAGATCATCGCGCGCGACCGCGAGATGGCCAACCCGTACACCAAGGACCTGCAGGTCACGGCGCTTCGCGGCAGCCGCGCCTACCTGGCTGACCGGCTGACCCGGACCGCGCGCCCGCACCGGCTGCTGGATCCGGCCGCCGGGCCCCTGATCGCGGTCCGGTTGTCCGTGCTGACCCGCAAGACGCTGGGCGGCCTGCACACCGACCTCGACGGCCGGGTGCTGGGCTTCGACGGGCTCCCCGTGCCCGGGCTTTACGCGGTCGGCGAGGTCGCCGGGTTCGGCGGCGGGGGCATGCACGGTTACCGCGCGCTGGAGGGCACGTTCCTCGGCGGCTGCCTGTTTTCCGGTCGCACCGCCGGGCGCGCGGCGGCCAAGGCGGTGGGCTGACCGGACGCCAAGTGCCCGGCCGATCGAGCTGGCCGGGCATGCACCGGCCCGCCGAGCCGGACGAGATAATCCGTCCGGCAGCTGACCGGCCGCCGCCCATGTCGCCTTACTCGATCGGCCGGGCTGTCTGCCGCGCCGCTCCCCTCCTGGAGGCCAGCCCCCGGCCGATCGGCATGCGCCGGTCGGCCGGGCCGGGGCTGGCTCGGTCCCCGGCCCGACCGGCCGGGCCGGGGCTGGCTCCTTACCCCGGCCCGGCCGGCCAGGCCGGGCTGTTACTGCGCTGGCGCCGGCTCAGGCAGCCGGACCAGTCGCGAGGGTGACGGTGGCGGTGTGGCTGGCGCCGCTCTGGTCGGTCCAGCTGATGCTGACCTTGTCGCCCGGGTGGTATCCGTTGAGTACCGAACGGATCTGGCTCGACGAGGTGATGCCGTGGCCGGCCAGCGAGGTGATGGTGTCGCCGGCGCCCAGGCCGGCCGCTGCGGCCGCCGAGCCCTGCGTGACCCCGGCGATCTGCGCCCCGGCACTGGCCGGCGTCCCCGGCACCTGGCTCCCGGACGCGACCTCGATACCCAGGAACGCGGTCGAGCCGATGTGCACCGTGGCTGAGCCGGTGCCCGCCTCGATCTGATGGGCGAAGTTCAGCGCCTCGTTAATCGGGATCGTGAACGCCTGGGTGGCGGACGAAGCCGAACTGAGCTGGGTGGATCCGCTCGACCCGGCGGTGTCGATGCCGATCACCTGGCCGTGGGTGTTGGTGAGCGGGCCACCGGAGTCGCCCGGCTGGATCGGCGCGTTGGACTGGATGAGCCCGGTCAGCTGCTCGGAGGTGCCGGACCCTTCGTCGCCGGCGGTGATCGCCCGGCCCAGGCCGGTGACCCTGCCGGTGGCGACCGAGGGGGTGCCGTTGCGGCCGAGCGCGTTGCCGATGGCGACGACCTTGTCGCCGACGCGCACGGTCGACGAGTCGCCGAGGCTCGCGGTCGTCAGGCCCGAGGCGCCCTGCAACTGCAGCACCGCGACGTCCTTGGTCGCGCTGTAGCCGACCACCTTCGCCGGGTAGGTGCGGCCGTTGCCGACGTCCCTGACCTTGACCGAGGTGGCGCCGTTGATCACGTGGTTGTTGGTGAGCACCTCGCCGTTCGGGGTCAGGACGATCCCGGTGCCGGCCGCCTGGCCGCTCTGATAGCCGAGGTTGGAGACCACGTCAACCAGGCCGGGATCGGTCTTGGCCACGATCTGATCGGTGGTCAACACGGAGCCCGCGGACGTCCCCGCGGTCAGGGCCCAGGCCGAGCCCGCGCCGATGAGCACTCCGGCCGCCGCGGTCAGCGCCAGCACCCGGAGGCGGGCCCGCCGCGACGGGTGCTTAGGAGTACCGGGTGCTTCCGGTCCTTCAGGGCCGCCGGGGCCGTATCCGGCCGGGCCGCCGGGGCCGTAGCCGCCGGGGCCGCTGGGGCCGCTGGGGCCGTAGCCGCCGGGGGCGTAGCCGCCGGACCCGTATCCGGCCGGGCCGCTGGGGCCGTAGCCGCCGGGGGCGTAGCCGCCGGTGCCGTAGTCTGCGGAGCCCGCCGGGCCGTATCCGGCGGGGCCGTACCCCGCGGAGCCTGCCGGGCCGTGGCCGGTACCGCCGGCGGGGAGGTAGGCCGCGGAGCCCGAGGGGCCGTAGGCCGCGGAGCCCGAGGGGCCGTAGGCCGCCGGGCCTGAGTGGCCGTAGGCTCCGGGGCCGTAGCCTGCGGAGCCCGCCTGGCCGTACCCGGCCTGGCCTGCAGAGGAATATGAGCTGTCAGGACCGGGCCATGATGCGTCAGCCTGCGGCTGCGTCGGTCCGGCCGGGACCGGTGATTCGTGGGCCATGAGCCTGTCTCCCTGGACGCCTGTCTCTTGTTTCGATGACCACACTGCCGCCCGAACCTGCATGCCAACTAAGGGCTAGCTGACGCTTGACGGGGAGTTAGTTGAATGATAGCTGAATGAAAACCTCTGAACAGGTCACCTGTCCCGGACCCAGCATCGCGGTTCCGGCTGAGCAGAGCCTCCGTCCTCGCTCAGACTTACCTCTCACCCCGGGCGCTCCTCCCGAGGGCGGCTCACCTGGCCGCTTCCCCGAAGAGGGGCGGAAGCGGCTGGCGGTCGGCGAGTCAGGTCGCCGTCGCGGCGTGAGACCACCACCGGGTTCCGGGTCGCTTATCGTGGCCGGACCAGAGGAGGGGAGACGCCGGTGCTTGACGATCTTGCTTACGATGACAGCGACGAGCCGGGCATCGGCCTGGTGCCGGGCGACGTCCCCTGGGACGCGGTGCAGGACCACATCAAGATCGTCCACGGCCCGCTCCTGGTCGGGCCGGACCGCAGCGGGCAGTATGCCGGCGCTTACTGGGCCAGCACCAGGATGGTGGTGGAATCAGACCTCGGCTCCGACCAAGACGAGGCGGTCACCGAGTTCCGCGAACTGCTGCGCGAGCGCGGCCAGGTCTAGCCCCGCCCGGGCCCGGGGTCGGGCGGTTAGTCGCGGTGCACGGTGCCGGGGGTGAAGGCGGGCAGGCAGACGGCGACGTACTCGGCGCCGGACGGGCCCGGGCTGCTGTAGCGCACCCACTCGCCGGGCGCGGTGTGGACGGCCTGGCCGGCCTGCACGGTCAGCTGGCCGCCGTCGAACTCCACCAGTAGCAGCCCGCGCAGCACGACGGTGAACTCGTCGAACTCCGGGCGCTGCCCCGGCTCGGCCCAGCCGGACGGGCTGCGCATGTGAGCGACGCTGACCCTGGGCTCGGCGCTGTTGACCCGCCCGACGTACTCGTCGATCAGCTTGGGTGGCTCGCCGGCGGCGGTCACCCGGCTCGGCTCGCCGATCAGTTCAGGCATGCGGGCCAGTATGGCGCAGCCTCGGCCGGTTGCGATCAGCCGGCCAGCAGTCGCCGCACCCGGTCCAGGGTCTCCCGCAGGTTGGGCTCGGACGTGGCCCCCCGCGCCTCGCCCGGCGTGACCCAGCGCAACGGCGCATCCGGGCTCTCCGGCGTGGCCGCCTCCGGTCGCCGGGTGGCCAGCACGAACCTCAGGTCCGCGTGTTCGTGCGCGGGCTCACCCTTGCCCTCGGGAACCGAGACGATCGCCACGTGCCGCAGTTCGGAGTCCGGCCAGGGCACCAGGTCGGTCAGGCCGGTCTCCTCGCCGGCCTCCCGCAGGGCGATGGCCAGCGGGCTGGTCTCGCCGGGATCCGCGTGCCCGCCGACCTGCAGCCACGCCTGCTGCCGCTGGTGCCAGCGGAGCAGCAGGTCACCGCTGTCCGGCTGCACGATCACCGCGGACGCGGTGACGTGCAGCGGAATCGTGCGCAGCCAGGGGTCTTCCGCGGTGTGCACGAGTGCCCGCACCCGCTCCACGTCGGCCGTCTCCACCTGGCCCTGCGGCCGGTACCTGTCGAGCAGCTCGCTGGTTTCCGAGGTCACCCGCAGATGGTCTCAGATGTCCTTGATCCTCCGGCCCGCCGGGTCGAACGGCGGCCGCAGGTGCACGGTGGCCGGGCAGAGTTCGCCGCCCACGTTCACCTGGTAGGAGCCGGCCCGGGCGAGGTCGGCTGTCATCACCTCGTCGCCGGGGTGCCGGACGTAGGCCAGGCCCACCGAGCTGCCGATGGCCTCGCCCCAGGCCGCCGAGGTCACCTGGCCCGCCGCGCAACCGTCGCGCAGCAGGAGCTCACCGCCCCACATCATGACGTCCGGATCGTCGAGCACCAGCGAGACCAGCCTGCGCCGGGGACCGTCTGCCCGGGCCTTTTCCACCGCCTCCCGGCCGAGAAACGGGATGTCGGTCTTCAGCTTGCAGGCGAAGAGCAGGCCGGCTTCGACCGGATTGTAATCCGGGCTCAACTCGCGCCCGTACGCGCGATACGCCTTTTCCAGCCGCATCGACTCGATGGCGTAATAGCCGGCATTCACCACGCCCAGGCCGGTGCCCGCCGTCATCAGGTCCTCATAGACGCCGACCGCGAATTCAGCGGGCACGTAAAGCTCCCAGCCGAGCTCCCCGACGTAGGTAATCCGGGTCGCCCGAACGCTGGCATAGCCGATGTCAACGGTCTGGCTCGAGCCGAACGGGAAGGCCTTATCGCTGAAGTCGCTGCGCGATATCGCGGAAAGCAGCTCCCGGGACCGCGGTCCCATGACCCCGTAAACGGCATAAGCCGAGGTGACGTCCAGGAGGGTGGCGGCGGCGTCGGCCGGGATACGGCGGCGGATGTGATCCTTGTCGTGCTCGGTCTGCGAGGCGCTGCTGACGAGCAGGAATTCCCCGGCCGACAGCCGGGTGGCGGTGATGTCCGCCTCGTACGTGCCGCGCGAGTTGAGCATTCCGGTATAGACCGTCCGCCCGGGCCGGACCGCGACGTCGGCGGTACACAGCCACTGCAGGACCGCCTCCGCATCGGGGCCGGCCAGCAGGAACTTGGAGAACGAGGTCTGGTCGAAGACCGCCACGGCGCGCCGGGCGGCCTGCTGCTCGGCCGCCGACCAGGGCAGCCAGCCCGGTTTGCCCCAGGCGTAGCCGAGCCGCGGCTCCTGGCCGGGCGGCGCGAAGAAGTTGGCCCGTTCCCAGCCCATCTTGCTGCCGAAACAGGCATTGGCCGCCTTCAGCAGGTGATAGGCGGGGGAGCGGCGGAACGGGCGGGCGGTGTCAAGCTCACGGTTCGGCCAGGGCACGGCGTAATGCAGGCCGAGTACCTCGCTCACCCGGTCATGCAGCCACTGGTTATTACCGTGGAACCCGGCGAACCGGCGGATGTCGACGGCGGACAGGTCGGTCGCGGGCTCGCCCTCGGTAATCCACTCCGCCAGCGCTCGCCCGGCACCGCCGGCCGACGCGATGCCTACCGAGTTGAAGCCCGCCGCGACAAAGAAATTCCGCAGTTCCGGCGCCTCGCCGAGGATGAACTGGTTGTCCGGGGTAAAGCTTTCCGGGCCGTTGTAGAACTTCTTGATCCCAGTGCGGCTCAGCGCCGGTATCCGGTGCAGGGCATTCTCCATCGGGATCGAGAACTGATCCCAGTCCTCCGGCAGCAACTGGAACTCGAAATCGGCCGGCAGCGCGTCGGGGGCGAGCCAGGGCTTGGCCCGCGGCTCGAACCCGCCGACGACCAGCCCGCCGACCTCCTCCTTGAAGTAGGTGTACCCGTCCGGGTCGCGTAGCACCGGCAGATCCGGCCGGACGCCGTCGATGCGCCCGGTCACCACGTAGAAGTGCTCGGCGGAGTGCAGCGGCACGTTGACCCCGCACATCGACCCGACCTGCTTGGCCCACTGGCCTGCGCAGTTCACCGCCACCTCGGCCTCGATGTCGCCGCCGGCCGTGCGCACGCCCTTCACCCGGCCGCCGGCCGTGAGGATCCCGGTCACCCGGGTCCGCTCGCACACCCGGACACCGCGGTCGCGGGCTCCCTTGGCCAGCGCCTGCGTCAGGTCCGTGGGGTTGGCCGTCCCGTCCCCGGGCAGCCAGAGCGCCCCGGCCAGGTCGTCAGCCCGCATCACCGGGTACAGCCCGACCGCTTCGTCCGGCCCGATCAGCTCGCAGTCCAGGCCGTAGGCCACGGCCGCGGCGGCGGTCCGCTGCAACTGGACCAGGCGATCGGCGGTGCGCGCCACGGTCACGGCGCCGCATTGCTTGAACCCCGCGGACAGGCCGGTCTCCTGCTCGAGCCCGCGGTACAGGTCGGTCGAGTACTGCACCAGGCGGGTGACGCTCTCCGAGGCGCGCACCTGGCCGATCAGGCCGGCCGCGTGCCAGGTCGTCCCGCAGGACAGCTGCCCCTGTTCCAGCAGGAGCACGTCGGGCCAGCCCAGCCGGGCCAGGTGGTAGGCCACGCTGGTGCCGATCACGCCCCCGCCGATGACGATCACCTGGGCGCGGCCGGGGAGCGCGGGGGCGTGGTCAGTCATCTCGCTGGGCCTCGTCAAGCAGCCGGGCGAAGTCAGGCCCGGTCATTGCCTCGGCGGCCGCCTCGTAGCGCTCCATGGCCCAGGACCAGAAATCGAAGTCGAGCGGGCTGGTGCTGGCCTGGATGGATCCCCACAGCGTCCACCCGTACTTGGCGGCCAAGCCGAGCAGCCGGGCCCGGGCGACCTTGCTGCGCAGCGGCCGACCGTAGTACTCGCTGACCAGATCGGCCAGCCCGTCGAGATCCAGGCGGCACTCGCTCCAGATGTTGCCGAGCTCGAAGCATGGGTCGTTGTTGCCCGAGTATTCGTAGTCGATGAGCCAGATGCGGTCACCGTCGTCGATGAAGTTCCCCGCCAGCAGGTCGTTGTTGCAGGGCACGAGGGCGGCAGGATGCGCGGCGAGCGCCTGCCGGATCGCATCGAAGCGCGGCATCAGGCCGGCGTATCCGGCTGGCAGCCTGAACCGCCGGGCCAGGACCAATGCGAGGTAGCGCCGCTGGATGTCGAACATGTTGAAGTCGTTGCCAAACGGCTGCGCCGCGTGCAGCCTGCGGCAGGCCTGGGCGACCCGGGCGATGTTGCCCGGCGCGGACACGTCCGCGTCGGTGAAGGTGCGGCCCTCGATGTAGCCGATCACCAGGACGCCGGCCTCGGGCCGGTATTCGATCACCGGCGCGGCCGCGCCCGCCGCGGCCGCGGTCGCCGTGTTGCGGTACTCATAGTCCCGGTTGATGGCCAGCAGTTCGGCGCCGCGGCTGAACACCCGCGCGACGAAGGTGCCGCCCGGCGTGCTGACCTTGTAGTTGCGGTTGGTCAGGCCGCCGTCCAGCCGCTGCACCGAGCGCGGCGTGCCGGCCAGGCTCGGCACCCGGTCGAAGAGCGCGCCGAGATCGCCATGCAGGTCATCGGCCATCGACGCGGTCCCTCGCCTTCTGCTCACGCGTCTTGCGCGGCCCGGCCAGCGGGCGCCCGGGTGCTGGATGCAGCGTAAGTCCTGCGGCACATAAAGGTCTAGACAAAAGAGGGAACCAGGGCGACGACCGCGAATGGCTACCGATGCATTACGCGCGGTTATCGGTGAACTGGCTGCATCATTAGGTCAATTTCTGAGACAGGCAAGGTGGAGAAACGTATGGACAATTACCTGTGCCGGGCTTACGCTACGGCTCAAACCACAGCCTGATCCCCGCTGGGAAGGCATCCGATGAGCGCAAGCGACGCCAGGACCACTGGTCATGAGCGCGACTCGGCCGACCTGGCCCGCTTCGGTTACCGGCAGGAGCTCAAGCGCTCGCTCGGAGTGTTCAGCTCCTTCGCCGTGGCGTTCAGCTACATCTCTCCGTCGACCGGGATCTTCACCCTGTTCGCCCTCGGTCTCGGCACCATCGGCGGGGTCTTCATCTGGACCTGGCCGGTCGTGGCCCTCGGCCAGTTCATCGTCGCGCTCAACTTCGCCGAGGTCTCCAGCCATTACCCGGTCGCGGGCTCGGTCTTCCAGTGGACGAAGTACCTGTCCGGCCGGAGCTACTCGTGGTTTACCGGCTGGATCTACCTGTTCGCCGGGATCCTGACCGTCACCGCGGTGGTAGCCACCTTGCCGCTCGCGCTGATCCCGGCGCTCAACGGGCTCGGCTGGCACAGCCTGAACGCCGCGAACCTGCACACCCAGGAGATCATCGCGCTGATCACGCTGGTCGTGATCGCCATACTGAACATTTACGGCGTGCGACTGGTGGCGCTCATCAACAACACCGGCGTGCTGTTCGAGATCCTGGGCATGTTCGTCTTCGCGCTGGTGTTGCTGGCCTTCCACAACCACCAGGGCATCGGTGTGGTCACCAACAGCGCCGGCCTCCCGGTGACCGGCAGCACGTTCCTCGCCGCGATGTTCATGAGCCTGTTCGTGATCTACGGCTTCGACACCGCGTCGACGCTGTCCGAGGAGACCCGCGACCCGCGCCGCAACGCGCCCAAGGCAGTGCTCTCGTCGGTGATCGGCGCCTTCATCATCGGGGGCGTGTTCCTGCTCGGAACGCTGATGGCGATCCCCAACATGCACACGGCCATCACCGGCCTGTGGGGACCGGCGCAGATCATCGACGCTAACTTCTCCTCACCGTTCGCCACGCTGTACCTGCTGGTGGTCTCGGCGGCGATCTTCGTCTGCTGCCTGTCGATTCTGGCGGCGACGATCCGGCTGTGCTTCGGTATGTCCCGTGATAACCAGCTGCCGGTCTCCCGGCCGCTGGCCCGGGTCTCGCCGGGCCTGCACACGCCCGTCTGGACCTGCGTGGCGGTAGCCGTGCTCGCGGCGGTGCCGTTCTTGAAGTACTCGGGGGCCGGCACCATCGCGATCGCGGCTACCGGCATGATCTACCTCAGTTATTTCCTCGGCAACCTGGTGATCATGCGGGCCCGCCTGCGCGGCTGGCCGAAGGCGAGCGCCCCGTTCCGGCTCGGCCGGTGGGGGCTGCTGGTGAACGTCGTCGCCCTGCTGTACGGCGGCGCGATGCTGGTCAACTTCGCCTGGCCCCGCGTGGCCAGCAATCCGAAGCCGGAGCAGACCAACGGGCTGCTCAGCTTCGGCTGGAGCTTCCTGAACAAGATCCCGATCCTGTGGACGGTGGTGATCGGCATCACGCTGATCGGGGCGATCTACTACCTGATCGCGGGCCGCCGCCACCTGACTACGCCGGTGGTGCCGCCCCCTGAAGAGGCCCCGGTCGCTGGGACGCGGTGATGCAGCGGCAGCAGACCCTCAACGGCCTGCCGCCGCGGATCGCGCGAGGCCCGGGTACCACGGTGCACACCCAGATCGAAGACTGGCTGGCCGGAGCGATCGCGGCGGGAAGGCTCGCGCCCGGTGACCGGCTGCCTGCCGAGCAGCAACTAGCCGTATGGTTCGGGGTCAGCCGGATGACGCTGCGCCACGCGCTGGCCGAGCTGGCCCGGCGCGGCCTGGTGACCAGGACAGTCGGGCGCGGTGGCGGCACCTTCATCGCCGAGCCCAAACTGGACCGGGACTTCACCACGCTGGCCGGATTCTCCGAGCAGCTGCGCCGCCACGGGATGACCCCCGGCGCCCGGGTGCTGGCCGCGACGGAGCACCCGGCGGGACCGACCATCGCGGCGGCGCTGCAGATCACCGAGGAGGACCCGGTCTATTCGGTACGGCGGATCAGGCTGGCCGACGGAAGGCCGCTGGTGCTCGAGCATTCGCACTTCCCGGCGGCCGCGTTCCCGGACATGCTGCGATGCAGGCTGGACGGCTCGCTGTACGAACTGCTTGAGGTCAAGTACGGTCAGCGGCCGCACCGGGCCAGGGAGCGGCTCGAGGCGGTCACCGCCAGCGTGCGCGAGGCGGAGGCGCTGGAGGTGGAGGAGGGCGCCCCGCTCATGCTGGTCGAGCGCACCGCTTACTCGCAAGACGGCCGTCCGCTGGAGTTCGCCCGCGACTTGTTCCGCGGCGACCGGACCCGGGTCGTCGCCTGGACATCAGAACTGGCCGGCGACCTGTAATCACCGGCCGCCGGAGATCGAGATTGGTCAGAGGCTGGCGGGCAGGCCGAACGCGGCGAACATCCGAGGCTGCTCGAAGGCGGCGATGTCGATGAGGCGGCCGTGTTCGAAACGCAGCACGGTGAGCACGAACGGGAAGAACGCGGTCTGGCCGGGACGGCGGAGGTACCCGGCGGCGCCCGGCTGCCCGTTGGCCATGATCGGCACCACCCGCCACCGGCCGAGTGCGTTCATGCCCTCCCGGAGCGCGTCGCCCACCTCCGGCTGGCCGTTCCACTCGCCAACCTGGGGGGAGATGGCCAGGCGCACGTCGTGGCGCAGCACGGCGATCAGCGCCTCCGGGTCGCCTTGTTCATGCGCGGCGATGAAACGCTCGAGCAGGCGGCGCTGGCCCGGATCGGGTTCGGTGGCCGGCGCCCATTCGAGCCGGCCGCCCGGCCACTGATCGCGCAGCGTTGTCCGGGCGCGCTGGAGCGCGCTGTTGACCGCCGGGACGCTCGTGTCGAGCAGTTCGGCGACCTCGGCAGCGGGCCAGTTGACCACGTCGCGCAGGATCAGCACTGCCCGCTGGCGCGGCGGCAGGAGCTGAATCGTCGCCAGGAAAGCCAGCGACGTCGTCTCCCGGCTGACCGCCACCGCCTCCGGGCCGGGCTGGCCGGCGGCCATCTCGTCGAGCAGGGCGTCCGGGTACGGCTGCACCCAGGGCATCGTCGCGATCGACGGCCCGGTGCCGGCCGATGCGGTGCCGGCCGGTGCGCTGGACAGCGCAGGCACCGCCCGGCGGGCGTCACGGCGCAGCGTGTCCAGGCACGCGTTGGTGGCGACCCGGTACAGCCAGGTACGTGGGCTCGACCGGCCCTGGAAGCGGTCCCGAGCGCGCCAGGCTCGCAGCAGCACCTCCTGCACATGATCTTCGGCCTCATCGAAGGACCCGAGCATCCGGTAGCAGTACACGTGCAGCTCGCGCCGGTACCGGCGGACCAGGTCGTCGAAGTCCCCCACCCCGGGCCAATGCTCCGGGTGAGCCCCACCGGAGTCGGCGGGGGCGGCGCGGCGGGCTTCGCCGCCACGTGCTGCACCGCTCACTCGTGCACCCTTTCGCGTCTGCGCCGACCGGTAGATCACAGTACCCGCGTACGCCCGCGGCCGGCGCCCTACGAGCAGCGAGATCGCCGGCCCGGTTGACCATCCGCGGACCGATGAGCTTCCGGGGGCGGCGCGTCTGCATGGATGACAACCCGCCGCCGCGGTGACCATCCGGGATCGTCGACGGCGACCTCAGCTGGATCGCTCGTCACGACGATCGCACCGAACGGGAGCAGACCCGATGGGCAAGCTCGTGCTGTACATGTCCATGTCCCTCGACGGCTTCATCGCCGGACCTGACGACCGTGCGGGCCAGGAGCTGGGCCGCGACGGCGGTCGGCTGTTCAACTGGATGGACGACCGGATGTCGGGTGGCCCGAGCGGACAGGTGTTCCGCGAGGCCATGGCGACAGGCGCGGTGATCTCCGGCCGGCGCACCTTCGAGCTGGCCGGGCGCTGGCAGGGTGATCACCACGACGGCGTGCCGATTTTCGTCCTCACCCATCATTTCGACGACACAGATGTCCTGCCGGGCAGCGCGCAGTTCGTCACCGACGTCGAAGACTGCGCCGAGCGGGCCCGGGCCGCAGCGGGCGATCGCGACGTGATGGTGCACGGTGCCGGCGCGGCGCAGGCGCTGCTGGGGGCGGGGCTGCTCGGCGAGATGGAGATCCATCTCGTGCCGGTCCTGCTCGGCGGGGGGCGACGCCTGTTCGACGGGCTTGGCCCGGACCACATCGAACTCGAATTGGCGCGGCGGCTAGAGGCACGGGACGTCATCCATCTGCGGTACCGAGTAGGTGACGGCAGGGCACGTCCGTAGGCTGCGGCAGGTGCGTGAGACCGCTTACGCCCCGGGCGGGTCGAACCGGACGGGCAGCTCGGGAGGGGAGCGGAATACCAGACCGTGGATGTGCGGGTCGTGGGCAGCGGGGTCAAGGCGCAGGCGCGGCAGGCGGTCCAGGACCGTGTTCAGCAGCACGCGCATCTCCAGCCGGGCCAGGTGCGTGCCCAGGCACAGGTGCGGCCCATCCCCGAACGACATGTGCGGCTGAGCGTCACGAAAGATGTCGAAGGCGCCGGGATCCCGGTACCGCCCGGGGTCGCGGTTCGCGGCTCCGAGCGAGACCGCGACGAGTGCCCCCTGGGGAATACGGACGCCGCCGAGTTCTACCTCCTGGGTCGCCATCCGGGCGATGGTCAGCAGTGGCGTCTCCCACCGCAGCGCTTCTTCTATCGCTTGCGGCACCAGGCTCCGATCGGCGCGGACGGCGTCCAGCTGCCCGGGATGGGTGAGCAGCCCGAACAGCAGGTTGCTGGAGGAGCGGTACGTCGTCTCCGCGCCGGCCGGAAGCAGCAGCAGCAGGAACGGGTAGATCTCCTCGTCACTGAGCCGGTGCCCGTCGACCTCGGCCCGGACCAGCTCGCTCACCAGGTCTGTGCTGGTGTTCCGGCGCCGGTCCGCGATGATTTCCGCGAAGTAGGCCCGAAGTTGGGCGCCGGCGGCGACAGCGCGGTCCCAGTTGCGCATCACCGCGATCAGCTCACCCGATAGCCGTGAAAAGCGCGGCCAGTCGGCCCTCGGCAGGCTCAGGATCCGGGCGATCACCTGGATAGGGAACGGGAACGTCAGCCGTCCGATGAGGTCAGCGTGGCCGTCGTCCACGAAGCCGTCGATCAGCTCGGTGACCGTGGCGCCGATGACGGAGTCGGCCCAGCGGTACAGAGCCCGGGAGCGAAATGCCCGGGCCACCAGGGCCCGGTGACGCTGATGCTCGGGCGGGTCCATCTGCAAGATGGTCTTGCCCATGACCTGCCCCATCGTCATCGCGTAGCCGGCGGAGGAGAATCGCGCGCTGTCGGTGAGCACCTGCCGGGCGTACTCATGGCTGAACACGGTGAACAGCAGCGGGATCCGGGGCGCCTTCTCATCCACTCGGTACTGACCGGTCCGCGGCGCCAGGTTGACCTGCATCACCGGGCTGCCCGCCTGGATTTCCGCCAGCATCGGGTAGGGGTCTCGCATATCCCCGGCGAGCTCAGCAAAGTGCCGCATCGGATCGTAGCCGGGCTCTGCCGGACCGTCGTGCCCAGGCGCCATGACCACGCCCGCCCTCTCCCCGGGCACCGCGCCCGTGACGCCAACATAACCCCCGGCGCCGGCGGCCGGACGGCCAGCCGCCGACCGGTCAACGCGGATCAGGGGGCGGCGGATCGGCGGAACGGGGGCTGCGGGACGACGGGCCTGCGGAACGGGGGGCCTGCGGGACGACGGGCCTGCGGGACGACGGGCCAGCAGGAGGGCGGGTCAGCGCGACCGCGAGCCAGATCGCCGCGCCGGCCAGCGGCAGCTCGACGAAGATCGCTTCGACGACCGCGACCGCGTGGTCGAGTCCCGGTGCTGAGGTGCACACGTCAAACCAGGCGTCGACGACCAGCAGCGCGCCGCCGGCCGCCGCGGTCAGGCTGGCCCGTGCACTGCCCCGGGCCAGCAGCACGGCGGTGGCCAGAGCCGCCGCAGCCTCGGCTCCGTCCAGTCCCGCCCAGGCCAGCGACCAGTGCTGCGCGCGGGCGGCGGCGGGCAGCGTAACCCCGAGCAGCACGCACCACGGCAGCAGAAATCCGCCGACCGCGAGCGCCACGAGCCTGGCCCGAGCGGCCAGCCTGCCCGGCCGGATCCCCGCATCAGGCCGGGCGCCGGCGGCAGCCCCGCTGTCCTCGCGACGCAGGCCGCCGCGGCCGCTGGCCGGGTTGATCGCAGGTAGAAGTTCGCATGTTCGCACGGCACAGACGCTACGAATGCAGAGAAATTTCTGCAAACCAATTTCTGCAGAAGTTTCT
>Ga0207700_10000044_pt1 | contig 89454 bp, 71 predicted proteins | sample LARL82metaG_FD_184348 | JGI IMG/M metagenome (GOLD analysis project Ga0207700, IMG submission 184348) | Corn, switchgrass and miscanthus rhizosphere microbial communities from Kellogg Biological Station, Michigan, USA - LAR L8-2 metaG... | ecosystem: Host-associated > Plants > Roots >...
CGGACTCGCGTATTGGGACAACGGTTTCAAGCCCATGTCAGCGAACAAGCCGCTTCACCGGCCCGAGGACGTCAAGGGGCTCAAGATGCGTATCCAGTCGTCCAAGGTGCTCGAGGCGCAGATGCGCGCGCTGGGTGCGCTGCCGCAGGTGATGGCGCTGTCGGAGGTGTACCAGGGCCTTCAGACCGGTGTCGTGGACGGCACCGAGAACGTGATCTCCAACTTTTATACGCAGAAGCTCTTCGAGGTCCAGAAGGACGTCACGCTGACAAACCACGGATACATCGGTTACGTCGTGATCGTCAACAAGAAATTCTGGGACGGGCTGCCGCCCGACGTGCGCACAACGCTCGACGGCGCCATGAAGGAGGCGACCCAGTACGGCAACGACATCGCCAAGAAGGACAATGACGACGCGCTCGCCGCGGTGCGCAAGTCCGGGCGCACGCAGGTGATCGAGCTGACCGCGGATGAAAAGCGTGCCTGGAAAAAGGCGCTCATGAAAGTCCACGCCGAGATGGAGTCGCGAGTCGGCAAGCAGCTCCTCGCCGACATCTACAAGGAGACCAACTTCGATCCGGCAAAGCCTTAGTCCGCCACTCGTCGCCCGCGCTCCTACATCCGAAAAAGAATTTGGCCGATCCACAAGTGCCACATCCGGGCTTAAAGTCATCGCATGAATCCGCCGCGCACATCGGGATACGGCGGCTCGAATTCGCGCGGAACCGGGGCGATGCACTATTTTCGCTCCGGCAGCGGGCGTCCGCTGCTCCTGCTGCACGGACTCGGCGGCAACTGGCGATCGTGGAGCCCCATACTGGCTGCGCTCACGGCGCATCGCGACGTGATCGCGCTCGACCTGCCGGGATTCGGCGAAACCCCGGCGCTGTCGGGCACGGCATCGATCACAGCGCTCGCCGATGCGGTAATCGAGTTCCTGGACGGCCACCAGCTGTTCGGCGTCGACGCCGTCGGTAGCTCGCTGGGCGGACGCGTGGCTCTCGAACTGGCGCGTCGCCAAGCGGTGGGCACGACCGTCGCCCTCGATCCGGGGGGATTCTGGAGCCGATCGCAACGCCATCTTTTCTACGTCTCGATGTCGGCCTCCGCGTGGCTCGCGCGCCACCTGCAGCCATTGCTCCCGTTCCTCACCGCCGACGCGCTCATGCGCACGCTGCTGTTCTCTCGGCTGTCAGTACGTCCCTGGCGGCTCTCCCCCGAGTTGTTGCGCGATCAGCTCGGCGCGATGGCGGCGCCGGGCTTCGACGAACTTCTGCGTCAGACCACCTATACTGAGCCGCCCCGAGGGTTGGCCCCCGGTTCGATGACCGCGCCAATCATCATCGGGTGGGGACGCCAGGACCGCATCTGCGCACCCAGGGAGGCAGAGCGCGCGCTCGCGCTGTTTCCCGGTGCGCATGTGTACTGGTTCGAGGACAGCGGCCACTACCCGATGTGGGACGTCCCTGCCGAGACCGTCCAACTGATTCTGGCAAGCACCGGAGGAGTCGACGCCGCGGAGGCTGTTGCCGCAACGCGCGCGCCGAAGACGACGACGGCTCACCTGGCGCTGGCGGAAGCCGTGACCTAGCGACCCATCAGACGCGCGGGCAACCACAGCGTGAGGGCCGGCCATACGGTGATCGCGACCAGCACGGTCAGCAGTGGAATGAGCCACGGCAAGATAGCGCGCGATATTTTCTCGAAGCTGATGTCGGCGATGCGCGCCATGACGAACAGCACCACGCCGATGGGGGGGTGGATCGTGCCGAGGATCAGGTTGAAGATCATGATGAGTCCGAACTGCACTGGATCGATGCCGAAACCGATCGCGGCCGGGACGAGGATCGGGATTAGGATCAGCAGCGCAGCGAGCGTTTCCATGAAGCACCCGACCACCAGCAGGATCACGTTCGACGCGAACAGAAACACCAGCGGCTCATGAATCATGGAGACCAGCGCCGGCGCCACAGTCTGCGGGATACGCGAGATCGACATGCACCAGCCGAGCGCGCCCGCGGCCATGACCAGCACCGCGACGATTCCCGTCGTTTCCGCCGCGTTGACCAGGATTGCAGGGAGTTCCCCGAGCTTCAATGTCCGATAGACGACGAAGCCCAAAAAAAGCGCGTAAAGATCGGCGACTGCCGCGGCCTCGGTCGGTGTGAACAAGCCGCTGAACATCCCGCCGAGCAGAATCACTGGCGCGAGCAAAGCCCACACCGCATTCTTGAAAGCAAGCCAGACGTCGCATAGTCCGCCGAACGCGTGGCGGGGGAGTCCCTGTCGCGGCGCGATGATCGCGACCATGGCCATCAGCGAAAGCCCCATCAGGACGCCCGGAACGACGCCCGCGAGAAAAAGGCGGCCCACCGAGACGTCCGCACTCACGCCGTAGATCACCATCGGCAGGCTCGGCGGAATGATGGGGCCGATGGTCGCCGCAGCGGCGCTGATCGCCGCCGCAGTCTCCGGGCGGTAGCCGGCCTTGCGCATCGCGCGCACTTCGATCGCGCCGGTGCCGGCCGCATCCGCCACCGCGGAGCCGACCATGCCGGCGAAGATCATGCTCGACAAGATGCTCGCGTGCGCATAGCCGCCGCGCAACGCACCCACGAGCGAGGTCGCGAAGCGCACGATGCGGTCCGTGAGCTTCGCGGCACCGAGCAGATTGCCCATGAGGATGAACAGCGGCGCGGCGACCAGCGGAAACGAATTCATCGCCTGCGCCATCTTCTGCGGAACGATCGACGACGACAGGCCGGTGAATCCGACGTAGGCGAACGCCGCCAGCCCCATCGACGCATACAGCGGCAAGCCGATCAGGATCGCCACCAGCCAGACGGCGACGATCTCGAGGATGAGATGACTCATTCCACGGCCGCCGGCGTGGCGTCCGGCGCCGGCGGCCGGCGCAGCACCGCGATCGCCTCGGCCGCGCCCTGCAGCGCAGTCACCATCCCCGCGAGCACCATCGGCGCGTACATCCAGCCCATCGACAAAGGCAGCGTGGTAGCTTCGAGGTCGTGGTTGCGGATAACCAGCCCCACGCTGTACCACGCGATCAGTGCGCCGAAGATCGTCAACGCGAGCTGGAGCGCGATCTCCACTACTCGATGCCCGCGCGGGGGGAGCAGATCCTGGAAAAAACGAATGCGCACCTGGATGCGCCTTCGACTCGCCAGAATCCAGCCGGAGACAGCGAGCCACACCATCAGGAAGCGCGACAGCTCGTCGGTCCAGATCAGCGGCGTGCCCGCGCCCCGCGTCACGACCCCGAGCGAGACGCATCCCAACAACGCGACCAGCAGCGCGCACGCGACGAGCGCGGCTGCCTTGTCGAAGGCATCGATGGAACGACGAAGCATCAGGTGTGCTCGGCCAGTCGCGTCAGGGCGCGCTGGCGACGCGTCACGCCGATGCGATGCGCTCCCAGAGGCCCTTGCCCCACTTGGATTCGAATTTCGCAGGCACGCTCGCCAGCACGGGCTTGCGGAAGCTCTCCACGTCCGGCTGGATCACGACCATGCCTGCCGACTTGAAGGTGTCGACGAGCTTTCCTTCCTGCGAGAGGATCTCGTTGTCCTGCTCCTGGCCGAATTTCTCCATCGCCATCTTGAGCGCCTGGCGGTCCTTCGCGCTCAGCGCTTGCCAAGTGCCTTCGTTGATCGCGATCAATCGCGGCGTCATGATGTGGCCGGTAAGGATGAGGTATTTCTGGACTTCGAAGAATTTGTTGCTCTGGATCGTCGGCAGCGGATTCTCCTGGCCGTCGACCGCGCCCTGGCTGAGCGCCAGGTAGAGCTCGCCGATGTTGAGCGGTGTCGGCCGCGCCCCCCACGCCTCCGCCATCGCGCGGAAGGTATCGACCTCGGGAATGCGCAGCTTGAATCCCTTCATGTCGTCGACCGTGTTGATCGCCTTGGTGCCCGCGGTGACGTGCCGCTTGCCGTAATACGTCGCGCCGACAATGCGCATCTGGCGCTTGGCGACCAACTGCGCGTTCATCTCCTCGGTGATCGGCGAATTGAGCACGCGGCGCATCTGCGGCACGTCGCGCCAGATGTAAGGTGCCTCGAGTATCGAGAACTGAGGGACGAATTGCCCGAACTGCGCCGCACCCTCGTCGACGATCTGGATCGCGCCGTTGGAAGTCGCCTCGATTAGATCGCGCGACGAGCCGAGCTGCCCGGCGGGAAAAATTTGGATCTCGACTGCGCCGCCGCTGTCCTCGCGGACTTGCTTGGCGACGCGCTCCATCATGGTCACGCCGGGATGGTTTGCCGGCAGCACCGTGGCCCAGCGCAGCGTGGTCGCCGCAATCGCGGCGCGCGGCAGCGTCAATGCGAACGCGCTCCCGATCGCCGCGCCCAGCATGCGGCGGCGGGTCCGGCACATCTTATCGCTCATTTCGAATCCTCCTCAGCAGCACCATCGACTCGTGGCTGCGGCCACGATACCGAGATCGCTGGCAGAGTCAATATGAGGTTGACAGGTCGATGGTCGTTGCCGGAGACCCGCGCAAGGTCGTCACTCGAACATTCCACAATTCGCCCCCCTATCGTGGAAAACCGGAGCCTGACAATGAACGCTATGGCCTTGAACTTGGACCGGAGCACTTCCTACAGGGCTCTTTTCCGGGCGCGGAAAAGATTTGTGTCTTGAAGACGCTTGGCGCAGCACTCCGGCGATTTCCTTGTAGTCTTGCGCCTGTTCTTCCGCGATCTGGAGTATGGTCTTGCCGCGCGTAGGAGCGCCGAACGCTGGCATAGTGGGGTCGGCGCCTTTTTCCAACAGAAACTTCACTATTTCCAAGTGCCGTCTTGACGGCCGATCGCAGCTCTGCGTAGCCCTAGCGAGCGGCGTGACGCCATTGTTGTCCTTTGCGTCGATCACCGCACCTTTCTCCAGCAGTAGCCGGACCATCGCTATATGTCCATGCTGCGCCGCCCTAGCGAGCGGTGTGACACCATTGTTGTCCTTGGAATCGACCTCCGCACCTTCCTTTATCAGCAAAAGTACGGCTTCTACGTGTCCTTGCTGCGCGCCCCGTGCGAGCGGTGTAACACCATTGTTGTCCCGGCCACCAACCATCGCGCCTTGCTCTAGCAGCAGCTGAACCAACTCGGTATTTCCATGGAAAACAGCGCTCGAGAGCGGCGTGGCACCATCGTCGGCAGCGGCTTCGATCGCTGCGCCTTTTTCGAGGAGCAGCCTTACGATTTCCACGTGCCCTTCCTGTGTGGCGATATAGAGCGGCGTGGCACCGCTCGCCTCCAACGGGATTTTTGCCCGCAGGAGCTTTACTACTGCAGGATTAGAGTAGAACGCGGCGGTCGTTAGCGGGGCGCCACGATAATTGGCCTTGGTATTGATCGAAGCGCCCTTCTCCAGTAGGAACCTCACCATTTCTAGATGCCCTTCCTGCACAGCTGCTGCAAGCGGTGTGGAACCGTTTCCATCCTTGACATTAATCTCGGATGGATCGTCCATGAGCACCAAGGCAGCTTGTGCCACATCTCCCGCCTTTGCGGCGTCATGTAGCGGCAGTGCGTATGACAGGCAGGAGCCAAAGCCAAGAAAAAGAAGAAATGCAATAGTTGTCAAGCTGACAAACATGGTCCTTGTATACCTTGTCAGTCCCGTTCGAGTGACGCGTTCCTGCTTGTCATCTTATTTCATATTGGGGTGGGCAAGGCTCCCGACCAAGGCTTTGCCGTCTCTCGCGGGTTTGCGCTTCTACGAAATCAATCATCGACCAACCTGTTGGAGGACAGCCAAGATTGTCCACTCAGGGTCGCAAGCAGACTGAGAGTCGGTCGCTATCGGTCACTTCCAGACAGTCGCCCGACGTTGGAATTACGGCTCGCGAGGGAGGTGCCTTCTAGCAGCAAGCCAGAAACTACTCCGGTTCAGCTCGTTGCGGGAATCGGCTCGTCGCGCTCGAGCCTGCGGCGCTCGCTCTCGAGATAGCTCGCGATCGCACGCATTCCATAGATACCCGCTTCGGCTTCGGCGGTGGGGTTGTAGTTCGTATTCGTATTCACGTCGTAAGTGTAGATTTCGCCTTCACGATCGACAATGAACTCGATCCCGGCAATGCCGATGCCGTTGGCTGCAAGAAAACGCTGGTAGCGCTCGATCAAAGGGTGCGAGAACCCCTTCAGAATCCGGAATTCCGGTGCTGTCGCAGGAGCACCCGCAGGGCAGAACGCATCGCCGACCTGGCACACGTCGGCGGGGCAGAGCTCGAAGCCCTGCGACGTGTCGACACGTACCGCATACAGGAACTTGCCGCCCACGAATTCGACGCGGGTAATGAACGGCTCAGGCGACTGGATGTACTCCTGGATCAGCGTGATCCCATCTACGGACGGCTCGAACTCGGGGGTCTCGAGATGTTCGCGCAGGGCGTCGACGCTTTGAAACAGCCGAACACCAAGACCTTTGCCCGCACGGTTGTGCTTCGTAATGAACGGTCCATTCATAAGGCGGGCCGCGGCGAGGATATCGTCGGGACCTACCGCCGCGATCGTGTGCGGCGTGCGGATCGCGAAATCGGACAACGCGGTGTACTGCGCAATCTTGCTGATCTCGAGTTGCAACGCACGACCGTTGTTGACGATCCTGCGGCCATGGGCCTCGAGCCACGCCAGTAGCCCCCCGGTAAACTCGGCAGCGTATCGATGATTACGCGTGTGCGAAGACGCGCTCATCCGGTTGTAGTAGATGCCGTCCGGTGGAATCGTCGATAAGTCGAGTATTCCGTCGCTGATGAACCACTCGGCGAAAGGCGCGCCGATCTCGGTGAACGCGGCGCGCAGGGGCTCTACCCAGTTGGTGTTTTCATGAATAACATGGATTTTTGTCTGCGGCATTTCTATTGGTCCGGCAACGGTCAATGGCCCGTCCCATCATAACGGGCCGTCGGCATCGCGAGCATAACGATGGGTTACATGCTTATATGTCTCGAGTGGGGTGGATAAGGTCGCATTAAAGAAATTGTGGCTGTAACCACGGTCTTCAAGGTTGTCGGTACGAAACCACGGTGCTGTCGCAAACTAACCTCCTGATCACGCACGCCGGACACGGCTCAGTCGGCCGGCCTCACTGCCGCCGTACCGATGCTATGCATACCTCCAGGCGATGACCAGCCATTCAACGCTGCCCATGGCCGCTCGGCTTGAGGCTACCAAGAGCGGAGCTGGAGCGATCAACCGCGCTGCGGCTACTCGACGAGATAGCGCGCGACTGCCTCTTCGTTCCACTCCACGCCGCTGCCCGGACGCTCGTCGAGTATCGCGCAGCCGTCGACGACGCGCAGCGGCTGCGCGATGATCGGATTGAACCATTCGGCGTATTCCAGCCAGTGCGCGGTCGGCGTCGCGCACAGCAGATGCGTGCTGAATTCGACGAAGAGGTGATTCGACATGCGGATCGCATGCGCTTCGGCCAGCGCGGCGGCGCGCATCCACGCGGTGACACCGCCGATCTTCATGACGTCGGGCATGACGTAATCCGACGCGCCGGCATCGATCGCCTTGCGCAGCTCATGCGGGCCCCACCAGTTTTCGCCACTCTGGATGGGCGTGCGCACCGCCCGTGCGATACGCGCATGCCCCCCGTAATCCTCTGCAAGCGTCGGCTCTTCGATCCATTCGAGATGCTCATCGTCGAGGCGGTGGCCGCGCGCGATCGCCTCGATCGGCGAGAGCGACTGGTTGTAATCGACCATCAGCGCGACCCCGTCGCCGACCGCCCGTCGCATCGCGCGCACGACCTCCACATCCTCCCTCACGTCGGGGTAGCCGATTTTCGCTTTCACGCCCTTGAATCCGCGCTCAGCCCACACGCCGGCCACGCGCGCCGAGCCCTCGGCGCCGTCGTACCCGGTCGCGCCGTAGGCGGGAATGGGCTTGATCGTGCCCCCCAACAATCGCGCCAACGGCAATCCGGAGGCGCGTGCAAGCGCGTCCCACAGCGCCATATCGATCGCAGCCAGCGCCATACCGGTCAGGCCCTGCGCGCCGAGCAAGCGGAATCGCCGCGCCATCATCTGCTCGATCTCGGCCGGCGCGAGAGGTTGTCCAACGATCAGCGCCTCCAGCGCCTTTACCAGCAGCGCGACAGGCTTGAGCGCCAGCGCGGTATAGCAAAACACGTAGCTGTGACCCACGACACCCTCATCGGTGATGACGTCGGTCAGCACCAGCGGCGATTCGACGATGGTTCCGCTGGCGGTGCGATGCGGCTCGACCATCGGCACCTTGACCGCGCGCACGCGCAGCGATCGTATGGTCAGCGACGCGGCACCCGTTATCGCGTCGATGGGGGCAATTCGCGCAAGCATGCCGTCCTCCCTGGATGTGATGGCCATGCGACGGCAACGCCGTCGGTTCGAGTTCGCTACGACGCGGCTTAACTTAGCTTAGTTTAGTTGCGCCCCGCGCTCGCGCAAATAGCGCTTCAGGTCCTCGAAGCGCACCGCGCCGTTCCGCCCCCGGTCGATCTCGTCGAAATGCCTGGCCACGTACCCCAGACCCGCGGCGCTCGCCTGCTCCCGCGTGAGCGTGCCGGTGCGGGCAGTATCGGCGGCATCGAAGCCCTGCTTGAGTTTGCGCTCGACTTGCTCGCGCAGTGCCGCGCCTTGAGTCGGCGGCGCAGTCGTTGGCCTGCGCGCGTCGGGAGGGACCCACGGATCGAGCATCGGCACCTGCGCGGCCGCTGCAGGCATGGTGCCCTGCGCGCAAGCTTGTTGCGGCGACGAGGCGAGTGTCAGCACCAGCGCGATGGCCGCTACTCCGCCGCGGACCAGCCAAGGGGCGCGACGATTCGCGATGCGCAGTGCGGAGTCGAAGCGATTCATGGCGCCGCAGTCGCCGCCTGGTAGAACTGCGCCAGGTCCGCTTTTTCCAGGACGCGAGCGCGGTCGTCGAGATACGTCATGTGCCCGCCGAGGTACGAGCGAAGCTGCACGTTGGCCGTCGGTCCCAGTCGTGACAGGTCGCGCTCGGTCTGGAAAAACGGCGTCGCCAGGTCATGATAGCCACTGAGCGAGAGCACTTTCAACCTTGGATTGTGCGCCATCGCCGTGGCGAGGTCCGGAATGGTATCCGGAAGCGCAAGCTGGTCGTGTGCGTAGACCCAGGTCGACGCGGCACTGCTCAGCGTCACATATATCGACGGATTGGTATATTTCAGGTCGTTGGACAGATAGCTCGCGATGGCGGAGGCGAACGCCGGCGCGACGAAGGTGGACGATGGATCGCCCTCGCTCGTCAACGGAGAACCGAATGCAGCGCCCACGCGTGCATCGTAGCGGCCGAGAAGCACGCCCGGGATAAGGTTCGCGCGATAGTAATCGGGGGGCGCATTGAAACCGGCTTGCCACTTCGCGAACGCCAGCCCGGTGCTGCCGCTCAGCTGCAGCAATAGGCCCGCATCAGGCGCCATCGCCATGGTCAGAAAGGCCGCGACGGCGGGCTCGTATGCTGCGTCGGTCAGCGTGCGCATTTGCGCAAGAAAAGGCACCAGGTTCGCGCTGTCCGGATTCGGGCTGTCGAGGTTGAACCACGCACCGATCGCACCGTAGCTGGGAACATAGCTCCCGCAGCTCAGCTTCACTGCCGGTGCGACCACCGCGCAATTGGTGTTGTAGTTGAGGACCGACGATTGCAGAACAACGCCATCGACCTGTACACCCGCGCTTTCGAGCATATTCGCGAGCACGGCGCTGCGCGTGGTTCCATACGATTCGCCGAAAAGGAACTTCGGCGACGCCGTGCGGTTGTTGACCGCGACATAGCGCATGATGAAGTCGCGAAAGACGGCGGCGTCCGCGTCGACACCCCAGAAACTTTGATTGGTGTTCGGCGCGATGGCTTCCGACAGCCCGCTGCCGACGGCGTCTACGAACACCATATCGGTCACATCGAGCAGGCTCTCGGCGTTGTCGATCAAGGGAAAAGGCGTCGGCGCCGAGGTCGCCGGATCGCCAGTCACCAGACGCTTCGGCCCGAACGATCCCAGGTGCAACCACACCGTCGCGGACCCGGGGCCGCCATTGTAGAAGAAGGTCACCGGGCGGGTGGCCGCCTCTCGGTTGTCCAGCGTATACGCGACGTAGAAAAAAGACGCCTCGGGCGCCTGCCCGGGCAGGCTGCGCGCCGTCATGTGTCCCGCGGTGGCCGTGTAGGTGAGCGTCGCCGCGCCGAGTGCGAGTTGGTGGTGTGTCATCGACGTGATCTCCGCGGCGCTCGGCAACGCCGCCGCGGCGTCGGTGGAATAGAGGACAGGATCGGTGAAGGCGGCAGCGGGTGGAGGTAGCGCATCCCCGGAGCCTCCGCCGCCGCACGCACCGAGCAGTACAGCGGCCGCGCAGGCCAAGGCCAGTCGTAGAGTCGCGAACCGCGTCGCTGTCGGGCGTCCGATCACCGCGCCATGGTAGTCCAGTCAAACCGGGCAGAGAAAGCCTGGCAGGAAACTCCTCGGTGAAGCGCCAGCTATACATTGCGGTCGGTCAATTTTACCGACGGTACCGGCAGCGCCAAGGATCGCCCCGTGCGTCTTGCGAGCGCGCAGCGTATGAGCGCGCACTGGCGAGCTTCGTGCTTGCGCTCTCGCCGCAACCACTCGAATCCATGTCCTCGCCCGATCCGTTGGAAACCCTCGGACGTTGGCTGTCCGCCAGAACCTATAGCTTCGTCACCGTGACGCCGGCAACACACGCCCGTGTCAACGCGCGCTCGGATAGCCTTGAGGCACGCAGCGTGGAGGACGTATTCGGTTGGAGCCGGCCCTTTCGCCCAGCGCTTCTGCCGCGCGAAGTGCTGTCGCTGCTCGATGCCGCCGCCGCGATCGAAGCGCGCGGCGACCTGCTCGCCAGCCGGGTGCGCTATTCGACGCTGGGCGCCGACCTGTACGTGCACTCGGCCTATCCCACCGAGGCAGCAGACTCGGTTTTCTTCGGCCCGGACACGTACCGCTTCGCATCACTGATCGCGTCGACGCTCGCCGGTTACAAAGCGCGCGCGCCGTCGTGCATCGTCGATGTCGGCTGCGGCAGCGGCGCCGGTGGCATCGTCGCTCGGCGCACCATGGGCGGCGGTTCGCGGCTCGTGCTCGCCGATATCAATCCCGGCGCGCTGCATTGCGCGAAGATCAACGCCGCGCTCGCCGGCGTCGACGCCGAAGTGCTCGAAGCCGATCTGTTCGCAGGCGTCGACACGCCGATCGATCTGATCGTGGCGAATCCGCCCTATCTCGCCGATCCGCTCGCGCGCCTGTACCGCGACGGCGGGGGCGAGCACGGCTCGGCGCTTTCGCTTCGCATCGTTCGCGAAGGTCTGGCGCGGCTCGCGACGGGCGGCATGCTCGTGCTCTATACCGGCTCCTGCATCGTGCGCGGAGAGGATCGGCTGCGCCGCGCCGTCGAGGTCGAGGCGAAGCGAGCCTCGGCGAAGCTCTCCTACCGCGAGCTCGATCCCGACGTGTTCGGCGAGGAGCTCTCGCGCCCGGGTTACGAAGACGTCGATCGCATCGCGGTGGTTGCGGCGGTGTTCGAATCGATGCCGGCATAGACCCGACCCGCTCATGCGATTTCTCGGCATCGGCGAGGACGGCGACTTGTGCGCGATGTACTACGGCCTCGCGCGCGCTGGCCACGACGTGCGCATGTACATCGGATCGCCCGAATCGCGCGGCCTGTATGCGGGCATGGTCAAAGCTACGCACAATTGGCGAGCCGAGCTCGATTGGGTGCGCGCCGCCGGCGAGGATGGCATCGTGCTTTTCGAATCGGCGCAGCATGGCGAGCTGCAGGATCGCCTGCGCGGCGAGGGATTTCAGGTGATCGGAGGCAGCGCCTTTGGCGATCGCCTCGAAGCCGACCGCAGCTTCGGCCAGGCGCAGCTCGCGGGACTGGGATTGCGTATCGCAGCGTCGCACCCGTTCGACGACTTCGGCGAAGCGGCCGCATTCGTGCGTGAAACAAGCGCCCGCTACGTATTCAAAAGCAACGGCGCGGGCAGCCTGCGCACGCGCAACTACATCGGTCAGCTGGATGACGGCGAGGATGTGGTGGCGCTGTTGCGAGCCTACCAGCGGCAATGGCACGAACCGAACGCCCCTGACTTCGTGCTCATGGAGTATATCTCTGGAGTGGAAGTCGGCGTCGGCGCGTATTTCAACGGGCGCACCTTCCTCGAGCCGGCGTGCCTGGACTGGGAGCACAAGCGTTTTTTTCCCGGCGAGCTCGGCGAGCTGACTGGCGAAATGGGAACCATCGTGACCTATCGCGGTTACGAGCGCATTTTCCAACGCACGCTTGCGCACATGGCCGAGGCCCTCGCGGCAAGCGGCTATTGCGGATACATCAATCTCAATCTCATGGCCAACGAGCACGGGCTCTGGCCTTTGGAGTTCACCAGCCGCTTCGGCTATCCGGGGTTTGCGATCTGCGAGGCGCTGCACGACGAGCCGTGGGACAGCCTGTTCAGAAAAATGCTGGACGGCGCGGGCACCCACCTGCGGACACGCGCGGGATTCGCCGCCGGTGTGGTCCTCACGGTACCACCGTTCCCGTACGGCCACGGCTATGCGCAGCTTTCGCGCGGCCTTCCGGTCTTGTTCGACGCCTCGATGACCGACGCCGAACGCGGCGCATTGCATTTGGCCGAGGTGGCGATGGATGCGGACCAGCTCGTGACCAGCGGGAAGATCGGCTACGTCGGCGTCGCCACCGGGACCGGGCCGACCGTCGACGCCGCGCGCGAGCGCGCCTACGCCCTCGCGCGCAAAGTCGTCGTACCCAATCTGCGCTACCGCGACGACATCGGCGAGCGCGTCGCGCAACGCGACCTCGCTACGCTCGTCCGGCTGGGGTATCTCACGCCATGAACGCCGCGCTCGCTCCTTTACGCGACCGCGTGCTCGCGTGTCCGATGATGCCCGCGCACCGCGACGCGCTCGAGCGCTACCTCGACGGCAAGCTGTCGGCGGAAATGACGCTCATGTACGCGCTCAAGGGTCAGCCCGACGTCAATGCGCTGAGCGACGCATTGCAAAGCGCACTGTCCCTCGCCTCAGTCGATTCTGGCGACGGGGCCGCGCTGGCTGCAGCCGTCGACGCGCTGATCCGTCTGCTGCGCCGCAATCGGACCGGTTGCGAGCGCATCGCACGCATGCTGCGAACGGGGGTCGATACCGACCAGCCCGCGCCCAGCGTCGAGCTGGGAATCGCGTTCTGCCGCCGACTGTTCGACTGGTCGGTCGCGCAGTCGTCGGAGTCGAGTGTCGCGCTTTATTCGCTGGGGAGCGCACAGATCCTGCACGCGGCGACCGCGGAGATCGTCGAGCTCATGGAAGCGCAGAGCCTGCTCGGACCCGCCCGAGACGTGCTCGACCTCGGTTGCGGAATCGGGCGTTTCGAAGTCGCGCTGTCGGCGCGCGTGCGCTCGGTCACGGGCATCGATGTGTCTCCCGGCATGATCGCCGAAGCACGGCGGCGCTGCGCGCGGCTGGCCAATGTCTGCCTGGAGACGTGCTCCGGGCGCGACCTCGCGGATTTCGACGATCGTTCCTTCGATCTGGTGCTCGCGGTCGATTCCTTCCCTTATCTGGTTCAGTCGGGCATGGCCTTGGTCGAGCGGCACTTCGCTGAAATCCGGCGCGTGCTTCGGCCCGGAGGCGACCTGCTGATCCTGGAGTTCAGTTACCGCAACGACCTTGGGCGCGACTGCGATGACGTCCGGCGGCTCGCGGCAAGCCACTCGATGGACGTACGCACTGCGGGCGCGCAGCCGTTCTCAGTGTGGGACGGCGTGGTCTTTCACCTCATGCCGGTGTCGACACGCTCCTCACCGAAGTGCGCTCGGTAACGGCGGAAGCACCGAGCGCCGCTGGCGAGCCGCATCAGTGCGCCTTCGGCGATCGCGCGACCGACCGACGGATCGCGCTCGACCAACGGGAAAATGACCTCGCGGTTCCACGCTTGCGAATGCTGGACGTCGAGCCCGGCATGCAGCTGGAAGTACATGCGGCCCGACGCTCCGACGCCAAGGCGCTTGAGGCCTTCGTTGACCTGCGCGACGCGGCTTGGCGCCGTCATCTCTATAACCCCGAGCGCGCCGACGGCGTGGTACGCATAGCGACGATTGAGCGCGAGCGCGACCATCAGATTGGCGAGCGCCAGAGATTCCCAGAGGGTACTTTCCGGTGACGGCAGCAACTTCAATTCGTCGACGACCGCAGACAGCATCAGCGAATGCATCGCGCGCTCGTGTCCGCGCCCCATTTCATCCCAGTAGTTGCGCGCCATCTCCAGCTTCGGCTGCACCGGAAAGCGCACCTGGGTAAGTGCCACCAAGTCGTCGAAGCCAGCCTCTCCCGCGGCCTCCTGGGTGAGGAACCAGCGCATCTGCGCCAAAGTCGCGCTCGACGCGAGCCAGGCGAACAACGCGTCGCCCTGCCCGGGACCGGTCTCGCACAGCTGCTCGAACCATGCCAGGAACGCGCACGGATCGGCGGGCGCGTCCGCGGCATCGCGGCGGATCATCCGCCGCTCCTGCTCGATGAACTCGCCCTCGGCGATCTGCATCTCGCGCGCGGCGCGGAGATCTTCCTTCCAGTCCGGCCCCGGAAGCGCGGGCGCAAGCCGCAGCGCGTTGAAGGCCATGAGTGCGATGTGGAAACGGTGCTGGTCGTCGGTGAACGACGAAGGTGGGGTCGCTGCGGTGTTGAGATATGAAACGGTGGGAGGCGCCATAAAAGTTGGTTGGGTTCAGATGCGCGACATGCTGCAAGAACAATGCCATCAGGCGGTCAGGGCCTCGCAATGATGCGACGTGCGCCCGCTGACCCGACATCGCATTGGCGGTGCCCGGTGGGAACGCGTACGGCATTGGTTAAGAGCAGCGAAGCCGGGATCGCATGCAACGCGTTCGGTCGTCGCACGATCAGCGCTTGCACGCGTTATTGCCTGTCGCTTGTAAGTCTTACCAGAGCGCATACCGCGGATTGGCGCCGACGCGGGTGTGTACAACGCCGACCTCGGAGACTGATAACATGAGGATTCGGCGACCGCTCCCCATGGTTCGCACCGATCAGCACTTTCCTACACCCTTGCAGCTCGCTACCCACACCGCACAACGCCCGCGCTCCGCCGCCGAGGGATGCCAGGCATGATCGACATCGGGCGCGTGATCCATACATTGTCGCAGTCGCGACGAGCAGCCGGCGCGGTGCTTCGTGCGGGCGGCGAGGCGCCGCTGCGTGCGGAACTTTTCAGCGCCGAGCAGATGGAGCATCACGGTGCGACGCTCGCCGCCACCCACCAGCTGGGTACGCGGAGGGTGCGCGACCAGTTGCTCACGCGCCTTGCACAGAACGAGAACGTCCTGGTCGACGCCTGCGCGCAGCTCACGCAGTCAATAAAGGACGAGCGTCCGATCACCCCCGCCGGCGAGTGGCTGCTCGACAATTTCTATCTGATCGAAGAGCAGATTCGTACCGCGCGGCGCCATCTGCCGCGCCACTACAGTTCTGAGCTCCCGGCGTTGCGCAGCGGTCCCTCGGCGGGATTGCCGAGGGTCTACGATATTGCGCTCGAGATCATTTCGCACGGTGACGGCCAGGTCGATCCCGACAGCCTCAGCCGCTTCATCGCCGCGTACCAGAACGTGATCCCGCTCACGGTGGGCGAATTGTGGGCGGTGCCGATCATGCTGCGCCTAGCGCTGATCGAGAATCTGCGTCGCGTCGCCGCGCGGCTGGCTGCGTCAGGCACGGGCAGCAACACCGCTGCCTACTGGGCCGACCATATGACGCGCATCGTCGAGCGCGATCCGAAGAACCTGGTGCTGGTGATCGCCGACATGGCGCGCTCGAACCCTCCCACCAGCACGGCCTTCGTCGCCGAGCTGGCGCGGCGCCTGCAAGGACAAAGCCCCGCAGTCGCGCTTGCGCTGACCTGGGTCGAGCAATGGCTCGCCGAATCGGGACTCACCATCAAGCAGATGGTGCAGTCGGAAAGCCAGCATCAGGCCGCCGATCAGGTGTCGATCGCCAACAGCATCGGCAGCCTGCGCTTTCTTGCGGTGATGGATTGGCGCAAGTTCGTCGAGGCGATGAGTATCGCGGACCGGGTGCTCGCCGAGGATCCCGCCGGTGTGTATGCGCGCATGGACTTTGCGACGCGCGACGATTACCGCCACGTGCTGGAAAGGATCGCACGACGCATCCGCGGCTCCGAAATTGATGTCGCTCGCAAGGCGCTCGAGGTCGCGCGTCTCGCGGCTGCAGACGATGACGCCGACGCACGGCGCACGCACGTGGGCTATTACCTGGTCGATCGTGGCTTGCCGACGCTCGAGCGTGCCGTGCGTGCACCCGCGCCGGCGAAGGATATGCTGCGTCACGCGGGCTCTGGGTGGCGCCTGGCGCTCTACCTCGGTGCGATCGCGCTGATCACCGCAGTACCGGCCGTCTTTTTGTGGGCCCAAGCAGCCGCCGTCGTCACCCACCCGGGACTGCTTGCGTTCTGTGTAGTTCTGTTCGTGCTGTGCGCGAGCGAGCTCGCAGTGCAGTTGGTCAATCGCATGGTCTCGCTGATCGCGTCGCCACGCACCTTGCCGCACATGGACTTCCGCGAAGGCATTTCCCCGGAAGCAAAAGCACTGGTGGTGGTGCCGACGCTGCTTGCAAGCCAGACCGTGGTCGACCAGCTCCTGGAAGCGCTGGAAATACGCTTCCTGGCCAATCGCGATCCGCATCTGCACTTCGGGTTGCTCACCGATTTCGTCGATGCGCAGGAAAGCACGCTCGCGTCGGACGCACCGCTGCTCCAGCAGGCGAAGCGCGGCGTCGAGGGGCTCAACGCCAAGCATGGCGAGGGGCGCGACGATGTGTTCTACCTGTTCCATCGTCCGCGACGCTACAACGAGCGCGAGCGCGTCTGGATGGGGTTCGAGCGCAAGCGTGGCAAGCTCGGCGATCTCAATGCATTGCTCCGCGGCGACGGTGCCGAACGCTTCTCGTGCATCGTTGGTCGGATCGACGTACTTCGTGACGTGAGATACGTCATAACGCTGGACAGCGACACGCAACTCCCGCGCGACGCCGCACGGGCGATGGTCGCGGCGATGGCGCATCCGCTCAATCGACCTCGCTACGATCGCGCGACCCGCCGTGTAGTGGAGGGTTACGGCATCCTGCAACCACGCGTGAGCGCGAGCCTCGCCGGGTCAAGGAGATCGCTGTACGCGCGCCTGCAAGGCGGCGAAGTCGGGCTCGACCCGTACACCCGCACGGTATCGGATGTCTACCAAGACCTCTTCGGCGAGGGCTCGTTCATCGGCAAGGGAATCTACGACGTCGATGCCTTCGAATTCGCGCTCGCCGGCCGCTTTCCCGACAACCGCATCCTGAGCCACGACTTGCTGGAGGGATGCTACGCGCGCTCGGGACTGCTGAGCGACACACAACTCTACGAGGACGATCCATCCTCGTATGCGGCGGATACGCGTCGTCGCCATCGATGGGTGCGCGGCGACTGGCAGATCGCGAGCTGGCTGTTCAAGAGGGTCCCCGGCACCGGGCGACGCAGCGAGCCCAACGTGCTCTCGCTGCTCTCGCAATGGAAGATATTCGACAACCTGCGCCGCAGCCTGGTCCCGGCGGCGCTCACCTCGCTGCTGTGCCTCGCATGGACAGCGCTATCGCCGGCTTGGTTCTGGACGGTGGCCGTCGTCGCGATCATCGCTCTGCCGGCGCTGGTTGCGGTGCTGGCCGACCTGGTGGCGAAGGCAGCGGACACCTACCTCGCCGAACACATACGTACGACGCTACGATCCTTGGTTCAGCGGCTCGCGCAGGTGCTCTTCGCGATTGCGTGCCTACCGTTCGAGACCTACGCAACGCTCGACGCCATTGTCCGAACGACGCTGCGCACGGTCTTCACACGGCGACATTTGCTCCAGTGGACTCCGAGCGGCGATCTCGAGCATGCGAGCATCGGCACGCTCGCCGGGGCGTATCGCTCGATGTGGGCAGGTCCCGCGCTCGCGGTCACCATCGCCGTCCTCCTCATCCGCGACCATCCGCAGGCACTGCCGCTCGCGGCACCCATCCTGCTGCTGTGGATCGTTTCGCCGTGGCTCGCCTGGTGGCTGAGTCGCCCGTTGCCGCGCGAACAGCCCCGGCTCGAACCGGCGCAAAGGGCGTTCCTGCGCATGGTCGCAAGGCGCACGTGGGGATTTTTCGAGCATGTCATCGGCGAAGCCGATCACTGGTTGCCGCCCGACAACGTGCAGGAAAACCCAGACGTGGTAGTCGCGCACCGAACGTCGCCGACCAACATCGGCATGGCGCTGCTCGCCAATCTCGCCGCGCACGATTTCGGCTACCTGAGCACAGGCCGGCTGCTCGAGCGCACTGCTCTCACCTTCGCGACGCTTCAACGGATGCAACGGCACCGCGGCCACTTTTTCAATTGGTACGACACGCGCACGCTCGAGCCGCTGCATCCGCGCTACGTATCGACGGTCGACAGCGGCAATCTGGTCGGACACCTGCTCACGTTGCGATCCGGTCTCGCTTCGCTCGGCGACGAGCCGATCCTGCCCGCGCGCTGGTTCGAGGGACTCGCCGACACGGTCGCGACGTTTCGCGCGGCCACCACTGAGCGTGCGCCGCCGAAGCTTGCCGGGTTGGAACGCGAGATCGATCGCGCGCGTTCGGCGGCGTCTGGCAGCGTCGCTGCCACGCGCGAGCGCATCGAGCGAGTGGCCGTCGAGATCGCGCATATAGCCGCGCAGGTTCCCGGCACGGACGAAGAAGCCACGATTTGGCTTGTGGCGATGGACCGGCAGTGCAGCGACGCGCTGGCGGAATTCACCCTGCTCGCTCCTTGGAACGCGCTTGCCTCCGCTCCGGAACGATTGAGCCGCGCTCTGCTGCCGGCTGGCATTCCCACCCTGAAGCAAGCCGCCGCGCTGGCGACGCTGCTGGCGCCGTCGATCGAGCGCGCGCTCGCCGACCAGCTGCCCCAACAGGAACGCGAATGGCTCGCGTCGCTAGGTACGATGGCGCAAGCGGGGAGCGCGAACGCGGCGCAGCGGCTGGCCGCGATCGATGAGTTGGTCGCAACCATCGCGTCGCTGACCTCGATCGACTACGACTTCCTGTACGACTCTCAACGCTATTTGATGGCGATCGGCTACAACGTGTCCGAAAGCCGGTGCGACACGAGCTTTTACGATCTTCTCGCCTCGGAAGCGCGCCTGTCGACCTTCGTCGGCATTGCGCAGGGCCTGTTACCGCAGGAAAGCTGGTTCGCCATGGGACGCCTGCTCACGCACACCGCAGGCGAGCCCATCCTTCTGTCCTGGAGCGGGTCGATGTTCGAATACCTGATGCCGCTGCTGGTCATGCCCACCTACGACAACACGCTGCTCGATCAGACCATGCGCGCCGCGGTGAAGCGGCAGATCCGCTACGGTGCGCAGCGCGGCGTTCCGTGGGGTATTTCCGAGTGCGGATACAACGTCGTCGATGCTTCACTGACCTATCAGTACCGTGCCTTCGGCGTTCCAGGACTGGGCCTGCAACGCGGCTTGTCCGAAGACGTGGTGATTGCGCCGTACGCGGCCGCGCTGGCGCTGATGGTGGCGCCGCCCGAAGCGTGCCGGAATCTGCAGCAACTCGCGTCACAGGGATGCCTGGGCCACTTCGGCTTCTACGAGGCGATCGACTACACGCCTTCGCGGATGCGCCGCGGTGAATCGAGCGCGATCGTGCGATCGTTCATGGCGCATCACCAGGGCATGAGCCTGCTCTCACTCGCCTACTTGCTGCTCGATCAGCCGATGCAGCGGCGATTCGTGTCCGATCCCAACCTGCAGTCGACGCTGCTCCTGCTGCAGGAACGCGTACCCAAGGCGCGTGCCCTGTATTCCAACAACCCGGCGCTGGTCGACCTAAGGCCCACACCGGACGCGCCCGAAGCGCCGGTGCGCACGTTCAAGACGCCCGACCTGCGGGTCCCCGCGGTGCAACTTCTATCCAACGGGCGCTATCACGTCATGGTCACCAGCGCCGGGGGCGGCTCCAGTCGCTGGAAGGACATCGCGGTCACGCGCTGGCGCGAGGACGTCACCTGCGACCCGTGGGGAAACTTCTGCTACCTGCGCGACGTGGCGACGGGCAACGTCTGGTCACCGAGCTACCTGCCTGCGCGGGTCGTCGCCGACGCCTTCGAGGCGAACTTCGCCGAATCGCGCGTGGAGTTTCGGCGTCGCGATGGCGACATCGAGACGCACACCGAGATCGTGGTCTCTCCCGAAGACGACGTCGAGCTGCGTCGCCTGCACATCACCAACCGGGGGCGCGCGGCCGTCGCGCTGGACGTGGCGACCTACGCCGAGGTCGTGCTCACCTCCGCTGCGGCCGACACGCTGCACCCCGCGTTCTCCAATCTCTTCGTTCAGACCGAAATCGTGTCGGCGAGGCGTGCGATCCTGTGCACACGACGGCCGCGCTCGCACAGCGAACACTCGCCGTGCCTCCTTCATCTGATGGCGGTGCACGGCGGCACAAACGGCGAGACGTCGTACGAGACCGACCGCGCGCGCTTCATCGGACGAGGCAACTCCGTCGCCGACCCGCAGGCGATGCGCAAGCCCCGGCCGCTTTCGGGAACGCAGGGTTCGGTGCTCGATCCCATCGTCTCGATCCGTCAGCGAATCAACATTGCTCCCCAGCAAACGATGATCGTCGACATGGTCACCGGTATCGGCGAGGACCGCGCTGCGTGCCTGGCGCTGGTCGAAAAATACCAGGACCGCCGACTCGCCGATCGCGCGCTGGAAATGGCATGGACGCACAGTCACGTCGTGCTTCGCCAGCTCAACATCACCGAGGCCGAGGCACAGCTCTACGGTCGTCTGACCGGCTCGATCATCTTCGCCAACGCCTCGCTGCGCGCCGATCCCGGCGTGATCGCGCGCAACCGCCGCGGCCAGTCAAGCCTCTGGGGCTACGCGATCTCGGGCGATCTTCCGATCGTGCTGCTGCAGATCAAGGACCCCGACAACATCGAGCTGGTGAGACAGCTGGTGCAGGCGCATGCCTACTGGCGCCTGAAGGGGCTCGTAGTCGACCTCGTGATCTGGAACGAGGAGCGCGGCGGCTACCGCCAGCTGCTGCACGATCGCATCATGGGACTTATCGCCGCCGGCGTCGAAGCCAACGTCATCGACCGGCCCGGCGGCATTTTTCTGCGCGCTGCCGAGCAGATCAGCGCCGAGGACCGCGCGCTATTGCAATCAGTCGCGCGCGCGATCTTCACCGACAGCCGAGGCTCACTCGCCGAGCAGGTGCGGCGGCCGGTGGCGGCCGACCCCACGATTCCGCGTCTGATCCCGGCGCAGGAGCGCTCCGCAGAATCCATCGCGCAACCGGCGACGGCGCGTCCGGCGTTGCGCATGGACAACGGGCTGGGCGGGTTCAGCGAGGACGGTCGCGAGTACGTGATCATCACTACGCAGGATCGACCCACGCCGGCACCGTGGGTGAACGTGATTGCCAACCCCTACTTCGGGTGCGTGATTTCGGAGAACGGCCCGGTGTACACGTGGAGCGAAAATGCCCACGAATACCGCCTCTCGCCGTGGCACAACGACCCCGTCACCGACGCGAGCGGCGAAGCCTTCTACATCCGAGACGAGGAAAGCGGCCGCTTCTGGTCGCCGACGCCACTGCCGCGCTGCGGCGTCGGTGAATACACCTGTCGCCACGGGTTCGGATACAGCGTCTTCGAGCACAGCGAGGACGGGATTGCCACCGAGCTCACGATGTTTGTCGCGCCAGCGGCGGCGATCAAGTTCAGCGTGCTGCGCATCCGCAACACTTCCGGGCGCACGCGCCGCCTCTGCGCGACCGGTTACATCGAGTGGGTGCTGGGCGACCTTCGACCGAAGACGACGATGCACGTGGTCACCGAGATCGACCCCGGCAGCGGCGCGGTTCTCGCGCGCAACGCCTACCATCCCGAGTTTGCGGACAACGTCGCTTTTTTCGACGTCGACGACGTCACCCGCACGATCAGCGGCGATCGCACGGAATTCATCGGGCGCAACGGCTCGCTGCGCGATCCCGCGGCGCTCTGGCGTGCGCGCCTGTCGGGAAAGGTGGGTGCGGGGATGGACCCGTGCACCGCCATCCAGATCCCTTTCACGCTCACGGACGGTCAATCCCGCGAGATCATTTTTCGGCTCGGCGTCGGGCGTGGTCCGGAGGACGCCAGCCGTCTCGTCCTGCAGCATCGGCGCCCAGGAACTGCGCGCGACGCCCTCGAGGCCGTCAAGGCGCATTGGAAGCAGACGCTCGGCGCGGTCCAGGTGACCACCCCCGACCCCTCGATCGATCTGCTCGCCAACGGCTGGCTGCTGTACCAGACACTGTCGTGCAGGATCTGGGGCCGCTCCGGCTACTACCAGTCAGGAGGCGCGTACGGATATCGCGACCAGCTCCAGGACACCATGGCGCTGGTGCACGCGGCGCCCCACCTCGTGCGCGAGCAGCTGCTGCGTTGTGCGTCGCGCCAGTTCCTCGAGGGCGACGCGCAGCACTGGTGGCACCCGCCGCTCGGCCGAGGCGTGCGCTCGCGATGCTCCGACGACTTCCTCTGGCTGGCGATGGTCACGTGCCACTACGTCGCAGCGACCGGCGATTGGGACGTCCTCACCGAACAGGCACCCTTTCTCGATGGACGCGCGCTGGGCCCCGAGGAGGAATCGTATTACGACCTGCCGGTTCGCTCTCGGGAACACGCCAGCCTGTATCAGCATTGCGTGCGCGCGGTCGAGCGTGCGCTCGCCTTCGGAGACCACGGGCTTCCGCTGATGGGGTCGGGCGACTGGAACGACGGCATGAACAACGTCGGCATCGGCGGCAAAGGCGAAAGCGTGTGGCTCGGCTTTTTTCTCTACGATGTGCTCGCGAAGTTCGGAAGAGTAGCCGACCGCCATGGAGACTCGGTCTTCGCGCAGCGCTGCCAGGATGAGGCGCGCTCGCTGCGCGCGAATCTGGAGCGGCACGCTTGGGACGGTGGCTGGTACCTGCGCGCGTTTTTCGACGACGGCACACCGCTGGGCTCGGCGCGCAGCACCGAATGCAATATCGATTCGGTTGCACAAAGCTGGTCGGTGCTTTCCGGCGCCGGCTCGAAGGAGCGCACCGTCGCCGCCATGCTTGCGGTCGACCAGCGACTGGTCAAGCGCGACGCGGGACTGGTACAACTTCTCGACCCACCCTTCGACACCTCCGGCATGGATCCCGGCTACATTCGCGGCTACGTGCCCGGCGTGCGCGAAAATGGCGGACAGTACACGCACGGCGCTATCTGGGCAGCGATGGCGTTCGCCGCGCTGCGCGATTCCGAGCACGCGTGGGAGATCATGCGACTGATCAACCCGATCAACCATGGCGACTCGGCCAAGACGATCGCGGTCTATCGCGCCGAGCCGTACGTGGTCGCCGCAGACGTTTATGCGGTCGCGCCGCATACCGGGCGCGGAGGTTGGAGCTGGTACACGGGTTCCGCCGGCTGGATGTATCGCCTGATCCTGGAAGCACTGCTCGGCGTGCGGCGCGAGGGCGATCGCCTCACGTTCGCGCCCTGCCTGCCCCGGGACTGGCCTTCGTGCGAGATATGTTATCGCTATCTCGAGACCACGTATCGGATCGTCGTTCGCCAGGAAAGCGGGGAGGACTCGACAACGCGAGTATGGCTCGACGACGTGGCGCAGGCCGGGTGCGCGATCGCGCTGGTCGACGATCGCCAGGCGCACGTCGTCGATATACGGGTTGAAGTAGAGCCTGTGTCGCAGACGGCGAGCAGAGAGACATCCGCGCGTCAGCCGCTGCTCGGTGCAGATGCGCAATGAATGCGATAACGCGCGCACCTTAGCGCGCGGCGGAGCGCCCTCAGCGGGTGCGCGTTCTTGCCGCGTACTCGACGGCCAGCGAGATTTGTCGCTGCTTCACCGCGTCGTCGAGTGCAGGACCCAGGTCGGAATCCAGACCAGCGCGCCTGTCAGCAGGATCATCCGTCGGTCGTCTTGGGATATTGATGACGGTCTCTTCGGTCGGATCGATGCTATCGGCATCGCCGAACCTGAATGTGTCGATCCATTTCATTTTGCAACCCCTCGTGTCAGGTGCTGCTACGTTACCGCAACGCGCAAAGATGCCCATCGGCGTTCGTCTGAATATCGTGTAGGACAGCCACGCCGCATGGCAGCGGTCCGCCGATCATGGGGTGTCATCCGGCACCTCGAGGTCGAGCAGGGGCGCGTACTGCTGCGCCCCGAAGATGTCGGGGTCACCGGGGCTGCCGCTGGGGCGCAGCCGATAGATCGTGAATTTGATCGCGTTCGCGGGGTCGAATTCGACGAAATCGGCGATACGCTGAGGCGCGAGGCCATACAGGGCCATCACCGTGTCGCGCGTCAGCACGCGCGCCTTCTTGACCCGCTCGTAGGTCGCGCGATCATTGAAAATGATGTCGAAGGTGATCAGGTTCACGCCTGCGTTCTTGCTGCGCACGGTCTTGGCGAGGTCGGAAAGCTTGCGTGTCTTCATCGGGTCAGGCTCCCGCGGTGGTCAGGTGCGTGGGGAACAGCTCGAGTGGGTGCGCGCAGCGCAGCGTGTGGTTGATCGTCCAGCGATACGCGGGACTTGCGCGCAGGACCTCGTCGAGCGCAAAGGCGACCGAGCCCGCGGACCCCTTCACCGCGGGCAGGCGCGCGTAGAACATCTGTCGGGTTCCGGTCACGCAGACTTCCTCGGCCATAGCCGCGGTGGGGGCGACGCCCTGCACGAGAATGCACAGCTCGTGTCCAGGCCGATGCCTGAGCGGTTCGAGCTCGCCCATCACGCCGTCGCGTCCGTAAACATTGTAATGCAACTCGTAACCGCTTTCGCCGAAGCGCTCGCGGACCTGCTGCCGCGCCCAGCCGATAACCTCGTCGACGTGCGCGATCGTGTACGGGTCGCGAATGCCGACCATACCCACGTAGCGCTCACCGACCTTCCCTGCGCCTTCGAGCTTCACGCGAAACTCGGGTGCGCGCATGAACCTGGCGCCGATGACGCGGGTGGTCTGCTCACCAACCTGCTCGTAGCGGCATTCGGACATGTCGAGCGTGCCGCCCGCGACGTGCTCGAAGTAGGGGTTGGAGCGCTCGTACATCGCGTGGCCCGCCACCGACGCGACGGTGCAGCGCTGCGCCGGATGCATCGCGGTGACAAGCACGTCGTCGGCGCTCACCTCGCCCAGCACCGTTTCCTTGCCGCCGTAGGGCTCGGCGCAGAACGATGCACATTCGAGCACCTTGCCGAGATAGTACGCCTGCGCCTCCGGGAAGCCGTGGTGAATGGCGGGCGCGGCGAAGACGCAGCTGTCGCTGCTGCGTCCCCCGATGATCACATCCGCACCGCGCTGCAGCAGATCGGTGAACGGATGTACGCCCGCCATCGCCACGATGCGCTCGGTGGCGGCAAGCTCGGCTTCGTTCAGCGTCGTGTGTCCCTCGAGTCCCTGAACGATCTCGCCGCTGCGCATGCGACGCAGGAGCTCTTCCTTGTCCACCTCGGAATAGAAGTAGCCGACGTGAAACGGCTTCAGGCGATGCTTCGACGCGAGCTCCTGGATAATCCGGACGTAGAGGTCGACGCGACTGTTCGACCCCGTGTCGCCGCTGGAACCGATGATCATGGGAACGCCCAGCTCGCGCGCCGCGAGGAGCATGTGCTCGAGATCCTGCGTCTGCCACGCGAGCGGGCTGGTCGACGTATCGGTGCCGAGCGGGATGGGACCGACGTCGTCGCTGCCCGAGTCGGCGGCGATATAGTCGGGACGCGCGGCGATGCCAAGCTTGAAGCTCTCGACGCGTAGCGGCGCGAAACCGAGATGGCCGTTGGGACAGATGATGCGAAGCGAGCGCATGCGCGATTTCCCCTTGAGCGCAGTGATAATAGCAGCGAGATGCCGCGGCGCCGATCCGCGGCGCGTGGACGAAAGCGCGCGCCTCGACTAGGATTTGCGGCAGCAATGATTTCCAGGAGGCCGTCGTGTGGGCGCTGCTATTGCAGGTCGCGTGCTGCGTCGGCGCATCGCTGGCGATGACGTCGCCGGTGGCGGCGCAGGACCCGCTGCCGAAGCTGATCCGTATCGTCGTACCGTTCTCCCCGGGCGGCAGCAACGATGTGATCGCCCGCGCGCTGGCCGCGCCGCTGGCGAAACGCCTTGACATACCGGTCGTGGTCGAGAACCGCGCCGGCGCTGCCGGCGTCATCGGCGCCGATTTCGTGGCCAAGGCGCCGCGCGACGGCTCCGTGCTGCTGCTCACCTCGTCAAGCTTCCTGACCGCCGCGGCCACGCAGCCTCAGCTGCCATACGATCCGCTGACTGCGTTCGTACCGGTGGCGATGGTCGGCCAGGGACCGATGCTCCTCGCGGTCTCGGCCTCGACGCCGTCCAAGTCGGTGGACGATCTGATCGCGGCGGCGCGCGCCCGGCCCGGTGCGCTCAATTACGGGTCGGCCGGCGTCGGATCCATCGGACATCTCGCGACCGAACTGTTCGACGACGCGGCGAAAGTGCAGATGACGCACGTCCCGTACAAGGGCGCTTCGAATGCGCTCACCGATCTCGCCGGCGGGCAGATCCAGGTGATGATCTCGAATTACAGCACCCTCGCGCCGATGATCAGCGCCGGCAGGATCCGGCCGATCGCCGTAACGTCAAAACAGCCGCATCCCGCTTTCGTCGACTTGCCGCCACTGGCGGCGAGCGTGCCCGGCTATGCGATCGATATCTGGGTCGGTGTGTTCGCTCCGGCGGGCACGCCACAGGCTCTGGTCGCGCGGCTCAACCGCGACATCGGCGAAATCTCGGCGTCATCCGAGATGCGCCCGGTGCTCGAGCCCGACGGGACGCTGCCGACCGCGATCAGCCCGGCGGCGTTCGGGCAGCGCCTCAGGGAAGAGCTCGCGCAGTGGAAGCGGATCGCCAGCGAGCACAAGATCGTCGCGGAGTGAAAGTCGCGTAGAGATCGTCGCGCCTGCTGTGCAGGTCGTGGTCTAGGGAACTAGTGAACTAGTACGATGGGGATCTCAGCAAGGTGCAGTACCCGCGTCGTCACCGACCCCAGCAGCATGTTCGATAGCGCGGTCATTCCCCGCGTGCCCATGTAGATCATGGTACTGTCCAGCCGCTTCGACTGCGCGATGATAGTCTCCGCGATCGACCCGACCAGCGGGTGGGCGGTATACGCGACTCCCGCCTGATCCAGGACGCGCCGGCTTGGCGCGAGCATCTCCGCGCATTCCTCGCTGTAATAACGATCCAACATCTCGGTGCTGATGACCAGGCTCATGTTTGGAAATTTGTGCACCGGGAGATGGACGGCGACGACATCGATCCGCGGCGGCTCCTTGTACCAGGGCAGGCTTGCGATGAGTTTGTGAGTCGCGCGCGTGGCGCTCTCGGAGCCGTCTACGGGTAGCAGCAGGTTAAGCATGTTCCTCTCCTGGTTGGATTGGTCCGGGTGATCTCTCGTCTGGAGATGTGACCGTTTGCCCCGAAGTCTCGCTTCAGACGTTGCGTAATCGCGTGGGGTACGCGCGAAGCCACTTGCCGGTCTCCGGCAAGGCCAGACCAAGGGTGGCGGCGATCGCGCTCAGCAGCAACTGGTCGCCGGTCAACGCAGAGAACCGGAAGATCTCGCTCAGCGGCTCGGCGTAAAGCGCGAAGCCGAGACCAACGATGGCCGCTGCGACGATCCAGCCTAGCGCCGGATTCGGGCGACGCAGCGTCTTGAACACCATTTCGCGCCGGGAGCGATTAACCAGGATCAGACCCACGTTGCCGAGGACCACCGAGGCAAACGCCATGGCGCGTGCCTGCGGCTCCGGCGTGCCCGCGGATAACGCCCATGCGTACAGCAGCGCCACCGCAATCAGCACGCTCGTCCCCTGCGCGATGCTGATCGCGAGCATCCAACCGTCGAACAGACGCGACGTCGGCGCGCGAGGCGGCCGGCGCATGAGATCACTTTCGGGCGGCTCGGCCTCGAAAGCGATCGAACACGCCGGATCGATCACGAACTCGAGGAATACGATGTGCACGGGGTAGAACACCAGCGGCCACCCGAACAGCAACGGCAAGAGCGCCATCCCCGCGGTAGGCACATGCACGGCGACGATGTAGCACATCGCCTTCTGGATATTGTCGAAGATGCGGCGTCCCAGCTTGACCGCCTCGACCAACGATGCGAAGTCATCGTCGAGCAGCACCAGCGAACCCGCCTCGCGCGCGACGTCGGATCCGCGTTTGCCCATGGCCACCCCGATGTGGGCGGCCTTGAGCGCCGGCGCGTCGTTGACGCCGTCTCCGGTCATCGCGACGATTTCTCCGTTGGCCTTGAGCGCCTCGACCAACCGCAGCTTCTGCTCGGGCGCCACGCGGGCGAAGACGTCCACGCGCGCCACACGCTCCTGGAGCTGCGCTGGGGATAGCGCGCCAAGCTCGGCCCCGACGAGAACGGATTCCGGATGCGCTAGGCCGATCTGTCGCGCGATCGCGCGCGCCGTGCCGGGGTAATCGCCTGTGATCATCACGGTACGTATGCCTGCCGCGTAGCACTCGGCCAAAGCTTTCGGAACGCCGGGACGAATCGGGTCGGCGAGTCCGGTGAGGCCGACAAGTTGCAGCCGCAGCTCGGCTTGCGACGCGGGCCACCGGCCGGCGTTTGCGTGCGCCGCGGAGAGCGTCCCCTTCGCCACTGCAAGCACGCGCAGTCCTTCTTCCGCCATCGCGGCGACTTGCGCGAGCACCGTTGCACGCCTCGCGCCCTCCAGCGCGCACAGATCCAGGATCGCCTCCGGCGCTCCCTTGGCGGCAACCACGCGGACTTCCCCGTCCGGCCGCTCCCAGACCTGAGCCATCGACAACTGCTCAGGTGACAAGGGGTACGCGCGCAACATCGTCCAAGTAGCGTGCTTTGCAACCATCTCCGGCGCGCGCTTGCGCGCCAGCTCGTGATAGGCCTTCTCCATCGGATCGAAGGGCTCGAGATCGCTGGCGAGCACGCTGAACTCCAGCAGATCCAGCGCGCGTGCACCCTCGGAAGCGCCAGGATCTGGCCCATCGAAAGAGGTCCAGGTTCGTTGCACTGCCATCCGGTTCTGTGTGAGCGTCCCGGTCTTGTCCACACACAGCACGGTAGTCGATCCGAGGGTTTCGATCGCCGCCGCGCGACGGGTCAGCACACCGCGCTGCGAAATCCGCCACGCGCCCAGTGCGAGAAAGACGGTCAGCACGACCGGCATTTCCTCGGGCAGGTTCGCCATGGCCAGCGTGATGCCGGCGAGGATCGCGTTGAGCCAGTCGCCGCGTTTGACGCCGTACACTACGGTAACGACCACGCAGAGCGCCAGACCGAGCGTTCCGAACAAGAGCACTGCACGCCGCGATTCGCGCTGCAGGGGGCTTGTTTCCGGGACCAGCAACTGCAACGCCCTGCCGATCTTCCCGAGTTCGGTTTGCGATGCTGTCGCGGTGACGCGTGCCACGCCCTGCCCACGCGTGACCATCGTCCCCGAATAGACGAAGGGAAGGTCGTCGCCGCCAGGCCGCGCCGCGTCGGGCAAGCCTGCGCCGGCGCGCTTGCGCACCGGAAACGACTCGCCCGTAAGAAGCGACTCGTCGGTGGTGACCGTTCCCGCGCTGAGCAACACGGCGTCCGCCGGGACACGATCGCCCTCCTTGATCAGCACCACGTCGTCGACGACGATGTCGCGTCCTGCGATCAGCGACCACTCGCCGTCGCGCAGGACCCGGCTGCACGGGCTGGAGAGCTCGCGCAGCGCCTCCAGCGCACGTTCGGTCTTGCGCTCCTGATGGAAAGTGATGCCCATGATCACGAACACCGACGCAAACAGCACCAGAGCTTCTCGGATGTCGCCCAGGACCAGGTAGATCGTCGAAGCGCCGATCAGCAGCAGGAACATCGGCTCGCGCACGATTTCCCACGCGATCGACCACAGGCTGCGCGGCTTGGAGGATGGCAGCTCGTTCGGACCATCGCGCACCAGGCGTGCTGCCGCCTCAGCGCCGGTCAGTCCAAGCTCCTGAGGAGCGCCGTTCATCAGACTCGTCGGCGTCGATCGCTCCGGGAGCGATCCGCGCTCACAGCGTCGACCAAGCCGTCGGCGGGAACGACGTCGCCGACCTGCACCCGCACGTGATCACCGGCGCGCAGCGATCCCGCCGCACCGTGACACTCTCGGCCGGCCGCGGGCAGCTCTCCAGCCTTTCGGCCAGCGCAGGCAGCTCGCGAGTGACCGAGTCGATGGCCTCCGCCGCGACCTGCCGCGAACGAAGCTCGAAAAGCCGGCCCACGAGCAGGAGCGCCACGAACATGGTCACCGAGTCGTAGTAGACCGTCCGCCGCCACCCAACGTCGACCACGCGCTCGCGATGAACGCGGCAGCGATGCCCAGCGCCACCGGAACGTCCATCCCTGCGCGCAGCATGCGCACGTCACGCCATGCGTTCCGGAAAAAAGGCGCTGCCGAATAGGTCACCACCGGCAGCGTCATGATCAGGCTTGCCCAGGACAGAAGGATCGCGTGCGCAGGCTCGACGCCGTCGTCGCTGAGATACGCGGGAATCGCGAACATCATGACCTGCATCATCGCCAGCAGCGCGATGCCCGCGCGTAGCAGCAGCGTGCGGCGCTCGCGGCGTGCGCCGGTCTCGCGGCGCGCGGTCGTAGGGATAGGCGCGGTACCCGACGCTTCCGATCGCGCGCAGCAGCGCGTCGAGCGAGACACGGCCGCCGTCCCAGCGCACGCGTGCGCGCCGCGCGGCGAAATTGACGTTGACCTCGCGCACGCCGGGCTGACGGCCGAGATAGCTCTCGATAAGCCAGGTGCACGCGGCGCAGTGAATGCCTTCGAGCAGGAGCGAGACGGAGCGCTCGCCGCGAGCGTGCTCTTCGATCAGTCCCGCGCTGTCTGCCGCCGCGGCAAGCCGCGACGGCTCGTCGCCAGCGGCGGGTTCCTCAGCAAACGGCGCGTCCGGCGCTTCGCGGCGCGTATAAAACTGCCCGAGTCCCGCAGCGCCGATGGTTTGCGCAATCGCGCGGCATCCCGCACAGCAAAAATGCCGCGACTCGCCTTCGACGATGCCGTCCAAGACGTGCGCGGGGTTGGCGCGGCCGCACTGGAAGCACGTCGCGATCGCATCGCGACATGGAGCTGCAGCCGTCATTGCGTGGATAGCTGGCGCAGCGCCTCGATGTCGAGCAGCTTCAATGACCGCTGATCGATCTTGATCAGGCCCGCCTGCTGAAAGCGCGAGAACAGCCGGCTCACCGTTTCCAGCTTGAGACCGAGGAAACTGCCGATGTCCTCGCGCGTCATCCGCAGCACGAACTCGGTCGGCGAATAACCCAGCCGTAGGTAGCGCGCCGACTGCTCGATCAGGAACCTCGACAGTCGCTGCTCGCCGCGCATCGTTCCCAGCAGGAGCATCATGCGCTGCTCGTTGACGAGCTCGTGACTCATGAGATGCATGAACCGGCGCTGCACGGCGGCCGAGGAGCGCGCAACGCGCTCGAAGTCAGAATACGAGATCGCGCAGGCATCGCCGTCCTCGAGCGCGACAATCGATGTGTGGTGCGTCCCCGTGTCGAGCGCGTCGAACCCGATCAGGTCCCCCTGCATCGGAAATGCGGTGACCTGCGTGTCGCCGGCATCGCCGACGACGAAACTCTTGAACACACCGGCCTTTACCAGAAAAAACATCTCGAGCTTGTCGCCTGCTCGCACCAGATAATCGCCGCGACGCACCCGCCGCTTGGTCACGATCAGTTCGTTGAGCAGACGCTGGTCAGCTTCGTCCAGCGTGCCCGGCATGCAAACATCCTGCAGATGGCATGCCTGGCAGTCGCCCACGACGTGCACGCACCGATGTGAAGGGGGCGCGTTCGTCTGAGCCGATCGCCCCGGAAAGGTATCGCTTCGCGGCAACTGTATCGCGCTGGTCGTGTACATGATCCCCCCTTAGTGCTGGCATGAGGACTGCACACCGCGCTGAGGCGCGTGCAATCCGCGGACGATGTCCGGAATCCGGACGAACTCATGGTTCTTGTCCAGGAACCACGCCGCCCCGGCGTTGAAGCAGGCACGGCGGTACTGCAGTCCGGTGTGACTGGTTAGCACGATGAAAACAACATCAGGCAGCGAACGGCGCACGGCAGTCATGACATCCAGCGCGGTTCCGCCGACGAGCTGGAAGTCGAGCAGCACGCAGTCGGGCGGTGCTTTCAGGATGGCGGCGATGGCGTCGCGAGGATTGTCGGTGCTGCCGGCGATCGATACGTCGTCGACGCGCTCGAGAAGGGCCACCAGCGCCTCACGCACCGGTGGCGAGTCCTCGACGATGAAGACCTTGATGGGCGTATGCATGGAACGCATTCTGCGCGGCCCGGTGTGCGCTCCCTATCGGCCAACGCTGATTCGGTGCGTCAATGCATTCCGATTCAGCGGGTGGGAAATCGCGAAGCGGAAGGGGTAGGAATATTCCTAAACGGGGCGCTCTGCCCCGGGATCCGCATCGATACCCTGTGCGATCGCGTAGCGGATCAAGTCGGCCTGGTTGTCGACGCCGATTTTCTGCATCAAGCGCGCCTTGTGCGTGCTGATCGTCTTCACCGAGAGATTGAGACGCGCGGCAATGGCAGTCACGCTCTCTCCCGACACCAGCAGCGTGAGCACCTCGTACTCGCGGTCCGACAGGCGGCTGTACGCCGCTTCTGGCTGGACGCCATGCGCCTCGTGGGCAAGGCGCTCCGCAACCTCGGCGCTGATGAATGCGCCGCCGGCGGCGACCTTGCGAATAGCCGACACCAGTTGCGCCGATGCGCTTTCCTTGGTGAGGTAGCCCGAGGCGCCGGCGCGGATCGCGCGCACGGCATACTGGTGCTCCTGATGCATGCTCAAGACGACGATGCGAACGCCGGGGCGCTCGGACCTCGCCTGCTTGATCAGGTCCATGCCGCTCTTGCCGGGCATCGAGAGATCGAGCACGAGGACCTCGAAGTCGAGCTCGCGCACCCGTTGCAGCGCCTCGAAGCCATCGACGGCTTCCCCGACGACGCTGATGTCCGGCGTGCTCGACAGCAGGTGCTTCAAGCCTTCGCGCACGATGGTGTGGTCGTCAGCGAGCACAACGCGAATCATGGCCACGACTCCGCGGCGGTCAGCGGCAGACGCACCTCCAGCGCGGTTCCCTTTCCCGGAGCGCTGACGATCTCGAGCTGACCTCCCAGAAGGTAGGCACGCTCGCGCATTCCGAGCAATCCCGTCGACTTGGTCGGTAATCCTTCCTGCATGGAAAATCCGATTCCGTTGTCGACCACCGCGATCGTCACGTCGGCGTCGCTATGACGGATCGCGATGTCGACCTGGCTCGCGCGGGCGTGTCGGGTGATGTTGGTCAGCGCCTCCTGGAGGATGCGAAACACCGCTGTGGCGCGCGTATCGTCGAGTTCGACGTCGCCGCCATGGACCGCGAACGCGCAGGCGACACGCGTGCGCTCGCGGAAATTGTCGAGCAGCCACTCGATCGCGGGGAACAGTCCCAGATCATCGAGGATGAGCGGGCGAAGTTCCGACGCCAGCCGGCGCGTGGCCCCCAATGTATCGTCGATGACATGCTGCATGCGTCGCAATTTTTCCATCACCGTGGGGTCGGCCCCCTCCACCGCGACGACCATCATCTTGAGCGCCGTCAGTGACTGGCCAAGCTCATCGTGCAACTCGCGCGCGATGCGGCGCTGTTCCTGTTCGCGGGTGTGGTGTGCTGCCGTGGCGAGCTCGCGAAGCTGCTCGCGCGACTGCCGGAGCAGCGTCTCCTGCGCGACACGCTCGGACACATCGCGCAGGATGACGGTGTAGAGCTTGTGCGCTCCCTGCTGGACCTGCGATATCGATGCGTCGATCGGAAACTCGCCGCCCCCCCGACGAAGGCCCATTACCACACGCGAGGCGCCCATGCGGCGCGAAGTGATGCCCGCGTGCGCGAAGCGTTCGATATCCTGGGCGTGCCCTGCGCGAAAACGCTCCGGGATGAATTGCGACAGTGCGCTGCCGATCGCCTCCGACTGCTGGCACTCGAACATCACCTCCGCCGCGCCGTTGAACAGGACGATGCGCTGCTTGTCATCGACCGCGATGATGGCATCCATCGCCGAGTCGATGACGCCGTGCAGGCGGGCCTCGCTGCGGACCAGCGACTGGCGGTACACGATGATGCCCAAAGCGGCTGCGAGCGCGGCGAGCGCAAGCGCGATCGCGACTTCGGCCCACGGGCTGGCCGCGCCAGATGGCGGTGTGAGCGAGAAACCGACCGCGAAGCCAGCCAGGACGGCGATGACGAGGCCCAGCGAAATGCCAAGCCAGCCTCCCTGTCGCATCGACACCTTCACCGCCTGTACGTCATAAACCTCTCCAGGCCGGAAGTGTAGTGGATTCGCATTCACCTGCGTCAAGGATCGGACGCGTCAATGTGGGCGGCGGGGCCGCCGGCGCATCGAAGCTGGGGGTCAAATCACGCGGGAATAGCGCGCACGCTCGCGCGCTTCGCGAAGGTGACGATCGAACGTCATCGCCAGTGCGCGCACCAGCAGGCGGCCGGACGCGGTCACGGTGATCGCACCTGCGGACATGTCGACCAGACCGTCTTCGCGCATCGGCGCCAACGCCGCCAGCTCGGTCGCGAAATAGCGACCGAAATCGACGCCGTGCTCGGCCCCGATCGCCGCAGTATCGAGCCGAAAATCGCACATCAGGCGCTGGATCACGTCGCGTCGAAGGACGTCGTCGGCGTCGAGCGCGACGCCGCGCATCACCGGCAGCGCCTTGGCATCGAGCCGGACGTAATACTCGTCGAGCGTTCTCACGTTCTGCACGTAGGCGTTGCCGACCTTGCCGATCGCCGATACGCCCAGCCCGATCAGGTCGGTGTCGGGCAAGGTGGAATATCCCTGGAAATTGCGATGAAGCGTGCCTTCGCGCTGCGCAATCGCAAGTTCATCGGCGGGAAGCGCGAAATGGTCCATCCCGATGTAGACATAGCCGGCTGTACCCAGCTTCTCGATTGCCAACGCGAGGATCGCCAGCTTGCTGTCGGCCGACGGCAGCTGAGCCTCGTCGATCCGGCGCTGCGGCTTGAACATGTGCGGAACGTGCGCGTAGCTGTAAAGGGCGATGCGGTCGGGCCGGGCCGCGACGACCTTGTCCAGCGTGGCTGCGAAGCCCGCCACCGTCTGCAGCGGGAGGCCGTAGATCAGGTCGGTGTTGACCGACACGAAACCGCGCCGGCGGGCAGCGTCGATCACCGTGCGCGTTTCGGACTCGCTCTGGATCCGGTTGACGGCACGCTGCACATCGGGATCGAAATCCTGGATGCCCACCGACAATCGGTTGAATCCAAGATCGGCGAGAAGATCGATGGTTGCTGCGTCGACCTTGCGCGGATCGACCTCGATCGATACCTCCGCATTCGCCTCGAAACGGAAGGTTTCGCGCAGTTTGCGCATCAGCGCCGACATTTCCTCGTGCGAAAGGAACGTCGGTGTGCCGCCGCCCCAGTGCATCTGCACCAGCCGCCGCGGGCCCTCGAGCAACGCACCGACCATCGCCGTTTCGCGGCACACATAGTCGACGTATTCCGCCGACCGGGTCCGGTCCTTGGTGATGACCTTGTTGCAGGCGCAGTAGTAGCAGATCGTGTTGCAGAAAGGCAGGTGAACGTAGACCGAAAGCGATTGCTGCGAGCGCAGCTGGTTGCGCGCGTGCAGCGTGTCGACATAACCTTGCGCGTTGAAGGCGTCTCTGAAGCGATCGGCGGTCGGATACGATGTGTAACGCGGCCCGAAACCGTCGTACTTACGCACGAGAACCGGATCGAACCGAACCTTGGCCTGCGCTAGCAGGCCGGTGGCGGAAGTGTCCATGGGCCGGAGTCTGCCCATGCATAGCGATGAGGGTGTTGACGAAGGTCAATCCACGGCGAGCTTCATGCCTGAAACCGCATCCTGACAGCGATACGAAGCGCCAGTCATAGCGGCGCGGCCGTTGCATTCAACAGCCGCGCTTTGTCCATCGATCAATTCAGTTCGCTACGATGGCGCTATGTCCGAGCCCGTCCCGGCGTCGTGTCATCGGCCGGTTGCGGCTTGTTGCTCGATCCGCCACGCGGCGCAAGGTCGGGTGTCCGAGGAAGGTTGGAGTTATCCATCGGAGACGCGTTGGTCGTGCCTGCCGCGCCGTCCGTATTGTTGGTCGCTCCGCCACGCGGTGCCATGTCCCCGCTCGACGGCGCTACACCGGTCCTGCGTGCGGTGGAGCTGGTGTCGGGAACGGGCGTCGTCGCGGAGCCGGAATCGGTGGAGCTGGTCGCGCCCGCGACTGCAGGACTGCTACCCAAGCCGTCCATGGCTGTCCCTGCGGCCACTGAAGGATTCGGGCCTTGCGCCGATGGCTGTGCCGAACCCTGCGCAAGCGCTGCGGTCGACAGCGTTCCTAGCGTTGCAATCATCAGGTATCGATAAAGCGGTTGCCTGTCCATATGTGTCCTTTGTCTGTGGGTTGTATCACCCAGCGCCGTCAGACCGACCGACGATCCCGGGACCACGCTGTCATTGTGAGCGTGCCGTCCGCTGCGCAGAATCAGACGCGCTCCGAAACAGGGGTCGGATAATGCGCTATACGGGGTCGTCCGCGGGGCCCTGCGAAGGGCGAGCTGCTGACGTGATTCGCTCGGGCACGCGCACCACGTGGACGCTGCAAGGCGCGTTGGCGGTCACGCTCGACGCCGCGGAGCGCCACCAGCCGAGCCTCTTCTCCGACGGCCCCGGTGCGCCGAGCACGATCAGGTCCACATGATTGGCGCGGGCGAGATTGAGCAACGTATCGGCCGCGCTGGTCGCCTCCACCACATGCAGCGAAATGCGCGACGCAGGCAGCTTCAGTGGCGCGACCCAGTGTCGAAGCCGCGCCTTGTGCTCCAGATGCCTGCCCGCCGTGGTGTCCATCTCGTTGGGACCTTCGCCGATCGGCGGGCTGCGTATCACGGAGACGAACATGACGCGGCTGTCCGGATCGAGCGATGCGATTTGCGCGGTCGCGAAGCGCAGCGGCGAATGACGCTCGTCGTCGGGATGCTCGGTATCAACCGCCACCAGGATCACCGTGGGACCGCCAGCCTGCGAGCGTGTGTCGTTCGCGGCTACCCAGCTACGTGCCCGCCACCAGTTCGCCAGGTGCCGGGCAAAGCCATCCGCCCTGCTCCTTTCAGCCCGCGCCGACAACGTGACCTGCTCGGGATTGCGCAAATCGAGCGCAATGTGCGCCGCCGATTGGTAGCGCTGCGCAGGGTCCGGGTCCAGGCAACGCAGGATGATTTCCTGCAGCCAGCCGGGAATGCGATCGTTGAACGCGCGCGGCGGGGCCGGAGCCCGCCACAGGCGGTCACGCATGCCGGACAGGGTCTGCGGTAGGCCGAAGGGGAGACGTCCGGTCGCCAGCTCGTAGATGAGGACGCCCAGCGCGAACAGGTCGCTTCTCAGGTCGCTGCGATCGTTGCGAAGCTGCTCGGGAGACACGTACGCGGCGGAGCCGGCGGCAAATTCCTCCACCTCGGCCAGCAAGTCGGGATAGCGCGCGTGGCGGGCGAAGCCGAAGTCGAGCACCACGGCCTCGCCCCCGGGACGGATCATGAAGTTCTCAGGCTTGAGATCGAGGTGAACGACGTCCTGACGATGCACGCTGTGCACCGCGTCGGCGAGCGCCGCGCCCACGCTCACGACTTCGTCGGGATCCAGCGGAGCGCGCGCGACGAATTCGGAAAGACCGAGTCCCTGGATACGCTCCATCACGATGTACGGCGTCGCCGTCACGTCGCCGGATGCGACGTAGCGCGGGACGTGAGGTCCGGTGAGCGTCGGCAGGATCATCTGCTCCATCTCGAAGCTGTCGATGCCCACGCTCGATTCCCCGCGCCCCAGCAGCGGCGCCTTCATGACGATGGGGAAACCCGGATCGCGCCCGGCCGGCGCGGCGACTTCATAAATGGAACCGGTGCCGCCGCCGTGGATGCATGCTCCGACGCGATAGCCGTCGATGATCGCGCCCGGTTCGATGCGCTCACGCATACCGCGTGGCTAGATGCCGAGCTCGACGCGAAACGCCAGCGACTCGGGTAGTCCGCATTTGCGTATCTTGTCGGCGGCGGCCTTCGCGTCATAGACAACGCGGCAGAAGGTCACCTCCTTGCGTCGCGAATCGAACAGTGTGTAGGCAGCCGCAGGACTGCGATCGCGCGGCTGCCCCACCGAGCCCACGATACCCAGCCAGCGCCGGCCTCCGCGCACGGGTATCGGCGTGCCCGCAGCGGGCCGAAAAGCGCTCATGCGGCCGCGCGCACGCTCGAAGTACAGTACCTGATCGTGAAGATGGCCACAGAAGGTGTACGCTGCGTGCGCAGCTTCGACGCAACGACCCGCCGCCGAGGCGCTGTCGACATAATCCCAGCGCTCGGGTGACGCCGCCGACGCATGCACGTAGCAGACCTCGTCTTCGTGCACGACGAGCGGCAGCGATGCGAGAAAGCGCTTCTGCTCGGCGCTCAGCGTCGCGCGCGCCCAGTCGAGCGCGGCCTGGGCGGCCTCATTGAAATAGCTATGCTCGCCGGCGATGGCTTCGTCGTGGTTTCCGCGAATGACGACGGCACCCTGGGCGGCGCGGCTGGCGATGATATCCACCACAGTCGACGCATCGGCACCGTAGCCCACGAAATCTCCGAGAAAGGCATAGCGATCGGCGCCTCGGTCACTCGCGTGGCGCAGGCATGCTTCCAGCGCCTCGACGTTGGCGTGGATATCGGACATGAGGGCGATCAGCAAGGCTCGGCTCCGCGGCATCGGGGGGAGCAACGCTGCCGTGGTCCGCAACGGCGATCGGTGCCGTGGGGGAGTCTAGCGCTTGGACATCTATCAGTCGAATCGATACACCAGTTGCAGGCGAGCGCTGGTGAGCGGATCGTTGGTCGTTGGGCCGTCGAGCTCGCGCTGTACCCGCAACGGAACGTAGAGGACTTCTGCGCCAAGGTTCCAGTGCGAGTCGAGGTCCCAGCTGCCACCCAGGGTGCCGAATGGCAGATAGCCGCGCGCGACCAGGCGTGATCGATCGCGCACCGAAAACGTAAGCGCATCCACCTCGACCGCGAACTCGGTGCGCACTACACCGAGGCTCGCGTGCGCATGCCAAGCCTGCCTCGTCCATGCCGACGTCGCCTCGACACCGTAATAGGTAAGGAAGGCGTGGTCGTTGGATGCCGCCTGGCATCCATAAGGGTTTCGCACCGGGTCGTCGACGCCGGCGAGCCGTGCCGGACACGTGATGTCACCTTGCACGCGTCCGGTCTGGCCAAACGCCTGCAGCGATTCGGTGAAGCCGTCACGCTCGAAGATGCGCCGTCCGATGGAATACGCGAACAAGTCCAGGGGTTGCACACCGTGATACGAAAGCGGCGGCGTATACCCGAGTTCCGCGACGAATTCACCCGGAAGGCCGAGGATGACTCGAATTCTTCCGAACACCTGTGTCTTGTTGAGATCCTCCTGCTTGACGCCGTGAAGGCCAATGCGCTGTTGCGCATCGCTCAGCTTCGGGATGTAGCCCAGGTCGCCGGCGAACATCCAGCTCGCCTCGGCGAGCGCGGGCGTTTCCCCGAACGAGGTCATGAACGTGGAGGCGCCCACGTAGTTCATCGCCCACGCTTCCGGGCGCGTCGACGAGAGATGTTCGTTGCTGTGGACGACGACCTGCGCGGAGGCGTTCGGTGTCCAGACGAGTGAGGCGGCCAGCGCGAGCACGAGCGAGCCTGATATCCGGAACAGAATCGTCATTTGACGGCGGTCTTCAGGGCGAAGCGCGTGGCTGACTATCGGGCGGCCGGCGTGCTCCTGCTCAAAGTCAATCGAGGACGAGGTGCGAACAGGTTGCCGTCGGTTCCTATTCCCGGCGCAACGAATTCGTCTCGCGTGGGGGGAAGCGGGAAACGTCGGCTCCGTATCGACCGTTACATTTTCACTTTCGCGTAGAACATCGACTTTGCGATCTCAGCCGCGACGACGTAGAGCACGAGGATCGCCACGATCACCAGCAGGAACGACAAGGGAACGGGGATGAAGCCGAAGACCTGTCCCAGCGCGGTGTAGGGCACCGCCGCCGTGCCACCAATGGTCAGGAACGTCGCAACCAGCAGATACCTCGACGGCTTGCTTTTGAAGAACGGCCGCCGGCTGCGGATCACAAGCACGATCAGCGACGCTGAAATCACCGACTCGAGAAACCAGCCCGTTCGGAACTGCGCCTGGTCCGCATGCAGCAGCAGCAAGAGCGCTGCGAAGGTAAGAAAGTCGAACACCGAGCTGACCAGACCGAAGGTGATCATGAATTTGCGGATGGCCGCGATGTCCCAGCGCCGCGGATGGTCGACCATTTCGCCGTCGACGCTGTCGGTGGCGATGGTCATCTCGGGGAAATCGGTCATCAGGTTGGTGAGCAGCACCTGAGTCGGCAGTAGCGGAAGGTACCGCAGGAATAGCGACGCACCTGCCATGCTGAACATATTGCCGAAATTGGCGCTCGTGGCCATGAAGACATACTTGAGCGTATTGGCGAAAGTCGTGCGCCCCTCGCGCACGCCTTGCACCAGTACGCCGAGATCCTTTTCCAGGAGCACGATATCGGCTGCCTCCTTGGCGACGTCGACGGCGCTGTCCACGGAGATGCCGACATCGGCTGCGTGGAGCGCGGAGGCGTCGTTGATGCCGTCCCCCATGTACCCCACGACATTGCCGGCCTTCTTCAGCGCAAGGATGATGCGCTCCTTCTGAGTGGGCTCGATCTCGGCGAAAACATTCACGCGTCCCACGCGGTTGAGCAGCGCGCCGTCGCTTAGCCGCTCGAGGTCGGGGCCGGAGAGGATCAGAGTGCCCGACAGGCCCAGTTGCTCGCTGATGCTGGCCGCAACCAGCCGATTGTCGCCGGTGATGATCTTGAGTGAGACGCCGAGGTGCTTCAGTCTGGCGATGGTGTCGACGATGTCGGACTTGGGGGGATCGAACAGGACGAGAAATCCAAGGAAGGTCATGCCGGCTTCGTCAGCCTTGCTCGCAAGCGCCGCGGCACCCATGTCCTTGACGGCAACGCCCAGCGTGCGAAATCCCTTCCGGCTGAACTCTTCGAGGCGCTGCTGGATCTGATCGCGCACGAGCGCGATGTCGACGACGCCTCCGGCGTTCGCGTGCGCTTGGGTGCAAGCGCTGAGCACGTTCCTGAGCGCGCCCTTGGTCACTAGCAGATGAGTGCCGTCGTGAGCGACGAGAATGCTCAACCGCTTGCGCAGGAAGTCATAGGGAATCTCGTCGGTCTTCGCATAGCCCGAGAGATCGAATTCACGGTGAGCGCAAATGGCTACGTCGATGGGGTTGGTGAATCCCGTCTCGTAAAAGGCGTTGAGGTACGCGTGCAACAGCACGACGTCGCTTGGATTGCCTTCGACATCCAGCGCCGATTGAAGCCGTACGGTGCCCTCCGTCAAGGTGCCTGTCTTGTCGCAGCAGATCACGTTCATGCTGCCGAAATTCTCGATCGATGCGAGCCGCTTCACGATGACCTTCGCTTGCGCCATCCGCTTGGCACCCCGCGCGAGATTGATGCTGATGATCGCCGGCAACAATTGGGGCGTCAGGCCGACCGCGAGCGCCAGCGAAAAGAGCATCGAGTCCAGGACCGGGCGCTCGAGGTACAGGTTGATGGCGAAGATGGCTATCACCAGAACGAGTGTCACCTCCATCAGGAAAAAGCCGAACCGCCGGATGCCGCGCTCGAATTCGGTCTCGGGCGGTCGCAGCTTGAGCCGTTCGGACACCTTTCCGAATTCGGTCCACTTTCCGGTGATGATGACCAGCGCTCGGGCGCTTCCGCTGACCACGTGCGTTCCCATCCACAATGCATTGGTCCGCTTGGCGAGTGGTGTCTGCGCTGCCAGCAGTCCCGCCATTTTCTCGGCCGGGTAGGTTTCACCGGTGAGCGTGGCCTCGTCGACGAACAGGTCCTTGGATTCCTCGATCAGGCAGTCGCCTGGAACGAGGTCTCCGGCGTTCAGGATTACGATGTCCCCGGGGACGATCGCTTCGACGGGAACGTCGCGCGGCGCGCCGTCGCGAAGCGCTGTCGCTTTTATCTGCACGATCGCGAGCAGCCTTTCGACCGCCTTCGATGCGCTGTGCTCCTGCCAGAACCCGAGCAGCCCGCTCACGAGGACAATGGCCAGAATGATGAGCGCGTTGACCGAATCGTGCAGGAAGAACGACAAGGCCGTCGCGAACAGAAGGAGCAGGACGATCGGACTCTTGAATTGGGTGAGGAGAAGCGCCAGTGCGGTCGACCGCGCTTCCGGCTTCAGTCGGTTCGCGCCGTAGCGGGCGAGCCGCTGTCCAGCGTCTTGCGGGCCCAGGCCGTCGCGGGTGACGCCCAGCTGCTGCATTGCCTCTGCGGCAGGCACGGCCCAGAAGGCCGAAGGGGGCTCGGTCATGCCGTCGCCCTCAGCGGTGGAGTCACTCTCGACGTTGCTGCCGACCATCCGACGACGCGATCGATCGTCAAGGTGACGCAGCGAACGACAGGATCCAGTGCACGAGCTGTCTCGCCTGTTGCTCGTCGTGTTCCTTGACGTTGGAAGGATGCCCACCTCGCTCGCGTTGCCTTTCCAGTGCCGGGTCGGTCGGAATGTCCCATCATGCCCGGGGTGGCTCATGATGCGTTTGATCAGGATCATCCCCACCTACTCGCCAGTCGTCTAGCGAAGCACCGTGGTCACTCAACCCCGTCCCGCCGATCTTCGCGGCCTCAATCGCCTGGTCTTCGCGGGAATTGCAGGCCTCGTCGATCTGGTCGAAAGCGTGCATCTCAATATTTCGAGCCTCCCTGGGATCGTCGGCGGCCTGCGCCGTGGCAAGACCAGCGGGATGACGGGTCTCGTATACCGGAGCATCCACGGCACCGCGGCCATGGTCGAGTACGGCCTGGACCGCTTGCTGGCCGGCTTGGCTCCGCTGCTGGGCGAGAGCAGCGGATGGCCGGGGCGCGAGGCATCGCTCAGCGCCTTGAACGGGGTGCTGGGAGACTATCTCGCGGCGTCGGGCAGTCCCTTTGCAATCCCGATGTCACTGCGCCAGGAAGGGCACGCCTTGCCAACGCCGGCGACGGCGCTGCGCAACGCAATGCGATCGGCCACCAATAAGGTGGTCGTGCTCGTGCATGGGCTGTGCATGAACGATTTGCAGTGGCACCGAAACGGGCACGATCACTGCGCCGCGCTCGCCCGTGATCTGGGATACACGCCCATTTATCTGCACTACAACAGCGGCCGCCACATTTCGACCAATGGTCGCGAGCTCTCCGAGCTCATTCAATCGCTGGTCGATGCGTGGCCGGTGTCCTTGAACGAGGTGACCGTGATCGGCCACAGCATGGGCGGCCTCCTTGCACGAAGCGCCTGCCATTACGCGGACGCCGCCGGTCACACGTGGCGGCAGCGGCTCTCGGCCCTCATCTGCCTGGGTTCACCCCACCATGGCGCGCCGCTCGAGCGCGGTGGCCATTGGGTGGACGTCATTCTCGGCATCAGCCCGTATACCGCGCCGTTCGCGCGCCTGGGCAAGATCCGCAGCGCCGGCATCACCGACCTGCGTTACGGCAATCTGGTCGACGAGGACTGGGAAGGACGCGATCGCTTCGACCGCTCGCCCGATCGACGTCATCCGGTGCGGTTGCCTGAGAACGTGCGCTGCTACGCGGTGGCGGCCACGCTCGCCAAGCGCGAGAGCCGTGGTCGGCGCGGACCGATCGGCGACGGTGTGGTGCCGGTCGACAGCGCCCTGGGTCGCCACGACGACGCGCGCCTCTGCGTCGCGTTCCCGCAGTCCCGCCAATGGATCGGCTATGCGATGAACCACCTCGACCTGCTCAGCCGGCGCGAAGTCTACGCGCAGATCCGTCAATGGCTCTCTTCTCCGGCTTGAGCACACAACGACGGACGCACCTGCACACCATCGGCGGGACGGCCTCAAACCCCGAAGGGGTAGGTATCGGGAAGCCCTTTCATCTCCGTGGCGTCCAATGGCGTAATCGCGTTGGTTTGGTCGAACCAGATGTATTCGTCGAACTGCTGCGGCAGGACGGCCTGGAAATAGTGGCTTTCGAGCTCGGTGCTCGGACGGTAGATCACACCGATGGCGCGCTCCAGGCGCGGCTTGGACAGCCCGTCCCGGGACGATCGCCGCAGCGGCAGCAGGAACCGCGGAGACACCGCGTCGTGACACAGTCGCTCGTAACTCTCCGGCAGCGCCGGGCGCACAGCCTTGACCTCCATCGGCGCATCCCAGTCGGAGGCAGCCGCGACGAAGCCGCTGTGGGTTCCGAAGCCGATCGAATACGCTGCCTCGCCGAACTCCTTCCTGCACAGGTGACCGATGTTGTACTCGCCACGCGAGCCCATTTCGGTCGCCGCGGAGTCGCCCACGTGCGAATTGTGCGCCCACACGAGGGCCTTGCTGGCGGATCCGTGAAATTCGAGCAGCGTCTTCAAGGTCTCGAACATATGCCCGTCGCGCAGGTTCCAGGAAGCGCGCGACCCATAGTACATAACCCGGTAGTAGCGCTCGGCGTTCGCCACCAGCCGCGCGTTCTGCATGGCATCGAGGAACCGCTCACCGTCGTGCTCGGCGTAGGCGCGGCGCTTTTCCATGAGATCGAGCAGCATGGTCACGACTTCGCGCTCGCACGTTCGATACGAACCCGAGAGTGCGGCCTGGCCGTAGGTTGCAGGGTCTGACTGCCAGGGTGTCAGGCATCCATAGCGCCGACGCGCGATCAGCGCTGCGTGCGGGTCGACTTCGTCGAGATAGTTGAGGACGGACTGGATCGAATTGTAGAGGCTGTAGAGGTCGAGCCCGTGGAAACTCACGCGAGCGCCGGGTTCCATCGCGCCATTGCGTTTCCTCAGCCAGTCGACGAATTCGCGGACCTCCCGGTTTCGCCACATCCACGTCGGAAACCTCGCGAACGCCGTCCATTCCGAGGCAGGATATTCAGCGTGCCGCACGTAGTGATCGACGCGCGCGGCGTCCGGCCAATCGCCCTCGATCGCGACGAACGAAAATCCCTTACGCTCGATGAGCTCGCGCGAGATGCGCTCGCGCATGCGATAGAACTCCGAGGTGCCGTGCGTCGCTTCGCCGAGCAGTACGACGCGCGCGACGCCGATGCGCCGCAACAGCGGCTCGAGGTCGACCGAGGCGATTTCATCGAACTGCTCGCCCGATGCCGCCAGCACTTTTGCCAGCGCGCGGTCGTCTGTTTCAAGGGTGGTGGCGCGATGCGACACTGCCGGACGCTTGTCTTCGGTGCCCCACCCTTGCTCGCCCACCAGCGGGACGAAACGCACGTCGGCAAGCTCCTCGGTCCTGTATTCGGTGCGCGACAACCGGGTCACGCGCAGCAATTCCTGGAGGCGCCGATCGATCCCTACGGGGATGACCAGCCGTCCGCCGATCTTGAGTTGTGCCTTGAGCGCATCCGGAACATCGGGCCCGCCTGCGGCGACCACGATCGCGTCGTACGGCGCATGATCGGGCCAGCCGAGCGTGCCATCGGCGTGGAGCACGTGCACGTTCGAATAGCCGAGATGGGACAGAACAGACGCCGCCTTCTCGGCGAGCTGGCCGATGCGCTCGACTGTATAGACGTTGCCGGCGATTCGCGACAGGACCGCCGCGGCGTAGCCCGAGCCGGTCCCGATTTCCAGCACGTCTTCGCCGCCCTCGAGTTCGAGCACGTCCGCCATCAGCCCGACGATGTAGGGCTGCGATATCGTCTGCCCCTCGGCGATGGGCAGCGGCGAGTCCTCATACGCAAATTCGCGCATGGGCTCCGGCAGAAACTCCTCGCGGGGCACGGCTTGCATCGCGTCGAGCACCCGCTGCGAGCGAATGCCGCGCCTCGCCACCTGACGCGTGACCATCCGTTCCCGCAGCGTTGCGAAGCCCGCTTCGCTCATCGGGCACCCACCGCCGATTCCATCGCAACGATCACTTCCCTGAGCTTGCCGCTGCGGCGATCGCAATGCGGGGCACGCTTGTCCAGACCGACATGAACGTTCGACAGCGATTGCTGGGCGAGATAGCGCTGCAGGGCCGGTCCGGCGGCTCGCCACGCAGCGTGGCGAGCCTCGACGGCACACGGCTCGAGCCGCAGCATCAGGTGATCGGCAGCGGTCTGCACGATCTGGAACCGATGCACGCGCGCGGCGTCCTCCACGATCGTCGTGAGCGCCAGCGGCAACAGGCGCACCAAGGTCCCATCCGCGGCACGCAGGGACAGTATGTCGTCGCGTCTGCCTTCGACGCGGACTGCGGGCAAAGGATTGCCGCAGGCGCAAGGCTCGGGATTGACGAGGATACTATCGCCGAGGTCGTAGCGGATGATGGGTTGTACGTAGTTGGCGAGGTTGCTGAGCAGCACCGTGTTCGAGGCGACGCCGGGCGACGTTGGTTGATAGTCTCGATCGACCGGCTCGAGCAGAACCCAGTCCGCGTTGACGTGCAACCAGCCTTCGCCGCACCCGAACGCCATGCTCATGCATTCCGAGGCGCCGTATTCGTTGGTGAGCGGACAGCCGAATGCACGCTCGATGTCCACGCCCGCGTCGGCGGTCAGGGTCTCGCCACCCGCCCACAGCATCGTCGGCGATATTTTCAGCCGGCCGGCATCCTGCTCCAGCGCCAGCAGCGAGAGCATGGTCGGATAGCTCGAAAGAAATTCCGGTTGGTAATCGTTCAGCTGCGCGACCAGCCGCTCTATCGGTTCGAGGATCGAGAAGCTGTGCGCTGAGATCCAGGGGCTGCCCTGACATACGCGCTGCCACGACGCGATGCTCGCAAAATGATCGCCGGTGGCGACCACGAGTGCCGCACGGCGGCTGCTCAGCATGTTCCACGGGTACTGTGTCCCCGGACGAAGCGCGATGTGCGCGGCCATCAGCGCATCGAAGGTTGCGAGCGCGCCTGCGTCCTCGACAAAAACGCCCGGACTCCCGGTGCTGCCCGAGCTCTTCCATACGAGATAACGGTTCAGGTAGAGCTCGCCGATATGTCCGCGATCGGCGATGAAGGTCATCACGGCGTCGAGCTCGATGTCAGGGTCGGTCACCCAGTCATCGAAGCGCGCCATCAGCTCGCGCTTGGTGGCGATCGGCAGCTCGCGCGCTTCGAGGTCGCGTTGCGGAAGTCTCGAATACGCGTCGCGATAGAATGCGGAGTGTTGGCGAGCATGTCGCACCAGCGCATCGAAGCGGCGGCGGCGCGCACTCTCGATGGCATCCGTGCCCGCGGCGCGCGTCCACCACGTCTCCCATAGGCGGCTGCACGCGTCCCAGTAAATGCTCGACGAACTTGTAGGCGCCCACCGCGAGGCAGGCACTGGATTCAACGTGCGTTTCGTTTTGGTTTCCACCGAGAATCAACCATGACCGGCGATCAGGCGTCTTCCACTTCGAACACTGCAGTCTCAAAGCGATACCGTCGTTGATGCAGGTCAATATAGGTTGCCGCGCTGAACGTAAGATGGATCGTGACCGCTTCGGCGCATCCGCTTGCCCTCGATGGAGAACCTCGTGACCGACACCCCAGAGATGCCCGCCGCGATCCAAGCAATCCTGGCCCGACGGTCCGTACGCTCCTATGCGCCACGAGCGCTTGATCGAGCGACAATCGTCGAACTCCTGTCGGCCGCAATGCGCGCCCCGACCGCAGTACATCAGGAGCCTTGGGCATTCGTCGTCGTCCAGGATGCGCCCACTCTGAAGCGACTGTCGGATAAGGCGTAGCCGCTTTTCGTCGAAGAGGCTCGTCGCAGCCATCTCGATCGAGGCGGCCATTCGCTCGAGATGTTCATGAGCCCCGAATTCAACATCTTCTACAACGCCGGCACTCTCATCGTGATCTGCGGGGCCACGTCTGCACCCTTCGCGATTGCGGACTGCTGGCTTGCCGCCGAGAACCTGATGCTCGCGGCCCAGGCACTGGGCCTGGGGACTTGCGTGATCGGCTCGGCACTAGGTGCCCTGAATTTGCCTGACGTTCGGGCGGAGCTTGGCATCCCTTCCGAGTTCGCCGCTATCGCACCCATCATTGTCGGGGTCCCCAGTGGCGGGACGCCGGCGACATCGCGGAAGGATGCGCGGATTCTGTTCTGGAACTGACTCGTGAGCATCGGACCCAAGCGAAATCCGCGACCAAAACGGTCGGCCGCCCGCAAACCGAATCTGAAGGTGGTCGTATCCGCCGGCAAGGTTTCCAAGCCCGCGAAGCGTCCCGTGCGGCCTCCTGACGTTCCGCCTGTACCGCCGGCGCTGCAGGATTCGTACTCGTCGACCGCGCTCGCCGAGATCATCGACCGCTCCGTGCACGCGAGCACGGCACGCTTCACCGTCGGTTTGTCGCCGATGATGCTGATCGGCGCCTACATGGACTGGGCGGCGCATCTGGGCTTCTCGCCCGGCAAGCGCCTGCAGCTCATCGAGAAGGCAATCAAGAAGTCGGTTCGGCTGGGCCTCTACGCGAGCCGCCGCGGCGTCGGCGCCGACGTGGAACCATGCATCACGCCGCTGCCGCAGGATCGAAGGTTCGTCGGCAAGGCGTGGCAGCGTCCGCCCTACGACACGCTGTACCAAGGCTTTCTGCTCACCCAGCAGTGGTGGCACAACGCCGTGACCGGCGTCGGCGGCGTCACTCGCGAACACGAGCGTACTGTGGCGTTCGCTGCCCGCCAGCTGCTCGACATTTTTTCGCCGTCGAACTTCATCCTTACCAATCCCGAGGTTCTGGAATGCACGCAAAAACAAGCCGGCATGAACCTGGTTCGCGGCTTGCAGCATGCCGTCGAGGATTGGGAACGGGCCGTTGGAGGACACCCTCCGATTGGCGTGCAGCGCTTCAAAGTCGGAGGGAACATCGCCGTCACGCCCGGGAAAGTCATCTACCGCAACCGTCTTATCGAGCTGATCCAGTATGCGCCGACGACTGCAAAAGTGCACACCGAGCCGGTACTGATCGTTCCGGCGTGGATCATGAAGTACTACATCCTCGATCTCAGCCCGCAGAACTCGCTGGTCAGGTACCTGACCGAGCAGGGCTACACGGCATTCATGATCTCGTGGAAGAACCCGGGGCCGGAGGACCGCGAGCTGAGCATGGACGATTACCGGAACCTCGGCGTCATGGCTGCGCTCGACGCCGTCTCGGCGGTTGTGCCGAAAGCGAAAGTACACGCCGTCGGCTATTGCATCGGCGGCACGCTGCTCGCGATCACCGCAGCCGCGCTGGCACGCGACCACGACGATCGTCTCAAGTCGACGACGTTCTTCGCGACACAGACGGACTTCACCGAGGCGGGTGAACTGATGCTGTTCATCAACGACAGCCAACTGGCGTTTCTCGAGGACGTGATGTGGGAGCAGGGATTTCTCGACACCAAGCAGATGGCCGGCGCTTTCCAGATCTTGCGCTCGAACGATCTCATATGGTCGCGCCTCATCCACGAATACCTCATGGGCGAGCGCCAGCCGATGACCGACTTGATGGCGTGGAATGCCGATGCGACGCGCATGCCTTACCGAATGCACTCACAGTATCTGCGCCAGTTGTTTCTCGACAATGAGCTCGCAGAGGGGCGCTACCGGGTCGATGGGCGCGCCATTGCCCTGGCGGATATCCGGACTCCGATTTTCGCCGTCGGCACCGAATGGGATCACGTGGCGCCGTGGCGATCGGTGTACAAGCTGCATCTTCTCACCGACGCCGATGTCACATTCCTGCTCACCAGCGGAGGTCACAACGCCGGGATCGTCTCCGAACCCGGCCACGCCGATCGTCATTACCGGGTGTCCACCAAGATGGCCGATGCGATGTACGTCGATCCCGAGGTCTGGCAAGCGAAGACGCCACCAAGCAGCGGCTCGTGGTGGCCCGAGTGGGTGGCGTGGCTGAATCGCCATTCAGGACCGATGACGACACCGCCGCGGCTGGGGTGTCCCTTCGAGAACTACACCGTGCTGTGCAACGCGCCTGGAAGCTATGTCATGCAGCCGTGACCACGCAGGTCAAGCCGCGGCACCGGTGGCCGCGATTTCTGACGACGCGTGAGGCGCCGGCTGGTTGGGCCGATCCGAAACGATGCGGCCATCGACCAGCTCGACGATGCGGTCGCATCGCACAGCGAGTCGCGGATCGTGGGTGACGATGAGAAAGGTCGTCCCTAGCGTCCGGTTGACCGAGCGCAGCAGATCGAAGACCCCGTCCGCGGCGCGTGTATCGAGATTGCCCGTCGGCTCGTCGGCGAGTATCAGCGCCGGCTGCATCGCCAACGCGCGGGCGATCGCGACGCGCTGCTGCTGGCCGCCCGACAGATCGCTCGCCATGTGGTCCTTCCACGGCTCGAGGCCGACTTGGCCGAGCAGCGTTTCGGCAGTTCTGTTCATTTCCACATCGGGCCATCCTCGATTCGCCAACAGCGGCATCCGCACGTTTTCGGCGGCGGTGAATTCGGGAAGCAGGCAGCTGTACTGAAAGACGAAGCCGATCGAGCGCCCGCGCAGGCGCGTGAGGTCCTGGTCGTTCAGTTTGCCGGTCTGTCTTCCGTCGATGATGATCTCGCCGCGCGTCGGTGTGTCCAGCAGTCCGATCAGGTTGAGCAGCGTACTCTTGCCGGAACCCGAGGGTCCTATCAGCGCCGTGAATTCACCGTGCTCCAGGACCAGGTTGATCCCATGCAAGACTTCCAGCTCGACCGGCGTATTCGGCGCGTAGGCCTTGTGAACGTCCATCACGCGCAGGACGGAGAGGGGCTTGCCTTTATCCACGGATCGCCACGACGGGGTTGAGCTTGGCGGCACGCCGTGCGGGAACCATGGCGGCAAGCGTGCCCACCAGCGTTGCGCCGGCGGCGGTCGCGACGAACAGCATCGGATCCACGGTGACGACGAACAGCGGCGTGCCGTCGGGATTCTTGGCGATATCACGCCAGAGGTTCAGGAACAGGAATCCGAGCACCGAGCCAAACAGCGATCCCACCAATCCCACCACTGCTCCCTGCACCAGGAACAGGCGCAGCACCTGTCCCTGCGTGGTTCCCATGGCGCGCAAGATGCCGATCTCGCGCGACTTCTGGACGACCGACACGACGAGCACGCTTGCAATTCCGAGCGCAGCGGTCAGTCCCACAAAGAATCGGATGAAGTTATTGGACAGCGTTTGCGCCGAAAGCGCCGAAAAGAACTGGGCATTGGTGCGGATCCAGCTATCGGCTTCGAGCGCAGTGAGCGCCTGGATCGTCTGGGCGACCGTTTCAGCCTGAAACGGATCGCGCACGTTGAGCTCGATGCTGGACACGCCTCCCACCAGATCGAGCAGGTTCTGCGCCGTGCGCAATGAGATATACACATTGCGCTCGTTGATGCCCTTGTTCCCGAAATCGAAAATGCCGGTGACGGTCAGCGTTTCCGCCGCACCCGACGCCGTGGCCAGACGCAGCTTGTCATCCAGCGCCGCGCCGAGGTCCTTGGCGAGCTCGGTACCGATCACGATCTCCGAGGTGCCAACGCCGACCTTGCCCGCGACGATCTTGTCGGTGAGTGCGATCACGCGCAGGTACGTTTCCGGCTCGACTCCGGTGATCGTGACCGCCTTGTTGGCGTCACCACGAATCGCAAATCCCGGACCGGAAACCACCGGAGTGACATCGGTGACATCGGGCAGCCGCTCGATCTGGCTGCGAACTTTCTGCCACTGATCGACGGATTTCAGGCGCTGCGATCTTGGCTGAACCAGTGCGGCGATGGCCCCTTCGCCGGGTTCGCGCTGCGGGCGTGCAACTTCCTCGGGCGGGTTGACCACGATCTGCGCCTGGAAACTGAGCGTCCTTCGAAACAGGTTCGTTTGCAGCGAGGCGAGCAGCGCCGACATGAAAACGATGACGGCGACGCCCAAGGCGACGCCGATGATGATCAGCGATGTCTGGATCAGGCCCTCGCGCATGAAGCGGATGGCGGCTATCCACTCGAACGGGGCGAAGCGGTTCAATGCGCTGCCAGCCCGACAGGTGCGCCGCGCACGCGTTGCCCGGCCTGGACCATGACGCTGGTCGCCGGAATCAGCGCGTCTCCGGCGACGACACCGTCGAGGACCTCGCTCCGGCCGTCTCCGCGCAGGCCTACCTTGACAGGCTGGCGCGTCGCGCGCCCGTCGCGGACGACCAGCACCCATGGTTGCGCGCTGCCGGCGTCGTGGATGGCGTCGGTGGGCACTACAACGGTATGAGCTCGTTTCCCGACCGCGATGTCGACTGAAACCGTCATGTCCTGGCGAAGGTAGTCTGGTGGATCGGGCACCTTCAGTTTGACCTCGACCGATCCACGCAGCGGGTCGATCCCTGGATTGACATAGACGACCTCGGCCGGGAAGCGCCTCTCGGGGTAGGCGTCCGCGGAGGCCAGCGCCTTCTCACCGAGCTCGAGCTGGGCGAGGTTCTTTTCGTCGATCTGGACGACGAGCTGCGTTTCACCGTCGGGCGCGAGCAGCATCAGCTGCTTGCCTGCTTCCGCGACGTCGCCGGGTTCGACATTGCGTCCGATCAGTATCCCGTCCGCAGGTGCGCGCAGAACCGTCTGGTCGAATCTCGCCTGCGCCACCTGCAGCGTGGCATTGGCCTGGCCCAAAGCCGTCTTCGCCAACCGGTAGTCACTGCCGGTGGGTCGATTCGTCTCCACCTGAAGCTGCGCTGCGCGCAGCTGGCTCGTCGCCACGTCGAGATTGCGCTGGACATCGTCGAGCTGCGCCTGCGAAACGAAATTCTTGGCAACCAGGTCCTTGGTGCGCTGATATTGCTGTTGCGCCTGCTTGACGTTCGCTTCCGCCTGCTTCAGAGCCTGTTCGGCTGCGGGAAGGGTCAGCGCATCGAGTTGCGCCAGCTTGGCCTCGGCCTGCGAGACCGCCGCCTTCGCCTGCGCGAGCGCCGCCAGCTCGTCGGTCTGATCCTGCTCGATGAGCACTTGACCGCGGGTGACGCGCTGGCCCTCCTCCACCGGAATGCGCACCACGCGGCCGGTACTCTCCGCAGCGATGGCGACGCGCCGTGGCGTGATCACCTGGCCGCTCGCCACCACCGACTGCGTAAGATCCTCGACCACCGCGACGTACACCGGAACCGACGTACCGAATATCAGGTTGCGCGCCGCATAGCCGGCGCAGACGACGCCGATGGCTACCGCGACGCCGACGCGCAACCCATTCCTGCGCAACCATCCAGCGACTTCTTGCACCTCCATCCGCGTTTAGGAGGACCTGCGTCCGGTCGTCGCCTTGGCGCGTACCGTACCGCGGCGCCTCGGCGACTTCGCGCTCACGCTCTTGGTCGATCTCGTAGGCCGACGTTTGGCCGGCTTGGCGACGCGCCTGGCCTTCGCCGACTTGGCCGCGACCCTCGAAGCGCTGCGCTTGGATCCCAATCCTTCCGACATTCCGATCAATACGCCGCTTGCCAGCGTGGCAAAATTTTGGGTGAGCAAATGCGCCGCCTTGAAGCTCGTCTCGCGTTGAGCGCGCATCGCCAACTGCGCGCGCCGCGCGTAGTCACGAACTGTCGACGCAGCATGGGCACCGGCTGCGGTTCCAGACAGCCTCGTGCTTTTCAGGACGGCCTGCCACGGTGCACTGAGCCTGTCGCTGACGCTGGCCGTCGCATACGCGAGGCTCTTCAGGAATTCGTCTTCCGACCGCTCGAGCTCGTCGAGCGCCTGCTTCAGGTTCGAGTCTTCGTAGTCGTAGCCCTTGCCGGTTGCGCGGTGAAGCGCGACATCGCTGGCATGGACTGCCTTCAGCAATGCGTCGTCCATCCCGGCAACGGTGTCGGCAAGCGCCTTCTCGACCCTGGTCTCGCGCTTCGCCAGGCCAAGGTGAGCGCCTGCGATCACGCTTCTGAGGACCTTCCCGATCTGATTCAGAGTGAGTTCTCTCTGCTGCAGCGCCTTCAGGGTCAGGTCTCGCACCGCCATGCGGACGTTTCCGCCTTGCTTGACCGACTGGCTCGCCAATGCCTTCAATACTTGATCGACATCGTTCGCAGCATTCGTCATTGATTCTTCCTTGGTCGGGGCGTGCTCTATGAGAGCTTATGCTCTTGGCGCGGCTTCGGTTTGATGCATATCAAACCAGCCCGCGCTATAGGCGCATACGCTGACCGCACGGAACGCCGTCCCAAGCGATATCGAGCGAGGAGCGAGCGCCAGAGACGCCTGGAACAGTCATGAGCGAAAAGATCTGGTTGAAGCACTACCCCAACGGCATGCCCGTCGAGATCGACCCCGACCGCTTCGGTTCGCTCGTGGAGCTGCTCGAGCATATCGTCGGCAAGTACGCCGACAAGCCGGCGTACCACAACCTGGGCTACTCGATGAGTTACGCGGAGCTGGCGAGAAAATCGCGCGACTTCGCAGCATACCTGCAGAGCCTGCCTGGTATGGCCAAGGGCGATCGAGTCGCGATCATGTCACCCAATCTGCTGCAATATCCCGTCGCGCTGTTCGGGATCCTGCGTGCCGGAATGACCGTGGTCAACGTCAACCCGCTGTACACGCCGCGCGAGCTCGAGCACCAGCTCAAGGACTCCGGCGCCAAGGCGATCGTCATCCTGGAGAATTTCGCCAGCACGCTGCAGCAGGTCATAGCGAGTACTTCGGTGCAGCACGTGGTTACGTCGCAGGTCGGAGATCTGCTGCCGGCGCCGAAGCGGTGGATCGTCAATACCGTCGTCAAACGGGTTAAGCGCATGGTCCCCCAATGGCGAATCTATGGTGCGATTCCATTCCGCGCCGCGCTCGCTCGCGGTGCGCAGGCCACGTTCAACCCGGTGCAGGTGACGCACGGCGACATCGCCTTTCTCCAGTACACCGGCGGCACCACCGGCGTCGCGAAGGGCGCGATGCTCACCCACCGCAACATGCTCGCCAACGTGGAGCAAACGGGAGCGTGGGTCTCGAGCAACTTCAAGGAGGGCGAGGAGATCGTCATCGCGCCGTTGCCGATGTATCACATCTTCTGCCTTACTTCGACGCTGTCCTTCATGAAATGGGGCAGCCTGATCGTGCTGATCACCAATCCGCGCGACATGCCGGCGTTCGTCGAGGAGCTCAGGCGCTGGAAATGGAGCGTCATGACGGGCGTCAATACGTTGTTCAACGGGCTGCTGAATACGCCCGGATTCGACCGGCTCGATTTCACCTCGGTCAAGGTGGTGGTCGGCGGCGGGGCCGCGGTGCAGCGGCCTATTGCCGAGCGATGGAAACGCGTCACGGGCGGCTATGTGACCGAAGCTTACGGCCTCACCGAGACTTCGCCCGGCGCGTGCGCCAATCCGCTGGGTGCACCCTGGAACGGAACCATCGGACTTCCGTTCCCCTCGACCGAAATATCGATTCACGACGACGGGTTCAACGAGCTGCCGATATGGAATGGCGAAGGCGATCTCGACAAGTGCACCGGCGAGATCTGCGTGCGCGGCCCGCAGGTCATGAAAGGCTACTGGAACAATCCGGGTGAAACGGCCAAGGTGATGCAGGACGGCTGGCTGAAGACGGGCGACATCGGCAACATGAATGCCGACGGCTACATCACGATCACCGATCGGAAGAAGGATATGATCGTCGTGTCGGGGTTCAAGGTTTTCCCGAACGAGGTCGAAAACATCGTTGCGATGCATCCGGGCGTGCTCGAGTGCGGCGCAGTCGGCGTACCCGACGACAAGTCGGGCGAGGCGGTGAAGGTCGCGATCGTGCGCAAGGACCCGCATCTCACCAAGGAAAGCGTGGTCGAGCACTGCAAGATGCAGCTCACCGGGTACAAGGTGCCACGCCACGTCGAGTTTCGCGACGCGCTGCCGAAGTCACCGATCGGGAAGGTCCTGCGCCGCGAACTGCGCGATGCACCTCAGCGCTAGGACGAGCCTTTTGCGTTGCCCTGGATTCCGCATGCCGGTCACGAGCCGGAGTCAGTCCTGACCGACAATCAGTCCGCGTAGCCCGGCGACTCGCGATCGAGCACGCGCATCATCGCATCGAAGTACATGCGCTCGCGCTCGACGCGCGAGTGGCGATCGTTGCGCGAAGGCGCCTGGACCCGAGCGACGACGTCGTCCGACAGGACCTGGATCGGCCGCCCGGCGGATAGTGCGAGCACCTGGGCGCGGCACACGCGCTCGAGCTTGTAGAGCCATTTGTACGCCTGCCCGATGCTGCTGCCGGTGACGATTACGCCGTGGTTTTTCATGAACAGGATTTTCCTGTCGCCGATCACGCCCGCCAACCGCTCGCCCTCCTCGAGCGAGTCCGCGACGCCGCAATAGTCGTCGTCGTAGGCGATGTGGCCCTGGAAAAAAGCCGCGGTCTGGCTCGCCGGCAGGAGGCGGTTGTCCTCGAGCATGTTCAGTGCGAGCGCCCACGGCTGGTGCGTGTGAAGCACGACGCGAACGCCACAAAGGCGATGGATCGGCGCATGGATGCACTGCGCCGACTGCTCGACCACGCCCTCGCCCTCGAGCGTAGTGCCCGATTCGTCGAACACGATCATGTCGCTGGCGCGGGCTTCCGACCAGTGCAGGCCGAAGGGCAGGATCAGGTAGCGATCGCGGTGCCCCGGAACCGTCGCGGTGAAATGGTTGTCAATACCCTCCTCCAACTCGTGCAATACCGCCAGACGGTGCGCGGCGGCGAGATGGATCTTGGCCTGCGTAAGTGCGTCGGAGTCGCGCGACGACGTCAACGGGTGGACAGACATGACAACCTCCGGAGCAGTAGTATTGCTGATCGAAGTATAAGGCCGAAACTGGAGCGGCGAAGTACGTCTGCTCCAGCGATTCTGACATCGAATTCAGCGTTTCGCCGATACCCTCAGATCGGCGATTGGCAGACCCTTAGATTGCTCCCAGCGGGATTTTCCAAGGCGGTCGCTTTGGGAAAGCGCATATCCGCGTTTTTTTCGCTGAAAAGGGGTAGTCAACATGAAAAGCAAGAAATCGGTTCTCAACGGCGCACGCTTTGCATTCGCTGCTGCATTGCTGGCCGGTTGTGCGTCACCAGGTACGCGCGTCAGCACGGACTCCAGCTTCTACAGGGAGTCGGCTAAGACGCAGCAGCAGCTATGGTGCTGGCAATTCGGGTGTGGCTGCGAGATCGACGGCTCGCCGGCGACGTGCTCGCTGGTCAGCACGTGCCTCAGCACCAATAGCTGCCGGCAGTCGACGCAGTAGGCAGGGCCCGCGCTGGCGGGCAGTCTAGGCTTTCGAGCGATCGCGGCGCGACTCGAACGGCTCGAGATAGCTCTGAAAGACGCCGACGTGGACGAGCGCAGCGTCGGACGAATTGGGCCACAGTTCCTCGCTGCGAAAACGCACGTCGTAGGTCGGCTCATCCTGCGCCTCGATGCCGTGGGCGTGCGCATCGGGGAACGGATACGAGGGTGATTCGCCGACCACCACGCCGGTCTTGCCTCGGATGTACGCCGGCATGCGCACGTGGCCCGGCACGTAGTCCTCTCTTACGCGTACGCGATCGCCGGCTACGAAGCGTTCGCGGGTGGCGACGTTCGCGCGACCGGGCGCACTCGGCGCCGCGATCGGACACGCACCGCCCGCGCGCCGCTCCAGTTCCTCGCGCGTCACCAGCCCCTTTTCGACCAGCAACGTCGCCAATCCCGTCAACGAGCGCTCGTAGTAACCCGTACCCAGATAGTGGCGAGGATCCATGCGCTCGATCGCATGCCGGTATTCGTCCATGTTGAACACGCCGCACTTCACCGCGAGCGCGTAGAGCGAATTGGCGCGCACCTCCCACGCGGCGTGGAATACGGGCGCATTCGGCGTGTAACGCACGCGCCCGAAGCCTTGCTTGCCGCCGAGATCATGGATGCCATCCATGGCCGGCTTATAAGCGAGCTACGCCGATCATCGAATCACGGGTGACGAGCGACACCAGCCTCTCCTCCTGCCATCCGATCGTCGACGGCGGCTGCATGGGCAACACCAGGTAGCGCGTGTCCGCCGTGGTGTCCCATACGCGGATTTCGACGTCGGCGCCAAGGTCGAGCCCCATTTCCTTGAGCACGGTGCGCGACTGGCGCACCACGCGCGAGCGGTATTCGAAGTCCTTGTACCAGTCCGGAGGCAAGCCGATGAGCGTGAACGCGGTGCATGAGCATTGCGTACAGCAGATGACGTTGTGAATCGCCGGCGTGTTTTCCAGCACCACCAGTTGCCGATGGTGTTTGGGCATCATCAGCCCGAGCTCGCCGACGGCTGATCGACCGTTCGCGAGCAGGCGTTCCCGGAACGCGGCGTCGGTCCACGCCCTGGCCACGACACGGGCGCCATTCTGCGGCACCCACTGCTCCTGAGCCAGGCGGTCGAGCTCCTTGGCCTCCACGCTGGCGTTCAAGCCACGATCGTCGAGCACGTCCTGGATCGCGCTGACCCGGTCCTCTATCGACGCCGTGCGCTGGAAACCTTGCCTGGGATCGGAGCTATCCATCATCTCTATACGTCGCGCAATGATATCAGTGCTGGGTGCCGCCTTTCCCGGGACTCCTGGCCTTCGCGGACACGGCTTCCACCGACATCGTGAACGTGCGCTGCTCGTCGGGCTGGAGCGCCCCCACGCCGACCAGCTTGCGCGCGATTTCTTCGCCGCGATCGTTCTGAATCGACACGACGATCGTGTACTCCCACGGCTCGCCTTCAGCGGGGTGGCGGATGCTGCCTTCGATGCGCAGTGGCGTGACCGCCGGCGTTTGCGGCGCCTCGACGACGGCATCGAAGCGCAGGTAGTGCCGGCAGGCCGGACATACCGCTGCGCTTTCGAGAATCGTCTCCCGGCAATGCGGACACAGGCGCGTCGCCCCTGGCAATCCGGGGCGGGCGGTGTTCATGACCCCGCGCCGCGCTCCACGCCGTGACCGTTGCTGTACTTCGGCGGCTTGACCGCGGACTCGTCACCCCAGCCGAATTCAGCATGGCCGCGCATGCGGGCGCCCGGGGCAACCGCCAGCGCGCCCGCCTTGAGGTCGCCCACGACGACACCGGTCTGCAGCAAGTCCACGTGCGAGGCCTGCTCGACATTGCCTTCGAGCTCGCCCGCGATCATGACCTTGTCGGCACGCACGGCGCCGGTCAGCTTCGCTCCGGCCTCGATGGCGAGATCGCCCTGCACGTTGACGTCGCCCTTGAACTTGCCGGCGATGCGCACGCTTCCACCGCCTTCGATTTTCCCCTCGATGGTGATGTCGGAAGCGATGAGCGACTCCTTGCGTGACGCGCCTGCAACGGGCCGGACTGCCGGCGTCGCGACTGGCGTGGCCACGGTGGCGGGCTGGGGCACTGTTTCGTACCGGACCGGTTCCTTGGCTTGTGTGTCGGGGGCCCTCGGGGCCGTGCTTTCTTTCCAGATAGACATTGCGCACCTCCACTTTGCGGTCAATGGCTTTTGAGCCTAGCGCTAAAGCGCGCCCAATGCAAATGTCATAGGTTCGGGTACCCAGGGGTAAGGCCACTTCGCAGGACATTTGGTCGGGTCATTCCCATTCCGCGTTCACTGCTTCAATGGCGCGGGCAGCGGTCAACTCAATTTCACGGCGAATCCCCGCTGCACGCCTGGACGCGCCATCATCATCGCGTACCACCTCTGGACGTTCGGAAATTCGGCGAGGTCGACTTTGTGCCGCGGGTGCCTCCATGCCCAGCCCAGGATCGCGAAGTCTGCGATCGACAGCTCGTCGGCAAAGAATTCCTGGGCGTCCAGCCGCCGGTTCATCACGGCGTAGAGTCGCCGCGTTTCCTTGGAATAACGTTCGAGTCCGTAGCGACGGTCCACCTCGTTCTCCATCGCCGCAAAATGATGAACCTGCCCCGGAAAAGGTCCAAAGCTGCCCATCTGGAACATCAGCCATTCGAGCACGGGGATGCGCGCCTCGAGATCGCGCGGCCAGAACTTGCCGGTCTTTTCTCCCAGGTAGATCAGGATCGCGCCGGACTCGAAGACGCTGACCGGTCTTCCGTGGGGCCCTTCAGGATCGACGATCGCCGGAATCTTGCCATTCGGACTGATCTTTACGAAGTCGGGATCGCGCTGGTCACCTTTGCGGATGTCGACGATTTTTATTTCATAAGGAAGCGCCATTTCCTCCAGCGCGACGCTGATTTTGCGGCCATTCGGCGTGTCGAATGCATGCAGCTCGATGGACATCGGGCGATCCTCGTTTATCGCTTATCGGTAAAGGTCGATCACCGATCGCTTCCGATCATGACGACGAGCGCCGCACCGTGAGATCCTGGCGCTTGAATACCGCCGGCTGCAATTCGACACCGAGGCCCGGCCCTTCCATCGGATACACATAGCCGTTCTCGACGCGCGGCACTGCCGTAACCAGCTCGTTGTACCAGCCACGATAAAACGCGCGCACCGATTCCTGGATCAGCGTATTCGGTCGACTGAAGGACATGTGGACGGCGGCCGCAAAACCCACCGGACCGATGCAATCGTGCGGCGCGAAAGGACGATGCCACGTTTCCGCGAGCGACGCGATCTTTCGTCCCTCCGTGAGCCCGCCGGTCCAGCACAGGTCGACCATCACGACGTGAACCGCATCCTTCTCGAGGAGGTCCTTGTAGGGCCAGCGCGAGCCCAGCGTTTCACTTGCGCAGACCCACACGTCGGTCGATCGCGCGTATTCTGCGAGCGCCTGCGGCGAATTCATGCGAATGGGATCCTCGTACCACATCGGAGCATAGGGCTCGAGCGCCTTCGCGATCTGCTTCGCCGCGGGTAGGTTCCACAGGGAATGGAACTCAACCATGATGTCCATGCGATCGCCGACCGCCTTGCGGATTTTCTCGAACGGCTCGATCGCCTTTTTCATCTGCGCTGCCGAGATATACAGCCCGCCGTTTTCCTGAGCTGCCGGATCGAAGGGCCAAATCTTCATCGCATCGATACCGCTTTCGAGCAGGCTTTCCGCGAGCGCGTCGGGCCGATTCATGAACGCGTCGAGATCCTCGAACGGCCCTTCGCCCTGACCCAGGTTCCAGTTGGAAACCGGGCGAATGTTGTTCGAGCGAACGTAGCGATAGCCGGCGCAGGTGTTGTAGATGCGAAGCTTGTCCCGGCACAGACCGCCCAGCATCTGGTGCACCGGCTGGCCGCATAACTTGCCGAAAATGTCCCACAGGGCGATGTCGACAGCCGACGCAGCGCGATACTCCACGCCAGTCGAGGATTGTGCCATCGGGAGGCTCAGCATTTCCTTGTTGAGTGCCTCGATGCGCATGGGATCGCGGCCAAGCAATCGATCGGCAAGCGTCTCGTGGATGTGCGCTTCGACCGCACCGGCGCCGTAGAAGGTCTCGCCCAGCCCGACGGTGCCGCCGTCGGTATGGACACGCACCCAAATCAAGTTGGAGAACTCCTCGGTCCGCAGCGTTTCTAGCGCGGTGATTTTCATCAATGATCCGTTGATCGATCGATCGGCATGGCGACGGCTTCCCACGTGAAGCGGCACATGGAGCCCTGGCAATATTCAGTATACTGACTCATGACCTTTTTCACTCGACCCCCGGCGTCGAAGCCCCGATCATGCGCATCGTGTTTCACGGAGAGAACGCTGCATCGTTCAGCGACGATTTCGGACGGCTCGTTGGCGAGGCGGCGCGGATTTCGGTCTTACCCGACGTGCTGAGCGATCCAGCACATTTGCAGACCTACGTCGACGCGGATGTCATCGTTGGCGCCCGCTTTTCTCGCGAGCTTCCGCGGCCGAGGCAGCTGCGCCTTTTCCACGTCCCGGGCGCCGGCTATGACGCTGTCGATGTCGCCGCCATTCCTGACTCGGCGGTCGTCTGCAATTGCTTCGGGCACGAGCAGTCGATCGCGGAGTACGTCATGGCGGCACTGCTGGAACGGCACGTCCCCCTCGGGGATGCCGACCGACATCTGCGCCAAGGGCAGTGGACCTACGCATCGGGGTCGCCCTCGCGCCTGCACGACGAGCTCGCCGGAAAGACCATCGGGCTGCTCGGTTTCGGGCACATCGGCAAGGCGATCGCAGCTAGAGCGAAGGCCTTCGAGATGAAGGTTCACGTCGCCAATCGCAGCCCGGTTACGGCATCGCCTTTGGTCGACCGCTCGTATGCGCTCAACGAGCTCGACCCGTTCTGGCGCGCGGCGGACTTCTTCGTGGTCTCGGTGCCGTCGAACGCCGAGACGGCCGGCATCGTGAATGCCGCATCGTTCGCCGCGATGCGCGAGTCCGCGGTGATAATGAACGTCGGGCGAGGCCCGACAATCGACGAGCGATCGCTCTATGAAGCCCTCGAGAGCCGGCGGATCGCCGGCGCGGTCATCGACACCTGGTACAGCTACCCGTCCCCCGCTCAGCCGAGCGTCCTACCCTCGAAATTCCCTTTCCACGAACTGCTCAACGTCGTGATGACACCGCACATGTCGGGCTGGACCACCGGAACGATTCACCGACGCCGGGAAACGATCGCCGACAATATCATTCGTCGCGCCGCGGGGCGACCCTGCGTCAACGTGGTGAGGCCGGCGCGGGACTGATCGGAGCGGATATCAATCCGCAGGCCTATAGCCGCCGTGATCTGTGGCAAACTCCGGCCACGGCGACAGCACAGGAAAGCCCGACCCGCTCCCAGCGGGGGACCTCCTGGCCGTCAACCGGCCACAACAGGAGGAGGATCGTATGAATCTGCTGCGCTCGGCATTGGTGCTGGCACTCATCGCGGCCTTCGCGATGGCGTCTGGAACGGCAGTCGCGCAATCGGCGACGCCCGCGCCCGCGAAAATCGGCTCGTCGCTGATCGGAAAGCTGGAAGGGCCGGAGATCATCCTGGATCCCAATGTCTATCCGAAGACGTTCAAGGAAGCGCCGATGCTCGACGCGCAGGTGAAAGCGGGAAAGCTGCCATCGGTCGACAAGCGTCTGCCCGAGCCCTCGCAGCTTTTCGTCGTGAAGCCTTTGCATGAAATCGGGAAATACGGCGGCAACTGGCGCAGAGCCTTCACCGGACCGGCGGACTACGAGAATGGCGGCCGTATCGTTTCGCTCGACAAGATACTGACCTTCGACTACACCGGCACCAAGATCATCCCCAGCCTTGCCCGCGACTGGAAAGTCAGCGACGACGGCAAGACGACGACGATCTACCTGCGCAAGGGTTCCAGGTGGTCCGACGGCACGCCGTTTACCGCGAACGATTTCATGTTCTGGTATCAGGATATCTATCTCAACAAGAGCATCAATCCCACGCCGTTCTTCGAGTTCCAGATCAACGGCAAGGACGGGGTGATGAAGAAGATCGACGATTACACGGTCGCCTTCGAATTTCCCGAACCCTATCCCTTCTTCGTTTCTCAGCTCGCAGGCAGCACCGCCATTGGCGCGGGGTTCGCCACGCGCGGAGGCTTCCAGAACTTCGGCGGCGCGTATGCCCCGGCGCACTACCTGAAGCAGTTCCTGCCCAAGTATTCGTCGGAAGAGGCCGTCACCAAGAAGGCCAAGGAACTCGGATTCGACAGCTGGGTGTCGCTGCTCAAGAACCGCTACAGCTGGGCGCTGAACAACGAACTGCCGGTGATGACGCCGTGGAAGACCGTGTCGCCGATCAACACACCGACGTGGTCGATGGAGCGCAATCCGTATTTCTGGGCCATCGATACCGCAGGAAACCAGCTCCCGTATATCGACCGAATCACGATGACGCTGGCTGAAAACACCGAAGTCGCCAACCTGCGCGCAATCGCCGGCGAATACGACATTCAGGAACGGCACATGGGTCTTGCCAAGCTGCCGGTCTTTCTCGAGAACGCCAAGAAGGGCAACTACACCGTTCACCTTGACCCGGCGCTCAACGGATCCGATGCGACGCTTCACATCGGGAACGCCTATGAGGGTGATCCGGAGATCGCAAAATTCCTGAAGAACAAGGATTTCCGTCATGCGCTTTCTCTGGGCATCGACCGGGACCAGCTCAATGAGGCGTTCTGGCTCGGCGTGGGAACGCCTGGATCGATCGCGCCGGCGCCCGACACCATCTACAGTCCGGGGCCCGAGTGGAACAAGAAATACGCGACGCTCGACGTGAAGCAGGCCAACGAACTGCTCGACAAGGTGGGGTTGACCAAGAAGGACGGCGAAGGCTATCGCCTGCGTACCGACGGGAAAGGACGCCTGCGTCTGGAACTGGTGACGGTTGGCGGTCAATTCGTCCCCTATACCGCGATCGGCGAAATGATCAAGCAGCAATGGAAAAAAATCGGCATCGACCTCGATGTGAAGGAGCTCGAGCGCAATCTCGCCTTCACCCGCGACAACAACAACGAAAACCAGATGATCACCTGGGCGAACGACGGCTCGGAGATGGTGTACCTGTTCCCGCGCCATGCGCTGCCGGTGGACGCGGCCGAAGCCCACATGGGGATGGCGTACGCGAGGTGGTACGCGTCGCGCGGTACGGCGGGCAAGAAACCGGAAGATCCGGAAATGATCCGCGCGATGGACCTGTTTCGCGAGGCGTTCGGCGCGTCGGAGGAGAAACGGGTTGCCAACGCGAAGGAAATCTGGAGGATTGCCGTCGAACAGATGTGGAGCATCGGGACCGTCGGGCAGTCGCCCGCTGTCATGGGCGTGCGCATCGTGAAGAACAACATGGGCAACGTTCCCGAGCGGCAGGTGAATGCACAGCACGCGCGGACTCCGCATTCATCGATGCCTATCACGTTTTACTTCAAGTAGCGAAGAAGGCAGCCGCCGCCCGCGTCGTCCGGGCGGCGGCCCGCGCACACTCCCGGCGTCGCGTGAACGCGCGGGGAGACCGTCGTCCAGGGAGTCGCTGCCATGGTGGCTTACATCGTTCGTCGCTTGGTGCTGGCCGTGCTCACGGTCTGGGCCATCTCGGTCCTGTCGTTCATGATCATCCACCTGCCTCCGGGCGACTACGTCACCTCGTACATCGCGTCGATGTCGGCGTCGGGGAGCGCGGTGTCCGAGGGCGAGGCGCAGGCGCTGCGCGAGCAGCTCGGTCTCGACAAGCCCATCACCGTTCAGTACGCCAAGTGGATGGGCCTCATCCTGCAGGGCAATTTCGGCATGGCGATGGAGTGGGGACGCCCCGTGTCCGACGTCATCGGCGATCGCCTCACGCTGACCATGATCATTTCGGTGGCGGCGATCCTGTTCACGTGGGGGATTGCCTTGCCCATCGGGATCTACTCCGCGGTCTACCCTTATTCGTTCCTTGATTACGCGTTCACGTTCATCGGCTTTATCGGACTCGCGATTCCCGGGTTCCTGCTGGCGCTGGTGGTGATGTACGTCGGCTTCGCGTGGTTCGGCGCGAACGTGGGCGGACTTTTTTCGCCCGATTTGATCGAGGCACCGTGGAGCGTGGCGAAGGCGTGGGACCTCGCCAAGCATCTGCCGATTCCAGCGATCGTGCTCGGTGTCGCAGGAACCGCCCAGCTCATTCGCATCATGCGCTCGAACCTGCTCGATGAACTCAGGAAGCCCTACGTCATGACGGCGCGGGCGCGCGGTCTTTCGGAATACCGCGTCGTCATGCGTTATCCGGTGCGGGTGGCGCTCAATCCATTCGTGAGTACCATCGGCTATCTCCTCCCCTATGTCGTATCCGGCAGCATCATCGTATCGCTGGTGCTGAGTCTGCCTACGGTCGGCCCGCTGCTGCTCAAGGCGCTTATCGCGCAGGACATGTTCCTGGCGGGAACGATCATCCTGTTGCTCGGCGTCATGACGGTGATCGGAACGTTCATTTCCGATCTGCTGCTCATGTGGGTCGATCCCCGGATCCGGTTCGGGAGGGAATGATGGCGGAGCTCGCCGCGCCTCCCATCGCCGGCGACATTGCCGAAGACCGGATTGCGGTCGCGACGCAATGGCAGCTGATCTGGTGGCGCTTCCGGAAGCACAAGCTCGCCGTGGGCGGGACGCTCGTCCTGATTGCGTTTTACATAGTCGCGCTCTTCGCCGACTTTTTCGCCTATGTCGATCCGACCGAATCGGAAGCGCAGCGATCGCTGATGGCCCCGCAGCCGATCCACTGGATCGACGATGGCCGCTTGAGCCCCTTCGTGTACGGATTGAAAGGCACCCGCGACCCGTTGACGTTCAAGCGCGTCTACGTGCCCGATACCAGCACCAAGATCCCGGTCATCTTTTTCGGTCATGGTGAGCCGTGGCTACTGTTCGGGTTCATCCCGACGGATCGTCACCTGATCGCGGTGGAAGGTGCCAAGCCCAGCGAGTCGCTATTCCTGATGGGGACGGACACGCACGGTCGCGACCTCTGGTCGCGGCTCATGTTCGCGACGCGGACATCCATGACCATCGGCCTGGTCAGCGTGGCACTGAGTCTCATCCTCGGCGTGGTTCTCGGCGGCATTTCGGGATACTTCGGCGGCACGATCGACACCGTGATCCAGCGCATCATCGAGATCCTGCGCTCGATCCCGACGATTCCTCTCTGGATGGGGCTGGCTGCCGCCCTCCCCGCCGATTGGAGCGTGGTGCAAGTGTATTTCGCGATCACGATCATCATTTCGCTCATCGGCTGGACCGAGCTCGCGCGGGTGGTGCGCGGACGATTCATCTCCCTCAAGCAGGAAGATTTCGTGATGGCGGCCGAACTTCTCGGCTGCAGCAAGACGCGAATCATCTTCCGCCACATGGTGCCGTCGTTCATCAGCCACATCATCGCGGCGACGACGCTGGCGATTCCCGCGATCATCATCAGCGAAACGTCGCTGAGCTTCCTGGGGCTCGGGCTGCGGCCGCCGGCGATTAGCTGGGGCGTTCTGCTGCAGGACGCGCAAAACATCCAGGCGCTGGTCATTTCTCCGTGGCTGCTTTTGCCGTCGATCGCGGTGATCGTCGCGGTGCTGGCGTTCAATTTCATGGGCGACGGCATACGCGATGCAGCCGACCCCTACCTGTAGATGAAGCGACCCCTGACGCCTGCTCCGCTCGCTGCGCCCAGTGCAGCTCGGCCGGTCGGCGCGAGCGTTTCTGACTGACGATGCGCACCGACACGAAGCCGCTGCTTTCGGTCAGGAATCTGCGGACCAGTTTTTTCCAGGACGAGGGGACGACCAGGGCCGTCGACGGCGCTTCGTTCGACGTCTCCCCCGGCAAGACGTTGGGAATCGTTGGTGAGAGCGGTTGCGGCAAGAGTGTGACGGCGCAGTCGATCCTGCGCATCGTCGATCGGCCCGGACGCATCGTCGATGGCGAGATTCTTCTCACTCGCGCCGACGGATCGCAAACCGATCTGGTCAAGCTCGCCGCGAACGGACGCGAGATGCGCTCGATTCGAGGCGGCGACATCGGCCTGGTTTTTCAGGAGCCGATGACCTCCTTCGGTCCCGTGCACACGATCGGCGCGCAACTCGTCGAGGCGGTGCTGCTCCACACTGCGGTCAGCAAGAAGGAAGCTCGGCGCCGCGGGATCGAAGCGCTGCGCAGCGTGGGCATTCCCAAGCCGGAGCGGCGCATCGACGAGTATTCCTTCGAGTTGAGCGGCGGGCTGCGCCAGCGGGCGATGATCGCGGTGGCGCTCTCGTGCGATCCGCACCTGCTCATCGCCGACGAGCCGACGACGGCGCTGGACGTCACCACGCAAGCACAGATCCTCGACCTTCTGCGCAAGCTTCAGCGCGAGCGGGGAATGGCCATCATGCTCATCACTCACAACCTCGGCGTGGTGGCCGAGATGGCCGACGACGTGGTGGTCATGTATCTGGGCCGGGTCGTCGAGCAAGGCAAGGTCGACGACATCTTTCACGATCCGAAGCACCCGTATACGAAGGCGCTGCTGCAGTCGATTCCTAGCATCGAGTCCGTGCCGAGGCAGAGGCTCGCCACCATCAGCGGATCGATTCCCCACCCCTTCAACCGCCCCGCAGGCTGCCCTTTCAATCCGCGCTGCATCTCTTCCATCGCCGGGCGCTGCGACCGCGAGGTTCCGCAGCTCCAGACGGTCGGCGACGGAAGAAAAGTGAGCTGCTTCCTCTATGCGTGATGCAAGGCCACGACAGTGATCCCCGGCAAGGCTACCCCGGACAGAACGGTCCTTCTCCACGTCAAGGGACTCAAGAAGTATTTTCCCATCCGACGGGGGCTGCTTCAGAAGATCATCGGCCAGGTGAAGGCGGTCGATGACGTGACGTTCTTCGTGAAAAAGGGCGAGACGCTGTCGCTCGTCGGCGAGAGCGGCTGCGGCAAGACCACGACTGCCCGCTGCATCTTGAGAGCCGTCACCCCGACGGCGGGCCAGGTTCTGCTCGAGGACGATGGCCAAGTCCTGGACGTGGCCACCGCGCCGAAGAACAGACTTCGATCGCTGCGACGCCAGATGCAGATGATCTTCCAGGACCCGTTCTCGTCGCTAAATCCGCGCATGACCCTGTTCGATATCGTCGGAGAGCCCTTGCTCGTGCACGGCGTGGGCAACGTGCAGGAAAGGACCGATCGCGTGGTCGAGCTGCTTCGTCTCGTGGGTCTGCGTGCGGAATACATGCGCCGCTACCCGCATGCGTTTTCGGGCGGACAGCGCCAGCGCATCGGCATCGCCCGCGCGCTCGCGCTGAACCCCGGCCTGGTCGTCGCCGACGAGCCCGTCTCCGCGCTGGACGTGTCGGTTCAGGCGCAGATTCTCAATCTGCTGCTCGAGCTCCAGGAAAGGCTCGGGCTCACCTACCTGTTCGTCGCGCATGACTTGAGCGTCGTCAAGCACATCAGCGAGCGCGTGGCGGTGATGTACGTGGGAAGGATCGTGGAGACCGCGCCCACCGAAGAGCTGTTTGCCCGTCCGAAGCATCCGTACACCGAGGCGCTGCTGTCGGCGGTCCCCAAACCGGATCCGCGACTTCGCTCCGAACGGATCGTGCTCCAGGGCGAAGTGGCGGACCCTGCGAACACCCCGCCGGGCTGCCACTTCCATCCCCGCTGCCAATATGCGCAGGCCGTCTGTCGCGAGAGGTCTCCCGTACTGGAAGAGATCAGCCCGAATCACTTCGTGAGCTGTCATCGCGCGAGGGAGCTTTCGCTTCGCGGCGTCGCTCGTGCCACCGCCTAGAATCGAAGTAATGGAAGCGGTATCCTTCGTACCAGCTGCGTTAATCGGCGCCCTCTTCAATCGGACTTCCGAGCCGCTAAGAAGACCGATGCCGTCGCCTACTCGAGCAAGTATGAATTCGGCAGAATAGCGGATCAGATCTCCATCCCATAGCGGTCTCTCAGTAGCATGCCCGAAGAATCGCCCGATCGAAGCGACGAGCGCTTCCGCCTGCTGGTGGAAGGCGTCACGGACTACGCCATCTTCATGCTGGACCCGCATGGCCTAGTCTTGACGTGGAATACAGGAGCTGCGCGTATCAAGGGTTACGAAGCCGGTGAGATTATCGGGCAACATTTCTCGAAGTTCTATCCGCCGGAGGCACTGCATCGTCACTTGCCTGAACATGAGCTGCAGGTGGCCGCCACTGAGGGCCGCTTCGAGGATGAAGGCTGGCGACTGCGCAAGGACGGCACGAGGTTTTGGGCTAACGTCGTCATCAGCGCCCTGCGCGATGGCACGGGAGCTTTGCGCGGATTTGCCAAGGTTACGCGAGATCTAACCCAGCGCCGGGAGCACGAAGAAGTGCTGCGAAGGAGCGAGGAACGTTTCCGGCTGCTGGTCGAGGGCGTCAGCGACTATGCGATTTTCATGCTCGACCCCAACGGTTATGTAATGACGTGGAACAGCGGCGCGGAACGCATCAAAGGTTACAGCGCAGATGAAATCATCGGTCAGCACTTTTCGAAATTCTATCCATCGGATGCAATAGAGAGTGCGTGGCCAGAGCATGAGCTGCAGGTCGCCACCGAGACGGGACGGTTCGTTGAAGATGGCTGGCGTATTCGCAAAGACGGCACGAGATTCTGGGCGAACGTCACGATTACGGCCTTGCGCAACAGGAACGGGAGTCTCCACGGATTTGCCAAACTGACCCGCGACCTATCCGAACGCAAGCGCGCAGAGGCGATGGAAGCCATGGGAGCGCAACGGGAGGAAATGCTCGAAGCAGAGCGCAGCGCGCGCATCGCAGCACAGAGGGCCGCGCGCATGAAAGACGAATTTCTCGCCACACTGTCGCATGAGCTACGGACACCGTTGAACTCCATTCTGGGATGGACGCAACTGCTGCGAAGACAGGCGACGCCGAAACCCGAGGACTTCCACCGCGCCATGGAGGTCATCGAACGCAACACGCGCGCGCAGGCGCAGCTCATCGAAGATCTACTCGATTTGAGCCGGATCATGTCGGGGCGAATTCGCCTCGACGTGCAACAAACGGCGATAGATGACGTCGTGCGAGGAGCGATCGAATCTGCGGAGCCTATCGCCCAAGCAAAAGGGGTGCATCTGGAAAGTATTCTCGATCCACGCGGCGGCAGCGTGACTGGTGATCCGGGTCGGTTACAACAAATCGTCTGGAATCTCCTCAGCAATGCGATCAAGTTCACGCCCAAGGACGGCAAGGTTCAAGTGCTCTTGGAGCGAAGAGATTCGCACATGGAAATCAGCGTCAGCGATACCGGCATCGGCATTCCGGCCAGCTTTCTTCCATACGTGTTCGATCGTTTTTCCCAAAAAGATAGTTCGACGACGAGAACTCAGGGAGGCCTTGGCCTCGGATTGGCTATCTCGAAACAGCTGGTTGAATTGCATGGAGGCTTGCTGCACGCGAGGAGTCCGGGCGAGGGCCAGGGTTCCACGTTCATCGTGAATCTTCCGCTCAAGAGGCCGGAAGCAGAAGCCTCGTCAGTGGATCGAATTCATCCCGCGCACGCGATTCCGGAAGAACAATCCATACTTCCTGACCTGGCCGGCGTTCACGCGCTCGTCGTCGACGACGAAGCGGACGCCCGTGATCTCATTCAGCGCGTATTGCTGGACCAGGGAGCCACCGTATCCGCCGTTGAATCCGGCCAAGACGCAATTCGGATCATCGAAACCTCGAGTCCGGACATTTTGATCAGCGATATCGGGATGCCTGAGATGGACGGTTATCAGATGATGCGCCGCATTCGGGCAAGCGAGCAGCACGGACAGCGGATTCCCGCTGTAGCTCTCACGGCGTTTGCGCGCGCGGAGGACAGAAAACGGGCGCTTCTGGCGGGTTATCAATCTCACCTCGCCAAGCCAGTCGACACGGCCGAGCTTCTCATCGTGATAGCCGGTCTCCTGCGGCGAACTTGAAAGTCGGCGGAGAAAAACCCTATGCGCAATACTTGTTCGCACCGAGCGGCCACTCCTGCCATCGCGATGGCCGCCGTGGCGGCGTTCGTTCCGGCCGCTGCTACCGCCGACTCGACCTCCGGAACGATCAACTATCAAAGCAAATCGGGCCCGATCGTCGTCAACGTCACGAACGTATACATGATCAAGGGGCCGGATGCAGTGAGTCACAAGGCGATGCGTGAACTGATCTTCACTTCGGCTGATGTCGGTGCAAAACTGCAGACCTGCGCATCGATGATGTGCGCCAGCGGAAACGTGCTCGAAGGCATGACCGTCGATTTCGACGTCGGGCCCCGCCTGAATTACTGGGTCGTGGGTAACGGTCAGAAGGTTCAGTATTCGGGCACCGTCAAGCCGGATGAGAGCCTCAAGCTGATTGCCGATAGCGCCGAGCACCTCGCCGGAAGCCTCACCATCGACGATAGCGCGACGGGTGGTGCCACGGTCAACGTCAAATTCGACGCGACGATTTTCAAGCAATTCAGCAAGTAGTCGCCCGGCCTCTGTGCTGGCGCCAGCACCATGGTTGGCGCCTCGAAAGCGTCGAGCTGATGCATCCAGACCCTAGCTTTCGGGATTGCGCCGGCAACGCACGCCTGGCTCTGTCGTCGACGACCCCAAGGGGGGCGTATTCACAATGGCGGTCGTCGTGCCTGTGGTCGCCACCGTCACGTTCTCCCGCACCACGAAAGGCGGCTGCCCATCGGCAGGTGCGCTGGTCACGTTCGTAAACGTGCCGGTCATGTTTCGCAGTTGGATACCCGCCCCGCTGGTCCCGATGCTCACGTTGTCGAGGCTCACGTTACGTATGCAGAATTCCGGGAGGCCGGCGATGCTGCTTGCCGCCGTCGCACCGGTCGCCTTCAGGCCGGAGATGGTGATGTCGTGGATGTTCGGCGTGAGTGCCGTGATCGCCCGTGGCGGATCATTGGGTGGATCGCCGGGATCACCCGCGGCCGGGTCGTACGCGGTTATTGTCAACGGCTGCCGGACACTCGTCAGGGTCAGATCCTGCGCGATGATGTTGTAGATGCCGACGGCATGATTGCCGCGAGCCCGGCTCGACTTGATGAGCAATCCATAACCAGTGTTGGATTCGACGATGTTGCGCGCGACCACGTTGTAGACGCCGTTCGCCGCTTCGCCGCCGATCACTATCCCGTTGCCATTGGTGAAGGTCGAATTGATGATCTGCACGTCATGGGTGGGCAGTTGCGGCAGACCGGCCTCGTTCGGATCGTCCGCGATCGGAACGTTCAGCGGCAAGCCGGACTTGAGCGCGACAGCGTCACCACCGGTATTGACATTCAGGAACAGCAGGGTTGCATAGCTCGAGCCGACAAGATCGATGCCGTCGGTATGCGCGATCGAAGGATCGGGCGTGACCGTGGCGTTGTACTCGGACACGGTGATGTGTTTGCTGTAGCGAAACACCAGGTTCCACATCGGTGCGTTGGCCAGCGTGACGTGGTTCACCGCGACACCATCGCACTGATAGAACTCCACAAGCCACGGGCGCGGCACCCCATTGGAGGTCGGGATGTCGGCGTAGGGTGCGGCGTACCATGTCGTTCCGTCGACAGTGGCCCCCGACGGATGGGTCAGCGTCCACCAGCTCGGCCCGCCGTCAAGCGCCGGCGCGCCGCCTTGGCCGTCGATGGTACCGGGGCCGATGATGCCAGTGTCGACGGCCTGGTACGCCGACACCAGCGCCTCGTTCGCGTGGTACCGATAGTTGAGGAACGCAACCCGATATTTGGTGTGATCGGTGGTACCGAGCAAGGTCGCGCCTTTGTCGATCTGCAATCGGACATGGCTGGCGAGTGAGATCGGGCCTGTTAGATAGGTGCCCTTGCCATCCTCCACGTAGAGCCGCACGGCACCGCCGCCTATCTTGGCGCAGGCGCTGATCGCCGACTGGATCGCAGTGGTGTTATCGCTGACGCCATCCCCAACTGCGCCATAGGTCAGCGGACTGCAAGGATCGCCGCGGAATTGGGCGGCCGCCGGGTTGATTGACAGTACCAGCGCCAACAGCACCAGGCAGGCAGCGCCCGCCAGGCGTGACCTAAGCAGGGGATATTCCTTTCGTGTCCGAATCATGTCGATCGGACCGGACTCGCGACCAGCGCGTTCGTCAGATACTGCGCCTTGTACATTGCGCGACGGTGCCGTCATCAGGCACGAAAAAACCCGAGGCGAGCCCCGGGTTCTCCGTTTCAACCACTGTTTTATGGCGATGGCGGAATGAACCCAATCGGATATACGTTGCCTGGCGGATAGGGGGCGCACGGCAGACCAGGCGGGGTTGTCGCGTTCGGAGGTGTATCGACCGATGTCACGCCGCCGGGGAAGGGGGTGCCCCCTGTTTCCGTCGCAATCACGTTCTCCTGCACGACCCATCCGGGGATGGGCGGCGAGTGCGTGGAGGTGAGGTTCACGTTGTTGAAGGTCCCGGTCATGTGCCGCAGCTGAAACGTGCCGTTTGCGCCAGCGGGTCCGGCCGCATTGGACGTGATACTCACGTTGTTGAGGTTCACGTTCAGGATGCAGGATTCCGGCACCCCCGCGATGACGCTCGACTGCGTTGCTCCGGTCGCCGTGAGGTCCGAGATGAAGATGTTGTAGACATTCGGCGTGTATTGCTGGATCGCCTGCGGCGGATCGACACAGTTATTCGTGAGGGTCAAAGTACATTGTGGCAGTGGTGGTGCTGGTGGCGGAGCGGGGGTTTCGTTGGGCGGACCGCTGGCCGGGTAGTATCCGTATATCAGGATCGGCTGCACGACGTTGGTCGCGATCATATTGTTTATGTTGATATCGTGGATACCGACGGCGTAGTTGCCGCGAGTCCTGCCCGTCTTGACCCGCAGGCCCTCCGACAGCGAGGAACCATTCGCGTTTATGTTCTGGATATTGACATTGTAGACACCGTTCGATGCTTCGCTGCCGATCGAGATGCCGTGGCCGCCCGTTATGTTGGCATTGGTGATCGTGATGTCATGGGACGGCATCGTCGGCAGGCCCACCTGGTTCGGGTCTGAGCCCGGGGGCCCCTGGATGCCCGATACGACATCCAATGGCAAGCCGGATTTAATCGCAACATCGTCGTCACCGACCTGGATATTGATGGTGGAGATGTTTACGAAGCTCGAGCCGACTGGGTCGATACCGTCGGTATTGGGCCCTATCGTGGGCGCAGGGATCGTGTTGGCGGGGTCGGTGTAGTTTTGAACGTGATAGTTGGTAATCGTGATGTTGCTGCTGTAGCGCAACACCAGATTCCACATCGGCGAGTTGACCAGCGTGATCCCATTCACCAGGACATTGCTGCACTGATAGAACTCCACCAGCCACGGACGCCCCGTGCCGTTGGACGTCGGCATGTCGGTTTGGGGCGCGTTGTACCACGTCGTCCCGTTCAGGGTGGCGCCGTTCCCCGGCGACGGCAGTGTCCACCAACTGTATAACGATGCCGGAGTTCCAGTGTTTGCAATCAACCCTATGTAGGATGGGTTGCTAGCGGTTATCGGGCCGGCGGCAAAGCCGCCCATTCCGGTTCCGGCGGGGCGGTTGGTCGAAGTGGACACGAGGTTGCCCTGGCCGGCAATGGTTCCGGTCCCAATGATCCCGGTATCCACCGCCTGATAGGCGAAGACCAGCGCCTCGTAGGGCTTGGTCGGCTGGTTCGGAAACACATTGGTCCCGGGCATCGGGTAGTTGAGGAAAGCAATGCTGTATTGCCCCTGGTCGGTAGTGGCGAGTAGGGTCACGCCCGCGTTGATCGACAGGTAGACATGGCTCTTCAACTGGATCGGGCCGGTCAGGTAGACGTTCTTGCCACTCGGCACGGGGTTGAGCGCGACGATTCCGCCGCCGCGCGCCGCACACGCATCGATCGCGGACTGGATCGCGTCGGTGTTGAGGGTTCCATTGTTGGTGCCGACAGTTCCGTCGCCGACTGCGCCGTAGCTCAGCGGACTGCACGGATTGCCGGCCGCCATGGCCGTTCCGGCGCCCATGGCTAGGCCAAGCAACGCCAAGCCGATGATGTCACCCAAATGTGAGGCACGCATTTGCATTCCTTTGGACTGGTTTTACTGTCGAACGTCTATGACGACCGGCCACGTGGGCCGGCTGAATTCAGGCGCGGCGGCGTCGGGTCGATATGCCCAGCCCGATCAGCCCGGTTGCCAACAGTGCCCACGAAGCGGGCTCGGGAACGGTAGCGAAGCTGAAGGTGGCCTCCGTTCCTATGAAGTTGGCAGTCGGGGTGCCAATGGCAGGGAAGCCGGCACCGTCGAAGGTATAGAGGTCAGTGCCGGAGTCAAAGGGCATCAGGACATAGCTGACTGGCCGCATCAAATCTGCGTACGGCACACAAGTGTCGTTGCAACTGAGGAATTGCGAGACGTTGACGAAGGCCCCCGTGCTGGCGCCGTTAAAGCCTTGGTACAAGGTATTGAAGTCGAACATGTCTTCGATGAGAGATGATCCTGAGGAATTCGTCACCGGATTTGTCAGGGACAGTCCATTGATGATTGCCGTCACGGACCCAGTCACGCCCGGCGTCTCGATGTCCTGCGCGAAGGTTCCGTTGCCAGTGGTAAAGTAACTCGGGCCCAGATTGTCGAGCCTGACGATCAAGGTGTAACTCTGGCCCGTCAGGCTAGTGGTACCGCTAGGCAAGCCGAACAGGCCACCGGTCTCGCTTCCCGAGCCGATCGTGCCGGTTGTCGTGATCAGCAGCCTCGCGTCCGCCGGTTGGACCGCCAGCGCGCCGCTTAGCAGGGTACTCGCCAGCAGCAGCGCCTTGAAGAAGGGCCTATCGGGACTGTTCCGCGGCTGCCTTGGATCGGTGATCGATGCCAATGCGTCAACTGAAATTGGTTTCATGATCTTGACTCCCCCGGATCTTTTTCGACTCAGGCCGCGTTCGGTCCTAATCGACACCTCTCATGGAGGCGAAATGCTTTTGTGCACTGAGACTGCGACCGGGAATCCGGACTGTCAAACGCCGATTTGTTACTATTTGTATCGGTAAAAACTACATTTCACCAATAATCGAAATGCTCTGAGTTGACGATGGTTGCGACATGACTTGCGACATAAGTAACGGGCAAGCGCATTCATGACCCATTGTGAATTCCGGCGGACCCTTACGATGCCGCCCTACGAGAAGAAAAGGGAAGAACTCGTCCTATCTCTTCGGCATTGAGCTTTGGCTGTTCTTGCTGTGTCGACGCCGCTCACGGCGGACGCGCGCAAAGGTCTTTCGTATGTCGGTCTCCAAACTTTTCGTGTATCGGAACGAAGGATCAAGGATGGACTTCATCTAACCTCCACGCTTGGCTGAAAGACCACCTCTAGTCCAGGGGCTTCATTTCCACTCACTCCATCCATAATTGACGCAAGAGCCGTTCCATATCGGACTAAATACGAATGTTCAGGGACTTACTCACAAGGCCCTCTTCCTGAAGTTCGGTAACGTAAAAAATACCGACACTGCCTCACGGTCGTGAGCTCGTTCTTGACAATTTGTCAGTGCGCTTTGCAGAGTGCTTGATTTTCCCTCAGCGCATTGCTTGAGTCCACCTCGTTGCCGTCCGTTTTCACGGCTACAGCTAATTCCATTTCCGGTTTTGAAATGAGTTCCAAAGCATTCAGCGTAGCATGCGTGACGGCGGTACTTTTCCTGGTCGGCTGTGTCGGGCTCTTCAATCGGATCGTCGACCCGTACGCGTACTTTCGCGATGTCCAGATCATCGGGTTTAACTACAATAAACCAAAGGCGCCCGGCAACGACCGGCTAGTAAAGCCGGCGTGGGCCGCCAAGCTCAAGCCTGACGCGGTCATTGTAGGAGACTCGATTGCGGAGATTGGGCTACCACCGACGCATCGTGGGTTCACCAGCGATGGCGCATTGGTTCCGTTCAATCTGGCAATACCGGGCGCGACCTGGAACGAAACGTTCTGCCTTGCGATGTTTATGATGCGTCAGGCGCCGGTAAAGCGGATGGTCGTGGGCGTGTCAGGCACAGACGAGGGAACGTGCCCCACGGACGCGACGCTTGCCCGAGTAGACTACGGCAGAGTCTTGTTCTCGCGGACCGCCTTTGATGCGTCGCGCAAGACCGTGCGTCTGCAGCGCCAAAGGGCGTCGATGACTCCAGAAGGGCTGTGGTATTTCGGTCGCTACGATGAGCATCTGCAGACAGACGAGGACGTGGCCAAGAACTTCGCCGCTGTGATGCAGAGTGAGGTATGTGCACGCGCGACCGCTGGTCAAGGCGCGCTGAATAAGCTGCGGTTGCGCAAGGACACGGTGGCGAGCGACCAGGGCACGGGACTGCGCAAACTGATACGACTCGCTTTGGACACGCACGTCGAGTTGATCTTGCTCTTCTATCCGACGCACGTTCTGTTGAGCGAGATCCAGCGCCGGTGTCAGGGTCCTGAATCGCATTGGAATTGGGTTTGGCACGTCGTGTCCATCGTGGCCCAAGAGACCGGAGGTAATTCGCGACAGATTCAGGTCTGGCAATTCTCGGATTACTCGCCGAGGAATGGCGAGATAGTTCATTTGGGGAAGCCGGCGCGCGACCGTCTGTGGCAGGATTTAATACACTTCAACGAGGAGGTCGGTGTCGCCGTGTTCGATGCGATCTACTTTAGGGTCCCGGGCTACGGAACCCAGGTCAGCGTCGATAACTTCGACCAACTCGTCGCGCAAAGCGACGACGAGCGGCGACAATTTCTCGCGGACAATCCGTGGGTTCCACAGGAACTTGACGAAACGGTACGACGCGCCAAGGCCCTCGCGGGCGCTGCCCTCCGACTGAAATGCAGTAGGCGGGCCAGCCGGTCATCGCTACCGTTAAGCTCAGGTGATCGATGCCTGGTAAATGCGGGCGATCGAGGCATCGAGCGCCTTGTTGAATTCCGCGTCGCTCTGCTGGGCGGTAAGGCCTTCGGTCAACGCGCGCGAAAAGCTCGCTGTCACGCCATGGTTGCGCGCGAGCAGCCTGTTAGCCTCCTCGCGCGAGTAGCCTCCGGAAAGCGCGACCACGCGCAGCACCTTGGGATGACTGACGAGATCGGCGTAGAAATCGTCGACTGAGGGAATCGTCAGCTTGAGCATGACCTGTTGTTGCGATCCCAGACCATCGAGCTGCCTGAGGATGGCCGCCTTGAGGAGTCGCTCGGCGCCCTGCTTGTCCGTGGCGTGGATGTCGACCTCGGGTTCGATGATGGGCATCAGGTCCGCCGCCAGGATCTGCTTGCCGATCGTGAACTGCTGAGCGACGACTTCATCGATGCCTCTGGCGTCGGCATGCTTCACGACCGAGCGCATCTTGGTCCCGAATACGCCCTTGCCCTTGGCACGCGCGAGCAAGGCGTCCAGCGTGGGCATCGCCTTCATCATCTGTACGCCGTTGGCTTCGTCGGCCAGCCCCTTGTCGACCTTCAGGAGCGGAACCACCTGCTTCACCGACCAGAGATAGTCGGCGCTGCCACGTCCCTCGATCTCGCGGTCCATCGTCTGCTCGAACAGGATCGCTCCGAGGATGCGATCGCCGTTGAACGCCGGGCTGGTGATGATCCTCGAGCGCATCGCGTGGATCAGGTCGAACATCTGCTGATCGCCCGAATAGGCGTCCGCCTTGATGCCGTACAGGCTAAGCGCCTTCGGCGTGCTTCCGCCGCTCTGGTCGAGCGCTGCGATGAAGCCTTTGGCGGATTTGATCTTTTCGTATTGCTGCGGATTCATGGCGGTCCCCGTGGTGGAGTGCGAAAGTCAGCTGTCTATTTTATCGTGCGTCGCGGGTTGCCGTGCGAATGAACGAGGCGACATCTTGCCGCCGCCTGGTGTCAGCCGCTTCAGGGCCGCGACCGCGCCGATGACCCCCTGATCTTTTGCAGGACGACCTTTGGAAGGGCGTGCTGCCGCTAAGACTTGCCCCAGTGCTCCGGCGAGCATCTGCGCGACGCAATCCTGGATGTGCGTGACGATCGTCGTGAATATCATGATTGGCCTCTTGACGCCTCCCTTCGGCTTGCTTCTGTTCGTAGTGGCGAACATGACAGAGAAGCCGCTGATGGCGATCGTGCGCGAGGCCGCGCCATTCATAGCGACGGCGATCGTGGTCCTCGCGATCATCACCTTCTTCCCGCAGACCGTTCTCTGGTTGCCAAGGGTCATGGGCTACAAGGGCTGAACGGACTTCCGACGGAGCTTTCCGCATGTCAGACGACAAACCGGTCGACATCCTGAACGGTCCCAATCTCAATCGCCTGGGCCGACGCGAGCCGGAGATCTACGGCACGACCACGCTCGCGGAAATCGAAGCGCACTCCCACAGCGACGCGCAGGGGCGGAGCGTCGAGTTCCGGCAGTCGAACAGCGAATCACAGCTCATCGACTGGATCCACGAAGCCACCGATCACGGCAGCGGCATCGTCATCAATCCGACGGCGTATTCGTTCACCTCGATTGCGATCCTCGATGCGCTGAAGATGTTCTCCGGCCCGATCATCGAGGTGCACATCAGCAACATCCATCGTCGCGAGGAACACTACCACCACTCGTACGTTTCAAAAGTCGCGACGGCGGTCATCGCCGGGCTCGGCCCCAAAGGTTACTGCATGGCCGTTCGCGCGGTCTGCAACATGCTGAAGGCGACCCCGCCGGCCTGAGGCATAGCCGATTTAAAGCTCGACCCAGGCCGGGTTGTCATTTCCCGCCTGCGTCGTTCTATACTTTGCCGGACGTGCAGCGTTTTCTCGACCGACAGGTATTCATGTTCGAATCTGTTCACACTCGCGCCATGGCGATGACGCCTGATGGACTCAGGCTCCGGCGGCTCATCACCAATTGCAGGAAGCTGCTGTCGGAGCGGGGCGAGGCGGCCGGCGTATCGCTGGCGAAGATCACCCGCGATCTGTACCGGGAGCTCGACAAAAAGGGCCAGGCGCGATTCTTCGCCGCGCTGCTCGCCGAGTTCTCGCCCGATCCGGAGCGGGTGCTCGCGGCATCCAAGGCCTACGCCGCCGAGCCGTCGGCCACGAATCTGGCGCAGCTCAGCGTGGCGGCGGAGCCGCCGCGCCAGGAGCTGCTGCGGCGCCTGAACCGGGCGCCCGGAGGCACCGCGACCATCCTGCGCATGCGCGAGCGCCTGCTGGAACTCAAAGTCGAGCATCGCGAGCTCGACGCCGTCGATCAGGACTTCCGTCACCTGCTGTCGTCGTGGTTCAACCCCGGTTTTCTGCAGATCGTTCGAGTCGATTGGCATACGCCGGCTTACCTGCTCGAACAGATCATTGCCCACGAGGCGGTGCACGAGATCCGCGATTGGAACGACCTGCGCCGGCGCCTCGAGGTCGACGGTCGCTGTTTCGCTTTTTTCCATCCCGCGCTTCCGGACGAGCCCTTGATTTTCGTCGAGGTCGCGCTGATGGACAGGATGGCCAATGCGGTGCCGCCCTTGCTTGATGCGCAATCGGCGTCGAACGACCCGACCCGAGCGACGACCGCGGTCTTCTACTCGATCAGCAACTGCCAGCCGGGGCTGCGCGGCGTGTCGCTCGGAAACTTCCTCATCAAGAACGTCGTGGATGTGCTGTCGCGGGAATTTCCACGGCTCAGGGTCTTTTGCACGCTTTCACCGGTCCCCGATTTCGTCGTGTGGCTTGATCGGCTGGTCAAGGGGGACGACGCGCAACAATCCAAGCCACTGGCGCAGGCGTTGAACGCTGTAAGGGCGGCGCTTGGCACCGATATCACCAAGATCGCCGGCGACCCGGCCAGCGCCGTCGAGCGCCTGGCGCCGCTGAAGGTCCCGCTGACGCATCTGTGCGCCACCTACCTGCTGCACCGGGCCGATGTAGGCGAGCCCGCGCAGGACGCGGTAGCGCGGTTCCATCTCAACAACGGCGCCAAGCTGGAGCGGATCAACTGGATGGCCGATACCTCCAAGAAGGGCCTGCGGCAATCGCTTGGCATGATGGTCAATTACTTGTACGAGCCCAGGGCGATCGAGGGCAACCACGACAAGTTCGTCAAGGGCGAGATCGTCGCTTCACGGCACGTGCGCAGCCTTGGGTTCGGCGGCTGACGTCTCAAACCTCCTCAAACCTCTTGAGCGCAGAGAGAGAAACGGACTTATTTTCCCGGATCCTTCTGATCCGGGAATTTGTCGAACTCGACGTTGTACAACGAGCCACCGACTTTCTCTACCTTCCGTATATAGACTGTCTGCACAACATCGCGCGTTTCGGGATCGATCATGATCGGGCCGCGCGGGCTGGCGAACTTCATCCCCTTTATCGCTGCAAGTAACTTGTCGCCGTCGGTCGAGCCGTTCGTCTTCTTGAGCGCCTCGTAGATGACAACCATGCCGTCGTAGCCGGCCGCGGCCATGAAATTCGGTCGCAGTTTGTCGCCGTTGGCTTCGCTGTACGCCTTCTTGAATGCCGTGTTCTCTGGCGAGTTGTGCGCTGCCGAGTAGTGGAAACTTGTGATGAGTCCCAGTGTCGGGTCTCCCATCGCCTCGAGAACTCCGTCATCGGTAATGTCACCTGTAGCAATGAGCTTTATCCCCGCTTGCTTGAGACCCCGTTCCTCGTAACCTTTCATGAACGCGATACCCTGCTCGCCCGCCGGCAGGAATAGGAACACGGCTTCGGGCCTAGCGTCCTTTACCCGCTGAATGAAGGGGCCGAAGTCCGGATTCTGAAGCGGCGTATGAATACTGCCCACAATCTCGCCGCCAGCCGCCTTGAACGCGTCGCTGAATGCTTTCTCGGCATCGAGTCCCGGACCGTAATCTGCCACCACCGTATAGACTTTCTTGATACCGTTTCTCGCCGCCCAAACCGCCATCGGCTGCGTCACCTGTGGCAGCGTCATCGAGACGCGCACAATGTAGGGCGATTTGGTAGTGATGATCGAGGTGGCGGCGTTCATGATCACCATGAGCTTCTTCGCCTCGGTCGCCACCGGCGCGACCGCCAGGGCGTTCGGAGTAAGTCCGAATCCGACCAGGATATCGACGTTGTCGCGGGTGACGAGTTCCTGCGCGAGCCGCTTGGCCGTGTCCGGCGAAGGCCCGGTGGTGTCCTTCTGCACGATCTCGATCTTCTTGCCGGCGACCGTATCGCCATTAGCCTTCATGTAAGCCTTCATTCCTCCGAGGATCTGCTGCCCGTACTGTGCGAACGGGCCGGAGAACTCGCCTACCAGGCCGAGCTTGATAACGCCCTGCGCCAGGGCGGAGGCCGACATCAACGTCAATGCTGCTGCAGACACCAGTTGTATTGCTCGCAAATTCCTCACAAGAGCTCCTCGCATTTTAGTGATCCGACAACTATGCACTTCAAATCATTACATGGGGAGTCCCACGTAGTTTTCGGCGAGCGCCGTGGTCGCCGCGACCGACGAGGTCAAGTAATCGAGCTCCGCTATTTGCGCCCGGTACTGAAATCGGTCGCCGCCGGGATAGCGATGCAGCATCGACGTCATCCAGATCGAGAAGCGCTCTGCCTTCCACGCGCGGGCGAGCGCCCGCTCGGAGTATTGGTCAAGTGCGGCGCTGCCGCGATCGCAGTAATACGCCTTCATGGCATCCGCGAGATAGTAAACGTCCGATGCAGCGAGATTGAGCCCTTTGGCGCCTGTTGGCGGCACGACGTGCGCCGAATCGCCCGCGAGGAACAGCCGGCCGCGCCGCATCGGCTCAAGCACGAAGCTACGCATGCCGACGATGACCTTGTGGAAGATCGGCCCCTCTTTCAGCGAGAAGCCGTCGCGCGTCGCAAGGCGCACGCGAAATTCCGACCATATGCGATCGTCGGACCATTCAGCTACTGTATCCGAAGGGTCCACCTGCAAGTACATACGTTGCACTGTCGGTGAACGCGTGCTGACGAGCGCAAAGCCGCGCTCGTGAAGACAGTAAATGAGCTCCGGCGACGACGGCGGCGCCTCACAAAGAATGCCGAACCACGCGAATGGATACAGATGCTCGAACGACTCGCCGCGGACCGCTTCCCTGCAAATGCCTTGCGTGCCGTCGCACCCCGCGATGAAATCGCACTCGAGCTCGTGTTCGCGCCCTTCGTGCGCGAAGCGTACAGTCGGTCGATCGCCGTCGATGTCTCGAAGCGCTACCGCGTTGACACCGAAGCGCAAGTCACCGCTCTCGTCGAGGCGTACTTTCACGAGGTCACGAATCACCTCGTGCTGGGGATAGACCGTGACTCGCTTGCCGCCCGTGTGGGATGGAAAGTCGATGCGTCGGGTGCGCCCATCGAAGCGCAGCAGGATGCCGTCGTGAACGAACCCCTCGCGTGCAAGCCGCGAGCCGACCCCAACGCTGGTGAGTAGGTCCACCGTACCCTGCTCCAAGACGCCGGCGCGAATCGTGGCCTCAATCTCCTCGCGCGTGCGCGATTCGAGCACGACCGATTCGATGCCTTGTTGCTGCAGCAGGTGCGATAGCAGCAGGCCGGCGGGTCCGGCGCCGATGATGCCTACTTGCGTTTGTCGGTTCATCGGCGGTTGGAAGCGGCCGACCTTAGGGCCAAGAATATGAATCTAGTGGGAAACGCATTGCAGCCCAACCGTCTTTTCCGGATATCAACTATTCGGTTAGGTGATATCACCGACTCCATTCGTCCGATTTCTCGTTGAAGAGGTCGGCGACTTGCGCGCGCAACCAGCGGTGCCTGCGGTCGTCGCGGAAGCGTTGATGCCAGTGCTGCTTGAGCACGATCGGTGGCACCTTGAACGGAGGAGGCACGACACGGATGCCAACACTCCATCGGGTGAAGAAAACTCCGATTGCATGCGGCACGGTGGCGACCAAACGCGATCGAGCGATGATCATCGGCAGGCTCATGAAATGCGGCGTGACCAGAACGACCTTGCGACTGATGCGGTGTCGTGCGAGGAAGCGTTCGAATATCTCCTGGCTGCGCCCCTCCGGATAGACGACCGCATGCTCGAGCTCGAGGAAGGTTTCGCGAGTAAGGCTGCGAGCCAGTACCGGATGATCGGTGCTCACGAGGCAACAAAAATGATGCGAAAACAGCCGTTGCTGCATGAAGCTCTTCCCATGCAGGTCGGGAAAGTACCCGATCGCCAGATCGACCTCGCCTTGCTCCAGTGCGTGCTCGAGCTCACGCGGCTTGAGCGCCACTGTGCGCAGCGACGCGTTAGGCGCAAGTCGCTGTACCCGCGCGAGCAACGGCGGAAGGAATACCATCTCACCGACATCCGACATCGCGAACGTGAATGTCGTTCGCGTCGCCTCAGGGTCGAAGTCTTCCTCGCGCAGTCCCGCCTGAACCTGCGTAAGCAAGGGACGCGCGGACGCCACGAGTCGAATCGCGCGCGGAGTCGGAGTCATGCCAGCCGGTCCGCGAACAAACAACGGATCGCCCACAGCCGTGCGCAGACGACTGAGTGCCATGCTGACGGATGACTGGCTCATCGAGAGCCACTCAGCGGCCCGCGTTACGCTGCCGCAGTCGTACAGCGCGATCGCTACGGCAAGGAGGTTGAGGTCGAATGGTGGCTGCGGGTTGCGCCCGAGATGACGATTACCGCCGCCCGCTCGCGAAACCATGCGGTTAAGGACCGCAGTCCGTCAGCGCGGACGGCGCGCTCGTTGAGGTATACCCTTGCATCGCCGACTCAATCGTGCGGTGCACGGATCTGAGCAGCGTCGCACCGATTCGACGAGCATACGTTGTCCTTGGTTGGCACGTCGCCGCCGCAATGCCCGCTTTCGGCGAAGTTCGGGTTAGAGGTGCCATTGTAGATCGCGTCCGTCGGGAAGGGGCACGCCGGCCGCAAGCGCCCTGGGCGACTGGGCGCTAGGCGAACGCCACGAGGCGATTTAGGTTTTGTCACTTGCCGTCGGGCGTGACCAGATGATCCTCGGAGTGACTCTGCGGTTCGTTGGGCAGGCCTTCCTGCAGGTCATCTAATCCGGTGGGATCGCTGGGTGGCCCGTCATACGCTTTCGCGAAGCCGGTGAGCGGTAGGGTGAAGTTAATCGGTTTTCCCTTGTCGAATGCCTGGATCGCCAGAGTCCGCCCTTTTTTCAGCTTCTCGATCAACTCGGCGTCGGCCTTGTAATCCGCCATGCAACCATTTTTGGACAGACAGACGACGTATGGCGCAGTCATCGCGTCTTTCTCGTCAATAACGACGCGGGCACCGGGGACCAGCGCCACGCCCAAGGGCAGCGTCACGCGCAATAGCTTCGTAGCGTCCTCCTTCGGCTCGATCAGCAGGGCGATAACGATCTTTTGCCCTGACGTGAGATGCCCGTCCGAAGCGGTGAAGCAGACTTCCTTGGATTTGATTTCGGATGATTGTTCCGTCACGCCCTTCGCACAGTATCTTGTCCAGGGCGAAGCAATCAGCTGCACCTGCCGCTGGCCGTTCTGCACATTCTCGCTCGACGCCGCTTGCGCGGGCGGGACGGGTAGCTTTGTTGGCTGCTGGGCAGACGCGAGCGACCCAACCACGAGGGCGAGCGCAACCATTGCCGGTTTAGTGAGCACGATACTCCTCGCGGTGACCGATCTGATACGTCATCAGTGCGAAACAGGCGTGCGCATCGCTGCGCACGCCTGCTGTCGTTTTTTCTTGAAGAAATAGCGACCCTGCGATAAGCCGTCTCTGCGTGTCAGATGCTTATCGAGACTGGGCCGGTCCCGGACACACGGACGGGTTAAGACCGCTGCCTTGATAGTCGAGCGGTCCGTTAACCTCGTGCTTGTATTTAGCAAGGACGTCGTAGCACGGCACCGGCTGCCCTGGGGCCCCCGAAAGCGGGGTACCGACGGGAACGTTAGCCTCCATGTTGCCGCCGCATTTCCAGTTAGCGCCGTCAGTCAAGCTTCCCGAGCCGTTATACACCGCGGTTTGCGGATACGGGCACAGCGGACGGGTAAGCAACGTGGGTGAGTTAGCGATGAAGGCAGGCACCGCCGTATTCCCCGACCCGGGCACTTGGCTCGGTGCAACACCGTTCTCAACCCAGTTGATCACCGCGTTGAAGTCGGCACCGCCCTGCGGCCACGGCCCGAGGCTGCTGTGGTTCAGGATGCCAAGGCCGCAGTGACTTACCCCGGGCGCATGGAACAGGCGGAAGAATTCTTGGACGCCTTGGAAGCGATCGGAGGCATCGGCATGCGGATTGTTGGCAGACCCCTCAGCGTACCGCCCAGCCATCACCCGATAGTAGTTGATCACGCCGCGCGGCATGATGAGCCCGTCATTTGTGCCGACAACGGTGATCATCTTTCCGCCGGTCGCCTTGAACGCATCAAGGTCACCGAAAGTATCAGTAAGGTCGGCTACATTATTCGACCCAGCCTGGGCTACGGCCGCGTAGGTTGTCATGGCACCCGGAACCGTTACCTTCGAATTCAGCGCCACGTTTCCCCAGTGGCCAGGATAAGGAGACGGGAAAGCGCCGGCGAAGTAGTAAGCCGGATCTTCCAGATCCCATCCAAATTGCACCGGGGCGAGGCCAAACGGAACGTTTCCATCCCAGAACTGGAAGTCGGTGCCGCGATCGATCGGGAACCAGATTCTCGCGCCGGAATCGTTGCGCGGCCCGTCCCACATGACATTGACCGCATTGGCTTCCGTTGGAGTCAGACAGTTCGGAGCCGCCGGCGCGTTCGGCTGACCGCAGACATTGGCGTTTGCATTGAAAGTGCAGGTCCGCGGGTCGTCGATAATGCCGTCTTGCACACCGTCGTTTTTATCGCACGCGCCGATCGCCGCGTTTTGCACGGCCGCAAGCTTTCCGGCCGCAATTACTCCGTTGGTCATATCGTACATCGCAATCTGGCCCCACATCTGCGCGGTCTGGAAACGCGTCCAGTACATCGCCGGTGCATTGGCCAGGATGCCGTCCAATTCGCCAGCGAGCGTTTGAGCCAAGGCATAGCCCTGATGACCACCGGTCGAACAGCCGTTCCAGTAGTTGTAGAGCGGCGCGCTGCTGTAGTACCGCTTGGCAACCACCTTCGACCAGAGGATCTCTTGCTGGGGTGCGTTATAAACCCAGTCCTGAATGTATTGGTAGTTCAGTTGGCCGAGACTGAGAACGCCCTGCTGGCATGTGTTGCCAGGATCATTTGTAGGACCGCCGTGTCCGCCATCGGTGCCCGATCCAACAAAACCGTTGACTACAGCACCTACCGCATTGACGTTGTTATTGCCGGTGCAACCACCCCCGCCTTGACCCTCGGTGCGACCGTTCCAGTTGCCTTCCACTGTAGTGAAGTTAAACGGCGGATCAACTGTAGAGCCGGTTATTCCGCCGTCGGTCGAATTGAGTGGCAGACCGACATAGATGGTGATGTTCTGAGGCGTCGGATCGTTTGTGGGCGTGCTGCTATAGCTCAGCACCACCAAACAATAACTGACGGGGACCTTCGCCGTGCTCGGGGCCCTGCCGGTGAAGTTGGGAGGCTGCGGCGCCGGCACTGCATTGGCCGGCACGATCTGCGCGTTCGCGTAGGTGATATCGCCGCCCATCAGTTCGGCTGGCAGCGCCGTGCAAGTCGGCGGATTAGCGGCAGCCGCGGGTAGCGCGGCTACCCCGGCGGCGATAGCGAGTCCGGCCATCAGCGACAGGCGTGTGACAGCTCTTAGATACGGCATGAGTTCCTCCTTCATCAAAATGTGATCCATTCCCCCGCGCTCGATGTTCGCGCTTGTGTTTGTCGTCACCACACTGGCAGCGTCAGGCTGAACTCCCGAGCCGTCTCCGGTAGCCGCTACGGTATTCGGTCAAAAATCAGCGCGAAGAAAAAGGGTAGCGCATTCGGGCTATTCTTCAACGGCATTTCCCAAATAATGATTATTTGTTTTTCGAATGTGCTCTTCGACTCGACGACCTGCAGCGCGCGGAAACCGCCAAGTTCCACAACGATTCGCGCAACCAATAGATTCGCAAGCAGATCGCCCAACTCTTCATCGACGAGAACGACGAGTGGAGCGCCGGCTGGAAAACCACGCCGCGCCCCCGGGTCCTCGGTGCGCTGAGCGTTGCTTTGGCGAAAGCGAGGAGCACAAGGTCGTCATATCTGGTGCACATCTGTGGAGCACCGACGAACAAGGCCTGACCCGGGGCCGTCGCCGCTTCGTCTCGATTCACTACCTACTGCGTTTGACGATGGGTTCGCGCCACTGCTTCGGTGTCCATCGTAACCTGATGTGTACGCTTGCCTCTGCGTTTGCGTAGCTGGGTGTCCTGGAAGTCCTGCGCGAGCATGTACAGGATACCCGTCGACCAGGCGACAGTGAGCAGCCCGGCCATGCCGAGCAGCGCTTCGAGCAGGTGCCAGTGCTGCGGCAAGTAGCCCGCCTGAAGGGTCGTGTAGTTCAGCAAGGTGTTGTACATCGCGATACTGTGGTTGGGCTGCGCGCCTCGCAGGAGGAAAAACGACGCCCACACGACGACCTCGATGATGTTGGTGACGACGATCAGCAGACTCGCGAGAATGACAAGGCCGAGGCCGCCCAGGAAGGACTCCATGGGAGCGAAGCGCTCCTTCAATACCTCGATGAGTCTCAGGATGCCGAACATGCCGGTGCCGTGGATCGCCATGGTGATTGCCACCAGGAGCGCGCCCCACATCGCCTCGTCGAGTGAGATCTCGTAAGTCGACACGCCGCTATCCGTCGAATCCCGACCCTTGAATTGCCTTCGCCGAATCCGGGATGTGCACCAGGAACTCCGGAATGTCCGG